>Ga0315289_10000198_pt1 | contig 95369 bp, 93 predicted proteins | sample YL17G11_40_MG_FD_203452 | JGI IMG/M metagenome (GOLD analysis project Ga0315289, IMG submission 203452) | Sediment microbial communities from Yellowstone Lake, YNP, Wyoming, USA - YL17G11_40 | ecosystem: Environmental > Aquatic > Freshwater > Lake > Sediment | place: USA: Wyoming | collected... | reverse complement strand
TGCGACGAGAGTGAGATATTGGAAGGCACAGTCAGGGTATTTGAGGCCAATGGTGTTCGGCTGGCTCTGGCCAGGTACGAGGGCGTGATATACGCCGTGGACGACATCTGCACGCATGACGGCGGCAACCTCGGAGAAGGTGTCATCGTCAAAGGGCAGGTTCAGTGTCCGCGGCATGGCGCCCGCTTCGACCTTAAGACGGGGAACGTAACCCGAATGCCTGCGGTAATTCCCATAAGCGCTTACGAGGTCAGAGTCGAGGACGGCCAGGTGATGGTGGCCGTGCCCGAATGAGGCATAGATGAGAATAGGCGAGAAAAAGGAACAGCCTGTAGCAGGGATTCGTACTGAAACCGCGTTATCGTTCAACCCCAACAAGGTAAAGGGCGATTTTCCGATCTTTGCCCGGCAAGTACATGGCAAAAGGCTGGTCTACCTCGATAATGCCGCTACTACCCAGAAACCTGATAGCGTAATCAAGTGCCTCGAGGACTATTACCGTAATTATAATGCCAACGTTCATCGTGGCCTGCATGCCCTTGCGGAAGAGGCGACGGCGGCGATGGAAGCGTCGCGCGCCAAAGTAGCCAGTTACATCGGCGGTGTCAAAGCCCAGGAGATCATTTTCACTCGCAACGCCACCGAAGCTATCAATATTGTAGCTTACAGCTGGGGTAGGAAGCGGGTCAAACGCGGCGATGTCATTGTCCTGACGGAGATGGAGCATCACGCCAACCTTGTTCCCTGGATCATTCTCGCCAGGGAGACCGGCGCCGAGTTAAGATATATACCGATTACGGACGAAGGCTATTTGAATCTCGATTCGATAGGAAAAATCATTGCCCCGGGCACGAAACTGGTAGCCGTAACTCAGATGTCCAACGTGTTGGGCACCATCAATCCGGTCAAGGAGATTGTTGCACTGGCCCATGAGCGAGGAGCCGCAGCTCTTGTCGACGCCGCCCAGAGCATTCCTCATATGCCGGTCGATGTCAAGGAGCTCGATGCCGACTTCGTGGCATTTTCGGCGCACAAGATGCTGGGGCCGACGGGGATCGGGATACTCTACGGGCGAGAACGGCTTCTTGACGCCATGGAGCCGTTCATTTACGGCGGCGAAATGATACGCGAGGTGCGATATGATTCTGCCACCTGGAACGAGCTGCCATGGAAATTCGAGGCGGGGACTCCTAATATTGCAGGGGCAATTGCATTCGCTCCAGCCCTCGATTACCTGACCGGCCTGGGAATGGAAAATGTGCGCCGGCACGAAATGGAATTGACCTCATATGCACTCGGACGCTTGTCGCAGTGTAACAGCATCAGGGTGTTCGGTCCCCGCTCCGTCGAGGATCGCGGGGGAGCGATTGCGTTCATAGACAAGGATATTCATCCGCACGACCTGGCGACGATTCTGGACTCGCAGGGAATTGCCATTCGCGCCGGGCATCATTGTGCCCAGCCCCTGATGCGAAAATTGGGCGTGACGGCTACGGCGCGCGCCAGCTTCTATATTTACAACACGAAAGAAGACGTCGATACCCTGATAGAGGCCTTGGAAGCCGCGAGGAGGTTTTTTGGCCATGGCTGAAGCGCTCGATCTACTTTATCGCGACATCGTCATGGATCACTTCCGTAATCCGCGAGGCAGAAAGCAGCTTGCGGAACCAGACATTCGCAACCAGGGCCAGAACCCGGTCTGCGGCGATGAGATATCGGTGGCGATCAAGCTTGACGAGGATATTGTCGAGGATATTTCGGTGGAATGCATGGGATGCACCATTTCGGTGGCGTCCGGGAGCATGCTGGCCGAGGCGATCAAAGGGAAAAGCCTGGGGCAAGTGAAGGTCATCGCATCCGCCGTGAAAGCGCTGATAAAGGGAGAAACGCCGCCTGAGATGGAAATGGGGGACCTTGAAGCCCTGGCGGGAGTCAAGAATTTCCCGGTCCGAATAAAATGCGCGCTTCTCTCATGGACTACTTTAATCGACGGGATAGAGGCGCTGGAGAGCGGAAAACCGGTCAGGCTGACATCAACTGAGTAGGCTATGGTGACAAAAGAACAGGTCCTGGGTAAAGTTGCAGAGGTCGAAGACCCGGAAATTCGCCTTGGCGTGGTGGACCTGGGGTTAATCTACAACGTTGAAGTTCTCAATGAAAAGACCGTGTATATTGAAATGACGTTGACTACACCCGGGTGCCCTTACGGCCCAACCCTCATTGCGGATGTCGAGAAAGCTGTGAAAGAACTTGGCGTTCAAGATGTCGATATAGAAATCGTCTGGGATCCCCCCTGGAACCCGGTCGATATGGCATCGGAGTATGCCAAGGACGTACTGGGGATTTGGTAGCGGCTATCCATGGTCCAGGTTTTTCGGGCCAGGCTCTTTTGTTCCCGGCTATTCAACTAATATCCAAGATATGAACGGGTTGCATTCAACGCGGCCCCCGCATATGCTTCTCAAAAAGCCTGGCGCAAGAATTTTCTGGGTGGCAGCGCCCTCGTCTGCCCCTTGGCATATGGAAACCGTCAGCAGCTGATATGACGAACCGTTGCCCCTGGCCATCAGATAACCCGCTCATGATCGCCTACCATGATAGCGAATGGGGCGTGCCTCTTCATGACGACCGCAAGTTATTCGAATTCATGATCCTCGATGCCTTCCAGGCCGGACTGAGCTGGAGCACTGTCCTTAACAAGCGCGAGAATTTTCGCAAGGCGTTCGACAACTTCGATGCCGCCAAGATTGCCCGTTATGAGAGGCGCAAAATCTCGCGTTTGATGAGCGACGCCGGCATCATCCGCAACAGGTTGAAAATCGAGGCGACTGTCGGAAACGCCTTTGCTTTCCTCGATGTGCGAAGGCAATTCGGGACCTTCGACAAATATATCTGGAGTTTCGTCGATGGCCAACCGAAGGCCAATAAGTGGCGCTCGCTGAGACAAATTCCATCCAGGAGCGCCGAATCGGATCGCATGAGCGAGGAGCTAAAATCTCGAGGCTTTCGCTTTGTCGGCTCTACGATTTGTTACGCCTTTATGCAGGCGGCCGGGATGGTGAACGACCACCTGGTGGATTGCTTCAGATATAAGAAGTTAGCATCGATGAGATGACGATTACTCTGAACTATTCTTTGATGGGTTAGGAGCCGTTTCTGCCGCCGCAAACCTTGAGGGCGCGCAAGTCACTCCGCTTTGCCGGTAAGCGCCGTAGATACTTCATCGGGAGACAACAGAATATGCCCACCAGCGCGTCCGATATTGGCTTTATGATTGAACAGTGCCCAGGCGGAAGTTGTCGATGTCGCATATAACGCCACCGTCACGAGCATCACGACCGTGAATCCGTAGTTTTGTATGATGTATCCGCCGATATTGGCGGAGACCATCCAGGAGGCGTTCCAGGCCAGCGACATGACCGAGTTGGTGCCGGCTTGCTGGTTTTCAGTTACCATCTCCATGGCGAAATTATTATACATCGGCCAGGCCATATTCATGAGGCTGCCTCGAAGCATAAAGGCGGCCACCGAAAGCGTCAGGTTCTGCGAAAAGGCCAGGACGAGAAAGAAAGGTATCGAAAGCGCCTGGGTAATGACGACTGTTCGGATGAGTCCCACTTTCTTGGCCATAACCGGGCCGATCAAGAAGCCGACAGCCGTGAACAGCGCCCCCAGCGAGAATATTCGCCCAATGGCGTCCGATTCCAGATGAAAGCGATTGAGAAAATAGAGATTCAGAAACGGTATGACCAATCCCGCGCCCATGCCGATCAAAAAGTGAGGAACTGTCAACCGGAGCATTGTCCTCCAATCACGCGCACCCAGGTATTTTGCCAACCTGAAAGGCTCCTTGCGAATGACCTTAGGTGATTTAATCATGGCATAGAAAATCAGAGAGGTGAAGGCGACAGTCACCCCGCCGATTAGCGTGTAGCGATATCCATAAAGGAGATCGACTCCGCGCTCGGCCAGATAAGTCGGCAAATATCCGCCCAGTAACGTGCCCAGAAATCCCGATGCCGTTTCCAATGCCATGTTGACGCCGAAAAGATGCGAGCGTTCCCGGGGCGTGGAATTGCGCATGAAAAACGGCGATGCCGCCACCCAGTGAACCGTGAACATGGCCCCGGATATTCCGTACATCACTCGTAACGCCCAGACCTGGCTGGAAAGCGCAGTCATTATGAGGGCGGAGCCGCTCAGACCGGCCGCCAACATCAATACTCGCTTGACGCGGATACTGTCTACCAGAATTGCCGCCGGTATCGCTACCAGGACCGTGCCCAGCGACGAGGCGGAAAGTATGGAGCCAATAGTGCTTTCCTCGAAGCCCAGTCGCTTGAAGTAGAGATTTAGCAGAAGCATGAAGACCGATATGCCGAATCCAATGAAAAATGACCCTAAGAGAAACAGGCGGGCGTTCCTGGAAAACAGCTTTATGTGCGAGAAGTATTCCTTTACTTGTGCCTTGAACATTGTTTTTTCCTGATTATCAAGATGCAAATATAACGTATCGAACCAGAGATTGATAGGCATTGGCTGATCGCCTGTGCGCCGCTCTGAGATGGGCGAAACGGAGCAGGCCACGCCGCCAGGGAAAGGATCGCGCCTTCAATATACAGAATTGGCCGGTGGGAAGTTGCAATAATCTTGATCTTTTGAAGTGTAATTAGATTCGGAGGAGTCATCGGGTCGTCTGTCCCGATATTTCCAGCCATGGAGCTTGGGGGTGAGACCGCCCGACGGCACTCCCCTGGCCAGCCCCGAATTAACAATTGAAAAAGCCGGGCCTGTCCCATACAATGTTCGAGTATGATGCAAAGCGGCTCCGCTTTTCATTACGTCTGTACCCATGAGGAAGCTAGGCGGCTGGCGTTCGGCCATCAGCGGTTCTGGGTCTCAAACTGCGGCTGCCGCGAGAGGAAGGGCAAGTGCGAGCGCTCTCGCGTGGATGTCTGCCTAATATTCCGCAATGATATAGGCGCCAGCGGCTCGGGGATGAAAGAAATTCCTCTTACCGATGTCGTCACCTTGTTCGACGAGGCATCGGAAAAGAAGCTTGTGACAAGGCCTTATAGAAACGACAAGGACAGATCTATCACTGACGGTATCTGTTTTTGCTGTGATGACTGCTGCGAGTATTTTACTAATCCTCAGGTGGAGCCATGCGATAGAGGAGAGCTCCGGCAGTTTACCCAAATGGAGAAATGCACGTTTTGCGGCGATTGTGTACCTGTCTGCTATTTCAGGGCCAGGTCTATGGTCGACGACGAGCTTCAATTAGACGCCGCCAACTGCTATGGATGCGGATTGTGCGCCGATACCTGCCCGGAAAAGTGCATCCAGATGATACCGAGGTAAGGCAGCCTGAGGATATTATGGTGCGAGGCCGTAACGAATAAACAGGTAGGTGACTTGAAATGAGCGGCAAGGTGATTTTGATAATCGTGCTATGTCTGTTGGCGATAATCTTCATGCTTCAAAACAGTCAGAGCGTTTCCGTGCAGATGCTTTTATGGGCGATTTCCATCCCGCGAATACTGCTGATCTTAATCCTGCTCCTGATCGGCTTCGTCATGGGCTTTGTCGTTCATGATATGCAGGCCAGAAAAAGGCGTTCCAGCGAGTAACCCGCGATCTCATCATTCCCGTGGCCGCAGGAACGAAATATCGCCCGAGACTCGAGCTTTCCCGTTCGGCTTTCGAAAATACCCTCATTCTCGTCGCTGGCATGGGGCTCATATTCAGCATAACCGCGACGATCTCGTCCTGGCCGGCTCTACCGCAACGAATTCCCAGCCACTTTAATATGGCTGGAGAACCTGATGGCTGGAGCGGCAGAAGCATCTTGATTTTGTTGCCGGTAGTCTCCTTGACACTTTATCTTATGTTAACAATCTTCAGTTCATTCCCACATATCTATAATTACCCCTTTCCTATTACCGAGAAAAATGCCAATAGACAGTACTCTTTGGCGAGGTCGTTGCTGCTTGCTATCGACGTCGAGATCACTTGGCTATTCGCTTACATTCAATGGACTTCTATCCAGGTGGCCCTTGGCCATACGAAAGGGCTGGGCCCGTTTTTCATCATGGTCTTCGTATCGATAATCTTTGGCTCTACCGGCATCTATTTCTGGATGGCATATAAGGTACGATGAGGCGACATTTGCTCCACGTCGATTCTATTTGACGGGGGAGTCGGAACCTGATATTTATTCGAAGATTGTCGCGATAATTCCATTAGGCCGTGTAGCAGTTTGATGGGGATAGAGGAGGTAACGTGATAAAGAAGAGGTGTCTGATTTCTATTGTCGTGCTGCTGGCAATTTTGCCTCTGGCGGCGGCGCATGCCAGCATTTGCTCCGATTGTCATAAAAATGTAAATCCTGGTATTGTCAACGATTGGCAAATAAGCAAGCACGCTGCCGCTGGTGTCGATTGCGCCAACTGCCACGGAGAAAACCATAAGACCGCCAAGGACTTCGATCAGGCCGGCATACCCACGCCCGAGGTCTGCGGCGCCTGCCATGAAGAACAGGTTACGCAGTTCAAGAGTGGCAAGCATGCTCTCGCCTGGACAGCCATGAACGCTATGCCGACCATTCACTGGCAGCCGATGGCGTTGGTTGAGGGTATGAAAGGGTGCGGTGGATGTCACAAGATTGGCTTGAAGACTCAAGATGAGATAAAAAAACTGCGGGATCAGGGACGGGGTTTTGGCATGGCGTCATGCGATGCCTGCCATACCCGTCACGTCTTTTCCCTGGAGGAGGCTCGTCAGCCGCAGGCCTGCCAGACATGCCATATGGGGTTCGACCATCCCCAATGGGAGATGTATTCAGGTTCCAAGCACGGCGTTCGGTACTCGTTGAAGCAGATTGGCAAGCTTTCCGACAGCGCCGCGGGCCCGACGTGTCAATCGTGCCATTTTCAATTCGGCGACCATGGCGTCAAGACTGCCTGGGGATTTTTGGCGGTACGGCTTCCTTTGCCCGAAGACCAGCAATGGGCCGCAGACCGCACCACGATTCTGCAAGCGCTCGGAGTACTCGATCCCCAGGGGAATCCCACGCCACGGCTGGATGCCGTGAAAGCCGCCGATATCGCCCGCCTGACGCAAGCGGACTGGCAGAAGGAACGTGACAGGATGGTAAGGACCTGTGCCCAATGCCATTCCGCCAATTTCGCCGGCCCGGAGCTTCAAAAGGGTGACGACATAATTCGCAGCGCCGACAGCCTTATGGCCGAAGCCATCAGGATCGTCGCCGGGCTCTATCAAGATAGTATTCTGGCCAAGCCGGCAAGTTACTCCTACCCGTTTCCCGACCTGCTGACTTTCCACGATGCCCCGACTCCGATTGAGCAGAAGCTGTTCGTCATGTTTCTGGAGCACCGCATGAGAGCATTCCAGGGCGCCTTTCATTCCAACCCGGATTATTCGCTCTGGTACGGATGGAGCGAGATGGTCTGCGATTTAGCTGAAATCAGAGCGGCGGCGGAAGAGATGCGTCAGGCGATTAAAAGGTAGGACTTGGTTTTCACCTGCCAGGTGAGCCCTGATGTCCGCTCTCTAATTCTCTGTCAGATCGGCAGCCGGCCTGCTGATTGCCTGCTACATCTCCTGCATGAACGAGCGGTCGATTTCCATTTGAATGAGGTCCTCGTGTTTCCGCTCTTCGGCCGCCAGGAACTCGAACATTTTCTTGGCCGCCGGGTGGGTCATGCTCCTGGCGCATTCCTCATAGAATTTCCTGGCCCTGATTTCCTGATTCAGCGCCAGGCGGGCGGCCTCGGCGGGCGAGGTGTTGCGGTCGACTTTAGGATAAAATGAACCCTCACCCTGGTTACTGTTCGTCATTGCTGTTCCTCTCGATCTGCTATTTCAATCATCAAATCAGTTTCAGCGCGTTCTTGACGGCGATCCCGGCCTCGTAGATACCTGCCTCGAGATGCTTGATTTTGCCTGGATACCTGGCATTGTCGCCGGCAGCGAAGACGCGGGCCAGGCTCGTCTGCATCTTTTGATTGACTTTCACCTGCTGCCCCATCATTTCTATTCCGAAGTTGGAGTAAAGAGTCTGACGCGCCTGGCCGTCATATAGCGCCAGCACCGCCTCCACGGGAATTCGCCTCGCCTCACGCGTCTCCCGATTCTGCAGCACGGCCGTCTTTTGCCTTTTTCCGCCGGCGATCTTCGATATTTCCCAGGGGCTCTGAACAAATTCGATAGTCGATCGTTCCAGTAGCCTGGAATCAAGCTTCTGCTCAATCGCAAAGCTTTCATCGAGTATCAGAATCAAGTTTCGCACGGCTTTTCGAATCGCAGCCGGAACGCGAATGACACCGGATAGGCCATTCACGACGGCTACCGATTTGTTCCTCAGAATCCCGGCGTGCGGCCAGCGTTCGTATATTCCATCACCATCCCAGTCACCAAGTTCGAATCGGTCTCCCAGTGGAGAGCAGTATGCCTTCAGACCGGTGGTCAGGATAGCTGTCGAAGAAAGGTATTCGAGTCTGCCTGATTTCAAGATGACAGTCTTGCGGCTGCCCTCGATGATGTCATTGACATACTCACCGAATCGCGCCACGACCCCGAACGACCGGGCCTTTCTCGCAAGCATGTCTATCAGGTCCTTTCCCTTAATTGCTTGAATGCCGGGGAAGTTGTACACCGTTTTGTCGGGATAAGAGGCCATCAGGCTTCCACCATACTGGAATCTTGACTCGATTATATTGCACATGGCCCCCATTTCGGCTGCTATGCCGGCAGCAAATAAGCCAATGGGTCCGCCACCGACTACTGTGATGTCATAAATGGTCGACGCCAAATGAGCCTCATCACCCCCCTTATACGGATGACGGGTGTCCAGAAGTCGAAATCAATTTCAGAGGCCCAGTTCCAGAGGGGTGACGATTACGTTGGAGATCGGTGTTTATGTGGAATATGAGATGATCGTCATAAGCTTGTTGAGTATCGGACGGAAGTTCACGACCTGCCGCATCAGAAAAGCCGCTAACCAAGCTTGACGAATTCTTCTCTTACGGCGCCGCAGTTCGGGCAGGTATCGGGAGGTTCATCGCCGTTGTGGACGTATCCGCAAATGCCGCAGACCCAGGTTGTCACTATTCCTCCATCATTGCCGAGTCGGAAATCGAGAACCAGTACAGGTCACCCGATAAGGCGGCCTTTTCCGATACCAGGTAGTTGAAATGGCCGTCCTCCTCTTTCTCCAATTCCTCAAAGACGGCCCTGAGTTTGCGGTCGATCGCGAGCCTTGCACCCTGATGATAGAATTTGGCGGAAATGGCCTCGGCCTCGATTGCCATATCCAGGACTTGCAGAATCTGGGTTTTGTCGTCGACTCGCAAGGAGGCTATCGCCTTGATGATATCGGGCACGCCGCGGGCGGGAAGCGAATCAGGCTCCTTGCCCAGGGTCTTGCGATAGAGGTCCTCCATTATTTCCTGATGCCTTCTCTCGTCGTCGGCGAGAGATATTATCCTCTTTTTCACCCCGGGATTGGCCACCTTCACCGAAAGAGATTCATAGAATTTGTGGCCATGAATCTCGGTGGCCACGGCCATGCCCAATATTTCATTCATACCCATATTCTCGATATTCATCCTGCCGCCTTTCTTGGTCCTATTCCGGAAACTAACCACGCTTTTAGCGCCGCCTGAATATGAAACTTCGCATGGACTTAGTCAAGCAAAAGAGAGGAAACCGTCATGACGGTAACTAAGGTTAGAAGTTTCGGTGAATCGATATGCGAAGAATTTTCATAGGCACTTCCGGCTGGAGCTACAAGGATTGGGAAGGGAATTTCTATCCTAGAGGGCTACGCCAGAGCGATTACCTGAGCTTCTATGCCAGCCAATTTGACACGGTCGAAATCGACTCCACATTTTACCGCATTCCAAGTGCTTCCACAATCGAAAACTGGTACAAGAGCGTTCCCAGCGGCTTCAAGTTCGCCGCCAAGTTTCCCCAGGAAATCACACACGAATCGGGCCTGACGGGGGTGGAGGACGTCGTTAACCGGTTTCTGAATGCCCTTTCGGGACTCAAAGAGAAGCTCGGACCCCTTCTCTTGCAGTTTCCTTACTCTTTCAAACCTGACATGTCGGAGAGCCTGGCTCGCTTTCTGAAGCAGCTGCCTGGGGGATTCGACTATGTGGTGGAAATAAGAAACCGCAAATGGCTCGATGAGGGGTTTCACGACATGCTCAGGCGGAAGGGGGTCGCCATGGCTTTGCTGGACCATCCTTGGATGCCCAGGATCGCAGTATCTACATCAAAGACTCTTTACGTAAGATTCCTGGGCGACCGCAAGAAAATCCCGGATAGGTTCACGCAGGAGCGCCTTGATCGCCAAAAGGACCTCGAAAAATGGCAACTGGTCGTAAAAGCGTTGGAGGAGAAGGTTGACGATTTCTACGGCTATTTCAACAATCATTATTCGGGGCATTCGCCCACGACGGCGAGGCGGTTTTTGGGCGTACTGGATAAGAATTTTACGCCATAGCGCGCAAAATCACCCAAAGTCATAGAGAATCTCATCACTTCAAGAGTATCATTTTTATCGTCTCATCGGTCTTCCCTGCATGCAGCCGAGCGAAATAGAGACCCGAGGGGGTATTGCTGGCATCCCAGGTTAAAATATGCGGCCCCGCATCTTGTATTCCGTCGATAAGACATGCGGCTTTGCGCCCGAGAATATCATAAATCACCAGGGAGATACGCCCCGTCTGTTGTAGGGAAAAGCTAATGCTGGTTTGGGAATTGAAGGGGTTGGGGAAATTCTGCGACAAACTGAATACAGAAGGCAGGCGGCCGTCATCGTCGATACCTGTTTGAGGGCCAAACTTGGTCACAAAGGCATCAGTTTCAGGTTGGTCTGTCTGGTGGGGATTATGGAGGGGGAAATCGGTGGAATGGGTGTGCCCCATTACATAGGCGTTGCCGGAGCGGTCAACGGCGATGTCATGGGTATAGTCATTTTCATTACCACCGAGGTAAGTGCTGTAGACAAGCGATTCGCCTGATGGTGAAAGCTTGGTCACAAAGGCATCCCATCCAGGCTGGTCTGCCTGGTAAGGATCCTGGGTGGGGAAATCGGTGGAGAAGGTCCCTCCTGTTACATAGGTGTAACCGGAGCTATCAACCGCAATGCCATAGCCATTTTCACCGTCATTGCCCCCCAGGTAGGTGCTATAAACAAGAGAATTGCCCGAGGGCGAAAGCTTGGTTACAAACGCATCGCAATATGTCTCATAACCTTGATATATCTGGTAGGGGTTTTGGGTGGGAAAATCGGTGGAAAGGGTAAATCCTACCACATAAGCGTTGCTGGAGTCATCAATCGCAATGTCCCAACCCCAATCATGACTATCCCCTCCCAGGTAGGTGCTATAAACAAGCTCTGGATCGATGACTAATGGGAGATTGGGATTATAGTTCTCTGCCTCAAAGCCAAAGACACCCGGTTCAACAATAGCATATCTACCCGCCAGTTCGGTTTTTCGCGAGCCGTGCTCCTGATAGATTGCAGGAATGTTTTCAAATATGATTCCAAATCGGGTATCAGCCTGTAAGTCGCCGTTGGATGTGACAGCAAGGTTGTTCACCCCATCATAGCGAACTCTTATTTGACATATATCTGCTCCGGGATTGACAATGAAGTCATACTTCATTCCCTGGCCGTTGCCATGATATCTGAGGTCTATACCCGGCCAGATGTCTTTATAGGTTATGGCTGAGTAATTTGGCACATCAGTGCGCCACTTAGTCGGGTCATTGCCATAGAAATAGTTGCAGTTATGGGATAGGCGGTCCTCGCCGACTATTTCGGGATTAGGATTGGCCCCGATAAACTCAGCGCGAATTAGCATAATTTCTTTCTTATAGCGGGGTTTATCAGACTTATCCGGCATACCAGGCATAACCGCCCTCTTGGGCAATGGCGATTCCTCAAGCTCATCGGTGTCGCGTGTGAATATATATGCCACCTCATCCTTGCAGAAATAAAACGTGGCGCCGCCCGCCTCGGCCTTGAATAGAGTCTTATCTCCCCACTGGCCGTGGTTTTCGGTGAATGAAATGGGCATGGATAACAGATTCGTCATGACCATCTGCCTTTGTGAAGACGCATTTAACGACAATTGCGCTTCAATTGCTCCCCAAAGAAGCGGAAGCATTACCAATCCGGTAACAAGCCGTTTCATCGCTTCTCCTATATTTCGCATTCAGACCATAACAATAGCGCCGCGCATCAACTGCTATTTCATATCGAATGCGATTTGCATTTTGTCAAGATGCAATTCACCTGCGCCTTAGGTGTTGTCTTAAGGCCCCTTTTATAATATATTATTTGCTTAGTCCGGTAGTTGCCGGACCTTTACTTGGGTATGGGGCTTTAATTTAGATAGTACTGGAATAGCGTTAAATGTCTCATCTGGAAAGATTCTATTCGGGTGATCCAGTGGCTCTAGCCCGGCTAATCACGCATGTCGAAAACCGAGGGCCGGAAACCGACCGAATTCTCGCCCAGCTTTATCCCAGGACCGGCAAGGCTCTTTCGATAGGGATCACCGGGCCGCCCGGTTCCGGCAAATCGACCGTCGTCGACAAGCTCTGCGCCCTTTATTTGGGGCGCGGCAAGAAGGTGGGGATAATTGCGGTTGACCCTACTTCCCCCTTCACCGGGGGAGCGCTTCTCGGCGACCGCATCAGAATGCAGGATTTGGCGCTGAATGATGGAGTCTTCATCCGCAGCATGGCCACCCGCGGGTCGACCGGGGGGCTGGCTTTGACTACGACTGAAGTCATAAAGGTTCTTGACGCCTTCGGAAAAGATATTATTCTTGTCGAGACGGTCGGGGTCGGCCAGGTGGAGCTCGACGTGGCCGAGGCCTGCGATATCACGGTTGTGATCTTGGTGCCTGAATCCGGTGATTCGATCCAGGCCATGAAGGCCGGCCTGATGGAGATTGCCGACATTTTCGTAGTTAACAAGGCTGATCGCGAAGGGGCGCCGAGGATAGCCTCGGAGATTAACATGATGCTTGATCTCAAGCGGGAGAAGTGCCGCCGGGAATTCCCGGTTGTCATGGCCCAGGCGGTCAATAACGTCGGCATCGACGAGCTTCTGGGCAGGATCGATTCCGAGGCGGAGCGCCTCAAGAGCGGCGACAATTTCGAGAAACATCGCAAGAAGATGATTCGTTACGATATATTGAAAACCGTCGAGCATCGTTTCAGGAACCGTCTCCTGGACGAGATTCTCTCGCGCGAAAAGCTTGACGATTTTGTGGAAAAGATATTTGCCGGACAGGGAAATCCATACGACCTGGCCCGGGAACTTATAAATGATCTAAAGTGAGGATCCAGATGGATAAGGTGTCCAAGAAAGCCGAATCGGTGGAGGCTTACGCCAGGTGGCTTAAGGAATACGATAAATCGTCCCCCGATACGCGCAAGAAATTTATGACAGTTTCCTCGAAGCCGATAAAGCAGCTTTATACGCCCAAAGATATCGAGAATATGGACTATGAGAAGGATATAGGATTTCCGGGGCAATATCCCTATACTCGCGGCGTGCACGCCTCGATGTACCGCAAAAGAATGTGGACCATGCGTCAGTTTTCCGGTTTTGGGGCGCCGAGACAGACAAATGAAAGATATCACTACCTTTTAAAACAAGGCCAGATGGGGCTGTCGGTGGCATTCGATTTGCCGACGCTAATGGGTTACGATTCCGATTCTCCCCGCTCGGTGGGCGAGGTTGGAGTCTGCGGCGTGGCGGTCGATACGCTCAAGGACATGGAGATTATTTTCGACGGCATCGATCTCGCCAGGATTTCAACGTCGATGACGATCAACTGCACGTCGACCATTCTGCTGGCGATGTACATAGCTGTCGCCGAAAAGCAAGGGGTGCCATCGGAGAAGCTTACCGGCACGTTACAGAATGATATTTTGAAAGAATATATCGCGCAGAAGGAATGGATATATCCTCCGGAGCCATCAATCCGGCTTATCACCGACATGATGGCGTTTTGCGCCCAGCATGTACCAAAATGGAACACCATTTCGATTTCCGGTTACCATATCAGGGAGGCGGGCGCGACTGCTGCCCAGGAGTTGGCATTTACTCTGGCGGATGGATTTGCATATGTCGAGGCCGCAATCAAGGCCGGCATGGATGTGGACACGTTTGCTCCGCGGCTTTCGTTCTTCTTCAATTCGCACCTGGATTTTTTCGAGGAGATAGCCAAATATCGCGCTGCCAGGCGAATCTGGGCGAGACACATGCGGGAGAGATTTAAAGCCAGAGACGAGCGATCCTGGTTGATGCGATTCCACACCCAGACAGCGGGATGCTCTCTCACCGCCCAGCAGCCGGAGAATAATATCGTCAGAACTGCGTTCCAGGCGTTAGCCGGAGTTTTGGGAGGCACCCAGTCTCTGCACACAAATTCCATGGACGAGACGTATGCATTGCCATCGGAAAAAGCCGTCAAGATAGCTCTTCGCACTCAGCAGTTGGTAGCCCATGAGACAGGGGCCGCCAATACGATCGACCCGCTGGCTGGTTCCTATTTCGTGGAATCGTTGACAAACGAGTTAGAGACCGAAGCTGAGAGGTATTTCGAGGAGATAGAGAGACGCGGTGGAGTCCTGAAATGCATCGACCAGGGTTATTTCCAGCGTGAAATCGCCGAAGCCGCCTATAGATTCCAGAAGGAGATAGAGAATAAGGAGCGGATAATCGTAGGGATTAACGAATTCATAGAAGACGAAGAAAAGGTGGAGATCCCTATTCTCAAAATTGATTCCCAGGTTGAAAAGGACCAGATCGAGTCTCTCAGAAGGATTAAGGCCGGCAGAGACAACGGGCGTGTCCGAACGACCCTCGCGGCTCTCAAGAGGGCGGTTCAGGCCGGGGAAAATCACATGCCGCCTCTTCTGGATTGTGTTCGTTGCTATACGACAGAAGAAGAGATCACATCGGTGCTGACAGAGGTGTTCGGGACATACACCGAGCCGCCGCTGATATAAAAAATAAGATGCATGAACTGGATGTCCGATGGGGGGAATTTCCAGGCCTTAGCAAAACGTATGACCAGATGAAATACGGACCCCATGGTCATGTATCGAATCGGAGGACGCTTTGAATGCAACAATGTCTATCCTCCAACAGAATTGGCCAATTACGGGAATAGCCATCAGGATGCTATCAACAAGCAGACTCACCTTCAGATATAGGCGAGCTACCGATTTGCCCAGAAGCTTTTCTACTAATGATGCGTTGATTGCGAAAAAATAGCATTTTCTATAATAGACGCAATCGAAGTACCTCGTAAAGCAGCTTATTAGCTCTTTGGGCGGGAATGGCCGTTCATCGGCCGTGTGATAAATCGATGGAAAGAATCGACGACGGATTACGGCAAACGGATTGTACGCGCATGGCTCGCTCGCCAACACGGCACCGTCTCTTTTAAGAATATAGTGGAACTCTCTTATAGCGTTTTCATATCGGGGCAAATGATGGAGTATGGAGCCGCAGTAGATTATATCCATCGAGTCATAATCCAGGGGTAGCGACTCGGCGTCGCCTTGGACAAGCAAGATTTCTCTGTCGTCCTTAAAGCGCTTGGCGGCAGCCCGGAGAGAATTGAGGGATTGATCCAGGGCGACCACAAGTGAGCTCCGTTCCTTGATCCAGGAAACATCGACCCCCGTCCCGCAACCAACATCGAGGGCAATCAAATTGGTCCTCAGCAGGCGGGTCGCGACAACCTTATCCATCCACTGCCTTTCCAAGTCCGATATGATATTAGCGGATTCGGAGGCATAGAAGAAGTCACGACCAGGTTCGGCGCTGTAGATTTCTCGATCTTTCGATTTGATTTCATTGATATCCATTGGCTTAATTCCCACAATAGCGAAAATCGCTTCGGCAGAATTTGCCTGCGATCTGTCGGCAAAAGGAATTTCCCCTGCGCAAATAAATGGCATCTGGAATTCGAGTCAAGCTAAAATCAACTGGAGGGGCAGGGAGATTCTTGACAATCGTGAATCATACAATTATCATAGTCAATATGACACAAAGGGTATTGATAGGATTTCTGTTATATATAGCCGCGGCATTCTTAGTGGATTCAACTTTGTAAGGTCGGAGTATCGGGTCTTGACAATCGTAAGAAACGAATATATTATTCTATAGTATGATTAGAGTCTTCCAAACAGCAGCATTTTCCTCCGTTCTGTGCGCTATGCTCATGATTGCATGTTCCAGACCGAGCCCAGGCCCGACAGCTCCCCCGGTTTTCTATCAGGGGCGCGTGTCGATTGAAAACAACAGCGGCGTTTCCATCAGGATCTTGGGGTACACACAAGTCAGAGGGGACAGGAGTGCTCAGGCTCAGTTGAGCGTTCACATTTTCAGCGGTCAGACATTTCACTTTCACAATCTAATAGATGAAGGTGGGGGGCTGATTTTCGCTGGCGGCGACCGTGTCATTGTGCGCTATGAAGCGGATGTGGCTGATCCGGACGATCCAACTCAGCCGCTCTTTCGGAACACGGTCGAGGTGGTTGTAAACGGGTCATTTAGAATTTGGGTAAAAAGCGGGGGCGACTTCGGAATCAGTCCCGAATGAGGCCGTGGGCAGGCCCCGAGCAACACATTTCATCCATTTTCACAACTTCATAAACTGCAACAGATTATTGCAATCCCCATCCTCTGGGCTGCTGGCTCTTATTTGAATCACGGAAAGTCCATAAACCCCGCATCAAGGAGAATATCTTAATCTCTCAGTAAGAACGGACGAGGGTCAGATTGTCTCAAAACACATATATGACCAAGGGTTTGAGTGAGTTCGACCGGCGATGGCCAAGCCGTGGACGTGTTTTTTTGATGGAGCAGTTGATTTGCTGCTCTTGAGATGCTATATTACAAATCTGTGAGTATCTTTAGTTTCATTGGGGGTGAGGAGCAAGGATTTACCATGGAACGCAAATATCGAATCCTCCTGGCAAAACCGGGTCTGGATGGCCATGACCGCGGCATAAAGGTGATTGCGGCGGCTTTGCGCGACGCGGGCTTCGAGGTCATTTACACCGGCTTGCGGCAGACGCCCGAACAAATCATTTCGGCAGCCATCCAGGAGGACGTCGACGCAGTGGGACTGTCGATCCTGTCGGGAGCGCATATGACCCTTTTTCCAATGGTTCTGGACGGTTTGCGGAAGAGCGATGCCGGCCATATCGTACTTTTTGGAGGCGGCATTATCGCTGAAAGCGAAGCCAAGGAACTGAAAGCTAAGGGGGTAGGAGAGTTATTCACGCCAGGGGCTTCGACACAGGATATTGTCCGTTATCTCAAACAGACACTTGGCCAATTGAAGAAAGATGAAAAGATCTTATAATGAAATGTGAAGGACTTTAAAATCAAAGCGAGGGATTATGTTTCGCTACAATGTTGATGATCGTCAGCAGGCGGTGAGAGAACGTGTGGCTGTGTTTGCCAAAAAGCACATCGAACCGATTTCAAAAGAGCTCGATCATCGCGATGACCCGGATCGTTTCGCCATGAATTTGTACAAGGAGCTTGTGAAGGAAGGCTTCGTGGCCTTGAGAATGCCCAAAGAATATGGCGGCTGCGAAGTATCGTCGATTGAATATACAACCCTTATCGAAGAACTTTGCTTTTATGACCCCGTGGCTTGTCTTCTCGATGCTGTGACAGAACTTGCGACTTATCCCATATATACTTTCGGAACCGATGCCCAGAAGAAGAAATACGTGCCCAAATGCGCATCGGGGGAGCTACTTCCGGCTTTCGTGCTGACCGAGCCCGGAGCCGGTTCCGATGCGGTCAACCAGAAGACAACCGCCACGCCCGACGGCGACTACTTTGTCGTCAACGGCGAGAAGATTTTCATCATGCATGGCGACGTTGCAGACATTTTTGTGCTATTTGTGAAGATAGCTGGCGATGGCGATGACGAGAAGGCATCGAGAAAAATCTCGACGCTGCTGGTCGAGGCAAAACATAATGGGAAGCATATTCCTGGAGTAAGAGTGGAAACGTTGAAGAAGAAGATGGGCATGCGGGCCGCGACCACTGCCAGAATCTGGTTCGACAATGTCCGCGTGCCCAAGGAAAATCTCCTGGGCGAAATCGGGAAGGGATTCAAGATCGCCATGAATACTCTTGACGGCGCCCGCATAGGCGTGGCGGCCCAGGGGCTGGGAGTCGCCGAGCGCGCTTTGCACGAAGCTGTCGAGTATGCCAAGAAACGCGTCTGTTTCGGAGCTCCCATCGCCAAACTTCAGGCGATTCAATGGATGATCGCCGACATGGCCACTCAGATCGAAGCCACTCGCATGCTGACTTATAAAGCGTCCCAGCTGCAGGATAAGGGTGAGAAATTTACACTTGAGGCGTCCCAGGCGAAGCTGTTTGCCTCCGAAACCGCCAAGTTCTGTGTCGACCGCGCCATGCAGATTCACGGAGGATACGGCTATATCGGTGAGTTTTCACCCATAGAGAAGCTTTATCGAGATCAACGCATCATGGAAATCTACGAGGGCACATCGGAGATACAACGACTCGTAATATCAGGAAGCTACCTGCGGTAAGCAAAGCGGGTTTCGCCCAAGGCCGAAATGTTTTGTGAATTGTCAGAAAATGGCTGGTGCATCCATTAAATTAGGCGACAAAGAGCTTCATTCGATTCTGGAAAACTATTTTCATCTCGACGGCGGGGCCATGTTCGGAGTCATCCCCAAAATTATCTGGGGTAAGCTGTATGAGTCGGACGAGAATAACCTGATAAGGCTGGACCTGAATCCTCTTCTCATAAAGACTTCCAATGAGAACATCATTGTCGACACCGGTTTTGGGGATGTCCTAAACGAGCACCAGCAGAAGATTTATGCCCTGGCGGGCCCCACCCACTGGGACGACGAACTCAAACGGCTCGACTTGATTCCCGAACAGATTACGGCCGTAATCCTGACTCATGCCCACGCCGACCACGCTACGGGCGCCCTGCGCATGGGCGCCGACGGCGAGATGCAGTTACGTTTCCCGAACGCCACGATCTTCATACAAAAGGGCGAATGGCATGATGCCATGCATCCCAACGAGCGCACCGCCGCAACCTACCTGGCGAAGAATCTTAGAGTAATCGAGGAATCGGGCAAGCTGGAGCCTCTGGATGGCGACACGGAACTCTTCCCCGGCGTATCGGCTATGGTCACGGGAGGACATACCCGGTTCTCGCAAGCGATTATAGTCGATGGTGGCGGTCAAAGGGTCATATACCCGGCCGATATCATGCCATCATCTGCCCATATCCGTGTCCCCTACGTGGCAGCCGTTGACCTTGACCCGAACACAACCATGGAAAGAAAGCGCTGGCTGAATGAGAGAATGCTCAAAGATGACTGGATCATAGCATTTGATCATGATATCAACTACAAATTTGCCAAATTCAGAGAAGGGAACAAAGGCAGAATTGAACCGATCAGGGTCGATTGAATCGCCGGCAGCGGGTTCCGCCCCTCGCCCTTGGCGAGGGAAGAAACCCGACTCGACCATGATGTTGGAGCGTTCTGCGTAGGTCGTGCCCTTTGGCGAACAGAAGCCTCAGAAAATGGCAGTCGGGTTTCTTGGGTCCGAAGGACCCGCGGAACCCCCCGACAGCCATGGAGTTGCCAAACAATTCTTAATTCGGGAGCCGATGAATTGGAACTTGAAGAAAAGCTGAGAAAACTCAAAGAGATGCGTCAGACAGCCCTTCTTGGCGGCGGCGAGAAGCGGATCGAAGTCCAACATAAAAAGGGAAAACTGACCGCCCGGGAGAGGCTGGATTTGCTTCTGGATGACGGCTCCTTTGAGGAGTTTGACATGTTCGTGACCCATCGAACCAAGGAATTCGGACTTGAGAAGGAGAAGTATCTTGGCGACGGGGTCGTGACCGGGTACGGTACTATCGATGGCCGGCTCGTATTTGTCTTTTCCCAGGACTTCACTATTTTTGGAGGCACCTTATCCGAGGCGTTCGCGGAAAAAATCTGCAAAATCATGGATATGGCCATGAAAATTGGCGCTCCCCTTATAGGCCTCAACGATTCTGGCGGAGCCAGAATTCAGGAAGGAGTTGTTTCGCTCGGAGGTTACGCCGACATATTCTTACGCAATACCCTCGCGTCGGGCGTCATTCCTCAGATTTCAGTCGTTTTGGGGCCTTGCGCTGGAGGGGCTGTCTATTCGCCGGCTATCACGGATTTCATTTTCATGGTCAAAGGAACATCGTTCATGTTCGTCACCGGCCCAAACGTCGTGAAGACGGTGACCCATGAGGAGGTGACATTCGACGAGCTCGGTGGCGCTGATATCCATTCCAGCAAATCTGGCGTTTCGCATTTCGCCTGCGAAAACGAGGCCGATGCTCTCTTGAAAGTGCGCAAGCTGATGAGTTTCATTCCCTCCAACAATCTCGATGACCCCCCGGAGATCGAGACGGCTGACCCGGTTGACAGGGTCAACGAGTCGCTCGACTCACTTGTGCCTGACAACCCCAATAAGCCTTATGACATTAAAGATGTCATCACGGGGGTCGTTGATGATGGTGATTTCTTCGAGGTGCACGCCGATTATGCCATGAACATCGTAGTCGGCTTTGCCAGGCTGGGAGGCAAGCCTGTGGGGGTCGTGGCCAATCAGCCGGCTCATCTGGCAGGAGTTCTCGATATCGACAGCTCTATTAAAGGAGCGCGATTCGTGCGTTTCTGCGACTCCTTTAATATTCCCTTGGTCACGTTTGAGGACGTACCCGGGTTTCTGCCGGGAACATCGCAGGAGCATGGAGGCATTATCAAGCATGGCGCCAAGCTCCTTTATGCCTATTGCGAGGCCACGGTGCCCAAACTCACTGTCATCACCAGGAAAGCATATGGCGGTGCCTACGATGTCATGTCATCTAAGCATATTAGAGGCGACATTAATTACGCCTGGCCGACGGCCGAAATCGCTGTCATGGGGCCGAAAGGCGCAGCCGAGATCATCTTCAAGAAAGAGATCGCCGATGCGCCCGACCCGGAGGCTGCCTTGAAGCAAAGGGAAGAGGATTATCGGCGCCTGTTTGCATCTCCTTTCAGCGCCGCGGAACGAGGTTATATAGATGATGTCATTGAACCATCCCAGACTCGTCCTCGACTGATCCGGGCTCTGCGTATGCTCGAAACCAAGCGCGACCAGAATCCGCCTCGCAAGCACGGAAATATTCCGCTGTGAACCCTGTCCTGAAAAAAATCGCAATTCTATCTTGCAGAAACCCGCAAAGTTGTGGTAAGATAATTTTGAGTGCCGAGCGGTTTTTTGTTCTGAAGATGGCACAATCATAAAGGAGCCGTGCCCATGGAATATTTGCAGAACTGCCCCAACTGCGGACAGCCTCGACAACCAGGCGACCGCTTCTGTAGCAATTGCGGCAGGCCATTCGAAGAGCCTGTGCGCGATGCCGAGCCTGCCCAGGCCCCGTCGCCGAAGCCACAGCCTCCCGAAAATGTGGCCCCTCAGCAATCGAAATATGTCGCTTGGGAGGATCGCCAGAATTTGGGGTTCTTCGAGGCGTTGTGGCAGACATGGAAAGAGTCTGTAATCTACCCCAATAGATTCTTTTCGCGTGTTCCTGTTAGCGGGGGCCTGGCGGCCCCTCTCCTGTATGCGCTCATTATCACCTGGTTGAGTTATGTCTTCGACCACCTTTACAGCTGGATTTTTTCTGGATTCTGGCAAGGAATTCTAGGACGATATCTTGGCTCCGAAGAAGCGATGTTTAAGTACGGTATCTATGGCGGGTCCGATCTGGTATCCTTATTGATCGCTCCCTTCGTCATCATAGTTTTGATTTTCGTCGTCAGTGGCATCTATCATCTCCTGGCCTTGATTTTCGGCTGGGCCCAACATGGATTCGAGGCCACGTTCAGAGCCGTCTCATACAGCGCCGGGCCGTTCATGTTCGCCGCCGTGCCGATGTGCGGCTCGTTGATAGGTGTTGTTTGGGCCGTGGTGCTTACCATCATTGGCGTCAAACATACGCAGGAAACAACTGGGGGGAAAGCCACTGTGGTTGTGCTACTACCGTGGTTTCTTTGCTGCTGTATCATCTCCTTGTTGGCGATTATCTTCAGTGCCGCCATGTTTGGCATTGTGCGCGAGCTCATGCAAAGCGGGTACCACAACTACTGAGCCGCAGCGGCCGATTTTGGCCGAGTCTTGTCAGCCTAATCAGGCGCCGGCAGCATTCATGCGAGTGCATATAGAAAGCGAGAAGCCCCGGGCTCCAGTTCACATGATCTGGGGGGGTATTGTCATATTGATAGTTGCTACGGTCCATGTCTGGGAGAGATTTTTTCAACTCTGGCCAGAATGCCCTTTTTTCAAATTTACACGTATCCCCTGCCCTACGTGCGGCGGCACAAGGTGCTTGATTTCATTTTCCAACATGAACTTAGGGGCATCGTTCATTTACAACCCCCTAATCATGGTCTCCATTATTGGATTGGTTTTGTTCTCTCTTGCGGTGCTTATCGGCTGGCTTTTTGAGATCAGGTTGGCATTCGCCATGAACGAACGCGACATAGTCCTACTCAGAGTGTCAATCGCTGCGGCGGTCATCGCAAACTGGGTGTTGCTGATCGTCAGAATGACCTGAAACGAAGTTGGCTTCTGCCCAGTTGATATTTATTGCAGTTTTTATTATACTTCAGCCCGATTTTAGAAAAGGCGAATTTGTATGGATAAGTCTCAAGTAAAACAAATCTTCCTTGCGGGCGTCATCCAGGGCTCGTTCAAGGATAAGTCAATTCACTCGCAGGAATACCGGGGTCGGATAACATCTATACTCAAAGAGGCCTTTCCGGCGGCTGAGATAATTGACCCTTTCAGCGGCCACGAAAATAGCATCGAATACGACGACGACCGAGGCAAACAGACCTTTCTGAAGCATCTCGACCTGGCAACTGGATGCGATCTGCTGGTGGCTTATCTGCCTCATGCCTCACTGGGGACCGCTATCGAGATCTGGGAAACTCATCGCAGGAATATTCCCATCTGGACAATCTCGCCGATGAAGACCAATTGGATAATCCGCTTCTGTTCATCCAGAATATTCGAGGACATCGAATCGTTCGCCGCAGTCCTCAAAGATAGCCAGATTAAAGTCTTGGCGGATCAATAATGCCGACTTATGAATATAAATGCAGTGACTGCGGCGAGAAATTCGACGAGGTTCAAAAAATCACAGAGCCGCCCCTGACCAAATGCCCATTTTGCGGCGGGGCAGTCGACAGGCTTATATCGGGGGGCATGGGAATCATGTTCAAGGGGTCGGGCTTCTATGTCACCGACTATAGATCCGAAAGCTACAAGAAGGCCGCCGATAAAGAGAAGTCATCGGAGACCCCCTCGAAACCGGCCGCTCCTGACAAAGGCCTATCAAAGGACAAGAAGGTATCGCCAAATAAAGAGTGATCAGGTGGGCAAATTCAGATTGCCTGCAACCTCGCCTGCCAATTGACCGCAGGCGCCTTTGATATCGATCCCCCGGCTCTCGCGTACAGTCACCGCGTAGACTCTCGGGTATAAATAGTCCCTGAACTTGGCCACAGTCTCTTCCTCGGGCCGTTTGAACTTCAAACCGTCAACTGGATTATATCGCATGAGGTTTATCTTGCAGGGAATTCCGTGGATCAATTTCACAAGCTTCCTGGCGTCGCCGATAGAATCGTTGACCCCTCCCAGGAGGAGATATTCAAATGAGATTCTCCGTCCCGTGACCTCGGTATACCGCCTAACTTCCGCCATGATCTCATTCAGACCGTTCTTGGCGGCCACCGGCATAATCCTCCTTCTGACTTCCTCGTCGGCCGAGTGCAGAGACAGCGCCAGGCCAAGCTTGCCGGCAGAATCAACGAATTTCCGCATGCCGCGCACGATCCCGACTGTGGACACCGTGATTTTCTTCTGCGAGAGAGCCTGGCCGTAATCATCATTGATTATTCTGCATGCCTTAAGCACGTTTTCCAAATTCAGCATAGGCTCGCCCATCCCCATAAAAACGATGTTGCTGATGCGCCTCTCGGAATGGTTCTGCGCCTGCAGAAATTGGTCGACTATTTCTCCCGCTTTGAGATTTCGCTTATATCCCAATCTACCGGTTGCGCAAAAGGCGCATTTTGCGGGGCAACCGGCCTGGCTTGAAATGCAAAGGGTCACTCTATCCCGCTCCGGAATCAATACCGATTCAATAAGAGTCCCCTTATTCAAACCAAAAAGAAACTTGACGGACCCATCGATAGAATGCAGCTTCTGAAGGCATGAAATATCGGAGATGAATGCCTTTTCGGCAAGCAGTTCGCGGACCGGTTTCGAAATATCGCTCATGGCTTCGAAAGCTGTAAGTCCCTCTTGATAGACCCAGCGGAATACCTGCCGGCCCCGATATTTCTCCAGCCCGATGCTTTTGGCGAAGCTTTCTAGCTCAGTCCGGTCCATTCCTTTTAGATCGGCTCTTTCCATTACACTGCCAATTTACGTTACTCCGGAGCCTTTTCAAGATGATTTATCTTGACCGCTGCCGCTCACCGGGTTAAGCTTTTCGTCAGAATGAAAGTGGCGGCTGTGCAATTCAATCCTCTGTTTGGCGACATTGAAGGAAATGTCTCCAGGGCAATGGAACTCATGGCCGGCGTGGACTCTGACCTCTTCGTTCTGCCGGAGTTCTGCTTCACCGGTTATACGTTTCAGTCGCGCCGCGAGGCGGAGTCTCTAGCAGAAGACCCAGTTGACAGTGTCTCCATCGGGAGAATGAAGGAATTGGCCAGAGCCAAGAACTGCGCCGTAGTTTTTGGTTTTTGTGAAAGGGCTCCGGAGGGTCTTTTCAACTCGGCGGCCTTTATCTCGCCAATCGGTGAGACCCGCATCTATCGGAAGCTCCACCTGTTCTTGAACGAAAAAGAATGGTTTCTTCCGGGCGGCGAACGGCCGCAGGTGTTCGAATTCCACGGCTGTCGTCTTGGAGTGATGATTTGTTTTGATTGGATTTACCCGGAAGTCGCCCGAGCCTTAGCACTCCAGGGTGCCCATATCATCTGTCATCCGGCGAATCTGGTCATGCCTTATTGCCAGGCAGCCATGGTCACGCGGAGCCTCGAAAACCGGGTTTTCTCCATAACTGCCAACAGGATAGGCGAAGAAGTCAGGGGAGGTTTTCATAATATATTCACAGGCGGAAGCCAGATCGTCAGCCCCCAGGGCGATATTCTCTTTCGCGGCTCAGAAAATAAAGAAGAAGTTTGCGTTGCCGATATTACTTATCAGGAAAGCGAAGATAAGGCAGTAAACTCTAAAAACAATCTCTGGTCGGATCGCCGGCCCGAGTACTATTGAAACGACATGCCAAGAAAAGGTCACAAAATACTGGTCATCGATGACGAGCCAGAAATCACCGGAATTATCAAGTCGTTTCTTGCTGGCGCCGGGTACGATGTCCTGGTGGAGAACTCCTCTGTCATGGGGGTCGAAAAGGCGAAAAGCTTCAGGCCAGACCTCATAATTCTCGATATAATGATGCCGGTCATGGATGGCTACGAAGTCTGCAAAAGCATCAAAAAAGACCTGGATTTGTCATCCGTTCCCGTGCTCTTTTTGACAGGGAAAGACGTCACCGAAGATGCCGGCCAGAGTTTCAAAGTTGGCGCCGACCTCTTTATCAAGAAGCCGTTCTCATGCGAGAGACTGCTTCAGATGGTGATGATGGTTCTGATGTCGGTGGCAAAGTAAGATTAAGAATTTTTGCATATGTTTTGACGCGATTAATCCCCCCGCTTTTTGTTTGACCTCAACTTGATATTATTCATATAATCCATTGATGAGAACAGCGGCCTTAATTCTTTCGGTTTTGGTCTTTGCGGTGCCTGGTGATTTGGCGGCGCTGCCAAGGCCCCAGGGTTATGTCTCGGACTACGTCGGCATCCTCGATGACAGAAGCGCGGCCGAGATTACGAAGGCTATCGAAGCCATCGAAACAAGCACTGGAGCGGAGATTGCTGTCATCATCCAGGATACGCTGGGAGAATCCGCGACCATTGAAGAGGCGGCGCTGGCTTATCTCAGCGAGTGGAAAGTTGGCAAGAAAGGCAAGGATAACGGAGTAGTTCTTCTGATTGTTACCGACCGTTCGGGGAGCCACGGGGAGTATCGTTTCGAGACGGGGCTGGGGCTGGAAGGAGAACTGCCCGACGGCCTGTTGGGGCAGATCGGCCGCGAGGATATCATCCCCCGTTTCCGGGCTGGCGATATCGGGGGCGGCATAATGGCCGCGATTTATCGAATAGGCAAAATCCTGGGTGCAGACATGAGCGCTTTCCAGCCTAAGAAACCTGGATCAGGCGGATCAGGAATGGGCGCCCTGCTATTTTTCCTTATAATCCTTTTCTTCATCTTTGGCGGTCTGGGAAGGCGGGGTGGAGGGTCTGGTCTGCTCTGGCTAATGCTTCTTGGCAACTTGGGGTCCGGCCGTGGGCGAGGCGGCTTCGGCGGGGGTGGCTTCGGAGGCTTCGGTGGGGGCGGTTTCGGGGGGTTTGGCGGAGGCGGGGGCGGCGCCGGGGGCGGCGCCATGGGAAGCTGGTAGGCGATTCCGCGGAATATGCTCTCGTCTGCTCACCGTGACTGCGCAGAGAATGAATCCTGCATCGGCAGAGATGGAGCGGAAGGAATACGATTGTTAATTCGGCCGGGCCAGATTCTATGTGATATTTTGCTTCGGCCGCGGGCGGCAGTTTTTCGAAGAAGCTGTTACTGATACAGAGATCATGGGGAGGTTTAATATATGGATATCTTAAAGAAACTCACTCTGGCGTCGATCGGGGCTTATACCGTGACGCGGGAAAAAGCTGAGGAGCTTTTCGACGAGATGGTTAAAAAGGGAGAGATGACCAGCGACGAGAAAGCTGAGGCTTTGAAGAATTTCGTCAATAGGTCTGTGGAATCGACCGAGAAAATGTCGAAATGGGTCGAGGAAGCTTTCCAGAAATTCTCCACCAGGCTTTCCGGCAAGCTCGACGATCAGATCTCGCGGCTTTCTGACCGCATTGAGCAGTTAAACGTCCGATTGGCCAACATCGAAAAGAAGCTCAATAAGGAAGGCTCTGCTTGAGCGGCGCAAAAGCGCTACTTCACTGAAGGTCGGCATCATTGTGCTGTGCGGAGCCGCAGCCGGGAACGGTATGCGAGGTAAAACGATCCGCAGTCCTTTCAGGCAATTGGCTTATTGGCAACTGCGTGTACATCTCCTGTTTCCAACGCCTTTCGGTGAAAGTCATTGCCATAAGATAAGCAGGAGAACCGATTGAAGGATCGATGGTGAACATAGCGAGAACAGGCACCACCATAAGAAATATCAGGCGCTATAGGGAAATTGCGGCCGTGTTGATAAAACATGGCTTTGGCGAAATCATCGAGCGCCTGAATCTCAGCACCGCATACAGGCTGGGCCGCAGATTGTTCAGGCGCGCACCTCCGCCGAGGACATCTTACGCCGTTCGCATCAGGATGGCGCTCGAGGAGCTCGGCCCGACGTTTATCAAGCTTGGCCAGGTTCTATCGATGAGGCCCTTCTTGATACCCTCCGAGCTTGTCCTGGAATTAAGCAAACTCCAGGATGAAGTCGAGCCGATGAAGACGGAGGAAGCTCTGCGGATTGTAGAGGAGAATCTTAAGAGGCCTGTCTCCGATGTTTTTAAGGAATTCGATCCCCTGCCCGTAGCCTCCGCCTCGCTATCCCAGGTTCATTTTGCGACGCTTCATGACGGGACTCCCGTTGCGGTGAAGGTCCAGCGACGCAACATAAAGAAGGTCATCGACTCCGACATGGTTATCCTTCGGGATATCGCCGGTCTCCTCGAGCGCAACATACCCGAAAGCAGACAGTATGACCCGGTGGGTATCGTCAACGAGCTTGCCAAGACCACCCGTAAGGAGATCAATTTTCTTTACGAAGGGCGCAACATCGAGACTTTCGCGCGCAATTTCCGCGACGACGCCAGAATTTATTTTCCACGTGTGTTCTGGGAATATACCACCCGCTATCTGCTGGTGATGGACCGAGTGCAGGGGATGAAGATCAACGATATCGAAGGGCTGAGAAAGGCCGGTATCGATGCCGCCGCCATCTGCCGGGCCGGAGGCGAGATGGTCTTCAAAATGGTTTTTGAGCACAGGTTTTTCCACGCCGACCCGCATCCAGGCAATTTATTTGTGACTCGGGAGGGTCTGATTGCGCCGCTGGACTTCGGAATGATTGGAGTCCTTTCAGGTTCGCAGTTGAGCCAGCTTGTGAATATCCTCAAAGCGGTGGTATCGAACGATCCTGCGCTGGTAGTCCACGCATTCATGAGGGCCCAGGTCTTACCCGACGATGCTAACCTGGGGGCGCTCGAAACCGATATCAACGAGCTAATCACGCGCTATCACAAGATCCCCCTGGCCCGGATCGACATGGCCACGATTTCCGACGAGTTCTTTGACGTTATTCACCGGCACAAGATCAGGATTCAACCGGAATTCATGACTTTCGGCAAGGCTCTGGTGACATATGAGGAGGTGGCCCGCCAACTCGATCCCGAGTATGATTTCATAAAGAGCGCCGAGCCTTTTGTCAAGAAACTGGCGCTCATGCGTTTTCGGCCCGACAGGATCAAGCGCGATCTGCAAATCGCGTTGGGCGACATGAATGACCTTCTGCTTAAGTTCCCCCTGGGAATGAGGGAGTTCACGTCCAAACTGAACAAGGGGAAAATCAAAATCGGCCTGGAGGTGCTGGGACTGGAGAAGCTGATCCTGGAACTGGACAAGTCATCCAACCGTCTCTCCTTTGCGCTTATTATAGCGGCGATCATCGTTGGCTCATCGATGATCTTGACTCTCGATGTAGGTGTCAAGATTTATGGGCTTCCGGCGCTCGGCCTACTGGGATATATTTTCGCGGGAATTCTTGGCGCCGGACTGGCCATCTCCATTCTCCGCTCGGGAAAATTATAGCAAAGGGACGGGGGCTGAGATTATGTCGAATCCACGACCTAAGCCGAAATCCTTGGATGAAACGTAAAAGCTCAATGTTCATATAATCCTGTTTCTTTCAACAGGTCGATATCATGGATTTTTCCGCAGGATCCCGGGGAGGAGAATCGGGAAATCTTCGGGCTTTTTCGGGTATGAAAGGGTCTCGCAGTCCCGATATGAAGTGTCGGAGCTCCATAGACCAGACCTGCATTCCCTGAAACATACAGAACGCTATTTTCTTATTCGACCCGCATTGCACAACGCCCGAAAGGAAAGAAAAGCAGCCTACGTCGATGACAACTTCTGAAGCCGAAATGTTCATATTTGGCCATGCCATTTCCGCTTTGGAAAAATCAGGGAAACTCCGAAATGGAATCTCCTTGACTGGACTTGAAGTTTAAATATATTGCCTGTTCGGAGAGGGTTTAGCTATGTCGTTTGCCGATCTTACTGATAGAAAAAAGCTGATATTAAAAGTCTTGATAGACCATTATATATCGTCGGCGGAGCCGGTGGCTTCTGCGGTTCTGGCTCAGAAATACGGTCTCGACCTCTCCTCGGCCACCATCAGGAACACCATCAAAGATCTCGAGGAGATGGATCTCGTAATGCAGCCACACACGTCGGCGGGAAGGGTTCCCACGCAACTCGGTTACAGGCTCTATGTCGATTATCTCCTGCGTCCGGAAAGGCTGAGCAGGACCGACAGGGAGAAGATCGAGAAGAATATCAACAAGGAGTACGCCGGGATCGATCAAATTCTGGAGCAGACATCGAGGGTTCTGGGTGACGTTTCCAAGCAGTTGGGTATCGCCATCTCGCCTCGCTTTGAATCCAGCGTCTTGACCCGGCTGGAGTTGATTCCCGTCGCCGACAGGCGCGTCATGGTGGTTCTGGTAATGAAATCCGGCCTGGCCAGAACCCTGATTCTCGAAGTTGAAAGCGATCTCAAGGAGTTGGCCGTCAGCCAGACCGCCGCCGTTCTCAACGAGCGCCTCTGTGGGCTTACGATAGGGGAGATTAAGAAAACTATCAAAGAACGTTTGTCGACCCCGACACTCGGCGACACCACCCTGATTAGGATTTTCGTAGAATCATCCAACGAACTCTTGAGTTTCGCAGAGGATTTCGATATCCATGTTGCCGGCACCAGGCACATCATAAACCAGCCCGAATTCAAGGACCCGGCCAAGATCAGGGAACTGATGGATTTGATAGAAGAGCGGCAGGTGGTTTATAAGATTGTCACGCAGACCGGCATTAGTGAAGGCATAGCTATAGTCATCGGCGTTGGAGATGATACAGGCCCTCGAAAGCATGGCCGGGTCGAGGAGTTGTCGCTGCTGTCATCGACCTACCAGGCGGGGAAGCTGAAGGGTGCTCTGGGCATTATCGGCCCCAACAGGATGCCGTATTCGAAGCTCATGGGAATCGTGGATTATGCCGCCAGGCGCTTGTCCGATGTTCTATCCGAGTGCGGGATGGACAGGAATTGAGTTGAGTCGCAGTCCATGGAGTTTAAGAAGTGCATGGTGCAGGAGTGAAAAAACTGCATCCGGCGGCTGAATTGGCCGCCCACAAGATTGGTCAGATAAAATCGGCCGCCGACGCCGCGCGGGAAGACCGTCTTCTGCGGCTGGCGGCTGAATTCGACAATTATAAAAAGAGAACGGCCCGTCAATTCGCCGAAATCGTCAAGAGCGCGAATGAGGAATTGATCCAGGAACTTCTCGGCGTCGTCGATGACTTCGAGCGTGCTCTCCAGACCGTAGCCGATACCGAAAAGCAGGGCCAGCAGCCGAGCCTGGACAACGTAATTTCGGGGATGAGGCTGATTTTTGAAAACTTGATAGCGGTCTTGAAGGGACGCGGCGTCGAGAGATTCGATGCCATGGATCAACCTTTCGACCCGCAGTACCATGACGCCGTTATGCAGATGCCATCCGAAAAGGAAGAGGGGACAGTAATCGGGGTGATTTCCCCAGGTTACACTTTGAACGATAAGGTCATTCGTCACGCGAAAGTAATCGTGGCTTCTTCTAAATAAGTAAACAAGAAAAAGCACAATAATCAAACGCTCGCATGAAAGGATTTCATCCATGACTAAAGTTGTTGCCGTTGCAAACCAGAAGGGTGGAGTAGGCAAGACCACCACCTGCGTTAATTTGGGCGCGGCCCTGGCCCAGAAGTCGATGAGAGTTTTATTGATAGACCTCGATCCCATGGGGAGCCTATCGGGATGGCTGGCGCATGAGCCGTCCGAAAATGGCACCGGGGCGGGCGATCTGCTCAGGGGAACTATCGGGTTTTTTGAGGCCATAAAGCGCTCCGACGAACTGGGACTGGATTATATTCCCGCAGGCAATAACCTCAGAGACGTCGTGCTGATGGAGAATATAGATCCCTTCGTGCTCGGTGAGCGGTTGGGGAAATGGGTCGAGAAATATGACATCGTCATTATCGATTGCGCCCCGTCATCGAACGTGCTCATCGCCAATGCCATTGTGGCATCGGACGCGATACTGATCCCGATCCAGACCGAGACTTTGCCGCTGCAGAGCGGCATGAAGTTCATCCAGTGGCTGAACGAGTTCAAATCTGAATATGCCACCAACATCGACATTCTGGGGATTCTGCCCTGCATGTTTGATTCACGCACCAGACTTTCGTTCCAGATACTGGATGCCATGAGGAGCAGCGAAAATCTGGGGCCTCTCGTTTTTAAGACGGTCGTTAGGAAAAACGTGCGCCTGGCCGAGGCGCCGGCTGACAAGCGCTCCATTTTTAGATCGGCATCGAAAAGTTTCGGCGCCAGCGATTACGCCAGCCTGGCCGAAGAGGTTGTCGACAGAATGGGATTGAAGGCGCCCGAGAAAGCCGACAATCCAGTGTTATCAGAGTTGGGAGTCGAAGCCCAGAATGTGGAATCGCAATCCTGATGCTGGGTGAGCATGAGCCGGTGGCTAACAGCCGAGTGACTAGAGCAGGAGACTGAATAATCATGCAAGTGGCCATAGAATATTGCGTTGTCTGAAACTACGATCCCCAGGCCGCCAGTTTGGCGAAGGCGATCGAAGCGAGATTTGGAATAAGGCCGCAACTCATAAAATCGGGTGGCGGCGCATTCGAGGTTTTCGTGGACGGGAAGAAGATTTTTTCCAAGAAGGAAACTGGGCGCTTTCCCGAACATTCGGAGATCATCTCAGCCATCGCCAACATAAAAGCCAAAGAGTAATTGCCGTGCCCATTTCATACTGGAAGTTGTCCAATTGCTTTGAGGGGCCATTGCACTTGAGGTTTGCCTTCCGCTTCTGATTCTGGCGCAAGACTACCCATATCAATTCTTGATATTTAAGGTGGCATATCTTATTATTTCGATTGAACTTTGTAAGTTCCAATAGGGGGATCAGAAGATATGTTGACTCTGGTCAAGTATGCGATAAGCGTTCTCATCTGGGCTGCCATAGCGGCTCTTCTGCTGGTGCTGGGGAAAACCTTGTATCTGGCGTTCTGGGCTATACTGGGGGTAGCCCTGCTTATCGTCTGGCTTGGCCATATGATTTATCACGTAATTTGCTGGTTTAATCCCGATTTCAAGCCGATCAAGCTGATCCTCATCTTCATGGCGGTCATCGTTCTGGGGATTATTTCATTCAAGCTGTTCATGCAGCCTTCCTGGAACCGCTGGGGTTCTACCGACGACGAAGTCAAGGCGGAGTATAAGGCGGACGAGTACTGCCCGGCGCCGGACATTCGCGTGGTCAGAACCGTGGAAATCAATGTTCCGCCGGAATATATTTTCCGCTGGGTGAGACAAATGCCGGAAGCCGGCTCGTATAGCTGGGACCTGCTTGATTTCAGGCATAGAAAGAGCGTCAACCAGCTGCTTGAAGACCTGCCCGACTTGAGGGAAGGAGATCAGTTTCTCATGGGCAAGGTCGTGGAGGTCAAGAAGAACAAGAGCATTACTTTCGATGTCGGAAGCGATCCCCAATTCCCCAAACTGGGAGTAAAATGCATGTACGGGGGGTATTATTTCCGCGATATCGGCCACGACAGAACCAGGGTCAGCATGGTCATGAGAGCCAATTATGACGGTTTGTTGGGATGGTTTTACTCACAGGTTGTCATCGGGATAGGCGATTTCTTTATGATGACTAAGCAATTCTCTCGGCTGAAGGAGCTATCGGAAAGGCACTATCGAGAGAAGAAATGAACGAAATGGACGGCACCGGTTTTTTGAGGAAAGGGATGAGATAAATGGCAGACGAAACGCGGGCATTCAGGCAAGTATTCTGGACTTCCATTATTCTGGGCTTGACAACGGTAGTAATCGGCAACCTCCTGCGAATGGTGGATCGGGACCTGATAAATAAAGCCGCATATGAAAAGGCCGGTTCTTTCCTCAAAACTTATCAACCCGACTATTTCCCGCTTCTTTTCCTGATGATCGGGTTTATAGTGGCATTTGCCATAGTCTGGGTTTACGGCATGATCTGCCCCAGGCTTCCTCAGAATTGGATCGCCCGCGGCCTGCTGGTTGGCGGATTCATTTTCGTAATCGGTGATCTTCCCAACGCGGTCCTAAGCGGTTATACCACTATGTTGCCGGCATCGGCGGTGCAGGGGACAGCCCTGACGGGCCTGGCTAATTGGCTTATCAACGGGTGTGTTTTGACTTACACGTATAATAGACTGTCTCCGGAGTGGAAGAAAGCTGGAAACTGACAGTTGGAAACTCACATGGAACGACGATATCGACGCGTGAATAGAAGGAGCGATTATATATGGGAAAAGTTATTGGAATAGACCTGGGGACGACCAATTCCTGCGTTGCGGTAATGGAGGCAGGCGATGCTGTCGTAATACCCAACCCTGAAGGAGGCCGGACCACACCGTCGGTGGTGGGCTTCACCAAGGACGGACAGCGACTTGTTGGCATGGTCGCCAAACGTCAGGCGATCACCAACTCCGAGAACACCATCTTTTCCATAAAAAGGTTCATGGGCCGGCGCCATTCCGAGGTTACCCAGGAAGAGAAGCTTGTTCCTTACAAGGTGGTTGGCGCTCCCAACGATGACTGCCGTGTAGTGGCCATGGGGCGCGAATACTCGCCCCCGGAGATCTCGGCCATGATCCTTCAATATCTCAAGAAAACCGCTGAGGATTATCTCGGGAGCGAGGTCAAGCAGGCGGTCATCACGGTGCCGGCCTATTTCAACGATTCCCAGCGTCAGGCCACCAAGGACGCCGGAAAGATTGCCGGGTTGGAGGTTCTGCGTATCATCAACGAGCCCACCGCGGCCTCACTTGCGTATGGACTGGATAAGAAAAAGGACGAGCGCATAGCCGTCTTCGACCTGGGCGGCGGCACTTTCGATATCTCGATACTCGAATTGGGCGATGGAGTTTTCGAAGTGCGCTCCACCAACGGCGATACGCATCTTGGCGGCGATGACTTTGACCAGAGGACAATCGATTGGATGGCTGACGAATTCAAGAAGAATAATGGCATCGACCTGAGACTGGACCGCATGGCCCTGCAGCGGCTCAAGGAGGCGGCCGAGAAGGCCAAGTGCGAGCTTTCGACCACGATGCAGGCTTCGCTCAATCTCCCCTTTATAACAGCCGACCAGAATGGACCCAAGCACCTTGACCTGACAGTGACCAGAGCCAAGCTCGAACAGCTGGTCGACGACTTAATCGGCAGGACCGTCGGTCCCTGTAAACAGGCGCTTGCCGATGCCAAGCTGACCCCATCGGAGATAGACGAGGTCATTCTCGTGGGCGGCATGACCCGCATGCCCAAAGTCCAGCAGGTGGTGCGGGAGTTGTTCGGACGGGAGCCGCACAAGGGCGTCAATCCAGACGAAGTCGTAGCTGTCGGCGCCGCCATCCAGGCGGGCGTCTTGGCCGGGGAAGTCAAAGACGTGCTCCTTTTGGACGTGACCCCGCTGTCCCTGGGAATCGAAACCCTGGGAGGCGTCTTCACGCGACTGATCGAACGAAATACCACTATCCCGACCAGGAAATCGCAGGTTTTCTCGACCGCCTCCGATAATCAACCGGCGGTTTCGATTCATGTCCTTCAAGGCGAGCGCGACATGGCGATTTTTAATCGCACGCTGGGCCGCTTCGACCTGGTGGGAATTCCCCCAGCCCCTCGGGGAATGCCCCAGATCGAGGTTACTTTCGATATCGACGCCAACGGCATAGTCAGCGTTTCCGCAAAAGACCTGGGGACCGGCAAGGAGCAGTCGATAAAAATCGAGGCTTCCTCGGGGCTGTCGGAGGCCGAGATAGAGAAACTCGTTAAAGATGGCGAGTCGCATGCTGCCGAAGATAAGAAAGCCCGCGAACTTGCGGAAGCCCGCAACAAAGCCGACAACGCCGTCTACCAAGTTGAGAAAAATCTCAAAGAATATGGCGATAAAGTTACTGACGACGACCGCAAGCGGATCAAAGAAGCGATTGAGGCCGTCAACCGGGTCAAATCGTCCAATGAACCGGCGGAAATCGATAAGGCGGTCGAGGGACTTATGCAGGTGTCTTACAAGATGGCGGAGGAGATGTACAAGCAGGCCTCGGCAAGCGCTCCTCATGGGGGGCCGCAGACCGGGCCCGAGACAGCCAAACAAGAGGAGACAGGCCGCCAGCCTGACGACGGCGCCGTAGATACCGATTTTGAAGTCGTTGATGATAAGTAGGCCGTGGGATTTAACTTTATCCCAAATCCCCGGGTGACTTGATACTCGGGGATTTGAATTTGGAGCTAAAATGAAGTTTTCGCATATCAGCCTTGTGGTTCGCGATCTCGAAAAGGCGCTGAACTTTTATTCGGAAAAGCTCGGGCAGGAGGTGCTTTCGCTGAATCGTGACAAGGGCATTGCGGTGATAGACATGGGCGCCGTCGAATTGCATATAGCCGACCGCAAAGGAGCTCCCGGACGTCCGGCTGGCGAATTCGCCTTCAATTTCGTTTTGCCTGATGAGAAAGGTGTCATACAGAAGGTCGGGGAGCTGAGGGCACGGAAACTTAGCCCTGTCATGGGCCCGTTCGAATCAAATGACGGTCAGCTATCGGTGATTTACGCCGGCACCGAAAACGAACGCATTGAGATTTGGGCAAAGGGCGCTTAGCTGTCGCATATTGCCTCGGATTGACTAAATACCAATAAAACGGTATACTTACCGACCGTCAGATAAGGGCGGAAAAAGTTAGTGGCAAAAAGAGATTATTACACGGTTTTGGGCGTGCCGCGAGACGCCAGCGAGGAAGAGATAAAGAAGGCTTATCGTAAGCTGGCCATAAAGTACCATCCCGACAAAAATCCCGGTGACAAGGGCGCCGAAGAGGCATTCAAGGATGCGACCGAGGCCTACGAGGTTCTCAAGGATTCCCAGAAGCGCCAGGTATATGATCGCTTTGGGCACGACGGGATTCGCGCCGGCGCCGGTGGCGGCTTTGGCGGTTTTGCCGGGTTTGACCTGGCCGATGCCCTGCGGGCCTTCATGCGGGATTTCGGCGGCTTCGGTTTTGAGGACCTTTTCGGTATGGGAGGCGAGAGTCGACAACGGCGAAGCGGGCCCCAGCGGGGCCGCGACCTGCAAGTATCATTGCCGCTGACCCTCGAAGAAATCGCGGCCGGAGTGGAAAAGACCTTGAAAATCAAGCGCCACCAGGTTTGCGATAGATGCGATGGCAGAGGCGCCGAAAGGGGCTCGTCGGAGAAGACTTGTCCGACATGCAAAGGGTCTGGCCAGATAAGGACTGTGGCGCGCTCGATTTTCGGGCAATTCGTGAATGTCCAACTGTGTGGGACTTGCGGCGGCGAAGGGCAGATCATCGAGAAGAGATGTTCTCATTGCGGCGGCACAGGAGTCGTCAGGGGAAGCGAAACAATAAATGTGAAGATACCCGCCGGAGTCTCGGCGGGGAACTATATCACGGTCAGAGGCTCAGGTGATTACGGGCCGCGCGGAGGCCCGCCTGGCGACGTCATCGTCGTTATCGACGAAAAGGAGCATGAACAATTCACGCGGCAGCGGGACGATGTCATATATGAGGTGCCGATATCGTTTTCGCAGGCGGCGCTTGGCGCCGAGATTGCGATACCCACTCTTGACGGCGACGCCCGCCTCAAAATCCCGGTAGGAACGCAGTCGGGAAAAATATTCGTATTGCGGGGGAAGGGCATACCCCACCTCAACAGCTTTGGCAGGGGCGACCAACTGGTACGCGTCGCTGTTTGGACGCCGTCGGACCTGTCGGATGAAGAGAAAGAGCTTTTCCGCAAGCTGAGTCAAACCCGGGGCGAAAAGCCGCCCAAAGCCGATAAATCGTTTTTTGAGAAGCTGAGAAAATCTCTCGGGATCTGATTTTGTCCGGGGCGGTTCTCAGACCTCCCCGAAAACATGTCGGGGGTTGCATTTCCGGCTTGGGCTTCAGCTCCCTGTCAGGTCCTCGAGTAGATTGGAAGCGACCAGACTGAGCGTGCTAATGATCCGCTGATCGAGGAGAAACTGCTATCGAAATCACAATTACGAATTTCATCGTCGATTCAAAAAACATCGATGGTGAGAAACTGATCCTCATCGGTAATGAGGCCAAGCATCTGGCGCAGACCTTGCGCGCCAGGCCGGGCGACGTTTTCTATGCCATCGACGGCAGCGGCCTTAAGTACCGCGCCGTTGTAAGCTCGATGACCAGGAACACCGTCGTCAGCATAATAACCACCACTACGCGCCTGGAGAATGAGCCGTTCGTCCAGGTAACGTTGGCTCAAGGGGTATGCCGCCCCAGCAAGATGGATGAAATCATCGAGCGGGGCACTGAAATCGGCGTATCGGCATTCGTTTTCTACTACTCCGAAAAAACATATTCCAGGGCGGGCGAAGAGTTGTCAAAGGGACGCAAGCTTTCGAGAATGATCAGAATTGCGCGCTCGGCGGCCAAACAATCAAAAAGATCGATTATCCCGTCGGTTGCGACTCTGACGGGCTTCTCAGAATTAGTATGTCTGAAGAGCCAGTTCGATATTGCCTTGCTGGCGACGACGAGTCCCAATTCCGGGACGATTGAGAGTAATCTTGAGAGGGGTGGGGCGGCGAAAAAAATCCTGCTCCTTGTCGGTCCCGAAAGCGGACTTTCGGAAAACGAAGAGGCGGCCTGCCTGGCGGCAGGTTTTGTTCCCACATCGCTTGGGCCGCGACGGTTGAGAACCGAAACCGCCGGGATAATTTTCCCGGCCCTGGTCTTGCATCATCTGGGGGATTTATGAATTCTTGTGTGTTCTGCAATATCGTAAATAATAAATCGATGGCTCGAATTCTCTATGAGGATGACGCTTACTTAGCGTTCGAGGACTTACGGCCGCAGGCGCCGACACATTTTCTCGTCATTCCCAAAACGCATCTCGCGACCATTCTCGATGCCGATGCCGAGACTCTTGGAACACTTCTTAAAGTCGGCGTGGAGCAGGCTAAGCGAATGGGGCTGGAGACAAACGGCTTCAGAACCGTTATCAATTGCAATCGCCACGCCGGACAGTCGGTTTACCATCTTCATCTGCATATCATGGGCGGCCGCTGGTTCTCATGGCCGCCGGGGTGATATTTTAGTCGCTTGGGTGTTGGAGAGACCTGAGACCTGCCACAGAGCCGATTTGTGGTTGACATCGTCCGGGGGCTAAGTTATTTTCCTGTTTCGCTTTGATTTTGCGTAATGGAGGCATGATGAAGGAATACACGATTGATAAATTGCGAAACATAGGGCTGGTCGGCCACGGCGGCACCGGCAAGACCTCGCTCAACGAAGCCTTGATGTTCGTCGCCCATGCCATTCCCCGCATGGGCTCCGTCGATGACGGTTCCACGGTTTCTGATTACAGCGAAGACGAGAAGGCGCGCAAGATCTCCATCAGCCTGGCCATGTCGCATCTGGAGTGGCGCGGAAATAAGATAAATCTGGTCGATATGCCGGGGTATGCCGACTTCATCGGCGAGGTCGAGGGGGGAATGAGCGTCGCCGATTTCGCGCTAATGGTCATTAATGGAGTTTCCGGGATGGAAGTCGGCACCGATACATCTTGGCGCAACGCCTCGCGTCTCGAGCTCGCTCGCGGATTCTTCATCAATCGCATGGATAAAGAACATGCCAATTTCGCCAAGACGGTCGGCGAGCTGCAGAGCGCCTTCGGTGACAGGGCCGTTCCGGTTACAATGCCCTGGGGGGCCGGTCCGACATTCAAGGGAATCATCGATGTATTGACGATGAAAGCCTTTACGCACGATAAAACCGGCAATATAAAAGAGGCCGCTATTCCCGACGACCAGAAGGCCGAAGCGCAGGCTTATCATGACAAGCTGATCGAGGCCGCCGCCGAGTCCGATGACGCCCTCCTGGAGAAATTCTTCGATTCGGGCGAGCTTACTCCCGATGAACTCAGGCAGGGTCTCGCCAAAGGAATCGCAGGCGGCAAGATCTATGCAGTGCTCGCCGGCGCCGCGACTGAAACCGCTGGAATTTCAGTTTTTCTTGATTTCGCAGTCGATTTTCTTCCCGCCCCCGACTACAAGGGCGAAAAAGAAGGATTGCTTCCCGTAAGCGATAACCCCGTCAAAAGAAAAATTTCCACAAATGAACCGACGTCCCTATATGCTTTCAAAACAGTTTCCGAACCGCATGTAGGCGAACTTTCATTCTTCAAGGTGTTCTCAGGCCGGGTCAGCACGGGTGACGACCTCCTGAATGTGAATACGAATAATTCGGAGAGGATTGGCCAGATATTCCTCATGAACGGCAACGAGCGTAAAGAGGTCGGGACGCTGGCGGCAGGTGATATCGGCGCGCTTGTGAAACTTAAAGGGACTCACACGGGCCATACCCTGGCGGAAAAGAAGGCGCCAATCTATTACAAGCCGGCCCCTGTTCCCAATCCCGTTATCAGGATGGCGATCAAGGCCAAGGCTAAGGGTGACGAGGAGAAAATCGCAACCGGCCTGGCCAGGCTTCACGAGGTTGATCCCTCGTTCAAAGTAGAGGTCGACGCCGATATAAAGCAGACCATTATCTCCGGCCAGGGGGAATTGCACCTCGAGGTGATAATCGACCGCCTCAGGCGTAATTTCGGCGTGGATGTGGAACTTGAGAAGCCCCGGATACCATATCGCGAGACAATTCGCATGAAGACTGAAGCCCAGGGGAAATACAAGAAGCAGACCGGCGGCCGCGGCCAATATGGCGATTGCTGGCTGAAGATCGAGCCTCTCGCCCGAGGAGCAGGCTTTGAGTTTGTCGATGCCATCGTGGGCGGGGCCATCCCCGGCAAGTTCATCCCCTCGGTCGAGAAGGGCGTCACGGAAGCGTTGGCAAACGGCGGCCTTTCCGGAAACCGTGTGGTCGATGCCAGAGTGACTGTTTTCGACGGCTCTTTCCACTCGGTGGACTCGTCCGATATGGCGTTTAAGATTGCCGGCTCGATGGGGTTCAAGAACTGTTTTCAGAAAGCTGATCCCTATCTGCTGGAACCGATTTACAACATCGAGGTGATGGTGCCCGAGGATTACATGGGCGATGTCATGGGCGATATCTCGTCGCGCCGCGGCAAGATCATGGGGATGGATCGCGATGGGCATATGCAGAAAATCAAGGCCCAGGTGCCGTTGGCCGAGCTTTACAAGTATTCGACTTCGTTGCGCTCCTTGACCCAGGGGCGCGGTTATCATACTATGGATTTCTCGCATTACGAGGAAGTCCCCCGCGAAATCGCCGCCAAGGTGATTGAGGAAGCCAAGAAGGCGAAAGAGGAGGAAAAGGCGTAAGCACAGCGCTGACAAAATCGTATCAATGTTGCGTCAGCTCGTAGTCCGGCGGCTGCCGGACGTGACCTGACGCTTATTGTTTTGCCTTAGGATTCTAATACAGTTCTATAGCCGCGGTCTCCTGCGGGCCTCGGTTTTTTAAGGTAGCCCAGATATTGGATGGGACGGTCTATCCAGGTCGGTAAGCGAAGCTGGGATGCCCCCTCATTAGGTAGGGTGCGCCCGGCGCACCATTGGAGCGGTATTAGGCGGTAAGGTGCATCTAACTCTGAAACGTCAACCCCATCTTCTGAAGCCAGACTATTTTGAATATTCCTGCACCCCGCGGTCTTCTTGAAGACCTCGACTACAGATCCCGAATCCCCGCCCCAGAATCATATTGCCAACGCCTTTAGCATATGTTAATTTATCCAAAAAGGTGAAATCGTGATGGAAAGGAGGCGCCATGTCCGGCCATTCTAAGTGGGCGACGATCAAGCGCAAAAAAGGCAAATTAGACGCGGAACGGGGCAGAATGTTCACCAAGCTGATTCGTGAAATAACTGTCGCCGCCCGCGAAGGTGGAGGGGACCTGGAATCCAACGCCCGCCTGCGGACCGCCGTGGCGGCGGCCAAGGCCGCCAACATGCCGGCGGATAATATTAAGCGAGGCATACTGAAAGGGACCGGGGAGCTCGAGGGGACACATTACGAACGCTCCAACTATGAAGGGTACGGGCCCGGGGGGGTCGCTATCCTCGTCGAAGTTTTGACTGACAATAAGAACCGAACTGTCGCCGATATCCGTCATATATTCACCAAGCACAATGGCTCGCTGGGAGAAGTCGGCTGTGTCGGCTGGATGTTCGATCGCAAGGGGTATCTTTCGGTCGACAAAAGCGCCATCGGCGAGGATGACCTCATGGAAAAGGCGCTCGAAGCCGGGGCATCGGATTTTATCTCGAGCGGCGATGCTTATGAAATATATACGGAATTCGCCGATTTCGACCGCGTCCGCACCCAGCTCGAAAAGTCCGGAATCGTCTTTACGGCCGCCGAAATTGCCATGATTCCGCAGACGACAATCAAGATAGAAGGCAAGCAGGCGGAGCAGATGCTGAAGCTCTATGAGGACCTCGACGCCCATGATGATATCCAGAAAGTCTTTGCCAATTTCGATATCGACGAAACTGTAATGATGCAGTTGTCCGAGGGGTGATTTGGGCCAGATCGTGCTTGGAATCGACCCGGGCCTCAAGTGCACGGGATATGCCGTCCTGGAGCATAATGGCATAAGCCCGGTATTGCAAGAGGCCGGTATTTTGACAACATCCGATAACGACACGCTGGAGCAACGTTTGAAGAGCATTCATCGGAGCATCGAGGAAGTGATTTCCGAATTCCATCCTGGTGCCGTGGTCGTTGAAAAGCTTTATTCCCATTATGAACATCCTCAGACGGCGGTGATAATGGGGCATGCCAGGGGGATCATCTTGCTGTGCGCGGCCGCCCAAGATATACCTGTAATAAGCTACGCATCCACACGCATCAAGAAATCGGTGACCGGCAACGGGCACGCCTCAAAGAGCCAGGTCCAGCGCAGCATACAGAGCATAATGAAGCTTAGTGAGATGCCTGAGCCGCCCGATGTCGCCGACGCCATTGCGGTGGCCCTTTGCCACATCGAGGCAAGGCGATGATTTCGAAAATCAAAGGAATCCTCGATCATGTCGACGACAGCTCGGCTACCATTAGCGTTAACGGCATTTACTATGAAGTGCTCTTGCCGTCGGCGCTCTCGGAATCGCTTCGGGATGGCGACCTTCTGGGAAAGGAAATGACGCTGCACATACTCGACTACATCGAAGCGGCCCAGGTGGGGAATCAGTATCCGCGGATGGTGGGGTTCGCCGAACCGGTCGACAAAGAGTTCTTCAGCGTCTTCACGACCGTGCCCGGCCTGGGTGTGAAAAAGGCGTTAAAATCGCTAACCATCCCCATCAGCGATATCTCACGCGCCATCGAAACCGGCGATGCTCAAGTGCTCCAGAAACTCCCTGGTATTGGCCCCAGGCTGGCCGAGAAGATAATTGCCGAACTAAGAGGCAAAACCGCCAGGTTTGCGCTCGCCAGGGAAAGCAAGCCCCTGGCCAAAGCTGAGAAGCGGCCCGATTTCGCCGATGAGGTCATGACGATTTTGTTGCAGCTGCAATACCGTCGCTCCGAGGCCCAGGCTATGCTCGATAGGGCTATCGCCACCGGCAGGAGATTCAAATCCTCCGAGGACCTTCTCAATCAGATATTCAAGCAAACCACTGCCGGGGCCGAGGAATGCGAGAGAGAATAGTCACCCCTGGTAAAGTCTCCGAAGAGGAAGAGCAATATATAGCCAGTCTTCGTCCAAGGCGGCTCGAAGACTATATCGGTCAGCGGAAACTTACAGAGAAGCTCTTGGTCTCCATCAAGGCTTCCATGCAGCGAGGGGAGCCTCACGAGCATATGCTTCTGTATGGCCCGCCTGGTCTGGGGAAGACGACCCTGGCCCATATCCTGGCTCATGAGATGGGTACCAAACTTGTAGTTTCATCGGGGCCGACATTGCAGCGGACAGGCGATCTTATGGGGATTATCACCAATCTTGGGCACGGCGATGTATTTCTAATCGACGAGATTCATAGGCTGGCGGCTGCGGTCGAAGAGTTTATATATCCCGCCATGGAGGATTTCAAAATCGATTTCGTGGTCGACAAAGGGGCATTCGCCAGGGTAATTAACGTGCCCCTCAAGAAATTCACGCTGGTCGGCGCAACCACCCGGGCCGGTCTGATTTCGGCGCCATTGCGCGACCGCTTTGGCATCGTTCATCATCTCGATTTCTACCCCCCTGAAGAACTGGCGCTGATAGTTAAAAGGTCGGCCGGGATACTTAATGTCCGCATCTCTGAGGATGCGGCATCCGAGGTGGCCGGGAGGAGTCGTGGGACGCCGCGGGTCGCCAATAGGCTTTTGAGACGGGTACGAGACTATGCCCAGGTAAATGGTCACGATTCGGTCGACGTCGATTCCGTGCGCGATTCCCTGGCCCTGGAGGGTATCGATTCGCAGGGGCTCGACGATCTCGACCGCCGATTAATCCGCACGATCGTGGATTTTTATAACGGCGGGCCGGTCGGCATCGACTCAATCGCCGCCACGCTGAACGAGGAATCGGACACGCTGGAGGAAATGGTGGAGCCATACCTTCTGAAAATCGGTTTTCTCAAGCGCACGTCGAAGGGGCGTATCGTGGGAGATGCAGCCCTGAAACATTTGGGACTGACTGCAAAAGGAGGCTCGCAGCAGGACCTCTTATGAGCCAGACACCGATTGCCAAGATTCTTATCATCGCGGGTGCGGCCATCTTGTTTTTTGGGGTGGCGCTTCTGTTTTTTGACAGGATTCCGCTGGCGGGCAAGCTCCCCGGCGACATTGTCGTCAGGCGAAAGAACTTCACGTTATATTTCCCTCTGGCAACATCGATCCTCATAAGCTTGATTCTGACCCTGGTATTGTTTGTTCTTAACATATTTAGAAAATGAAGCTCGATATCAACGATTTTGATTATCACTTGCCCGAAGGAAGGGTAGCCTTCTATCCAGCCGAGCCTCGCGATAGCTCGCGGCTAATGTACCTGCCGCATTCTGGCGGCCCATTTGAGCATCACTTTTTCAAAGACTTTCCGAAATTCCTCAAACATGGCGACGTTTTGGTCCTCAACGATTCCAAGGTCTTCCCCGCCAGGCTGTTGGGAAACAAGAAGGGAACCGGCGGCAAAGCAGAGATATTCCTGCTGCAGGAAATCGGCCATAACTCCTGGGAGGCCCTGGTCTACCCCGGCCGACGTCTGCCGCCTGGTTCGGACGTGGAATTATTCGATGGCAAGCTCAATGCCCGGATCGGAAAGCGTACGGCAAGCGGCGGCCGCGTCATCGATTTCGAATGCAACGGCAATCTCGTCGATCTTATCTGGCATTATGGCGAAGTCCCGCTGCCGCCATATATATCCCGTCCTGCCGAGGAGGCCGACAAGACCCGCTATCAAACGATCTATGCCGAGAACGTGGGGGCCGTAGCCGCCCCCACGGCCGGTTTTCATTTCACGGACGGCATTCTCGCCCAGGTTCGAGACAGGGGAGCGCAGATCGTCAAGCTCACGCTTCATCCCGGCCTGGGAACGTTCAGGCCGATAACAAGGACAGATGTGGAAAACCACAAGATGCAAGAAGAGCGCTTCTTCATCCCGAGTGTAACAGCCGAGGTTATCAACTTCGCCAAAGCGAAATGCCGGCGGGTCATAGCTGTCGGCACCACCAGCGTAAGGGCCCTGGAATCTTCCTGCGATGAACAGGGCATGGTCAGAGCTGATGGCTGGATGGGAACGGAACTCTTCATCAAGCCGCCTTATCGATTCAAGTGCATCGACGGCATGCTGACTAATTTCCACCTGCCGAAATCGACGTTATTGCTTTTAGTCTCGGCGCTGGCCGGACGCGAACGAATCCTTAAGGCCTATGACGAGGCAATAAGTATGGGTTATCGTTTCTACAGTTATGGCGATGCCATGGTGATAATATGAAAACGACGAGGAATATCGCCATTGTCGCTGCTGCCGGAAGCGGAAGCCGTTTCGGAAGTGAGCTCCCCAAGCAGTTCCAGCTGCTCGGCGGCAAGCCGATGATCGTTCATTCGCTGGAATTCTTCGAAAAACAGGGGCTCGTCGACGAAATTGTACTTGTCGTCTCGCAAGATTATCTGGTATACACATCTCAGGCAATAGTCGACCGCTACGCGTTGCATAAAGTCAGGAAAATCACGGCTGGCGGTGAAACGCGTCAGGAATCTGTGCTTGCAGGGCTTTCGGCTTGTCCCGCGGGCATCGACCTTGTAGCCATACATGATGCCGCTCGGCCTTTCCTGGCCGATGACCTTTTCCGGCAGGTCATGGCGAAGGGGGCGGAGAACGGAGCCGCCATTCTGGCTGTACCGGCAAGCGAGAGTCTAAAGATGGCTAAAGATGGTTTCGTCTCCAGGACAATCAAGCGGGATTCGATCTGGATAGCCCAAACGCCTCAGGTGTTCCGTTTCGAGAGTATTTTCGAAGCGCATCAGAGAGCTGAGGCCGCCCATAACGAGGCCAGCGATGATTCCGAATTGTATGAGCAATACTGCGGCCCGGTTGCAATCGTCCAGGGGAGCTATAAAAACATTAAAATAACATCGCCCGGGGATTTCGTTCAGGCACAGGAGATTTTCAGGGGCAATCTATGACGGCATTCAGAATCGGCCATGGATACGATATTCACCGCTTATGCCCCGGTCGAAGGCTGGTGCTGGGGGGCGAAACGATCGAATTTGAGTTGGGGCTTGACGGCCATTCCGATGCCGATGTCGTCTGCCATGCGGTCATGGATGCAATTTTGGGTGCCGCCGCTATGGGTGATATCGGGACGCATTTTCCCGACACCGACCCGTCGTTCAAGGATGCCGATTCAATCGACCTCTTGAAGAGGGTAAATTCGCTGGTGACCGCGAAAGGTCATCGGGTCGGAAACATCGATATAACCATCATCGCCGAAAAGCCGCGACTCAGCCCTTATATCTCCGGCATGCGCCGAAACATTTCAAAGACGCTTGGCCTTGTGGAGGGCCAGGTATCCGTAAAGGCCACCACCAACGAGAGGCTGGGGTTTATCGGCCGGGGCGAGGGGATCGCGACATTCGCCGTGGCGCTTTTGTACAAATGAGCTTTGAACAGATAGTCGAATTCATCCGCTCTCAGAACGTCATCCTCATTTATGGCATTCTCATTGTAAGCGCCTATATAGAAAATATCTTCCCGCCGTTTCCGGGAGACGCGGTCGTGCTTGCCGGCCTCTATCTTGCAGGAAAGGGAGATATCAATTATATTGGCGTTTTGATCTCAGCAGTCTCGGGTGGTATGGCGGGTGCTATGACGTTGTATGCCATCGGTTTTTTGAAAGGGAGGCGATTTTTCGAGACAGGCAAGGGAAGAACGCTTGCGAAGGGCGGCTTGAGCAAAATGGATCGCTTGTTTCAAAAATACGGCGTCACCATCATCCTGGTGTCGCGCTTTGTGGCGGGCATTAGGTCGGCGATAGCGATCAGCACCGGCATAGCGCGTTACAGCGTCGTCCGCATGATGGTTCTTACAACCATCAGTTTCCTGCTCTGGTACGCTATGCTGACAGGTCTCATGATCTACTCCAAATCGAATTGGCGTATGATTGTCGATATCGTGAGGCAGTACAACGTGGTCTTGATTGCGGTCGGTGTCGTCGTTCTTGTCATTTGGATTACAAGGGCATTGTGGGCAAGACGAAACTCAAGATAGCGGTTTTGATGGGGGGCAATTCCGCCGAGCGCGATGTTTCCCTGGCGTCGGGCACAGGCATAATCGCCGGTCTGAGGGCCGCGGGGCATGAAGCGATTGCAATCGACACCGCTTTGGGCGCCGGTCAATTGACTTCGATAAAAAGAGCCGAAATCGAAGGGATCAAGGCCGAGCCGCCATCGGTGACGGCCCTGTCGCAAATACCCAGCGAGACGGCCATCGCGACCGTCAGCTCGCCCGATCTCAAAGAGGTTGACCTGGTTTTCCTGGCTCTTCACGGCGGCATGGGCGAAAACGGCACCATCCAGGCAATCCTCGATCTCATGGGAATTCCCTACACCGGTTCCGGTGTGCTGGCCTCCGCCGCCGCCATGGATAAGCACGTTGCAAAAAAAATATTTATCGCCTCCGGCGTACCTACGCCGGACTACATTCTGAAAAAGTCAAGCGAGATAGTCGATGAGACCGTTTTGATACGAGATGTCGAATCAAGCGTAGGCTTCCCCGTGGTCGTTAAGCCGAATGACCAGGGGTCGTCGGTCGGCCTCGATATCGCGCGCGATAAATCGGCCTTGCAGGCTATCGCCGCCAGGGCGGCTGAATATTCCGACAAGATCATTTTCGAGAAGTATATCCCCGGGCGGGAATTGACTGTGGGGATTATAGGAAACGAAACCCTGCCGGTTGTTGAGATGCGCCCGCACGAGGGTTTCTATGATTACAAGCACAAATACACTCCCGGAATGACCGACTATATAGTCCCGGCGCCTTTGACAGAAGCGCAGGAGAGAAAAATACGCGAGCTCGGCATGATGGCGTTCCAGGCACTCAATTGCGACGGTTACGCCAGAGTGGATTTCAGAATGTCGGCTGAAGGCGATTTCTATTGCCTCGAGGTGAATACGCTTCCCGGCATGACCACTACATCGCTGGTGCCCAAGGCGGCCATGGCGGCCGGCATAGAGTTTCCCGAATTGTTGGAGCGGATCGCGCAAATTGCATTGAGACACCACAGAGGGGAAGAAGTTCGGTGAGTTTCAAAACGGTTTTGTTCGACCTCGGCGGCACTTTGATAAATTACGAGAACCACTCCTGGGATGAGCTGGGCCGCATGGGGTGCCGCAATGCCCACAAGCTTCTTGAAGGGGTCGCCAACGACAGCATTACACCCGAAAGACTTTGGGAGGACTTTCATAACGCCATCGATCAGATGTTCAACGACCACCGCGACGATTTGAAGGAAATTGATCTTTACGAAGTGACGGCGAACATACTTGCCAATCTCGGCATAACGTCTTCTGACGGACTCTCGAAGCGCTTCCTCGAGGCATATTATCGGCCGATAAGCGCTCAAATTAACTTGATTCCCGGCGCTGCTGAAATGCTCGCCCGATTGAAAATCCAGGGGCTTAAGATAGGGCTTATATCGAACACGATTTTTCCCGCGGAATATCACAGAGCCGAAATGCGCGAATTCGGTATTTTGAGATTTTTCGATTTTACGTTATTTTCATCGGAGTTCGGGGTGCGCAAGCCGCATAGAGATATTTTCTTGAAGGCCCTGGAATTGGCCGGAACGAAACCGCAGGACGCCGTTTTCGTTGGAGACAGATTGGTGGAGGATGTCGGCGGGCCCCAGGAAATCGGGATACGCGGAATCCTGAAACATATGGAGGACCGTGATTACACGGCGCCTGTTGAACCGTATAAGACAATTCACATGCTTGAAGAGCTCGATAAAATAATCATGGATTAGTTTGGAGGATAAATTGGATAAATATCAAAAACTGCTGCAGGAAATGACCGACGCTCATGGCATCTCCGGCTTCGAAGAAGATGCCATCAACGTCATGAAAAGCCACCTACTCAAACCGGACGAAGTTACATTCGACAAATTGGGAAGCCTGATCGCCAAACGGGTGGGAAAGTCCGACAGGCCGCGCGTCATGATCGCCGGGCACATCGACGAAATTGGGTTCATAGTCAAGGAAATCACGTCCGAAGGGTACATCAAATTTCTCCCGGTGGGTGGATGGTGGGGACACGTGGCCCTGGCGCAGAGAGTGATCATAAAGACGTCGAAGGGGGACGTTCCCGGCGTCATTGGTTCCAGGCCGCCGCATATACTCAATGACGAGGAACGCAAGAAGGTACTGGAGCTGAAGGATATGTTCATCGATGTTGGCGTTTGCGATGGGTTCGACGTTAAATCGCTGGGCATCCGCCCCGGTGATCCGATCGTCCCCGACTCCAAGTTTCAGATCATGGGGAATCCCGATCTCTACATGAACAAAGCCTTCGACAACCGTTTCGGAGCCGCCGTTGCGGTCGCCGTCTTTAACGAGTTCGCAGGGCAACCCCATCCCAATACGATCTACGCCGTCGGCACGGTGCAGGAAGAGGTGGGTCTTAGGGGAGCCGGCACAGCGGCCCACGTGATAGATCCCGACGTTGCCATAGTGCCCGATGTGTCCCTTTCCGGCGATAGCCCCGACTCCAAGCTGACAGCCGGAAGACTCGGCTCGGGGCCGTCGATAACAGTATTCGACGGTTCCATGATTCCCAACAGGCGGCTGCGCGACCTTGTCGTCGAAACGGCGGAGAGCAACAAGATTCCATTTCATTTCGCCGCCCTCGAGCGCGGAGGCACGGACGGTGGCAGGATTCACATGAGCCGCGCCGGCGTGCCGACTATATATGTGGGCGCCGCCACCCGATATATTCACAGCCATACTGCCATTCTCCACAAAGGGGATTTCGAGAATCTGGTGAAGCTATTAGTGGAGGTAATCAAGAAGTTGGATGCCAAGAGGGTGGAAGGCCTGACGGCGAGGTAGTTCATGCGGGCGCAGGGTCCGGCCCCATGTCGTCTCGCATAGTCTCAGGGTAGCTCGTCTGACTCCGATGAGGTAAGGTGGGACCAGTTCGATTGGCAGTGAAGTTGTAGGGATAGGTGGAAATATGGCACTGATGTTTTTCAATACTATGAGTCGAGCGCTGGAGGTATTCCGGCCGATGGATAATAAGCACGTGCGTATGTACACCTGCGGCCCGACTGTCTACGCTCCGTCCCATATTGGCAATTTCAGGGCCTATGTCTTCGAGGATATTCTCAGGCGGTATCTGAAATACAAAGGGTATCGCGTCATGCAGGTCATGAACCTGACCGATATCGACGACAAGACCATCAGGGACTCCCAGGCGGCCGGCGTCAGCCTGGTCGAGCACACCCGCAAATTTAAGGACATGTTCTTCGAGGATATCGACAGGCTCAATATCGAACGCGCCGAGATCTACCCGGAAGCCACCGCCCATATTCCCGAAATGGTTGCCCTGGTGCAAAAGCTGCTTGAAAAGGGACATGCCTACCATTCAGGCGCTTCGATTTACTTCAAAATCTCGACGTTTCCAACTTACGGCGCGCTGTCGCACATGCAGATCGAGGGCCTCAAGGCGGGGGCCAGAGTCGATTCGGACGAATACGAAAAGGAGACTGCCTCCGATTTTGCGCTTTGGAAAGGATGGTCCGAACGGGACGGGGATATTTATTGGGAGGCGCCGTTCGGCAAGGGGAGACCGGGATGGCACATCGAATGCTCCGCCATGTCGATGAAATATCTCGGCGAGCAGTTCGACATTCATACCGGCGGCGTCGACAACATATTCCCCCACCATGAGAACGAAATCGCCCAGTCCGAGGGCGCTACCGGGCACAAGTTCGTGAACTACTGGCTGCATAACGCGCATCTGCTGGTCGAAAGCAGGAAGATGGCGAAATCGGAAGGGAATTTCTTCGTCATCGAAGATCTTGTGCGCCAGGGGCATAATCCTATCGCCATAAGGTATCTTCTCATGTCGACGCATTACCGGCAACAGCTCAATTTTACCATGGAAGCTCTGGAAGCTTCGAAGGCCGCCGTGACGCGCCTGCGCGATTTCCGCTCCAACGTGGAATCGGCCAGGAATGGGCCCGATTCAGGCGCTGTGAAAGATGCAATCACCAAGGCCGTCCAAAGCTTTGAGGACGCCATGGATGATGACCTCAATATCTCCCCGGCTCTGGCGGCGGTATTCGATTTCGTGCGCGAAATCAATGCCGTTGTTGCCGAGTTGGGGCTTTCGGAGGATGATAAGAGCGCCGTTCTAAAAACAACGCAGAGATTCGACAGCGTTCTGGGTGTCATCTTCGCTCGCCATGAGGAAATCGATGAGCGAATAGAACGTCTTATCAACGAACGGATCGAAGCCAAGAAGACGAGGGACTACGAGAGGGCTGATAAAATTCGGGCCGATCTTCTTGAAGAAGGTATTGTCCTCGAGGACACGCCCGGCGGCACTAAGTGGAAAAGGAAGATTTAGTGCCGTTCTTACAGCGTTACGTTCTTGATGTTATCCGGCCCCTGAAGTTGAGCCTATGTCGCCAATCATAAGAATATACCTCATCAGTTTACTAGCGGTTTTGTTGTCCTCTGCTGCTGCTCCACGCCAGACTGCCCAAGAGCAGAATCGGCAGGATTCTGATATATCTCTTGACGTTGAAAAGATCTATTCAGATTCCCTCTCTCCGATTGACGTTGCCAAAAGACTGCTTGACGAGGAACAATATGATTCGGCCGCCGCGATTCTTCGCGGCTATTTGGAGTCCGACAGCGCCAATTTTGAGGCCTGGTACCTTCTGGGAATCGCTATGGACAAAACCGAGAACCTGCCGGCGGCAGTCGACTGCTACCATAAATCGATAGCCCTTGATTCCCTTTATGCGGGGCCTTGCCGCAGCCTGGCGTATCTTTTTGATGTCTTCGCGCAATACGACAGCATGAATTATTACATGCGCAAGGCGGTGGAGTTAGATGAGTACCCCGAAAGCCTCTTTTATGATTTTGCATATTCCTTCGACATGCTGGCGCAGATTGACTCCGCTCTGGTATATTATCGCCGAGCCATCGAAGCCAATCCGCTCGATAACCAGGCCTATCTGAATATGGGGGCGATATGGGGCACGAAAGAGAATCTCGACTCTGCCAAGGTTTATACTCAGAAATCGCTGGAGATCGATCCTGACAATCCTCGAGGCTGCTACAATTATGCCGCTATCCTGTCGCTTGAAGAGCGCCTTCCCGAGGCAATCGATTATTATCAGAAATCATTGGCGCTCGATCCCGCGATGGTGGCCGCCAAGCTTCGCCTTGGCGAGCTCTATGAAACGCTCGGCGACTCGTCCATGGCGAAGATATATTTTCAGGACTTCATCGAGACTGCACCTATCATATACCTGGATGATATCGAGAAAACCAAAACCCGTTTGAAATCCTATCGATAATCTGAATTCGTCGATTGCTGCAGGCTCCTGCATACTTCTTACAGGCGCCGTCTCTGGCAAATTGCCAATGACCATCGAATGCCAGCCAATGAGAATTCGCTCCTCCGTATCATATTGGACAATAATAAGTTGCGCATACTGACGAATCTGATGAATTAAGCCTATTTGGCATAATTCTTGCACATTTCAACTGTTGAAGAGAGAGGTTTGTGGTTTGGCATGGGAGTGGTGCGATCCAGGCTAACTGGATCCCCCCGAATGATTCGGGGCATCCCCCTCCGCCACTCCCGTGCGTTGTTTCGAGGCAAAGATGATTGTCATCAAGGAAAAATCAAAGAAAATGAGCAATCTGGAGTTGGCCCTGCTGGTGGCTGGGTTTCTCGCCGGACTCCTGGTCCTCTTCCTTCCTCTTAATTAATTACCAATCAACAGGCTATAACATCTTGACAGCGCCCAAAGAGTTGCTATTTATTACCGTATGGCAACCAATATTGACATCGAGACAAAACTGGCCAATCTGCCAGATGCCCCTGGATGCTATCTTTTCAAGAATGACGACGGCGAGGTCATATACATAGGCAAGGCCAAATCGCTCAAGAAAAGGGTCAAATCCTACTTTCAAAAAACCCATTATGACCCTAAGACCGAACAACTTGTTTCCCAAATCGGCGACGTCGACATCCTGGTGACGGGCACCGAAATCGATGCCCTGATCTTGGAATCGAATCTCATCAAAGAACATCATCCGAAATATAACATAGATTTAAAAGACGATAAGCGCTTTCCCTATATCAAAATCACGACCCGAGAGCTTTATCCCCGGCTCTTCGTGGTCAGACGCATGGCCGACGATAAGGCCAAGTATTTTGGCCCCTTTACCAACGCCGGAGCCATGAGAAAGACCCTGTCGCTCGTCCGGCGTCTCTTCCCGATACGTTCCTGCTCCCTGGAGCTGCCGTCGAAAAGGAAACACCGCGTCTGCCTCGACTATTTTATCGGCCGCTGCCAGGGATGCTGCGAGGAAGGCAAAACCACCCCCGAAGCCTATCGGGCTATGATCGACGAGGTGCTGCTTTTCTTATCCGGCAAATCGAAAGAGATAGTCCTGCGCTTGAAGGAAAGGATGGAGGTGCTTTCCGACGAGATGAAGTTCGAGGAAGCGGCGCGGATACGGGACCAGATTCGAGCCATAGATTCGGTCATCGGGAAGCAGCGGATCGTCAGCCACGACCAAGTGGACAGAGACATCATCGCCGTCGAATGCGAGGGGAATGACGCCTGTGTCAGCCTCTCGCAGGTGCGCGATGGGATTCTCCTGGGACAGGAGCATTTCATAGTTTCCACCGCGGGTCAGGATATCTCCGAGATCACGAGGAACTTCCTGCCGCGCTATTATAAGACTGCAACGATATTTCCCCGCGAAATCCTGATCCCATCGGAAACGGAAGACAGGGATCTCATTGAAGAGGTGCTGACCGAAAAGGCGGGACACCGGATTCATATTATTACTCCTCGCAAAGGGGAGAAGGCCGAGTTGGTGGAAATGGCCAGGACCAACGCCAAGCATAATCTGGACCTCTTTCTGGCTCAGAAGAGCGCCACCAGGAAGAGAGCGCATCATACGGTATATGCCCTGGCGCGTGACCTATACCTCAAAACCCTTCCTCGAAACATCGCTGCTTTTGATATTTCGAATCTCGGGAAGGACCTGGCTGTCGGCTCGGTAGTTTTCTTCAGCGACGGACAACCCAAGAAATCGGAATATCGCCGCATGAGGATAAGAACTGTCGAGGGGCAGGACGATTTTTCGATGATGAAGGAGGTTGTGGGACGATATCTGATTCATCTCGCCGAGAACCAGAAAGACTATCCGGACCTGCTTTTAATCGATGGTGGGAAGGGCCAGCTCAATGCTGCTCTCGATGCCGCCGGGGAATTGAATATCGAAAGCATCCAGATGGCATCGCTGGCCAAGCGTTTTGAAGAAATCTATCTGCCTGGCCATGCTGAGCCGCTCTCCATACCCAAGACCTCATCATCGTCGCGCCTCCTGCAAAGAATACGCGACGAGGCCCATAGATTTGCGGTCAGCTACCACAGGAATCTCAGATCGAAGAGGCTCGAGGAATCGTCGCTCGACAGGATTCCGGGGGTCGGCAAGAAACGCAAGCTCGACCTGATGGCGGCTTTCGGTTCCGTCGAAAGAATTCGAAATGCCTCCCTTGAAGAGATAAAGGCAACCCCCAATATTCCCGAGAAAGTCGCCTCGGCTGTTTTTGAGTATTTTAATGAGAAAGCCGGGACGAGCTCAGGACTTCTTTCAGACCAGCGGATGATAGATGAATGACGACCCTATAATAGAAATCCTCGAGCTTGGCCCGTATTTCGTCAATTGCTATGTTGTCGGAGATCCGGAATCCAAGAGAGGATTTATTATCGACCCCGGCTGGGACGCGGAAAGGATCATAAATTTCGTCGAGCGTCACGGCCTCAAGATCGAGAAGATTATCATAACCCACGGGCACGCCGACCACATCGGGGCCTTGGATGAGGTGCGGAGTCATTTCGGCGCCACCGTCTTGATTGGCGAAAAAGATGCCCGCATGCTCGCCGATCCGAGCGCCAATCTCTCGACTCTCGCCGATGGGCAACTTTCGGTGGACCCGGCGGACGAATTCCTGTGCGAGGGGGACAAAGTCACCGCCGGCAAATTCACTTTCACGGTTCTTGAAACGCCCGGTCATTCGCCCGGCTCCATATCTCTATACGGTCACGGCGTGGTCTTCACGGGCGATGCCTTGTTCCTGGGTTCGATTGGCCGCACAGATTTCCCGGGATCGTCGCATGAAACCCTGCTAAATTCGATCAAAACGAAACTCTTCGTCCTTCCCGATGATACGATAGTCTACTCGGGTCATGGGCCGGATACATCTATTGGGCAAGAAAGGGAGTTTAATCCTTTTGTAGAATGAGAACCCTGTTTGATTTTCATGTTCACCCCGATTATTCCATCGACGCTTCGGGTACCATCAGGCAGTTTTGCGACCGGGCGCTCGAAATCGCGTTAGGCGGCCTCTGTTTTACCACGCATTACGACGCCAATCCGAGACGCGCGGAGCTTGATGGGTTCTGGCGGCGCCGGGGGGAGAGGATTCGCTTCAGCGATGAGCTGGTTGCTGAATATGTTGGAGAGGTCGTCAAAGCCAGAGAGCTTTTCGGCCAGTTCGGCCTGAAGGTCTTTTGCGGATTGGAAATCGATTATTTCCCCGGCGTCGAGGGTGAGGCCGAGCGCCTGCGCCGACAGTTTGGCCTCGATTTCGTGATCGGCTCTGTGCATTGCCTGGACGATATCGCCATTTCCGACAGAAATGAAGCGCCCTCATATTTCCTGACCAGAAGCTTGAGCCGGTTGGCCGATGAATATTTCCGGCTGTTGCGCCAGGCGGCCGCTTGCACGGCATTCGACTGTTTGGGGCATCTCGATTATTATGTCCGCTATGGACGCGAATACTACGGGGATGCCGTCGACAAAATCGAGCCGGGACGATTCGATGAGATTTTTGCTCAGTTGAAAAAGTCGGGGGTGGGAATCGAGGTAAACTGCTCCCAGTTCAGGCATGGTATCGATCGTTTTCATCCATCGGCAGACCTTGTCAGAAGGGCCGTAGCGTCGGGCGTGAGAATCATATCCCTGGGTTCCGACGCGCATAATCCATCGCAACTTGGAATGGGCATTACCCAGGCCCAAAATCTCGTCAACGAGCTGGGGGTCATTCTTGCTTTCCCTAAACATGAAAACGCTGCCGCGAAAGTTCTATAGCCGGAACACCATCGATGTGGCGATCAGTCTCCTGGGATGTCACTTTATATCTCGTGTCGACGGTCGCAAATTGGGGGGAATGATCGTCGAAACCGAGGTCTATCGCGGGCAGGACGACCCCGCCTGCCACGCCTTCGGCGGCCGCACACCAAGGAACGCGATTATGTACGGCGACCCCGGATTCTTATATGTCTATTTTACATATGGCAATCATTTCATGTTGAATGTGGTTACAGAGCGTCATGGATTTCCCGCGGCTGTGCTGCTGCGGGCGCTGGAGCCGATCTATGACATCGAGGAAATGGCGCGCCGCCGCAATACACCCGATATTCTCAATATTTCATCTGGACCGGGGAAACTTGCCAGGGCACTTGGCATAACCACCAAGCACTACGGCGTCGACCTCACAAAACCACAGATTTATATCGAAGGTCCATCGGCCCAACATCATCACATACTTGCTTCGCCACGGATCGGCGTAGGGGATAGGGGGGCTGAGAAGCTCTGGCGTTTCTTCATCGCTGATAATCCGCACGTATCGAAGGGAAGCAGATTGAATCGCGAGCAATGCTATGAGCTATCCGCCGCCCGTAAGATGTCGTTCACCGCGGAGAATTTCAAATAAGCGATAGCGCTCTGAGCCGGCCATCGTTTCTAAGCGGGGCTATTCTATAACCCAAGATTCAGAATCCGAACGGCCCAGCCGCCTTTTTCAAATCATCGATTCTCGATTCAGGTGGCTTAACCTCGGGCTGCTTAATGAATTAGGCTGGTTAAGAAATCAAGACTTGAAGGACCCATGTTTTATATCTACTGTGCAAGCTGACCCCGAATTCTGTGAAATATTTCACTTGACTGTAGGATAATTAGAACCGATATTATTATCAAGAGGGCTTCGATAACTGGAAGCGGAAGAAAAAGCCGGATGTCATTAGTGAAATAATTCACATGACTCGATAAGGCTGGTTGTCATTCAGAAGATGTCATTGAGGTCAAAGTGAAAATAAAACGCAGGGATTTCTTGAAATTGACAGCGGTGGCCTCGACCACCGTAGTCGCCGGCGATGCCCTGGCTGGTGAAGAGCGGCACATCGATTACGATCAGTGCAAGGCGGTTCTTGTCGATACAACAGTATGCATCGGCTGCCGCAAATGCGAGTGGGCCTGCAATCAGGCCAGCAAGCTGCCCGCGGGCGACATAAAATCGTTCGAGGATAAATCCGTTTTCAATCTTCACAGGCGGCCGAGCGAGACGGCTCTGACGGTTGTCAACACCTATCTCGATCCCTCCTTGCCGGACAAACAGCGCTACCTAAAGGTTCAATGCATGCATTGCAATCATCCAGCGTGCGTCTCGGCCTGCATCGTGGGCGCCATTCGCAAGACAGAACAGGGTCCGGTCATATACGACGCCTGGAAATGCATGGGCTGCCGCTACTGTATGGTTGCCTGCCCCTTCCAGATTCCGGCCTATGAATACGCCAATGCTCTGGCTCCCCAGGTCAGAAAATGCTCCTTCTGTTACGAGCGGCTAACCCAGGAAGGAAAGAAGCCGGCCTGCGTAGAAATCTGTCCCAACGAGGCTCTGACATTCGGCGCCAGGCGGGAGTTGCTGGAGCTCGCCCACGCTCGCATCGAGCTATCGCCGGGCCGTTATTATAATCATGTATACGGCGAGGATGAAGCTGGGGGCACAAGCTGGTTTTATCTGGCAAGCGCCGATTTTGCCAATACAGAATTGCCGCGGCTCAGTTCCCAACCGATCCCCGAGGCTACCGAGAAAATCCAGCATGGCGTTTTCAAGGCCTTTGTACCGCCTCTGGCCCTATATGGTCTGCTGGCGCTGGTAATGTACACATCCAAAGGAAATAGAGACAATGGAGACAGCCATGAGCGCCCATGAATCCGCGGCTCCGATCAGATACAAGTATCTTACGCGGGGGACAAGAATTCTTCTGACGCTCGCAGGACTTGGTGCGTTGGCCTATCTGTATCGCCTCTTTTTCGGGCTTCATGCGGCCACCAACCTGGATAACCAATATCCCTGGGGGATATGGATCTCCATCGATGTTGCCACCGGGGTGGCGCTGGCTGCCGGAGGATTCACCACCGCGGCCCTGGCGCACATTTTCCACCGAAAGAAATTCCACCCCGTCGTTCGTCCCGCGCTCCTGACCGCCATGCTCGGCTATACCTTCGTCGTCATCGGCCTGCTGGCGGATCTCGGACGCTATTACAACGTCTGGCATCCGATGCTGCCCAGCATGTGGCAGGGGAATTCGGTCCTCTTCGAGGTCGGCATGTGCGTCATGATCTACCTCACCGTGCTTTACATAGAGTTCGTGCCAATAGCCGTGGAGAGGTTCAAAGGGAAAGTCAGATTGCCGGTGTCTGCTCTTAACGGTCCCCTTGAATTTCTGATCAAACTGGCCGACAAGACGATGGGCCGTTTCATATCGGTCTTCATAATCGCCGGAGTAGTGCTGTCTTGCCTTCACCAGTCATCGCTTGGAACCCTGATGCTGATAGCGCCGACCCAAATGCATCCGCTATGGTACACGCCCATATCACCATTGCTTTTTCTGCTTTCAGCCATGGCGGTAGGCTTTCCCATGGTTATTTTCGAATCGCTTCTGGCGGCTCGCTCTTTCAAGCTGGAACCGGAGAGGGAAGTGCTTTCAGCGCTTGCAGCCTACATACCGATTTTGCTTGGTGTCTATCTCGGAGTCAAGGTGGTCGACCTGACATTGCGCGGGGCCTGGGCTTATCTTTTTGACGGCACCATGCAGTCCGCCATGTACATAATCGAAATCGCAGTCGGAGTCATAGTACCTCTTGTAACGCTGGCGAGCCCCAAACGACGTCAATCGATGGCGAGCATATTCGCCGCTTCGTCGCTGGTCATTCTGGGGGTCGTGCTAAACCGCATCGACGTGTTTCTGGTGGCTTACAAACCGCTATACCCGGTGAAAGCATATTTCCCCTCTCTTTTCGAGATCGCAGTGACGTTGGGCTTAGTCTCGACTTTGGTGCTGGTTTACAGGGCGATAGTGATGATTTTTCCTGTGATTCAGGCCCCGTCGAAAGGGGATGTATCTGGCTACAGCCTCAAAGGCGCGGTCCTGACGAAAGTAAATGAGGGTTACTGATATGTCAAAGATGAGGTCGTCAATTATTATAGGCGCCGTCTTCATAAAAGCGTTGATTCTGGCACCGTCCGCGAGCGCAGGCGATACGACCGGAGAAAATTTCGAAAAAATGGCATGCAATGAATGCCACACTTGCTCTAATCCGACTGCCGGAGATCCCTGCCTCAAACTCTGTCCGACTCATACCTGGGCCCAGACCGCTTCCAGGCACAAGCTGGCCGAAGCTCCCGATTCCATGCTCCTGAACAAGCTGGTCAACGAATACAATCCGGTTCATTTTTACCATAAGCTTCACGCTCAAATGTCGGGGATGGGCAAGGGGTGTCAGACTTGTCACCATTACAGCCCCCCGGGCCATATTCCGCCGTGCACCCAGTGCCATGGAGGCGAGGCCAACCCGGCCAACCTGAATCAGCCCAGCCTCAAGGGAGCTTATCATCGCCAGTGCCTCAGCTGCCACAGGGAGTGGAGCCACGATACAAAGTGCTATCTATGCCATTCTCCGCTTGACGAAAAATCGGCCATTGATGCAGGATATGATTCCACCGATATCATGGGAATATCGCACCCTATAATAACCGTGCCGAATAAGAAGGTGTATTATACTCCTTACAAACCTGGCACAATCGTCACTTTTTACCATCAGGAGCATATAGATTTATTCGGTTTGAGATGCGTCGATTGCCACCAGAAGGAGAATTGCGGCTACTGCCACGATGCCAGCAAGCCGACCAAGCTTGCTAAGAGCATGGAAGAAATTCATGGAGTTTGCTCCGGATGTCACGGCAACGACAGATGCGTCAAATGCCATGGCGGAAGCGAGAAACCGGCTTTCGCGCACGCAACCACCGGATGGAAGCTTAATCGATTTCACGCGGAGCTTGTCTGCAGGGCCTGTCACCCGACCGGCAAGAAGATTTCAAGGCTTGCCACCGACTGCGTCTCTTGCCACAGCGGCTGGAATCGCGAGAATTTCGAGCACGTCATAGCCGGGCTTCAGCTTGACGAGGTCCATGCAGAACTCGATTGCTCAGACTGCCATATGGACAAGAAGTTCGAGAGCAGGCCGGAGTGCTCCAGCTGTCATGATGATGGACGCACCTATGAGAAAAATCCGCCAGGGAAATTCGTGAAGCTCTCTCAAAAATAGTTTTCGGAGGGGAATTCAACGTTTTTCCCCGGTGGGAGTCTGAAAATCGAACACCCATTCTTCATGGGTCATTCCTGTCAGGCTGTAGAATGGCGCCGGGGCAATCGCTCCTGATAATCCCCGGGCCACCCTTGAAATAGTTCACCATATAGACATCGTCGACGCCGTTGACGGTGCAGTCACCGTTGACATTGGCAACCATGAGAGGCTCTGGCGCCGGGCCGATACCTTTGAAATAATTCACAAGAAAAATCACATCGACACCGTTAAAAATGCCGTTCCCGTTGGCATCTCCCAAAACCGGTATATTCAGGCGCCTATGCTCCGGCATGGGAATGCCGCCAACCGTGATGTTGCTGTCGCTGTCGACGGCCAGGACCCGCCAGTACAGTACGCTCCCGAGCGCGAAAAGAGAGTCTGTCAAAAAGGTCGCGGAGGTATCCTGGTTGTTCTCGACTGAAATTAGGGGCGTGTCAATTGACGCCTCCGTGGACAGCTGGAAATAGAATGTGACGGGACCTTCGGGGTCGGTCGAGTTTCCCCATACGAATTCGGTCCGGTAGTTGACCACGGATCCATCCTCAAGAGGCGTATAAAGAGGGAAAGGAACGGGGACGTTTGACGTCGGGCGCAGGCGAATTATGGAGCCGGTATAGCTTGTAAGGTAGAAGAACCCGTCCGGGCCCTGCTCGACATCGACCAGGCCGAAGCCGGTGCTGAACACGTGATCGTCGGACAATATCGAGTCGCCGCTGGGGTTCAGGCTCAGGGAATGAAGCGTGCCTGTGTTCCAATCGGTTATGAGGAGTTTGCCGTTGAATTCCGGTATCTGGCTATTCCAGCCCACGACTATGCCGGTTGGAGCAATCGTAGGAGTCCAGCAGATAAGAGCATTCTGGTAAGAGGTGTCGCTTGAGCTGCATTGGACGATCGGCCAGCCATAGTTTCGTCCCGGCAATATCAGGTTGACTTCGTCGTTGGCATTGGGGCCGTTCTCACTGGCATAGAGGGTTCCCGTCGCCGGGTGGAAGCAAAAATCATAGCTATTTCTGAGGCCGTAGGCATAAATCGGGGCACAATGGATCGGGTTGTCTAGGGGAATGCTGCCGTCGTAATTAATGCGGATTATCTTTCCCTGGACGCGGCAGGTATCTTGAGCCCAAGACGGCTGGGCGTTTTCGCCTATGGTGATGTATAACTTGCCATCGGGGCCAAAGCGCAGATTGCCGCCGTTGTGATTGGTGGCGCCGACAGTGATCGGGGCTCGGAATATGGTATCCGGGTGAGTTCCGAAACCGGAACTGTCGACCAGCCTGACCACCACGTTGGCCAGCACCGGCTGAGGAATTGTCACGTAACAGTAGACATAGGGCGAATCTGGGTATTCAGGGTGGAATGTCAGCCCCAGACCGCCGCGTTCGCCGGCATTATCGACATCGAAATCAAAGAATGGTTCCGGCCGCACCTGGTTTTGGCCGAGAACGACCTTTATCATTCCCGTGTCTTTCTCGATGAAGTACATCCTGCCGTCAGGGGAGAAGGCCACAGTGGTGATAAACGATTGGCCGGAAACGTAGACCTCGTCGACAAACTGGGCCTCGGCCGTGAGACCTAACGACAGCGCAAGAAGCGCTATCAAAAGTCCTCTCCCATATTTCATAATCCTACTCCCGCATCTAATAGAATTTCATTATCAAAATGCTTCGTATAGAAGAAATAAACATCGTAGCCCGTACTTTGTTCCCATCCCGCCATTTTTGGCTGGATTTACGAGACTTCAACTCCTAAATTTGCGGCCATGAAGCAAAGGCTGAGAAAAGACCGGACCTTTGTCAACGAATTCATCCCTCGCGTCAGCCGCACCTTTGCCCTGGCGATAAGATTCCTTCCGCCAAACTTGCGCCACTCTGTTTTCACGGCTTATTTGCTCTGCCGGGTGGCGGACACTATTGAGGACTCCCCCCACATATGCCCCGATGAAAAGCATTCGCGTTTGCTGCGGATGAGAAGTCTCTTGGCGGCGGCGGAGAATGACATCAAGCTGGGCCTCCATGACATTGCCCCTCTTTACGATGCAGTCAGTGAATCCCATGGCCATGAGCATAGGCTGTTGGGACGAAGCGGCGAACTCTTTGAGATTCTGGGTCGCCTGCCTCTCCAGAAACGGCGAATCATTTACCATTGGGCAGGTGAGATGGCCGGCGGCATGGCGGAATTTTCGCGATTTCGCAGGGAAGATGGAAATGAAGTCCGGACGCTTGGCGACACGATCGAGTGGGATAAGTACTGCTACCATGTGGCAGGGACCGTGGGACACATGCTGACTGAGCTATTTGTCACGGAGTATAATTTGGATAGCGCCATAGCTTTGGCGTTGAAGCGCCTCTGCAACTCATTCGGCCTGGGATTGCAAAAAGTGAACACCATCAAGGACGTGCCGTTGGACAGGGAACGGGGCTTTCTATTCCTGCCGGGCGACATTATTGCCAGGCATGGCTTGAGCGCCTCGCTACTTGAAGTGCCTCATGATCCTCGTGCAATTAAAGGTCTTGTTTTCGAGTTGACCGAATCGGCCCAGCGGCACCTTGACGATGCCATAGAATACACCACGATTGTTCCGTCGCGGCTCAGGGGGGTGCGAATGTTCCTGGCGGTGCCGACTTTCCTGGCCGCTGAAACTCTCAATGTCATCCGCAAGAATCCTGTGCAAGCGATGACCGGCCCACCGGTGAAGATCAGGCGCCGCGACGTGGCGCGTTTGACGACGGCGGCCAGGATGCATTCGGCGTCCAATGAAGCCATTTCACGGTACTATAAAAAGCTAAGAAGCAAAAAAGCTCTCTGAACTTGCCATCCATGAAATGTCGATGCGCTCCCGTTCTCAAGAATATAATCATAGGGCCGACTGCTCTTCTGGTCAGAGCAACTGGAAGCGATACTTATTCCAGGCGGCAGAGCGAATTCGAGATCCTTCGCAGTCTCCTTTGGACAATTTCGCAAATACGATGGCTTTTTGCGGGCCCGATTAGTAATAACTGATGGATGCTCGTATGCCGGCAACCGCATCTAATGGCCGGGGCTCATTAAAAACGAGACGGTCAGTCGGATGCACCTCACCTATGTAGGGATTCTCAGTCGAAGAGATAATGAAAATCCTCGCTCTCATACCGGCCTATAACGCTGCTGAACGGGTTGGCTCCGTCATCCAGGGCATTACAAGATATATGAGCGAAATCGTGGTCATCGATGACGGCTCGAACGACGGCACCGGCCAGATGGCGGCGCGGAATAATGCCATAGTCCTTTCACATCCCTGCAACAGGGGGAAGGGAGCGGCGCTGAAGACTGGTTTCGCTTACGCCATGGGGCATATCTATGATGCTGTCATCACGCTTGACGCCGACGGCCAGCATAATCCGGAGTATATCCCGTCCTTTGTCAAGGCTTTTGTCGAGATTGGCGCCGACCTCATCATAGGCTCTCGCATCGATGATAAGGCGGATATGCCCTGGGAACGCCGCTTCTCGAACTGGACCACGTCGCATCTGCTGTCGTCGCTGCTGAAATTCAGGATCGAGGACTCTCAATGCGGCTACAGGCTTTATTCCCGAAAGGCAATGGGGCTGCCCGGCCTCAAATCCGACCGTTTTGAATTCGAGACGGAAGCGATTATCGCAGCCGTGCGTTCCGGGCTGAATATACGGTTTTTACCGGTCAGGGTTGATTACGGCCCCAATTTCCCCACCCACATGAACCCCCTGTTTGATACTCTGCGTTGGTGCCGGATGCTGCTGGAAGCGATTTAAACATCTTGCAGGAAGGCTTCGTCATAGCTTATTATAAGAATCATGTTGATTCTTGTCTCAAATGATGACGGTTATCTGGCCGAGGGGATCAGGGCGTTGGCGGCGGCTCTCAGGAAACTCGGCCGTGTCGTCATCGTGGCGCCGCAGTGGGAGCAGTCGGGAACAAGCCATTCGTTGACCCTCTATCGTCCGTTGCGTACGAAAAAGATAAGTCCTGATGTATACGCTGTTTCTGGCACCCCCACGGACGCGGTGATGATCGGAGTTTATTGTATCCTCAAGCGCAAGCCAGACATTCTGGTATCTGGCATAAATCACGGTCCGAACATGGGCGACGATATTACATACTCAGGCACCGTTGCCGCCGCCATGGAGGGGAGTATTCTGGAGATACCCTCGATTGCCGTTTCGTTGGCTCTTTCGAATCATTCCGAACGGCTATCGAGAATGCGGTTTTCGAAGGCCGCCAATTTCACGAGACGGCTGGTCAAATCAGTTCTCAGGAACGGAATACCCAAGAGCACTTTGTTGAATGTCAATGTACCGGATGGCGCCAGAGCAAGTTCAAGGCGGTACATGATTACTCATTTGGGCAAGCGGGAGTATCGCGATGTCATCACGGAAAAGCTCGATCCCCGGGGCGAACCGTATTTTTGGATCGCCGGCCACTACATTATCACTGATAAGGGGCCGGAAACCGATTATGGCGCCATTCAGGCCAATTATATTTCGGTCACTCCGCTCGACATCGATCTAACCGATACGAAATTCCTCGAACAACTGAAAACGTGGAAGATATGACCCGCCAGTGGCTACCGATGGCGCGGAAATTGAGGAAACTTGAACGATCATGCTCACGTATTTAGAAGTGTATACGTGGAAACGAGAGGAGCAAGACCTTGAGATTTCGTAAAATCATACTGATCGTGTTCATAGTCTTCGTGGGCGCTTCGCTAATATACGGCCTCGTTGACAAGCGAAAGGTCACGACCTCGTCCGATAAAGCGTACCGAGCTTATCTGGGGGGCGAGGACTTGCGTGACAGACTTTACACCAGGGAGGCCTTGGAGCAGTTCGAGCAAGCTATCAAGCTCGACCCCTATTTCGCCATGGCCTATTTTCAAGCTGCCATGTTGTATCGAGCGTTTGACAGGAAAGATGAGTACGAAGAGGCCAAGAATAAAGCTCTCGGCCTTCTCGATAGGGTAAAGGACAAGGAGAGGGTAGTCATCAATCTTGGCCTTGCGCGCAGCGACGATCGCAGGGCGGACGTCGAGCGGTATGCCAAGGAGCTTATCGATAAACTCCCCGACAGTTTCGAGGCTCAAGAGTATCTGGGCGGGAGGGCCTTCATGCAGCATGATTTTGACAAAGCCATCGATGAAAACCTCCAGATCCTCAAGAAGAATCCCAATCACGCCCTGTCGTACAATATCCTCGGTTACTCATATTACTATAAGGGGGAGCCTGATAGGGCTCTCGAGAACTTGAACAAATACTCATCCATGGCCCCGGATCAAGCCAACCCCCATGATTCATATGGCGAAATTCTCCTCAATCTCGGGCGCTATGACGAGGCTCTGCTGGAGTTCCGCGAGGCCGACAGCATAAAGTCGGGCCTCTATTTCGTGGTCGGGCATATAGCTGATACCTATCGTGCTAAGGGGATGTACAGAGACGCAATAGGTGCCTATTTCAAAGCCAGGGAGTTGAGTCTGAACGAAGAAATTAAAGCCGATATCGATGGTGATATCGCGTTATGTTATCTGGAATCGGGAAAAATCGGCGAGGCTACCGCGGTTCTAAAGGAGACCGTCGCGAGAAAGCCGGACGATCTCAAGTCTAATGCCATCTTGGGCGGAATATACGCAGAGACGGGCGAAATGGAAAGCGCCCTGCTGCAACTGGGGATTGTAAAAGGAATAATCGCGCGCTATCAGAATCCCCTTCCGACAGATGAGAAAGCGTCGATATGGATCAAGAGCCCGGAATACTATTTGGCCGGTGAGGTTGCGCTTTACCGAGGAGAATACCAGGCAGCCCTGGAGAATCTGGGAAAATTGTACACCGAGAACATGCCTCCCGATAGGGTATATTTCGCGGGGCTGTTGGGAGAAGCCTTGACAAAAGCCCAAATGCCGGACAGCGCGGTAGCCGTGCTCAACGCCGCCCTTAAGGAGAATCCGAATTCGGAAATTTGCCTGCGGTGTCTGGCAGGGGCTTATCGGGAACTCGGCCAGAAAGATGCCGAGCGCGGGGCTCTCGAGCGCTACCTTGCGGTCATGACGGACGCTGACGAGGGGTTAGCAAGGGTGATCTCGGCAGCCGCCACCCTGGAGCAGTTAAATCGCAAGAATCTTTAGGATCAGGTCGTTCCATATATCACCTTACGCAGGTATTCCTCAAGGCTTCTGGCTGCCGGCAATTCTACTTGCAAACGCTTATCGATTGTGATACTGTTGGTCTGTGGATATTCACAAGACCTACACGTGCAATAGCCAAAACCTGGAAAATACGGTTGTCCCGATTCTACCCCAAGTTGCTCCACCCCAACCGCAATTTGTAGCTCTTTCGGATCGCCCCTTTTTCAACAGGATGCCGAAATCGAAAATGCATAATGAGGCAGTTGGTTAGACAAACATTCGTTCTTTCAGCCAGCAATATAATCACTCGCTTCTTGGCGATGATTTTTTTTGTTGTCCTGGCTCGTTCGTTGAATGTGTCGGAGTTTGGGCTATTCAGGTATCTATTGACTCTTGCGAGCATCTACGGGCTGTTATTCAGTGGCGTGCCAATAGCCTTGACAAAGCTCCTGGGAAGCAGCAAAGCGGATCAAAAGCTCAGGATTGAATTGCTTAGCGGCTCCGTGTTTATTCTGGTTATCCTCTATCTGGTCCTTGGCGTCGCGATCGTCTTGTCCACCAGCAATCAATTATTCCTGTTGATGTTCGTTTTCGCACTGATGATCGACGCCCTTTACATCGGGTTTGCAAGGGGCATTCTCGACTATCTGAAACTTGCGGGCTTCAAATTAGTCGAAAATTTCATCCAGTTGGTTATTCTTCTGTCCATAGTCATAGGATATGGAAGAGTTGATTTCACTTTCTCCGTCGTTTTCTATTCCTTTTCCGGCCTGGTGTCATTGGCGATTTTCGAAATGATTAGACCCGATTTAAGAATCGCTTGGAGACGTTCAAGACAGAAACTCAACGAGCTTCTCCGGTATGCGATAGGAGTTACCTTCGGCTCCGTCGGGTGGACCCTGTTTTACGGAATCAACAGCATATATATTGAGCGTTTCTATGGCACTGAACAGGTTGGATATTTCAGCATCGGAATAACATTGATGCAGGTTTTCAGTTTCCTCCCGGATGCGATTTTCACTATTCTTATGCCTAAGATCGCGGGCATGGATGACAAGAGGAGAATACGGACGCCATTGAGGATGGCAGCTCTCGGTTGTCTTTTCACTTCTGTGTTGCTCGCTATCCCCCTTCTCATTTTCAAGGATTTCATTATACGCTTCGTTTTCTCGGAGAAGTACCTGCCTGCGGCAGTTGTTCTGCTCCCGCTGACAATCTGCCAGGTTTTCGTAGTCATGCACCAGGCCTATGGAACGGCTTGGCAAGGATTGGGGAAACCTGGCGTACCCTCGACCACGATAACCATTGCGGCGGTTATTAATATCGTGACTGGTTATTTCTTGACCAAGGAATATGGCATTGCGGGAGCTGCGACCTCTCTGGCCATTTCCGCGGTAGCGGCCTGGTTAATGATGACTCTGGTTTGGAATCGATGGGTCAAACGGGGAGGGCTGGAGATGGCGAGCATTGGCAAAGAGGAGATTTAAATGAATCTAACCCTCGAATACGCGGCTAAGCTTATTGTTCCTGTTAGCTGGTCATCGCGTTCTCATTCGCTGAAAAAGCCTTGAGACCGAAATTCTGCCGGCTTGGAAGGCCAGTGTCGGCTTAATGATAGTCTCGTGAAGAGCGTATGTCAGGAATCGTTTTCAGGAAAGTAATGAGGACCGTTAGGCGCATAAGAGCTTATTTCGGTGGCGTCGTCAAGTTCTTATTTCACTCAGTAGGAATGCTCCTTTTTAAACCGTTAATTGGCGCGGCTGATCCTCGATCGCTGGACCGACAGGCGCCGCGCAAGATACTCTACGTTTGTCTAGCCTATCGCGGTGATTTTGTCATCAATTTTCCGGCAATCTGCGCCCTTAGGAAGCATTTCCAAAACTCTCACATTACCTGCTGGGTCCGGGGCTTCAACGAGTCACTCGCAAGAATGAATCCAGATATCGGTGAAGTAATAGTATATGATGATTTCAGTTCAAACCCGATAAGGACCATAATTGAATCAATGGTCGGCCGTCGACACCTTGGCTTTGTAAAGGGGCTTCGGCTGTTCGATATATATATGGATGATTCAGGCTATGCGTTCACAGCCTTGGCTGGTTTCCTGGCAAAGATCCCGTTACGCGTAGGCAGAAACTTCCAGGGGTTAGGATTTCTAAACCATTTCGAGGTTCCGCTGGATCAGAATTCACAGTTGATTGAAAGGAGGCTTAAGCTTCTCAAGGTGTTTGGTGTCAATCTCAGCCTTGATGACATTCCCAAACCTTATTTCAAAGTCGATGCAAACGTGCGAGATGCAATCCTGCGTCAGTATGGTTTATCGCACCTGAACTACTTTACCGTCCAGCCATTCGCGGGTTGGGAGGCGAAAAACTGGGGGATGGATAGGTATGTCCGCACTGCCACAATATTCGCTTCAAGGAGCGGACTTCAGCCTGTCTTCGTTGGTTCTGCTTCTGAGAAAAGCGCTATTGATGGCGAATTGAGAGAATTTCAATGTGACGCTGTGAATCTCGCAGGGACTGCCGGACTTGATCAGGCTGCAATCATAATATCCGGCTCATCGCTTCATATGGGGGGTGACTCTATCGGTGGCCATTTGGCGGCGGCTTTTAATGTCCCGAGCGTGACAATTTTCGGTCCGACAAACCCCCATCTTTCGGCTTATTTGGGCGGGCGAAATGTTGGTGTTTTCAAGAAGACCCAATGTACTCCAAAACGAGACAGAATCTATTGTTGTTTTGATGCCGGCAGAGGCTGCCCGCGTATCTCCTGTATGAAAGAACTCAGCGAAGATGATGTTCTTAGAGTACTCATTGATGTCTGGACTGGAAAGGAACAGCGTCCCGTGGTAGAGCTTTAGGATTTTGGCCTGATTTTCGCGCAAAATGATCGCACTTCAGAATTGACTATGGAAAAATGAACGCTATATTATGCCCTGCAAACGTCCCCATCGTCTAGCTGGTCTAGGACATCGCCCTTTCACGGCGGCAACAGGGGTTCGAATCCCCTTGGGGACGCTTGAATATTCGGGCTCTGATACCCCGGGACATGCAATTGGCCCTCGAATACCCCTCAGGCAAACATCCCCCATTTTCTTCTTGACAGTTACAATTGCTTAGGCTACTATAAGTAATGTAGAATGGTGCTTCTATGATGTGCATCGGTGGTTGGTGATGCCTTCCCCTAATACCGTTTTTTTTGATCTGAATTAGATTCGCTCCTCTGCGGAGCATCCGGCACGAAGAACCGTGCCGGATTCAGAATAGCGATCGTATCAACGGCAGGGTCCCCAATGCCCCATCGATTTCGAAAGACAAATCTGCAAGTTGCGTCGAAACATTGGCTATCGCCCCTGTGTACCTGCCTATGATTCACGATTTCATGATCAAGGTCGGCCAGGATTAAATTCTTGCCAACTCGAACGAAAAGAAAATTGGTGAACGGCGCAAGAAACACGCCACGCTACTTAGATCGGCGATCTATTCATTTGGGTCCTGGGCCCCATGCTCGCCCGGCACACATCTGCGGTCTCCGCAATTGCCCCACGGCAACCATCCTGCTCCAGGATCCTGCAAACCTACGAGGTCGAAATAGCAAGGACAACCGCTTATGAATCATAGCGTAAACATCAAGTCTGCGAAGGAGGTGATCGGCAGGCCGAAACATGAACGTGTAAGCAATCATCGTCGAACTTTATTGCTTTCGAAATCAGGTAATCAATTTCCGTAGAATCCTTAGTAGTCCCTAAGAGTTTTGGAGAAAGTAATATGAAAAAAAGCTACTTCTTCTATCTGGTTCTGGCATCGTTGTTCTCATGGGGACTTGCGGATGCAAGGACAAACCCCGAAACGACGGTCTGGGAACCGATAATCACTGACCAGGGTGGCCCCGACGCTTATGGCTACCGATGGATCGACAACGACAGCGCCGGCGGCCCCGCCTACAATTGGATCGATATCACAGGCTATGGCTCTCAGGTCCTGGGGCTGGGCGACGACAACAACATCGGTCCGATCCCCATAGGATTCGATTTCCCCTATTACTGGTACGCAGTCAATCACTGCTGGATTGGTTCCAACGGGTACATCGAATTCCTGAACAATTACAACTACGCCCACCCATTCGCGAATATCCCCATGGCCTCGCCCCCCAACGACTATTTGGCATGCCTCACCGGCGACCTCGATTTCTCGCGAGGTAGCGGTTCGTGCTACTACTACTCTAACAATGCCGATACCTTCATCGTCTCCTGGCTGAATGTCTCGGAGTACTTGCCGAATATCGGCATCGTCGACTCCGTGCATACTTTCCAGTTGATTCTCTCGGCGCGGGATTCATCGATAACTTACCAATACGGTGAGCAGCACGGGACATTCACAGGCGGCGGCGGCTCCGATGTCATTGGGATCGAGAATGTCAATGGCCAGGTGGGCATTCAGTATTTGCGCACAAATGCCCCCTCGAACCATATGTACCATGATGGGTTGGCGTTGAGATTCCATCCCATACCCGACCCTCTTTTCGTAGTTCATGATGCCGGTGTGCTCAACGCTTTCCAGGATGGTTCCGGGGCGAATTTCATCCCCAACAATCAGGGGTACACGGTCCGCGCCGAGGTTAAGAATTTCGGCAATCGATCAGAGGGGTCGATACGCAGTAGCTGCGTCATCAAGAGGGGCACGACAATTGTTTATCATGATACCATCGATGTCCCCTCGCTCACCCCCAGCCAGGCTGCCTGGATGACATTCCCTGACCAGTTCACACCTGACGTTGCTCCACAAACGTATAAGGTTACATTCGCCTCCATTATGACCCCCGATGCCAACGCCACAAACGATACCCTCGTTGCTGAGCTGGATTCCTACGTACTCCCGCAGACTATGCGGTATGACGACAACGTTGGCGAAACGTATAGAAGCTGGACCGGCGACTTTTCCGGATTTGCACTTGAATTCCAGGTGCCTGATGCCGTGAAACTCGATACCGCCAGCGTAAACATCGGGGCAGTGACTTCCGCCGGAGATTGCTATATATGGGTACTGCCGGATGATGGTACCGGGCATCCCGATGCCAATAACATCCTTGCCGGAGATACTATCAACGTGACGACTACCGGCTGGTTCAGTATCGATTTCACGGCCGCAAACTTGCAATTCGATGCCAATGCCAAGTTTTGGATCGTGGAGGTGCATGCCCTGCAGAGCACCATTTCCTTCGGCATGGACCAAACCGCGCCTTTGTCGAACCGGGGATGGGAATTCACTGGTGGATACGCTCCCGACCGCGACAGATCCGTGTCGGACATCATGATCAAGGCAGTCTGCGAACCCAGCAGCGAGCCTCCGTTCCAGACTGAGATGCTGCAACTTGATCTGCGAGGCAACTTCGAACCGAGAATTCTGAACTCCATTTGGGGCAGAGCCCAGGTGACGGTCGCGCCTCCGCCCGAGAGTCTGCTGTACATCAACATGGTGGCCGATTCAGCAAGCTCCGGAGTGGATAAGTGGATTGTGCGCAACCTTCCCATCATCCCGTTCTACGTCGACCCCGTGCCTCATACTTTCAAGTTCACTTTCGACCTTAGCACTCTGGGTGGTATTACGGGCACTCCATTCGGCGACATGGTTTTCGGAATCACATCGAGTCTGGCGCCATTGCCAAGCATGCCGCAGCCGGCTGCCTGGTACACTGTTCCCGTGGGAGATGCCGTTTTCGACGCCGAGGGACGTCCTGGCGGCCCCCATTCTGATTTCGGAGTCCCGGCCGATCTCTCAGGATTGGATTTCTCTAACCCCACTCCTCTCGGTTTTGCCTGGCATTCCGACGTCCCTAATGTCGAGTGCGGGCCCAATGAGTGCGCGCCGGCATCAGCCGCCAATAGCTTTTCCTGGCTGGCAGATACTTACGGTTTGCAAGGGGTCCCGCCGGTTGGGGAATTGCTGGACAGCCTCAAGAACGGTGGTCACATGGGAACCGATCCCCAAACGGGTACAACCGACCACAATATGCTGGCTGGAAAGCTGAGATTAATAAACGAATTTGGCTTGCCTCTCGAGGTTCATTTCCAGGATGATGGCCTTGGCGGCGGCGACGTTGTAACTCCCGACGGTACTGCCAGAGGCCAGGGGACGACCCCCACCTTCGCCTGGATCGTTGATCAGCTCGACCAGGGCCAGGATGTCGAACTGGGCATGACCTGGAGCGGCGGAGGCGGCCACTGGGTGACTCTCCAGGGCAAGATAGACTTTGGCCCCGGGGCAATGGGTATCTGGTACCGCAGCGACCATGAGCAGGGAACCAGCGGCGGAACCGATTCCACTGACTTCAGCTGGCTGGGTACCGACGGCAACGGGTTTTTGAAGCTGCTGAATGAGTCGGACAATTATGTCGACATAACTGTCGCCGAATCGCCGACCGGCACCGGTTTCGACTACATTCTCGGCGATATCAACGGCAACGGAGTTGCCAATGGCGTCGATGTCAGCTATGGCGTCAACTACTTCAAAGGGTTCGGCGATGCGCCGCCATTCCAGGCCGATTGCCCGGGCCACGGCCTCCTCTATGCTGCCGGGGATGTCAATGCCAACTGCCAATTCAATGGAGTTGACATCACTTATTTCGTCAATTTCCTGAAAGGGCTCGGCCCGGCGTTGACACCGTGCCCCGACTGCCCACCCAACGCTGTGGCCTCACCGGCTCCGCCTCTTGAGCCGATAGGGGCGCCGGTGTTGAAATCCAAAGGCAGGACAAAAGTCGAGAACTAAATCGACACCAATCAGAAGGGCCGCTCAAAGTCGAGCGGCCCTTTCTTATTCAAATGAAGAGGCGGGCGGCTGCATAAATCCCTCTGATTCCTTTGCCAGTCAGGGCTGGCCCTGGCCGCAACCAAGCCTCACCTCAGCAATACCATTTTGATCGTCTCGGATTCCCTGCCGCCCTCAAGGCGAGCGAAATATACGCCTGATGAGACGCCTGCGGCATCCCAGACCGCTCTGCCGTTTTCGGTTCTGAGCGCCGCCGTCCTCCTGCCCGTAATATCATAAATGCCGATGTTCGCTTCCGCAATTCCTCCTATCGAAATAACAGTCCGACTATTGAACGGGTTAGGGTAGGCGCTTAACGTGATATTGCCGGGGATAGCAAGCTCATCGTCCGCTACATCCGTGATAGTGCGATGGATGGACCAGACGGAACGAGAATCGGTGGGCATGATAAGGCGTGTGGTATCATCAGGGAAGAAGTATAGCCTGTGGCCGAAACCCCCGACAGTATCCAGACCGGCATTGATGGAATGCCAATGCAAACAACCATCATGCGATTGATAGACGCCCATATGATTGGATTCTATGAAAATATTAGAGGGATTCCAGGGATTTATTATTATACCCGAAAAGGCCTTATATGTTGAATCGAATGGAAGATCATTCGTTATTGCGGTCCAACTCTGGCCCTGGTCGGTCGATTCAAAGACTTCCGAAAAGAGGCTTGTGACATACAGATGTAGTGCATCCCAAGGATGAAATTCTATGTCATTCACGTAAAGGCCTGTTCCGGGCAGGTCGCCTGACTGGTTCCAATTCAGTCCCCTGTCGGTGGAGATGAAAACTCGATTATAATCATCACCCGCGGCCAATACGTTGGGGTCGCTTGGAGCTACGTCCAGGACCCAGTATGGGCCATAAGGCAACCCTCCCTGGCAAGCATTCCACGAGTCCCCAACATCGTCCGAATAGTAAACCCCCCCATGAGAGGCCAGAAAAATCCTTCTGTCCGATAGGCTCAGATACGAAATAGCTAGATCCACGTATCCAATGCTGTCAGGAAGACCATCGTTCAAAAACTGCCAACCGTTGCCGTCGTCGGTAGAGCGCCAGAAGCCCGGGGGGTAATCCGGGCTCCCGGCACTCCAGAATGTCGAGAGATAGACGTCTTGCGAAAGATAGCGATCGAATTTTACGCTGCTGACCTGCGAAACGGGAGGTTGTCCCATTTCCATATATTGCCAGCTTTCTCCTGCGTCGGAGCTCCTAAAAAGCCCATTATAGCAGGCTGCGCAAATGATGGACGGGTCTTGAGGGTTGACCGCGGCGTCCGGGCATTCCGCCGCATTTATGTTTTGGCTTATGGGCTCCCAGGTATCGCCGCCGTCAGTGGATTTATAAATGCCATCATCGTACATTCCAAGCAGGATTATGCTGCCGTCGGGATAGAATTCAAGCGATGCGGTCTGCAAATTCCTCAGTCCGCTGTTCTTCGGCCGCCACGTCAAGCCGCCATCGGTGCTGAGAAGAACTCCATCTATGCTCGTCCCCACGTAAACCCGCTGGTGGTCAGTAGGCGAAACCCTTACGCGCTTGATATAGAGTTGTCTGAGGCTGGGGGGTGTGATGTCAAACCAGATCTCGCCGCCGTCGATAGATTTATAAAGACATGCGTTTGCTTCTTGCGGGTCCTGAATCCTGGCCACATAAAGAATATTGGGGTCGACCCGGTCGACCGCGATATCCGTGCCGACTCCGGTGCTGTCGATGTTATTTTGGATTGAGAACCAGGTGCCGCCCAGGTCGGTGCTTTTCCAGACGCCGTTGCCAATAGGCATGTTGCCCCCCACGAAATAGATGTTGTTTGGGTCCACCGGGTCTACGGCAATTCTGGCCATATGCGTGAAGGCGGGCAAATCCAATCTTTGCCAACTCTCGCCGCTATCCGTTGACCTGTATCCCCCCACCATGCCCCCCATGAGAATATTGGGATAGACGGGGTGCATTAAGAAAGCCATATAATCCATGAACTGGTGGGCAGGATTTAGAAGGTTCCAGGTCATCCCCGCATCAGTGCTCTTGAACATTCCGCTTACCGTCCCTACGTACATCGTCTCCGGGGCAGCAGGGTGTATCTGGATTACTCTAACGGAGACAGGCAGATTCCCCAGAGGCAGATGGTCCCAGTTCTCGCCCGCGTTCGTGGACTTATAAATGCCATCCTGAACAGTGCCAACGTAAATTATGTCGTCATCCAGCGGATGAAGCGCTATAGTGCTCACGCTCCCGCCCGGAGGCCCCGTTGTGGTCCACACGTTCTCGCCAGCTTGGGCGGCTGTCGCGAAAATAAGCGTGAGCAGCGCAAGATTTGTATATTTCAATATCTTCATTCTTTTTACCCCAGCTTTGTCTGCGGACCCCTGATAGTCATTCAGGGGTCCGCAATCACTATGGTTGTCTTCACGGCCTCGTTGGGTCACCCGCTACGTAATTCACATGTATTTCCATGTATTCGAAGTAACCCGAGTTATACAGCGGCATTTTCAACAGGTGTAGCTTGTGCCAGTTGCTCGGCCCCAGGCTATCGTCACCATCGAAGTATTGCCATTGTTCGGCGGGGTAATCGCGGGAATCGTAATTTCGCGAGATTATCGCACCGCCTTGTTGATTCGTGATTTTCCATTGAATGAAGCACGTGCCCGAAGTCTGAGAAGTCCGTCGGAATTTAAACGTCCATGAAATGTCGTTGTAGCATGGATCGTAGGGCCCGTCCGTCTGTTCCGAATAGTAGTCTGTCGGCATGTAGCACGATGCAGCGCTGCGGCACTCCGCATTGGTTGGTGGCGCGGCTACCAATGAGAGCAGAAATAGCCCCAAAACCGCTACCAGTATTTGCGCCCGTAACATGAAACTCCTCCTTGTTAAAAGATTTCAGTTTTTACCAAAGACACGTCGGAGGATGCGCGTCCCGGCGGTCCCCTTGCTGTCCCCCCCTGCTATAATAATATCGTCACGGATTCCACTAAAAGCAAGAGGAATCTGGGTCCCTGACCCGTTCGAGGAAGCAACTTGGTTTATTTTGAAATCCGAAGGCATTCAAGCAAGAGCGATTGGGGAACGCCTGGTCTCCGACTTCGCCGGAGAGGGACGGCTTCAAGTTTGGGTTCGGCGCCAGTTGACCATCCCGCCAACTGGCGCCGCCTTCGAGCAGAAGAGAACAGGTCATCGAGGAACGTCACGGAGGGCGCTGACAACGCGTCCGGGGGCCATCCGGAACCTGCCCTCCTCATCGCAAGATTGTGACTCGACGCCGGGAGGACGCCAGTCACTCGTCCATCAACTGGACTTTGCAGGTCAGCCTGATTTCCTTGGAGCCGTCGACAACGGTGCACTGGACGGGCTTTCCCAAGAGTTTCTTCTGCAGAGCTTCCTTTGACCTGGCAGGCAAGCCCCGCAATTGGTTATCCGAGGTAAGCCAATCTATGTTGACCTTGATCAGGTCCTCATAGTACCCCATGTTGAACTGCCCAAAGCTGGTGACCTCAAGCAAGAAAGTCTCGTCATCAATGATTTCCGCCACTTTGCCCCAGATCTGGTCAATCATCTGATCCCCTCCTGTCGGGTCTCTGTTTCGATTGTTGTGAATTTCATTTGCTGCAGCCTCAAAAAATCCCTTCAGTTCCGGGCCTACCAATTTATCGCCCTCGCATACGATGCCAATATCGGGGATAATTCTCGACTTGTCAATAGGACAAGATTAGGGTAATAATGGGTATGCCAAACATCCTACCCCCTGACGCTACTTATTTGGTAATCAATAAGTTAGGCCGTTATTATAAGCTCTATTAGGTAGTCGCGGAAAAATAGCAAAAAAAATGCCTTGACGTGTTATTGTCGGTGAACATATATTAGAATAGCGAAAATGCATCAAAACGATGCTTGCTTTCGCAATCATGTCGTGATGTCACGAAAGTCGAAGTCCGATTTATCCAGAAAGGCTGGCCAGCATGGCTCTTGAGCCGGGCAACCGAAGAAATTTGGAATTGACCGAAAATAACGATAAATCCGCGTTCAGGTGTTGTTAAATTCACTCTAACAAATTGCAAGGAGACATGTTATGCCATTCACGGGTAATGAAGATCAATTGATTTCGCTGGTCGAAGCGGCCAAACTGACCAAGAACTACAGAGATTCTGTCCCTGCCAGCGCCACCCTGAGCGGGTATTTTAGCAAGCAGGAGCTTCTGAAGATCCTGGGTCAAGCGGGAAGTTTAGGCATACGCTATTACTATGCCAAATCAGACGACGGCAAGCAAAGGCTGGTGCTGGTCGGCGTCAAATCCGACCAGGACGACCTCTTCAACGGTGAAATAGCGGAACATTCGGTCGACTGTCCGCCTATTTGTCCGAATCCCAACCCGTTGAATAGTTAGGTTTCAATGACCGCTGTTTTCGTCTTGACAGCAACCTCCGTTTTCTCGGCGCTGTTCCCTGTCGGCGTCGGCATAGGCACGATTCGGCGCTTGAAGTTGGAAATGAGATTCCTTGTGGGCCTCTTCATCTTCGCGGCTCTGGTGGAGGGAATAACCTTCTACCAGGCGCTCAGCTCAGGGGGTTCGCATCTGGCACATTATATCTATGCCCCTGTGGAATACGCCCTCCTCATTTATGTGTTTTCCTTTTGGCAAGAGAACGGGATCGTGCGCCGGGCAATCCGCATTAGCATCCCCATCTATATCTTGATATGTCTGGCGGACATGAACATGGAGAAAGGGCTGAATTCATTGAATGTCCTGACACGATCTCTTGCCAACATCATTTATGTTCTTGTCGCATCGTACACCATGCTCATGCTTCTTAGAAAGGACTCCGGGTCTATCTATCGCGACTTTCGCTTCTGGATAGCTTCCGGAGTCTTGCTGTACTCATCGGGCAGCCTGGCCTACTTCACTTTGCACAATCTCATGCCCTCTGATATTCTGCTCGTCGTTTGGTATATTCACAACGGGTTGAACATCACTGCTAACCTCATGTACGCAGCGGCCTTTTTATGCCAGTATCGCCAATGAATATTCTTTTGATTGTACTTGGTCTGACGGTCGTCTTCACCGTCCTGGCGGCCAGCGTCATAGCTGCCGTTCTCCTGCACAGCAAGAGGATGCGGGAATCGGAGCGCAGGTTCAGGCTCCTTTTCGACAGCGTCTTCGATGCCATCTTGCTGCTTGACGAGAATCGGGGAATCGTCGATGCCAATCAATCGTTCTGCAATCTCGTGGGCTATGAAAAAAAGGAGCTGCTTGCGCGTCCTCTCGACGACCTGGTCGTCAGGGAGAGGTGGCCCGCCTTGCGAGAAGAGTTTGGCAGAAACCTGACCTCCGGCATCGGCTTTCTGGGCGAAACGGTTCTTGTCGACAAGAGCGGCAAGGTGGTTTACGCCGAATTAGGCGGCAAAGGGATTAGACTAAACGGCAGCACTTATCTTCTGGCGAGCTTCAGAGATATCGGCCGGAGAATTGAGGCCGAAAATGCCTTGAGGAAGAAGAACACTGCCATGAGCGAATTGCTGACTCACCTCGAGGAAGAAAAGATGAAGTATCGGCTCCAGATAGCCCGGCTGATTGAGGAAACTATCATGCCCATCGTCAACAGGCTCGCAAACCCGGATGGCTCGCTATCGGTGGCTCAGTGCGAAGCCCTCAAAAAGGGCCTCAAGGATTTGGCGATCTCATCCGGCGGCATGGTCTACGCCCTGGGCAAACTGACCCCTCGCGAGGTTGAAATATGTAATCTCTTAAAAAGCGGGAAATCGACCAAGGGTGTGGCCGAGACCCTCAACCTCTCGAAAATGACTGTCGACAAGTACCGCCAGAACATCAGAAGAAAGCTCGTCATTACCAGCAAGGAAGTGAACCTGGCCAGCTTCCTCAAGAACTCGCGATAGGTTTTTGAGGCGCCGAAAGCCATCGATTCGGCCTCGCCGCCAATTTCGTGTCAGCTTTTCTAGGGTAAATTTGTCGTATTGACAAATAGGATTTTTCTATTATGGTTAGGCAGAGCAATGTGAGTTTTGATGCCGAGGAAGGTGACATGCTGGTGATACTCGCCCCGATTGCCATTTCAAGGGTCTCCTTTTCCGCCCAATTGAATTCGCATTGTGTGATCGTTGCCGCTTTCGGCTCACCTTGGCACCGACCTTGAAACAGACCTAATAGTTCTTTTCGAGTTTTTGACTCGATGAGGGAGAAACTGGACCGGCGTTTGCCATTTTCCCTCGGATGCTGACGCCGAGTCACAGGGAGTCCAATTTCAGCAAGAAACTTGCGAAGCCGTGATGCGTGACTACAATGACAGAACCGGAATTTCGCTGCTAGCTAATTCCTGCGAGGAGATATGAGGTCGGGAGTTCAAATGAGAGCAATCACACTTATGGCGCTTATAACAGCCATAATAATGACAAGCCTGGCTTGGGCTGAGCAGGGCGTAGATGCCCAAGTGCCGCATTATTCACCCGATGGCGATACAGCTTATTTTGGCAATAATGCAATACTTAGAGCTAGGGGTATTGAACAGGCCCCACCCGCCCCGGCACTTTTAGGCACTGCTCCGGACGGCCGGATAGCAACAGTCTGGGGGCCTGAAGTGCGCGTCACTGACCAAGGTAGCCTGGCTTCTAACCCATCGGCTGTTGCCTTCGGCGACTCCATCTTCGTTAGCTACTCCATTCATCTCGACTGGGGGATTGCTCCCTTCCTAAAGATGAGTTCCGACCGGGGCCAAACTTGGGGTCCGCCCTGGTGCATTACCAACGACGACACCGCGTCGCAGGCTGTTTTCAGTGGCATGGGATACCATGACGGACGGATAATTGTCACCGGCAGGACCATCTGGAGCGATGACCACCCTTATGTCAACTATGATTCGAAATACAGTGGCGATGGGGGCCACTTGTGGAGCCAGCCCTATTTCTTCTTGGCTCCTTACTGGCAGCCGACCGTGGGCCGTAGCGGCGGCTTGGCAGTGGCCGACACCTTCCTCTTCGCCTTCGAGCATGGGGAATCATGGATAGGGTACAGAGTTGATTCTCTCAAGACGGCCGCCAGCTTCGACAACGGCGAACTTTGGGGACCTTTGAGACAGGCAGTTCACATCAACAACTCCAACTACGAATTTTGGCTCGGTTACAGCCTGGTGAGGATCCACCTGCTGTACCAGTACAGTCCTTATTATACCGAGGTTTATTATAGCCACAGCGACGACTGGGGACAGACCTGGACAGAGCCGGTACTTATCTCAGATGGCATCATCGACCATTCCCAGTGGCCGGGACTTTTCGCCTCCTCTGAAGGCCGGCTAATCGCCACCTGGTTCGATTACAAGTATGGGGCTGGCCCCTCAGGCTTCACTGGGGATATTCTCTACCGAGTCAGCGAGGACAACGGGGAGACTTGGGGACCGGAGCTACGCCTAACGCAGAACCACAACGCCACAGCCTCACAGGCCTTTATCGAGGGAAACCTGGTGGGAGTGGTCTGGCAGGACCACCGCTTCGGCTTCAACTCGCCGGAACTCTACTACGCCGAGTCTCCAGATTTGGGCCAGACCTGGAGTGAGGAGTTGCGGCTCACCGACGCCCCCGGCTTCCGGGGCTATCAGCGTCTCTACCTCAACCGGGAAGATTCAGATCTTTTTCTCTTCTGGAGCGACGCCCGCGACAACCCACCCTTTGGCTACGAGATCTACTTCAGGAAGGCCGAGGTCGTGGTAGGAATAGAGGAACGTGAAAAAGGGGAACTTCCGGACAGAATTAGCTCAAGCTCTTATCCTAACCCGTTTAATTCTTCGACGAGCATTACGATTTGGGGGCTGAAAGGAGGAACTGGAAAATTGAATATTTACGACATTTGTGGAGGTTTCATTAGAACCCTGGAGGTAAGGGATGGAAAGGCAAGTTGGGACGCCACGGACAACGCGCGCAAAAAGCTCGGTTGTGGAGTCTATTTCGCCCGGGTTGAGACGCCCCAGGGAAAAGCTACAATCAAACTTCTGCTCCTCAAGTAATCTGAGATATGCGTTCACCATCTGCGCACCTAACCCCTGCAGTAAATCAATCATAACGAATCCCTTTGCGGAACCAGGTTCGGTGTTCTATAATTATGATTCCATATGGCCTCTTTTTTCCGAAAGCTGTTCTCATCGGAGACGGCTAATCGCCACGGGCCGTCCGACTTCTCAACGGTCGACAGCGCCGCCAGGGTCCGTATCGCCGCCTGCGCCATCATGGTCGAGGTCGCCAGGGCAGACGACGATTTCACTTCCGAGGAGCACGCCATCATCGTGGATTCCCTGAAAGCAGAATTCAATCTTTCCGATGACGAGGCCGGCGATCTTATATCCATCGCGTCCCGGAAAACCGACGAAAGTATCGATACCTGGGGATTCACTCACACTCTCAACGAAAGCCTCTCGGAGCCGGAGAAAATCGGAGTCATCGAGGCCATCTGGAAGATTATATTCTCCGACGGTCGCCTGGGGAAGCACGAGGATACGCTCATTCACAAGCTCTCGTTTCTCCTGGGGCTCACGCACCAGCAGATGATCGCCGCCAAGATGAAAATGCTGGAAGGATCCCAGGGCGAATCCTGAACGCATGCGTGAGAATAGCGACGCCCTTTATTGCGAACGATTGTATCGAAAATCCCATGAAGAATTGAATTGACTCTGATTCCGGCGAGACATTTATTGACCCGATTGATGGGAATTGAATTTGCGCTCGAGAGAGGTAAACGCGATGGCTAATGAAAAATCAAAAACCAATATAACGTCGATAGCCCCCGGCAAAATACTTATAAAGGGGTACGATATCATCGAGCTGATGGGCCGCAAGAGCTTTGCCGAGATCGTCTATTTGATTCTCAAAGGAGAATTGCCGTCTGCCGCCGAGGGGCGGATGATGGATGCTATCCTGTCAAGCTCAATCGATCACGGAGTCACGCCGCCATCGTCGCAAGCGGCGCGCCTGGTGGTCTCCGGCGGCAATCCGCTTAACGCCGCCGTCGCCGGAGGCATATTGACCATCGGGGAATCGCACGGAGGGGCGATCGAGCAGTGCGCCCGCCTGCTGCAGGAATACGCCGCCCGGGACGGGCAGCCGGAATTGATAGCCGGAGACCTCGTCAGGGACCTTTCGACAAAGAAAATGAGGATGCCGGGATTCGGGCATCGCCTGCACAAGACCGATCCCCGCACCGTGCGCCTGTTCGAGTTGGCCTCGGCCCTGGAGTTTTCGGGCAAGCATCAAACTCTGGCCAGGGCGGTCGAGAGTATTTTCGAAAAGGACGGCAAAGCGCTCCCCATAAACATCGATGGCGCCATCGCCGCGGTCATCTCGGATATGGGTTTTGATTGGCGCCTGGGCAAGGGGTTTTTCATAATCTCCCGGACCGTCGGGCTCGTGGCTCATGCCTTCGAAGAACGGTCCCGCGAAAAACCGATGCGCAATTTCGGCATGACGGAGTTCGAGTATGATGGCCCCAAGCCGCGGAGCTTGAGCTGATATTCAACTCATCACCCATGTTATATTTTTCACTTGACGCTTATGGCAAGGGGCATATATTGGGCCTGTTTTGTAAATGAGTCGTGCCGCTAAAACCCGATAAAAGCCAACGAGGGTATCGCCAGGTTGCCCTGGCTACGACAATCCCTCTCATTATGCTGGCGGCCCCAGCCGTCGGTTACCTTATCGGATGGTATCTCGACAAGAGGCTGGGAACAAACAATGTCATGACCGTGATTTTTTTGTTGCTGGGCATAGCCGCCGGGAGCATGGAAACTTATCGATTGATCAAGGAAATAACCAAGGAAGAATAACTGCAGCGTGGATTTGAAGTTTATTGACAGGGTAATCAGAACAACACTCATCCTGGCCGCCGTCCTTTTCCCGTTTATCGCGCTTTATATCAATCTGAATATGGCGCTTTCGATTCTTTTGGGGGCTGTCTGGGGCGCCCTCAACCTCTGGGCGATAAAAATAATCATTATCAGCTTGATGCCGGGCCAGAAGAAGAATACAGTGGTTGGCCTTCTGGTCCTATTCCTCAAGCTGCCGGTTCTTTATGCCCTCGGCTACCTGCTTGTTACCTGGAATTATCTCTCCGTCGGGGGACTTCTCTGGGGCTTCTCGGGTATCCTGATTGTGCCTTTGATGAAAGTGCTCGGCAGAATGTATCTCGGCCTGGATGACGGCGATCGTGCTTCTACTCCTCAGGAGACCGGCACGTGAGCAATCTCCTGGTACCTTTCTTTCTGCTGGTCGGTCAGACAGAACATGAGACGGCCCAGGCAACCGCCGACACTCTGGCGCGCGCCGCCGAGCAGGCCCCGGAATTCCCCAATGTGATTGAAATCCTGCACCAGTTATCTCATGGGCAAAGTTCAATCATAAATCTCTTATTCGATTATAGGGCGGTGGTATTTGCGACCATAGTCTGGCTGCTGCTTGGTTTTCTGGCGTTTCTGGCCTACCGCAAGCGCTCTTTGATTCCGGAAGGAGTCCAGAATCTTCTCGAATGGGTCGTGGAATCTCTATCCAATATGGTCGTGAATGTTCTCGGCGAGCAGGGCCGCAGGTACGTGCCGTTCATAGGCACGCTCTTCATTTACATTTTCTGCATGAACCTTCTGGGATTGGTACCAGGAATGTTCTCGCCAACTTCGAAGCTCAACACCACCCTGGCGCTGGCCATTTGCGTTTTCCTCTACGTGCAGTTCACCGGCTTGCGGAATTTCGGCGTTCTCGGGTACATATATCATCTGGCAGGTTCTCCCCGGTCCGCCGTGGAGTGGTTTCTGGTCCCCCTGAATTTGCCCCTGCACATCATAGGGGAGTTGGCCAGGCCGGTATCGCTCTCCTTGCGTCTTTTCGGAAATATCACCGGCGAGGATATGCTTCTGGCCATCTTCGCCACGCTCGGCGTTTCGATATTGAGCTTCACGCGTTTGCCGATCGGCCTGCCGCTGCAATTGCCGTTCATTTTCCTGGCCATTCTGATGTCGTTCGTGCAGGCCCTGGTCTTTGCTCTTTTGACAACGATTTACTTTTCATTAATGTCGTCGCATGACGAGGAGCGTCATTAAAATAGGAGGATAAAATGGATCCCAAAACCTCAGTCGGCTTTCTTCTTCCACTGGCTGTCGGCATAGCCGCCGTCGGCTCGGCTCTGGGTCTGGGCCGCGCAGTCGGGGCCGCAATGGAAGCAATGGGGCGTCAACCCGAGGCCGCCGACAAGATTCAGACCGGAATGATCATCGGGGCCGCCTTCATCGAGGCTTTGACAATATACGCCCTGGTGGCCGTCATCCTGATCAAGTAAAATGGACGTCTTTCAAGCCCTGGACCTGAATCTGGGTATAATCGTTACCCAGATAATCGGCTTCCTCATTGCCCTTTGGATTTTGAAGGCTCTGGCGTGGAAGCCGCTTCTTAAAATGCTGGCCGACCGCAGAAACAGAATCGCCGGGGATATCGACCAGGCTGAGAAAATCAAGGCTGATGCCGCCAAGCTTCTTGATGATTACCGCGCCAAGCTGCGTGATATCGACAATGAAGCTCGGACCAGGATTCAAGAGGCGGTAAGCGAAGGCGGCAGAATCGCAGCTGAGATAAAGGAACAGGCCAGGGACGAATCGCGCCAGATACTCGCCAGGTCGCGCGAGGAGCTTGCCCGCGATGTCGCCAAGGCCAGAGTGCAACTTCGTGACGACGTCGTTTCCATGGCGGTCAAGGCGGCCGAGAAGATAATATCGGTCAGGCTTGACGAGGTCGAGCAGCGGCGGCTCCTTGAAGACTTTCTGAAGGAGGTCGACAAGGCCGAATGAGAGAACCCCGCGTCGCCCATCGTTACGCGCAGGCCCTGTTTAGCGTGGCGCTTTCGCGAAATATGGTGGATATAATAGCATCCGAGCTTTTTCAGCTGAAATCGTTCAGCGAAAAGGATCGAAGGTTCATCGACTTTCTCCAGGCGCCGCAGGTGATGACGGAGCACAAAGTCGAACTTATAAAAACGCTTTTTACCTCTCGCCTGTCGCAGCCTCTTGTATTCTTTCTCTTGCTCTTGATTGAAAAAAGCAGGATCGAATTCCTGGGCGAGATCGCGGGCGAGTTTGAGAAACTGCTCGAAGAGCATAGAGGGGTGATTAAAGCCAGGGTGACCACCGCGGTGCCGGTGGATGACGATTTTAAGAAAAGGCTCAAGGCCAGGCTTGAAAGTGTATCGGGCAAGAATATCGAGATAATTCACAGAATTGATAAAGGGATCATCGGGGGAGTGATCGTCCAGCTCCAATACAAAATCATCGACCGCTCCGTGCGTCACGAGCTTAATACGCTAAGGCATGACCTGATGTCCTTGAAGGTTTACTAAAGGGGAATCATATGGCATTTCGGCCTGAAGAAGTGAGTTCCATTCTTCAAAAGGAAATCGAAAAATACTCGACCAAGCTGGAAATGGAATCAGTGGGGACCATCCTGCAGGTGGGCGATGGCATCGCCCGCATCTGGGGTCTCGAGGACGCCATGCAATCGGAGCTCCTGCAGTTCCCGAATGACGTCATAGGTATGGTCTTGAATCTTGAAGAAGACTCTGTGGCCGCCTGCATTTTCGGCGGCGATACCGACGTCAGGGAAGGCGATATCGTCAAGCGCACGGGAGCGGTCGCCAGAGTGCCGGTGGGCGAGGCGCTTGTCGGCCGGGTAGTCAACGCGCTGGGGCTACCCCTCGACGGCAAAGGGCCGATCGTTACAGACAAATTTCGGCCCATCGAAGGTCGAGCTCCTAACGTCGTCTCGCGCCAACCGGTCAAAGAGCCGGTGCAGACCGGTCTTAAGGCTATCGATTCCATGATCCCTATCGGAAGGGGCCAACGCGAACTCATTATAGGCGACCGCCAGACGGGGAAAACCGCCCTGGCAATCGATACCATCATCAATCAGCGGACTTCAGATGTCTTTTGCTTTTATGTGGCAATTGGGCAGAAAAAATCTACCGTAGCTCGGGTCATAGAGATTTTCAACAAGCACGGAGCCATGGAATATACCACTGTGGTTGTGGCCGATGCCGACGACCCCGCGCCGCTGCAGTTTATCGCTCCCTATGCCGGCTGTGCCATGGGCGAGGAGTTCTTATACACGGGACGCCATTCTCTCTGCATTTATGACGATCTTTCTAAGCATGCTCAGTCATACCGGCAGCTGTCTTTGTTGGTACGCCGTCCTCCGGGCCGAGAAGCCTACCCCGGGGACGTGTTCTATCTTCATTCCCGCCTCTTGGAAAGAGCCGCCAAGCTCTCGGATAATCATGGCGGCGGCTCATTGACCGCACTGCCGGTGATAGAAACGCAGGCCGGCGACGTGGCGGCTTATATTCCCACCAATGTCATCTCTATTACAGACGGCCAGATTTATCTCGAGAACGACCTCTTCTATTCCGGCATCCGCCCCGCCATCAACGTGGGAATTTCGGTTTCGCGCGTCGGCGGCAACGCCCAGACCAAGGCTATGAAGAAAGTTGCCAGCAGGCTCCGGCTCGACCTGGCGCAATACCGCGATCTGGCGGCGTTTGCGCAGTTCGGCTCCGATCTCGACGAAGCCACCCAGCGTCAACTCATCAGGGGCGAAAGGACTGTGGAGATTCTCAAGCAGAATCAATATGTCCCTATGCCGCTGGAAAAGCAGGTAGTAATCATCTGGGTTGCGACCAATGGTCTTCTCGATGATCTCCCAGTGAATGTTTGCCGGAGATTTGAGGAGGAGTTCGACAAGTACATCGGGGAAAAGTATGCTGACATCTATCATGAAATCGCAACTAAGAAGGATCTGCCCGACAATGTCGTCGCCAAGCTTAAGGAGGCGGCAGCGAATTTCAAAGAGGAATTCAAGGCGAGAATATAGAAATTATGGACAATTAGGGAATTAGAAGATGCCAACCCTGCGAGACATAAAGCGACGAATCCGTTCGGTCAAGAATACTCAGCAGATAACCAGGGCCATGGAGATGGTGGCTGCGGCCAGACTGCGGCGAGCCCAGGCGCGGGTCGAGGCTGCCAGGCCGTACGGCCTTAAGATGCAGCAGATGATGGAATCGCTGGCGGTTGCGGCCACCGGCCTGCATCATCCTCTTTTCGAAGAACGCCTTCGCAAGAGCACGCTGCTTGTGGTTTTCAGCTCCGATCGCGGCTTGGCAGGATCCTACAACAGCAATATAATCAGGACCGCCCAGCGGTATCTGAGCCAGGCGCCCTCAGGAAGCGTCAGATTGGGTGTCATCGGCAAGAAGGCGATGGAGTACTTCAAGCGCCGCCCCTATCCGATAGAATTCAGCATCACCGACATGGGCGGCAAAATCGATCTCGTCAGGACAAGGCGGCTTGCCGGGAATATTACGAATATGTTTCAGCAGCGCCAGGTTGATGACGTCCGGCTCCTCTACACCCGCTTCGTTTCGATAGTCAGCTATAAAATCACCATTGAGCGCTTCCTGCCAATAGAAAAACCGGCCGGTGCGGGGACAGAGCTTCCGACAGAATATATTCTTGAGCCCGATGCCGACAGGATTTTCGCTGACCTGGTTCCTCGCTATTGCGTCACGAAAATTCTAAACGCCATGCTTGAATCTCTGGCGTCCGAGTACGGCTCAAGGATGATCGCCATGGGCAACGCCACCAGGAACGCCGACGATATAGTCGATCGTTTGACACTTGTCAGGAACAAGGCCCGGCAGGCGGGCATTACAAAGGAACTGCTCGACATCGTCGGGGGAGTTGAGGCCCTCAAATAAACCTAAAGAGGCTTAAGAACTATAGAAACTCGAAAACATCATCGGATAAATAACAATTGATAAGGGAATATTAATGGACGGTGAGAACTGGGGAAAAGTCGTTCAAGTGATAGGCCCGACAGTGGACTGTGAATTCCCGTCGGACAGATTGCCGAGAATATTGAATGCCTTAAAAATCAAAGATGAAGCTAAAAACATCAACCTGACGGTCGAGGTGGCGCTACATGTCGGTGATAATATCGTTCGTTGCATCGGCCTGGCTTCCACGGACGGCCTGGTGCGCGGCATGCCGGCGCTCGATACCGGCGGCCCCATTTCGGTGCCTGTGGGCGAGCAGACGTTGGGGCGCGTTTTCAATCTGCTTGGCGAGCCGATCGACGAGCTGGGCCCGGTGAAAACATCGAAGTCCTACCCTATTCACAGGCCGGCGCCGAAACTTTCTGAGCAAGAGACCAAGACGGCGATTTTCGAGACCGGCATCAAGGTTGTCGACCTGCTAGAACCTTATCCCAAAGGAGGGAAAGTCGGTCTCTTCGGAGGCGCCGGTGTCGGCAAAACCGTCATCATTCAGGAACTGATACATAATATCGCAACCGAGCATCGCGGCTATTCGGTCTTTTGCGGAGTGGGGGAGAGGACTCGCGAAGGAAACGACCTCTGGCTGGAGATGAAGGCATCGGGGGTAATCGCCAGGACCTGCATGGTTTTCGGCCAGATGAACGAGCCGCCCGGCGCCAGACTCCGTGTCGGCTTGGCGGGCCTTTCGATGGCGGAATATTTCAGAGATGAAGAGGGTCAGGACGTTCTTCTCTTTATCGATAACATCTTTCGATTTGTGCAGGCCGGTTCGGAGGTCTCTGCGCTTTTGGGACGCATGCCGTCAGCGGTGGGATACCAACCTACCTTATCGACCGAGATGGGCGCCTTGCAAGAAAGAATCACATCGACCAAAACCGGCTCAATCACGTCGGTCCAGGCCATCTACGTTCCAGCCGACGACCTCACGGACCCGGCGCCGGCAACGACCTTCAGCCATCTCGATGCCACCACCGTGCTCTCCCGTCAAATCGTCGAGCTTGGGATTTATCCTGCGGTCGACCCTCTGGGTTCCACCAGCCGCATTCTCGATCCCAGCGTGGTTGGCAGGGAGCATTACAATGTGGCCCGTGGCGTGCAGCAGGTACTTCAAAGGTACAAGGATTTGCAGGATATCATCGCCATCCTGGGGATCGACGAGCTTTCCGAGAATGACAAGGTGATCGTCGCCCGGGCCAGGAAAATTCAGAAATTTCTTTCGCAGCCGTTCTTCGTCGCCGAGGTGTTCACCGGACGATCCGGGCAATATGTCAAGCTCGAGGATACTATTCGCGGCTTCAAAGAGATCATTGAGGGCAAGCACGATGATATCCCCGAGCAAGCCTTCTACATGGTCGGCGGTATCGACATGGTTCTCGAAAGCGCCGAAAAAATGAGATCGGGGGCGTAGGCTTGTTCAAGCTGAGCGTCGTCACGCCTGAGAAAACGGTTTTCGAGCAGGACGAGATTTCCATCGTCGCTCCCGGGAGCCAAGGTTACCTTGGCATCCTGACCAATCACGCTCCTCTGATCACAGCCCTGATTCCGGGCAAGCTGACTGTTGCCGATGCGGCCGACAAAACACAAGAGTATGCTCTTTCCGGAGGCTTCATCGAAGTTTCGCATAACGTCGTCACTATCCTGGCGGATTCTATTGAAGCTTTGAATGAGATCGACCTTGAGCGCGCCAGGAAGGCTGAGCAAAGGGCGCGGGAACACCTGAGTCATCGCAGCCGACTGGATATCGATGTTTTCCGCGCCGAGGCGGCGTTGGCCAGGGCCCTGAACAGGATCAGGCTGGCTGAGCATTAGGGTCTTTACTCCCCGAGTATTCCACCTCTCTCATGTCGAATGTCAATCTGGCCTTTCTAGAGGTCAGGTTACGGGGGTTCCGCTCGTCCTTGCGGACGAAGAGAAACCCGTCAACGCGCCGCTGTGAAGGTGATTACGCTGGCGAATGCGTGGGCCGAGTCCTAGCAACTGGTTTTGGCCGGGTTTCTTTCTCTCGCCTTTGGCGAGAGGCGGAACCCCCGACCCGTATTCGGCATAGCGCGTGGGCCCTGACCCTTTCGCAATTTATTCCACTACAATCACCTTATCCGCCACTACGGTCAGGCCGCCCTGGTCGGTTTGCACGACGCCCTCGATGTCTAAAATCGGTTTGTGGAAGATGTGCTCGCCGACACGCTGGTAGACATCGGGGAATAACGTTACCTCGAACATGTCGAGCTCGTCTTCCATAGTCAGAAAGACCATGCTTTTGCCGTTGTTGGTCTTTATCCGCTTGCGGTCGGCGACAAGACCGACAATTCGTACCCGCTTGTTTTCGAGTTTGGGCAATTCCACGCTCTTGACATGGCCATTAGTAATCCGCAGCCGCTCTATCGGATGACATGAGATCGACATGTCCAATATCTCCGCCTCGGCCTTGAGCCGCTGGTCGATATCGTAATCCGGTAGAGATGGTAGAAAGGCCAGCTCAGGCTCGGGAACGGAGAGGCCGTTGAGCGTGGGGGTATCGGGCGGCATCTTCAGGCGCTTCTCGCCGTAGACCTTCAGTAGCCAGAGGAGTTCTGGCCGTGTCTGTCCCAAACAATCGAGCGCTCCGCATTTCATGAGGCTCTCGGCCTCATCCACCGATGGCCTGATGCGCGCCAGAAAGTCGAACAGGTTTCTGAATGGTCCCGATTTCCGCGCCGAGACAATCCGCTCAATCGTCCCGCCCGACAGATTGCGCACGAAAAGGAGCCCGATATATAAATCGCAGCCATCGACAAAGCAGACATCCGATGGCCTATCGACCGTGGGCGTGCGAAGCACGGCGCCGAAACGCCTGGCCTCCTCGGCGTACACACGCGAGTGATAATACCCGGCGAAATTGTTCAGCATCGATGCCATATACTCGACGGGATAATGCGTCTTGAGATACGTGCCGCGATACGAAAACATGGCATACGTAGCCGCGTGCGCCTTGCAGAAGCCGTACGACGCGAACTGCACCATGGCATCGAAAACATATGACGCCACGGCGCTGCCAACACCCCGGCGCGCCGATTGCCTGAAGAACGCCTCCCGCATCTCGGCGAAATCGCGGTTGCTGCGCTCCTTTGTCATGGCGCGACGCAGCAGGTCACCCTGCTCGGGCGTGAATCCCGCTATCGCCTCGGCCACTTTGAGCGCCTGCTCCTGGTAGATGATATTTCCCATCGTCTCGCGCAAGGCCGGCTCCAGCGACGGGTGTGCATACTCCACCGGCCGCTTTCCGAACAGACGCTCGAGAAACACCTTCTTCATGCCCGATTCCGAAGCCCCCGGACGAATCAGCGCCAGCGCCAGAGTGATGTCATTAATGGTCTTCGGCTGCATGGCCACAAGCAGCGCCCGCAACCCCGGCGACTCAATCTGGAAAACACCCACGGTTCTGCCGCGCCTGAGAAGATCGTATGTTTTGGGATCGTCGGGTGGAAGCTCCTCCGGGCGTTTGCCAGTTTTCCTGGCGATAATATCCTTAGCCTCCTCGATAGTCGAGAGGCCGCGCTGGCCAAGCAGGTCTATTTTGACCAGGCCGAGATCATCGATTGAGTACATATCATATTGGGTGATAGCGATTCCCTTGGCCGACATCGCCAGCGGCACCAGGTCAAGCAGTTTCCCCGGGGCTATCACGATCCCGCCGCTGTGAATACCAAGATGACGCGGGTATCCCTCGATTCTGGCGGCGATTTCAATGATGCTCTTATATGGCTCGGTTTGTATCGGCAGGTGACGGCATTCCGGGCTGGTGACGACTCGCTTTTCGATATTGTCCACGCTGCCGCCGTAGGGGAGACGCTTGGTAAAATCGGATATCTCGTCGCCGGAGAGCCCGAATGCCTTGGCGACCTCGCGAATCGCCCCCCGCACCGCAAACGTGTTCAGCGTGCATATCATGGCCACCCGGTCGCGGCCGTATTTGTCGTAAACGAATTCCAGGACGTCATCGCGACGTTTCCAGCAGATATCGATATCGATATCGGGCGGGTCTCTGCGGGCCTCGTTGAGGAAGCGCGGGAAATAGAGGTCCTGCTCGATCGGGCAGACCTCAGTGATCCCCAGGCAGTATGAGACGATCGATGACGCCGCCGAGCCTCGCCCGACACAGGGGATACCCTCCCGCTCGCAATACTCGATTATCTCCCGCACGATTAGGAAATAGTCCACGAACCCTGACCGCTCGATGACATTCAGTTCATATTCCAGCCGCGCTATGGCATCGCCGGAAAGCTTACGGTAGCGTTTCTGGAGTCCCGCAAATGCCATCTCGTACAAAAGCCGGGAATTGCTCCTGTCGCTCTTATTTTCGTAGACCGGGAAATTGAGCATTCCGACCGGCAATTCCAGCCGGCATTTTTCGGCGATCTCAATTGTGTTGCGGACTGCATCGGGGAATTCCCGAAAGAACGCGCTGATCTCCTTTTTGTCTCTATAGTATGCCTCCGGGCTCTCGCATTTGTCGTCGGGAAGCTGGTCGACCGGCAGTATCTCTCCAATCGCGCGCAGTACGCGATGGATGCGGAAATCGTCAGGGTTCATGAACGCGATCGGATTGGCGGCGACTGTCTTGATTTCCCCGGCTTCCTTCAGCTTCTTGCGAATCCTGATCTGACTTCGCAGATCGCCGAAATTGGCAAGGGCGAGGTAGAGTTCGTCGGCGAATATCTCTCGCAGCATTTCCAAAGAACCGGTATCGAATGCGATTGCGATTACGTCTTTGCTGCACAGAGCTATATCGTCCAGCGACGGCGTCCTTTCGTCGAGCTTCGCGATTGTCGACAGGTGGCAGATGTTGCCATACCCGTGAAGGTTCTTCGCGATGAATAGAATCGTGCCGGCTTCGGTCTGAAGCTCGACTCCGACAATCGGCTTTATATTGTATTCCTTCGCTTTCAGGAAAAACTGGATTGCGCCATAGAGGCCTCCAAGGTCCGCCAGGCCGAGTGCGCCCGTGCCCTGACGCGCGGCGCGTTCAAGAAGCTCGTCAAGAGTAGCCGCCCCGTGCAGAAACGAGTAGTTACTGCGACAGCGAAGGGGTACGAAGCTCATACCCATCGACCACCTCGCGGAAATTCTTGCCTAAATGCCATGTGCGCCCGGTGTATATGGCGTGATACCCGAGACCGGATCGGACCTTATCGAGACTGCGGGCCAGGTCGAACGGCTTCTCGCTGGCGAAAAGCGCCACCTGCCGAAATGCGGGGGAGAGGCTCATGGCAGTTACGCCCAGATGCCTGACACCGACCTTACGAGTGTATATCTTCTCAAAAAGCGCGCTGACAGCCTCATGAATCTCCCCCTCAGCGTTCGATGGAAAATCCAGCGTGCGGGCGTCATCCGCCGACGAGTAATCGACGTAGCGCAAGTTGACTGCGATTCGCCCGGCGACCAGATTTAGTTCGCGCAGCTTCTGGCAGACACGCTCCAGCAGGTAGTAAAGGGTCCCTCGCAGGAAATCCTTGTCGACCGAATCGGCGTTGAACGTTGTCTCGCGACTTATTGTCTTTTGATGTCCCCCGGATCCCGGGGACTGCCCCAGCTTGACCTCGCGCCTATCGATCCCTCGCGCAAAGTCGTACCATTCCGAGCCGCGCACGCCGAATAGCTCCACCAGCACTTCCCGCGGCACCTTCTGCAAATCGCCCACAGTGTGTACGCCAAGTTCGGCCAGCATCGCCTCGGTCTTGTGCCCGATATTCGGAATCTGGCGCACCGGAAGAGTCGGCAGCATCGCCAGCGCCCGCGCCTCCGAGATGACAGTCAGACCATCGGGCTTGCGCATGTTGTCCGCAGGACCGAGGCGGCACGCGATCTTGGCAAACATCTTGGTGGTGGAGATGCCGATAGAGCAGCGCAAATTGAGCCGCTCGCGTATGGCATCCTTGAGCGACTGCCCTAACTCGCGCACGGTCTTGAAACGATTACGGCAGCCGGTCAGGTCGAGATATCCCTCGTCCATAGAGACAGGCTCGATTTGGGGGGTGTACTCGTCGAAAATCTCCTGCACCTTGTGCCAGTAATCGATATATATCTTGATATCCCCCTTGACAAAATGAGCATTTGGCAGCCGTCTGTATGCCTCCGCCAGCGCCATTCCGAATGGCACCCCCAGCCGCCGGGCCTCATATGACGAGCATATCACGATCCCCCGTGTCCCCGGCTCGCCACCCACGATTACCGGCTTGCCAGCCAGGTCGGGGTTGAGCGCCTGCTCCACCGATGCTAGGAACGCGTTCATATCCACGAGCGCTATTATTCGTTGATTAGCCATATCTTACGCCATTACCTTAAACCACTTTCGTAGGGGCACGGCTCGCCGTGCCCGTGTGTCCGGGCCTACGCCCCCACTCGGGTGGCGTCAGGTCCTCAGACCTGACGCATTCTCCTCAGCGTGAATGCGTCAGAAGTAGCTTCTGACGCCACTTGGCATATCGGCACAAATGTGCAGTAGTAATATAAGGGGTAGGGGATGGCTGTCAAGGGGAAAATGGGGGGTGGTGCACGCTAAAGCGCCGGATGTCGAAACGCTCCATCCTGACGCACACAAATGCCTAATAACCTATGCAGAAAAACTAGTTATCTATGGGACGCGCCTTTGAGCTCATGTCAATAGTTGTGTAAATTCATTTTTCAAGCAGCGACCATTTCGCGTTTCTTTTTCTCTGTCTTATGTTCCTTTACTTCAATCCCGTCTTTAAATTTGACTCCACCGATGAC
>Ga0315289_10000197_pt1 | contig 95409 bp, 68 predicted proteins | sample YL17G11_40_MG_FD_203452 | JGI IMG/M metagenome (GOLD analysis project Ga0315289, IMG submission 203452) | Sediment microbial communities from Yellowstone Lake, YNP, Wyoming, USA - YL17G11_40 | ecosystem: Environmental > Aquatic > Freshwater > Lake > Sediment | place: USA: Wyoming | collected... | reverse complement strand
CAAGGTCATCAGCCAACATCCTTTACACTACACTTTCGGCTCCGGAAAGGCCAAAACCCGCGTAGAGGCCCCCCACAGCCCCGTAGCGCCTTCGGGGGTCTCCCAAACTCTCAAACTTGCGCTAGCCTCGATGATCGCCGGGTCCTTACAGAAGTGCGTGAAGTCCTTCGAGATGTCCTCGCCGACGGCGAGCAGCGGACTGGTCGGACGCCGCTCGCGGAGCAGCCACAGGTACTCGTAGTCTTCAATGCCGTCGCGGATGTTCTCGAGCCTGACGGACGGAATCGGCGTCCAGTTCGGTCCGGGGTAGATGAGGAACCCATCGCCGTTGACCTTGTAGTCGCAGTAGGTGCCGTGCTTCTCCTGGTCCCAGAGGACGTCCGGCCAGCGCTTGTCATCAGGCTTGAGCGGCGCCATGCCGTACCAGTAGTCCGTCTCCCAGTAGAGGAGCCCGGTGCAGTCGCGCTGCCACGTCTGCCAGAAGAGGAGGCGGTGGTCGATGCCCGGCTGGTCGATGAAGAAGTTCGCGAAGGGCGGCTGCGGTCCGCAGCAGACATAGAGCCACGTCTTCTCGCCGACCTTACGGCGGGCGGTGAGGAACTCCTCATTGTAGACCGACGTGATCGCGCACCAGATCCGGATGACCCCGACCAGCTCCTTGGGCGTGCGGTTCATGTAGTAGGTCTGCATGAGCGGCGCATCCGGCGCGACGTCTAGCGCGCGTCGGTACGCCGGGATGATCGTGTCGTACTCCTCCGGCCGGATCTCGTCCTTGGCGTACACATGCCCCAGACCGAACCAGCCCTTGTCCTTCCAGTGCCTGAGCTGCGCGCCCATCTGCGACCGAATCGCCGTGAGCTCGGTCTCCCGTTCGAAGTCGTCGATCACGACATCGCCGTCCGCGCACTCGGCGACGACGTCATCCACCAGGTACTCGATGACCCGGTCCTTCTTCGCGATCACGAACTGGAAGTCGGTGCAGGTCTTCAGCGTCGCCAGCGTCAGGGGCTCGCCGGTCGTGTTGTGGTGGTACTGCTCGACGGGGATACGCACCTCGTGCCACTCGGTGCCGCCGACCGGGAACGAAGTTACCCAGCGGTTGGGGAAGACGTTGACGAAGGCGACGATGCTCTCCTGTGCGGGCGAGGGGTCGAGGGACTTGACCCAGAAGCGGAACGCCTGGCAGCCACGTTCGGCGATCCACGCCCCCGGCATCGGGTGATCCAGCGCCGCCCACGAGTCGATCTTCGGCCAGGTGATCTTCCCCGAGCGCTTCCCGCCGTGAGCGTCGCCTTCGAATGGCACGCAGCGCGCTCCATTCGAGGCGGCCCAACCGATGTCGCCGATCGAGGCCATCCCCACGCCGTCGGGAGGCAGCCGGTCAGCCAGCGCGGCCACGCACCGGTCCATGGTCGAGTAGTCGTACGTGCCCTGCCCCTTCCCGTCGCGAACCTCCTTGATGTAGGAGCTACCGACGTGAGTGGGTGTGAGGCGGTAGTCGAGCATGAACTGGTTCCAGCGGGTGAAGACCTCCGGCGGCAGGTTGGCCTGGTAGTCGCGGTTGCCGGTGTACCACTGGGAGAGCGAACCCGGGTCGCACCCAAAGGGTGTGGCAAGGTGTTGGCGGCGCGGGAGTTCGAAGTCGAAGACGTGCAGCTTGAGCGCCATCTTCCGACTCTCGCCGCCTCCACGGACCGTCACCGCGCCGCGATAGTCGCCGGCCCGCGTCCCCGGCGGGACGTACACGCGCAGCCAGGTCGGCTGCAACTCCCCGGCCTTGAGGGTGAAGGGCGCGTTCGGCATGATCGGGTCGGGCCACTCACCGACGTAGGTTGTCTGGTAGCCGGGCTTCGCCGTCTTCACATAGCCCACGATGCCAAGGGTCAGGTTGTCCTTGTTGATGACGGCGCCGCCGGGGCCGTCGAGCGCGCTGACTTCCACCCGGCAGTCGGGGATGTCCTGATCGGACAGGCAGACCGCGATGACCTGCGCGCTCTCGTACTCGTTACCGGCGGCGGAGAAGGCCAGTTCCCGCGCCACCTGCCCGGCGAAGTCCGCGCCATCCTGGCGCACCTTCACCATCGCGGGCGCGGTCGCAAGCCCGAATCTCGGCTGCGGCGTGGCCGCATCGCGCCAGAGGCTGTGGGCGCGCAGGCGCATGCTCGCGGCACGCAGCGCCGTGATGTCGGCGGACAGCGCCGCCACCTGCGGGCGCAGTTGCTGCCATTCCTCCGCGGATGCCGCCGAGGGGTTCCGGACGAGCGACTCGAGTCTGGCAAGGCCGGCTCGGATGACCGGCTCCCGTTCCCGGAAGGGCGCAGCAATGGCGACGGGGGCAGCCTCCCCATCAAGGCCGGCCACGGCGGACTCGTACGCCTCCTGGACGGCGGCAAGGCGGACGCGCGCATCCTTCTCGTAGAAGGGCACGAGGTTGAGGTCGAGACCCGCGAGGCGGCCGAACCGCGCAGGGGAGTGGAAACCGCCGAACGGGCACGACCACGCACTGGCCTGACCGGCGAGCGTGTCTGTTCGCCCGAAGTTGGCGCACCAGTCGGGCCCCACAGCGAGGTCGATGGGAAGCCCGGCGATCGGAATGGCGATCTCGACCGTCCATGCGTCCGGCAGGTCCTTCGCCCGGGCCTGCCACTCGGCGCTCCACGAGGCGTCCGTTCGATGCGAGTCGTACCGCGTGCCGAGGGCGTTGACGACGAACTGGTAGTAGTCCCCCCGGTCGCCCTGGGGGTTCAGGAACACCTCGACGTCATCGTCGGTCCACACTGTGCCGTCGCGTTTGGTGACCGTCTTCTTGAGCTTGTCCCCCGGCCTCTTCCGGCAGCGGAAGGCGAAGTAGAGGTGGTCCGCATCGTAGGCGGCCCAGACCGACGTAGCCCGCTCGGGCAGGCCGGAGCCGTCGGCGAGCGCGAACCCGCTCACGGCGTTCTCCGCCTTCCAGCACGGGTCGCTGAGGTCGCCGTCGATCTTCGGGGGCGCGGCCACCTTGACCGGCCGCAGGGTCGGGGTGCCGCATAGCATGATGTCATCGAACCAAACGGTGCCCTTGCCATACAGGTAGGGGACCACGCAGACGTGATCGACACCTTTGGGGACGGTGAAGCGATGGGTCACCTGCTTCCAGTCGAAGGTGCCCCTCGCCGCCTCCGTGCCTGCCCCACCGACGATGTCCTGCGGGCCATGCCGAAGCTGCACGTCACAGCCGCAGCGGTCAAGGACGCCCTCCGCTCTCAGCCAGAACGTGAGAACCAGCTCCTGCCCCACCTGCACCGGCACTGCGGGGTGATGCCACGTGCAGACGCCCTGGAAGCCGTCCCGGGTGACCTGCAGGCGCCCGCTGTAGCTGCCGGCGTGCTTGACCTGCGGGTCTCGCAGGCTGCTCACGCCCGCCTCGGTGCCGGCCGGCGGCCAGAGGCCCCAGTCAGCGGCCCGGTCGCCCGTCCCCTGCTCGAAGCCGGGGTTGAGCAGAAGCTGGGGTGTCGAGCCGAGGTCGCCCTCGCCATGGGCCGTCACGGCTACGAGCAAGGCAAGGGCAGAGGGCCAGATGCGGTGAGCGGGGTGGTGGTTTGCCATTACGTTCGCTCCTCTTCGCGGTCACCTCGGTGGCCTTCCAGGTTTCGTCGGCCGGGGACGGTGAACCTACGCGGGGGCCAAGACGAGGGAGGTTGGCCGCCGGGCACGAACCGACGAGTGGGTGCCGGTCGGAGGACCGACCGGCCCACGCGGGTCGGCCGGTCGACCGGCCCGGACGGGAAAGGAGTGGCCCCATGAGCGTTCCTCGGGCTCGACTGGGTGGCCGAGGTGGTCTTGTCCTCTTCGTGGCGGTCTGCACGGGCGTCCCGGGCTGGGCTGCATCGACGACAGGCGGCTCCTACGAGGCATGGATGCAGCACCGTGATGCCATCCTGAAGGACCCCTCTCTGGTCCGCTACTACAGCCTCGAGGACGCTCGCGACGGCAGCACCCCGATCGCCAACCTCGCCGCCAAGGAAGGCGCCCTCAGCTTCGGCAGCGTGCCGGTGGCGGGCCAGCCGAACGAGCAGCTCACGGTCATCGAAGGGCGGTGGCCCAGGAAGAAGGCCGTGCGTCTCGACTCCGGCTTCGTCTACGCGCCCCCCTTCGAGGTGGCCGGCAGGTCCTTCACGGTCGAGGCCTGGTTGCGGACGAACGGCCTCGGATCACTGCACGGCGATTCCGTTCCGACCGGCGGCACGCTGCTGTCGCTCGGCGGCGGCTACTGGGACGGCTGGCGTCTCACCATGCTCTACCCGGACAATCTGATCGGGTTTGAGATCGGCCGGCCGCAGCCATCGTCCTCGGTGGGCATCCGGACTGGCCTGGTGGCCGATGGCGTATGGCGCCACCTGGCCGCAACCTGGGACGGGGAGCGGATGTGCGTGTACGTGGACGGCTTCCTCGCCGCGGCCGGGGACTACGTGGGCGACTTCACGCCGCCGGCTCCCGGCATGCAGTTCAGAATGGGCTTCGCCGGCTACGGGTGGGGTTCGGCGAAGCTCGATGTCGATGAGGTAACGGTCTACCGGCGGACGCTCTCGGCGACGGAGATCCTGCGAAGCGCGTTCTTCTACGCGCCCATGAGCGACGCGTTGGCCGCGCGCTTCGAGGCGGCCGAGCAGGCCTACCAGAAGCCGGACTACGCGGCGGCGGCAGGCGCCTACCGCGAAATCGCACGGCAGGCCGATGTCGATGCGACGCTTCGAGCCGTCGCACGGCTGCGGCTCGGGCAAGTCCTGGTGCACCAGAGGGACTTCGCTGCGGCGATGGTCGAGTTCGCTGCGCTGATCGACAGCCGCGACCTGCCGGACGACGTGCGCGGGATGGCGACCGGCCCCATCCGGGAACTGGCGCAGCAGACCGACGATGCCCCCCTCGCCGCCTACGAGGCGCTGCTCAAGCACGCGGACCTTCTCACACCGAACGACCTGCTGCAGCTACGCCTGAGCCTGGCGCGATGGTACCGGCGGGAGAAGAACCCGGCCGCAGCGCTGGCGCAGTACAAGGAAGTGCTCAAGATGGCGCAACCGACCGGTCGCGCGAAGCTGGACGTTCAACTGCAGATGGCGCACGCCGCCTGCGAGGGAGGCGACTACGCAACCGCGCGTGCGGAGTACGCCAGGATCGTCCAGAGCCCCGATGCGCCGCCGCAGTACCGCAGCTACGCGCAGCTCTGCATCGGCCAGACGTGCGTCAGGCAGAAGGACTACGACGAGGCGCGCGCGGAGTACCAGAAGGTGCTGGACCTGGAGGGGGCGCCCGAGCACTACCGGTGGGAGGCAGAGGACTGCTTGCGCGAGGTCGAGCGGCTGAGGACAGGTCTTCGGCGACGGGACCCGGCATGGTCGCGAGTGAAGCTCCCGGCGCGGCCGACGCCAGGCGCCGAGTTCTGGGTCGCACCGGACGGCGCAGACGAGAACCCCGGGACCAAGCAGCAGCCGTTCGGCAGCCTGCGACGCGCGCGAGACGCCATCCGCGCAATGCGGCGGACGAACGGGCTGCCGAAGGGTGGAGGAGTAGTGACGGTGCGGCCGGGCGAGTACCGGGTGACCGAGACGCTCAGACTGGGAGCCGGCGACTCGGGCACGGAGGCCTCGCCGATCGTGTACCGGGCGGAGGTCGCGGGGAAGGCGCGCTTGATCGGCGGCGTGCGAATCAGTGGATTCGTGCCAGTCAGCGACCCCGCGGTCCTGGCGAGGTTGCCGGAGGAGTCGCGCGGGAAGGTGCTCCAGACGGACCTCAAGGCCCAGGGGATCACCGACCTCGGCGAGCTTCGGCCTCGCGGCTTCGGCTTCAACCCCCCGGCCGCGGCAGAGGTCTTCTTCGACGGCAAGCCGCTCCAGCCGGGCCGGTGGCCGAACGAGGGCTATGTGCAGACAGGGAAGGTGCTCGACTCGGCAGCGGGAGCGCAAGGGGCCGTGTTCCAGTACGCCGGCGACCGTCCCGCCCGCTGGACGCAGGCGCGCGACCCGTGGGTGTTCGGGTTCTGGCGCTTCCTCTGGGCCGATGCCAGCCTCGGCGTGGCCGCGATCGACAGCCAGGCCAGGCAGTTGAAGCTGGCGCACCCGTATGGTTACGGCGGTGGAGTGGCCGAAGGCATGCCCTACTACGTCTACAACCTGCTCGAAGAGATCGACCAACCGGGGGAATGCTACCTCGACCGCACGACGGGCCTCCTCTACGTGTACCCCCCGTCCGACCCGGCCAAGGCGACGGTCGAACTCTCCCTGCTCACCGTCCCCTTCGTGCAGATGGACGAGGTCTCGCATGTGACGCTCGAGGGCCTGCTGTTCGAGCTGGGGCGCGCGAACGGCGTGGTGATCAACGGCGGCGACCACTGCCTCGTGGCCGGCTGCGTCATCTGGAAGCTCGCCGGCGACGCGGTCGTCATCGAGGGCGGAAGCAACCACGGCGTGCTGAGCTGCGACCTGTACACACTGGGGCGAGGCGGCACGCGGGTGAGGGGCGGAGACCGGAAGACGCTGACCGCCGGCGGGCATTTCGTTGAGAACTGCCACGTCCACGACTTCTCACGCCTCGACCGCACCTACACCCCGGCCGTGCTCATGGATGGGTGCGGGAACCGCATCGCCCACAACCTCTTCCACGACTCCCCCTGCCATGCCATCCGGCTGGAGGGGAACGACCACGTGGTCGAGTTCAACGAGATCCACAGCGTCCTGCAGGAGTCGGACGACCAGGGCGGGTTGGACATGTTCTTCAACCCGACCTACCGGGGGGACATCCTGCGCTACAACTTCTGGCACGACATCGGCAGCGGCCTGACACCGTGCGGCCAGGCGGGGATTCGGCTGGATGATGCCATCAGCGGCGTGGTCGTGTACGGGAACGTGTTCTGGCGCTGCTCGCACGCGAACTTCGGCGGGCTGCAGATTCACGGCGGCAAGGGGAACACGGTCGACAACAACATCTTCGCCGACTGCGACTACGGCATCAGCTTCTCCGGCTGGGGGCCCGATCGCTGGAAGGCGTTCCTGGCGAGCGAGGGTGTTGTCAAGGCGACCACGCAGGACGTGGACATCAGCCAGCTGCCCTACAGCACGCGGTACCCGGCGCTGGCGCACCTGGGGGACGACCCCGATGTGAACATGATCTGGCGGAACCTGGCGTACCACTGCGGGGTGTTCCTGACCCGGGACAGGGGCATCCAGGACCTGATGGACAATCGCGTCAGCAGCCAGGATCCGGGCCTGGCCAAGGCCCCGCCGGCCGGGCGCCTGCGAAAGCTCGCGACGGTGATCGGCGAGCCGGCGGGCTTCCGGCCCATCCCGCTCGAGGAGATCGGGCTGTACGAGGACCGGCTGAGAGTCAGCCTGCCGGTCGAGGGGAAGTAGGGAAAACCAGGGATAGTCAGCGATTCCCATAGAGCCCGGAATTGCGGGCTGTCTGGGAACTGGTGGCTAGCCCTGCTCCCTCAGAGACGGCTGAACAGCCCCTTCAGAAGGGCGACTGTCTCATCGACAACCGCGTCCAATGCCTCCGGCACGAGCTTCGACCAGTTGCCCGTCCGGGTCTCGTAGCCGCCGTGCGCGAAGGCCTCGACCGTGGGCAGGTAGCCCACGAATCCATTGCAGTTGTGGGCGACGAAGGTGAAGGGCGCGGGGGACTCGAGCTTGAGACGGAGCTGCCCCTCGACGAACGGCTCGCCGACCAGCGCCACGATGGCCGCGTCGCCGATGCGGATGGCCTGAATCTCGTAGTCGTAGTACGGCCGGCGCTGCCGGTTCAGGTCGAGGTCCAGGTTCGCGACCGCGTACACCCAGTCCCAGTCGATCGACGTCCTCGTCCTATCGGTCCACATCGGCTCGGGGCGCTCGGCGATGAGGCGTCGGGCAGCGTCGAGCACCTCCCCCTCAAGTACCCGGAGCGGGATCCTCAGCTTGCGAGCCGCCGAGTCCACCACGGGCGTATCCTGCGACTCCAGGCGCTCGAGCACCCGCTCGGTGGTCTCGGCGAGCTTCCGCCCCATCGCTTGGTGGTCGGCTGCATGGTGGGGATCCAGGTGGTTCGTGTGGTGGATGTTACCGCAACAGCCGTTCAGCACCAGTGGGACGCAACCCGGGCCGAGGAGCTCCTCCTCCGCCGTCGCCCATGCGCCAGGCCAGTCGGCGATGACGTACCGGTGCGGGTACCCGTGGCACGGGTGACAGGTGTGGTGGACAAGCGCGGCCAGCGTCCCGCCCCCGCCGGTGCGGAAGGTCATCACGCCGACCTCGGGGTCGGTCGGCCCCTCGCAGTGGAGGATGTTCGGATCGCACGTCGGTGGGTGGCAGCGTCCTGAGCCATCCCGCATGATGAACCGGCGGTTGAAGGCCACACGTCCGTCGATGCCCCGCCCGACGTGCGTCGAGACCGGCTGCAACGAGGCCAGGGCCTGCTCGACGGCGTCGAGCATCCCCTGCACAGCGACTGGGTTGTAGCGATCGTCGCCCCCACGAAGCCACCAGAGGTCTGCCGGAAGAGCATCGTACAAGCGGCTGATCATGTGGTCGCCGATGCAGGGAGCCGCGTGGTTCTGGATGGCATGGATCATCAGCGACTCGGGCGCCAGGCCGAACCGTGTCTGAGCCTGGATGCGGACCTCCTCCACCCACTCGTCGAGAACGCCGGCGACCTCCAGCGAGAGGATGCACGCCGTACGCCCGCCGGCCTCCACGGCGAGCGCTCGCGCATGGAGCGGCTCGCGAACCTCCTCCACGGGCCGGTAGCGCCCGATGTCGCCCGCAAGCTGCGTTCCTGTCGGAGGGGTGATGTCGGCAACTCCCGCGCCTGCGCGGAGAGTCGATCCGGAAGCGGCTGTCGACATGGCGTCTTCCCTACCTATGCCCTGACTGCTGGGTGGGGTCTCTCATCCTGGCCGACCGTCCTGCCCACATTTCCGAGTCGCGGCCCTCTCGTCCTTCCGGCCGGGAGCAGGAGGTTCGTTTGGCGCGGGCCCCGAAAACCGCTGCCTCGGGCCTGGCCAAGGCGGCCGTCCTGTACGCGTGTCGCGCACGCCGGTGGCACCGGCTCGGGAAGGGGAGGCTGATGCGCTCCTACGGTCTTCGGGTCACGGTCGTCGTGCTGCTCGCCGCGCTGGTACTGGCTGCCTGGGGCCAGCACCGCGACGACGGCAGCGTCCACCTCGTCATCCTGCACGTGAACGACACCCACGGCTGCCTGGAGCCATTCGCGCAGGCCGACGGGAAGCGCGTGGGGGGCGCGGCCCGGCTGGCCACCATGATCCGACAAGTGCGCAGCGAGAACCCCGGGCGAGTCCTCCTGCTCCACGCGGGGGACATCCTCTCCAAGGGAGGGCCGCTGACGATCTGGTACGCTGGGGACGCCGACTTCCGCGCGATGAACCTGATGGGGTTCGATGCGCTGACGCCAGGGAACGGCGACTTCTACTTCGGCCTGGGTAACCTGCAGCGGGTGGCGAAGCTGGCCAGCTTCCCTTTCCTGCACGGCAACATCGCGTACCGCGACACAGGGCAGCGGCCGTTCGCCCCGTACGTCATCAAGGAGGTCGCGGGTGTGAGGGTCGGCCTCCTCGGGGTTGGCCGCGTACGGGCGGATCACCCTTCGGCCCGTGCGCTCAACTATCGTGATCCGGTCGCCATCGCGAAGGGGTTGGCGTCGGAGGTCGCGCCGAAGGTGGACCTGCTGGTCGCGCTAACGCACATCGGTCTGGACAATGACCAGCGCCTCGCCGCGGAGGCGCCGGAGATCGATCTCATCGTCGGTGGCGACAGCCATAGTCAGGTCGAGGTGCCAATCCGTGTGACGCGGGAAGGCGCGGCGGGCGAAACGGTGATTGCGCAAGCCGGAGACACCGGGCGGTTCCTCGGTCGGCTTGATGTCTACGCTGACAAGCGGGGACCGAAGTACCGGGTCGAGAAGATCGAGGGCCGACTGGAACCGGTAAGCGAGAGCATCCCCGAAGAGCCCCAGATCGCGAAGCTCCTAGCGCGCTACCGGGCGCCGCTGGACAGGCCCTTGTTCACGTCACAGGTGACGCTCGCGAGCCCGGAGGCCGGCCCGAACCCGATGGGCGAGTTCGTGGCCGAGGCGATGCGGGCCGAGACCGGCGCCGATGTTGCGCTGCTCGACCGAGGCGGCGTCCAGAGCGGCATCACCCTCGGCACCGGCACGCTTGCCGATGTCTGCCGCATCCACCCGTGGCGCAACCGGGTGCTGGTCGTGGCCGTCACCGGTGGGCAGCTTCGGGAGGCGGTGGCTTTGCCCGACATCCTCCTTGCCGGCTGCACCTTCCGCAGGAACGGCTCGACGGTGGTGGACCTGACCGTACGGGGCCGTCCGGTCGCCGCCGACCGCACCTACGCGGTCGCGGTGGGCGACTACCTGTTCTGGACCACGCCATCGCTGAACGCCCTGCCGTGGAGGGACTCCGGCCAGCGGGTGGACACGCTGCTGGCGAGGTTCCTGAAGCGTCGGCTGTCCCCGCTCCTACCCCAAGGGGAGATGAACCATGGCCACCCTGAACCGCGATGACTACCGCAGCAAAGTGCTCGGCTGCTGGCTGGGCAAGAACGTCGGCGGCACTCTGGGAGCGCCGTTCGAGTGGAGACGCCAGGTCAACAGCGTGACCTTCTACACGCAAGACCTGCACGGCGAGCCGATGCCGAACGACGACCTCGACATCCAGCTCCTCTGGCTATGCGCCATGGAGGAGAGGGGCATTGAGGTCAGCTCGAGGATGCTGGCCGACTACTGGTGCCTGTACGTCACGCCCCACTGGTGCGAGTACGGCACCGGCAAGATCAACATGCGCGCCGGGCTTCTGCCGCCGCTCTCGGGGACGTACCAGAACCTCTACAAGCACAGCTGCGGGGGGTACATCCGCTCGGAGATCTGGGCCTGCATCGCCCCCGGCCTGCCTCACGTGGCCGCCGCGTATGCCTATGAGGATGCCATCCTCGACCATGGGAACGGTGAGGGCACGTATGCCGAGATCTTCATGGCCGCCCTGGAAAGCGCGGCGTTTGTGCTCAGCGACCTCCGTCAGCTCATCGAGATCGGCCTCTCGCACGTCCCCGCCGACTGCGGCGTGGCCGGGGCCGTTCATACCACCGTGCAGTGCTTCGAGGCCGGCAAGTCGTGGCGCGAGACGCGCGACGAGGTCCTGCGCCACCATCGCGGCAGCTCGCCTTTCGGCAACCCCGAGCTGACCAGCCCCGAGGACCGCGCCAAGGGGTTCCACGAGGGGCAGCAAGGCTATGATGTGCCCTCGAACATCGCGCTCACGCTGACCGGGCTGCTCTACGGGGGTGACGACTTCGGCGAGGTGCAGTGCATCGCCGTGAACTGCGGAGAGGACACCGATTGCACGGCGGCCACGGCCGGGTCGGTGTGGGGGATCATCCACGGGGCCGAGGCGATTCCGCGGAAGTGGATCGACCCGATCGGGCGCGGGATCAGGACGGTGGTTCTGAACCTGGGGGAGCTCGGCTACTTCGGCAATCAGCTGCCGCAGACCGTCGATGAGCTGGCCGACCGCACCGTGCGCCTCGCGGACCAGGTGCTCCTGCGGCACAACGCCGTGCACTGGAGCAGCCCCGGGCCAACGGACCTGACGGACCTGAACCCGGACGCCCTGAAGCGGGGCGACCATGGTGCATACCTCTACGGCTCCCCGAACGGCCCGCGCTTCGACTTCGACTTCTTCACCGTGTGCCTCGACTACGGGGACGCGCCGACCATCCGCAACGGCGAACCGAAGGCCATCCACGTGACCATCCACAACGACTACAAGGTGCAGGCCAACCTCTCGCTGCACTGGTACTTGCCGGAGGGATGGCAGGTGGCGCCGAGTGCCGACGGCTTCGCGCTCAGCTTCCCGACGCACCTCGGGGAGCCCCTGGCGCTCGAGTACGTGCTGACCGCCGACCACGTGACGCGGTCCCTCAACCGAGCGGTCCTGGAGGTCACCATCGAGGGTCGCCCCACGGTGATGCTGGTGCCGATCATGCTGCTCAACGGGAACGTAGGCGCGTAGACATGGGCGGTGGATGGGACAGACACATCCTTGGACGCCGCAAAGTGTGTCTGTCCTGCTCTCCGCCAGCGAGGAGACGCGTTCCATGGAACCGGTACGACTCGGCGTGATCGGCTGTGGGGTCATCGGCGCCAGCGCCCACCTCCCGGACGCGACCCGATCGCCACTGCTGGAGGTGGTGGCCGTGGCCGACCTGATCGAGGAGCGCGTGCGGAGCGCCGCCGGGCGGTTTGGGGTGCCCGCGGCCCATGAGAGCGGCGATCAGCTGCTGGAGGACGATCGCGTCGAGGCGGTGGTGCTTGCGATGCCGACCGGCGTGCGCACGCCGCTCGCGCTCCGCGCGCTGGCGCGGGGGAAGCATGTGCTGCTCGAGAAGCCGGTTGCGATGAACGCGGCGGAGGTGCGCGAGCTGATCGCCGCGCGCGGTGACCGCGTGGTCGGTTGTTGTTCGTCGCGCTTCCGCATGCTGCCCTCGGCGAAGGCCGCCACCGAATGTGTGGCGAGCGGCGCGCTCGGCGCGCTGCGCGTGGTTCGCGCACGGGCGCTGCTGGCGGCGGGTGCGGCTCCGACCAGCCCGCCTCCCCCGTGGCGGGTGAGCAAGACGCTGAACGGCGGCGGCATCCTGGTGAACTGGGGCTGCTACGATCTTGACTACCTCCTGGGCCTCACCGGGTGGCAGCTCAAGCCCCGCGTGGTGCTCGCCCAAGCGTGGCCGCTCGCGCCGCACCTTGCGGCCCGGGTCGATCCCCGTTCCGATGCCGAGAACCATTGCGTGGCCCTCATCCGCTGCGAGGGCGGCACGGTGATCAGCTTGGAGCGGGCCGAGTTCGTGTCGGCCGCAGACGACGAGGCCTGGCAGATACTGGGTGCGAACGCCTCGCTTCGTCTCCGGATGCTGCCGGGCGCCGCGAAGGAAGTCATCCTCGACGAGTCGTGGGCCGAGGAGGGCGTCGCCTCCCGTACGATCTGGCAGGGCGACGACGACCACAGCCTGATGACCCTCGGCGTGCTCGAGGACTTCGCCCGGGCGATGCGCGAGAGCCGACCGCCGGAGACGAGCCTCGAGCGCGCCCTCGTGATGCAGCAGATCAGCGACGCCATCTACGCCTCCGCGGAGAGCGGGCGCGCCGTGGAGATGCCCTGACGGCATGGGGCATGGGGCGCGGTCAGCGGGGCACTGGCGCCAACTGACGGCCTCGGGGCGCCATGAATGGCACCCCCCACGCGGATCGGGCGCGATGAATCGCGCCCCTACATGGGGCCGCGCCACAAGTAGGACGTGGCACTGGCAGCCGCCGTGTGCTGCCAGTGCTCCCGTTGAGCGCGGCCACACTGGCAGCGGGGCTGCCAGTGCCACTGCTACCAGAGGCCAACTACCTACAATCTGCGGCTGCACCTTGTCACCTGCCGTTCCTTGACACCCCGAATCGTATCCCGTACAATCGCCGTGCAACAGGAGGGAGCTTGATCGTGAGCGAGATGAGATGCCGGGCCTTGATCTTCATCGGCGACGGGCTGGGCGATCGGCCCGTGGCCGAATTCGGTGGGAAGACGCCGCTGGAGTACGAACCGACCCCCAACCTCGATGAGATCGCCGCGCGGGGCGAGTGTGGGCTGATGGACCCGATCTCCCCCGGTCGGCGGGCGGGGAGCGACACGGCTCACTTCGCCATTCTCGGGTACGATCCGCAGAAGACCTACACCGGGCGCGGCCCGCTGGAGGCCATGGGTGTCGGGCTGGAGGTGCAGCGGGGCGATCTGGGTTTCCGCTGCAACTTCGCCACCGCGGAGGAGCAGGCCGACGGCGTGCTCCTCGTCACCGATCGCCGCGCAGGGCGCATCGCCGAGGGGACGCGGGAGATCGCCGACGCGGTCAACGCGATCCCGCCCATCGACGGCATCCGGTTCATCCTCGAGCCCTCGGTCGAGCACCGGGCGGCGCTCGTCATGCGCGGGCCGAGCCTGGACCCGCACGTCACCGACGCCGACCCGCATGAGGAGAACCTACCGGTCCACCAGGTCGAGGCCAAGGCCCCGGAAGCGGAGGCCACGGCGAAGGCGCTCAACGAGTGGGTGCGACGCACCTACGAAGTGCTGAAGGGCCACCCGGTGAACGTCGCCCGCGCCCAGGCGGGGCAGAAGCCGGCGAACGTCGTCCTGCCGCGCGGCTGCGGCATCGCGCCGCACCTCAGGCCCTTCGCGGAGGAGCACGGGACCTCGGGCGCCCTCGTCGTCGAAGTGGGGTTGATCAAGGGCCTCGGCCGGTACCTCGGCATGACCGTCCTGGATGCTCCGGGCGCCACGGGAGGGTATGACACGGACCACATCTCCCTTGCCAAGACCGCGCTGGAGGCCCTGGACCAGGCGCAGATCGTCCTCTGCAACCTCAAGGCCCCCGACCTCGCCGGGCACGACGGCCTGGCCCAACGGAAGTGTGAGACGGTGGCGAAGCTGGATGAGGCGGCTGGTGTGATCCTGCACGGGGTGGACCTGAGCAGCACGGTCGTCGCGTTCACTGGCGACCACTCCACCCCGGTCAGCGTGCGAGACCACTCCGGCGATCCGCTCCCGATCGCCATCGCGGGCCACGGCGTCCGGCCGGATGAGGTGCGAGCCTTCGGCGAGCGGCCATGCGGGGCGGGGAACCTCGGCCGGATTCGTGGGCGAGACATCATGCCGATTCTGACTAACCTCATCGAGATTCAGGAGAAATTCGGGGCGTGAAGACTACAGGAGTTGGGAGACAAGAGAGGCAGATGCAGAATGTGGTGGGCCGTTGGGGACTGTCCCCCGTTCGTGGTGGCATTCTGCAACTGCCTGAAGAGTCAGGATGGCGACAACAGCGCCCCCGACCCGGGTACGGGTGACGGAGTGGGTGTGCCGTGGCCGTTCTCCTGACTCCTGTCTCCTGTCGTTGCCCTGGAGGGCCCCGTGCGGCTTGAGTCGGCGCTGGAGATCGTTGGCGCGCTGAAGCATCGTTTTGGCGAACCGGTTACCGTCACCGACGTCTGCCGCGCCATCTCCCTCTCATACCAGCCGACTTACGCCGCCGTTCAGGCCCTCGAGGCGGGGGGGGCGCTCGCCCTGCGGAAGACGGGCCAACGCCTCTTCTGCGAGCCGGCGGCCACGCCGGCGGGCAGTCTATGGCTGGCGCACTGGTCGATGGAGGAATGTCGCCGGGCGAAGTCGTCCGGTCTGGCGGAACTCAGCGGCGCCCTGGAGAGTCGGATCACTGCTCAGGTCTCGGCGAGCGAGTTGGTCGCCGTCGATCCGGAGCACCCGAGCGGCCCCGTGGCATACGTGAGCGACGCAGGGCTGGGGCGCGACCTACCATCGGCGAGGGTGGAAGTTCCCAGGCGCGACGAGTGGGCCAAGGTCCTGGCTGGCGAGGCCGGTGACTGGGCGGTCGCCCGTCGCATCCTGCTGATCTCAGGGCAGCAGCTTCTGTGGGCGATTGCGCTGGCCGCGAGAGAGGAACAGCGGGCCGAACCGGCCGCGGCGCCGGCTCCTCGCCTCCAATCGCGCCGCAGCGAGTTCGTGGACTGAGAGACACCCCGGTAGGCGCGGCTCCAGCCGCGCCCGCCGTTGCGTCGGTCGCGGAGCGACGGGCCTACGCGAACGGCAACGGCGGCCGCGTCCCGCTGGGGGCAGAACGTTCCCACAGCGTTAGGAGGCCTTCCCCGTGTCCCTCCGGCACCGCCAACATCGGGTCGCCCTGCTGCCGCTGGACGATCGTCCCGTGAGCACCAGGGCTCTTCGCCTGCTGGGGCGGATGGTGGACTACGAGATCATGCTGCCCCCGGCTGAGATCATCGGCCGTTTCGACCAGCCTGGGGATCCCGAAGCGGCCGCTCACTGGCTGTCTGCCATGGCCTCCGAAGTGGACAGCGTGCTCGTGTCAGTCGACATGCTCGTGTACGGAGGCTATGTCGCCTCCCGCCAGACCCAGGTGCGGACCGAGACTGCCGTCCAGCGGTTGGAGTCCCTCGCCGAGCTGAGGCGGCAAGCTCCGGACACGCCCATCCACGCCCTGGCCACCATTCCCCCACCCGAGGGCATCCCGCTGGTTGGGCACGACGTGGGCGAGTCCCGCGCCGTCGCCCGCCATGCCGAGCTGGTGGCCCAGGCCGGGGCTGCGGCGGCCAGCTCCGGGGGAGCCACCGCGGATGAGATCGCCGACCTCCGCGCAGTCATCTCCCCCGACTTCCTCAGCCGCTACCACGAGATGCGCCGGCGGAACCTCACGGTCAACCTCCGGGCGCTCGAGATGGCGGCGGATGGCGTTCTCGATTCCCTGGTGGTCGGCCTGGAAAGCCCCGCCGCCATTGGACCACACACCCAGGAGCGCGACGAGCTTCTGGCTCTGGTCGCCGAGCGCGGCGCCTCCCGTTCGGTCGCCTGCGTGGATGGCTACAGCCAGGGCGCTGCTGTCCTCGTGGTCCGTTTCGTCCACGAGCACATGGGCACCAGCCCGGCCATCGCAACCATCTTCCCCGGTGTGACCAATCATGCCGCAGGCATGGCCGCCGCCGGGATGACCCCGTCGGAGTCCGTCCGCGCGCAGATCGTCGCTCTGGGCGCGTCCGAGGTCGACGACCCGGCCGATGCGGACATCTGTCTCTACGTCAACACGCCCTGCGGCCTGTCTCTGGAGTCCGCCGCCCCCGGCACCGCGCTATACGACCAGCGCCGGCAGCAACTGCGGGAGTTCGCCATCGACCTCAGCGGGCGAGTCGCCTCCGAGCGCCTGGCAGCCCTTGCCGACGCCGCCTTCCCGGGCGCCGCTGATGAGGCTCTCATGCGGACCCTGCACGACGTGAAGGTCGATCTGACCCGTCTCGGCGCCTTCGCCGCTCGTGAGACGCTCGGGGCAACTGCTGGCACGGCCCTGGCGCAGGTCTGCCTCCGGCGCATCGCCCTCCGCGACAAGGGGGCCTTCGACCTCGCTCAGGCGGTGGGTGACCTGCAGCCCATGCGGTACCTCGAGCTTCTCGACTCGCTCATCGATAGCGAGCGCTCCCACATCCGCTCCCTCTTCGGTCGGTTCGCGGAGGACTATCTCTACCAGACGCGGCTAAGGCACCGCGCGGCGGCGTACCTCACCGACCTCATCGCCAGCTCCCCGATCAGCCTGACCGCCATCGCGAGCAGCGCGGAGGAGTTCGTCCGTACCGCGCTCAGCCGGGCCGCCGGGGAGTTCTACATCGAGCACTTCCTCGGCCGGCAGGCGGTCGCCATCGGCACCAATGCCCTCCGCAGCGGTCTGATGCTGTGCGAGCTTCAGGAGGCCCGGGTGCAGCTCCCCTGGCGCCGACTGGCCGAGGTGGACGTGGACTTGGACTTCGATATCCAACTTGTCGCTGAGCCCGTGGAATGAACGGCAGGAGTCAGGAGTCAGGAGTCAGGAGTCAGAAGAGCGGCAGACGGCGCGGAGGCGCGACTCCTGTCACACGGCCTCGGTGCTCGTCCCGTCCTTTCCTGGTTCCCGGCTTCTGGCTTCTGGCTTCCCTGGTGGCCGTCTGCTTCGCACCGTGCTGGCCCCAGGCTGCACCACCCACTCCCCAAGAGCCGAACCTCGTAGACAACGGTGAGTTCGACCAGCTTGCCGCTGATGGCTGGCTGCAGGGGTGGGAGCGGGTCCAGATGACCGCCGACGCCACGGCCCAGGCTGTGCCGGCCGAGGGCGGGAACGCCGCCGTGAGGCTCACGGGGACGACGGGCAAGTCCAAGGCGGGCATCCAGGCGCCCCTCAAGCCCTTCGGTGACGAGATCGTCCTTCGGGTGGCGGTCCGCTATCGGGCCGACAAGGGACGGCAGACGGTCATCATCCGGCAGGACAGCTCCCAACCGAAGGGCAAGCCCATGGACCAGAGGTTCCCGCTCGAGCCGACCCGCGACTGGCGGCCGTTCGAGACGACCGTCACCGTGGAGCCGGCGGCAGAGGGGCAGGAAGCCAAGCCCGCCAAGTGGTCCATCCTCCTGCTTCACGAGGGGCCCGGCGAGACCTGGTTCGACGGTGTGCAGGTGCTGGCCGGGCTGGCGCCGGTCCGGCCCGCTCAACCGCCCATGCCTGAGACGGGGCCCTACGCCACCCAGTACTCCCCTGCCGATGGCGCCGTTGTGTCCGTGAACCCGCCCTGGCTGCGTTGGTCGGCGAAGAGGGGCGCAACTTACCGGGTCGAGTGGTCCACCTCCCCCGACTTCTCCCCCGAGGCCACCAAGCGGGCGGAGGGGCTGGTCCTCAACCTGTTCCCCATCCCTGAGGTGCTCGCGCCGGGGGCATGGTACTGGCGGGTCACCGAGATCGGCGCCGCCTCGCCGACTGTGCCGACCCCCGAGGAATTGGCAGGAGGAGACACCCAGCCGACCGAGGAGGAGACCGGCGCGGAGGGGCCGCCTGAGCCCGGCAAGCCCCCACAGCCCGCCCCGGGCCAACCGCCGCCCACGAAGCCCGGCCCCGGCGCGCACGCCCCTGGGGCGCCTGTCGCGCCTCAGCCTCCGAAGCCGCGTACCGCGCGCGGCAGGCTGCCGAAGCCCGAGGCGCCCAGCCCTCCCTCGAAGCGAGGGAAGGCCGCATCTCCGCCCTCGCCGGGCGGCGAGACGTCCCCGCCGCCCGAGGAGGCGTCGCCACCGGCCCAACCTGCGGCGCCTGTTGGGGGGGCCAAGGGGCCGCCCCCGGCGACCGGTGGGGTGCGGTCGCTGCCCGTTCAGCTCGGTCCGGGCGGGCGGCCGCCGGCACCCCGGACGCCAGGCGCCGGCCCCGGTATCCCACTCGGCGGGCAGCCGCACGCGCCGATCATCCAGCCCTCGGTCTCCCCCACACGGAGCTTCCGCGTGGACGAGTCCGCGGTGAAGCTGATCGCGCCCGCCGCCGACGCGATTCTCGCCGCGCTCCCTCCCCATCCCAGGGTCTGGCTCACCACCGACAGCGTCATCGGCCTCCGTGCTCGGTGCCAGGGCCCGCTCAAGCCTCAGTGGGATGCCCTCGTGGCGCGGCTGGAAAGCGTCAAGGGCCAGGAGCTGCCTGCCGAACCGAAGCCGCTGGCCAAGTCGCGCAAGCCCGGCCCCAAGGACCTGGAGGCGGCAGCCGGGGTCCTGAAGGTGGCCACGCAGGAGTCTGGCCTCGTCCGTGACCTCGCCTTCGCTTCGCTGATCTCAGGCGAAGCCCCGTATGCCGACGAAGCCAAGCGGCGGGTCCTGAACCTGGCCGGCTGGAAGCCCGATGGTTCCACGGGTTACGCCAGCCAGGATCAGGCCGATCGCGAGATCACCCTCGCTCTCGCCCTCGCCCTCGACTGGCTGCCACAGTCGCTCTCGACTGATGAGAGGAAGAAGGTCACCGACGCCCTGGTCGCCCGGGGGCAGGCGCTCCTCAGGGCCCTCAGCGAGTGGCCGAGGCCGCTCAACCAGTTCCCTTACAGCTCCCATGGGCAGACGGCGATCGGCTTCCTGACGGTCGTCGGTCTCGCTGCGGCGGGGGACGTGCCGGAAGCCGATGCCTGGGTAAGGTTCGCCCTGCCGACGGCCGTCGGCCTCTTCTCCCCCTGGGCGGGGGATGACGGGGGGTGGATGCAGGGGGACTACTACTGGAAGCGCTCGGCCTACTACACCTTCCAGCTCCTCGACGCCCTCCGCACGGCCGCCGAGGTGGACCTCTACGCGTTGCCCTGGTCCCAGAACACCGCCCGGTGCGAGACCTACATGCACCCGCCCTACAGCCCGCGGGGCGGGTTTGGCGACGGTCCGGAGGTGCCGCCCGATGCCAGGGACCGACAAGCCATGTGGCGACTGGCCTCGGCGCGGAGCGACCCCCTGGCCGCCTGGTACGCGCAGTCCCTGTCCGGTGCCGATCCGCCGCCTACGGCCCTCGACCTCATCTGGCGCGACCCCGGCGTGCAGCCGCAGGCGCCGGATGCCCTGCCGTCCAGTGCGGCCTTCAAGGACAGCGGGCTCTTTGCGATGCACTCCTCGCTCACCGACCCGCGCGGCGTTCATCTCTACGGTCGGGCGAGTGCCTTCGGTTCTTTCAACCACGCCCATGCCGACCAGAACAGCTTCCGGCTGGACAGCTTCGGCGAGCCGCTCCTGATCGATGCCGGCTACTACGACTCATACCGCAGCCCCCACGTGACCGCCTACGCCCGCACCTCCCTGGCCCACAACACGCTGCTCGTCAACGGGAAGGGGCAGCGTACGGGCGACATCACGGCAGATGGGAAGGTGGAGCGGTTCGTCACTTCAGAGGCCTTCGACTTCGCCCAAACCGAGGCTTCGAGCGCCTATCCGCCGCCGGCCCTCAAGACCTTCCGCCGCAGCTTCTTCCTCTGCCGACCGAGCTGCATCGTGATCTGGGACCACATCGAGGCGGGGGAGAAGGTCGCCCTCACGTGGCAGCTTCACAGTCTCGACCAGCCCACGCTCGACCCTGCCAGCTCCGTCGGGCTGTTCCGGCACCAGGCCGCCGCCGTTGCGGTCGGCGCGTTCGGCTCGCAGAAGCTCGCGTGGCAGACGACGTCGAAGTTCCCGAAGAACCCGGCCATGCTGGGTACGGAAGACCAAGCCGCGCCACAGTGGCACACGAGCCTCACCGCGCAAGGGAAGGTCGTCAAGGCGGACCAGCTTCTCATCCTGGCCCCGTTCGAGGGCGACGCCGCGCCCAAGCTCAAGTCAGTTGAGGTCAAGGGGGGCGTGGGCGGCGAGGCGAGCGCAAGCTGGGGGAAGGTCACCGCCCTGGTGCGCACAGGCGAGGCGCCGATCGCCTCTGGTGACCTGACGGCTGACGCTGCCTGCCTGGTCCTGAGGACCGGCGAGGGCGGCGCCGAGAGCGTCTTCGCCGATCAGCTCAAGTCCCTGAAGCGAGGCGAGACGGTCCTCCTGAGCAGCACCGTGGCGTGTCTCGTGTCGGGCACTCTCGGGGAGAAGCCGTCGCTCGTGTTCGACGTGGCCGGCAAGACGACCGTGACCCTCGCCCTCGCCGCGCAGCCCGCCAGGCTGCTTGTGGACGGGCAGGAGCAGCCCGTCAGCTGGGCGAACGGCGTGCTGACCGTGGAGCTTCCCGCAGGGCGTCACGAGGTGCGCGTCGGAGACTGAGGGGATACCGGGGTCTCCGCTGCCCGCAGAGCCGCGCGGGTTACTTGCCGAACAAGTCCGGCGGCTTGGGCTTCGGGGCCGGGTACTGCTCGACCTTGCCACCGAGCCGCTGGAACCGGTCGACGATCCTGCTCCCCTCCCCCGTCGTCCAGAACTCCGCCGTCTTGCAGTGCCCGGGGTACTTCACCACGTCGAGGATGAGCCGGTCAGCCCGCCGCGCTCCCTTCTGGTCGTACAACGCTGCCGCCAAATACTCCGGCGGGAAGGCGATCTTCGTGTCAATGGCCGCCGGCGACGGGGACGACTGGTATCGGCGGAAGGTGTCGGCGCTCCACGTCACCACGACCGTCTTTGCCTTGCCGGCGAAGGTGGGCGGGCCGTAGTCGAACGGGCGCGCATAGGCTCCGGCGGGCGGGAGGCTGGACACGGTGGCGCCGGCCTCGAGCGTCTTCACGGTCCGCTTCTCGCCTGGCCGCACCTCGATGGTCTGCCCGGCTGCCAGGATGCATACCCGGAGCGAATGCTCCCCCTCCACCTGCAGCATGACGTTCAGACCGGCGCCAGTTGGCGCACACTCCACGTGCAGCCGGCTGCGACCCACCCTGATGTTCCTCAAGGTCATCGGGGCCATCCAGGGATCAAGCAGAACGGTGTTCTGCGGTGCGTCGATGCGGAGGCCCATCAGGGCGGAGACGAGAGCTTCCGCGTTGATGCCGCCCTCCCAGGGGCGGGCCCGGTTCTTCCCCCAGTACCGGTCGGACGGCGTGTCATCCGGCTTGTTCATCTCGGCGTACTCGCCGGAGGGCGAGGCAGCTGTGAGCAACCCCTTGATGGCTTCGAGCGTGGAACTGCTGCGCATCGCGGCGAGCGCCCACACGACCATGCCGGGCGTCAGGCCAACGTAGTAGCCACAACCGGGCGTCGTCCGAACGGTGCCCGACTTGTTCCACAGCAGATCGATGGCGCTGCGGGCCGACCAGACCGGGCGGGTGTCATCCGGCCCGCCCGGAGCCCAGCACCGCAGGTCGGCGGCGAGCCACAGCGGCGTGAGGTTGATGTTGGCAAAGGGGTACCGGTACAGCTCCCCCGAGAAGTCGCTCATGGCCGGCGCGTAGTACCCTCGGTTCTCCATCCAGAAGAGCCGGTCGAGCGAGTCCCGAACCCTCTTTCCCAACCCGTCGTACTCCCGGGCCTCAGCCGACTTCCCGAGCTGCCGCGCCCAACTGCTCATCGCTCCTGCCGCGGCGACGCACTCCCAGGCCGAGTCCGCGCTCTTGAGGTCCATCGAAACCCAGTCGGTCGGCTCCTTCTTCGTCTGCTCGAAGATGGCGTAGCCGGGGAAGCGGTATGTCTCGTCGCCGAAGAAGGGCAGACGGCCCTGCTGGTCGACATCCTGACCCAGCAGGCAGCGACGCAGGTAGTGCCAGTGCTCCTTGACCGGCGTCAGGTCCCCACTCTGCTGCCAGTACCAGTAGTGCTGCAGGATGAGGAAGCTCGCAACCTCCGCTCGCGGGCTCGGGGCCTTGCTCCAGTCCACCTTGGGCAGGGGCTTGGAGGTGTCAACGTCGAGCGGGTGGTTCATCGGGATCGTCCCGCTCAGGGCACAGCACCTGTAGTAGTAGTCGAGCGCGCGCTTGACCTCCTCGAACTTCCCGCTCTGGGTCATGAAGCGGATGGGGCCATTCGAGTCTCTCACCCAGCAGGTAGTATACATGTACATCGGCGAGTAGCCGCCGAGCTCCGCCTGCTGGACGCGCCCGATGTGCTGCTGGATGGGGATGAACTCGTTGATCTTCCGGTCGGAGCACTCGATGCTCAGCGCGTCGCGGTACCACTTCTGCCACCAGTCGTAGTTGGCCTGGACGAGAGCGAACGGGTTGCGTTCGAGGCTCGCGAGTTCGGCATCGGCCTCCTGCGTGCTTGGAGCGATGATGGTATAGGCCACCTTGGCGATGCTCTCGCCCGGCTTCAGCTTCCCCAGCGGGCAGAGCGCGGTGAGCCCGACCTCGGCCGTCCGCACTCCATTCACCTTGCGCGCTGCCTCAGGCACGGCCGGGCCCAGCAGGCGGTCCTTCACCGTCGTCCGCGCGCCCGCGAATCCGGCGCGGACGGCGCGCTTGGGCCTATCAGACGCCAGAGTGCCACCCCTCGCCTCGAGCGTGCCTACGGCGTACGCGAGGCCAAGCTGCACGCCCTCGAGGGGCCGCCGGGAGCCGTTGGTCACCAGGACGACCCGGACGATGGCATGCCCCTTCGGCGGCACGCAGTCGTAGATGTCGAGCTTGACGCCTGCGGCGTCGGTGAGGGTCGTATGGACCGTGCCCCCTCGAAGCACCCAATCCACCCGCTGGCGGGGGAGGTCCTGCGGCTTGCCATCCACGATGAGCACGATGCTCTGCGACCCCAGCGACCCCTGGTGCTTCTGGTACACTGGGCCGAAGATGTTGCTCATGGTGCCGAACGGATAGCGAAGCCCGGAGGTGGTGAACACGCGCCCGTTCCCCAACGGGAAGCAGCCGAGGTGCGAGTAGTCCGGAACCTTGCCCGATGAGAGATCGGCCTCCTGGAACCATGCCTTGCTCGTGTTGGCCAGCCAGGGGAACTGCTGCTGAAGCTGGGCGCCGGTTAGGCTGGCGGTCGCGCGGTTACGCCGCGCCTCGCGTCCTTCGCACCCGACCAGCAACGCCGCTGCCGTGAGGGAGACTGCGCACCAACGGAGACGAGTCCACATCCCGCTGATCGATGCCATCTCTGCCTTCGCCGCCAGCGCGTATGCGTATCGCTTCGTGACGCGCGGGTATGTGGTCCCGCTCTCAGTCCTCGATCGCCGGCCCCGAGCCCTCGGTCCGGCCATTCTGCCGCACCACCACCGCGGTCAGATCATCCTTGTGCCCGCCTTCGGCCTCGTTCCGGGCCCCCTCGACCAGGGCTGTCGCGACCTCGAGGATGCTCCGGCTGCGCCCCTGTGCCACCATCCGCGCCATCCATGCGTAGCGCTTCCCCGTGTCCTGGGTCCTGACGGCGTCGATGACGCCGTCGGTCGCGCACACCACGTGGTCGCCTGGCTGCAGCTTGACCGTCCGTTCCTCGTAGCCATGCCTTGCGAACAAGCCCAGCGCCGGCCCCGTGGTGTCGAGCAGGGCCGGCGGAGCGTCGCCCGAGCAGAGGACGGCCGGGCAGTGGCCGGCGTTCACGTACCGCAGCTCGGCGGTCCACGGGTTGACCACGCCGTAGAACAGCGTGACGAACCACCCGGTCGGCGTCTCGGCGTGGAGCGTGTCGTTCAGCACCGACACCGTCTCCACCAGTCCGTGTTGCTCCCGGGCGAGCACCCGCAGAATCGTGCGGACCATCACCATGAAGTAGGCGGCCGCGAGCCCCCGTCCGGACACATCGCCCACCACGAAACCGAGCGCCCGCCCGGCGTCCCAGGGGATGTAGTCGTAGAAGTCGCCCGAGGCAATCTGGCTGGGCACAAGGCACGCCCCGGCACTGACCGGGCCGAGGTGGACCTCCCCCGGTGGGAGCATGCGCTGCTGGAACTCACCCAACAGAGACAAGGCCTCGCCAAGTTGGGGCATGTCAGCCAGCGCGACGCGGTCGTGCAGAGCCTGCAGGAGCGGCGCCGCGTAGTTCAGCGGCTGGCTGCGCTCCACAGCCCGCTCTACAATCGCCAGCAGCTCCTCGGGCTCAAACGGCTTGGGCAGGAAGTGGTCCGCGCCGGAGTGATACCCCTCAGCTCGGTGCTCCACATCCGTGCGCGCAGTCAGTAGCACGACGGGCACGTGACGGAGCTGCGGATCGGCCCGCATCTGCCGCACCAGTTCCATCCCATCCATCCGCGGCATGCCCCAGTCCACGATCGCCAGGTCGGGCGCCAACTGCCGCAGCCGCGCCAGGCCCTCCAGGCCATCCGCGGCCTCCTCCACGCGCCAGTGAGACAAGCACCGGCGCAGGAGCAGGCGCACAGCCGGATCGTCATCGACCACCAGAATGAGGCCACGAGGCTGGCCGCGCTTCGCTCTCACGACGCACGCCCCAGCGCCGTTGTCGGGGCGGTCATGACCGCCCCCTCCGCGGCAGAATGGTCAGGGATGTGGGCCGGGGGATTCGCCGTGGGCGGTGCCGCCACCTGCCTCTTGCCGTGCCGTTGCCGTTAGTCCGAAGTCCGTAGTCCGAGGTCCGTAGTCCGAGGTCCGTCCTCACTGGCCCGCGCGGAAGGCCAGAAGCGCGTTGGACACCCTGCGTGGGCCGCCGTCGGAGGGCTGGTTGATCACGCGACCGCCCACTACCAGCGTGGTCGATCCGCCGCCGTCGAAGTTCATCGCGTCCTTCGCACCCAGACGGATGAGGAAGGACGCCAGCTCGCCCAACGTCAGACCGGCGCTGTAGCCGCTCTGCCGGCCGTCGACCGCCACGAAGAGCACGTCGCCGTTGGGCATGAGCGCCACCGCGCTGCGCGGAGCGGCGCCCACGGCGACATCGGTGCGGAAGCGCTCGGTGTCGGCTGTCACGTAGGGCCGCCCCTTGGCGACCAACCGCGGCCCACCGCCCAGAGCGTGCACCAGCCCCGGCCAGGGGGGATCGGTCGCCAGCCGGATATCGGCCACGCCGCCCTGTCGGGCCCGCGCGGCCTGCACCGCCCTTGGCCCAACCGCGCTGAGCACATAGCCGCCCTCGGGGATCTGCATGCCGCGCCCCTCGGTGTTCACAATCAGGACTTGCCCGGCCCGTGACAGCATGACCCTCGTTGCGCCGGGCTTGTTCGTGGTGGGCGCCCCCCATCGGCCCGTGTAGAGCACTACCTCGTCGCTGTCGGCGTGACCGCGGTTGAGCGCGTCGATCGTGAGGGTGCCAGCACCCGGCAGTGTGATGGCGCCGTTGAACCGGACGTTGGCCATCTGCACCGATCCGTCCCGCATGATCCCCAGTACGGTGCGCCCCAGGATCGGCTCGGTTATCCATTCCCCATCGATCACCACCATCCCAAGCGGCCCGCCGCCGATGGCGAAGAAGCCCCCGTTCAGCCCCGCGTAGGCGCCGAAGCGGGAGGCGATCGACGCCACGCTCGCCGCGCCCCATATCGTGTCACTCGCCAGGGCCGGGCGCAGCTTCGTCCTGCCGGCGGGAAGCGTCACCACGCAAGCAACGGCCGGCCCGCGGCTGCCGGCGATCTGCTGGACCTGCCACGACCGCGAGCGCTGGTAGTCGATCTGCTCCGGGGCCTTGGGCGGACCGGGGACCTGGGGCAACTGGCGGGGGAGATCGACCACTACGCGGTCCGGCTCGGCGAGGGTGAAGACCAGCGCATCAGCCGGGCTGCGGTGGCCGATGACGATGACCGTGCCGCCGCCCCTCGCCGGCTCCTGGACGATCTCCGGCGCCAGCGGGTCGCTGAAGGTCAGCCTGCGGAAGCACTTGGCGCCGCCCTCGTCGCCCGCCGGCACCTGGATGGTAACGGTGTTCGCCTCCTGCCGCCACTGGAAGCAGGCGGGCTGGCTGAGGTCGATCACCACGCGCACGAAGTCCGGGTGCGAGCCCTGGCGGATGTCCACTACCGTCGCGCCTGGGCCGGTGATCTCCAGCCGGCTATCCGACGGTTGCGTTGCCCGCAGCCCGAAGCTGGCGGTCAGCAGCGACACCGGAACGTAGAGCTGCCCGCCCTGGAGCCGTGGCGGGTGGACCGCCTCGAGCTCGACGCCCTCCCGCAGGTACCGCGTTGTGTTCGCGCGGACGTAGATCTGTTTCCCGAAGGCCGACACAACCCACATGCCCGGGGTGCGGGTCGGCATGGCCGCGATGCCGAGGTCGTGCGAGATCGCCCAGGCCGGAAGCAGCACCTCCCCCCCGTCCACCAGCGGAGGGTCGATCTGGGCCGAGACCCCGTTGACGACCAGCGTGAACGGGGCCCCCTGGGCGGCCCCGTATGCGCCGACGACACTCGCCAGGGTGAGGACAATGAGGAGCCTGCTGCCCCTGCTGCGATGAAGTGCTGTGTGCATTGCCTTCCGTCCCGCCTGCCGTTCCTGTGACCTGTTACCTGTGACCTGTCACCTGCCGTCACACCACGATGTTCAGCAGCTTGTCCGGCACGTGCACGACCTTCTTCGGTTCCCTGCCTTGGAGCGCCCGCCCGATCCTCTCATCGGCCAGGGCCATGTCGAGCAGCGTCTCCTGGTCGGCGCCGGCCGGGGCGGTCAGGCGGCCGCGCAGCTTGCCGTTGACCTGCACCACCACCAGCACCCGTTCCATCTTCAACACCCGCGGGTCGTAGGTGGGCCACGGCTGCTGGTGTACGGAGTATCTCAGCCCCAGCATGTCCCACGCTTCCTCGGCGATGATCGGACAGATCGGCGCGAGCAGCCGCACGAACGCCGCCCACGCTTCCCGCGACCGCTCGTCTTCCTCCCGCGCGCGGTTCAGGTAGGTCATCAGGACGGCGATGGCGGTGTTGTAACGGAAGCCCTCCAGGTCCTCGGTGACCTGCTTGATGGCCACGTGCAGGTCGCGCACACACGCGGGCTTCGGCGGCTCGTCGCTCACGCCGCGGGCAAGATGAGTGTAGAACCGATCCAGAAACCGCCGCACGCCTGCGATGGCTTCGTCGGAAAAGTCCCCGCCCTGGTCGTACGGCCCGAGGAACATCAGGTACGCGCGGAACGTGTCGGCGCCGTACTTGTCGAGGTACTCGTCCGGGTTGACCACGTTCCCCTTCGACTTGCTCATCTTCGCCCCGTCCTTGGTGATCACCCCATGGGCGTAGAACCGCTGGAAGGGCTCCTCGACGGGCACCAGGCCGATGTCGTGTAAGGCCATGGTCAGGAACCGCGTGTAGAGCAGGTGCAGGCAGGCGTGCTCCTTGCCGCCGGTGTACTGGTTCACCGGCAGCCACTTCGCGGTCAGCTCCGGGTCCCAGGCGGTGTCCGTCCGGTCGCTCGACGGGTACCGCAGGAAGTACCAGGCGCTGTCGAGGAAGTTGTCCATCACATCGAACTCGCGCCGCGCTGCGCCCCCGCACGCCGGGCACTTCGCGTGCGCGAAGCTCGGGTGCCGCGCCAGCGGCGGCAGCCCGGAGGCGTCCGGCTGGTAGTCCTCCATCTCCGGCAGCAGCACCGGCAGCTCCTCGACCGGCACCGCCTGCGGCCCGCACCGCTCGCACTGGATGATCGGGACCGGCGGGCCCCAGTACCGCTGCCGGGAGAGGCACCAGTCCCGTAGGCGATACTGAACCTCCACCTGCCCCTTGCCCTGCGAGGCCAGCCACTCGGTGATGCGCTTCTTCCCCTCCTCCGCTGGCAGCCCGTCGAAATCCGCGTAGGACAGGCATCCCTGCCTGTCTACGCCGCAGTTCATCGTGACGCCGTCGCCCGTCCAGGCCGCTTCGGCGATGTCGAAGCCCTCGGGCGCGGAGATCACCTGCACGATGTCCAGTCCGAAAGCCTTCGCGAAGTCGTGGTCGCGCTGATCGTGGGCCGGTACCGCCATGATCGCGCCGCTGCCATAGCCAATGAGCACGTAGTCCGCGATCCAGATCGGTATCCGCGCTCCGGTCGCCGGGTTGACGCAGTACGCGCCGGTGAACGCGCCCGTCTTCTCGCCCGGACTCTCGATGCGGTCCTGCTCCGTGCGCCCCGTCGCCCAGCGGACATACTCCCGCACCGCCTCGCGCTGCTCGTCCGTCGTCAGCTCCTGCACCAGCGGATGCTCCGGCGCGAGCACCATGTATGTCGCGCCGAAGACGGTATCCGGCCGCGTCGTGAAGACGTCGATCGTGTCCTCGCGGCCCTCGATCCCAAACCGCAGAATCGCCCCCTCCGACCGGCCGATCCAGTTGCGCTGCGCGGTCTTGATGACCTCCGACCACTCGATCCAGTCGAGGTTGTCGAGCAGCTTCTGCGCATACGCGGTGATCCGCAGGAACCACTGCTCGAGGTGCCGCCCCTCCACAGGCACGCCGTGCCGCTCGCAGAGGCCCCCTTCCGTCTGCTCGTCGGCGAGGACCGTCTTGCACTCGGGGCACCAGTTCACGCGGGCCTTCTTCTTGTAGGCCAGCCCCGCCCGGAAGAGCTGGGTGAAGATCCACTGGGTCCACTTGTAGTAGGCGGGGTCGGTCGTGTTGACCTCGTGGGTCCAGTCGAACATCGCGCCCAGCCGCTTGAGCTGGTTCTCCCGGAAGTGGGTGACATTCCGCTCGATCAGCTCTGCGGGGTGTTCGCCGATGGTCATCGCGTAGTTCTCGCTATGGATGCCGAACGCATCGAACCCCATCGGCTCGAACACATCGAACCCCTGCATCCGCCGGAAGCGCCCGTGGATGTCCGCCCCGCAGAACGCGAACACATTGCCCACGTGCAAGCCCTCCGCCGACGGGTAGGGGAACATCATCAGATTGTAGTACGGTCGCTCGGCGCCCGTGAGATCACAGACGTAGATGCCCTCCGCCTCCCACCTCGCCCGCCACTTCTCGGCGATGGCCTGATGATCGTAGGCGCTTCGAGGAACGAACTTCTCGGTCATGTCGTCATACTCCACCTGCCGTTGTGGGAGGGGCTTCAGCCCCCACCCGCAGATCCTCAGTCCCGTACAGTGCGGCCAACGTAACGGCTTCCGCCTCTTCACCCAGCTCGGCGCGCAGGATCTCCCAGATCATGTCCTGTCGCTCCATCTCGGTGAGGCCGTTGAACCGGCGCGACACCACGAGCACATGGACGCGGCCCTGGCCCTGGCGGCCCTCGGACACTTCAACCGTCTCATCGGGAAACGCGCGTCGCAGAGCTTCCATCACCTGCGGCGCTACCGCCTCATAGGCGAATATGCGCGCGAACACTGTAGGCCTCCTCTTCAGGTCAACTGGCGACGCTGGTCGTTGATCCACTCATGCACCGCCGCAGCGGCCTCCACAATCTCCTCCGCCTGACTGCGAGAGGTGAGGTGCTTCGGGTCATAGCGCCAGACCGGGCTCCACTTGAGGCACACGCGCCAGAACGCCCGTAGCCGGAAGTCGGCGCCCATACGCTCATCCAGGTCGGTGGCCTGGAGCAGCAGAAGGAGATTGTGGCTGCGTGCGCCCCGGAAGTCGAGAACCGCGCCCTGGGCAATCGGCAGATGGGCGACGGCCTCAGTGAAGGTCCGGCTTCGCGGCGCACTGCTGATGATGTAGGCCTTGAGAGCGCACTCAACCGCGTACCCCGCGAGGTACGCCGCCCCGCGCAGGTGTCGGTGCCCCGCGTCCGCGGCGCGACTGTCCAGTGTCGGGGGCTGCAGCAGCTCCCGCGCATCAGCCAGCCGCTTCGGCCCAGCCTCAAGGTAGTCCTCAGTCCGATCGTGCTCGGGCATCGGCTGTTCCTCCGCCTGTCGGGAGGCTGCTGCCGGCGGCTGTGAGTCGTCCGGCGAGCCCACCGTTGCTGCGCTCGGCCAAGTGCGAGGCCCGGCGCATTGTACCACGAAAGCGCGGGGAAGGGGGAGGGGTGCATCGGCGGCATCGGGCTGTCGTGCGAAGCGACGGCCTGGCGCGGACCCGCGCCGCTCTGGGCCGGTCATAGGCGGGCGGTTCCGTGACGCCATGTGTCCTCCTTCCGCCTAACGGCCTAGCCGCCACACTTGACAACGGTCGGCTGTGTAGCGTACCAATAGAGAGCGGATCGGATGGCGCCCCGTTGGTCGCCGGCACCTCAAGGGGGCAGTGGCCCTCTGATCCATGGCTGGCTGCCCCATGCGTCCGAGCTGGACTTGGCTCATCGCGCCCAGGAGGCGCAACCCCGATGGACAAGAAGCCGAAGGCGTTCGTGCTCATGCCGTTCGACGAGGGGTTCGACGACATCTACGAGGGTGTCATCGTGCCGCCCCTCACAGCCGCCGGCTACGAAGTCGCGCGGGCGGACTCGTGGCTCGATCAACACCAGATACTCAAGGGCGTTGTAGAGGGCATCGCGTCCGCGAAGCTGGTCGTGGCCGACCTGACCGGGCTGAACCCCAACGTTTTCTACGAACTGGGCATCGCCCATGGGCTGCAGATCCCGACGGTGGTCATCACCCAGTCCATGGAGTCGGTCCCGTTCGACCTGAGGCCCTACCGTGTCGAGCAATACTCGCCGCACTTCCGCGACGTCTACAGACTCAGAGAGCGGCTCCAGGAGATCGCCGAGCTGAGTCAGGCGGGGGGGGTGGGGTTCGGCAGCCCCGTGACCGACTTCCTGCCTGCGTCAGCCAGGACGGGGATCGCCCCGGCCTCGCCGGCGTCTCCCGGGGACGATGTGGCCGGAGCCGATGACGAGGAGAAGGGGTGGGCCGACTTTGCCGAGGAACTCGAGGCCAACGCTGGTAAGATGGTGGGCATACTCAACGAGATCAGCGAAGATACGAGCGACCTTGGGGGCAAGATGAGCGCCCACACCGAACGCCTGGTGGCGATGAAGCAGCGGCCGGTGCAGCCATCTGCCCGAGAGGTGCGGGAGGCGGCGAGCGCGGTGGCACGGGACATGGAGGGATCGGCGGAGAACCTGGCCTCGCTGGCCCCCCAGCTGGAGGAGGCCGTCGATGCCATGTCCCAGGGGGTCGAGGGACTCGTACGGCTCTTGTCCCCGCCCACGTCGGAAGAGGAGAGGGAGCAGGTCGCCCGCTTCCAGGAGTCATCCCAGGGCCTCCTCCGCGCCACGACTGAAGCCCTGGCAAACGTCCGCGAGTACCGGCGCGTCATAGCCGGCCTCAAGGGCATTAGCACCGAGGTGACACGGGCCAGCAGACGCCTCACGGACGGCCTCGACAGGGTGATGGCGAGCATGGAGAAGGTGCAGGCATTCTGCTCGAGGACGACGCTGCTTCTCGATGAGAAGCGCCAGGCAGGAGGCCCACCGCCAGCGGCCGAAAGCGCCCCATAGCCTGGCGCCTGCGGCCGCGCGGCACGGCGTTCCCGCTCGGATGCCCTGACGAACGGACGTCAGCCCTCCGCTCTCGCCCCGTCCTCCAGGCGCAGCGCCGTCGCCCCCCTCGGGTTCGCGATGGCCTCGTCGATGGTGGGGCCTTGGCTCACCGTGCCGGCTCACAACACCGCCACGAACTCCTCCACGCTCACCTTCGCCTGCCGCAGGATGCCCCGCAGCGTGCCGGGGTCCACGAGGTCGTGCTGCGGGACGACACGGCCCACCGAGCCTTCGGGCGTCTCCTTCCGCATGACGACGTGGCTCCCGCGCTGTCTGACGTGCCGGAAGCCCAGACGCTCCAATGCCTGAATGCACTCGCGCCCGGAGACCCGGGGGAGCTTAGGCATAGCTGGCCTCGAAGACGGTCAGGAAGGGGCGCGAAGTTTCCGGAAGCGGGAACTCCTCCAGGTATAGCTCAGTAGCCTCGCGAAGGTTCGCGAGCGCCTCCTCGATGGTGCGGCCCTGGCTGACCGTGCCCACCTCCGGGCAATCGGCCACGTACAGCTCCTCGCCCTTGTAGACGACTGCGGAGAACAGCCTCGTGGTCACGTTGCACCTCCACCCAGTGCAGGGCTAGCCCGAGTGTAGGAGAGACGCGCCGCCGCGTCAAGTCCTCACTCATCGCGAAAAGGGGGACGGAGGAAGCCCTCCACCGCCTCCCCCAGCGCATCAATCATCGTCGTCCCCTCAGCCTTTGTGGGGACAAGGTAGCCACCCTCGTCCACCTCGTTCCAGGCGTAGATCGTCAGCAGCGGCTCGGGCGGGACGCGGTCGGGGTGGGCGGCGATCCACTGCAGGCCGCTGCGGACGTAGTCGCGGAGCTGCTCGGGCGTGCGGCCGACGTACCAGGTCTTGTAGCCCTCCATGGAGCCGGCGCGAGGCCGGCCATCCCAGCCGGAGGTAACGCTCGGCAGGTACGGCAGGTCGGTCGGCGCGGCGTCCCAGGCCTGGCGGTTGCACTCGACGAGCCGCGAGTACGGAGTGGCGCCCGGGTCGTTGGTCAACTGCACGTAGCTCGTACTGGCATCGAACCCCAGGACCCGGTAGCGCTGTGTCTGCTGGGTGTTCCAGTGGCAGGCGACGAGGTAGAGGCCGAGCAGCCCGGCGGCGGCCACTGCGTCCCTGATGCGCTGCACCTCACCCCCAAAGCCCTCGTCTCCGCCCGGCGCGCCGTCGAGGGCGTCCGAGTAGACATACAGCACCGGCTTCCCTTCGATCCGCAGGTACTGCGGGTCCCGGAAGTAGGTGAGCCACTCGGCGGTCACCTGGCCGAGCCGCTCCGGGGGCACGGCCTGGGTCCACATCAGCGAGAACTGCACCCGGCTCTTCAGGGGGGACTTGAGGTAGAGGTCGAGCCCCGTGTCCATGAGGTCCGAGGGGCGCTCGCCAGGGAACTTCCACGCGCCGCGCTCATACCAGAGGAAGCAGATGAAGTCGAGGTGTCGCGAGGAGAGCCACTCGAGCGTCTGGTCCATGACCTCCGGCGAGTCGCTCCGCCATCCGTACACCGGCTCGCGCTCCTTGAACTCGCTCGTCAGCGGCTCTCGGATGTACGGCGACCCCTCCCACCACCCATCCCACCAGTAGACGCCCACGCGGACGGGCTTCCCGGGCAGCTGCCCGGCGCCGTGGACGTGCGAGGCGAGCGCCAACGCGAGGCTCAGCATCATTCTCCCTATCCTTACTTCCGACGCTTCGCACGCGACAGCGCATTGTCCTCCCGCGCGGGTGCACTTGGAGCCTATCCCGAAACCGGAACGTCCGCAGCCCTGGACGCTGTGTTCAGAAAGGCATTGTCGGGCTGGAAGCCCGACCTACGCGACGAACTCAAGCCGTTGCCGTTCGCGTAGGACGGGCGTCCTCGCCCGTCAAGCCCGTTGTTGAACACAACCTGGAGGGCTGCGCCACAGGTTTCGGGATAGGCTCTTGCAGATCGCAGGTCCTTGTGGCACTGGCGGCCGCCGGGTTCGGCCGGCTGCCTACAGAAGGGGCCGTGCGAGGTTACAAAAGGTGACAGAATCGGGCACTTCGCGCCGCGCGGAGGCGCCCCGAAGGCCCATTCTCCGGGCCGGCGCGGCCTCAGACGGGTGGGGGTGTAACCGGGCTGGCGCCCAGCGGGCGAGTGCTGTACGGGAAGCGGATGTCCGACGTGCCTGGACGCGCGGTGCAAGGGAAGGGCGACCCGCCTGAGAGGGGGAAAGGAGGAGCCCGGGACGAGAGGGGCAAGCTGATGGGTCAGGTCTTCATCAGCCATGTGGAAGACGACGAGGACGTGGCCCTCCAGATCGCTCCAGCCTTAGAGGGCCACGGGTTCACCACCTGGTGCTACGAAAGGGATGCCCGCGGCATCGGTCCGGACTATCGGGATCGCCTGGTCGGGGCCATCCAGGCCTGTGACCTGATGGTCGTGCTGGTGTCGGAGGCCTGTCTCGGTTCGAAGCAGGTTGACAGCGAGATCACCATCGGGCAGGAAGAGGGGAAGCGCTTCGCCCCCGTTCTGCTGGGCGTCACGCGAGCGCAACTGAATGCCAGGCGGCCCGCATGGCGCCACGCGTTCGGAGCCGCGACCTCAAGCCGCATCGACCGCAGCCAGGTGGGGTCGGCCATCGCGGGCATGCTGGACGGGTTGCGCGAGCTAGGCATCCAGCCGGCGAATCCGTCGTCCGCTGAACCGGTGGCCCCTGTAGCGGTGTCTCAGACACCGGTGGTCGGGGTGGTTCCTCTCGCCCTCCCCTCCGCCTGTTCCTGGCTCGTCCCGCCTCCCCCCGAGTGCCCCATCGAGGAGGCCTTGGCCTACCAGCAGTGGGCGAGGCCCCGCGTGCCCGCAGGGGTCGTGGCCACCAGCCACGAGGAGAGCGGCATCGAGTTCGTCTGGGTCCCGCCTGGCCGCTTCGTGATGGGCTCGGACCAGGGCGAGGCCGACGAACGCCCGGTTCACGAGGTCGAGCTGGACGGTTTCTGGATCGCACGCACGCCGGTCACCGTGGCGCAGTGGCGGAAGGTCATGGGCTCGGTGCCGGGAAGCACCAATGACCAGGGGGATGACCATCCGGTCGTGGAGGTCAACTGGGACGACTGCTCCGGCTTCTGCGGGAGGCTCGGCCTGGCGTTGCCGACCGAAGCCCAGTGGGAGTATGCCGCCCGGGGCCCAGGAGAGCATCCGCCCGTCTACCCGTGGGGGAACGAGTGGGACCCGGCTCTATGCCAGTCCGGGGAGGACCAACACGGGCACGAGCGAACAGCCTTTGTGGGCAGCTTCCCGGACGGGAGGAGCTGGTGCGGCGCCCTCGACATGGCGGGCAATGTTTGGGGATGGTGCCAGGACTGGTACCAGGACGACTTCTACAAGACGCTTCAGGATGGCGTGAAGAACCCGCTGTGTTCGAACGCCCGTTCGGATGGACGTGTCCTTCGCGGGGGCAGTTGGGACGACGACCGGGGCTGTTGCCGCTCCGCCTACCGCCTCGAGGACCACCCGGTCACTTACAACTGGGCCCGCGGGTTCCGTCCTGGCCTGGCTCGCTGACCCTTGCCTGACTCTCTCCTCCTCCGCGACCGACGCCAGTCTTGCCCGTGCCCAGCCAGGCCTCAGACCAGGAGACATCCCCCCATGGCAGACGACAACCCACCTAACCTCGCCTTCGCCACCCGCGCCATCCGTCTCGCGAGTCGCCTCCCGGATGACCTCCCCGGCAAGCCGCTGAACGTGCCGATCGTGCAGACCGCGAACTTCGCGTTCGACTCCGCCGAGGTGTACGCGGATGTGATCAGCGAGCGCGCGCCGGGGTACTCGTACACGCGGTTAGGGAATCCTACGGTCGCCGCGTTCGAGCACGCGATGGCGGAGCTGGAGGGCGGCGAGATGGCCGTGGCGTTCGCGTCGGGCATGGCGGCGATCTCAGCGGCGGTCATGGCCCACGTGCGCACCGGCGAGCACATCGTGAGTTCGGAGGCGATCTATGGTGGCACCAACGGGCTCTTCAACCATGTGGTGCCCGCCTGGGGGGTCGAGGTCACCTACGTCGACACGAACGACCTCGACGCGGTGAAGGCAGCGATCCGGCCGAACACACGCCTCGTGTACTCGGAGACCATCGGCAACCCCACGCTCCGCGTGCCGGACATCGCCGCGCTCAGCGCGGTGGCGCACGAAGCCGGGGCGCTGCACCTGATCGACAACACCTTCGCCTCGCCCTACCTCTCTTGCCCGTTGGCGCTCGGCGCCGACCTCTCCATCCACTCCGCCACCAAGTACATCAGCGGACATGCGGACACGATCGCGGGCGTCGTCATCGGCGGCACGCAGGTGACGGAGCCGGTCCGGCAGATGGCGCACGTTACAGGTGGCGTCCTGGCGCCGTTCAACGCCTTCCTCTTGTGCCGCGGCCTGAAGACGCTTGCCCTGCGGCTCGACCGCGCCTGCGCGACGGCCCAGCGGATCGCCGAGTTCCTGGAGCCGCACCCGCGGGTCGCGTGCGTCCACTACCCCGGCCTGCCCTCGCACCCGGACCACGAACTCGCCCGGCGGCAGCTCCGCGCCGGCGGCGGCATGGTGGCCTTCGAGGTCGCGGGAGGCCTGGAGCCGGCAGCGCACTTCCAAGACTCCCTCAGACTGATCACCCTTGCCGCCAGCCTGGGCGAGTGCCACACCCTCGTGACTCACCCGGCCTCGACGACCCACCGGCAGTACTCGGTCGAGGAGCGCAGAGCGGCCGGGATCACCGATGGGTTCGTGCGGCTGTCCGCCGGCCTCGAGGACCTCCATGATCTCATCGCCGACCTCGAGCAGGCGCTGACCGGGTAGAGCCATCGTCGTCCGTCGGCATCCAGATTCGCGTCCGAGAGGGGGTTCTCAAGATGCCTGGCAAGACCAAGTGCCTGCGTTGCGGTGCGGACAACGAGGCGGGGAGCCCAAACTGCACGTCCTGTGGAGCGCTGCTCGCCGAGGCGGCCGAGTCCCCGCTGCCGAGCCCGGCCAGCGCGCCGATGCTCGCCGATGACGCCAGATCGAGGGCGGAACTGAGAGCGCACTACGAGGCCGAGGCCAAGCAGAGCCGCAGCCAGGTGCTCCAGCGGATGAAGGCCGGTGACAGCGACGACGCGATCGTCTCCGTCCTGGTCGAGGCTGGGATGGACCGCGAGGAGGCCATCCGGCGCGTGCAGGCGCTCGACGCCGAGGTGGCCACGGCGGCCGCTCACGAGCAGTACGGCTTCGGCAACCTGGTGGGGGCGCTGGTCGGCGGCGGGGCCGCAGCCATCATCGGTGGGGTCCTGTGGGGCCTCATCGCCTACAAGACCGAGCACGAGATCGGCTACATGGCGTGGGGGATCGGCTTCCTGTGCGGGATCGGTGTGCTCCTGCTCTCCGGCGGCCGTAAGGGAGTGCCCTTTCAGGTCATCGCGGTGTTGTCCAGCATCCTGGGCATCGGCATGGGGAAGTACGCTACCTTCTTCTTTGCCGCGAAGGCCGCGCTCGCCGAGCGAGCCGGGCCTGTGACCGCGGCCAAGCTGTCGCTGTTCTCACCCAAGGCGATCACGTACTTCCTCACCCACCTGGGCGGCATGCTCAGCTTCTTCGACATCCTCTGGGTGCTCTTCGCCGTAGTGACGGCTTGGCGCATCCCTGCCGCGCTCGGCTTCCGGAGGCCGGGGCACGCCGCTCCGCCGCCCCCGGTCGGCTGACGCAGACCGTCCACCCGCCATGCGCGTAGCCTTTCTCTTCGACATCCACGCCAATCCGCCTGCGTTCCAGGCTGCACTCGCTGCTGTCCGAACGGAGGGCGCCGATGCTGTCTACCACGGCGGCGATCTGGTCGGCTGGGGACCACAGCCGAATGAGGTGGTCGCGCGGGTCGCCGAGGAGGGTATCCCCGGGGTCCTCGGCAACCACGAGCTCCTCTGCCTCGGCGCGTTCACCGAGGAGCATCCGCTCCGCAATGCCGCCACTTGCTGGACCGCCGAGCAGCTCTCTTCTGCGACGCGTGAGTTCATCGTGGGGCTGCCAGCTCGAGTCCCGACTGAGAGCTTCCTGCTCTCTCATGCCAACCCGTCCGCGTGGCGCGACCCGCCGGACGCAGGCTGCTTCCCTTACCTGCGGTCGGCCGCGGCCCTGACCGTTGACCCGGCCCTCTTCGGCGACGTGCCCGGGGGGCTCATCGTCACCGGCCACGTTCACGAGGCAGCCGTCTACCTCGCGCACCTCGGGGGCCTCGCCCTGGAGCGCCGAGCGTTGGCGCCTACCGAGGCAGCGTTGGACGTCGAGATTCCCCCCGAGTGCTCGGCCTTCGTCGTCGCCGGTGCGGTGGGCAAGCCCAGGGACGGCGTACCCGCGGCAAACTACCTCCTCTGGGACAGGCAGACCAGAACCGTGTCCCTCCGACGGGTGTCTTACGATGTCGAGGCGGCCTGCGAGCAGTTGCGGAGGACGGCCCTCCCAGCCGTGCTCGCCGACCAGCTCGCCGCTGGCGAGTGAAGGCAGGTAACGGATTGCAGGTGAGCCAGTTGCAGAACCCGTGCCGTGCCCTGGGAGCGCCGGACTTCGGCGAGCTCAGTCGAGCCGCTTCCAGCCGGCCTCGGAGGCGGCCGCAGCCTTGGAAGGCTGCGCCACGACGGCATCACCACTTGCGGCAGGTGCCGGCTGGAAGCCGGCGCTCCCAGGACACGGCATGGCCGTCGCAGTCGCCTCGCCCGCTGCGCGTCGCCTGTTCGCTGTTGTCACTCCCTCTCCTCGTCGTGCTGCTTGCCGCCCCGCTCCGGGCCGCGCCTGCCCGTCCCCTCCCCGGCGCTCCCTACACCTGGATCTATGACGTGTGCGACCGCGCGTCACTTCCGAGGGCGAAGGCAATCGGCGTCAACACCATCTTCCTCAGCCTGCCGGAGGACATCACGGCCGAGGTGCTCCAGGAGGCGCGCGACATCGCCCAGGCCTGCGCGGACCTGGAGCTGCGCGTCGTCGTGGGGCTTCCCACGACCCTGTCCCAGGGCTACCGGACCGCGCTCGATAACCCCCGGTACGTCGAGGCTGTCGCGGCCTATGTCCACGATGTCGTCCCCCAGCTCCGCGACGAGCCGGCGGTCATCGGCTGGGCGACCGGCGACTACCTCGAGAAGTACCTCATGCCCTCAGACGAGGGCTTTCGGCAGTATCTGGTCCACAAGTATGGGAGCCTGGAGGGTGTCAGCGAGGTCTGGCAGACGAACCTGAGCAGCGTGGCGACAGTGACGCAGCAGAACGCCCTGTCGCTCGACGACCGGCAGGCGTTCGGGGTCGGGCTGCCGTCGGTCGACCTCGCCGACTACCAGGCAGCGCAGTACCGAGAGACGATGACCCTCTGGGCGAGGCTGATCCGAGAGGCGAGTGGCGGGAAGGGGCTCCTCTTCACGGGGCGGGTCACGCTCTACCGGTCGCTGCCCCTCATTCCCGAGGAGTACGATGTCATTGTGACCTCGATGCCGCCGGAACTGCTCGAGCGCGACTGGGAGACCCACAACGTCCACAGCATCGACATCGCGCGCCGCGGGGGGCGCCGCCATGTGATGCCGTGTCTGCGCATCCCCCAGCCGCCCGACACCGAGGACCTCAATGTCGACAAGTCGGACATCCGCGACTACCTGTACTACGAGAACAAGCTGTACGACTGGATGATCGAGGCGGCCATGCACGGCGCGTGCGGTCTGTCGTTCGAGGCCGAGCCGGGGGTTCTCGACCAGGCGCCCATCCAGCGACAACTGCAGAAGAACCTACGGCGGATCGCGGATGAGCCCGCCCTCCTCAGCCATCCGCGTGGCGCCGCGGCCATTCTCTACGAGCCCTATGCTGACGGCTTCTCAGCTCTGAACGTGCCGGTCTACGGATATGTGTCCGGCCTGTCGGATCGCGAGCCAAGCGACCTGCTGAACGTGTTCAAGCGCGGCACCCGGTACGGGCCCCTGGACACCCTCACCCTGGAGGACCTACCAGGGGCCGACCTGAGCCAGTACGGCGTTATCTTCGCGCCGATGGCCCTCGACCTGCCGGAGACGGCGCAGGGGAAGCTCGCCGAGTACGTCCTACAGGGCGGGGCACTGGTTGCGGACATCGGAGCGGGCTTCGTCCAGACGGGTTCCTGGCAGGCCCTGCCGCCCCGCCTGGCCGGCCTCTTCGGCGTCGCTCGCCTCGTCGAGGTACGCAACGTGGCGGGCAACCTCACGGTAAGCCGGCCCTCCCCGGCTCTGCCCTCCGTGCCGGGGGGTGCCAAGACGACGGGCGACTTCCGGGGCGGGGCGGTGAGCGAGCGCCTGTCCGCCGGGCCCTGCGCGATCCATGGCTGGACCGCGTTCGCGGTGCCCGACTCGCAGGCGATCCCCTTCGCGCGCCTCGCCATGGGGTTGGCGGCGGACAAGAAGCCCACGTTCGCCGGAGTAGTGTCGCGGACCGTGGGCACAGGGGTCGCCTTCTACGCCACCCATCGCCTGTGGGCTAGCTGGCTGCCCAAGCACGCTCTGTTCAACGAGTTTCACAGCGATCTCTGGCAGCGGCGGGCGGCGGTGGAGCTGTTGGGCGGCAGCTTCGTCACAACCCGTGTCGAGTTGGCCGAGAACGAGGATGGCTCGGTGACGCTCTACAACCCCGGCGACCTCCGCCGCCTCCAGCTTGCGCTCTACTCGGCCGAGCACCGGCTGTTCTCCGGCTGCGTCTGCCAGTTCTCGGCGGCCCTCACGGATGCCGCCGGGCTCCGTACGGGAGGGGTGCTGGTCACGGTCGATGCGCCGCGCCACGCCTCGGTGAAGCTCATCCCTGTCCCCGTCGAGATTCGCCCGCACGCCGGCGTGGCTACGGCAAGCCTCGACGAGTATGGGAAGCAGGCCATCCGGGTCACCATCGCGGGCGCCCAATCAATCCCCTCGGGCAGGCCGGGGGAGGTGGCGCCTTCCCGCGGCCAACCACAGCCCGTGCGCCTCACCATCCGATCCGGCGAGTACGCGATCGCTCCCGGTTCCCGCCACGTTCTCACGGCCATGCACCTCGGCGGCAACAGCGAAGAGCGCGAGCTGACGGCGGACAACCGCGGACGGCTGATCGTCGACCTCCAGGTGGAACGGACGCAGATCGAGGTCCGGCCCCGAACCTGACGAAGCGTGGCCGGGCGCATACGAAGCCGGAGCGACCCTCCCGGGCCGCCCCGGCTGTGTCTTCTCGGAGGCCGACGACTCCCGCCGGCGATTCCCTCACTGCGACCGGCGCCCCCGCTCTCCCGCGTAGAGGTCATCGTGCAGCGCCTCGAGCAGCGCAACGATCGGCAGCCTCTCCGGACACCGGGGCTCGCACTCGCCGCACTTCGTGCACCTGTCGGCCTTGACGCCCGGATACCAGTGGCCGGCGTTCCCCATGAACTGGTAGCGGTCTTGGCTCCACTCCACCAGGTCGTAGGCGCGGAGCAGGTTGTTCAGGCGGAGCAGCTCCGGGATGTTGAGGCCCTCGGGGCACGGCAAGCACGCGCGGCAGATGGTGCAGTAGGTGCCCGGCGGCACGAGCTCGGCAACTCGCTCCCGCACGTCTCGGCCGATGGTGGTCAGCTCCTCGGCGTCTCCCAAGTCGCCCCCCAGGGCCTGGTGGGCCTCCTCCAGCTCCTCCAGGTTGCCGACCCCCACGATGGCCGTGCTGATGCCGGGATGCGCTGCGATGTACCGCAGCGCGAACTCCACCGGCCGCCGCTTGCCGAGCCCCTCCTGCAGCTTGGGCGTCGGACGCGCCAGCCATCCCTGGCCGAGCGGCGTCATGGCAACGAAGGCCATCCCAAGCTCCCGCGCTCGCTCGCGCACGGGGTCGTAGACAGTGTCGAGGTAGTGGTATCGTCCGGTGACCGAGTCGAACTCGCCGGTCTCCATGAGCGCGATCACATCGGCAGGGAGGCCGTGGGTCGTGAAGCCCACGTGCCGCACCAGGCCCTCCTCCTGGAGGCGCCGGACGCCCTCGAGCGGTCCGCCCTTGGCCAGCGCCTTGGCCGCTACCTCGGGGGTGTTGACCCCCCACAGTTGCAGGACGGTGATCTGCGGAATGCCCATCCGCTGCAGCGACTCCTCCGCCCGCTTCCGCACCGCATCCGCCGTCGAGTCACCGTCCGGGGAGGACTTCGTGGAAATGACCAGCCCGCTGGTGTCGAGCCCGGCCAGAGCGTGGCCGATCAGCACCTCGCTGTCACCGTATCCGGGCGCCGTATCGAGGTAGTTGACGCCCAGCTCGAGCGCCCGGCGGATGATGGCCGCGACCTCATCGGCGGGCTTGCCGGGAATCCGCATCGCGCCGAACCCGAGCAGCGATACGCTCAGCCCCGTTGATCCCAGTGGTCGGTACTCCATGTCTCGTCGCTCCCAGATTGCCACGCGGGCCGATCCCCGTCAGTCGGTCCGCCGCTGGCGAGTGGGTCAGCCTCGCGCCACCCGCACCGCGAACACCCGGCCCGTGTTGGTTGTGCAGTAGAGAAGGCCGGCGTCGAGCAGCAGCTCGCGGAGCGGCTTGGCATCCGCCTGCCAGTGCCAGGCACTTCGGCCGGTACTCGCGTCGAGAGCCTCGACCGTTCCGCTGCTCACCCCGACATACAGACGGCCGCCCTGAGCGACGGCCGAGGTCGTCGGCCGCCCCCGCAGTTCGTGGCGCCAGAGGAGGGTGCCGGTCGCGGCGTTCAGGCACCAGACCCCTCGGTCGGTGTCGGAAACGTAGGCGCAGCCATGGGCGACGAGGATCGGCGAGCGGACGAGTCCCGGCACCGGGAAGCGCCAGACGACTTCACCGGTCGCCGCCTGCAGGCAGACGGCCTCGCCTCCCTCGGCAGCCACGTAGGCCTTGCCTCCCACGGCTGTCGTGCGCGCGATGATGGGCGACCCGATTCGCCGGCGCCACAGGCGCTTCCCGGTCGCCAGCTCAAGCCCGAACGCCGTTCGGTCGCACGAGCCGCAGACTACGACTGGGCCGGCGACCGCGGCGCCGCCCAGGATCGGCCGCCGGTCCGCGTAGGCGAGTGCCGGGTAGGCCCACAGGTGCTTGCCGTCCTTCACCGAGAGCGCGTAGAGCCGACCGCCATCGTCGCCCACGAGGACACGGTCCCCCACGATGAGGGGCGTGGACCGCACCAACGCCTGCGTGCTGTAGTGCCAGCGTTCGAGACCCGTCTTGAGGTCCACGCATCGCACGTTGCAGTCCGTCGATCCGAAGACAACGCAATCGGCTCCCACGGCCGGCGGGCTGATCAGCTCGTGCGCCCGTGAGAACGGCTGCCGCCACAGCGGGCGCCCCGTCACGGCGTCGTGGGCTTGGACCGTGCCCTGCTCCCACACGACGACCAGTACCTTCGCGCCCAGCCCGATCCGTGGCGCGCCGTCCGAGCCATCCCCCTGGGCCCACGCAACCGCCCCGAACTGCGGCAGCCGCCGTTCGACCATCCACGTCGCCAAGGCCACCACCGCCACGAGCACAGCCACCACCACGGGCACGCGCCGCAACCTCACCTGGCGCCGCCGCTCCCGCCACTTCTGTCGGTAACCAACCCCTGACTCGACCATGGCGCTAGCCCCGCGCCTCGCGCTTCGCGTCTTGCGGTCCGCCGCCTCCGAGTCGCGCGGTCAGCTGCTCCACCATCCGCGCTGCCGCCCGTCGGTGTCGCTCGATGGCCCTCGGTGACGTGGTGTAGTCCACATAGGAGCGTGTGACGTCCGACACGTCCAGCAGCTTGCGCGCCTCCCGCAGCAGGCCCGGATCGCCCCGTTGTTGCTCCGCCCGACGCACCAGCGAGTCCAGCCGGACAAGGGTGTCGTAGTCCTCGATCCCGTCACGGATGGTTTCCCAGCGCAGCGAGCTGACCGGGCCGTCGGGACCGTAGTAGAAGAGCGAGCCGTCGCTGTTCCCGCCCGGGTAGGTCAGCGGATCCTGCCACGGGTCCTTCTCCCAGTAGTCGGTGGCCCAGTAGAGGAAGCCCGTGATCTCCTGTGCGAAGCACTGCCAGAAGACGACCCGCGGATCGGTGCCGGGGTAGTCGATCCCCCAGATGTTGGCGTATGGTTTCTGTGCCGAGATGCAGACATACTCCCAGATCTCATCCCCGGCCCGCCGCCGCTGTTCGAGGAACTTCGACTCGAAGCAGTCGCTGTGCGGCACCCAGATGTCGACGTAGCCCTCCAGCCTCCGGTATGCTGGGTTGCCCGGCTCAATCGGCCGGCTGGCGCCATAGCCGAGCGTCAGCAGTCGCTTCAGCCGCGGAGCCGCGCGGTGGACATGATCGAAGGCCGCCTCGACGTCCGGGAAGGCGTCCTTGCCGGGCTCGTCGATCGTGTAGATGTAGGCGAGGTCCAGCCACCCCTTCTCCGCCAAGTGCTGCTGCGTCTGCCGCAGAATCTCCGCCGAGACGCGGAGACCCGCCTCATCGTCAGTGCCTGAGACACTCCCCCATCCCCCGGGCACCCGCGCCCAGTGGACGTTGAACGCGTTGAGGCCGTGCTCGAGGTAGAACCCGGTCTCCCGGTCGAACTCGGCCCAGTCGATCCGCACCTCGCCGCTGTCGCTCACCTCAACCCTCGGTGAGGCGATGTTCATGTCGCTCAAGCGGTGCGCGAGCGCATCCAGGCGATACGCCTTCAGCAGCTCGGCCCGCCGCTCATAGCTGCCGCCTTGCTCGAAGCCCGGGTCGTCCACCACGTTCGCGTCCGGCTCGCCCGCCGGCGCCAGGCGGAGGTCGTCGAACCACACCCGGCCCACGCCCCAGTTGCACAGGTACAGGCGCGCCTCTTCCTTGTCCTGGCTGCTGAACCGCAGGTGCGCCTCGGCCCACCGATCAGACGCGGGAAGGCCGAGGTGCGCCCCATGGGTGTGGACGTCCATGGTCGCCTGGCCGTCCTGGAGGCCTTGCGTGCGGTACCAGACGCCCACCTCGTACTCCGTTTGCTGTTTCACGTGAAACACGCGATGGTAGCACGCTCGCGGCGCCTCGACCGCCCCCGGCATGGCCACCTTGCCCTCGATGCAGAGCGCACGGCGACCGCCGTGGGGCTGCGCCGTCTCGAAGCGCGGCTCGAAGACCCCCGTCCCGAAGTAGTTCGGCACACCGTTGGCGTCTGCCCCACTCCATGCACCCCACTCCCAACCCGCCGGAACGCCCGGCGCGGACGGGAGGTCGTACACCTTCCAGAGGTAGCCGGGCATCAACTGGAAGCACGTCCGCAGCGCCGAGGCCCGTGGAAGCTCGAACCCCCACACCGTCACCCGGAACGGCAGGACCTGGTGCGGCGCGTTGTCGGCCTCGACCGTCAGCCGGCCCGAGTAGACCCCCGGTGACTGGCCTGCCGGCGCGTGGACCGTGACCAGCCACGAGGCCACTTCTTCCCGGTCGATGCGGCGGGGCTGGTTGGGCAGCAAGGGGTCGGGGTACTCGCCGGGCGACGCCCCCGAGCGCCCCGACGGCTCCTTGATGGTGACCGTCCCGACCGCGTTGATCGTGATCTCGCTGCTCGGGATGAGCTTGCCCGCTCCCCCCCTGAGGTCGGTGACCCCGAGCCGGACGCCGGTCAGGTCCTTCTCGATGGGCGCCACGACGATCTGCGCCGCCTCGTACTCCCGGGCAGCCAGCGAGACCGTGACTGCGTCAGCCGGCACTCCCTCATACGGCTCTCGCGGTCGGATACGCGCCATGGCGCTTTCCTGGCAGACCGCATACCCGGTCGGCTTCCCGGCTCGCCGAAGGGCGAGGCTCATGTTCAGGCGAGGCAGCACGGTGCGCAGCTCGGCCAAGCCCGAAAGCGCCCGCCGAAGCGTCGTCTCGGCCTCCTGAAGCTCCTGGGCGCCCGCCCCTCTCTGGTTGGTCAGCGCCGCCGCTCGCCGTAGGTCCGCTTGCACCTCGGCGCCCTGATGGACCGCGGCTGTGGCCGCGGCCAGGGGCTGGGCGGCTTGAGCCCGCCGGAGCACCGGGCGCAGCTGGGCCGTGGCGGCGTCGAGCCCTCTCCTGAGCCCTGCTCTGGCATACGGCAGGACATCGATGCCCACTCCGGTAAGCTTCCCGAACGCCCCCGGCTCATGGAAGCTGGCCTGACACGGCGACCACGAACTTAGCTCCGCATGCGGTCTCTCCTCGCGGCAGAAGTTGACGTACCACTCCGACCCCACGAACGCCGTCAGGTCGAGATCGGCCAGCGGGACGGCGATCTCGGCCGTCCACCCCGTATCGGTCAGCTCTGCCGCCGCGGTCGCCCGGCTGTTCCACCTCTCGTCACGTCCCAGCTCGTCCCGGAGCGTGCCCCGTGCATTCACGAGGAAGTGGTAGTAGCTGCTGGGATCGGGCCCCGGAGCGCTGAAGACCTCGACACAGTCATCCACATAGACCGGCCCGTCACGTGCCTCCACCACCGTGGTGATGGCGCCCCGCGTGTCCTCGGCGCACTCGAGACCGAAGTACAGGTGGCGGGAATCGTAGAGCACCCGCGCGGTTGTTGCCTGCGTAGCCGGCCCGCCCGACCCGAGCAAGGCGAAGCTCCGCGCCACGAAGGCGTCCCGCCAGGCACGCTCGTTCAGCTTCCCGTCGATGCGCGGCGCGTCCGCGACCCTCGTCGCCACCACGCGTGGCACCTCCGCCCGGGCTACGCCTGAGAGCATCGTCAGCAGGAGCAACTCCACCATGCCCACACCTCCTCTAACGGCAGGTGACAGGTGAGCCAGTTGCGGAAGTTGCGTAGGCCGGGCGTCTCGCCCGGCCTACGCAACTTCCGCAACTGGCTCACCTGTCACCTGGCCCGCGGGTGCTTCTCGTCGTACGTCTCCTCCAGGTGCGTGTCCGAGACGTGCGTGTAGATCTGGGTTGTGCTCAGGTCGGCGTGTCCCAGCATCTCCTGGATTGCCCTCAGGTCGGCGCCGCCCTCGAGGAGATGCGTCGCGAAGGAATGTCGCACCGTGTGCGGCGACGCCTGGCGCCGTATGCCTGCCGCGAGGCAGCAGGCCTTGATGATCTGCCAGAACCGCACCCGCGTCATTCGGCGACCGCGCCTGGTCAGGAAGATGGCATCTTCGTCGAGACGCGTCACCGAGAGCGGTCGCACCTCCTGCACGTACCGCCGCAGAAGGGTCAGGGCCGGCGCCGCGATCGGGATGATGCGCTCCTTGTTGCCCTTGCCGATGGTTCGGATTGCCTGCAGTTCCCACTGGATGTCCTGAAGCCGCAGCGACACCAGCTCGGATACCCGCAGCCCGGTCGCGTAGAGCGTGTACAGCATCGCCGTGTCGCGGATGGCCTGCTCGGTGGCCAGCCCCGGCGCCATGAGTAGCCGGTGGCACTCGGCGGCCGTGAGGACCTCCGGCACACGCCGGGTGATGCGCGGCCGCTCGAGGTCGGCGGTCGGGTCCGTCTGCGACAGCCCCTCGCGAGCCAGGTGCTTGTAGAGTTGCCGAAGGCTCGAGTGCTTCCGCGCGACCGAGGCCCGCTCAAGCCCCCGCTTCTTCAGTCGTTCCAGGTACGCCCACACGTCATCCCGATCCGCGTCCGAGAAGCACTCCTTGCCCTTGCTCCGCAGGTAGTCCGCCCACTGTCGCACGTCCCGCGCATACGCCTCCGCCGTGTTTCGGCTCAGGCCCCGCTCCACGACGAGGGTCTCGATGAAGAGCTCGACGTCGTCATCGGTCGAACGGCGGACCGCGGACATCAGACCTCAGACCTCAGACCGACGGCGCTGTGGGTGCGGAAGGGGGGACGGAGGGGGGTTCGGGAGACGGGGCCACAGGCCCTCTTTACCGAGAATCCCTCCGTCCTTTCCTCCGACCTACGCCTCGCGGAGCCGCGCCCCGAGCCGGCTGACGACGGCGTCGGTGATCTTCGCCATCAGGGCCTTCACCTCGTCGTCGGTCAGCGTCCGGTCGGGGGCTCGGAACTCAAGCGCGAAGGCGATGCTCCGCTTGCCCTCGCGGCGGAGCTCGTCATTGTGGAATTCGTCGAAGGGCTCAGCTGTGACCAGCAGCTCGCCGCCGGCCTCCCGGATGACAGCCTCCACGCGCGCCGCCGAGCACGCGTCCGTATCCTCGACCACGACGGCGAGGTCCCGCCGCGCCGCGGGGTAGCGCGGTAGATGCTGGTGCGGGCGGTGCAGCGTCGCGTGGTCGAGGATGAGGTCGGCGTCGAGCTCCGCCACGAACGCCTTTCGCGGCAGGTCGAAGGCCTCCTGCACTTGCGGAGCAACTTCGCCGACCACCCCGAGCCGCCGGCCCTCAATCGTCACGATCGCGCAGTGCCCGGGCCGGAAGGTCGCGTGCTCGCCGCGCTCCCACGTCACGCCAGCTACGCCCATCGCCTCGAGCGTCTGCTGCACGATCCCCTTCAGCAGGTAGAAGTCGGCCACGCCGACCTCCGCCGGCGTGTTCCAGCGGCCGCCGAGAACGTTGCCCATGGTCAGCAAGGCGGCCCGCAATGGCTCGCGTGGAGTCTGCCCATCCTCCGACGGAAGGAACACGCGGTCGATCTCGTACATCGCCACATCCGTCACCCGCTGGCTGGCGTTCCGCTGGGCGGCGGCGAGGAGGCTCGGCGGGAGCGTGGTCCGCATCGCGCTCAATCCCTCATCCGTGGGGCGCTGCAGCAAGAACATCCGGCGCTCGGGCGCGTCCTCGGGCAGGCCGACTCCCGTCAGGTCCTCCGGGTGGACCATCGACGCGTTCATCGTCTCGCATAGCCCCGCGGCGCGTAGAAGCTCCCCTAGCCGCTGTCGCTTCCGCTGACGCTCCGTGTAGATCCCGCTCTGGGTCACCGCTCCCGGCAGCGTGCCCTCCACCGTGTCGTACCCGTGGACGTACAGCACCTCCTCCACCAGGTCCACCTCACGCTCGATGTCCGGCCGGAAGGTCGGCACGGTGACTCGCAGCACCGGCTCGTCGCCCTGGGTCTCCTCCCTCGCCACTTCCATGTCGAGCCGCCGCAGGTACTCGGCCATGTCCTCCGGCGCCAGGCGGGTACCGAGAAGCGCGTTCGCTCGGGATGGCCGCAGTCGGAGGACCCGCGGCTCCCGCTTGGCGGGCCACTCGTCGACGGCACCCTCGGCCATCTCGCCCCCTGCCGTCTCCACCATGAACTGCGCGCAGCGCTCGGCCGCGCGGACGGTCCCGCCCGGATCAACCACGCGCTCGAACCGGTAGGACGCCTCCGACGCCAGCCCAAGCCGCTGGGAGGTCTTGCGGATCGCCACCGGGTCGAAGTGCGCCGACTCGATGAGCACATCCATCGTACTCGGGATGACCTCGGTTAGCTGCCCGCCCATCACGCCGCCGAGCGCGACCGCGCCCTTGGGGTCGGCGATGACCACATCGCCTGGCTCGAGTGGGCGCTCCTGCCCATCGAGCGTAACGAGCTTCTCCCCGGGCGCCGCACGGCGGACGATGATCCGGGTCCGCCCCTGCCCGTCCTTCGCGAGCAGCTGCGCATCGAAGGCGTGCAGCGGCTGGCCGAGCTCCAGCATCACGTAGTTCGTGCAGTCGACCACGTTGTTGATCGGCCTCATGGCTGCCGCCGCGAGCCGTTCCTTCATCCAGGCCGGCGACTCGCCCACCTTGACGCCTCGCACGAGCATCGCCGAGTACCGCGGGCAGCCCACCGGGTCGTCGATCTGCACCGCGATGTCATCGGCGGCCGGCGGGCCCGCGAGAGGAAGCGCGACCTCGAAGGCGAACCGCGTGCCGCCAACGGTCGCTGCCGCGTGCCGCGCCACACCCACGATCGAGAGCAGGTCGCCTCGGTTGGAGGTGACCTTGGTCACCAGCACGAGGTCTTGCGCGCCGCCCTCCGACCACCGGTCGATCTCCTCGACCTCCAGCCCCGACTGCGTGAGAGCGCGGGCGAACTCCTCCAGCGGTTGATCCCACGAGAGGTGGTCTTGCAGCCAGGATACGGGTACTCGCATGTCTGATGTCCCCTCCAAGCGGCGAACGTCAGAACTGCCTCAAGAACCGCATGTCTCCGCTCCAGAGGAGCCGGATATCGTCCACCTGATGCCTGAGCATCGCAAACCGATCGATCCCGAAGCCGAAGGCGAAGCCGGAGACCTGTTCGGGGTCATAGCCGACGTTGCGCAGCACGTTCTCGTCGATGACCCCACAGCCACCGACCTCCATCCAGCCCGTCTGGGAGCACGTCTTGCAGCCCTTCCCCATGCAGATGGTGCAGGTGAGGGCGAACTCCGCACTCGGCTCGGTGAAGGGGAAGAAGTCCGGCCGCAGCCGGACTTGCATCCAGTCGCCGAAGAGCGCCCTCGCGAAGGCGACCAGCGTGCCCTTCAGGTCGGCGAAGGTGATGCCCTCGGCGACCTTGAAGCCCTCGAGTTGGTAGAAGGTGTGGTAGTGCGTGGCATCCACCCGGTCGCGCCGGAAGCACCGTCCGGGTACAACGTAGGCCACCGGGGGCGGCTCGGCCTCCATCGTGCGGATCTGTACGGTCGAGGTCTGGCTGCGGAGCAGCAGGTCGCATCCCGCGAGGTAGAAGGTCATCTGCTCATCGATGGCCGGGTGTGATTCGGGGTAGTTCAGGGCCTGGAAGCCGTAGTAGTAGTCCTCGACCTCCGGCCCCTCGGCCACCCGGTAGCCCAGCCCCAGGAAGATCGCCACCATGTCGTCGAGAGTCGAGAGGACCGGGTGCCGGCTGCCCAGACGTGGCGCGCGGCCGGGGAGGGTGACGTCGATTGGAGGCCCGGGGAGAACCGTGGCCGTGAGGGTGTCGCTAACACCGATTTGGTCACGGAGGTGCACCCTATGGGCTATGACCCGCGGGCCCTGCCCCTGGGCGATGGCAGTCCACCTGCCCACGAGCAGCTCCTGCACCTCGCGCACGATCCGTTGGGCGAGCTGCCCGATCTCCGGGCGCAGCTCGGCTGGGAGTTGGCCGAGCGAGGACATGATCGCTTTCAGCCGCCCCTGCTTCCGGCCCAGGAAGTGGATGCGCACTGTCTCTAGCTCGTCCGGCGTGTTGGCTGCCCTAACCTCCTCCTCGGCCTCCGCCCGCAGCCGCCGCAGCTCCTCTTCCATGACAGGGACCTCCCGCCCTCACCCCTTCGATCCCCTCTCCCAATGGGAGAGGGGAATGGGGTCAGGGACTAGCACAAACCCCCGGCTCGTCCCGAGGGACGAAAGCCGGGGGCTCTCGCTCTTTGCACCACCCTGTAGGGTCAGGGGCGCCCTATAACGGAGGGCTGCCGGCAACGCCTAGTGGGACGCGTAGGTCGGTCGCGCCGCGACCGACACGGTTGCGAGTCGCGGAGCGACCCGCCTACGCGTTCGTTCAGCGCGCAGCTCCGGGGCGAACTTCGGCGGACCGCGGACCAGGGCGGCTTGCAGCCGGTGACCGCCCCTCTCTAGGGCCCCGACACCCGCCTACTTTGCCCCTTCTCAGCCGTTGTCAGCCCGGAGCGCGGCCCCGGACGGGTATTGTCTCCGGTACTCGTACATCATGACGCCGGCGGCGACCCCAACGTTCAGGCTCTCCGTGCCGCCCGGCATCGGGATCGCGATCCCGCGCACCTCAGGCCCCGACAGCTCCGGCGGCAGCCCCTGGTTCTCGCTGCCGAGCACGAGGGCCGTCCGGGGGGCGAACCGCGCCTCGAACAGCGACTCCCGCGCATGGACCGTCGCCGCTACGGGTTCAACCTCGCTCTCCCGGCACCAGGCCAGGAACCGGTCACCCGACGACTCCCTCACCACGGGCACCCGGAATAGCGACCCCATGGTGGCCCGCACGACCTTCGGCGCCCACGGGTCAACGCAGTTGCCGATCGCGACGACCGCCGCGGCCCCGACGGCGTGCGCGGTGCGGACCATCGTGCCCATGTTGCCCGGGTCTTGGGTGTGGACCGGGGCCACGATGAGCGCCTGCGCCGGCAGGTCCACGTCCTCGAGACGGGTGGTCGGAATGGGCGCTTCGGCCGCGAACGCCTGTGGCGTGACAGTGCTGGTCATCTGCTCCAGCACCCTCTCCGACACCTCGACCAGTTCCGTAGACCCCTCCAGCCTCGCGACCAGCTCCTGCTCCCGCTCGTCCCGCACTCGCTCCGGACACCAGTAGGCCGCGGACAGCGGCAGCCCCGCCGCAACGGCCTCGGCAATCAGCGACACGCCCTCCAACTGGAACAGCCCGCGCTCTCGTCGGCCCTTGGGCTCAGCCAGCGCACGGAAGGCCTTGATCCGCGGGTTGGCCGGACTGTCGATCCTCACGGAGGCCGCCCTCGATCTCTCGGCGTGGTAGGAGCGGCTTCTTCAGCCGCGATCCCCGGCCCTGGCTATCGCGGCTGAAGCCGCTCCTAGACGGCCCCACACCCGATCAGTTAGGCCAGCGCCGCCTGGGCCTGCTGGGCGATGACCCCGAAGGCCTCGGGATCGGTGGCCGCGATCTCCGCGAGCTGCTTCCGGTCGAGCTTCGTGCCCGCCTTGTTCAGGCCGTCGATCAGCCGGCTGTAGGTCAGCCCATGCGACCGCGCCCCCGCGCTGATGCGCGCGATCCACAACTGCCGGAAGTCGCGCTTCTTCTCGCGCCGGTGCCTGTAGGCGTAGTTGCCGGACTTCATGACCGATTGGTGGGCCATCTTGAACCAACGCGAGCGAGCGCCGCGATAGCCCTTGGCCTGCTTGAGCACCTTTTTGTGCCGTCGCCTGAGCACCGTGCCACGCTTGACTCTGGTCATCCCCGAGTTCTCCCTTTCACCTGCGCCACCGTAGCCGCCACCCACCCCCCGGGGGATGGGGTGCGGGCGGGGGCCCTCCCCCAAACGAATCGGCGCGCAAAGCTTGCGCGCCGGCTCGTCAGGGCACGCCGGCACCGGTCAACTGCCCGGGATCATCTTGCGGATGCGCTGCCTGTCCTTGCCCGTGATCTCACCGAGCTGGCGGAGGCTCCGCTTGCGCTTCCGGGACTTCCCCGACAGCAGGTGGCTCCTCCCAGGCTTCTTGTGGAGCAGCCGCCCCGTCGCCGTGATCTTGAACCGCTTCACCGCCGCCTTGCGCGTCTTGGCCTTCGGCTTCGTCATGTCGTTCGTGTCCTTCGCCGGCCGCCCGCTTCTCTGCCATCGCACGCTCAACGACCTCGGGCCTCGGGGCCAGGATCAGCGTCATGTTGCGGGCTTCCATCCGAACGGACTGGTCCACGTCGGCGATGTCGGCGCACTTCTCGGTGAAGAGCTGCAGCTGGCGGCGCCCGATCTCCGTGTGGCGCATCTCCGGCCCGCGGAAGATGACGTTGAACTTGACCTTGTGACCCCCTCCGAGGAACTTGCGTGCGTGTCGCGCCTTGAAATCGATGTCATGGTCGTCCGTGTTCGGACGCACGCGGATGGTCTTGAGCTCGATCTGCCGGCTCTTTTTCTGGGACTCCCGTTCCTTCTTCCGTTGCTCGAAGCGGAACTTCCCGTAGTCCATGATCCGACACACGGGTGGCTCCGCCTGGGGAGCGACCTCGATGAGATCGAGGCTACGCGCCTGCGCCTGCCGCAGCGCCTCCTCCACCGTCAGGACTCCGAGTTGGCGCCCCTCGTCATCGATGACTCGGACCTCCCGGGCCCGAATCGCGTCGTTCACCCGTAGCCGCTTCTCCGGCTTGCGGGGCGGCGGTTTTGATCTGCGCAAAGGCAGGCAGCTCCTTCTTCGTTGAGCCCATGGCAGCAACCCAGTTCCGCTCGCCGCGGGCTCGAGTGGATTGGGGGTGTCAGCCTACCAGAATCGGTGAGAGCTGTCAAGATGACGCGGCACGCGGAACGGCAGGCGACAGGTGACGGGTGACCGGTCACAGGAACGGCAGAGGCAGAGCCGGCCCACGGCGGTCGGCAGCTCACCCGACCTCCACCGCATCGACCCGCGAGCCGAGGTCGGCCGCGGGCAGCGCGCCTGGCCGTACCACCGGGTGATCGCGCCTGGCTGCACGCCGCGCCCGCGCCTTCGGTGGGCTGCGCTTGCCTTCGGGGCTGCGTTGTGCTATAGTGCCGCCATTGGCAACCCCGTCCGCTGGGATTGGCGCGTATCCCGACGCCGGTCTCGGGAGACGGAAAACCGCGGTTGCCGCGGTCTGTTTGCGTCAGGCCGAAGGACAGGGTGCGTCGTCATGTTGAACAAGCAGCAGAAGCAGAGCGTCATCGAGGGTTACCGACGGAAGGATGGCGACACGGGATCGCCGGAGGTTCAGGTCGCCCTCCTGACCCAGCGGATCAACCAGCTCAACGAGCATCTGCAGAAGCACAAGAAGGACCATCACAGCCGGCGCGGGCTCCTGCAGATGGTCGGCCAACGGAAACGGCTGCTCACGTACCTGCGCGAGAAGGACGTCGAACGGTATCGCGCGCTCATCGCCAGGCTGGAGCTGAGGCGATAGGCACGCCAGCAGATTGCGGCGTGGAGCCGGGGGCGGAGCCGCCCCCGTAGTACAGCAGGTCAGCGCATGACGGCCCTTAAGGGCCGATAATGGGTGCGGGGAGAAGCTCAGGGGTGAGCGGGGAAACAGGGAAAGCAGGGGCGCGTCGGAGCCCCCCTGTTTTCCCTGCTTCCTCACTCTTAACCGTTGAGCGGCTCCCCTGCCTTGGTTCACCATGGGGAGCAGGACAATGGAACGAGTGACAATCGATGTGGCCGGACGCCCGTTGACGCTGGAGACGGGTCGGCTGGCCAAGCAGGCCGATGCTGCAGTGCTCGTGACGTACGGCGAGACGATCGCCCTCGTCACCTGCACGGTGGCAGCGGAGCCGAATCCGAACCTGGACATGGTTCCGCTGCGGGTTGACTTCGAAGAGAAGATGTACGCCTGCGGGCGCATCCCCGGCGGGTTCTTCAAGCGGGAAGGCCGTCCCTCCGAAGACGCTATCGTCACCTGCCGGAAGATCGACCGACCGATCCGCCCCCTGCTGCCCTCCGGGTTGCGGAACGACGTCCAGGTGATCGCCACGGCGCTGTCGGCCGAGAACCAGAACTCGATGGATCTGGTCTCGATGATCGGCGGATCGGCGGCGGTCGCCCTGTCGAGCGTGCCGTTCGCTGGCCCGTTCGCCGCGGCGCAGGTTGGGCGCGTCAACGGGGAGCTGGTGCTGAACCCCTCCTTCGAGGAGCTCCAGGAACATGGCGATCTCGATGTCCTGGTGGCGGCCACGCGCGCGGGCGTCATCCAGCTCGAAATGGCGGGTCTGAGCGCCCCGGAATCGGTGGTCGCGGAGGCGATCCAGATCGCCGCTGATGCGTGCCAACCGATCGTGGCGGCGATTGAGGAGCTGGTCGCGAAGGCCGGCAAGCCGAAGGGCGACTTCCCGCTCTGGCAACCGAACGAGGATGTCAGCCGGTACGTCCATGAGCACGCCGCAGGGCGCATCGAAGAGGCCATCGCCATCGCGGACAAGGCCGAGCGCGACGCGGCGCTGAACGCGCTCGCGGAGGAGCTGCAGGCGGGACTGGCGGAGACGCAGCCGAACTGCGAACTCGACATCCGCGCGACGATGAACAAGATCGCCAAGGCCGCAACGCGGCGGTCGATCGTGGAGCAGCGGATGCGGGTGGACGGGCGGGCGATGAACCAGATCCGCCCGATCGACATCGAGGTGGGGCTGCTGCCCAGAACCCACGGCTCCGCGCTATTCACGCGCGGCGAGACGCAGGCGCTGACGATCGCCACCCTGGGCCCGACCCGCGACCAGAAGCTGGTGCGGACACTGCAGGAAGAGGACTACCAGCGCTTCATGCACCAGTACAACTTCCCGCCCTTCTGTGTGGGCGAGGTGCGAGGGCTGCGAGCCCCCGGCCGGCGGGAGATCGGCCACGGCGCACTCGCCGAGAAGGCGCTGGAGCGCGTCCTGCCGCCGGAGGACTCCTTCCCGTACACGATCCGCCTGGTCAGCGAGATCCTCGAGTCGAACGGATCGAGCTCGATGGCAGCGGTGTGCGGGAGCACGCTGGCGCTGATGGATGCCGGGGTGCCGATCGCGGCGCCCGTGGCGGGCATCTCGGTCGGTGTGGTGTACGAGAGCCCGGAGAAGTACGCTCTCCTCATCGACCTCCAGGGAGCGGAGGACCAGTTGAGCAGCGACATGGACTTCAAGGTGGCCGGCACCCGCGAGGGGATCAACGCCATCCACCTGGACATGAAGGTGCAGGGGCTGCCGGGGAACGTCCTGCGGGAGGCCCTCGAGCTGGCGCGGACGGGCCGGATGGAGATCCTCGACAACATGGCCGAGGTGCTGCCTTACCCGCGCAGCGAGCTGTCGCCCTACGCGCCGCGCATCTACAGCATGAGCATCGACAAGGAGAAGATCGGCTCGGTCATCGGCCCCGGCGGGAAGATGATCCGGAAGATCGAACAGGACTTCGGGGTGGATATCGACATCCAGGATGACGGCACGGTGTTCATCGCCGCGAGCAACGAGGAGGGCGCCTCGGGCGCGCGCAAGTTCATCGAGAACCTCACTCGCGAGATCACGGTTGGTGAGGTGCTGCCGGCCAAGGTGGTGAAGACCACCCCCTTCGGCGCCTTCGCCGAGGTCGCGCCGGGCAAGGAAGGGCTGATCCACATCTCCGAGCTCGCCTGGGAGCATGTTCGCCAGACCGAGGATGTGGTGAAGGTCGGCGATGAGCTCGAGGTCAAGGTCATCGAACCGGCCGAGGATGGGAAGCTCCGCCTCAGCCGGAAGGCCTTGCTGCCTCGTCCGCCACGGCCCGCTGGCGGCGACGACCGCCGCGAGCGGGAGGGCGGACACCGACCGCCGCCCCGCCGCCCCGGCGGCCCGCCGCGCGAGTCGGGCGACCAGGCGGCCGGCAAGGTCTACCTCCGCGAGCCTCGCGACCGCGACCGGCACTGAGGCGCGGGTCGATGTGGATACCGGCCACAGACGGATGGCCCGTCCGACAGATGCAGGCAGATGGCAAAGCTGACGACGCTTGAGAATGGACTACGGGTCGTGACGGAGGCGATGCCCGGCAGGCGCATCGCCTCCGTCGGTTTCTGGACATTGGGCGGGTCGGCGCGAGAGCCTCGGCGGAACGCCGGCATCGCCCATCTGCTCGAGCACATGCTCTTCAAGGGCACAGGTCGGCGGTCGGCCTTCCAGATCGCGGCTGCGCTCGACGCGGTCGGGGGCGACCTGAACGCCTTCACTGAGCGCGAGTACTCGTGCCTGCACTGCACGGTGCTGGGAGACCACGTCAGCCTGGCGCTCGACGTGATGACGGACATGCTCTTCAACTCGGCGATCGCACCCGAGGAGCTGCAGACGGAGCGAGCGGTGGTGCTGGAGGAGATCGCCGAGTACGAAGACAGCCCCGACGAGATCGTCCACGACGAGGCCATGCGCCTGCTCTGGCCGACGCATCCCCTGGGGGAGGCCGTCCACGGCTCCAAACGGTCGGTGATGCGCACCACGCGAGAGGACCTGATCGCCTACCGCGACCGGTGGTACTCGCCGGAGGCGCTCGTTCTGGCTGCGGCCGGAGATATCACGCACGAGCGGCTGGTCGAACTCGTGCAGCGGAGCGGCCTGGGCAACGGGCAGCCGGCCCCCAGGCTGACCCGCCGTCCGCCGAAGTTGTCTCGAGGGTGCAGGATTCTGCCGCGCGACATCGAACAAGCTCACCTCTGCTTCGCTGTCCCGGCGGCGAGTAGACGCGACGAGTCCCGGTACGTGGACTCGGTTCTGGCCGCGGCCCTGGGTGCGGCGCCAAGCTCGAGGCTCTTCCAGCAGATTCGGGAGCGTCGCGGCTTGGCCTACAACGTGGGAGCCTTCCATATGCCCTGCGCCGAGGCAGGTATCCTCGGCGTGTACGCGGGCACACTGCCGGGGAAGCTGGGGCGGGTCGCGCGGCTTCTCTCTCGCGAAGTGCAGCGTCTCTGCCGGAGCGGGGTCGCCACGCGCGAGGTCGAGCGGGTCAAGAGCTTCATGATCGCCTCCGTTCGCATGGCCCAGGACAGCCCGACCTCCGAGGCGCAGCGGCTGGGGCATTCGCTCGTCCACCACGGGCGAGTCATCGCGCCCGAGGCGACCGTCCGCAGGCTGCGCGAGGTCACGCCGGAGGCCGTCACGAGCCGGGCGCGGGAGCTGTTCGCGGAGGGGTTCTGGGTGAAGGCCTTTGCCGGGAGAGTCGAGGAACGGCAAGTGATGAATGCGGAATGATGTAAGGATGAATGACGGCAGAGGCCGGAGCCGTCGTCGTCATTCAGCGTTCATCATTCAGCATCCATTGCTCGCCGTTGGCGGGAGGGCTTGCAGTGGACCGTATCCGAGTGCTGGTGGCGGGAGTCGGGGGCCGCATGGGGCGACTCGTGGCTGAGACGGTGCGGGCCGCCCCGGACCTGCTGCTGGTCGGCGGCGTGGATCCGGCCTACGCGGGCGCAGACCTGGGAGAGAAGGTTCTCGGCCAGCGCTCGGGCATGAGGGTCGATGGCGACGTGTCCTCGGCGATCACCCGCTGTTCCCCGCAGGTGATGGTGGACTTCACTGCCCCTGACGCCGTCATGGGGAACCTCCGCGGGGCCATCGCCCGCAAGGTCGCCTGCGTGGTAGGCACGACGGGTCTGGAGGAGGGTGCCCTGGAGGAACTCGCGCGGCTGTGCACGGAGCAGGCGACGCCGGCCATTGTGGCACCCAACTTCAGTGTGGGCGCGTGCCTGATGATGCGGTTCGCGGCCGAGGCGGCGACGCGGTTTGAGTATGCGCAGATCACGGAGTTCCACCACGCCGGGAAGAAGGATGCGCCGAGCGGCACGGCTCTGGCGACCGCGGAGCGCATGTCTGCCGCGCGCGCGGCGGACATGCAGGCGCCACAACCCGAGCGGCTGGCCCTCGAGGGGGTCATGGGCGGGCAGGTGGGCGGCATCGGCGTACACGCGGCGCGGATGGATGGTGTCGTCGCCGATCAGCGCGTCGTACTCGGCGGCCCGGGCGAGACGCTCACCATCGAACACCGCACCACCAGCCGCGAGTGCTTCATGCCGGGCGTCCTACTCGCCGTCAGGCACGTTTTCGAGCAGGAGGGTCTTGTGCTCGGCCTGGGGAAGTTGCTGGTCTAGTCGTCCCTGCCGTGGCCGCCATGGCCACGATGGTGCGACGAAGGGAACCACCCGGAGGAGTGGATCGTGAGAGTCGGGATCGTTGGTGTTGGCCCGGTCGGCGACCGGATTGTGAGAGTGCTGCGCGAGCGCGGGTTCCCAGTGGATGGCGACGCGGTAGTGATGGCAACGAGCGCGCGCCCCGAGGTCCTCGACGGGCGCGTTTTCGACGTGCAGGAGACGACCGAGGATTCCCTGAGGAACCTCGACGTCTGCTTCATCGCGGGCAAAGAGGGGGCAAGGGGTGCGAGCAAGACGTGGCGCCGGGTGGTGGAGAGGCACCAGGTGCCGTCGATCGACAACAGCAGCGACTTCCGGATGGACGACGATGTCCCCCTTATCGTGCCGGAAGTCAACATGGATGACGCGGCGCTGAACCCAAAGTTCATCGCGAGCCCCAACTGCTCGACCACCCAGATGGTCGTCGCGCTGGCGCCGCTCCACCGCGTGGCGACGATCAAGCGCATTGTAGTGGCGACCTACCAGGCGGTGTCCGGTTGGGGCGGCAAGGCCATGCGCGAGCTGCGCAAGCAGGCGGCCCGGTACCTGGCCGGCGAACCCGTTGAGTTCGACCCCTCTGTCTTCGCGCACCCGATTGCGTTCGACTACCTCCCGCACATTGATCGCTTCGACGAGGGTGGTTACACCCGCGAGGAAGTGAAGATGGTGTGCGAGACCCGGAAGATCCTCCATGCGCCCGACCTCGCCATCAGTGCGACGACAGTGCGCGTGCCCGTCTTCGTCGGGCACGGCGAAGCGATCAACGTCGAGTTCGAGCGGAAGATGAGTGCGGAGGAGGCGCTGAGGATCCTGCGCGATCCACAGACGGCGCCCGGCGTGCAGGTGATCGACGGGCCGACCGATGACCCGAAGGCCGTGGCCATCCGGGAGGACGTGCTGGAGCGCGCCTACCCGGTCAGCCGCGACCTGGAGCGGCCCGAGCTGGCCGACCTGGTCCTGGTGGGCCGGGTGCGCGACGATCGGACGATGCCCAACGCGATCAACCTCTGGGTCGTGGCGGACAACCTCCGCAAGGGCGCGGCGACCAATGTCGTCCAGATCGCCGAGAAGATGATCGACAAGGGCCTGCTGCCCAGCCGGTAGGCGCCGCGTCGGGAGCGCCGTGGGCGACCCGTCGGGTCGCCCCCCCTACCTGGGCAGTGACACGGGAGGCGTTGGCGTCCATGCGCGAGCTTGGGTGCGCCCTGACAGCCATGGTCACCCCCTTCGACGCGGAGGGCGAGGTCGACTTCACGCGGACGGCCGAGCTGGCCGAGCGGCTGGTCGCGACGGGCTCCGATGGGATTGTGGTCGTTGGCACGACCGGCGAATCCCCCACGCTCACCCACCGGGAGAAGCTCGACCTCTTCCGCTCCGTGGTCGAGGCGGTGGCGGGTCGCGCGGCGGTCATTGCGGGCACGGGCACCAACAACACCAGGGACAGCATCGAGCTGACAGGCGAGGCCGAGGGCACGGGCGTCGATGCGGTGATACTCGTCGGGCCCTACTACAACAAGCCCAGCCAGGAGGGCCTCTACCGCCACTTCAGCAGCATTGCCGCGCAGACGGAGCTCCCGGTGGTGCTCTATAACGTCCCGACGCGGACGGCGAAGAACGTTGAGATCAAGACGGTCCTGCGTCTCGCCGAGATACCGAACGTCGTCGCGCTGAAGGAAGCCAGTGGCGACATGAGGCAGATCAGCGAGCTCTGCCGGCTCGTCCCGGACGGCTTCGCGATCTACTCAGGAGACGACTTCCTCACGCTGCCCATGCTGGCACTCGGGGCAAGGGGCGTCATCAGCGTCGTGAGCAACCTCGCGGGGCGGATGGTCACGGACATGATCGCGGCGTTCCGCGCCGGCGACACGGCGCGGGCGGCGGCGCTCCACCATGCGCTGTTCCCGTTGTGCGAGGCTTGCTTCCTGGAGTCGGGCAGCCCCTCGTGCATCAAGCGTGCCCTGGAGATCTGCGGTTTCCCGGTGGGGGGCGTTCGGCTGCCGTTGGCCGAGGCGAGCGAGGCAGACACGGAGAAGATTCGCGCGGTTTGCGAGAGGATGGGTCTGGTCGGTGCTTGACGAGATCGCCGAGCAGATCACGGCCTGCGAGAAGTGCGCGTTGTGCCGTTCCCGGACCAACGCCGTTCCGGGCGAGGGGCCGGAAGATGCCGCCATCATGTTCATCGGTGAGGGCCCGGGCGCGCGCGAAGACGAACAGGGCCGCCCGTTCGTGGGCCCGGCGGGCCAGCTCCTCAACCAGCTTCTCCTCCAGGCCGGCCTCCGTCGCCCGGATGTGTTCATCACCAACATCGTCAAGTGTCGGCCCCCTGGGAACCGCGACCCAGTGCCCGAAGAGATCGCGGCCTGCCATGAGTACCTTATGGGGCAGATCGCGACGATCAACCCCAACGTCATCTGCGTACTCGGTCGGCCCGCTCTCCAGGCCCTGATCGACCCGACCCTGTCGATCTCCCGCGAGCACGGCGTGCCGCGAGTCATCGACGGCATCACATACGTTCCCCTCTACCACCCGGCCGCCGCGCTGCACCAGCAGAGCCTGCGCCCGGTCCTCGTGGAGGACATGAAGCGGCTGGCGCCGTTCCTCAAGCGGAGTGCCGGCCGCTGAGAGCCCACTCAACAGGTAGCCCATGCCAGAACCCGTCCGTCTCATCACTCTCGGCGGCACTGAGCGCATCGGCAAGAACATGCTGGTGCTCGAGCAGCGCGGGGAGATGCTGGTCGTGGACGTGGGCGTGATGTTCCCCGATGAGATGCTCCCCGGTGTGGATGTCATCCTGCCGGACATGACGTACGTGCTGGAGAACCGCGACCGTCTCGTGGGGATCGTACTGACCCATGGGCATGAGGACCACATCGGCGCGTTGCCGTACTTGCTCGAGCAGATGCCGGCGCGCGTGTACGGGTCGGCCTTGACGCTCGGGCTGCTCAACAGCAAGCTGGAGGAGTTCCACCCGCACGAAGGCATGGAGCAGGTCGAGGCGCAGGCGGGCGATAGCCTCGCGATCGGCTCGTTCCAGGTGGAGTTCGTGCGGGTCAGCCACAGCATCCCCGACGTGCTGGCCCTGGGCATCCAGACGGATGAGGGCATGGTCGTCCACACCAGCGACTTCAAGTTCGACCAGACTCCCTTCGACGGGCAGACCACGGACTTCCAGAAGCTCGCCGAGCTGGGCCAACGCGGCGTCATCCTACTGGTGACCGACTGCACGAACGCCGAGAAGCTCGGCCAGACGCCCTCGGAGCGGGAGGTGACCGAGAGCTTCCGGAAGCTCTTCCGCGAGGCGGAGGGGCGGGTCATCGTCACCACGTTCGCTTCGAATGTGGGGCGCATTCAGCAGGTCGTGGACGTCTCGCGCGAGTGCGACCGACACGTGGCGATCGAGGGCCGCAGCATGGTCCGGATCGCGCGTACCGCTCAGGAGCTGGGGTTCCTCACCATCCCCGAGGGCGTGGAGGTCCCGGTTGAGGAGATCGACGATCTGCCCCGGAATGCGGTGACCATCGTCACCACGGGCAGCCAGGGGGAGCCGTTGAGCGCGCTCAGCCGGATCGCCGAGGGGCGGCACAAGAAGATCAGGGTGCGGGAAGGCGACATGGTCATCATGTCGGCCAGCCCGATTCCCGGCAACGAGATGCTCATCTCCTCGGCGATCAACAGCCTGCTGGCCCAGGGCGCCCACGTGATCTACGGTCCGAACGAACGGGTGCACGTCTCCGGCCACGGCAACCAGGAAGAGCTGAAGTGGATGCTCAACCTCGTGCGGCCGACCTACGTGGTGCCGACCCACGGGGAGCTGCGGCACATGGTGAAATACCGGGAGCTGGCCGTGAGCACCGGCCTGCCGCCGGAGAAGGTGTTCCTCCTCAGCCCGGGTGATGTCGTCGAACTGCAGAACGGGGTCGCTCGTCGGGGAGAGTCGGTGCCGGCCGGGGCGGTGAACGTCGACGGGTTGGGCGTGGGCGATGTGGGGGAGGCTGTGATCCGTGACCGGCTGGACCTCTCGCGTCACGGCATGTTCCTGCCCGTGCTGGTCGTCGATGCGCAGACGTTTGAGCCGCTCGCGCCGCCCGACGCCTACTCGCGCGGCTTCATCTACATGAAAGACGCGCAGGACATCGTGGACGAGGCCAACGTGCGGGCGCTCGAGGCGTTGCGCGAGGTGCGCGAGGAGGGCACGCGCGATCTGGAGGTCCTCAAGGCCTGCGTGAAAGCCGCGGTGCGGAAGTACCTGTACGCGGTCACGGAGCGTCGGCCGATCGTGCTCCCGATCATCACGCCGGTGGGCGAGTCGGGAGACGAACCAGCGCCGGGAGAGTCGTGAGCGGCGCGGCGGAGGCCAGCCGCCTAGGTTGGCTGTTCTGAGACAGCGGTCCCATTCGCTACGCTGCTACCGAGGGCGGCTGAAGAGCCGCCCTTAGTCTGCCGAGGCCTCGATGGACGTACACTGTCAGGCCGAACGCTGCCAACGCTGCGCGATGGCGCGCGGTTACCCCGAGCAGCCGGTCATCACCTCCCCTGCCCCTCGCGGCTGGCAGGATGTCGTCGCCGAAGTGCAAGGACTCGGCGTGCCGCTGGTCGCCTTCGGGCAGACCATCTTCTGGGACGAGTCGGCCAAGGCCGTGCTCCGCCTGATGCTCGACCGCCTTGCCCCCGAGGTCGTCACCGTCGCGGGCATCCACGACAGCGACTACTTCAGCAAGCTCCATGGCCGCGGGCGGACCGGAAGGGGTTTCGTCCTCTGGGAGAACAACGGCTGGACTCATCGCGAGCTGTGGGCCGCCGTCGGCGAGACGACCTCGCTCTTCGGCGCCGAGGCGGCGCCGACCGTGACCGAGCTGCAGGCGGCTGGTGTGCCGCTCAAGCAGCTTGCCGCGCGTTCGGGGCAGGACGCGAACGGCTTCCTTGACGACGCCACGGCCGCGTACGGGTGGCGAGGCGTCGCCCAGCTCGGCCCGGTCGAGCAGATCGCCCGTGATGTCCTCGTGTCGGAGGCCGGTCAGTCCCTGGTAGAGCTGTTCGAGTGGGGTCTGCAGCAGACCGTTGATCTCCTGGCGGAGCCGGAAGCACGGGATGCCGCGCGCGGACGCGCGGACGCTCTACTTGCGCGGCTGGGGGCGGCGATCCGCGAGATGCCGTCGGCCACGGTGAGCGAGCTCTACCGTCGGCTGATCGCCGACCACTACGCCGACCTTCTCGGCTACCCCCCCGATCGGATGCAGACGACGACCACGGTCGAGTACCTGCGCTTCAACCGCCAGACCGCCGGCCGCCCCCGGTTCCAGGTGGTGCAGGCGTTCCTGTGCCACCGGCTCGGAGAGTGCGCACGGGCGACGTACAACGAAGTTGTCGCGGGGGTCGGGATGTACGCGCTGGACCTGTTCGGCGAGGGCGCGATCCCCTTCGACCTCGTGGTGCCGGGTCGGGGTCGCGGCACGCTTCGCATCCTGGACCACGAGGTCCGCGCCGAGCTTGAGCCCCGGCCGCTGGTGGTCCCGACCGACGAGCGCGTGGTCCTGTTGGAGGACCTGGCCGCCCTGCTGGAGGACGCCGTTGGGCCCGAGGTCGCCATCGTCGGCAAGGCCCTGCTGGGGCCGGTCATGTTCTGCAGCGAGGCCGTTCTGGTGCTGCACGAAGGCGCGTCGGCCTACGCGCCGCGCACGCAGCAGTGGCTCAGCCGGGTGAACGTCACCTGCGGTTCGCTCCGGACCATGCCCATTCTCCGGCTGGGTCACCGGGCCTACGATGCGCTGACGGCGTGTGACGCCTCGCTGCGGCTTCCCGAACACCTTGCCGCCGCCTTTGGCGCCGAGACCCTTGCCGCGGCCGAGTTCGGTCGGCGCTGGCGCGAGATCCGCTGCCAGCAGAACGCGCTGCTCGCCCGCCTGAGTCGCGCGGCATCGGACCGAGCACTCCTCAGCGTGCTGGCCGAGACGGCAGCGGACGACTGGGCGCGGGCGGCGGCAGACCTCGAGGGCGCGCGCCGAACGCTCCGCGATATCGGCGCCCAGATCGAGCAGCACCGCGAGAGGCTGTCACGGCTGCGCGCGGCCGAGCGACACGCCCGCCTCAACCGCGCGAACCTGAAGCGGCAAAGCGGCGAAGCCCGTCGTCGGGAGCAGGAGACCGGCGATGTCGAGCCGCGGGAGGCGCTACGCGAGCAGATCGCTCTTGTCTCGGCCTCCGTCGAGCGCTACCGCGAGGAGCGCACCAAGCGGCGCGCGGAGATGGCGAAGCTTTCGCGGGGGGCCGAGGCGACGGCGGCAAGGGAGAGGATTGCGCACCTCGCCCTGGCAGCCGAGCGCGAGCGGTTGGCTCTGGCTCGTCGCGCGCTGCTGGTGAGGCACCTGGAGCTGGGCAACCGGCGACCGACCGGTTGGTGGTTCACCGTGATCGACCCCTCCGGCAAGTGGTTCGCCGAGGCGGCGCAGGTCGCCGAGGTGTGGCTGGAGGATCTGATGGCAGGTGACGGGTGAGGGGGCTTCACAGATCGCGTAGGCCGGGCGTCTCGCCCGGCGACAGGGCGTCACTAACGGCTTTGCCGGGCGAGACGCCCGGCCTACGCGACTTCTGCAACTGCCTGATGTGTCACCTGCTAGGGGAGCCGAGGCCGTCACCGGGCGGGAACATGGAACCGCAAGCCACGGAACCGAGACGAGGAACCTCCGTCCTCCCCTTCACGAAGGTGCAGGGGCTGGGGAACCACTTCGTGCTGGTGTGGGAGCCTGAGGTGGGGACGCGCGACTGGGGCCAACTGGCTCTGGACGTCTGCCGACACCACTTCGCCGTGGGCGCCGACGGGCTGCTGGTTGCCTCGCCGTCGGCAGTGGCCCACGTGCGGATGCGCTACTACGATCCCGACGGCACCGAGGACATGTGTGGAAACGGGCTGCGTTGCGTGGCGAAGTGGGCCTCCCTGAGGGGACATGCGGCGCCGGAGATGACGGTGGAGACCCTCGCCGGGTTGCGGCGGTGTGTGGTGCTGGGCACGGGTGAGGTGTGCGCCGAGATGGGCGAGCCGGTCCTTGACACCTCCCGCCTGCCGGCCATCGCACCGGTGGATCGTCTGCTGGACTACCCCGTGGAGGTCAACGGGCGGACGTACCCCATCACCGGGGTGAGCCTCGGCACCACGCACGTTGTCATCATCGGGCAGGATCGGAGTGGGCCTCCTTGGGCGGAGGACAGCGCGGCCCTGGAGGTCCACCCGATGTTCCCCGACAAGACCACGGTGGACTGGGTGGAAGTCGCGGCCAGCGATCACATCCTGGTGCGCCCCTGGGAGCGCCGCCTTGGGGAGACCCTCGCCTGCGGCACCGGCGCCTGCGCCTCGACCGTGGCGACGGTCTTGCACGGCCTGACCGATCGCCGTGTGCGGGTGGAGATGAAGGGTGGGAGCCTGCTCGTGGAGTGGCGCGAGGACAACCACGTTACCGCGACCGGCCGCGCGGAGATCGTCTACCAAGGGACCTACTACCCCGAGCCATGGCTGTGAGGACCAACAGGCCCGTAACCCGAGAGCCCATTGCCGCCCTGAACCGGGTCACCATCACCGAGAACAATGGGCCGCTCGTCGAGATCGCGAACGGGCAAACCGGCATCCTGATCCGGCCCGATCGGCGCATCTGGGTGAGAGCGCCGGTCGCCGAGATGCTCCGCCGGGTACAGCAGAGCCTGCCGACGGGCCTGCACCTCTACCTGTTGGAGGGCTACCGGTCCCGCGAGCGCCAGCGAGTGATCTACGAGCGCTTCTGGGCCGAGTGGCGCGAGCGCCGACCGGACTGGCCGCGCAACATCCTCCAGCGCCACGTCTACCGATTCGTGGCACCGCCGCACGAGAAGAGCCCACCGGGGCACTGCACGGGCGGGGCCATTGACCTCTCACTGATCGATGACACAGGACAGGAGATCGACTTCGTCAGCCCACGCGGGCTGAAGATCGCCAATGCCCCCACATGGTCGGAGGATGTCTCGCCTACCGCCCAGGCCAATCGGGAGCTGCTGTTCGAGGCGATGGAGGCTCAGGGCTTCAAGAACTACCCGCAGGAGTGGTGGCACTACTCGTTCGGGGACAGCGGGTGGGCCGTGCGCACGGGCCGGAAGACGTGCTTCTACGGCGCCCTCGATCCTCCGCCGGGCTACGAGCCGCCGGTGGCGTGACGGTCGGGGCCAGCCCCTGAGGTGGGCAGCCGGCCTGAAGGAGGCCACTGATGCGAGCAGCAGCCGTCCCCCTCGTCCTTTTGCTGTCTGCTGGCACGGGGCATGGCAGCCCCTTCACGGTCGGGAAGCTGCCGGCCGTCTCCTCGGTGTGCAACTACCTGATCACGCCGGATGCTCATGATCTTGCGGCCTGGCAGCGCGACCTCGACGGCATGAAGGCCGCCGGCTTCAACACCGTCTGGGTGGTGAACGTGTGGGCCGAGTTCCAGCCATCAGTCGAGTCAGGCGGGTTCAGCGAGGAGCGGCTGAGGTGGCTCCAGGGCGTGTGCCGGGCGGCGGCCGACCGCGAGATGTACGTGCTCCTGGTGGCGGCGTACATCGGCGAGGGCTGGGGGCCGAGGGGGGTCGATGTGCCGGTCTGGCCGCTGATCCCCAAGCACCGGCGGCAGCACCTGGAGTACCTGCGGTGGCTGGCACAGGGCGTGAGCAGGTTCGACAACGTCTTCTACCTCCTCTGCACCGAGGAGATCCTGCCGGCAACCTTGCTCTACCAGCCGACCGAACGCCCGGAGTGCGTCGCCGCCTTCCGGAGCTGGGCTCACCGCACCAACCCGGACATCGCCTACTGGAACGGCCGTTGGGGCACGAGCTACACCTGGGACACCCTCCGCCCCGCCCTCACCACCGAGCGGCGCACCTGGCAGACGTGGCTGGACCACAACCGATGGTTCTCCTCGATCATGCAGGGCGTGCTGCCGTCGATGGTGGAGGCGATCCGCGAGGGCGCCCCTCACGCGGTGGTCGGCTTCCACGACTTCCTGATCGACCCGGCGTTGCCGCAGGAGCCGCACGACCTGCCGTTCCGCCCGCCCTACCCCTTCGACTTCTACAGCATCGGCTACTACTACGGACACGACCGCGGCAGCCTCGAGGAGAACCTGAAGCAGCTCGGTACGCGGGTCGAGCTGGCCGAAGGGCTGTACCCGGGGCTGCCGATCTTCTGCGGCGAGATCGGCCTCGACGTGCGCCTCGACTCCCCGGAGGTCACACGAACGGACCAGGAGCTGCAGTGCCGCTGGTACCGTGAGGCCCTGGGCTATCTGCGAGGCCTGGGGATCGGGTATAGCATCTGGTCGTGGCGGACCGTAGTGGCCGGCGAGAAGAGCAGCCTCAGCCTGCACGGCGCGGATGGCTCGCCGCGGCCGTCGCTGGCCGTCATCGACGAGGCAAACCGCCGCGAGCCCGGACGGCCCGCGTGGCGCAAGTGACCGGTCGCGCGCTCAGCCCTGCCCCGCCCTCGCCTCCACCGCCTGGCCTGGCGGGACGCCGCGCAGTACGGAGCGCGCGCCGCCGGGGAACCGCACCTCCACGTCGTACGTCTTTGCGGCGTCCAGGCCGAAGTGCGCGTAGAAGGGGACGTAGCAGCCCCAGCCGCAGCCGGAGGTGATGTCGCGGCGTGCCAGGAGGTGCTGCGCTTCGCCCAGGAAGCCGGCGTCGTAGACCCGCACCTGCGCGCCGTGGCAGAAGCGGCTGCCAGAGGCGCTGACCGGCTGCACCTTGAGCCAGTTGGCCGTGTGGAGGTCGTTGCGGAAGAGGTACTCGGCGGTCGGGTCGGTCGCGACCGCCGGCCTGGCGCGGACGAGGAGGTCGAGATCGCCGTCCTCGTCGAGATCGCACAGCACCGACCCCCCCGCGTGCAGCTCGTTCCACGGTGCGTCCGGCAGTGCTTTGGCGAACTCACCCTTCCCGTCGTTCAGCCACAGCGTGCACCCCTCGGGCGAGCTCGCGAACACGTCGAGGTCGCCGTCGTTGTCGACATCCCCCGTGCAGGCGGTGTGGTTGCGGCGCAGAACCTCCACCCACTCCGGCGGCGTGCGGTCGGTGAACTCCCCGGCGCCGGAGTTGATGAGCAGCGTGTTGCTGGCGATGTCGGCGAACCGGCCTCGCACGAGGAGCAGATCGAGATCCCCATCGCCGTCGGCATCCAATGCGCAGCCGCCGACCTGGGCCGGCGCCTGGAACACGTCCGTCCCCGCGCTCAGGTCCTGGAAAACGCCGTTGTCCCCAAACAGGTAGGGCGCGCTCGTGCGATCGTTGCGGAAGACGTAGATGTCGAGCCGACCATCACCATCGAGATCCGCCATCAGCGACCCCTCGCCTCCGGTCACCCGGGGCAAGTCGGCCCCTTGGGTCACATCCACGAACGTGCCGCCCTCATTCCGGTAGAGGTGATCCCCCTGCCGGAAGTCGGGGACATGGAGGTCCGGGTCACCGTCGCCGTCGAGGTCGCCGAAGGCGGCGCAGCCGCACAGGCCCTCGGGCAGGAGGACCAGGCCCGATCCTTCCGTCGCCTCGACGAACCGGCCACCGCCCGTGCCCTTCAGCAGGGCGAGCGGGCCGCCCCAGGCGCACGCGAGAAGATCGAGGCGGCCATCTCCGTCGACGTCGGCGGGCACGAGGGCCTCGGTCGGCGGCGGGCCGCCGATCAGGGGCCTGCCGCGGAACCTCAGGCCGCCCTCATTGAGGAAGACGGCGTTCTCCGACCCGTTGTTGGCCATCAGGAGATCGGTGTCGCCATCGCCATCGATGTCAACGGCGGTGACGCCCCAGGCGGTCGGCACGTCCCACAGGCCGGACTGGGCGCTCACATCCGTGAAGGTGAGGGCCTGCGCCACAACTGTCGACGGACACGCGGCCAGCCACCCGATGAGTAGCACCATCGCCATCACCTCTCTCGCTGTCGGCTCTGGAGGAGATACGCTCGGCGCCCGGAGAGGGTTCGTGCCGGTTGACGAACGGCCTCAAGGCGGGTATGATGCCCGCGACGTCCATCACGCCCACAGGGAGGTGAGGACAGTGAAGCAGACAACCGAGGTCGTTTGCCGGGGGGTGTCCGCCGCACTGCCCGCTGCCTCCGAAGGGGCGCGACGCACGTAACAGCCTCTTCTTCGGCGGGCCTGTACGGGCCGCGGGACGCTTCCGCGGCCCGTTTCGATTCTCCTGCCATCGTGGGGCGAGCATTCCTGCCCGCCAACACAGCCGGCGAAAGGGGGTCGCCAAGTTGCTCATCGTGCACACAACTCCCGAGGTGATCCCTCGGAAATCACAGGTGAACCGATCATGCCTAGTGCCGGCGCCGTGCCTCCCGCGCTGCGGGATCTGATCGAGGAGCAGATCATCGACGAGGTGCTGTTCCAACTGAAGTCCGGGAAGGAAGCGACGGTGTACGTGGCCGAGAAGCGGACAGGCGAGGAGCCGGTGCTCTACGCCGCCAAGGTGTACCGCGACATGCACCACCGGTCGTTCCGGCGAGATGAGGTGTACCGGGAGGGCCGCGTCATCCTCGACGGCCGGTTGGCGACTGCTGTCCGGAAGAAGACCCGTACCGGCCGCGCGGTTGCCTTCGGCATGTGGGTTGGGGAGGAGGCGAGCATGTTGCGGCGGGTGTACGAGGCGGGGGCGGAGGTGCCCGCAGTGATCCTGGCCTCCGGGCCGGTCATCCTCATGGAGTACATCGGCGATGCGGACGGTCCGGCGCCGATGCTGACGGAGGTCGACCTCTCCGCCGCCGAGGCGCGGGTTGCGTTCGACGCCATCATGGGGAACGTCGAGGCCTTCTTGGCCGCCGACGTGATCCACGCTGACCTGTCTGCGTTCAACGTGCTCTACTGGGAGGATCGACCCGTCATCATCGACCTGCCCCAGGCGGTCGACGCGCGACTCAACCGTCACGCGCGCGAGCTTCTCGCCCGCGACATCGGGAGCATCTGCCGGCACTTCCAGCGGCAGGGGGTGGACGCCGACGCGGCGGAGATCGCGTGGCAGCTGTGGAGTCGGTACGAGCTGGGGCAGTTGTAGCGCTGCCGAGCCATTGTCGGAGTCGTTCGTGCTCCCGGGACGTCTCACCGCTTCGTCAGCTTCGCGTAGGCGGCGGCCAGCTTCTTCACGCCCGCGGTCACGAAGGCGACGGTGAGCACCGCGTCCTCGCCTCCGCCCTCCACGCTCACCACGATCCCGTCGCCGAACTTGGGGTGCCGGACCTTCGTGCCCGTCCGGAAGCCGTCGGTTTCGCTCCCGCCGGGCTTCGAGGGTCCCCTCTTCTGCTTGATGGTCGTGCGGCGAGGTGCGTCCTTCAAGGGGCCGCGCTTCCCCCGGGAGAGGATCTGCGTAAGGTCGAGCTTGCGGCCCCCAGGCCGCGCCGAGGCCTCCAGGTCCTCGAGCTCGTCCTCGAAGATGGTGGGCCGGGCGAGACGCGTGACATCGTCCTCCCTTGTGACCAGCTTCTCGGGCAGGTCCCTGAGGAACCGCGATGGGCGCTGATCCTGCGGCTGGCCGTAGATTGTGCGCCGGGAGGCGTACGTTAGGTACAGCCTGCGCTGGGCGCGTGTAATGCCGACGTAGCAGAGCCGCCGCTCCTCGGCGAGTTCGCGCTCGTCCGACATCGACCGCTGGTGAGGGAGGATGCTCTCCTCCAAGCCTACCATGAAGACCACGGGGAACTCCAGCCCCTTGGCCGAGTGCAGGGTGAGGAGGGAAACGGCGTTGCCCGGGTCCTCGGCCTCGTCGATGTCGGTGAGCAGGGCGATGTGCTGGAGGAAGGCGGCGAGCTGCGGGTCCTCACCCTCGTAGGACTCCTCGAACTTCTGGGTGAGGGTGACGAACTCCTCGATGTTCTCGACCCGCCCGGCAGCCTCCGCGCTGGCCGAGGCCTTGAGGGCCTCGACGTAGCCCGACTGCTCGATGACCGCCCGCGCGAGGTCGGTGATCGAGCCTCGGGCAGCCACCTCGCGCAGGCGCCCCATGAGGTCGGCAAGGGAGGCGACCGCGACCTTCGCGCGCGGCGCCAGCTCCTCCGACTGCTCGGCGAGCCGGAGGGCCTTGTAGAGGGTGACACCGTTCTCGTAGGCCAGCCGGTCGAGCACGGCCACGGTCTTGTCGCCGAGGCCACGGGTGGGCTTGTTGATGATCCGGCGGAACGAGACCCCATCGGCCGGCGAGAAGAGCACTCTCAGGTAGGCGACAATATCCTTGATCTCCGACCGCTCGTAGAACCGGAGGCCGCCGACGACGCGGTACGGGATGCTCCTCTGGATGAGCTGCTCCTCGAAGTTGCGGCTCATGGCGTTCGTGCGATAGAGGATGGCGTAGTCGCCCTGCCGCGCCTCGCCCCCCTTGACCTTCCCCTGGATGGTCTCGGCCACCCACTCGGCCTCCTGGGTCTCGTTGACCGCCTTGTAGACGACGATGTTCTCGCCCTCTTCGTTCTCCGTGTGCAGGCGTTTGTCGGCGCGCTCCTTGTTGTGGCGGATCACCTCGAAGGCGCAGTCGAGGATCTTCTTGGTCGAGCGGTAGTTCTGCTCGAGCTTCACGACTCGGGCGTGGGGGTAGTCGGACTCGAACGCCAGGATGATGCCGACGTTCGCGCCGCGCCAGCCGTAGATCGACTGGTCGTCGTCGCCCACCACGCAGATGTTCCCGTGACTGGAGGCGAGGGTGTTGATGAACCGGTACTGGGCGAAGTTGATGTCCTGGTACTCATCGACCAGGAGGTGCTGCAGGCGCTGCTGATACCGGGCCAGCACCTCGGGCTGGGTCGTCAGGAGCTCCACCGCGCGCATCAGGAGGTCGTCGAAGTCGAGCGCGTTGTTCTGCGCGAGCTTCTCCTGGTAGACGCGGTAGGCGCGGACGGCGACCTCTTCGAACGAGCCCTTGCGGGTGCGCCCGAAGTCGGCGACGGTGATCAGCTCGTTCTTCGCGCGGCTGATCCGCGTGTGGACATCGGCCGGTGTGAACTGCTTCGGGTCCACGTCGAGGACCGAGAGGGCCTCCTTCACCAACGCAACCTGCTCGGCGGAATCGAAGATCACGAAGTTGGCGGGGATGCCGATCACCTGGCCATCGGCGCGGAGCATGCGCGCGCAGATCGAGTGGAAGGTGCCCGCCCAGACGCGCTTCGCCTGCTCGCCGATGAGCGTGACGATTCGCTCCTTCATCTCATTCGCGGCCTTGTTGGTGAACGTGACCGCAAGGATGGTCTCCGGCGCAATGCCGCGCTCGCGGACCATGTGGGCGATCCGGTAGGTGAGCGCGCGGGTCTTGCCTGAGCCCGCGCCGGCGAAGATGAGCACAGGGCCATCGATGCACTGCGCGGCCTCGCGCTGCTGGGGGTTCAAGGCGTCAAGTACGGACGGGCTTCGACGCGTCATGCAGAGGGTGCTCCGTTGTGTGGTGCCTCAGGGGACAAGAGGTCGCCGCTCGTTCCGCGCTTGGCGGTTCGCGTTTGGGGGGGCTCCGGGCGGCCCCTCCGAGCGGCACCGCGCTTACCTCGCGCCTTCCCGGCGGGCTTCCCGACGACCGACTGCCGCGCCGATGAAGCCGCGGAAGAGCGGGTGGGCCCGGTTCGGGCGCGACTGGAACTCGGGGTGGAACTGGGAGGCAATGAAGAACGGGTGGTCGGGCAGCTCCAGCATCTCAACCAGGTCGGCGTTGGGCGAGGTGCCGCAGAAGACCAGGCCTGCGGCCTGCATGCGCTCGCGGTAGGCGTTGTTCACCTCGAAGCGGTGGCGATGGCGTTCGGAGATCCTGGTCGTGCCATACACCCGCTCGGCCAGCGTGCCTGGGGCGATGTGACAGGGATAGGCGCCCAGCCGCATCGTGCCGCCGAGCCGGGTCACATACTCCTGTTCCTTCAGCTTGATGATCACCGGGTGCGGCGCATTCTCGTCGAACTCCTTGCTGTTCGCCCCCTGGAGGCCACAGGCGTTCCGCGCGAACTCGATGGCGGCGGTCTGCAGTCCCAGGCACAGCCCGAGGTAGGGCGTGCCGCTCTCCCGCGCGTACCGGATGGCGCAAATCTTCCCCTCGATCCCTCGCTCGCCAAACCCCCCGGGCACCAGGATGCCGTCAGCCCAGCCGAGCTGGGAGGCCACGTCCGGGTTGCGCTCGAACAGCTCGGAGTCGACGTAGGAGATCTTCACCCGCGCATCATGAGCGATCCCCCCATGGAGGAGCGCCTCGGTCACTGAGAGGTAGGAGTCGTGGAGGTGGACGTACTTGCCGATCATCGCGATGTGCGTCTCGCGAGAGGGTTCCTTCACCCGGTGGACCATCTCGCGCCATGCGTCGAGATCGGGCGGGCCGGCCTCGATCGCAAGGCACTCGCAGACCTGGTCGGCCAGCCGCTGCTTCTCCAGCAGCAGGGGCACCTCGTAGAGTGACTCGGCGTCGAGATTCTCGATGATCCCCTCCGGAGACGTGTCGCAGAACAGGGCGATCTTGCGGCGCTCCTCCTCGGCTAGCGGCCGACGGCTGCGGCAGACCAGGATGTCGGGCTGAATGCCCACGCTGCGCAACTCGCGAACGCTGTGCTGGGTGGGCTTCGTCTTCAGCTCATCGGTCGGCCCCAGGTGCGGGATGAGCGTGACGTGGAGGTAGCAGACGTTCTCGTCGCCCTCGTCGATGCGCATCTGGCGGATGGCCTCGAGGAACGGCTGGCCCTCGATGTCGCCGACGGTGCCGCCGATCTCGGTGATGGCGACCTGTGCCCTGTGGTAGCGCGGGCACTGACGGAGGCGCTCCTTGATCTCGTCGGTGATGTGCGGGATGACCTGCACGGTCTGGCCGAGGTAACCCCTGCCGGTGCGCTCGCGCCTGATGACCGCGCCGTAGACCTGCCCGGTGGTGACGTTGGATCGACGGGTGAGCGGCTCGTCGACGAAGCGCTCGTAGTGGCCGAGGTCAAGGTCGGTCTCGGCCCCGTCATCGGTGACAAAGACCTCCCCGTGCTGGAAGGGGTTCATGGTGCCCGCATCGACGTTGATGTACGGGTCGATCTTGAGCACCGAGACGCGCAGGCCCCGCGCGCGCAGCAGCCGCCCGAGGCTGGCGGTGGTGATCCCCTTGCCCAGCGATGAGACGACCCCTCCCGTCACGAAGACGTACTTGACCCGCGGCATCAAGTCCCCCATGGAACGGCAGCAGTCCGGAGTCCGAGGTCCGAGGTCCGAGGTCCGAGGTCCGAAGTCCGTAGTCCGAAGTCCGGCAGACGGCACGGACGACGGCTTACGACTCGCCGGGCGGCGGCGTACCCTCCGCCGGTGCCGCGGGCCCTGTGGGAGCCGCTGCGGGCTCGGTTGGCGGCTCGGCAGCGGGTTCCTCGGCTGCGGGCTCTTCCGCCTCCTCGAGGGGCGTCTCGTCCTCCAGATCGGCCTCCTCCAGCGCCCCCTCCGGCCGGGGCTCGGACAGCTCCCTGATCCTCTGGTTCAAGCTGTCTACGTTCCGGCTGGCCTCCTCGATCTGCTGGCACAACTCCAGCAGGTCCGCGTTCTTCACCTTGCCCCGCCCATAGAGCGCGTACACCTTGTGCCCGATCTCCATCATCAACCGGTCGCGCTCTCCCACGACCTCTGCGATCTGCTTCTGGAGCCCGCGAATCTGCCACTGGGTGCTGACCGCGGCGGTGAGGCCGGACCACGTCTCACCCGCGAGCTTCTTCGCCTTCGAGAGCTGGTCTGCCATAGTGGACTCTCCTTTACCATGAACCCTCACGTGACAGTTCAGGATGCCCATCCCACCCGACCGGAAAACCGGGACGGGCAGGGATGCCTGTCCTGGGGGACCTGCGAGCGACACGCATTCCTGCCCGTCATGCTCTCCGTTGTCTGCCTCAGGCCCGAACCGCCGCTGGCCCTCAATCGAATGGAGGCAGCTCCTTGAGGGCCTCCTCGATGAGCTCCTGCGGGTACTCGAAGTCCTCGAGTTGGCCTTGCAGGTACTTCTCGTACGCGCCGAGATCGAAGAACCCGTGTCCGCTATAGGCGATGACGATGCACTTCTCCTCGCCCGTCTCCTTGCACTTGAGCGCCTCATCGATCCCGCAGCGGATGGCGTGCGACGTCTCCGGCGCGGGCAGGAAACCCTCGGCCCGGGCGAACTGCACTGCCGCGTCGAAGCAGGGCACCTGGTGGTACGCCCGGGCCTCGATGACCTGCTCCTTCACCAGCAGGCAGAGCAGCGGGGCATCGCCGTGGTAGCGGAGACCCCCGGCATGGATCGGCGCCGGGACGAACGAGTGGCCCAGGGTGTACATCTTCACCAGCGGCGTGAGCATGGCCGTGTCGCCGAAGTCGTAGTGGTAGAGGCCGCGGGTGAGCGTCGGGCAGGCCTCCGGCTCGCAGGCGATCAGCTTGATATCGGCGCCACTCGTAACGTCCTTCACGAACGGGAAGCATGCCCCGGCGAAGTTCGAGCCGCCCCCGACGCACCCGCAGAGGATGTTGGGCGTCTCGCCGGCGAGCTTCAGTTGTTCCTTCAGCTCCAGCCCGACGATCGTCTGGTGGAGCAGGACGTGGTTCAGCACGCTGCCGAGCGAGTAGTGGCAGTCGTCGTGCGTCGCCGCGTCCTCCACCGCCTCCGAGATCGCCATTCCGAGGCTGCCGGGACTGTCGGGGGCCTGGTCCAGGATACCTCGGCCCGAGTTAGTGAGGCTGCTGGGCGAGGGATGCACGGTCGCGCCCCAGGTCTCCATCAGCACGCGCCGGTAGGGCTTCTGGTCGTAGCTGACGCGCACCATGTAGACGGTGCACTCCAGCCCGAAGAACTGGCAGGCGAAGGCCAGCGCGCTGCCCCACTGGCCGGCGCCGGTCTCCGTGGCGATGCGCTTCACGCCCTCCTGCTTGTTGTAGTAGGCCTGCGCGACGGCCGTGTTGGGCTTGTGGCTGCCCGGCGGGCTGAAGCTCTCGTTCTTGTAGTAGATGCGCGCCGGGGTGCCGAGGGCTTTCTCCAGCCGCCGAGCGCGGTAGAGGGGCGTCGGGCGCCAGAGCCGCAGAACGTCGAGCACCTCGTTCGGAATCTCGATCCACGGCTCCATCGAGACTTCCTGCTTGATCAGCTCCATCGGGAACAGCGGGGCGAGGTCGGCCGGCCCCAGCGGCTGACCGGTCCCGGGGTTGAGCGGCGGCGGGAGGGGCGCGGGGAGGTCGGGCGCCACGTTGTACCACCGCTGGGGCAACTCTTTCTCGCTCAGGGTGATCTTGGTCTCGTCCATCACGAGTCCCTCCTGCAAAGCCATTCGGACGCGGCGAATCGAACCCCCGCCACAGATGCCTGAGCGTGAAAGACGGCCCGCCGCGGCCGTGCAGACCACTTCGCTGCGCACGGCCGGCTCACCTCTTCCGGCGGCGGGGCGCGAGGTCGGGGTGCGCCTTCAGCTCCTCCAGCAGATGGAACACAATCGGGCAGTAACGGGCCTTCTCCAGCACGGCTGACACGTACTCATCCCGAACCGTGCCGTCCAGGTACGGGAACCCTCGACACCGGCTGGGACGCGAGAAGTAGATGGCGCAGCGGTCACCATTCAGGAAACCGCACGGCACCATTCGCAGGTACCAGTGGCCGTCCGCACGCCACTCCACAAACCGCTTTCGGAACTCCGTCGGCCGGAGGCCGAGCGCCCGCGCCAAGCCGCTGCAGTCGCGCAGGCTCACTTGGAGGTGCATCCCGCGGCAGCAGTTGGCACACCGGGTGCAGTCGACCTCCGCCCAGGCCCGCTGGACGATCTCCCTCTGCAGCCTTGCCAGCCGGCGGCTGGACCAGTTGCAGCGATACCGGAGGTGCTTCAGGAAGTTGCGATTCTCGCTCTCGCGCTCCGCCGCAAGGCGGTAGACCGTGTCTGGGCCTGCTACCATGGCGCGTCAGTGCCTCGCAGGGGTCGCGGCAACGGGCCGCCTGTTCGATGCAACGCGCGAGCCCACCTTCTCGGCCGACCCCGCTGCCGGTCCGCCTGCTAAACCGGAATCCGCGATTCTCGGTCGTCGTGAGCCGTTGCCGTCTGGAGGGGCCGAATAGCCCCGCAGGGGCTATCCGGCCCGATCCGTTCAACAACCGGGCGGGCCGGATGCTCGGCGCACACGCCGCGCCCCGTATTCGGCCCCTCCTCGAGGCGGGACACAAGATTCGAGATCGCGGATTCCTATCTAGTGCTCGCTTGCGGAAGTCCGTCTGCCGTATGGAGGGGCCGAATACGAGCCTGCTGCCGTCTGCAGGCGAAGTATCCGGACCGAAGACGTACAACGGACTTCCGCAGCGCGCCACTAGCAGAAGCCGATCAGCCGCGGTCGTCCGGCGAGTCCTAAGGTCCTGTCGGCATCCTCACCGCACAGATTCGCCAGGGAGTTGGCGACCTCGACCACGACCCGGTTCGGCCCCCCCCTGAAGCGCGCGCGTGATCTCGACCGTCTACGGCGGCCAGAGCCGGATCCCCACCTGTCCGCCGGAGCCGTTCCTCCGGCAGATACTCGACGAGTAGTCCGTGCCGGCAGTGGAGCACCACGCCACCCACGCCCTTCTCGTCCATCTCCCCGATCTGCCGCCGCAGCTCGTCCTCGGTCAGGCGGTGGGTCAGGAAGTAGAAGGGCTGGGGCCGATGGGACTTGGGGGGATCGCAGAACGATTGGGTGAGGGGGGTCACGAGCGGGCTCCTAGCCTCCTATCCCGAGTAGCCTGGCCGCGTTCCCGCGCATGATCGCCTCCCTGTCCTCCTCTGATAGCCCGGCGCCGTCGAACATCCCGAGGGTCCAGGCGGGATCGAGCAGGTCCATGTCGCTGCCGAAGACGATCTGGCGGCTGCCGCAGAGGCGGAGGGCCGCCTCGACCCGCCCCCGTTCGGCCAGGCTGCAGCAGAACTCCAGACACACGTTCGGGTGATTCGCCGCGAGTTCAGCGGCCACGGCCGACGCGCTGGCGCACGCATGAGCGAGGATGATGTTCAGGGACGGATGCCGCTCGGCGTCGGCGCGGAGAGCGTGCGCATCTCCCGCCGCATAGGTGTGGACCTTGAGCAGCGTAGTGCGCCCGGCGACCTCGTCGATCAGGCGGGACATCTCCGCAGCGCCGAGCGGGCAGCCCGCATACGCGGGGTGAATCTTCACGCCCACGAAGCCGGGCTGGGTGAGGTAGGTGTCCAGCTCCCCGCACGACTCGGCCAGGTAATTGGGGTTGACGTACACGTAGCCACGGAGGACGTGGGTGCGCTTGAGCGCCTCGGCGACCTCGCGGTTCCCCTCCACCATGTCGTAGCAGATCGCGAGCGCCGAGCTAACGACGGCCAGGTCGATGCCGTACTTCCGGGAGAGGCGGACCAGGTTCCCGACCGGGTCGCGGCCTGGGATCGGGAAGGGCCAGCAGCCCAGATGGGCGTGGAGGTCGATCAGACCCACACCGATCTCTCCTCGCCGAGGAATCGCCGGAGGTTGCCGCCGGAGATGGCCTGGCGCTGGTCGGCGGACAACTCGGCGGCTTGCAGCATGTTCAGCGCGCTCTCGAAGTAGCGCTCAGGCGCATTCGACCCGAAGACAACCCGTTCCTCACCCCCACCCCGGCAGAGGACCTCCAGCGCCTCGGGCGTGTCCATGAGGTGCGTGTCGAAGTAGAAGGTGGGGTACACCTTGAGTGCGGTGAGCGCCTCGGCCATGTTGGCGTAACCCACGCCCAGAAAGAGCACCCGTAGCCCCAAGGGTGCCAGCAACCGGCCGGCGAGGGTGATGCTGCCGGGCGCGCCCCCCGGCAGGATGACCGGTAGGCCGACCCGTGCGATGGCCTCGGCGATCTCGAGGAAGGGAAGCCACTCGAGCGGCCAGACCTGGTGGTCGGGGAAGAAGCGGAAGGCCACGAAGCCGGCCTCGGCGCATCGCGCAACCGTCTCCAGGCAGTCAAGGTAGCGCCGGGGGTCGATGGTGGCCACTGGCGAGAGGACCGGGTGGTCGCGACAGGCCGCCATCGTCTCAATGTTGCCCGAGGCGAAGTCGTAGTACTTCCCACGCAGCGACAGCGTGAGGGCACGCTCGACACGGTGCTTCTCCACGATCGCGAGCAGCGTGGGCAGCGACCAGTCGGCCCGCTTCGCCGGACTGCTACCGAAGGAGGTGGTTGCGTCGAGCAGTCCGGTCATACTCCCATCCAGGTGCCGTTCCGTAGGTCGGGTCTCCAGGCCCGATGCTGTCGTCCCCGTCGGTCTGAGGTCTGAGGTCCGAGGTCCGAGGTCTGGTCAGTACCGCTCCGTGGCCGAACACCAGTAGACCTTCTCGCCCCACGGGCGGGCGCGGTTGGCGAGGAGAGCTTTGACCTCCTGGCCATCGTAGGGGGTCGGACGCCCCATGGCTCCGACCTCGCGGGTGAAGCCCTTGGCGCGGATCATGCCACGACCGTGGAAATGGACGGTGACCTGCTTGTGACGGCTCTGGCGCCGGGTGTCAAAGACCGTGAAGACGACAGTCGCATGCGTGGCGCGGGAGTGGCCCGGGTCGTTGCTCTTGATCACCAGCGGGCGGCCGTCGCCCGACAGCTCCTGCACGTTCGCCCCGCCGATCTCGACGTGGGGATACGTTCCCGGCTTCGCGTAGACGGGCACCTCGTTCGCCGCGGTCACCCGCACCCCGTACTTCCGGAAGACGCTCATCTGCTGCGCCGCCGCCACTTTGCTCTGGTCGGCGACCCAGAAGGGCCCCCTGCCCAGGATGGGGACATTGGTGAGGCCCTGGCGCAACATGACGTCCTTCAGCGACCCGCCGCAGACCTGACGGAAGAACTCCGTGGCCTCGGCGTTGCCGATCACGCTCTCGGTGGAGTCGATGAGGATCTGCTCACCGTCGGGAGTATGGGTGGCATAGCGCGCAACGCGCTTGCCGCCGCGTCCCGAGCCGAGGCTGTTGAGCCAAGTGCGGAAGCTCCGGAACCAACCCATCTGCGCTAGCCCTGCCTGTCACCCGCCCGCCTGCTGAGAGCCTCGCGTAGGTAGGGAAACCGGGACTGGACCCTTTTCGCCGCCGTTCAGGCTAAAAGGGGACTGTACCGCTTTCCCTACCAGACTCTCCCAGCTCATCCGAAACTCAGTAAGTCACGATGCGCTTCGCCACGGCGTCGCCCGCTTCCTGCGTGGTGGCGCAGCCGCCGATGTCGGGGGTCAGGACCCGCCCCTCGCGGACGACGGCCGCGACGGCATCCCTCACACGACGGGCGGCCTCAGGTTCGCCTAGCTCATCTAACATCAGAGCCGCCGTAAGGATCGCTGCGATGGGGTTCGCAATGCCCTTTCCCGCGATGTCCGGCGCCGTCCCGTGGGGCGGCTCGAACATGCTGAGTCCCCCGGGTGCGATGTTCGCTCCGGGCGCCATGCCCAGACCGCCAATCAGCGTTGCCGCGAGGTCCGTAAGCAGGTCGCCGAAGAGATTGGGGGCCACGACCACGTCGAACCGCTCGGGGTTCGCGATGAACCGCATCGCCAGCGCATCGGCGTTCATCCACTCGTTCCCGATGTCCGGGTACTCCGCCGCGACCTCCTCGAAGATGTCGTTCCACAGCTTCATGCCGTAGTTCAGCGCGTTGACCTTGGTGCAACTCGTGACCAGCCGCTTCCCACCTCGTCGGCGAGCCAGGTCAAACGCATACTGCATCACCCGTCGGCACCCGCGCTCACTGTAGAGGCCGATCTGAACGGCGATCTCCTCGGACTCGAGGAAGTGGTGGCGCAACCCCGCCCAGCGCTCGAAGCCCGCAGTGCCCTTCCCATACCGCCCGCCCTGCCCACAGTAGAGGCCCTCGGTCGCCTCCCTCACGACCACGAAGTCGATCGCCGCCGGGTCTTTGCCGACGAGGGGGAAGGGCGCCCCCGGCAGCGGCTGGATGGGTCGCACGTTCGCGTACTCGTCGAACGTGAACCGGATCGCCAGCACCACGCCGCGCACGGCGATCTCCTCGGGCACCTTCTCGGGCCGGCCCACGCCCCCGAGGTAGATGCAGTCGAAGCCCCTGAGCGTGTCCAGGGCATCGGCGGGCATCATGCGGCCGTGCTCGAGGTAGTACCCGCAGCCCCAGGGGAACTCGGTCCACTCCACCCGAAGCCCGGGCACGACCTCCTGCACTGCCCCGAGCACCTTCAGCCCCTCCGCAATGACCTCAACGCCTATCCCATCGCCCGGGATGACCGCGATCTTGTGGGTTGCCATACCGGTCACCTGCCGTCCAAGGTCGTCAGCACTTCGCACGCCGCCTCGACCACCAGTCGTTCGCAGTCGGGTGTGAGCATGGTGTCCCCGTAGTAGCGGATGGCGCCATCGACCTCGTACCCGCCCTCGGGGAAGGCGGCGGCAGTGGGAAGGTAACCGATGTTGCCGTTGGTGTAGGCGAAGACGAGCGTGTTGGCGAACGGCGAGCCGGCCTTGATCTGGTGCTGGTACTCCACGAACACCTCACCCGGCAGGCCGACCATCGCCACCTCGCCGATCCGAAGGGCCTGGACCTCGAAGGGCCGGGTGAGATTGCGCGCGCCGCTGGTCGAGAGACCGAGCATCCGCCGGGCCCAGTCCACCATCCCCTCCTTTGACTCGCGTACACCGTAGTTGTCTACGCCCTCCCCAGCGGCGAGGTCACGCTCAGCGGCCTCCAGCCTCGCCCGCGCCTCCGCAACCGGAGGCGGGTCGTCGAGGGGAAGTTGGAGCACGACGGAGGCGCTCGCCACGGGGTCGTCTGCCGTAGGGGTCAGGTTGCCGATGACGCTCAGCACAGCGTCAGCGATGGCGCGCCCCTGCCGCTCGGCGATCTCGAAGGTGCCCCGGGGGTCGCTGTTGATGTTCCCGCAGCAGCCCTGGGCGAACAGGGCGACGCATGGCTCACCGCACGCCTCCTCGATGAGGCGCTGCGCATAGCCGGGCCAGTCGGCCGAGACCAGCAGGTTGTCCCCCCCGAGCGTCACCGCGTGAGCGGCGTGGGAGAAGAGCACAGCGACACCGTCATCCGTTCGGAAGCGCAGAACGTCGACATACGGAGCGACCGTGCCGGCCTCGTCGCGGCCGAGCGCGATGCTCCCATCCGAACGACGCTCGCGTCGGTTGATGCCCACCAGGGCCTCGACCTGCCCGACCGCGACCTGGGCCTCGCGGAGGCGGCCGCAAGCCTGCACGGCAACCTCCACGAGCCGCCGTTCGAGTTCGACGAGGTACCCAGGATCAGGATGACCGATGAAGGGCAGGCAAGGCGTGGCCGGCCCGGAGTGGGTGTGGCTGCACGCGACCATGAGTGCCGGCGCCTGATCGCCCAATCGGCGGGCAACCTCCTGCCGCACCTCGGCCACCGTGCCGGCGTCGAGGCCGACAAGGTCGGCGGTGATCAGGGCGAGATGCGCGCACCCATCGGTGACGTGGACGGCCTTCGCGAACAGACGGTCATGCGCCCCGACGTTGGGGCCTGCTCTCCCGCCGAAGCCCGAGAGACCGATGCCTGGGGGAGGGGTGATCTCGATGGCGGACCAACCGGCCTGGAGCACGGATGACACCTCTCTGTGAACGCAGAATGCGGAGCGCAAAGTGCCGAATCACGGCAACAATGAGCATTTCGCCGTCTGGGGCGCCCAAACCCTTGTCAGCGGCGAGGGAGGAGAGGGGAAAGGGTGGGGAAGACGAAGGGAACCTGTGGGGTAGCGGTAGCGCAAGCAATCGGTAAGGAGGGCTCCGATGAAGCTCGGTTTCTGCACCTCGGCCTACCCTGGGCGGCCGCTGGTGGAGGTGTTCGACAAGCTGGCGGACGCCGGGTACGAGGCGGTCGAGCCCTTCACCTGGGAGGGCCACCCGTGCCACCCGGACTCCTTTGTGCAGGCGGAGGCGCGGACCATCCGCGCGCAGGCTGCCGAGCGCGGGCTTGAGCTCAGCGCGGTCAGCGCCCACACCACATGGGTCGGGTCAGGCCTCAGCACGGAGCAGGCACTCAGGTTCACCTGCCGCAGTGCCGAGATCGCCGCCGATCTGGGTGTGCGGTTCCTGAACACGAGCACTGGCCCGTACCCCCCCGCGTGCGACCGGTTCGAGGCCTGGGATGCGCTCCGCCGAGCCTTCCTCCGAGCTGCGGGCCACGCGGAGGGCCTGGGCATCACGCTCTGTCTCGAACCGCACGTCGGGCACATCTGCCTAACCTGGGAATCGACGCTGAGGCTGCTCCGCGAGGTGGGCAGCCCGGCCCTCCGGCTGAACTTCGATGCCAGCCACTACTTCATCCTGGGCCTCGACCATCGCGTGGCACTGGACCAGCTCAAAGGCTACCTCGTTCACGCTCACCTGAAGGACTTCATCCTGAACCGGCCGCCCCTCGGCGACCTCCGCCAGGACAAGGGCAACGTGCGCGCCGTCGCCCTCGGAGAGGGCGACTTCCCCCTGCAAGACCACCTTCAGCATCTCAGAAGCATCGGGTATGACGGCGTGGTCTCGGCTGAGTTCTACATCAGCGAGCCGGATGAAGCAATGCAGAGGTCGGCACAGAACGTGCTGCCGATGCTCCGGAGCCTGGCATCGTAGAGGTGGGCCGCTAGCGGGAGCGGCATTCATACGCCCCGATGTCCGGCGCCTTGCCCTGCGGAACCGGCGTGCCCTCGAAGTCCGCCTTCGCGCCGACGTCCATCCCGGCATCGACGCATGGGGAGTTCGCCGTCAGGTGGAAGTCGTGGTTGGGGAGGTCGACGAAGAGAGGGTCGGCCACCATCGAGTGAACATCCTTGCCCTGCTCCGCCTGGTACTTCGCGAAGTCGGCCATGGTGTAGGGGTGATCCTCGAGAGAGGCCATCACGCCCTGGGCCTGATGCCAGAGGTTGTGGTCCATGTCAAGCGCGGTGAGGCCCTCGGCCGGCCAGGTGGGCGCGTAGAACGCGTTACCGGCCGCCTCGTAGAAGACATTGTTGCGGATGGTGATCCCGCTGGCCGCGGCCGGGCTGCTATAGAAGCAGAGGTGGCGCCCACTCGGGTCGGGGCGCTGCGCATGGCCCCACCCGTGGCCGGCGTTGACGCAGGTGTTGTCCTCGAAGCGGATGTTGCGGGTGAGCGAGGCCTCGGGGGCGTTCCAGTACTCGAAAGAGTACTCGCAGTTCCAGATGACGTTGTAGCGGTACGTGATGTTGACCTGCTCAACGACGGCGCCGGCGTTCTGGTTGGTAAGCGCGGCGTCGTAGACTTCCCAGAGGCGGCAGCGTTCGACGAGGTTATCGTGGGCGTTGCCCCAGAACTCGATGCCGTTGCCGAATCGCACCCGATGGTCGCCGCCCATCTGGTCCGCGCCGCCGATGAAGCCGAAGTCGCAGTCGCGCACGGTGATGTGGTGCGTATTTCCACCACCGATGCCGTGAGCTCCGCCGTACAGGAGAGCCAAGTTCTCGTAGGTGACGTAGCAGCGGCCTGACTCGTCGATCTGGTGCACGTAGAGGGCGCACTCGATGTCGCGGTAGTGGGCGGTTGGCGGCTCGGTCGAGTAGAGCTTCACCCGCTGCCCGCGCCGGTCGTACCAGAAGTCGCCCTGCTGCTTGAGGTCGGCGTCCAGCCACTTCTTCACCCCGCACGCTTCGCCGCCGTTGAGGATGATGTTCCCCACATCCACGCACAGGAGGTTCCCGGTCTCGCACTCCTCGAGTGAGAGGCTGTCGACGTGCAGGACTGCCCCGGCCGCCAGCCCGCCGCCAAGGAAGATCGTGAGCCGGGCATCATCGGCGGTGACTGTCGCGCGGTAGTAGTGAGTGTAGGTCTGCCACTCGGGCCCGAGTTCCATCGCCGGCAGTGGGGCGCCGCCCGTGTAGCTTCCCCATGGCCGGCCCTGTTTCATCAGAACGGGGAAGGAGCAAGCGAACCGCAATGTGGATTGGGCCCGAAGGCTCAGGCGATACGTCCTCCCCAGCTCGATGCGGAAGGGGGCCAGCGAAAGCTGCATGTCCGAGCCGGACTTGCCCGACTCGGCGCAGGTCACGTGGAAGCTGGCCGGCGGGCTATCGAAGACCGCGGCATCCCGCTCGCCCGCGGCCTGGGCGCCGTTCTCGCAGTAGAGCGACCACCGGAGCGTGTCCTCCGTCAGCACCGACCGGCCGGTGCCCTTCGGCGAGGTGGTCGCCCAGATGTGATCGCCCTCGGCGACCCACTGCGCCGGATCGTTCACCGCCATCGAGCCGAGCAGGAGCGGCTTCGGGCCCTCGCCATACGCGCCGTAGGTGACGGCGCCGGCCTCGCTTCCGCTGTGCGGCAGCAACTGCTCGCGCCAGCGGTCTCCGCGTCTGAGCAGCACTGTGTCGCCCGGCTCGAGAGCCTGCCCATTCACGCGGGCGAGCGTCCGCCACGGCCTCTCCGGCGACGTGCCGTCGTTCTGGTCGGAGCCCGCGTTGGCGACGTAGTAGGTCGTCGCGAGAGCCGCGGACGGGCCAATGGCGACGATGCCCGCAAGGACTGAGAAGCCAAGCATCTGTCCAGGCTCCCTTCAGCGCGCCGATGTTCCCGTCCGTTAGCCGCGCCCCCCAGCCTCACCTTTCTACGCGGGCGGCGGGACACACCACCAACCGGTGAGCAGGTCGCCGACGACGGCGCCCCGAATCAGCCCACCGGAGGCCTGAGGAGGCTGTTTCAAGACTCCTTGCGAGTGGCATCGGCGACCCGCCGATGACCCACAGCGCCCACGCGCGGGTCGCGCGTGCCACGAACGTCGGTCCGAGCGGGTAGCAGAGGGGAGGCGCGCATGGCAGAGATCCCGAGCGGCACCGTCACCTTCCTGTTCACCGACATCGAGGGCAGCACGCGGCTGTGGGCAGTCGGTCAGTCTGGCGCCGTGCCGGATGTGCGGGGGATGGCAGGGATCGCGCGCTGAGGCCAGGAGGTTATCTGGTCTGAAGGATGCTCGGGCGGCCCTGCCGAACGAAGCGCATACGCCGGGTTTCCGGGGAGGGCCCAATGCGTCACGTCAACGGCTTGCTGTTCGTCGGTCCATTCAGGGCGAACTGCGTCGCGCGGGGCGATTGCCTACAGCTCGTCCAAGAGCTTCCTCCTCGCAGCATCGACGTTGTGGTCACGAGCCCTCCGTACTGGGGCCAGCGGATCACTGCAGGGATGGGCGCGGAGGAGGATCCCCGGGCGTACCTCCAGACGCTGGTGAGCTTCTTCTCGCAACTCCTGCCCAAGCTGAAGGACTCGGGCGTCGTATGGATCAATATCGGCGACGCCTATAATACGCCCGTCAACTGGGGCGTGGAGGACCGCGTCTACAGCACGCTTGGCCCGGATGGAAATGGGCTTCCAGCGAACAACGCTGCCTACGTCAAGCCACGGGCAAGCAGGCGGGCATTCGCTGATGAGACCGTACCGTGGCTGACCTACGGGAACCTCCTCGCATTGCCATACCGACTGGTGATTGCGTTATGCGATGCCGGCTACCTCTTCCGTGGCGAGGTGATATGGCGGAAGAGAAACCCCATGCCCGAGGGGCAGTGCCGGAGACCGCACCGCCAGCATGAGCCGATCTACCTCCTGGCGAAGAGCGAGAGGCACTCGTTCCGCGTGAGGCCCCCGGTCGGCAGTGTATGGGAGTTCAGCAACGAGCAGATCAAGGGAGTGCCCCACTACTCGCGGTTCCCACTGGAGCTGCCCCTGCGTTGCATCGAGGCGTATGGGCGTGTGGGTGCGGACGTAGTCGTGCTGGACCCTTTCTCGGGCTCCGGCACGACGGGGCTGGCGGCTCTCAAGCTGGGGTGTTCGTACCTTGGTTTTGAGATCGACCCTAAGCACGTCGAGGCTTCGAATGCAAGGCTGGAGGAGGCACAGCAGCAGGTCTGCCTGCCCCTTGGGCCGCTCGCCCCCACTCGCTAACGATGTAGCCACTGAAGCTGTCGTTCGGGTCGCGGAAGTCGCACACGAAGATACGGGCCTTCGCGGGCTGGTTTGGAGGCGTGGGTATGGTGTTGGCGTTGTAGGAGAAACAGGCTGAGAAGTAGCCGTCATCCTCGATGTCTTTCCGCTTAGCGCTGCGCGCGTTGGCGTCAGATGCGGCACCGAGTTCTCCCCGGTTCAGAGGCTCCGCCGAGGGAGTGCTCTTGCAGTCCATCGTCCAGAGGGGCGATGCGTACCCGGCCCTGATGAGGGCTTGACTCAGAGGCTGATCATCCGTGCGCCGTTCTGCGAAGCTGGCCTTGACGTGCACGACCCCAAAACACAGTTCCTTCCGCGCTATTGCCCCCGTGAGGAGCACGTCTACCTTGTCGGCCTCCACCCGTCCCTCCACCCTGAGCTGCCGCAGTAGGTTGAGCTTTCTGGGGCCGCTGGCGATGAACAGGTTCACGCCCCTCGACTTCAGATATGGCCCGTAGTGCCGTACAAGTACCTCCTCCAAGGCCCAACCCGCGGTCCGCTTCCAGCTCTGGCCGAAGTCGCGCCGCGCGTTTGAGGCGGGATGGTTGAAGGGGTCGCAGTAACCGCGGTATACGAGGAACCACCAGAGGTCGGATGGGTTGGCATGCGGCCACGTTCTGACGGCCCGGAGGAAAGTGCGTGCGACCGAGTCCGTCTGGATGGCATTGCCCACATCGTCTCGCCTATGGACAAGGCGCGCGAGGCCCCTCTGCAGTTCCTGCAAGACGGCCTGGAACTCCTCAATCCCGGCGTCTCTCAGCCGGTACCTCGCGTCGTGGTCGGCGTAGTGGAAATGGATAATGAGGTCGTCCCCCTGGGGCTCTGCGTACATCTCCCTGGCCGGCTGGGCTATCTCGCTCCAGGGATGGGAGCCGAGGAAGGGACCTGGGGGCACTCTGAGCACGCTCAGCATAGCGAGGACGAGGTCGATGCTTGGGGCGATCTCCCCGGACTCAAAACGCGCCGTCCATCCGGGGCCGATGAGGAGGCGTCTGTCCATCTCCTGGGGCGCGATGTCGGCACGCCGGCGTAGTCCTTTGATCCGCGCGAGGAGGCCCTGGACGTCTTTGCTGATGGGCACGCGCGCCTCCTGGGAGCAGGGCAAAACGGAGCCAGTCTGCATGACGCCGGGAACGGTGTTGCGACGCGCTCACTACAGCCCATCCATGAGTTCGGACAGGGACAACTTCAGCGCCTGGGCAAGCCGCTCGATGTTCCGCAAGGCCACGTTCCGCTTGCCGCGTTCGATACCGCTGACGTATGTCCGGTCCAGACCGCTCTCCGCCGCGAGGTCCTCTTGCGAGAGGCCGAGTTCCAGCCTCCGCGCGCGTACGCGCTGCCCGAAGCGAGCCAGCACATCGAGAGGCTGGTCCATACGGTCAACGTACTGCCAAAGGAGACTATCAGTCCACGGACTATGAGTTACGGCAGTTGCTCGACCCCGAAGCGGCCCAAGGACCCCGGATACCCCCTCCAGTTGCGAAGGGGCCTTGCGGTCTTCCAGTTGGGGGGCATTGCCCTCGGTCAGGAGCGCTACGAGGCCGCGCTGCGGGACTACCGTGATAGCCTGCGGATCGTCCAGGAGGCCGGCCTGATCTGGAACGTGCCTTCTGCGCTCGAGGCGGTGGGCGCGATCGCACATGCGAACGGGGACTCGGTGAGGGCCGCGCGGCTGCTGGGCGCGGGGGATGCTCTGCGCGAGGCCATGAAGACGCCGCTCACCGAGAGCGAGCGCACGGACTACGATTGCACCGTGAGGGCAGCCCGTGCCGCGTCCGGGGAGGACGCTTTCAGCGCGGCGTGGACGGAAGGGCGGGCGATGTCGCAGGGCGACGCCATTGCCTACGCCCTCGAGGAGGGGCAGGCCTAGAGCCTATCCCGAAACCGGAACGTCCGCAGCCCTGCACGCTGTGTTCAGAAAGGCATTGTCGGGCTGGAAGCCCGACCTACGCGAGGAACACCGCACGGCAAGAGGGGGATTCCTGCCCGCTCAAGCCGTTGCCGTTCGTGGGAGTGCCGCAGACCGGCATGGCGACTATCCCGAGACCGGAACGTCCGCAGCCCTGGAGGTTGTGTTCAGAAAGGCATTGTCGGGCTGGAAGCCCGACCTACGCGGCGAACACCGCACGGCAAGAGGGAGATTCCTGCCCGTTCAAGCCGTTGCCGTTCGCGTAGGACGGGCGTCCTCGCCCGTCGAACCCGTTGTTGAACACAACCTGGAGGGCTGCGCCACGGGTCTCGGGATGGGCACTTGGGCGGCCAGCCCCCCTCCTCACTTCGGCCTCACCGGCCCCAACCTCACGCGTCTCCCTTGGCGTTCGATGAGACGGTACTTCAGTGTGCGGGTGGTCTGTGGGGCGAGGGTGAGCTTGAAGACAACCTCGTTCATGCTCTCCTCGGCGAAGGCCTGGTCGGAGGCGACGTCCCAGACGCCGGGCACCGTGTCGGTGTACTCGAAGGCGATGCGGCGAATCGACCAGTTGCTGACCTCCAGCTCGATGTCCTGGCGATCGTCGTAGCCATCCACGGCGCCGAAGCGGTCGAACTCGAAGTTGGTGCGTCTGCGCTCGACGACGCGACGCTCGGCGACGACGTCATTGCCTGGGCCAAGGTCGATCTCGCAGTCCTCACCGACGGGCGTGTACGGCAGCGTCACCCTCCCTCGGGGCGTAAGCCCTTCCGCGGTAACCTCCGCGACCTGCGCTTCGGCGCGGGCCAGCGGCATCCGACCGAGGCCGGCCTCCGCGGCATTCTTGAACACCAGGAACTCGTGGACGCCGGCCCCGTACTTCGCCTCGTGCAGACGGTAGACGACATCAGCCTTGACGCTGGTCCGGGGGAAGAACGCCAGGGCACGCGTGTCGCCCAGCGTCAAACGGTCAAGGGCGCCGAGGTCGTAGAGGTGACGTTCGGAAAGACCGCTTCCGGCGGAGGGAGGGGCGCCCTTCCTCTCGTCGCGGTAGGCGGGGAGGGCCTTCCACGCCTCCTCGGCCGAGTTTGAGAGAAGCCGGAGGTCGCCGACGGCGAGTCGCAGGGAGACGTTGTCGAACTCCTGTCCGCTCCGGTTCCGCAGGTTGACCAGACCCTCCACGTCCAGCGCGCCCGTTCCCGGGTTGAGGGTCAGACGGTAGTAGGGCTTCCACTCGATGCCGCTGGTGAAGCAGACCACCGCGAGGACGCGTGTCCCCTCCTCCCGGGCCTCCAGCCGCCAGACAAGCTGGTCACCCTTCCGGGGCGGCTGAGCGGCGGGCGAGACCTTCACGCCTTCGGGGGCCGATAGCCGAACGGAGGAGGCATCGACCGCCGTGCCGGGCCACTCGAGGGCAAGCTCTGTGGCGCCCGCCGGGAGGAAGACCTTCCTGGTCTCGCGCACGAGCGTGAGGTCGGCGTCGCTGTAGGCCACCAGCGTGACCGCGGTTCGCGGCGGGGAGACCGTGACGGCTATCTGCCCGCGTGCCGGGACGGACAGGGCAACGGCCGCGCACGCGGCCACGCACAAGAGGCCCCTCGCCATTCTCATCGCCTCCATCAGCCGGCTCACCGACGCAGTTGCAGAAGGCCACCACGAACGGGGGACAGACAGCCATTTCCGCCAACGACGGGCGGAAATGGTGTCAGTCCCGAACGGCCCACCGCATTCTGCAACTGCCTCTACCTTACCACGAATTGCGTCTCGCCCAGTGCGCCGTCGACCTCAGACAGGGAGATCTTCGCCGTGTAGACCCCCGCGTCCAGGGACGGCGACCCCGCCGGCTGCCGCCAGCGCACCTCGCTCGTACCACCGGGCTCCAGCCGAACTACGAGGCTTGGCAAGTACCGGCGCGCCTCGACCAGCACGCAGTTCACGGTGATGGTGGCCGGCGAGGTGGTATCTTTGTTCCGAAGCTCGGCGATGACCTCCCATGGCTCGCCCCATTGGCGGTCTGGGGCGCTCACCCTGGCCACCTCGGCCGCAAGCGTACTTGCGGCCTCGACGCGCAGACGAGCCACGGCCCTCCGGGCGACGCGACGGTCGCCGACCTCCGCCCGCACGGCCAGCGGCAATGCATACTCACCCGGCGTGAGGGAGCCGGCGTCCCAGACGAAGCGGGCCTCGCTCACCGAGCCCGGGGCGACAGCGGTCTCTTGCAGGGGAGGCGAGACGTTGCCCGCACCGGCGGGGGCCGCGACCTCCGCCCTGATCGGCAGATTCCCTTGGTTCCGTACCCGGACGGTGAAGGTCGCACAACCGCGCTCGTACACGCGTGCCTCGGTTGGCGAGACATCGACCTCGATCTCGTTCACCTCGCCCAGAGTCACAACTGCCGAACGCTGGTGGTCGTCGGTGAAGGCGTAGGTCGCTCCCGTCGGGCAGACGTTGACGACGGTCGCCCGCAACGCGCGGGTGGCTGTCAGGCCGGGAGGCGAGGGAAAGGAGGCCCAACCGTCGCTGTCGGCGGGGCGGGAGAAGGTACTCTCCCCGGCGCCGCTCCAGCAGACGCTCACCCGGGCCTGGGGTTGCGGTCCGCCGCCCTCGTCTACGACACGCACGCGCACACCTTCGGCGGAGGCCTCCACTGCCTCGACGTGTACGAGCTTCGAGCCCTCAGGGCGTGTCTGGCGGACACGGGTGAGCTCAAGGGACCGGTCAGGCCGCCAGTTCTGGTCGAAGAAGCCCGCCTCCACGAAGTACCCCGCCTCGTAGCAGAGGGTAGGAGCCTTGTTGTTGACGTTGCCGACATAGGAAAGGTCACTCGGGTCGGCATTGAGCACCACGTAGTCGCCCCAGGCCCACTGGAGCTTCTCCAGGTCGTAGCCCAGGCCCCGCCAGGTGCTGCCATCGGCGGTGGTCTGGAAGTGCCCCTTCAGCCCCACTATCAGCGTGTTGTAGCCGCTCAGCGGGTTGGGATACATCCAGTACGCGCCGTACTTGGCGCCCAGGTAGGTTCGATCGCCGCTGACGGGATCCCGCACGGAGACGTGATCGGCGAAGACTCGCACCGGGAGCTCCACGCCGGCGTCCACGCGCCGCAGGAGAGAGCTGCTATCGAGTGTGCCGAAGAGGACCAGGTTCTTCGTCCGTAGCTCGTCGGCCGTCAGTTCGTCCTCGGGGCGGGCCCTGACAGCCTCGTAGTGTACGTTGAAGTCGTTCCACTCGCGCGCGAAGTCCTCGGCCTCCTTCTTCGCGCACAGAACCGCCGCGGTCTCGCCCGCAGTGCCGTATGCGACCACGAAGGGCCTCAGGAAGGCCTCGCCGATGGGCCCCTCCAGACCGCGACGCTTCACGAGGCCCGGCGGCGCGCCGTCAGCGCGCACCCATCGGAGGAGGCTCCCGCCCTCGTCTCGGATTGCGGCGAAGGCCAGGTCGACCGGCGGGCCATCGTAGCAGGGGATGCCATCGGCCACGACCTGTACGCGGTCGAGCGCCCGGAGAGGGCTCTCAGCGGGCTTGAGGCCGAAGGCGTCGAGGTTTCCGGTCGTTACGTGAACGGTCGAGTCGGCAATCTCGGCATCCAGCCGCCCCATGGTGCCCTGGAGGTGGAAGCGGTCGATGTGCGCCCAGTGCACCTCCGCGTAGCGCAGGAGCGTGGCCTGGATGCTCACCGCGGGCGGGCGCTCGAGGCCCGAGACGCCCAAGAAGCGGCGGTAGATGCGCTCCAGGTCGTACCCGCCGCCGTGACCGAACTCGGGGTTGTAGACCAGCTCGTGGCGGTAGGCATCAGGGGCGCTGAGCGACTGCTCGTAGAGCGCCAGGTTCAGGTGCAGGCCCTCGGCCGGTTCGACGATGGTGTCCTTGGCGTCAGTGATGAGTTGGAGGTCGCTCCAGCGCGCCGTGCCGGCGACGAAGGTGGGCGACACGGCCTCCAGCAAGGGGCGCCGGAACTCCTCGATCGTGCCCGGCATGTCCGCCCGCTCGTACCAGTGCCGATGGAAGAGACGGTAGTCGGTCCAGCCATCCACCGGCGCCGCGGCGGAGAACACGTCCGGCCGCCGGACGCCCATCCGGTAGGCGCCCGTCCCACCCATGGAACCCCCGGTGATGAACACGCGGCCTCGGTCGACCGCTACCAGGGCAGCAACGTCCTCGAGCACGCGGATCACGTCGTCTTCGCCGATGCCGTCGTAGAAGTTGGGACCGCGTCCATTGGCATTGACAAGCACCCAGCCATGGTCGTCGGCCCACTTCCGCTGCCAGGGCGAGAAGTCGGCGCTCACATACCAGCCGTACCCGTGGGCGTGCATCACGACGGGGTAGCCGCCGTCCGAGGGCGCGTTCGCGCGGGGCAGATAGAGACCGTACCCCTGCCGGGAACCGTCGACGGTGGACGTGTAGTAGCGCAACTGGCCGGCTCGACGGTCATCGGCGCGGGTGAGGGTGGGAGCCGCCAGGGCCAGGAGCGCAAGCAGCACGCGGCAGGCAGCGCCATGCGCAGCACCGGGTATCGGTAGCTGTGGCTGGTGCCGTCTGGGTGCTTGTGGAGGTGACTCGCGCATCTCTCGCTGCTTCCGAGTGGCAGGCCGTACCCGCTGCCTAGCGGCCCGTGACAGGTACCGTACGGAACACGATGTTCTTCCCGACCCTCGCCAGCAACCGCGCTCTGTCCGGCAGTCGCGCCCGCAACTCCTCCCAGTCTCTCGCCCGCGCGGTACCGATGGCGGCAGGGAGGGCAGCGAACAGGCTCCCCGCTTCGTCTCGGTCGTACTGCCAACCTCTCAGCCGGGCTCGGTTCCCGGGGAAATCGTACTCGCCGGGCATGTGGCCCACGACTACAACGGGCGTATCCAGGTAGAACAGCACACCCCTCGACATGCGCCCGTAGGCTACGACGCGCTCGCCGGGGCGGCGCAGGGCAGCCACCTGCCGGGCCAGCGCGCGCTCGGAGACCGGAGGCTGGGCCAGCTCCGGCGCGCGGCCGGCGATGTGGTATGCGCTCAGGACACACACGACGGCGATCCCGACGGCTGTCGCCAGCCTCTTCATGATACCCAGAACCATCACGCTCAAGCCGCCGAGGAGCAGGGCCGCGGCGATCAGGGCCAGGAAGGGATCGGTGGGGTAGCCGGCCCGGGCGATGGGTCCCATGCCGACCGTCTGCAGGGCGAGGCTGGCGCCGATGAGCAGCCCCCCGGTTGCGATGATAGCCGGGCGGCTGCGGTCGTGCGCGCTGCCAAGGTAGCGACCGACCAGGAGCGCAGCCGCCGGCAGAGCGGGCAGGACATACCCGAAGAGCTTGCCTGTCGGGATGCTGAACAGCACCACGGGAGCCGCAAGCCAGAGCAGCAGGAACACGGACGCCCGCCACTCTGCGGCCTGGCCGCGAGAGCGGGGCCCACAGGCATCGAGGTTGTGTTCAACAAAGGCTTTGACGGGCGAGGACGCCCGTCCTACGCGAACGGCAGCGGCTTGAACGGGCAGGAATCCCCCTTCTGCGGTGCGGTGTTCGTCGCGTAGGTCGGGCTTCCAGCCC
>Ga0315289_10000196_pt1 | contig 95906 bp, 67 predicted proteins | sample YL17G11_40_MG_FD_203452 | JGI IMG/M metagenome (GOLD analysis project Ga0315289, IMG submission 203452) | Sediment microbial communities from Yellowstone Lake, YNP, Wyoming, USA - YL17G11_40 | ecosystem: Environmental > Aquatic > Freshwater > Lake > Sediment | place: USA: Wyoming | collected... | reverse complement strand
AGCGATCCTCCCCAGTTCAGGCCCTTGCCTGTAAAGACGCCTTCGAAGGAGTGAGTGAGCTTCTTGAACTGGCCGAAAAGATAGCCTATTTCGCGACCCCCAACGCCTATATCGCCCGCCGGGACATCGATATCGGCTCCTATGTGACGATACAGCTCGTTCATGAACGCCTGGCAAAACCTCATTACCTCAAAGTCCGATTTACCTTTGGGATCGAAATCGCTTCCTCCTTTGCCACCGCCCATGGGGAGTGTCGTAAGGCTGTTCTTGAGGACCTGCTCGAAGCCGAGGAACTTCAAGATGCCGAGATTGACGCTGGGGTGGAATCGCAGACCGCCCTTGTAAGGGCCGATGGCGTTGCTGAATTCGACCCGAAAAGCGCGATTGACCTGGACCTCACCCCTGTCGTCCTGCCAGGTGACGCGAAACATGAATATTCTATCCGGCTCGGATATCCGCTCCAAAATCTTGGCATCGATATATTCCGGGTGTTTTTCCAGGCAGGGTCCCAACGTATCCACCACCTCCCGCACAGCCTGATGAAACTCCGGCTGGGCCGCATGCTTAGCTATAAGATTATCCATGAACTTTCCGGTGTACTCTTTGATATTGAGCACCGCCATACAGACCTCCTTAAGACGTGATTTTTACAGTTAATGAATCCTCAAATGGGGGATTTCCGGACGGAAACCAGAGCGAATAGCAGTCCCGGAAGATATCCGTGTAGGAAACGCCAATAACAACGGCATCCACGAGACCGCAATCTCGTGGAAAATTTCACAAGCTTCAACAACCACCACCCGATCGACTCCTTCAAGAAATCCAGGAAACGATACAAAATTACCCTAACTCTGATACAAAATACCCCATCGATAATGCCATGTCAAGTCAATTTTCAACTAAGTCAGCCTCAACTGACGCTTGGGGAAACGCTTCAGCGGGCTGGGAATCGATTTTAGGTTGACGGCAGGCATTCTGGGACGATATATTAAGGCTGGAGAATCGTGCGGAAATGACTGGCCTATCTTATTCAAAGATAATAGAATGCATTGAATCAAAGGGGTCTGGCCAGTTTTTTGCCGAAGCCTTTCCGGAAGTCGAATTGCTGATCAGTCACAGAAGCAGAGAAAAAGATGCGTGATCGCACGCTTAACGGCCTCCTGGGTCTTCCGAGGCATACGGAAGTTCCCTATGATGCCCTCATGCCGAGGAGAGTTAGTAATCTCCTGATCGTCAGCAGCCTCTATGACTACTTCACCATAATCGAAGATGGCAAGCTCTCGGAGATGATCTTCGCCGAATATCTCGACCTCGATCTCCGATTTACGCCGTCCATAGAGCGGGTTTCCACGGCGGAAGAGGCCCTGGAGAAACTTCGCGCCGAGACCTATGATCTCATAATCTCCATGGCCAGGGTCGGAGACATGAACATAGGGGAGTTCGGAGCATCGGTCCTTGAAATCAACCCCGACATACCTGTCGTTCTTCTTGCCGGCAGCACTCGCGAGCTCAGCATTCTTCCGCATATCGAGAGTCTCAAAGGTATAGATAGCGCTTTTGTCTGGATGGGTGACGTCAGGATATTCCTGGCCATAATCAAGTATATCGAGGATAGGCAAAACGCGGTGCACGATGCCGGGACGGCCGGAGTCCGCAGCATAATCCTGGTTGAAGATTCCGTGCAGTTCTACTCATCATACCTGCCGATTCTGTATACCGAGATAGTCAGCCAAACGCACGCTCTGACTGAGGAAAGTGTGAACCGGGCCCAGAAGATCATGCGCATGAGGGCCCGGCCGAAGATTCTCCTGGCCCGCTCCTATGAAGAGGCGGTCGACCTCTTTGAACGCCACCAGGACCACCTGCTTGGCATCATATTGGATGCCGCTTTTCCGAGAGGGGGCAAGATCGATCCGATGGCAGGCTTTGAAATCGCCCGAACGATGAGAGAAAAGGCACCCGGCCTTCCTATCTTAATGCAATCCGAGGCCCAGAATGCTCATGATGCCTCCTCGCTGGGAATAAGTTTCATCGACAAGAATTCACCAACGCTTCTGGCGAATCTCAGGGATTTCATGCGCCGCGACTTAGGGTTTGGTGATTTCACTTTTAGGCGGCCAGATGGAACTGTGATTAGCAGGGCGCCCGATCTGCACACATTGGAATGGGCTATCCAGGCAGTGCCCGACGAATATTTGCGGAGCAATGTTACTCGCAACGACTTCTACATCTGGCTCATGGCGCGGACCGAGTTCGAACTGGCTGAAAATATTAAATCACTGGCCGACAGGGCCGACATGAGCGCTACCGACCTGCGTCATGAGCTGCTCAGAGTTCTCAAGACCTTCAGGCAGCGCTCCATTTCGGGAGTCGTGGCCGACTATTCCAGCCGGACATTCGAGGGAAGTCTCGGATTCGTCAGGATAGGCGAGGGGTCGCTGGGAGGAAAAGGGCGCGGGCTGGCATTTATCAATTCGCTAATCAATACTTACAAGCTGGAGAACTATTTTGAGGGTGTCCGTATATTCGTTCCTCCCACCGCTGTCCTGACGACCGGCATATTCGAAAGATTCATGCAATCATCCGGCCTCTGGTCGTTCGTGCTGGGAGAGAAAGACGACGACAAGATCACGAGAACGTTTCTTGGGGTCGAGCTTCCTGCGGATGTTATGGAAAATCTCTGGAATTTTCTGCAATGGGTCCGTTATCCCCTGGCTGTGCGCTCATCCAGCTTGCTTGAAGACGCTTCCTATCAGCCATTTGCAGGAATTTACAAGACTTACATGATCCCCAACAACAATGATGATCCTGAGATCAGGCTGGCCGAGCTCAGCAGCGCTATCAAAATGGTCTACGCGTCGACTTATCATGCCGACCCCAAAGCCTATATGGAGTCACTCCCCAACCGGCTTGAAGAGGAAAGAATGGCGGTTATCATCCAACAAGTAGTGGGGAGGCGTCACCGCAGCTATTTGTACCCCAGTTTTGCAGGGGTTGGCCGCTCCTTGAATTTTTATCCCCTGGAGGGTGTCAAATCTGAAGACGGGGTGGTCTCGGTGGCCTTGGGGATGGGTAAGACGGTTGTCGACGGAGGCCGTTGTTTCCGGTTTTGTCCGGCCCATTCCAGGAAGCCGATACAGTCCTTCACGACCGCGGATTACTTGGAGAACTCTCAAAAGAGCTTTCTGGCTCTGGACCTAACGCGTTCCCCTTCCAGGGCAAGGCTCATATCGCCATCCTATCTTGACTTGACCAGCCTGAACATAGATGTAGCCGAAGAACACGGGACGCTTGGTCCCATCGGATCGGTCTATTCCGCCGACAACGATGCCATTTATGATGGCATCACAAGGCCGGGAATCCGCCTCGTTACCATGGCGGGCTTGCTTAAGGGGAAGCTTTTTCCCCTGGCGGATATCACCTCGTTCTTGCTGAAGGTTGGAACAGCGGCATCATCCTGTCCGGTCGAGATCGAATTCGCGGCTAACCTCTCCGACAAGCCGGACGAACCGCATGAATTCGCCTGGCTGCAGATCCGCCCTCTGGTGCTTGGTTCGGAGCTACAGGAAATCCAAATAGAGGACTTCGATACCCAAAGCGCCGTTTGCGTCTCGCACCGGGCGCTGGGAAACGGTTATATCAGGGGCATATATGACCTGATCTACGTCCGCGCCGACATTTTCGAGCGGGCCGCCACTCCCAAGATTGCCGCCGAAATAGGCGATCTCAACAACAAACTCAAAGAGAGCAAAAAGCCCTATCTGATTATCGGCCCGGGCCGATGGGGAAGTTCTGATCCCTGGCTTGGAATTCCCGTCAAATGGGGGCAAATCTCGGCCGCCCGCTGTATTGTCGAAACAGGTTTCAAAGACATGCAAGTTGATCCCTCGCAGGGCTCCCATTTTTTCCAGAATCTGATGTCGTTTGGAATTGGGTATTTGACTGTCGAGACCTACCACAGGAGGGGGGATTTTCTTGACACCTCATGGGTCGATAGCCTGCCGGCCGCTTCCGAAACGGAGTATCTTCGGCATATTGCATTTGATAAGCCCATAAGAATTGCGATAGATGGTAGAAAGAACTTAGGCGTCATCTTGAAGCCATCGGTCTGATCTCACAAGCCCCTGCCTATTATTTCGAGATTCTGGCGTCGTTCGCCATCGGCCGAATGACATGTTTGAGCCAATCTGGGTGCCAGTTGGTGGCCCCAAAACGGACCTTTATGAGTCCCTGTACCCACGCTTGGGCCATTCTTATAAGTCTTTAAGCGATATAATATTCCGATGAGATTGTAGTGATCATCCAGCAGGGAAATTGTTGCCTCTTGGAACAACAGGGGAAGCAAACCGTTTGACTGAATCAGGACTGGTGATCATGTCCATTCGGATAAGTTCTTTGAGAAATAAGTAAGCGATCAATTTGCCATAGGATATTGTTGGAGATGGTAATAGTTACCGTCTAAGTGCCGACCAGACTTATATAAGGGGTCGATATCACACCGAGCGTGAAGTGTGACGGCACCCTGTTCGGGATTTCCAGTCGGAGCGACTGGAGCAGCCCAACAATCGACAAAAGGGGAAAGGAGAGAAAAATGAGAACGATGATCATTTCCTCGATTATAGTCCTATTCGCCGGCATTTCGGCATTTGCCGGCGACAGGCCGGCAGGCTATTATGGCCTGGGACCAAGGCTCGGAGTAACCTCCAATCCTGACCAGGTCCATTTCGGAATGCATCTTGACCTGGGAGAGCTGACGCCGAATCTGATGATGGTTCCGAACCTTGAAGTTGGCCTCGGCGATCACGTTACTTCAATTGCCCCATCCTTTGAGCTCGATTACCGCTTCCGTTCCAGCTGGGGCGTTTGGAGCCCTTATGCCGGCGGCGGTATCGGCCCGGTCTTTTATTCCGTCGACAACTATGGCAGTGAAACGGATGCCGGGTTTTATGTTCAGGGTGGCATAATGAAGGGCTTTGTGGGGCGAAATTCGGGGTACTTTTTCATCGAGGCTAAACTCGGCCTGATTGATGCCCCCGACGCCAAGTTCACGGTCGGCTGGACCTTCGCTCAATAGCCCAGGAATAGCCCGTTAAGAATCGAAATCATTCTTGTGCAGCCTGAATGCAGGCGGTAGTCGTGCGCCGACACCTGAAAAAGACAATGATCATAATGTATGCTGGTGTTTGCGGCGGTAAACCCGGGCGGCAGCCGAGCCGCCTGGGGCGCCGCCCGTATTGATTGCATGATCAGTTCATGGTTAAGCTCATATCTGCCCTGGTGACCAAATCGCGACCGGATTTCGCTCCTTTCCGCAAATTGTATCCCTCGTCAAGTCTTCATATTAAGTCTCACATTTAGTCGCAATGCATTTTTACGATTTCTTTACATCAGCTTTATAGCAATTTACGGATTCTTTACTCGCCCGCAGAGTATATAGACGGTTAATCACGGGAGCCGGCATGCCCGGTTTTGGAGCGACGATTTTCGGCAAAGGGAGGATGGAGATATTCCATGGATTTCATCATAGCAGGGATCATCTCGATCGGACTGCTTGCGTATCTGGTATACGTGATCTTTAATCCCGACAAGCTCAAATAGAGGATAGATTTGTCAACGAATGATTTCATGTCCGCAGGATCCTGGGGACAGGTTGCGCTGTTCGTCGGCGCGCTAATCCTGGTTACGCCGATCCTGGGCTCATACATGGCCCGCGTTTTCAAAGGCGAGAAGCACGTTTTGACCGGCGCCCTTGGATGGCTCGAAAGAGGAATATACCGGCTGTGCAGAATCGATTCATCGGAGGAGATGGGCTGGAAGAAGTATACCGGTGCACTTCTGGTGTTCAACGCGCTCGGTTTTCTGGCCGTATTTCTGTTGCAGATGCTTCAATCGAAACTGCCATTCAATCCGCAGGGCCTGGCCAACGTCTCATGGCACTCGTCGTTCAACACTGCTGTCAGCTTCATGACCAACACCAACTGGCAGGGGTACGCGGGCGAAACTACCATGAGCTACCTGACACAGATGCTTGGGCTGGCGGTCCAGAATTTCCTGAGCGCCGCGACAGGGATTGCGGTTTTTCTGGCGCTGGCCAGAGGGATAATTCATAAGAGTACAACCAACATTGGCAATTTCTGGGCGGATACGGTCAGGTCGACTCTATACGTGCTTCTTCCGTTAGCGATCATTGTGGCGGTGATTCTGATCAGCCAGGGTGTAGTGCAAGATTTCACCCCCTATAAAGATATCACCACGCTGGAAGGGGCGACGCAGACGATTCCGATGGGGCCGGCGGCGTCTCAAATTGCAATCAAGCAGATCGGGACTAACGGCGGCGGCTTTTTCAACGCCAACAGCGCTCATCCATATGAGAACCCTACGCCGCTTTCCAATTTCATCGAGATGTTATCAATATTAATAATCCCGGCGGCGTTGACATACGCTTTTGGCTCGATGGTCAAGAACAGAAGGCATGGATGGGTGATTTTTACCGTGATGCTGATCCTTTTCTTGGCCGGCCTGGGCATCTCCCTCTATTCGGAATACAACGGCAACCCGCACTTGGGCGGCATCTCGGCCATGGAAGGCAAGGAGACTCGTTTCGGCATCACCAACAGTATCCTCTGGTCAACTGCAACGACTTCAGCTTCTAACGGTTCGGTCAACGCCATGCACGATAGCTTATCGCCGCTCGCTGGAGGCGTGGCCCTGTTTAACCTCATGGTCGGCGAGGTCATCTTCGGGGGAGTCGGCGCGGGCATGTATGGCATGCTGATATTCGTTTTGCTGACGGTATTCCTGGCCGGCCTGATGGTGGGACGAACTCCGGAATATCTCGGAAAGAAGATCGAGGCCAGGGAAATGCAGATGGCGATCCTGGCCATCCTGGCGCCCTGCGCTGTAATCTTGATTGGAGCCGGGGTGTCGGCGGTGTTGCCAGCCGGTCTTTCGAGTCTCTCCAACAAGGGACCACACGGGCTAAGCGAGATTCTTTATGCGTTCTCGTCGGCGGCCGGCAACAACGGCAGCGCCTTCGCGGGCTTGAACGCCAACACGCTTTATTACAATCTCATGCTGGGCATTACGATGTTGATCGGGCGTTTTGCGGTCATCATTCCGGCATTGGTAGTCGCCGGCAATCTGGCTGCAAAGAAGGAGACGGCAAAATCGGTTGGCACATTCAACACCGACAATGCCACTTTCGGTGTTCTGCTGACCTCGGTCATCCTGATTGTCGGCGCCCTGACATTTTTCCCGGTTCTCTCCCTGGGGCCAATCGTCGAACACTTCCTCATGTTGGCCGGAAAGGTCTTTTAGGTGAGAATATGACTGATAGAACGATTAATGCATTTAGCAGGAAGATGATTCTCGTCGCAGTCGGCGACTCATTCAAGAAACTTAATCCCGGGGACGAAATTAGAAATGCGGTGATGTTCGTCACCTTGATTGGAGCCGTACTGACCTCGATTATCTTCGCGCTGAACCTTTTCAAGGGCGTTTTTTCAAGCTTCGAATTCCAGATTGCACTCTGGCTCTGGTTCACCGTCCTTTTTGCCAATTTCGCCGAGGCTGTCGCCGAGGGCCAGGGCAAAGCCATGGCCGAAAGCCTCAAGAAGGCGCAGGTCCAGGTTTCGGCCCGCCTGCTTAAGAATGGGAAAGAATCGCGAATCGCGGCTACAGATCTGAAAAGGGGCGACGTCGTTGTCTGCGAGGCTAATGACATAATTCCTGCTGACGGCGAAATAACCGAGGGGATCGCCAGTGTCGACGAGTCGGCTATCACCGGCGAGTCGGCTCCGGTGATCCGGGAGAGCGGAGGGGATCGCAGCGCGGTAACCGGAGGGACGCGTGTCATCAGCGACCGCATCGAGATTCGCATTACCGCTGTGCGCGGCAATACGTTTATAGATCGCATCATATCGCTGATCGAAGGCGCCAAACGTCAGAAGACGCCCAATGAAATTGCTCTTAACATCGTCCTGGTCGGCTTGACTATCATCTTTCTGCTGGCCGTCGCCACGCTCAAGTTTTTTGCAGACTACAGCGGCCAGGCCGGCGGTCAGGATCTTTCCAAGATCGTAACAGTGCCAGTCTTGATTGCGCTTCTGGTCTGCCTGATCCCCACAACTATCGGCGGCCTCTTGAGTGCCATCGGCATTGCCGGGATGGGAAGATTGATTCGGCACAACGTCATCGCCAGAAGCGGAAGGGCCATCGAGGCCTCCGGCGACATCGATACGCTTCTCCTGGACAAGACCGGCACCATCACCTTTGGCAACCGCATGGCAGTCGAATTCATACCGGCGCCCATGATCTCTGCCAGTCATCTGGCCGAGGCGGCACAATTGGCATCATTGGCAGACGAAACCCCTGAAGGCCGGTCGATCGTGGTTCTCGCCAAAGAGAAATTCGGCTTGCGCGGACAGACTCTTACGCCCAGACAGGCCAAGTTCGTGCCGTTTTCGGCGCAGACAAGGATGAGCGGAATAGACGTGCTCGATGACGATGGGATGGTCTCCCTTTCAATCAGGAAAGGTGCCGTTGATGCCATCCGTCATTATGCCGAATGTAATGGCAACAGTTTCCCGACGCAGCTTCAAGAGGCGATTGTGAGGATCTCGCATTCCGGTGGCACGCCATTGGCAGTTGCCGACGAGAAGCATTATCTGGGAGTGGTGCATCTGAAGGACGTGGTCAAGGGGGGGATCAAGGAACGATTTGCCGAGCTTCGACAGATGGGAATCAAAACTGTGATGATCACCGGCGACAACCCCCTGACGGCGGCGGCAATCGCTGCCGAGGCCGGAGTCGACGACTTTATCGCGCAGGCGACTCCGGAATCGAAGCTCGATCGCATTCGCGCCGAACAGGGCGCCGGGCATCTGGTCGCCATGACTGGTGACGGCACCAACGATGCACCGGCGCTGGCCCAGGCTGACGTTGCCGTGGCCATGAATACCGGTACCCAAGCCGCCCGCGAGGCCGGCAACATGGTTGACCTTGATAGCAACCCTACGAAACTGATTCAGATAGTTGAGATAGGTAAGCAGCTTCTGATGACCCGCGGGGCCCTGACCACGTTTTCGATTGCCAACGACGTGGCTAAGTATTTCGCCATAATTCCGGCTATGTTCGGAACGCTCTATGCGCTATCCGCACAGGGACCCGGACCGCTTGCGGCTTTGGATATTATGAAATTGCACTCGCCACAAAGCGCCATTCTGAGCGCCGTCATTTTCAATGCCCTTATAATTGTGGCGTTGATACCGCTGGCGTTGCGGGGAGTACATTATAAAGCCCAGAGCGCGGCCGCGCTGTTGCGCAGGAATCTGTTGATATTTGGCCTCGGAGGGTTGATTGCGCCTTTCATTGGAATCAAGGCGCTGGATCTCTTGATCGTGGCAGCAGGATTAGTGAGATAGGAGACAAAATGAAAATCGTCATTCAAGCCTTAAAGCTCTTCTTATTACTAACGGCAATAACCGGGATTATTTATCCCTTGGTGATTACTGCTCTGGGGCAAATTGCCTTTCCCAACAAGGCTAATGGAAGCCTTGTTAGAAAGGACGGGAGAATTGTAGGATCATCCTTGTTGGCACAGAAGTTTGCAAGCGAAAAGTATTTCTGGCCGCGGCCATCGGCTGTCGATTACAATCCTCTGCCTTCAGGCGGGTCGAATCAAGGGATGATTAGCGCATTGCTTGACTCGACAGTGAAGGAACGCAGGAAATTCCTAATTGAGGCGGATCCGCGTTCCGCTAATGTGCCGCCGGATTTGCTGTTCGCATCCGGCAGCGGGCTCGATCCCCACGTCTCGCCCGAGGCGGCCCTATACCAGGTGGATCGAATCGCTCGCGCCCGTCAGCTTGACAACGAGCAGAGAAAATCGTTAACTAATCTTGTGCAAAATCAGATCGAACAACCGATGTTCGGAATTCTGGGGCAACCGAGGGTCAATGTCCTGGAGTTGAACTTGGCCCTCGACTTGGCTCCCATCGGTAATGGGCCATGACCGACGACGACCGACCTGACCCTGATGTCCTGCTAAACGCCCTCAAGAAAGCCGAGAGGACCGAACGCAGCGGTAAACTGAGCATTTTTTTTGGAATGGCGGCCGGTGTGGGAAAGACGTACGCCATGCTCGAGGCGGCCCAAGACCGGCTGAGGGAAGGTGCCGATATCGTCATCGGTGTCGTCGAGACTCATCAGCGGGCAGAAACGGAATCTCTTATGGTCGGCCTGCCGATCATTCGGCGCAAAAGAACAACCTACAAAGGCGCTGTCCTCGAGGAAATGGACCTTGACGAAATCCTTCGCCGAAAGCCGGCGCTGGTGCTGATCGACGAGCTGGCGCATACCAATGTCCCGGGTTCCCGTCATCACAAGCGCTGGCAGGACGTGCTGGAGATTCTCGATGTCGGAATCGATGTTTACACGACTCTCAACGTTCAGCATATTGAGAGTCGAAAAGAAGATATCGAGGCCATAACCCGCATCACCATCCGCGAGACCGTCCCCGATTCCATCCTGGAGCGCGCCGCTCGAATCGATCTCATTGACATCACCCCCGAGGAACTCCTGAAACGTTTGCAGGATGGCAAAGTCTACCTCGGAGATATGGCCGAGCGCGCGGCCCAGAATTTCTTTAAGGATGACCGACTTACGGCTCTGCGTGAAATGGCCCTCAGGTTTACCGCAGAGAAGGTTGAAAACGATCTTCGCGCCCTGCTGGCGATGAAGGGCCGGATTTCCGGCTGGCGATCGACCGAGCGAATCATGGTGGCCATCAGCCACAGCCCCACCTCGGAAAACCTGATCCGCACCACTCGTCGCATTGCATTCAGCCTCGATGCCCCCTGGATTGCCGTGCATATCGACTCCGGTGCCACTTTAAGTGAGGCTGACAGGATGCAGCTATCGAAAAACCTCACGCTGGTCCGAGAGTTGGGAGGCGAGGTCGTGACCACGGCCGGGCCGGATGTCGCCGAGGCCCTGAAGCGGATTGCCGAGCAACGCGGCATCACCCAAGTCGTTTTCGGCAGGCCGGCACGCAATTGGCTCAAGAGCGTCTTCAGCGCCGGGACCCCTCTGGACAGGCTTGTGAGTGAAAGCGGCAGTTTTGATGTTTTGATTCTCAGGCAGGAGACTCAAATGAAAAAGCCGAAGCGCTTTTGGCCGCGCTTCGAGCCCCAATCGGGGCTGCTGTCGTACTGGTACCTGGTCTGGATCATCGCCGCCGTCTCATTTGTCAACGGCATGCTCAACCCCCTGATAGGTTACAAGGCCGCCGGGTTTATCTTTCTCCTCTCTATCCTGATCATCAGCCTTTTCGTTTCGCTGGGGCCAATCCTCTTTTCGGCCGTACTGAGCTCCATGGTCTGGGATTTCTTCTTCATCCCCCCTCGGGGGACGTTTTACATCAGGGCGCCCGAGGATATTATCATGGGAATCGCCTATTTCGTCGTAGCAGTAGTAACCGGCACGCTTACGCATAAAATCCGCAGGCGCGAGAAGATGCTTCGGCAGCGCGAGGAGCGGACCCAGGCACTGTATGAGATAGTGAAAGTGATTGCCTCCGAGACAGTCAAGGAGAAATTCATCGAGGAGGCCGTGGCCAAGCTGGGTTTGATTTTCAATGCCGACTGCCTGGTTCTTCTCGCCGACCCGTCCGGGAACCTGAACGCCGTCGGCGCCATGACGGGTGATTTCGATCTTGGTGAGCAGGAGATGGCCGTCGCGAAATACTCGTTCACCAGTAACAAGGCGTCGGGATGGTCGACCGATACGCTGTCATCCTCCGATTCGCTGTATCTTCCCCTTATGGGGACGACCAATACCGTGGGTGTGCTCGTCTACAGGCCGAAAATCAAAACCAGGCTTTTGCCGGAGGAATCCAATTTTCTGAACACGGTCGTCAGGCAACTGGCGATCGGTATCGAACGCGAGCTGTTGAACGAGCAGTCCGCCAGGACCCGGCAACTGCAGGAATCGGAGCGGCTGCACCAAACAATTCTCGATTCGATTTCGCATGAAATACGCACGCCGCTGACCGCCATAACAGGGGCGGCGTCGGCCTTGCAGAACGAGGAGATGGTCTCGGATGATCAGACTCGCCGCGAGTTGGTCGACCAGCTGGCTGATGCATCTGAAAGGCTCAATTCGACGGTTGGGAATCTCCTCGACACATCACGCCTCAGCGCCGGCGCAATTCGGCTTGAAAAGGAATGGTGTGATCCCAAGGACTTAATTTCAATCAGCCTGGAGCGCCTGGATAGAGTATTAGAGGGACGTCGGATTCAAGTGAATTTGCCCGAAAAGCTGCCGTTGATTTTCGTGGACATGCGTTTTTTCGAGCAGGTATTTGCAAATCTATTGCGTAACGCGGCCGCCATGACCGCGCCGGATTGTGAAATATCGATAGAGGCCAAAGTCACCGCGGATACCATGATCGTTTCCATTGCCGACAGTGGCCCGGGAATCCCCGCGGAATCACAGGAGCATATATTCGAGAGATTCTATCGTATACCGGGCACTCCCGCCGGCGGGGTCGGGCTGGGATTGTGGCTGGTCAAGAACATCGTCGAGATGCACGGGGGCAAAATATCCGTCTCCAACCGGCCCGGCGGGGGGGCGGCATTCGCGATTCGACTGCCCATCGAGGGCCAGCCGGAACCACCACTGGAGTCTGAAAATGACGAAGGGATTTAGAATTCTGATAATCGATGATGAGGTCGCTATAAGAAGATTGCTCAAGGTCAGCCTCAAATCGCAGGGCTATGACGTTATCGAGACGGCAAATGGCGGAGATGGTGTCCGGCAGGCGGCCATGAACCGGCCCGATCTCATCATCCTGGACCTGGGATTGCCAGATATGGAGGGCTTGCAGGTCCTGATGGCGATTCGGGAATGGTCGACGGCCCCCGTAGTTGTCCTGACGGTCCGCGACTCCGAGACGGATAAAGTCTCCTTGCTCGATGCCGGCGCCAATGATTACGTGACCAAGCCGTTCGGCGTCCCCGAGCTTCTGGCGCGTGTCAGGGCGGCCCTGAGATTATCTCAAGCAGAGAACAACGAACCTGTGTTTAAGAACGGCCAACTCGAGATCGATTTCGCGGCGCATACCGTAAAGTTGAAGGCGGAAGAGGTCAAACTGACCGACACCGAATACCGGCTCCTTTGCCTGCTGGCCAGAAACGCCGGAAAACTCTTGACGCAGAGACAGCTTCTCAAAGAAGTTTAGGGCATCTCGGCGATTGAGCATACACATTATTTGCGCATCTATGTTGCCCAGCTTCGCCACAAGCTCGAGAAAGACCCCTCTCGCCCCAAATTGATCATAACTGAGCCGGGGGTTGGATATAGAATGACGGTTTTAAGTTGAATTTACTGGAGGCGGGGGGAATTGAATTCACCTTCGGCGATCAAGCCCCATTGGGGGCAGCTTTATCCACCGGAGACTATTGCCTGCCATCCCGTTTTGAGATTCTCTAGCATATCAATTCTGGTTCGAACATATTAATCTCTTTCCATTCGGCAAATTAAGCTGCTATGATGAGAAGCTAATATTTCCCTCTGATTGAACACTTACAAAGACGGTATTTTGTCCCGGTCAATAGCGTCAGTTTGGAAATAGACATGGAGTAAGGAATTCACGTTTCGTCTCAGAGAAATGAAACGACCGGAACTGTATTTCTTGTGGCTGCTTGGCGGTGCGCAGGATAAGTTCGAACCCCCCTCACAGGAATCAAAAACCATCCCGATGTGAAACCACCATCAAATATTCCACGTACTGCTACGAGCACGGGAACTATACCATTTGGAGACAGTTATTGCTTAGAGAAAAAAGGAGGGCTCGATAATGTCTCGACATTTCGACCCGGCCGATAATTCAGATTCGAAAGAAATCGAATTCAACCGTGATAGATAAACGTGCTATACGGCGGTAATGTTAATTCGCTGAAATGATTTTTCAAGTCTTCAGTCCGAGAGGTATGCAGATGACAACTTGGTTGCCAAGGTTCTTATCGGGGCTACAATCGAATATGATATCATGGGGTCTCTTCGCCATCATGGCGTTTCAAACATTGTTGATTCCTTCATTCACAGCAAGTGCGCAAACGGCTTCAAATCCAGACAGCGCCCTGGCGGATGTACTCGACAAAATCCAGGGGACGCGGCTGTCATTGCGGCAGGCCGAGCAAAGCGCCCTGAAAAATGCGACACCCGTCCGCATAGCAGAGGCATCATACCTGGCGGCGCGCGGCGCGCGGCGTGGAGAGCGGGGAGCGTTTGATCCCGAGTTATTTGCCAGCCTTAACTACCTGGATAGCGAAGAGCCGACGGCGTCCTTCTTTTCCGGCGCCCCGGTTCTTCACACCAAACAGACCTTGTCACGTTCCGGATTGAGGATGGATTTGCCGACAGGAACGAGTCTGGAATTGGCGTTGAACACGGTCCGTCTCGAAACGAATTCGGATTTTGCATTTCTCAATCCTGAATTCGATGCCTTCGGCAGCCTCAGTATTCGTCAATCGTTGCTGCGGGGATTTACGGCATCCGGCAGGAAGCAGCTGACTCAGTCGCAACGACTCTACGATGCCGAAACCGCTCGTTATGACCAACAGGTTTTGACTACCATTGCCGATGTCGAACGAGGCTACTGGGACCTCTATGCCGCCGAGCATGATTATGCCGTGCAGGTGCTTACTCGTGACCGCGCGGAATCGTTCTTAAAAGAAACCGAGATGCGTGCGACTGCGGGGTTGGTCGGTCCAAATCAGGTCGCCAGCGCCCGAACCTTTCTGGCCGAACAGGAACTCTCGCTATTGGATCTTGAAGAGCAAATGGATCGCCAATCCGACCAACTGGCGTCCTTAATCGGAATGCGACCGGAAAGCGGATCAACTCGTCTCATTCCGGCTGATAAGCCGCCGAGCGATTTTGAAGTTGAGCCCGTGGATGTACTTGTCGAACGGGCGATAAAGAGCAACCGCAACCTTATTGCCTCACGGCATGTTATAGAAGCTGCGAAATCCCAGGCGGATGCTGCCTCCTGGGAGGCTCTCCCGAGCGTCGATCTTGTTGGATCAGTAGATGGGAGTGGTCTATCGGGAACACCGCGGCCGGTTATCTTTGGCGGCGATACGCTTGTGACGTCTCGTAGCGGCAATTTCAATGACGCTATAAGCCAGGCGGTCAAGCGCGATTTCCCGGGATGGAGTATCGGCGTGGAGGTCAGCATCCCGATTGGCCTGCGCAAGGGCTTGGGAGAAAAAGAGCGGCTGAACGCTGAGGTCGTTGGGGCGCAACAACGATATATAGAAGAATCCCGGGCGCTCGAGGAGCAAGTTCGCGCATCTTATCGGGAATTGAGTCATGGGAAAGATCGCATCACTGCTGCAAGAGAAGGAGTCGAAGCGGCACAAGAACAGGTTCGCATCGGTCTTATCGAGTTCCAAAACGGACGTTCAACGGCGTTTGAATTGGTGCGCCTGGCCGAAGATCTTGCGGTAGCTCAGCGCCGCTATTCCGAGGCGCTGGTTCGGACCGCCAAAGCAGCCGTGACATTGCGCCAACTGACCTCGGATGAATCCATCTTAACGACCATTCAACAAAGAGAGGATTAATAATGATAGAAAGCAAAAATGCCGAAATTTCCCGGCTATTAGCCATTTCGAGCAAGGTGAATCTCTTCCTTACGGCTGCACTCATGATTGTGATTTTCCTTGCATGTTCCGGACGACAAACCAGTGGCGGTCATTTCTCGATGCCCCCGACGCCGGTTGAAGTCGCCAAGGCAATGTCGCAAACGGTTGTAGATAAGTTCGAGGCGGTCGGCACCATCGAGGCCGATGAGGCAGTCAGTATCGTTTCGGAGATCGATGCCGCCATAGCCAGCCAGCCTTTCGACGAGGGGACCGCCGTGAAGCAAGGAGAACTCATCGCCCAGCTTGACGATTCCCAGCTTGCGGCGGATGTTGCTCGCACCGATGCCCTCCGGGCCCAGAGCAAGGCAACGTTCGATCGCGTAAAGGCAATTGTAGAGCAGGGAGCAGGCAGCCCTCAGGATCTGGATGACGCCGCCGCGGCATTGAAAGTGGCCGAGGCGAATTTGGCGATGGCTCAAGCCCGCTTTGCCAAAACGCGAATCGTGGCGCCGTTCGATGGCATAATCGGCGTCCGGCGGGTGAGTGCTGGCACTTTCATGCGAACTGGCCAGCCCATAACCGAACTTGCCAACATAGATAACATCAGGGTGAGCTTCTCCGCCCCTGAGAATTACCTGGTGCAGATGCGACGCGGCGCTGAAGTCGCAATCTCCACAACGGCAAATCCAGAACAAGTGCGTGGGAAAATAATCGCCATAGAGCCAGTCATCGATCCCGGCACGCGGAATGCTAGAGTAGTGGCCCGAGTGGCCAATCCAGGCCGGAAATTTCGCCCCGGAATGTCGGCCAACATCGAGGCCGTCCTGAGCGAACGCCCAAATGCCATAACTATTCCAAGCGAGGCGGTGTTCGCCACCGGAAACCAGTCTTTTGTTTTTGTGATCAAGCCCGACAGCACCGTGGCCCGCGCAGGTGTCCAGCTGGGGCACGAGGATGGCCGACGCAGTCGAGGTTGTGGGTGGTTTGGAACCGGGAGCAATGGTTGTTAAGGCAGGGCATCAAAAGCTTTATGATGGCGCCAAAGTTATGGCGGTGTCCTCGCAAGGTCCGGCCTCGACGAATAATCCTGAAAATAACTAGAACGAGTAACGGTGAAAACGTCAACTGATGAAACTCGAGCGGCAGATTATCGAAACCTGGAAAGCCCACAACCGCATAACTATGTTTGTAATCGGAAATATCCCCGATGATGCTCTCAGCGCTACTTTGAGCGTGCGGGGCGGCAGAGATATTGCCCGTCAATTTGCTCACGTTCATATGGTGCGCGTCTGGAGATTGGAAGCGACCAGCAGAAAACTGGCAAAAGGTCTCGTAAAATTCGAAAAGGGAACAACTCCCCGCAGGAAACAGCTCCTGGACGCTCTTGAGCAATCGGGCGAGGCGATCGAGCGATTGTTGCAGCATTGCATCGAGAATGACGAAACGACAACAAATTTCAAACGCCAGACTATTCCCACGCTCGGGTATTTAATTTCGCACGAGGCGCATCACCGCGGCAGCATAATATTGACAATGAAACAAAGCGGTTTCAAGCTCCCCGATACATTGAAGTGGGGAGTCTGGGACTGGAGGAAGTTCAGACAAAGTCAATCATGAACGTCGCCTGGTGCTCAATACGAGTCACGATGACCAGGCGGCCGACCTGTGGGAGTTAACGCATCATGATTCTACCGGCAAATGTAAATGGGAACACAGAATCCTGGTCAACATTTACTTTGGAGTGCAACGTGAAAATGGAGAATTATCATGAAACTTAGCCAGATATCTATCCGACGGCCGGTATTTGCCAGCGTCATGAGCCTGGCGATTGTGCTGTTCGGCATTATAGCTTTTACCCGTCTCCCGGTTCGCGAATATCCCGACATCGACCCTCCGATTATTTCGGTCGTCACCATATATCGCGGCGCCAGTCCCAGCGTCGTCGAGACGGAGATTACAAACGTGCTCGAAGAGCAGTTCGCCACGCTGGAAGGAGTCAAGACGATTTCATCAGAAAGCCGCGAGCAGGGCTCTGTAATTACCATTGAGTTTGAATTGAACCGCGATGTTGATCAGGCGGCCAACGACGTTCGCGATAGGGTATCTCGCATACGCGGAAGTCTTCCACGGGAGGTTGACGACCCGATTGTTTCAAAGGTCGACGTCAATGCCCAACCGATTGTCTGGCTGGCCTTGTACAGCGAGCAGCATAATGGTTTGGAGTTAACCGATGTGGCCGACCGCGTTCTCAAGGAACGAATCCAGCGCCTGCCGGGGGTTGGCTCTGTATTCATCGGGGGTGAACGCCGCTACGCGATGCGAGTCTGGCTCGATCCGCTGCGCATGGCTGCCCACGGCCTGACGACTCAGGACATAGAAGCGGCGATTCGCAACGAGAATGCGGAAATTCCCGGGGGGCGAATCGAAGGCGAGACGCGTGAATTCGCGGTCCGTACTCGGGGCGAGCTTTCCAAACCTGAGGATTTCGGCGCCATCATAGTCTCCCATAATGAAAACGACATGGTGCGCCTGCGCGACGTTGCCGATGTTGCGGTCGGAGCAGAAGATGAGCGGACCGTGGCTCGTTACAACGGCCAGCCGGCGGTGGGCCTGGGCATAGTCAAGCAATCCAAGGCCAGCACAATAGATGTCGCAGCCGCGGTTCGTTCGGCGCTGCCGGAATTATCCAAGACGATTCCCGAAGGAATGAAATTGGACGTCGCATACGATTCCTCGACATTCATCAACGAGTCGATTTCCCAGGTGGCCGAGACTCTTATCATCGCCATGTGCTTGGTGATCTTGGTCGTGCTGGCTTTCTTGAAGAGTTTCCGCGCCACAACCATCCCCACGCTGGCCATTCCTATCTCGATTATCGGGGCATTCGCAGTCGCCTATTTCGCCGGCTTCACAATTAATATTCTCACGCTTCTGGCTCTTGTATTGGCGATTGGCCTGGTTGTCGACGATGCCATCGTGGTCCTCGAAAATATTTACCGACACATGGAGATGCGAAAAGGAAGGCTTCAGGCGGCATATGACGGAAGCAATGAGATAGGATTTGCCGTAATTGCAACTACGGTCGCCTTGGTGGCAGTATTCGTGCCGCTTGCATTCCTAAGGGGGTCTGTCGGGAGGCTGTTCAATGAATTCGGCGTCACGGTTGCTGTGGCCATATTAATCTCCGGCTTCGTGGCGTTGACTATGACACCCATGCTGTCATCTAAAATTCTGAGGCCGCTTCACGGAACAAGCTCCAGTTGGGCATCGAGGTCCTTCGACAGGTTCTTCGAATTGCTTGACCGATTCTATAATTGGACCTTAAACGTAGCCTTGCGAAACCGGAAATGGGTAATTGCAGGGGCGGCAGTGACCGTCGTTTTGGGCCTGCTCATATTCAAGCTCTTGCCGAGCGAGCTGGTGCCGACTGAAGACCGCGGAATTGGATTCGGCATCGTGATTGCGCCGGAAGGGGCCACGCTGGCCTATACCGACAATTACATGAGACAGATAGAGCAACGTCTCCTGGCGCTGCCGGAGACGCGCGCCCTATTCACCGCCACAGGATTGGGCTTTGGCGGTCCGGGGCAGGTCACTAATGGTTTCATGTTTCTGGCGCTCAAGCCTCGCGGCGAACGACACAAATCCCAGCAGCAAATCGTCCAGGAATTATTCCCCCAGTTGTTTTCAATTCCCGGGGTTCTGGCGTTTGTGATCAACCCTCCCAGTTTGGGAGGAAGTTTCGCATCGAGCCCGGTGGAATACGTCCTCCAGGCAGACAATTATGATGAGCTTAGCCAGGGCGTCGGAATCATGATGGGCGAAGCCTCGAAATTAGGATACTTGATAAACCTGGATACCGATTTGCGATTGAATAAGCCTCAGTTGGACATCAATATCGATCGCGAGCGGGCCTCAAGCCTGGGACTCTCAGTAACCGATATTGGCACAACGCTGGAAACCCTTTTGGGCGGACGCGCCGTTACGAATTTCAAGCGAGGTACGAAACAATATGATGTCATCCTGCAAATGAAACCGCAGGCGCGGGCAACCCCGGAGGCGATTCAGGATATCTATGTGCGAGGCGCGTCCGGCCTGGTCCAATTAGCCAATGTCGTAAAAATGAATGAGACCGTAGCGCCGAAAGAACTGAATCATTACAATCGGGTGCGTTCAGCAACCATCACTGCCAGCCTTGTTCCCGGCGTCTCTCTGGGCCACGCTCTCGACGACCTCGACCGCATAGCCGCGGAAAAGCTGCCGTCCGACATCAAACGCGAATTCGCGGGTCAATCATTGGAATATAAATCATCGAGCTCGAGCCTCTACTTCATGTTCCTGCTTGCAGTCGTATTTATTTACCTCGTTCTCTCCGCCCAATTCGAAAGCTTTATTCATCCGCTGACCATTCTCCTTTCCGTGCCGCTTGCGGTCTTTGGAGCTTTGCTCACTCTGTTCATCTTCGGCCAGAGCTTGAACATCTATTCCCAAATCGGCCTGATTATGCTCATTGGTCTCGTCACCAAAAACTCGATTTTGATTGTCGAGTTCTCGAACCAGTTGCGCTCGCGCGGGCGGAATGTAATCGATGCGGTGATTGAGGCCGCAACTATCAGGCTCAGGCCCATCCTGATGACGTCCTTTGCCACGATTTTCGGCATCCTGCCGATCGCGATCGGGCTTGGCGCCGGCGGGGAGTCGCGTCGCCCGCTTGGCCTGGCAGTCGTCGGGGGATTGCTCACTTCCACATTTCTGACTCTGGTGATAGTGCCGGTTGTCTATACGCTTCTGGCCCGCTTCACAAAGGCCTTGAAGACCGACGATGCAAATCGGGAAGAAAGTAGTTCAACGGCCGGCGCCATCAGCACGAAGGAATTTGTCGGCGAGGCGACCGGGCCGGCGGCATAAGGTGCCGAGACGAAAATCGATTTGCGTTGAATTCATTTCTTGGGGCTATCGACCCCGCGCCGAAGATTCGCAGTTGATTTCGGGCCATAGTGAGGCGATTGTATGTGCTTTTGTGCGAACGTGGGAAAACGCAGTGCGCATCATTTTTCGAGCTCCATCTGCTGCATATTTTCTGACGATTTACAGTGAAGACTGCAAGCGGAGAGGCCGGGATTCAAAGAAGCCCAATTCCGGCAACAACTTACGGGACATAGAAATAGCCCGAATTCAATGTAAATCAATATGTTAGCTTCGATGAAGTTCGGTGAAGTTGGCGACGTTTAGGGGAGTTCGCAGTTAGAACACGGTTAGAAAATATGACTGCGATTCTTAATTACTGGCTGAGAAGATGATAATGACAAATACTCAACAACAAGCCATATATATCCCTGTATAATTTAATGAGGATGCAAATGACGAAGGATATGAGGCCGCTCCAAGCCATGCTTAACCATCAATGGTTCATTGTTAAGAACATCAACGGCGGGGCCATCGATTATTATTTGACCTCTATCAATAACGATTACCCGAGTACAGACCTCCACGATAAATTCGAGATCGTGTGAGGCTATTAGCTGGGTAACCGGCAATTTGTGAAGCATAGATTTTAGTTCGCGTCGTCCCCTCGGATCAAGCCCGCCAGTCGGTTCATCCAAAGCAAGCGCTTTAGCTTGGCAGGCCATAAGACCAGCCAGGCATACCTTTCGTTTTTCTCCTTGACTCAGTTGATTGGTTTGACGAGACCCGAAATCAGCCAAGCCCACTTGATTCAGGACATCCTTTAATATGCGTGATATATCTTCTTTGCTCCTGCCCAATTGTTGCGGCCCAAATGCTATGTCTTCACTAACGGTGGGCATAAATAGCTGGTCATCGGGGTCTTGAAACAAAAGCCCCATCATAGAGCGAACCAGTGGGAAATTAGCTTGCGTGACTGGAATTCCCATTACACAAATGGGAGGGATTTTCACTGCTCGTTCCGGCAAGAGCCCATTGAGATGCCAGAGAAGAGTTGATTTGCCCGCGCCGTTGGGACCGATTAAACCAACCTTTTCACCCTCATCGATGGAGAGCGATATATCTTGAAGTGCCTTTATTCCATTTGGATAAATATAGTTTAGATGATTAATATCGATTGCTTTCATGATTTCCATCCACGAGCACACATTGCAGCATAAATTCTTTCAGCCCGCTTTGATGCTCGTACGAAAAGCTGGCCAATCACTTCGGCATTAGAGCGCCATAATGCCCATCGCTGGCGAGTAAAAGATCTGCTTGAACGAGCTCTAAGCATGCATTCCATTTCCCCAATCAAGATAAATAGATATCGATACATCAAAGAAATATTCGTGACAAGAATACGTGGAACGTGTAATTGTATCAGCGCTCCAAGCAAATCGGAAAATCTCGTAGAAGCAACCAGCATTACCATTGTAAATAAGCTCAAGCTGCCCTTCAAAATTAGAAAGAGGAATATCCTCAAACCTCCGGGCTGAATAATTGACAGCGTTGAGGCTATAACGACAAATGGTTCGAAAAGAATGAGCCGTTTGAAAATAACCCATGGCGGCAATTTTGAAAAAAACAATACTCCTAGTAATACAGCTGCGATAATTCCATAACCCAACAAGGTAGAACGCGGCAGTGAGACGGCTACAATTATTACTATTATTGCCGCCATAAACTTAATTGTGGCCGGCAGTTGGTCAAAGATATTTGGTTTACCTATATATGGATCTCGAACTGATAAATGCATACTTTAATCAATATTTCAATTTAGCTTATGCGATTTATGAGCAGGAGTCAGAGCGCTGGACAAAAGATATGATAGTAAAAAAGCAAGCAGTGTCCCGATAATACCCGCAATGATTGTCGAAATCGCCGTAGAGCCAATACCGGGGAAACCGTAATCGGAAATTGGAGAAGGAATTATAGCCTTATTCGATCCTGCAATATCAAATCCTAGTTTTTGGGATATCTTTTCCAGACCATCAGGCCAACTCGACGCAAAGGGCGATACAAAAAGGACAAGCCCAATTGAAATTATCATGCCATATCCAATTACATGGCTAAATGCAAGTCTAATATCTGAGCCATCCATATCGGACAGCTTTTCTGGCGAAATGCGTGCGATTGAGACAATTACGAATGTCGTGGTTATCGCTTCGCCAATCCCAATTAACATATGAATCCCCGCCATCGCCGGAAAAACAACATTCCATTTGGCTGTGCCAGATAGAGCCAGTTGTCCAGCACACACTATAGAGGCGGCGACCGTCGAAACCCAAGATGCAAAGGCAATCGCTGTGAATCGGGCCCTCTGATTTTTTCCCAATAATTGATAAAGCAACCTATAAACAGCAAACCCTGTAAGTGGCGCAACAATAGCCATATTGAAGATGTTTGCTCCCAACGCAGTAATACCACCATCGGCGAACATCAAACATTGGAGAATCAGTACTGATGACATTACCAGAACGGCCACGTATGGTCCGAGTATTATAGCCACCAAAACAGCTCCGATTAGATGACCAGAAGTCCCCCCAAGAACGGGGAAGTTAAGCATTTGGGCAGCGAAGACAAATGCGGACGCCAAACCGATCATAGGAATGTGCCGGTGTGGCACATTGCGTTTTATGTGTCTGATCGCCAATCCCAGCCCAGTAGCTGCGAAAATTCCGCCAGCGATAGCAGTCTTGGCATCCAAGAATCCATCAGGAATATGCAATTAGCCCATCCTCCTTCTTCTATAACTCAATTCGCAAGTAACTCTTATTGACCAGTAATCATCTTAATTTAAAAACTCTTTACCGGTAGTCGTAGCAGAGAGTTTACCATGCTTGACTCCGCGCGTTGCAATTAACATATCAGCCAATTTCCTTAATTCCACGGCCGGCCCCCTTACAGCGATTACCTCCATGCAATTATCGTGATCGAGATGACAATGCATGCCGGAAATAATTAATTTTTGAAAATCATGTTGAATGGTTGTTAGTCGCTTTTGAATTGCGCGTCTATGATGATCATAAACAAGTGTGATTGTGCCTGCGATTTCTTTTTTTTCATAGCTTGCTCGATGTTCGACCAATTGTCCTCGAACCATGTCAGCCAGAGCCCGTGACCGATTTTTAAAACCCTTTTCTTTGATCATTGAGTCCAATTGACATACTAAATCGTTCGCCATAGATATACTGAAACGGTGTAATTTGTTTTTCATCGTGTTACCTCATGGCAAAAAGGTAGCATTCTTAGAATGCGTGTCAAGGGGAAATAATTATAGTTGATAAAAATGCTTGTTAAATTGCCGGATATGAGCATTGCTAAAATTTTTTGCTATGACTAACTGAATTGAAGGTGCAAAATATAATCGCCGAGGCAAAAGAAAGTGAGCAGCGTGCGAACAAAGTCTCGAACCCAATCAATAGAACATGTAATTTATTGGATGACAATATGTTACAGCGGAGAGACCGGGATTCGAACCCCGATATTTCCTTGTAGTTCAGGGTGTTACGGGGCGTGCGCTGGATTTATGATATCATTCCAGATTCGATTAAGAGTGCCCTGAAAAGAAGAATACTCGCCAAAAGTAAGAGAGTAATACCGTCCTCTGCTCACATATTTATGGAAATCCCTGATGGATTTTGCGGCGCAGAATGTGGCCGTTACGATCAGGATCGCGACAGAACGACTCAGCAGTCAATTCCAGGCTATCGGTCAATTCCTACGCCGATTTCATATGGGCCGGGCTGGGTTGAATCGGCTTTGGGGCTTATCCAGCGAGAGCTGTTCTTGGCCCATAATTCTTTGTAAGCGTCCTGGCCGCCAGCATCGATAAAAACGCCAAAGGTATTGAGATACGCCCTGGCTCCCTGCTCTAGGCCGTTGGCCCCGCCCAGAGTAAATCTGCCGCTCGTATTGTAAGTATCGTCGCCGCCCCAGTCGTGGAAAATCCCGATCCCTTGAAAATTGCCGCCGCCGAGTGAGAGACTTGGGGCGTTGTAGATATCGTTACCGCCCCGCTCGTTCAGGTAACCGATAGTAAAATCATGCCCCGACCCTATCGACATGTTCATCGACGACGTATAAATATCGTTGCCGGCGAAATCATCGAGATAGCCGATGGCAAAATGCGCCCCCGATCCCAGCGTATACCATACACTACGATAGTTGTCGTCTCCGGCGCCATCGAGCAGCATGCCGACCGCAAACCAATAGCCGCAGCCTTGCGCAAACAGTCCGGCCGAGTAATGATCATCACCTTGAATATCGCAAAGAATGCCTACCCCGCCTGCCCAGCTATGGCCATCGACAAAATCAGCCCGTTTGCCGAAACCGACCCCCTGGGAAAGAGAGGAGTTGTGTTCTTTGGTCTGCTGGCCGGGGCTGAACAGGATGCTGTCCTCGGCGACATAGGTGTCGTTTCCGGAATAGTTGATACAGAGGCCGCATCCCCTGGTATAACCGTACCCCTGCGAATTCGCCCAGCAATACAGAGAGTCGTCGCCGGTGCTGTCGCTCAAAATGCCGATTCCAAACGCCCCCGAGCCCTGGGCATAGAATTTGGCACGGTAATTGTCATTACCATTGTTATCCATGACCACACCCACACCGAATAAGGCCGCGCCCTGGGCCAGATTGAGACCGCGATAAAGATCATCACCGGCTTTGTCGATTACGGCCGCCATCCCAAGAACCGCGCCTCCTATTCCGGGCGAGGTCGAATCGTCGGAGATGTATTCGTCATTCCCGGCGACATCGATAATGGCCGCAAGCGGAAAGTCGGCCGGGTATCCCGATAACCTGTAAGTGTCATCGCCTCCCGGATCGAGTATTAGCAGCGGCGGCGATTTGTAAATATACTCGTCCTTGTCCCGCGAGCCGATCACGATTAGACCTCGGGCCGTCTCGATCTCCATGCGTTTGGCCGGGAAGCCGCAATATTCGAGTGAATCGGAGGCTCTTCTGAGCGCTTCGGCGATATCCTCGGCCCCTGCGACCATGCGATTGAAATCGACAGACCTGGCGAGCTCCTCAACCATATCGTTGTACTGCTGACTGTCGGCCACGAAATATCTGAAGATTTGATTTTGAAGCGTGAATCTGTCGGCTTTGCCAAAAGACTTCTGGAAATAGGACGAATCGTCATCGATTAAGGCATAGATCAAATCGATTTTATCTCTCAACTTTTTGTATTCCAAGCCTGGAAGGAATTTGCGCCTTTCCAAAAACGTTGGCTTGCGAAGTGAATCTGGCGCGTATTTAGAAAGGGGATCGTCGATCAGCCCGCGGCGCACCGGGCAATCGATTTTGCGTGCGGCGCCAGATACAAGCGACGTGATATTGCCACAATCGGCCGTCAAAGCCTCGAGATTAAGTTGACCGTATTTGGGCAGTTTGAGCGGGTTTTTGTGAAACATGGTAAAATAAGAAAGACGCCACAGATCGCCTCCCCAGCCGGCCATCTCATCCTGGTCAAAACGAATATCCTCGCGAGTCATATGAACCTGGGCCATGGCGGAATCGAAAAGAGAGAAATCCTGGGCACTGGAAAGGGCGGGCAAACACGCCATCGTTGCGATTACAGCTAAAACCTTCAAGGGCAGCTCCTGTTGAGAATGTTTCAAATGCTGAGCCGAAATGTATGACGACAACTCAGCTTGGTCAATCAATTCCAGAGCCAAGTGGGCCAATAATGACGGGCCTCCTCAATCCTATAAATGACTTGGGAAGCTACTTCAAACACTGGAGGCGGTGAGAATCTAACCCTAAATTCGCTTTACAGATATAGACTTACGTCTGAAGTGCCCAAATTTCGAATGCATATTCCATATTTTGAATTTGTAGTTGTCTAGCAAACTCAAAAGAGATATAAAGCCAAACCACTTCCCCAGCATAGCCAAAGCAACGGCGGCCTTTGATTTTGGCCCATTTTTTTCTTGCACCTTTAGAACCATTTTACTTATATTATATAGCAAGTCTACGTTAGTTAATTGAGTCGAACTCCGGGCCGTAGGAGGCCAAGACATGAGAAGCGCACTCCAATCCGCCACCGCTGTTCCGGCAATGTCGGCAGCAGCCGGGAATAGAGGCATCTCGGAGGACTGCATACCCGCGCAATCCATTATTCATTTTTATGATGCATGGCAAAATGTGTTGCGATTTCAGAGGCCAAGGGGGAACGTATGAGAAAGAGTTTACTCCTGATCATCTTTTTTGCCAAAGTCGGCATCGGCTGGGGTTTCGAGCCGCTGTTCGACACCAGGATCGACTATCGAACGCCATTGGGCCCAACATTTGTGACAGGGGCCGATTTGAATCGCGATGGGCACAGCGACCTGCTCGTGGTGTCGTTCTATGACATTTCCGTCTTTTTTAATCTCGGCGACGGGACATTCGAGCTTGATTCGAATTATACAGTCAGGGGATCCTACAGCTCATCGGCAGTCTGTGACGATTTTGATAACGACGAAGATATCGATATAGCCGTCAGCAACTTTGAAGCTGACTCTTTCGCAGTCATGAAGAATCTGGGTGACGGCACCCTGGAAACGCCGGTTTTCTACTCCACCCGCGATGGGCCAAATTGGATAGAATCTGCAGACATCGATGGCGACGACTTCAAAGATCTGATAGTGGCCGATTATGCAAGTAATTCAGTCTCGGTTTTTCTGAATGACAGTACCGGGGGGTTTTCGACCTCAACTCACTTCAGCGTTGGCCTGAACCCTTGGTCGGTTGCTCCTGCCGATTTTGACAACGATGGCGATATCGACCTCGCAGTTACCAATTCGGGGGCAAGTAACATTTACATTATGAAAAACGAGGGGGATGGGTCTTTTACGCGTTTCAGAACATATAGTGTGGGTAGTTCGCCCAGCTCGGTCGAGGCTGAAGATGTTGACCTCGATGGTGACCTTGATATTGTAGTCTTAAGACAGGGGACTTACAATCTTTCTGTGCTGCTGAATAATGGCGACGCGACTTTCGCCGACCCGGTCTCATATTCGACCGGCGTCAGACCCCACGCCATTTCCACAGGGGACATTAATGGCGATGGCCACGCCGACGTGACCGTCGTCAGGTATGTCGATGATACCCTTGCGATACTCATTAATAATGGCGACGGTACTTTCCAGCGCAGGGTCGAATATGCAATCAGCCAATATCCCATTTCCGTTTTCGTGGCAAATCTGGATGATGACGGTTCCGACGATATAGCTGTGGCGAATATGTCTGCATATACTGTTTCAGTTTTCAAGAATGACGGCCAGGGTTTTTATTATGGAGAGGATTATGCAATTCGGAGCCCGGGGCCGATGACATCAGGCGATCTCGATGTCGACGGGCATCCCGAATTGGTTTTGGCTCATGGGGCAGACAGCATAGTTGTCATGATGAACGATGGCCAGGGGAATTTCCAGCCGGGAAGCAGGCTTCGCGCCCCGCACAGGTGCCAGGCGCTGGTCCTTAACGATCTTAGCGGTGATGGGATAAGAGATCTGGCAGCGGCGGAATTCTCCGATTTCGACAACGTATCCATCTGGACGAACGACGGTAGCGGCGGATTTTCGTCACGTCAGGATTACAGTCTTCGGCTTCCCGCCCTGGGAATCGCTTCCGCGGATTTCGATCTTGACGGTTTTGCCGATCTGGCTATCACTGACGCCAGCGACAGCTTCACCGTCCTGTATGGCAGTTATGATGGGACATTTCCGTGGATCATCAGGAAGCCATCGGGGCCGGATACAAAATCAATCATTTCGGCCGATTTCGACAATGATGGCGACATTGATCTGGCTTTCGGCGGCGCGTCATCAGGATTCATTTCGCTTGTCGAGAATACGGGCAACCGTACGTTCTTTGCTCCGCGCACGTACGATGCGGGTCTGTATAACATAAGATTAGCCGCCGGCGATTTTGCGCTAAACGGACGCCTCGATCTGGCGGCCATTGGAGATTCGGGCGGCTATTATGTAATGCTCATCAATATTAGCCCCTGGCATTTCAACCTGAATTCGCGCCATGACCTCGAATTCTTCCCCGCTTCGATTAGCTCGGCTGATTTTGATGGCGATGATGATACCGATCTCATATTTCCTTACCCGTCTGCTCACATATTCCGCATATTGGAAAGCGATGGTCATGGAAGTTTCGATTCGGCCTCCTACTATTATGGAGTCGAGCTATCTGGAGAATCGATGGCTCTGGACATCGACTCGGATGGCGACCAGGACCTCGTTCTTTCGGAGGCTCAGGGTATAAAGATATTGCGCAACCAGAGGATTGAAGTGGGAGTCTCCAATGATAGCCCTCCAAGGCCCCAGGAGACGGCAATTATGAGGAATTACCCCAATCCGTTTAACACGTCTACGACGATAGAATATTATTTGCCCGAGGCCGGCGATATTTGCATTGAGATATACAGCCTCCTGGGGCAGAAGATTGCCAGACTGGATCAGACTTCAAAATCAGCGGGTAAGCATTCGATAGTCTGGGATGCTTCAGATGTGTCGTCAGGGCTTTATTTTGCCAGACTTCGTGGGGAAAGAGTGAATATCACGAGGAAAATGATGCTCTTGAAATAGTGGGCCCGAAATTGTGATCGCAGCCGAGGAGGCCGATATGAGAAAAGTCTTGAAAGTCGTGGTCATTTGCTGCGCCCTGCCATTTTGCCAGCTGAGCGCGAGAATTCTGAATGTCCCCGCCGATTATCCCACTATCCAGAGCGCCATCAATATTAGCAATTACACGGACACGATTCTCGTCCAGCCAGGCGTCTATCATACATCGATATACTTTCACAACCATAATGTGCTGGTAGCCTCGCTCTATCTCACAACGGACGATACCTCGTATATTTCCTCCACGATCATCGACGCCGATACTATGGGCGTTGGCGTCTCATTCATAAGTGGCGAGCATTCCGGTGCCACGCTAATGGGCTTCACGGTGCGTCGCGGCAATGGCAACCTGGGCGGAGGTATTCTTTGCGATAATTCGTCGGATCCCACCATTACTCGCAACATTATTACTCTGAACCGGGCCGATCATGGCGCCGGTATCTGTTGTTACGATCAATCGAACCCAACCATCAGCGACAACACAATCAGTCGAAACAGGGCGTATTATATGGGCGGGGGCATTTTCGCCGATCATAGCAGCGCCCCAACTATAACATCGAATATCATAACCGGCAACTATGCCAGCGACAATGGAGGCGGAATCTGCTGCCCCTGGGAGGTCAGTCCCACCATAATCGGCAACATAATCACTTACGATACCTCAGCCAGTTGGGGAGGCGGAATTTACTGCAATTACAGGTCCAGCCCTGATATCACTAACAACACCATTAAGAGGAATCGTGCCGCGCGGGGCGGAGGCGGCATTGCATTTATCCGGGAATCCCGACCGGAAATCATAAACAACACTATCGATAGCAATACTACGCCAGCGTATGGTGGCGGGATATACGGCGATTATTATACCCAAATCAAGCATAATTCCGTGACCGGTAACAGGGCTGCGCGTGGCGGCGGCCTGGCTATTGTCCACGAGTGGGCGGACCCGATCATCGACAGCAATACCGTGGCCTACAATTCCGCGACGGTTGTCGGAGGCGGTTTCTACTGCGGCGAGAGAGCATCGCCCAAGATTCGCTACAATGAGATCCGGAATAACACCGCACCGGATGGGGGCGGCTTCTACTGCGATACATCGGCGGCAATGATCGAATTCAATATTATCGCCGAAAATGTTGTCATTTACAACAATGGCTCCGGGGTAACTTGCCATATTTCCAATGACACCATCAGTTACAATACTATAAGCAACAACTCGATTGGCGACGGAATCTTGCTGGAGCTCGATGCCGATGCAGTGATCAAGAATAACGTCATCGAGGGACATAGGTTTTATGGTATTTATGTGCACGACTCCTGTAATCCCACGATAAGCTTCAATACGATTCGGGGAAACCTGGGAGGCGGAATAATATGCGGCGGGCCGCTTACGATCGTAAACGGCAATATCGTATATGGAAATACCGGCAACCATGGAGGCGGTATCCACGCCAATGGCAGCGTCCAGTTTGACAATAATATCATATATGGCAACACAGCCTCTCATGGAGGTGGCTTTTACATCGAGGGTTCCAGATCCCTTCTGAGAAATAACGTCACCTTTGGCAACTCCGCACAGTTGGGGGGCGGCATATATTGCTTGAATGATAATTCTACAATTACGAATTCGATCTGCTGGGCTGACACGGCACCGACAGAGATATTCTTAGACAATAGCTCCACGACAGTGACCTATTCCGATATCCAGGGAGGTTGGGAGGGTATCGGAAATTTCGATATCGATCCTCTTTTACGCGATCCGGGGCGAGCTGATTTCCATCTGCAGTCGATCCAATGCGGTGACGGCGCCGATTCCCCCTGCATCGATACTGGAGACCACGCATTTTTGGATAGTATTTTGGCCTGCAATTGGGGATTGGGTACTCTTAGCTGCGATATAGGGGCCTATGGGGCTGGGGCTCGTCAAGGGAGGATTATTCATGTCCCCGATGACATAAGCACAATTCAATCCGCCATTGAATCAAGCCTCGAAAATGATACCGTGCTGGTTGATCCTGGTGTTTACTACGGGCGCATTGATTTCGATGGCCATAATATCACGGTAGGCTCTCTTTTCTTGACGACTGGAGACGAATCATATATTCCACAAACGGTAATCAATGCCAGCGACACGGCGGTAGTCGTTACGTTCCACAACCATGAAGACAGCACCGCCGTTCTCAAAGGATTTACGATTCAACGAGGGCATTCCTACATGGGAGGAGGTATCCGATGCGATAACGCGAGCCCGACAATCACGCGTAATGTCATTTCCAATAACACATCCGGCGATGGCGGAGCCGGCATCTTCTGTTGGAACTCGCAAGCAATCATCAATTCAAACCTGATAAAAGGCAATGTGGAAACAGGCTCTTGGGGAGGCGGTGGTATTTGCTGCCTGAGCTCCCCGGCGAGAATCAGCAACAATATCATTTACTCCAACAAGGCCGACAGGTATGGTGGTGGCGTCTCACTCTTTTGGTCGGCAGTCCTCATGATTAACAATGTGGTCAGCGGAAATATGGCGCAACAGGGCGGCGGCCTATACTATGAATCGGGCGACTTCACTGTGACAAACACCATCTTCTGGGGAGATAGCGCCAGCCAGGAAGGCGACGAGATCTTTAGATATTACGGAAACGGAACCATAACCTACTGCGATATCCAGGGGGGCTGGAGTGGAGATGGGAATATCGATATCGACCCCTTGTTTCGTCGCCAGGAGGGAGGCCAGTTCCACCTGATGTCGACCGAATGCGGTGACTCCGCCAACTCTCCATGCATCGACACCGGGAATCCCGATATAATGGATGACGTGCTCGACTGCAATAACGGACTGGGCACCGTCCTTTCGGACATGGGGGCTTATGGGGGAAGCAATGAGGCTTGGCCTACTGATGTAAACGATGACATGGATCGGTCATCTCCGCTTCCCCAGCTCATGGCTTTGAGCCAGAATTATCCGAATCCATTCAATGCGTCGACCGTAATCTGCTACCAGCTGTCATCTGAGGCTGATGTGCTCATGGAGGTCTTTGACCTACTCGGCCGCAAGGTTAAGACGCTTGTTGACGGGAGGCAGCAGGCGGGGTGGAATCAGGCAGTTTGGAACGCCGACAATAACTCCTCTGGTGTGTATTTTTATCGGATTGTATGTGGCGGAGTCATTGAAAGCAAGAGAATGCTGCTGCTGAGGTAGCGCCCTCGATTCGCTGTCATCGAACATAATAATCTGGAGGCATGGGGATTCGGACCCCTTTTTCGCTATATAGAACATAGGCTTACGGCTACGGCGCCCGAATCTTGAATGCGCATCCTTTATTTTGCATTCCAGGTGGCAACCAATCGGAAAATTGTTCTTGACAGCGAGATTCTGGTTAGCGATAATTAGAATTAGAAGAATTATCCGGCGTTTCGTTCAGTTTCGCATGCTTTGCCGGGAGGTCCCGGAATGCGGCAGCCGGATTCGCTCTCTTAAATAGAATCTTTGGTACCGGAGGCTGTTGTTTCTCCGGCGGGGTGGTGATGGACGTGATGGTGTGCCCGCGTTTGTGAACTGATTCACAAGGGTTGCAACCGGGCATTGGCCGCAGTTTCAGCCAAGATTGGCAGCATTGTTTGCTTGAAGCATCGCCTGCACAATGGCTTATCATGTTTCGTATTCCTTGAAAGATAGCTTTAATCTTGTGATATCATGGTGAAAGGAGCGCTCGATGGAGGTCAAAAACGGTTGGAAAAAACTGAAGTACGAAGCTGATGTAGACCCCACCTTCGGTGATAAGATTGCATCCTTACCAGGCGGGGAGAAAATCTACGCCTGCATGCAATGCGGCACTTGCGGCGGAACCTGCCCCATAAGCCAGTACATGGATTACACGCCGCAGAAAATAATCGCCATGATCCGTGCCGGCTTCAAAAAAGAAGTCCTGACCAGCTTCACCAACTGGCTCTGTTGCTCCTGCTACTCCTGCACGGTTGAATGCCCCAAAGGCGTCAAGATAACCGACATCATGTATGCCCTTAAGAGATGCGCCATTCAGAACGGGATTCACCAGCCCAGGTTTGCAATCCCCATTCTGGCCCGCGAATTCTTCAATTCGGTGATGAAACATGGCCGCACCAACGAGAGCCGGCTGACATTGCTGCTTTTCCTTAAAACAAACCCGCTTCGCCTGCTGCGCCAGACAGGGCTGGGGCTCAAGTTGTGGAGACAGGGGCGTCTTTCTTACCGCACCGAATCGGTAAAGAATATCAAGCAGCTGCGTCGACTCCTGAAAACTGTCGAGCGCAAAGAGACGGTCCTCAAGGGCGCAGTTCAAGGCCCCATAACCGTGGAGGCCCCATGAACTACGTCTATTATCCAGGATGTTCCCTGAAAGGGATAGGCAGGGCCTATGAGGAATCCCTTTTATCTCTATTCGAGCATATCGGCCTGAATGTCAGCGAGCTCTCCGACTGGAACTGTTGCGGAGCCACGGCCTATATGTCCATCGATGAATCCAAGGCCTTCGCCCTATCCGCGAGGAACCTGGCGCTGGCCGAAATGCAGGGCGACGGCAACGAGACCATCAACCTCATAGCCCCGTGCAGCGGATGCTACCTTGTATTGTCCAAGGCGCAACGCTACTTGTCCGAGTATCGGCCGCTCGGCGACAAGATCATGGATGCCATGCGGAGTACCGGACTGAACTACACCGGTAAAGTGAGAATACGCCACCCTCTCGATGTCTTGGTCAACGACGTCGGGCTCGAAAAAATCTCTTCCCTGGTCAAGCGCTCGCTGGGGTATTTGCGGGTAGCCTGCTATTACGGCTGCCAGATCATGCGGCCTTATGCCACGTTTGACGACCAGCATGAACCGAACACCATGAATCGCCTTCTGCAAGTCCTGGGGGCCGAGACGATCTCTTGGCCTCTGAGCACGCGCTGCTGCGGAGGCTCGTTGACCGGCACGTTCGATAAGGTCGGCCTTCGTCTGAATTACATTCTCCTGAAGGACGCTGTTAGGAGAGGGGCGAACGTGATCGCTACGGCTTGTCCTCTTTGCCAGTTCAACCTCGAGAGCTATCAAACTCGCATCGGTCGTCAGTACAAAGACGATGTCAACATGCCGATCGCATATTTTACCCAGATCATCGGATCTGCCCTGGGAATCTCCGAGCGCCGGCTGGGGATGCGCAGGCTGTTTGTTCCCCCTGCCCTAAGCGCGGCCGGTGACGCCGTGCGAGGAGGTGGATATGTCGGCAAGTAGTGGTGGTACCAACGGAACTCCCAAGATTGGCGTTTACATCTGCCATTGCGGAGTCAATATCGCCAACAAGGTGAATATCACAGAAACGGTTGAGTTTGCCAAAACCCTTCCCTACGTCACGGTCAGCCGCGAATATCAGTTTATGTGCTCCGATCCCGGTCAAGACCTAATCAAGAACGACATCGCCGGGGGCCTGATTGACAGAGTGGTGGTGGCATCGTGCTCGCCCCTTATGCACGAAGCCACGTTCCGCGGGGCCACAGCCAGCGCCGGCCAGAACCCGTATTTTATGCAGATGGCGAACATTCGCGAGCATGTTAGTTGGGTGACGGCAGACGGCGGCAAGGCTACCGAGAAAGCGAAGGCTTTGATCGCAGGTGCGGTGAGACGCGTCGTCCTCCATGTTGCTTTGGAGCGGAAAAAAGTCGGCGTGAAATCTGATGTACTGGTGGTTGGAGCGGGCATTGCCGGTATCCATGCGGCTCTGACTCTGGCCAACTCAGGCAAAAAGGTCTATCTCGTGGAGCGCGAGCCGTCCATCGGGGGCCATATGGCCCAGTTCGACAAGACGTTTCCAACGCTTGACTGCTCGGCTTGCATTCTGACGCCCAAAATGACTGATGTTCGCAGCCATCCGAATATCAAAATGATGACCTATTCGGAAGTTCAGTCCGTGAGCGGCTTTATTGGCAATTTTGAAGTCGAGGTGCGGCGCAAGGCACGCTATGTCGACGAAGACAAGTGCACGGGCTGTGGAGAATGCACGGTGAATTGCCCAGTACGTAATCGGATATCACCACCTGAACATCTTGAAATTGAACCACACCTGGACCACGAAGTCAAAACTTGGCTGACGAATCTCTTAGAACAATATAAAGGGCGGGCCAGAGAAGCGTTATTGCCCATAATGATCGAAGTGAATCGGCAATATCGCTACTTACCACGAGACATAATTCATTATATGGCTTGGCGGCTGGACATTCCGCTATCGGACGTTGCACTTCAAATGGCTACCTTCTACAACGTCTTCAGTCTGAAACCTCGCGGCCTCCATACCATCAGAGTCTGTTTGGGAACAGCCTGTTTCGTGAAAGGTTCCGGCAGGCTCCTGGAGAGGCTTGAGCGCGAACTTGGCATCAAAACCGGCGAAACGACCAGCGACTTGAATTTTACTCTTGAGGCGGTGCGGTGTATCGGGTGTTGCGCCCTGGCACCGGCGCTTCGTATCGATGGCGATACATACGCCCATGTCCGTCAAGACCGCATTCCCTACCTCCTGAAAAAATATAAGGTGGAGGGAGGAGTAAAGGTATGAAGATAACGACTATACAAGGCCTGGAAAACGCACGGGTTCGGGGGGAACGTAGTCTCTATCCAGCAAGAACAAAAATCACTGTGGGAATGGCCACGTGCGGAATCGCCTCCGGCGCGGAGGCGGTCTACGGAGCGCTGATTGAAGAAGTTAAGAATAGGGGGTTGGATGCTACCGTAACGCGGGCCGGCTGCATCGGCTACTGCCAGCAGGAACCGTTGGTGGATGTTCTCCAGCCGGGTTTGCCGAGGATCAGCTTCGGGCAGATGACGACGAAGAAGGCCCGAGAACTAGTCGCCAAACTCTCGGAGAAGAAGGGGTTGCCGCTTGAAGAAGCGATTTATCGCACCGACGAAGACGAAATTCTCATTACCGGCGAAGAAGTTCACTTGCCTGCGAAACGAGCCACCAACGGGTACCGAAACGTGACTTTAATTCGTGAGCACCACTACTTCAAAAAGCAGAAGCGAATCATTCTTCGGAATTGCGGCCTTATTGACCCCGAGAGTATCGAGGAGTATATCGCCCGTGGAGGGTACCGTGCTCTCTGGAAAGCGCTGATGGAGATGACTCCTGATCAGATTAAGGAGGAGATTAAGAAGTCAGGCTTGAGGGGTCGCGGAGGAGCCGGCTTCCTAACGGGCAAAAAGTGGGAACTTTGCCGTCTTGAGCCCGGAGAGCCGAAATACGTCATCTGCAACGCCGACGAGGGTGATCCCGGAGCGTTTATGGATCGCAGTGTTTTGGAAAGCGATCCTTTCAGCGTTCTGGAAGGAATGGTAATAGGAGCCTTCTCAATCGGTTCCCACCAAGGGTACATATACGTTCGAGCAGAGTACCCTTTGGCAATTGAAAAATTGCGAGCGGCTATCGATCAAGCCGAAAGGTACGGCACGTTGGGGAACGATATCTTCGGCAGCGGTTTTACCTTCAATGTGCGCGTTGTCGAGGGGGCCGGGGCTTTCGTCTGCGGAGAGGAAACGGGCTTGATCGCCTCCATTGAAGGTAGCCTTGGTGAACCGCGCCAAAGACCGCCATATCCCGCCCAAAAGGGACTCTGGGGTTGCCCGACAAACATCAACAACGTCAAAACTTGGGCCTCAGTGTCACCGATAATTTCCCGTGGCAGTTCCTGGTTCGTAGCCACCGGGACAGAAGGCAACCCGGGCACGACAGTCTTTTCTTTGGTGGGAAAAGTCAAGAACAATGGCTTGGCGGAGGTCCCTCTGGGGATAACACTGCGGGAAATGATCTTCGATATTGGTGGCGGCATACAGGATGACAAAGAATTCAAAGCAGTCCAGACGGGAGGACCATCTGGTGGCTGTCTACCTGCAACCCTTTTAGATCTTCCAGTGGATTATGAGCGGTTGACGGATGCCGGTTCGATGATGGGGTCGGGGGGCATGATTGTGATGGACGAAGACACCTGCATGGTGGATGTCGCCAGATATTTCCTGGAGTTCACTAGTGATGAATCGTGTGGAAAGTGTACCCCTTGCCGTGAAGGGACCAAGCGGATGCTTCAGATTCTGACCAGAATCACCAAGGGGCGTGGACGTCCTGGGGATGCCGAGTATCTGCGAAATCTGGCGGAAGTGATCAAGGAAACTTCGCTGTGTGGTCTTGGTGGGACAGCTCCTAATCCAGTGTTGAGCACCTTACGTTATTTCCACGATGAATACCAAGCTCACATTTTCAATAGGCGATGTCCTGGGCGAGTCTGCAAGGAGTTGATCACTTATTCTATTGACCAGGTGAAATGCCCAGGTTGCCTGGCGTGCTTAAAACAGTGTCCGACGGAGGCGATTGTGGGAGAAGCCAAAGTCCCTCATCGTATTATCGGGGACAAATGCATCAAATGCGGTGCCTGTCTTGATGTTTGCAACTACGACGCGGTCATCGTGGAATAAGGAGGAACAATGGTTAAGCTTTTTATTGATGGCCAACAAACAGAGGCTGAGGAAGGGCAAACGATTCTGGAGGTTGCTCGTAAGCTCCGTATCCACATCCCCACGCTCTGTTTCTATAGGGCTATTTCCCCGTACGGGGGCTGTCGGGTCTGTCTGGTGGAGATCACAGATGATCGGGGCTCCCGTCTTGTTACCTCATGTTCCTATCCGGTCGCCGAAGGATTGCACGTCCAGACCACTTCCCAGCGTGTCCTGAATGCGCGTAAGGTGATCGTTGAACTTCTCCTGGCGCGCTGTCCAGAGGTCAAGAAGATTCAAGAATTGGCCACCGCACTCGACCTCGGAGCTCCTGACCCTGAATTCCGAGAAGAGCACGATTGCATTTTGTGTGGACTTTGCACGCGGGTCTGTGTGGAGTTGATGGGTGTGGGAGCCATCGGGTTTCATGGCCGGGGAGCGAAGCGAAAGGTAACCACCCCTTATGAAGAAATCTCAGACATCTGCATAAGATGTGGAGCTTGTGCTTTCGTCTGCCCCACTGGGGCTAGGGTCCTTGAACTTGAACACATCACCGGGAGAAAGCCGGTGCCTCTCCTATCGGAATTCGACGAGGGCTTAAGATCACGCCCGAGCATCTATATCCCCTTTCCGCAAGCGGTTCCGAACAAGCCAGTTATCGACAAAGATAACTGCGTTCGCCTGCTGACGGGAAAATGCGGAGCCTGCGAATTCTTCTGCCAGGCTGGTGCGATCGTTTACGATCAGCAGGACACTGTTGAGAAGATCGAAGTCGGCGCCATCATTCTGGCCACAGGTTTCAAGCCCTTCGATGCTTCCCGCGTGGCTCGCTACGGGCACGGCCGTTTCCCGAACGTTTATACCAGCCTCCAGGTGGAACGGATGGTGAACGCATCCGGGCCCACCTCGGGCAAGGTCGTTCTCCGCAACGGCGCCGTCCCCAAAGAGGTCGGGATCGTACACTGCGTGGGGAGTAGGGATCACAACACCAACCGCTACTGCTCGCGTGTCTGCTGCATGTACTCTCTCAAGCTGGCTCATCTTATCAAGGAACGCACCGGCGCCGAGGTATATAACTTCTACATCGACATGAGAACGCCCGGTAAGGGATATGAGGAGTTTTACGAAAAACTGTCCGAGGAAAAAGTGCATTTCATCCGCGGGCGCGTGGCTGAAGTGACCGATTGGACGATGACCTCCGACGAGGAAGGGAAACTCGTCATCAGGGTCGAGGATACGTTGATCGGAATGGTCAGGCGAATCCCGGTCGATATGGTGGTTCTGTCCATCGGTATGGAACCCCAGTCTAACTCCGAGGCGGTGCGGCGGCTTTTCAATGTCAGTTGCAGCTCCGATGGCTGGCTGCTGGAGCGGCATCCCAAGCTCGCCCCGGTTTCGACATTCACCGACGGCATATTCATTGCGGGCGCTTGCCAAGGTCCGAAAGATATCCCCGATTCGGTGGCCCAGGCGGGAGCCGCTGCCGCCGAGGCATTGTCACTGATAGTCAGAGGCCATGTCGAGTTGGAACCCAACACCTCTTTCGTCAATGAGGATGTTTGTTCGGGATGCAAGACTTGCATCCAGGCCTGCCCTTTCAGCGCCATCAGTTTCGTTGCCGAAAAAGGCATCTCGTCTGTCAACGAGGCCCTCTGCAAAGGGTGCGGCACCTGCGTGGTCGCTTGCCCCTCGGGAGCCATGCAACAGCATCTGTTCAGTGATGGTCAGATCTTTGAAGAGATCAAGGGAGTATTGAGTTATGTCTGATGAGAAAAATGAGAATAAGCCCTTTGAGCCCCGGATTGTCGCCTTCTTCTGCAACTGGTGTACGTACACCGCAGCCGACTTAGCCGGCACATCGAGAATGACCTATGCGCCGAACGCCAGAATCGTGCGCCTGATGTGCTCCGGGCGGCTCGATCCTCAGCATGTGCTGGCAGCTTTCAGGGAGGGCGCCGACGGCGTCCTGATAGGCGGTTGTCACTTCGGCGACTGCCATTACCAAAAAGGAAATTACAGGGCCCGGCGAAGGTACATGATGCTTAAGAGGCTTCTTCAGGAAATGGGCATCGAGCCGAAGCGTTTACGCCTGGAATGGATCTCGGCATCGGAAGGAGATAAGGTGCAGAAGACGATGAACGAGATGGTCGAGACTGTCAGGAAACTGGGACCTTTACGGCTTGAGCCGCTTTCCCTCAACGCAGAGTACTACACAGATCAAGAGATGTTTTCCTCGCGAGAGGGAGGTCCGCAATGAGCAAACCTAAAGTTGGATTTTATTGGTGCGCGTCCTGTGGAGGTTGCGAGGAGGCCGTGGTTGACCTGGCGGAGAAAATCATCGACGTTGTCGGCCTGGTCGATATCGTCTTCTGGCCCGTGGCCCTCGATTTCAAGCGGTCCGACATGGAAAAAATGAAGGACGGAGAGATGGCCGTTGGCTTCGTCAACGGCGCCATCAGAACGAGCGAGCAGTTCGAAATGGCGGAATTGATGCGGCGCAAGTCGCAATGCCTGATCGCCTTTGGAAGCTGTGCACATCTTGGGGGAGTGCCGGGGCTGGCCAATCTGTACGATCGCGAAGCCATCCTTCGACGCGTTTACCAGGAGGCCCCATCCGTGGTCAATCCTGAAAACATCAGGCCCGCAGTCGATACTCATGTTTCAGGCGTCAACCTCAGCCTGCCGGAATTCTGGCGAACTGTTAAAACCCTGGATCAGGTTGTCGATGTCGATTACTATCTGCCGGGTTGCCCGCCGCCGGTTAAGCTAATCGGCGATGCTTTGGGGGCTATTCTCGGCGGTAAGTTGCCTCCCAGGGGTGCTGTCCTGGCGCCGGATAAGGCGCTGTGCAGCGACTGCCCGCGGAGAGATTCTAAGCCTGAAAAGGTGATTTTGAAGGAATTGCGGCGCCCCCACGAATTCCTGGCCGATTCCAGAGAGTGTCTTCTGACCCAGGGAATCCTCTGTATGGGTCCGTCGACCAGAAGCGGCTGTGACGCCGCCTGTATTGATGCAAACATGCCGTGCACCGGATGTCTGGGGCCGACTGATGAGGTCAGGGATTTTGGGGCCAAAGCCCTGGCCGCGATTGCGACGTCTATAGATTCCGACGACGAAGCCGAAATAAATGCGATTATCAATCAAGCCGTGGACCCGGTGGGTGTGCTCTACCGCTACAGCCTGCCGTCGTCATTGCTGCACCGACGCGCCACAGGTAACACAGATGGAGGTTCTTCCAAATGAATCGTCAGGTGACAATCGATCCGATTACGAGGCTTGAGGGTCATGGCAAGATCAACATCTGGCTGGACGAACAGGGGAATGTCGATCATGCCTACTTTCAAGTCCCGGAGCTGCGAGGTTTCGAGAAATTCGCCGAGGGTCGTCGCGCAGAGGACATGCCCCAGATAACGTCGCGCATCTGCGGCGTCTGTCCGACGGCGCATCACATGGCGTCCACCAAGGCGCTCGACGATTTATTCAAGGTCGAGCCGCCGTCGGCGGCTAAGAAGATCAGAGAACTGGTCTACAGCGCTTTTTTTGTCGAAGATCATGCGCTTCACTTCTATTTCCTTGGCGGCCCGGATTTCGTGGTGGGTCCGACGGCGCCCAAGGCCCAAAGGAACATTCTGGGAGTGCTCGGCAAGGTTGGTCTCGATGTCGGCAAAGAAGTCATCGGCTTGCGCAGGCAAATCCGCGAACTTATCGCGATTGCGGGCGGCAAGGTCATTCATCCCGTCCTGGGCCTTCCCGGCGGTGTTTCCAAGACTCTTTCCAGCGAAGACCAGCAAAAATTCATCGCCGGCGCCGCCCACGCCGTGGAATTCGCCAAGTTCTCGCTCCAGATCTTCAACGATATCGTCCTGAAGAATCCACAGTATGTCGAATGGATTCTCTCCGATGCCTACACCCATAAGACATATTACATGGGCATGGTGGATGAGGACAACCGGGTGAATTTCTATGACGGCCTGCTCCGTGTGGTGGGGCCGGACGGAAAAGAGTCGCTCAAATTCAAAGCCCAGGATTATCTCAAGCACGTTGCCGAACACGTCGAGCCATGGAGCTATATAAAATTCTGTTACCTCAAGGATGTTGGTTGGTCGGGGTTCACGGAAGGAGTCCAGAGCGGAGTCTATTGCGTGGCGCCGCTCGCCCGCCTCAACGCCGCCGAGGGTATGGCCACGCCGCTGGCCCAGGAGGCTTACGAGCAATACTTCGACACCCTTGGCGGCAGGCCGGTGCACCATACTCTGGCGAATCACTGGGCACGCCTGATTGAACTCATGTATGCAGCCGAGCGCCTGAACGAGTTGGCGAACGATCCCGAAATAATCGAGCACAACGTGCGCAACATTCCCCAGAAAACTCCCGACGAGGGGTTCGGCGTTGTGGAGGCGCCACGGGGTACCCTGTTCCATCACTACCGTACCGATAGCCGCGGCATAATCACCCAGGCCAATTTAATCGTCGCCACGCAGAATAACGCCGCTCGCATCGCCATGTCGGTGGAAAAAGCAGCCCGCTCCCTGATAAAGAATGGCCTGGTCGATGACGGCATTTTGAACATGGTGGAGATGGCTTTTCGGGCATATGATCCCTGTCATGGCTGCGCCACACATGCGTTGCCTGGCCAGATGCCGATCAAATTGGTCATCTATGACAGCGGAGGAACTATCCTGAAAGAAATCGCGAGGTAGAAGATTGCTTCATTTTTTGTGCCCTTGAGATACCGGGAGCATCCGGAGAAGATATATTGGGGGAATAAATCACTTTGTTTTAATTATTCTCAATTGGAGGATGGTCATGGATCGCAAAGAAACCAAGCAGCAGCCCTCGCATGAAGGCGGCCCGAAAACGTGTCCTGAATGTTTAGGAAGAGGCTGGGTTGACCACCGCTGCCTCATGGAAGACCACGCTCACAGGTGCATGTATTGCGATGGCAGAGGATTCGACGCCCTGGAGAAACCTTGTTTCGCTTGTCATGGAACGGGCCTGATCGAAGTCAGGCTGGTCGACGTTAATCCCTGCCCTTTATGCGCCGGCGCCGGAGTCTACCCTGTTCCCGAGTCCATGACCATCTCGGAGTTTGCCTACAGGCCGGGAATCAAGAGACAGCCGGAAAAGCGTTAGGCTGTTTCATTATTCGCAAGATGCATACTGGCAAAGACCAAACCCAGAGTCATCAACGTATTCTGCCGAGTGACAATGAGGCCGGAGGTTTGAGAACTGGCAGATGGTCTGTAAATCGACGCGGCTCCGTCCAGGCCCCCGCATTGTTGTCACGCGTAAAATTAGACAAGGATATAAAGATCATGAATATATTGAGTTTAGTTTACTGGAGGCGGGGCAATCGAACCCCAAATTCACTATTTTAGGACATAGACTTACGGCTGCTGTCCCCAAATTGTGCCCATTTTTAGTGCGGATTCCGTAAAAGAAGCCATAAAACTGACCTTTGGGTCCCAAACCCGAAGGTCATTTTCCATGATCATGTTCAGTTGCTTGAATGTGAATCATAGGAAATCCCGATGCCGGCAGGTCGAGAAAACCTGGTTTGGAGATGGGTCGATAATGCGCTGGCTCTTGAACCGGGCTGATGGCGAGTGAACGTCAGCTTGCTGCCACTTGTGATGGCCGCTCCTCCTGAGACACAAGATAGGCATTGGGATCGTGCTGCAAAGCGCCCTCCGGAAGCCATTCCCAGAACGGGCCCAATTCCTTGCGTACCCGCTGCACAAAGAACTGCGGGATCTCAGTGGTCTCTTGTTCAAAGAAGCGCCGGAACTGTGGGTCGGTGTCAAACCGCCGACGCACCTCAGCATAGTATCTGATCCTGCCCAAACCCTCTGACGAAATGGCGCGCACGACATTCAGCCACCGCGGGATTATTCTCCCAGTCGCGCCAAAACGCCGGAGAATCATGCGTCCCGAAAAGGAATACTTCGATAGGCCAATTACATGATCATAGAACTCCCGCCAGGAGTAATTTAGCGGCCTCACGTTCATCGCTTTATTGTTATCCAGAAAATGGAAGGGAAACGGCAAAACGCGACCAGCGCGCTGGTATTCCAGGTTGAGGGGCGCCGCCTGCCCAAATGCCGAATTCAACGTATAAGCTGGAAACGCTCCCGGGCTGAGGTCCAGGAACTGCTTGGTGAGCATATAAGGCTCCGGCCCTTTGTCAACGTCAAGTCCAAGAATCAGATTGGTTTGTACGTAGGGAACATAACGTAGAATCATGTTAACGTTTTCGGAAATCTGCCTTACCTTATCAATGCCAGTAGTCTTGCCGGTGTTTGATTTGTGACCCAGATCATACCACGATTCAATGCCTGGCAGAAGGGCCTTGAACCCGTTTCTCCCGAGTCGTTTCACGTGCGGTTCCGTCAGGAGCGACAACGGAGTTTCGGCGATGAAATCTATCCGGCCTGGAGGCACTGCTTCCTCAATGGCATCCATATAATCATTGAATCGAACGCCAAAGCTCGGGTCGTGCCAGCCGACTCGCGGCCGGTCAAGTTTTCTGAGAAGAAAACGCAAGTCCTCCTTCATCATTTCAAGATCTAACAGCTGGTACGGCACTGAAGCATCGATACAAAACCCGCAGGAGTAAGGACAGCCCAGACTGCCGATCAGGGGCACAATCTTGATGAATGGCGCTTTGCGGAGCGTTTGCTCAATGAATTTCCAGCGCTCACTCACGCTGGGCAGGCTCTTCGGATGCTGTCCGGCGGAAAGGCATACGCCATCGGGCCGATGCTGCGTACAGTCCTTCAAGACCTCTAGCACTAATACTTTGTCCGTAAAACCAAGAACGTAGTCAAAATACTTTTGCGCATCTTGTGGGTAGCAACGTGCGTGGGGGCCGCCGATCACGGTAACCGCGCCCCGCGCGCGAAACAGGTTGCTCAATGCGTACGACAGTTGTGCCGCCTCGGTGAACGTACTGATAAATACGATGTCGACCTTGTCCGGCAGTTCCCCGGCGAGATTCTCCCGACCCGTATAGCAGATAAACGAGACATCATGTGCCGCTTCCTCGCACCATGTGGCAATAACTTGGGGCATGATGCTGGCAAAATTCGGACTCATGAGACGACTCCAGAGAGCCCGCGTGGGCGCTTTGGCGACGAGATCGATTATGCCTATAGAGAGTTTCCTCATTCTGCCTTAGCCTGGAGTTCCATCTTGTCTAGTTCTACATGTGCTGTCAGTTTGTACATCGTCAGAATCTTTTGGACAACTGGTTGACTAAGTTAAGAGATGGTTTCTAGATTTGCAACCTCGTTTTTATTATCCGCGTGTATCGGTTGAGCATAAAGCGGACAGATGTGGCTTTTGGCTGAGACGTGATTTTTGTAATTTGGGGATATCGAAAGGAGCGGCCGATGAGTGCCTAAAAGTATCAGAATGCATAATCTGTGGTGCATGATATGCGTGTCAAACGCGGCGGAAATTTACGGCTGAGGAGAAGATTCGAACCGTCTTGGAGGAAACAAAAAGGGAAGCCAATATCGCCCAGCTATGATGAATTAAGTTTTGTCTATCGAGAGATGTATATGAGCGTAAGCTATTGTATAATAACATCTTATGACAATAACGGCCCTCCTCAATTTTATAAATGACTTTGGGAGCCTTTTCAAGTCCTGGAGGCGGGGGGAATCGAAAGATGCAACGTCAATATAAAAAGAGCCTGAATGTTCAAATCAATTCAATAGTTTGGCTGCGCTCGAAATATTCCAATTCTGCTATCGAGGCGTATCTAAAGCTTTGTGGGGGCTCGAACCCTATTTGCTGTCTGAGAAGGGGCAACTTTGGTTTTTTGTCGAATTCAATTGGATTCTCGAGGAATAGGGCTACTCCCATTTCGGCGCCTTCAAAATACTCGTCAAACTCATTACGACTGATGCCCGCAAGATTAGAAATGTTACCCCAGAGCTTGTTAATACGCAAATGGGCCAACTTTACAACACGGGCACTGCCTGATAAATGTTTTGCCGGTGAAGATTCCCAAAACAATATCTGCGACCCCTGTTCTAATAGACGAGGGGCCTTTCTTCGCAGCTCGACAGTTTTTAGGCCGGAAAATATGAGGGAGGCGTAGTGGGGTTTGATCGAAAAAATAGCTGTTTTAGGTTTGGCTATTTTTTTCATCATTCAGTCCTTTTCCTGATTTATATATTTCCCAAAATAGTCTATCGGCAACTTTAACAGGCGCATAAACATAAAAGTTCTTGTTCCTGTGCATACGCCATATTTCATCCAAGCGAGAATGGTGAACAGGGTTTTCAAAAATCTCCGTATGACTAAATACAAATGCCATCAGTTGCTTTTCGCAATTTCCTTGGACCGTGCCAAGTACATCATCCCATCTATATATTCCGAGATGTTGAAAGCGATTAAAAATGTCCTTTGGCTTCCCTATATGCACCTCATTAAGATATGAAACTGCGCGAATTGCCTGCTTGTCTTGATAATGTCTTTCGCCCTTGCCTACGTACCAGAGTATTCTTCCTGGTGCCCTTATTTCCGGACCCCTCAAAGACCTATAATAGGAGTTTTCAATATTCAAGAGCAACCTTGAATCGCCGCCAAAAAGATCCTCAGAAGATATTCGCTCATCAAAAAGATGCATGGCGTACTTGGGCCTTATACTTACCACGTATGCTGGTATATCCAGTTCCTCAATCTTTAGCGGCCATAGATTCCTCTCTATATTAAGCAATGACGATTTATCAGCAGAGCTTATTGCTCTATCAATATCTGCCCGAACATGTTTGCAGTATTTACCGGGTAGGATATCGGCTTTTTCATGTTCATTCATTTTTGTACGAATTTCCGCCAAATTTAGACACCCACATTCTGTCAAACGAATTAGATTGTTGTCGACCCGGTGAAAGCCAAATTTCGTGCAAGCTATTGTGATCGCAACGGATATCGGCGTATCACTAATACAAAGGCAAGGACTGCCCTGTGATAAGCTTTTCTCAAGCAGCCACTTCACAACGCCAAGCGAAAGGGTATCTGCCAACTCGTTTGGTGCCAATCTCACCATATTTGCCACTAGCTTTTTATCAGGGATAATCTGGTAGCTAACCAACCCCAGTGGAACGTCGTTGTGAGAAATCAGTTCAGTGGTGATCTCTTGCGGTTGGCTTAGGAGGCATCGTAATTTGGTAACGAATCGCTTCTTACCTTCAGAAGCGTCTTGAGCAAATGCTGTCACTACACGCTCGAAATCATCCCCCGTCACTCGCCTTATGAGTATTGCTGATTCGCCAAAGCGCTGAGGCTGATATTCTAATCCTCGCAAAAGAATGTCAGTATATAAGACTAGGTCAGAGGGGTGAATGAGCTTTATTCCAGTTTTTTCATATATTTGCGGATTTTTGTTGAGCAACTTTTCGTCGCCCGTGACGAAATAATCCATGTTTCCTGCAATGCACCATGCTATATGGCTTAAATCAGATTGGTCTTGCTGTGTGTCATTGAACAAATCCGCTATCTGATGCCGTTTTACATCAAAATGACGTTGAGAAGCTCTAATCAAATTGATGCTCTTAGCAAACTCTCTAATCTTCCCCTTTTTCCTTTCATCGCTATGACGCTTTAATTCGACAAGCAATTCTGGGGATATGTAAAATTCAACTATTTCTGTAAGCCAGTCTTGCATTACTGCCCGGGAACCTACTGTAGAATCTGATGTCGATTCAAGAAAGTTTGAGAGGATATTTAAGTCAAGGCATGCGGATATTACCGCATTTGGTTGTTCAACTGCTGGACGGAACAAATCGGGAAATGGCAGATTTTTCCGCCAGACATCTAACTTGCTGCCTTTTTTGCTCCTGCCCTGTATCGTCTGAATATAAGTGAACCCGAGTTTCGGCCAAATGTCCGAAGCATCATAATCCGTACGACAGCGTACTCTTATTCCCCCTACTTTACCCTGAGCCACTCTTTCAAGTTCTGCAAGCAGAATTCTTGAAATTCCCATATTTCGATAATTCTGATCCACGCATAAATGCACGACGTACGCCAAATGCTTGTTCATATTATAATCGTATAAGAGGTAACCCAGTAGTTTATTATCTTGTATAGCTACTATGATCTTATTCTCCTTCATCTTCTGCTCAAACGCGCCTTTTGGGAAGAAACCAAGAGTGATCGAGTTTTCGTTAGCCAACTCGATCACCTTGTCGAGCATGTTGCTTTCAGGATCAAGCAGAACGACTCTCATCCCCGGAAGATTTGGCATAGCTATAAAAGTCACTCCGTTGGTCGAAGGCACAAGGGGAAACTGATAACGGCCACTATTTCTCCGCTAAGGTCCGAAGGCATTATTTGCTTTCATCCCTTAATTTCTCATTTGAAGCATGTCGGAAAAGAGGATCATTTCTCATGACAAAAGATGTTTTGAACTCAAGCATATCTAGGCGGGAGGGGGAGGAATCGAACCTCCCTGTCGCTCCACCCCATATTGATAAGGGACAATTCATGGATATCATAGACTTCCTCACCTGGTTTTGGAAACATGTCGCCGACCGACCCTCCCGCGAGCGATGCCCCCGCCGCCAAGCAGATCCAGAAATTGATCGAGAATGTCATGTTTACCTCCAGAGAAAAATCACTAAAAGTCAACATGTGTCCTCCCAAGGTTGTCCGTATGATATCCACAAGTGCCCCAAAACATGGGCAAATGTAAGCTCTTAATAAGGTGGCGGCACGCTCTTCTTAATCTGGAGGCGGGGGGAATTGAACCCCCGTCCGAAGATGCCTCCGAAAAACCGTCTACGCGCATAGGCAGTTTTTTGCTCTCGACCGTCGGGACGCCAACTGTCAGGCTTCCCAAAAGCCCAGCCCTCTTTATTTCGCGACCCGGCCAAGGGCAATCCGCGCCGCTATCTTATCTGAGTCGACGCCCTGTCCCGAGCCGATAAGCAAGCTCAGGTAGGACGAGCCACCAGTGTCTTAGGCGGCCAATGCAAACGAATAATCGTTGGCACTTAAATGTGTTACCGGTTGATTAACGAGGCAAACCGGAGACCTCGACGCGCAGGTTTAACATCAGCTATCCCGTCGAAACCTGTCGCCCCCATATGATTTTCAAAGAGCCTTGACCGGTATCAATATAACTGTCATGATGATGGTCGTCAATCGATTCCTGATCCAAATAATACTCACCTATTCCCGTCAGAGTTCCATCACCTCCGCAAAAGGTATAAAAGGCTTGAAAATCGTATTGGTTCCACGATAATATTCAGGCATGTCATTGCCAGAAGCAACCTTTCGAGGGTTCAAATGATTCAGCAGTCATCAGTGCTGAAATGGCTTCTTTCGGATGATAACCCATCCGTAAAGTACTTTACGCTTGTTGATATGTTAGACGAACCGGTCGATTCCTCAAAGGCCCGAAAAGCGAGAGCCGCCATACTGACATCTCCTCTTGTCTGCGGCCTTTTCAAGGGTCAGAAAGCTGACGGCGGATTCGGGGTACATCCTTACCATAAATGGACTGGGGCGCATTGGCGATTGGTATCGCTGGTGGAATTGGGCATTCCCAAAGGTGAAAAACGGGCGCTCGCCGCCGCCCAAGAAGTCCTTGGATGGCTGACGGGGGAGAGCCATAAGCGAAATATCAGGCTTATCAATGGGCGTATAAGGCGTTGCGCATCACAAGAGGGGAACGCGCTTTTTGTCTGCTGCCGACTTGGCCTGGCAAATGATGCTCGCGTCCGATACCTGGCGGAATCTCTAATAGAATGGCAATGGCCTGACGGCGGCTGGAACTGCGATAAGAATCCGCAGGCCTGTCACTCATCATTCTATGAGAGCATAACCCCTTTGAGAGGTTTGATAGAATATCATCGCCTGACTGGCGATAAGAACGTTCTCAGGGGTATCGAGAAAGCATCAGAACTCTTCCTTCGGCATCGTCTCTACAAGAGCCAAAGAACCGGAGATGTAATCGACCCGGAATGGCTTAAGCTGCATTATCCCATCTTCTGGCATTACGATATTCTGCATGGTCTAAGAGTATTGTCGATGCTTGGCCCGCTTAAAGACAGGCGAATGAAAGAGGCGCTTGATCACCTTGAGAGAAAGCGCTTGGCCGACGGCGGATGGAAATCTGACGGTCGTTACTACTGGGCCCCGCCGGGAAAGAAGGTGTCCAATGTCGAAGTGGTAAACTGGGAAAGAGGCGGCCCCAACAGGATGCTTACGTTAAATGCCTTAAGAGTCCTGAAAGCTTCTGGACGCCTGACGATTCCTTAGGGCGCTTTATTCTAACCATTGACAGAATCGATTTCGCTAATCGCAAAACAATCATCTCCTTAGGTTGCGTTACTTGCAGCGATTCCAATTTCTCCTTATATTGCCGGCATGATAGACTCCCATGCACATCTCGATTTTCCCCAATACGATTCCGACCGCGACCAGGTTATCTCATCAGGTTTCCAGCATGGACTCGAAGCCGTCGTCAATATCGGCACCGATATTGAATCTTCGCGCAATTCGCTGGAACTGGCAAACCGTTATGAGAACATTTACGCCACCGTCGGCTTCCACCCTCATGACGCCAAATCCTGCCCGCCCGATTATATCGCCAGACTCCGGGAAATAATCGCCAATGACTCCAGGGGGTCGAAGAGAATCGTCGGCATAGGGGAGATCGGTCTTGATTATTATAGGGACCTTTCACCGAGGGACCTCCAGAAGCGCGTGTATAGTGAGCAGCTCGAGCTGGCAAGGGAACTCAAGCTGCCCGTGGTCGTCCATATCAGGGAAGCAGTGGCGGATTCGCTGGCCATTCTGAAAGATTCGGGGATTAGAAGCGGGGTTTTACATTCGTTTCCCGGCAAAATCGACGAAGCTAAAGAAGCCATCGATTTTGGTTTCTTCATTTCCTTTGCGGGGCCGATAACATACCCCAAGTCAAACCGTCCCGACGTGGCCGCGGCTCTGCCCTTGAGCCGCATCCTTGTGGAAACCGACTCTCCATATCTACCGCCTCAGGCGTTTCGAGGTAAACGTAATCGCCCCGAATACGTCCGCTTCGTGATCGAAAAGCTGGCCATGATTTTCGCTCCCTACAGTTTCGACGATATCGAGCGAATGACATCCCTTAACGCTCGCAGGCTTTTCAAACTTCCTATCGATAAAAAAGGTAGAATAGTATATAAAATCCGCCGTTCTCTGTACATTAACCTGACAAACAGATGCACGAACAGTTGCTACTTCTGCATCAGGAAAGGCAGCGGATATGTTGGCGGGCATTACCTTTTCCTGCAAGAGGAACCGTCCGTATCTGACATCACTGCGGTGATCAATCTCGAAAAGGATTTCGACGAAGTAGTCTTCTGCGGCCTGGGGGAGCCGACCCTGCGCCTCAAAGAGATGCTTGAAATCTGCCGCGCCGTAAAGAAAATGCGCCTGCCGGTCCGCCTCGATACCAACGGCCGGGGGAGCCTCATAAACAAGGCCGACGTGCCGCCAATGCTCAAGGGGCTGGTCGACAAGGTGTCAGTCAGCCTTAACGCTCAGGACGCCGACACCTACGTCCGCATCTGCAGGCCGGATATGGGACGCCAGGCATATGATGCCATCTTGAAGTTCATGCGCGATTGTGTCGCTCTCCAAATTCCCACGGAAGCATCAGTGGTCGCACTGCCGGAGGTTGATATCGAGGCTTGTCGGAGGCTTGCCGTCGGCCTGGGCGCCACGTTCCGCGTTAGGCGCTACGGCCAGAGCGAGATTTAGGCGGTATTATGCCAGGGGCCAAGAAACGTTTCGGACAACACTTCCTTGTCGATCCCCGCAAGGCCGGGAAGATTGTGGACAGTCTCGAAATAAAACCTGGCGATGCGGTCCTCGAAATAGGTCCAGGCACCGGGATTCTGACGGAGAGAATCCTGGCCCACGATGTCGCCTTGACAGCGGTCGAGCTCGATAGGGAAATGATAGCCCCACTCATGGCGCGGTTTGGCGGACATAAGAATCTGACCATTGTCAACCAGGACATAATAAAGCTAAACCCTCGTGATTTCGCCTCACCGGCCGGCCTCAAGATTCTGGGAAACCTGCCATATAATATCAGCGGCGCCATCATGGAATGGTTTATTGAATACAATGATGTTATCAGGCGCGCAGTTGTCACGGTCCAGAAGGAGGTGGCCGACAGGATCAGGGCAACGTCTCCGGGCCGCGACTACGGGTCGCTGACGGTTATGATCCAGTCGTATTTCGACATCAAGAAGCTCTTCGATATCCCCCCCGGATGTTTTTCACCTCCGCCAAAGGTCTATTCAACCGTTCTTCTATTGACTTCCGACCGGAAATTCCCCGACGATATGGTATATTCTGATTTCAGGGACTTCTTACGAGCCTGCTTTTCTCACAAGAGAAAATTGCTCGTCAATTCGCTCTCGGCAGTCGGCGCGCAAGGCAACTCGCTTAGCAAGGGACAGCTCGAGAAATATCTTGCCAGACTTGGCAAAAAAGCGAATATAAGAGCGGAGGAACTCAAGTTGGACGAGTTCTTGGAATTGTTCAGGCTTGTCAGGGGCCAGGATGAACGGTAGTCCTTGCAGAATACTCGCTTTAGTATCGCTGGGCGCCGTTATTTGCGATACATCTTTGGCCGGAATGAAGCTCGATTTCAACCGCAGCAATCAGACTTATGATTGGTCTACGGCGATCGGCTATGATTTCACGCGGGCGGGCTTCTCCTATTCGGGGTCATTTGCAGGCGAATCGAATCTCGTCAAGGGCGGGCTCAGCCGCTGGCAGGAAAACGCGACTGCGAGATTCGCTTCCCAAAGAAGCATAGTGAAAAGATTGAGCTTTCTGGGGGGGGCGGAGTACACAGTCAATGGACTGGATCGACGGCGCGTTCGTTCGGCGGAGCTTTCCACAGGATTGTCTTACAATCCGGTCGATGCCGTCAGCATCCGCCCGCTTCTTAAGCTCGACCGCATCCACCGTTCCGATTTTACTCGCACTCACCAAAACCAGGGGGCGGGGTATGGTGTGGAAGGCGGCTTGGCGACAGTCCGCCTTCTGGGGGTAGATTGCGGCGCCAACGCGTCTTATAGCAAAATAGGCCTTTCCAGCATTCCCTCCAGTGAAGGATCCGGTTCCTTCAATACAGTAACCAGCCCGTTTGCCCAGGATACCCTCTGGGTCAGCCTCAAAGGCCTGGAGGCGGCTAAGAAGTATTATTCGATCTCGGCCAGAAACGATGAGGTCATAGTCAAGCAGGTCAAGCAGGAACGGGAGGGGAGTTTTGGAATGGCCATGACGCTGCCGGCGCGGCTGAGACTCAAGGTCGATGGCAACGCCCATCTCTCTCGATACCTCTATCGTTATCCTGTCATCGACGACATCTCGGCTCCCCAAAAGGATAATTACGGCCGTGGAGGAGGTTACAAGGCGGCGCTGAGCGGGCTCCTGAGCGATCTCGGTAAGTATGCGTTTGGATATACCTGGGGCCGGACAAGCCAGGATTTCCAGGGGCTGCAGCTCGACCAGCAGACCGAGATCGGCGAGTTGTCAATTCGGGCGGATTTCTGGCGCGGAGGAGATTCGCTGACCGCAGATATGATTTTCGGGGTTACCTCTTACACCAATCCGAATCTTGGCTCCAAGCGCCAGGACAGAGATCAGAAGACGGTGCTGGTTAACGGGCGATTCCTGCATTACTTCAGCCGATTTTTCAGCGCCGGGGTCAGCGGCGGCGCCAACAGCTTTCATCAAATCAATGTGTCGGGCGTGCAATCCGGCAATAACAACCGCAACGACACCTATATTCTCACCCCTTTTGCGAATTGGCGACCGCTTGACAATATGCTCCTGAGCCAGAGTTTCGAAATTCAGGCCAATTACATCACATTCGACTATGATCGCAAGAAATTGGCCACGAAAAACCGCATCTTTCGGCGGGCGACTGCCAGAACCGATGTCAAATATACATTTTCGGAACACCTCATGTGGCAGCAGGGATTCTTGTATCGCTATGAAGATTACGGCCAGCTTATATGGGATGATGGCTGGCAGCAGGCGGTCAGCTGGGATAGGCGAAGGAGCGGCTTGGAAACCAGGCTGACATATGTGCCTGGAAAGGTCTTAGAGATCACACCGTCCATTTCCTGGGAAAAGACCGATGATTACGGGCATGCAGTCAAAGCAAATGCCGAACGCCAAGGTCTCGAAGAGATCAGGTTTCTGTCAGACGAGCAGGTCAAGCTTTTGTTCAGAATCGAAATTGTTTTGAATTGGAATAACGGACGCCTTTTGCGTACTGATTTCTCGCACCGCACCAGAAAGTTCATGGCTCTTTCCACGGAAAGGACCGACTTCGCCACCGTTTCCCTGGAGCATCGATTTTGATTTACTCAAAGTGGATAAGGGCAATCATCCTGGCGATCCTTGTTATTGGGTCTTGCGCCAAGGACCCGTTCTCGGCCCGCCACAGCGAGCCTCCATTAGGCTCCGCGGGCACCTGGGAGACCCCGCAATCGCCGGAGGTCGTCGTCAGGAATCTCTTGTTCGCATATAATGAGCGCAATATCTCCAACTATCAGCTCTGTTTCTCCGATTCCTTCATCTTCTCGGCCCCGGAGGATTCCATCGATGCCGTCAATGCCGGCCGCCCGGAGTTGTTCGCCGACTGGAACAAGCAGGTCGAGGTGGCAACGGCGACTAATATTTTCACGACGTTTTCCGGCACCGATACCATGGCTTACTATTTAACCCTGACATCTGCGCCGGATCAGAACGATATTATCGAGGATTCCACGGCCACGCTATTCAGGGATTATGCTCTGACCATCGTCCTGACGGGCGTTGGTCAGCCCGACACGATAGAAGCGGCAGGATTGGCGACTTTCCACCTGAACCAGGAATTGTTGAATTGGTGGACAATAGGTTGGTGGGAGGACCTTCCGGCACAGACGGCCCATTATGACTGGGGAGATTTCAAGGCGGAGTACAGGTGATGAGAAGAAAGGATGTATTGGACCTTCTCTGCATGCTGGCCGTTTTCGCCGCCGGATGCGCCAACGTGTTTGCCCCTCCCAAGGCCGGCCCCGGCTCACTGGCCCCGATTCTGCCCCAAAACTGCAGCGACTGTCCTGATTCCGTTAACGCATATAATGTTCTCTCGAACTTCAAGTACGCCTACGAAAACCGCGATATCGATATTTACGAAAACTGCCTTGACCGCGAGTTCATGTTCGTCTATATCGACCAGGATCGCCAGGGCGGCATTGAGGTCGTCGAAATTCCCCGGGACGGTGTCTCGGGCGATATCTACAGAACCAGGGGCCTCTTTGACGCATTCAGCGAGATAAGGCTGGATACCTGGATTCCCCAGAGGCTGAGCCCGGAGGGGCCTGAAACGCCTGAACATCCCGGCCAAAACTGGGAAGTCTGGCTGGTGAATTTCTACCTTTCTCTGAGGGATTTGACGGGAGCTTTCGGCTATCAGCAGTACGAGGCCAATGGATTGGCATTATTCAAAATAAGAAAGACATCCGACGGTTACTGGCGAATAATCGTTTGGGAGGACCATTCGTTCACCGATTGACATGAAGCCCAGTCCCAGAATCAGCCGCGGTCAACGTCGGCGGAAAAGGCCGGTTTTCAGATTCGTCATATTATTGGCGCTTGTCATTATCATCGCGTTGCTGGCAGCGAAACGCTTCAATTCAGGCAGGCGCGCCGAGCTCTCGCCGAGCGAAAAAAGGGTCCCGCTGAACCTAACCGCTGTCTCCGACTCGCTGATCTTCGAATGCTGCCGGAGTTTCGGCCTTTCCGCAGGCGTTCAGACGGAACTTGGCCAGGAATTTAGCGGCATCACCTATCGGACTTTCCGTCAACCCTGGCCGGCGGAGTTGCCCTTAATTCACTTTGCCGAGCGTCTCAGCCGCCTGGCGGCGGCGAGAGAGGTCCGTTGCGACTGCCTCGAATCCACCAAAAACGGGACACTTGAGTGCACTCTGAATGCCGAAGGCAAGACTGGCGCCAAAGTCGTCGTCGTCGCCAGCGGTCAAACCAAGCTCGTTGGCCGCGAGGTCGTTTTCATATGCGATAAAATAGAATCGGCGCCTAAAAAGAATATTATGAGGCTTCTAAGGGCAGGGTATACGTTTTCCTACCTGGTGCCACCGGCATACATTCCTCCTAACGACCTCCGCAAGCTCCTATCAAGGGCTGGGACGATCGAGATTGTCTCGCTACCGTCGGACGAAAGGGCGTGGGCGTCAATCGCAAAGACATATGCCCGCCAAAGCCGGACATCCAAGAGAGGTCGAAAGAGCTCGAATACCTCGGAAATCAGTCGGGTCTTCGATAGCCATCCGCTCTCGAGGTCGTTTTGCATAAGCCCGGCAGGTTCTTCGATTTCACAGAGGATGGCGAAAAGAATATTCCAGGAGGCGCACCGGCGCGATATGACGTATCTTGAGTTTGGTCAATCAGATATTCTCAAATCTCTGGCTGAAAGCGAAGGTTTGAGAGCGGCCAATCTGCCTCTGAACCGTGAGCTGGTCGAAAAGACATTTCTGGCATTCGAGTCAGAGCTTATGCGACAGATGATCTCCCCCAAAGGCGAGTGGCGTCAAACAATTTGGGTCGATTGCGCCAAGATAGAACCGGACAATATGCTGGCTCTGAAAATCAGCCTCGACCGACTGGGTATCAAGATTCGGGCCCGGAGCAGTTTTTCGGAGTAGATGTTAACTCTTTAATGGGTTTATGGATAGCTGGCAGAAGTCGGCCGTCGCCAGGCTGGGCAGCCTTTTTTCGATGAAATCTTGATCGTAAAGCCAGGCGTTAAAACGATCCACCAGTTCGTTTTTAGTCAGCTCTTCATGCCACTGTAACTCGAGGAACTGGATTTCGGAGCCACCCAGGAAGCCATTTTTCAACTTCAAACTGAATTCAACAAGCACATTTTATATCTCGGAACCCCAAGAATTTTCTTGACAGGGAATCGGGCATATGTATATTATTTATGCAGTTTTATCGTTATTGTGACTTCTTGGGGTTCCAGGAAATCAGGCAGGCCCTCGGGCCATCCCCAAGCACTTCTGAGAAAATCTACACGAAATGAGCGCCCGCTAAAGGCGTGCGCATCCGATTTTTGTTAGTCGAAATGGAATCTGAATTCGTCCGCGAAAGTGATACGAGGGCAAATATGAGAAGCGCAGAACGGCCTGTGCTGACGGCTGTTATCCTTGTCATGTTATGTTTATTCGGGGCAGGCGCCGCCAGGGCATATTACAATCCTCCCAGCAACATTCCTCCCGGTCCTCCTCCGAACTATAACCAGATAGACACTCTTTATTTCCTTGGCCCGCCGATATTACCTCTTCCGCCTCCGGACTCGGGGGGATTTTATATCTGGGTTGATTCCTCGGGATCATGGAATATTGCCAATCACATTTATGTCCGCGGTAACAATATCGAGCACTATCATGGCAGCATCCTGGCCACCATGAACTCCCAGCCGACGCCCGGCATAAACGTCTTCGCCACCAACTTCGAGTTGACCGGTGATTCACAGCCATCTCAATGCTATCGTCAGAACGACCGCTGGGGCTGGTACCAATGGGATTCCAACCTCTACGAAATCTGGTGGGACGTCTCCACCCGCGAGTCGGTGCCGGACTCCGGCGATGCCAACGATTTCATGAAGATCACCATTGTCGGATGTGCCATCGATTTTAATGTCTGGTCAAGCGGCCATGACCATGGCTTCGGTCCTGACCAGGTATTTCTGGGAGCATCCATGACCAGGCTTAGCGAAGTCCCGGGTTTCACGGATAGCTACCCTGGAATAAGCGACCCCTATCAGTCTCAAATAGATTTCGGCAGCAGGAATATTACTATATTTACCCCCATTTCCGGAAACGGGCAGAGCTATAATGTGGACGGCTTCATCGTGCCGGGCCAGACTTATCCCTGTGGCCCTATTCTCGGCCAGTCCTACGGAGATAGATTCGGAGGCGCTTTCGTTTATGAAGGGAATGGCATAGAGTTTTCTGCCGGCTGCGTCTTCAATCCCTGCGAAGACAATTCCGCACCTGTGCTGTTGCCGCCGTTTGTATATGACGAGTTTCAATGTGACTTGTCGGAGTATTGCTTCGATGTAAATGCTTCCGATGCGGAAGAGAATCTGCATCATTTTGAGAAGCTGTCGGGTCCGGGCACGATCGATCCCCAGACTGGAACAGTATGTTTCACGCCCGCGCCTGGCTCGCACAGCTACCTATTCGATATCGCCGTCATGGATTCCTGCGGCCTGGCCGACACGGCAGAATATACAGTCAATGTCGACACTAATGATCCCCCATCGGCCTTTTGCCCCGGCGGAGACGATCTCTCGACCTGCGACATCTATCTCACCGTTTGCGATTTGAGCGAGATATGTATCCCCGGGTTCACATACAGCGATCCCGATAATAACATCGTCTCGGTTAATGCCATCGGCGGCAGCTTGCATGGCGATACTATCTGTTTCATCCCTGTCCAGGGACAGAATACGCTTCGCCTGGCTGTTACCGACGCTTGCGGTGCATCCGACACTTGCACGGCTATTGTGGCGGTGACCCTGAACAGGGTGCCGGACGCCGTTTCGCCTCCTGACGAAAGCCGCCTCGTCTGCGATCTCGGTCAGATCTGCATCCCCGGCTTCCATGCCTCCGATCCCGATGACAACCTCGTTTCCACCGTCCTGCACGGCGGAACCCTTCATGGCGACACGGCCTGCTTTACGCCGGCGCCTGGGGTCAACACCCTCAGGTTGATCGCCACCGATGCCTGTGGCGCCGCCGATACAAGTATCACTCATGTGACCGTCAGTATCAATAGCCCGCCGGTGGCCTCAAGCCCTGATGACACGACCCTGTCATTGCCTGCTCTGGCTCCCATTTGTCTGCCCGGCTTTTCCGCCAGCGACCCGAATGGCAACCTTGTCTCGACAGTTGTCCTGGGAGGAACATTGAGCGGCGACACGGTCTGCTTCATGCCCGTGCAGGGTATCAACACGCTGACCTTGATATGCACCGATGCCTGCGGAGCCGCTGATACCGCAAGCACAGATGTTACCGTGAACCTGACGATTTCGCTGGCCGTGGTGGGAGGTGACCCGCCGGAATTCACCGAGGAAGTGCGCGACTCGATTTTGATTTCCGTATCAGGAGGGGACCCGGACAGTCTGGCTTTCACGACCGACTTCACATCTCATGCCGGATATCCCAGCAGGTATTCCACGTCGTTTAACGGCGGCATATTCAAGGTCGTAATAACATTCGATTATCTGGGCGAGTTTTCTTCGGCCCAGTCGCCGTTCCCGTTCAGGGTCATCGCAGCCGACAACTACTCGGCCGACACGCTCTTTGATTCGCTGACAGTCAATGACAACAATCGCTTGCCATCCATCGGATCGATAAACGATACGAGCATTTTCGCCGGTTCAACCCTGGCGTTCGCCGTGACCGGTAATGATCCCGATGCCGATAATACGCTGACTTTAGCCAAAGTCAGTGGCCCCGGGGCTTTCTCATCCGTTCCAAGTCTTCCTCCCGTAACGGGCTATTTCAGCTGGAGCCCGTCGAGCGGCGACATCGGGGAACACTCTGTGATTTTCTCCGTCGACGATGGCAGGGGCGGGACGGCCCGTGATACAGTCAGTATAACCGTCGTTCCATCTGGAATTGACCTAACCGTCATCGGTGGAGCGCCCCCCATATTTACCGAGGAGATTGCGGATTCGTTCTTTGTCTCACTCGGCGGATACGATGCCGGGAGCCTCAGCTTCAGCACTTCGTTCGAGGGACATTCTGGCGCCCCGTCGCGCTATGCAGCATCGCTCGTCGGAGGCCATATCCGGGTCGTTGTGACTTTCGACTACCTGGGCGAATTCTCCAACGCCAACTCGCCCTTCCCGTTCAAGGTCATCGCAGCCGACAACTACTCGGCCGACACGCTCTTTGATTCGCTGACAGTCAATGACAACAATCGCGATCCAGCGATAACCGTCGGTGCCAATTATACAGTCATTGTCGATCACCAGCTCTCGTTCAACGTTTCAGCGGATGATCAGGACGCCGACAATTCCCTCACTCTCTCCAAGATTTCCGGCCCCGGCTCTTTTCCCGGGGCATCCGGGCCGCCCCCTGTTTCGGCCATGTTCACCTGGACCCCTACCGACGCCGACCTTCCCAACTCTCCCGATTCGGTTCTCTTCGCCGTCGCTGACGGTCGCGGGGGCGTAGACACGGCCCTGGTCGTGATAACGGTTTATCCCGATGGCGTCCCGTCGATTGAGATTATCTACTCGCCAAACGTTTTCCAGGAAGACCTCCTTGATTCGCTGGTATTCACAGCCCATGATCCCGACGGTGATCCTCTGGGCGGCTTCGGATATAAATTCATGGCCCCTGATTCGACGTTTCCCGGGGCCTCATTCGTCGTTCGAAATGACACGGCTTTCCTCCGCCTAACCTTCGACTTTGTTGGCTCGTGGTCATTTTTGGGGTCGCCGTTCCCGCTGAGGCTATTGGCGTACTCGTTAGTGGACGATGCCGATTCGACTTTCCTGAATGTCATGCTAACCGTCCTTAACACCAACAGAAAGCCTGAATTGCAGGTCACCGGCCCGCACAGCATCGAAGCCGGGGAGACGGTCAATCTGACGCTGACGACAAGCGACCCGGATACCGATGACAACCTATCTCTTTCGGCTGCCAACTTGCCTTCCGGCTCAATATTCTCGGATTTGGGAGATGGCCATGGCAGTTTCAGCTGGATGACATCCTCGCCAGACATAGGGAGCTACAGCCTGCGCTTCGATGCCAACGATAATCGCGGCCAATCGAACAGCATGGATACTGTCATCTGGAGCCTGCAGGTAACCTCTCCCGACACCGGCGGCCAGCTCGGTCTCGAGATAGGTTGCCCGGCGGCCCTGCCTGGCTCTGACGTGCTCGTACCGGTCTTCCTGCACACGCCTCAGGTTTATACCGGCGGATTCGAGCTGCTGATTGGTTGGGACCCCACCGTCCTCACCCTTCTTGAGGCCATACCGACAGCGCGCATGAACGGCGGTGAGGAGTATTTCAATGTTCATATGGATGATTCCGGGCCGGGCACCGCCAGATTCGTCTGGATTGCCAACATCAACGACGGGAATTATACGCCGCCGATGTTCCCAGGCCATGCTGAGATCATGTGGCTCAATTTCCACGTCGCTCCCGGTGATTTCCTGTTCGGCGTCTCCGTGCCTATAGAATTCCTGGTGCATCATTACAGCGACAATACCATATCGGATTCGACAGGCTACCAGCTTATACACCCGCCCCTGACGTCGGGATGCGTCATCATCGCCGATCCCGAGATGTTCGTAGGTGATCCGAATCTAAACTGCAGGTTCTTTGAAATCGCCGATGCCGTCCTGGTGGCCCGTCGCTTGATTGAAGGCCAAGGAGTTTGGGCCGAAGATGATAACTTCGGCATGTCACCCGATTGCACCGAAGACACACACTTCTTCGGCAACGATCTAATGCAAGAGATCGGCTCGGACCTGAATGGTAATGGATTTGCCGATATCGCCGACCTGGTCCGCTTCATCAATATCCTGAACGGCTTTGTAGTACCTCCCAAGCTCGACCCGACTGCCGGTGTGGCGGTGATCACCGTCCCCGAAGAAGCTTCAGCGGCCATGGAGATACGCATCAACTCCAGTCTGGAAATTGGCGGCGCTCTTGTGCGCCTCGATTATTCCGATGTGGAATTCGGCGCGCCTGTAGCGCCTCCCGGTATGGAGATTCTCTCCCACGATTTCCAGGGGGTGCTCTCTGTGCTCGTCTACTCTCTGGCAGGGAGTAGAATACCCACCGGTGACAACATTCTGTTTACCCTGCCCGCAAGCGGCGATGGCCGAATCAGCATCGCCGAAGTCTCAGCGGCCGACTCTTATGGAAGACTTATCGAAATCACATCGAGGATCGAGGCCCCGCTTCCGACCGAGACCAGTTTGAGCCAGAACTACCCTAATCCATTCAACTCATCGACCAGGGTGTCACTGGCGCTGGCTGAGGCGGGCGATGTGGAGCTTTCGATTTATGACATCACCGGCAGGAAAATTCGCGTTCTCCTGAACGGCCCCCTTGACGCCGGTTATCACAGCATCGTTTGGGATGGCCTGACGGATAGGGGAGAGGCCGTTTCGAGTGGCATCTATTTCGCCAGGATGCGGCAGAATGGCCTGCAAAAGACCATAAAAATGTCGCTGCTGAAATAAGCTCGTCTGATATAGGCATTGGGGAACAGCGGGCCTCGAGGAATTGTTCAATCCTGGCAGGAGCAAGCAGGAGATACTGAAATTAAAAAATCATCTGTCGCAATTGCGGCCGCGCTCGTTCTGGCCTTCAGCATCCCATATGCACAGGCACTGAATTCATATCGAGGTTTCCACCCGGCCGAAAGAGTTTCCAGGCCCAATAATGGAGTCCCGATGCGGACCGGGGGCCCAAATGGGCCGATTTCCATTCTCTCATCGCCAGGCTGGGTCGTCGGCACAACCTATTATGATCTTCAGAGCAACGGTTCCACGGGCAGCAGAATTGTAATGGACTCGCTCGGTGGCGCCCATTTTTGCTGGATAGGCTCGGCCTCATCTCAACTCACCCCACGATATCGTTACTACAGATTTCTGTCTGAAAACGGCGATTCTATCCCGGCCGTTCAGCTTGGCGGCGGCACGCAGAGCGGTTTTGGAGGGATCGATCTCTACAACGGGGCAATCAATCATTCTCTTCGCGATATCGCCGTTCTCGGATATCATGATGCCTCCGGCCTGAACGATATTTTCGCATTCGATTCTGGAAGGGGAGTTGGCAGCTTTTCTTATGACATTAGCGGCTTTCCCGAGGGCGCGGGTGTTTGCATCTGGCCCTCTGTTTCCATCGATATTAATGACAATATTCAAGCCGTGGCCACCCAGTCTAATGTCGAAACCGGCCGGTTGCGTCAGCACATATATTCCCGACGCCCCTTTGGGTCGCAGAACTGGACGTCACCGATTGTCATCGACACCACCTATGCGGATTCGCCGGTCATCACATCGTCGCCCGTGTCATCGAAATCAGCCATAGTCTGGACATCGCCGATTTTCCAGGATTCGAATCAGTATGATAATGATCTCTTTTACCTGCAATCCATTGACGGCGTAAATTGGAATATACCCGGTGGGCGCACGAATCTCACGAATTACGCTCCATCTGCCCAGGGCGACACGACCTTGCGCGCCTTTTGCGATGTCGATGCAGTTTACGATTTCGATGATAATCTTCACCTGATTTGGAATGCCGCCTATGTTACCCGGGACAGCGCGGATGAAATGGTTGTCCTCTACCGTTCGGCGTTGTTCCACTGGTCGGCCGCATCGGGGATCGATCTGGTCTATGAGCATCCGGTCCGCGAATGGCCTTGCGATATGGGGGCCTGGAATCTCTCGATCGGCAAAATGTCCATCGGCGTCGACGCCGACTCCAATTTTGTCTACGTCGTATTCACGAGATTCGATCCCTCGGATTACGCCGATTTCGATACCGTCTACGCCGATCCCAATCCCTGCGGCGGCGACAACGCCATGCCCTGCGCCAACGGCGAACTGTATATGACCTGGTCGACCGATGGCGGAGACGATTGGGCAACCCCGGTTGACATCACCAATAGCCAGTCGCCCGACTGCCTCGCCGGCAACTGCGACAACGATAACTGGTCCAGCCTGGCGGAGCTTGTCGACGATCACCTTCATATCCTGTACATCGACGACAAGGACGCCGGCAGCGCCGTGTTCGGCGAAGGCGAGGCGACGGAAAATCCTGTTCTTTACATGGCCGTGCCCAATCCCACCCGCTTCCTGGGCGGATGCTTGTACATTCCCGGCGATATAAATGACAACGGCGATGCCAACGGCGTCGACGTCTCCTACGCTGTGAATTACTTCAAGGGATTCGGAGCGCCCCCGCCTGTAATCTGCGCGGATTGCCCCAATCCCGGCCAGGCTCTCTATGCGGCTGGTGATGTCAATTCCAACTGCCAGTTTAACGGCGTTGACATCACCTATTTCGTGAATTTCCTAAAGGGTGTGGGGCCGGCTTTGTCATTCTGCCCGGACTGCCCGCCGTCAGGAAGATAGAATTTCGTCATCGTTCCCGTGAACATTATTTGTTGCTCTATCCTGGAGCGGGCTTTATCATTGCGCCGTGATTCGGGTTGATAAGAAATCGCTGTTTCTAATTCCGTTCCTGACGACATTCGCCTTCTACTTTCTGACTCTCTGCAGAACTGTCTATACCGGTGATTCCGGAGAGCTGGCCTTCGCCATTTACACTATGGGATTGGCTCACCCACCCGGTTATCCGCTCCTGACGCTGCTCGGCAAGTTCTTTCTAACTATAATCCCCGGCAATCCCGCATACGTGCTGAACTTGATGTCGGCCTTGCTGGCATCTGCAGCAGTGGGCGCCGGAGCATTCGTCATCAGAGCGATTCTCTTTGATAGGGAAGAGCGAGATCAAATACTGGCAATCCTAATTTCCGCCGTCACCGCCGCCATCTGGGGCTTCTCCAACGCTTTATGGGCTACGGCAGTCGGCCTGGAGGTTTATTCGCTGGGAATGCTGCTGTTTCAGCTTTCCCTGTTATCGCTTCTGAAATTCCTCGAGAGCAAGAATTGGAAATTGTTGATTGCGGCAGGCTACTTCCTTTTTCTCGGCCTTGCAAACCACCTGACGATAATATCTCTGGCCCCCCCGATTCTTGTTATCATGCTCGTTCGCCGGACACCGTCACGCGTTTGGCTTCTCTTAGCCGGTTTGTTTGTCATCTCTATTGCCGCCTATCTATATATTCCGTTACGGTCAGCGCATTACCCAATTGCCGATTGGGACCACCCCACCTCCTTCCGTGCCATGATGAATCACATAACCGCAAGCCGTTACCGGGGATTTATATCGGGCCTGGTGCCGGAGAATTATTTCGAAAACCTCTGGCGCTCGGTCAAGATCTGGGCCGACCAAACCCCGTTATTCCTGGTTCCGATCGGTTTTGTCGGTTTGATTTTGCCGACTGGCATAAGGCCAAAGCAGCGTTTGATATTGCTCTCCATAGTGGTATTAAATCTCCTCACCGTGGCCCTCTACGATATCCCCGATATCGAGCAGTACTATCTGCCGACATTTTTTATCTCGATTGCGGGGCTGGCATCTCTGGTGATTTGGGTTTTCAAGCGTTTAAGAATCTCAAATGCCAGGGCCGCGGCATTCTCCGTCTTGACACTTGTGACTCTCTTGACGCTGGCGAAAAATTACGGGCGAAACGACCAATCGGAAAACCGCCTCGGCTACACTTACGGCATGAATATATTGAACTGCGTGCCGCCCAATTCAATCCTCATCTCCGTGGCCGACAACTCCAATTCATCGCTGTACTATCTCCATTACGTCGAGGGGGTCCGCAAAGACCTGGAGATATACGACCCGGTTAAAACCTTCATCATATTAAGGCGCAAGTACGGTTTCGATAAACTGAATCCTCAAATGACCGGGCAGGAGGCATGCTTCAAGCTCCTGTCGTCATACCCGGAGAAGTCCTATCTCGTAAAAGAGCATCTCTTGAGAATGGGCACCCCTTTCAGTTATCACGACCTTACATTGACGACTCATGGCATGGTATACCGATGGGGGAAATGGCCCCTGGACCCCGGCGCCTGGCAGAAGATCGAGATACCCGAGTTCGATAACCCTGAACTTACCATTGATTTCAAAGGGTCGATAATGCTCAGCAATCTTCACCTGTGTATCGGGGAGGATTTGCTGGCACTCGGGGATACTTCGCGAGCCCTGACGCATTTCAGAGAAGGCAGAGACGCGTGTGCGCTCTCTGATGAAGCCTCAGTGCATAACAGCCTGGGAATCTTCTTCCGACGGCAGGGCTGGCCAGGCATGGCGCAAGAGGAATATGAATTGGCCCTGAGTTCCGCCCATTTGACCGCTTTCGAAAAGGCCAACATCTTTGTCAATCTGGGGAACCTGCGGAAAGACAGGGGTGACTTCGCGGCCGCCGCCGAGCTTTATAATAAAGCCCTGAAGATCAAGGGGGACAATACCGATGCGCGATACAACTTGTCGCTTGCCGAGGCCTACTCCGCGCTTAACCGGGGCGACTATGCCGGCGCTGCCAGATATTTCGAGGCGGCTCTGGCGACACCCGGCGCGGACCCGAGACTAATCTTCAATCTCGGCGTCTTGTATGACAAGAGCCTTAACGACACTGCCAAAGCCATCGATTACTACCGGCGTTTCGCGGGCCTTGCGCCCGGCCTGGCGGAAAGCCAGGCGGCCGCACAACGTATCAGAGAATTAACTAAACAATAATGGTGGGATGCTTCAGCCTAAATGGGAGATAATATGAAGATGAAAAGTCTGTTCGATATCCCAGGGCGGATTTTAACTTATCTTGGACCCGGGCGATATCTCGTTGTCGGTGGTCAAAAGGACAAGTTTTCCGCCTGATTGCGCCGCCAGCAGCATGCCATTGGATTCGACTCCCCGTATTCTTGCGGGATCCAGGTTGGTTATCACTACAATCGTCTTGCCAACCATGTCATCCGGCTTATAATATTGCGCAATGCCCGCCACTATCTGACGTTGTTCGTTTCCCAGGTCGATTTGAAGTTTGAGGAGCTTCTCGGCTCCATCGACTCGTTCCGCTTGTAGAACCCTGGCGGTTTTCAATTCCATCTTCGCGAATTCATCGATTGTCATCTTCGTCTCCGCAGCTGGCGCTGGTGCGTTTGTAACAGGCGCCGACGTGAGCTCATTTTTTAGCCGTGGGAATAGCGCCTCTCCACGGCCGATCTTTGTCCCCGGCTTTAATATTCCCCATGATAACTTCAAGGCGATCCCATCATCTTCCACCCCCATCTGTTTGCGCAAGCTCCGGCACCTTTCCGGCATGACGGGCGAAAGCAAGGCCGCCACCAGGCGCAGCGATTCGCCAGCGTTGTAGAGGACAGTCTGCAGCCTTGGCCCGTTCTTGTTCTTGGCCAGGTCCCAGGGCCTATTGATCTCCAGGTAACGGTTGGTAGCCCTGACCAGTTCCAGCACCTCCTCGATTGCCACGTTCAGCTTGTATGATTCGATCTTTTCCTTAAAAGACTCAAGCAGTTTGCCAGCCCTGCTCTCCAGCTCTTTGTCCGATTCGTTCCTTTCCCCCGGTGCGGGAATCACCCCGTCCGCATACGATTCCACCATCTTTGTGATTCTCGAAAGCAAGTTCCCCAGATCGTTGGCCAGATCGGAATTGTACCTGGCGACAAAAGAATGCTCGCTGTAGCCTGCATCCTGTCCCAGTGTCATCTCGCGGACCAGAAAATACCTGAAAGGATCGACGCCGTACTTATCCGCCAGCTGCAGCGGCTTGATGACGTTCCCCAGCGATTTCGACATCTTGGCCTCGCCGGATAGCCACCAGCCGTGCGCGAATATAGTCTCCGGCTGTTCGATGCCTATTGCCTCGAGCATGCAGGGCCAGTAAACTGCATGGGTTGTCAGGATATCCTTGCCGATTAGGTGAATGGCCGGCCACCACTTCTCAAATCTCATATCGTCCGATGAATATCCTATCGCGGAGATATAATTTATGAGTGCGTCGAACCAGACATAGCAAACGTAGTCTTTGTCGAATGGCAGCTCGATTCCCCATGACAGCCGCGATTTGGGCCGTGATATGCAGAGATCCCCCAGTGGCTGGCGCAAGAATCCAAGAACCTCGTTGCGTCTGAATTCGGGTTGAATAAACTCCGGGTGATTCCGAATATATTCGACCAGCCAATCCTGGTATTGGGACATCTTGAAGAAGTAATTTTTCTCGGTTATCTTATTCACCGGGCGATGACAATCAGGGCAGGTCCCGCCCACCAGGTCCTTCTCCGTCCAGAAGCGCTCTTCGAACACGCAATACCAACCTTCATAATCGGCGGCGTAAATTTCACCCTTGTCGTAAATCGCCCGCAGGATTTTCTTGACAACCTCCGTGTGCCGCATCTCGGTCGTCCTGATGAAGTCATCGTTGCCGATATTCAACCTTTGCCAGACTCTCTTGAACCGCGAAGCCATCTGGTCGCAGAACTCCAGAGTCGGCTTGTTCTCGCTTTTTGCCGCTTCCTGCAGCTTCTGGCCATGCTCGTCGGTTCCAGTCAGGAAAAAGACCTCTTCGCCGAACAGCCGATGATACCTGGAGAGGACATCCGCCAGTATGGTGGTATAGGCGTGGCCTATATGTGGCTCGTCATTCACATAATAGATTGGGGTGGTGATATAAAAATTATTCATTCTTTCCTCTGCCTATAGCCCGTTTATCTTCTATTAAACAATCGGCGAAAGCAACAAGAATGATCAGGTCCGCATCAAAGGCTTCATCTTGCAGAACGAAAATCGCGCCTTGCTCTCAGTCATGGCAACCTGGCGAAGGTCATTTATCCCTGGAGTTTTCTCAATTCCTCGTCCTCGGTCGAGACCGCCCGTCCGGGTTCCTCGAGGACTACAAATTGGCCGCGAACCCTGGCTTTTTTGAGCTCGGCCAGGCTCATTATAACCTCGCCGTTCTCCTCCAGTAGAATGTGAATCTTCTCCTTGAACATGTCGACCTTGATCACTTTTCCAATACCCTGCAAAGTCTTGCATCTGGCTCCCAACGGCGGGTAAAGCGGTGACGTTTCCTCGTAAAATTCCATCTCGTATCTCAGGCAGCACAAGAGCCGACCGCAATTGCCGGACAGTTTTTGGGGGTTCATGGCCAGGTTTTGGCTTCTGGCCATCTGCGTGGTGATGGTCGAGAATTCGGGCAGCCATCCGGAACAGCATTGGCGCCGCCCGCAAATTCCGTAGCCGTCAAGCCTCTTGGTCTCGTCGCGAACGCCTATCTGCCGGAGCTCTATCCTGGTCCGATAAGTGGCTGCCAGATCTTTGACCAGCTCGCGGAAATCGACTCTCTTCTCGGCAGTGAAATAGAACGTGATCTTATTGCAGTCGAACTGGTATTCGACGTCGACAAGCTTCATGTTCAGCCCGTGCTTGGCAATGAACTTCAAACAGTCGTCGAGGGTCTCCTCCTCCTTCTGACGATTGAACATCATTCTGTCGTGGTCGTAATCGGTTCCCAGTCTCAGGATCTTGAGGTTTTCTCCTTCAGAATCAAGCTCAGCCGGAATGGCGCGGCGCTCGACCTGGCCGTAATCTTCGCCCCTCTCCGCCTGCACCACCACGTGAATCCCGGGCTCGATGTTCAGATTATTTGTATCGAAAAAGCGGTTCTTGCGATTACCCTTGAAAGAGACTATGTAAGCGTTCATAATTCAAACTCCCCTGTATCGATAACGCGGCCGCGCAATTTCTGACATTGGGGCTTACGGCAAAGTGTATTTCGGTTTCGTCAAACCCTGCATGGCCTGGCTGCATGAGACGTAGAAGAAAGCCATGCCCGCGTCCGCTGAAACATTGTTGACAGTGCAAGCCCGTCTAACGTGGGCGCAACACTCGCTCCAGATTTCCAGGACCTCACTTTCAGGCGCCTTCAGCTTCTGGAGCTCCTTCTTAATATCGATATTTATCAAATTATTATCAAGATTATTATCGCCGATCAAATGTAAATCGTGGATTAACGATTCAATAATATCGAAATCCAGCCTGATATCATCGTAGCGTGCCTTGAAGCCGCTGTAGCGGCTTCCCACATCTTTAAGCAGGGAATTCAATTCCCCCTCTTCGAGCAGCTTCAAAAACAACTCCAGAACCTTTTCCCTTTTGGAGGTGATTTCGACCTCGGCGAGATTCAAGGCCGCGCCCGGCGAGCCGCCCGCCATCCTTGCCAAGTAACGGCTCGGGCCAGGGTCCAAATTCAACCTTTCGCCCAGGATTTTCATAATCTGGTCCTCGGGCACAAGTGGAACCTTGATGCGCTGCGTCCTTGAAAGCAGTGTCGGATAGAGCAAATCGGGTTGCGATGTCGTCAAGAGCAGATGCGTGTTCCGGGGAGGCTCCTCCACCGTTTTCAGAAACAGGTCGGTGGCTCCGAAAGCCATTTTCTCGATCTCGAGAACGGCCACCACCCGACGGCCGCGAAGCGGCTTCTTCGAGAGCGCACGAAGAAGGTCCTTGACGACCTCCACCGGAATATTCTCTTTCTTCTCGAAATTGGGCAGCGCAAACGGGTCGATCAGCTTCGCCTGCCTGAATTCCTCGACCGCCTCACGAGTCTCGTCCGAAAAACGGGCGTTGGATGTCGTGGGATCGGAAAATTGGAACACGGTCTGTTTCTTGGATTCCGGCCTGAGGTTGGGAAAGGGGAAAATCAACAGGAAGTCGGGATGACGCAGCCTTTCGACTTCGCGGCACGATTCGCATTTGCCGCATGCGGTCATGTCATTCTCGCACAGCAGCGCCTTGGCGACATTCATCGCCAGCGAGAATTTCCCTACCCCTTCTTTGCCGACAAAGAGGACGGACTGGTTCAGGGTCTCCTTCCTGGCCGCCTCGCATAGCCTCTGGCATAGCCCCTGAAGATGAGCCGGGGTTATCATCGCAGCCAATCCATAGGGTCGAGTTGTTCTTTTCTATGCCGCACTTCAAAATGAAGCTTGGGGCCTTCGAGCGATCCGGAATCGCCGACCAGGGCTATCAATTCGCCTCCCTTGACACGATCACCGACTTCCACGAGGATATCGGACAAATTGGCGTACAGAGTATAATACCCCTTTCCATGATCGATGATGATGAACTGCCCATATCCCCGCAGCCAGCTGGTGTAGATGACTGTGCCAGGTGCGGCCGATTGGACATCGGTCCCGAATTTGGCCTGAATATCGATTCCGGGATTGGAAAGAACTATACCTCGTTTGTCCTTGGCGGTGCCGAACTTTCGAAAAATCCTCCCCTGAACAGGCCAGATCAAGTCGCCTCTGCTGGTCGCCAGCCCTACAAGCGAGGAATCCTCTTCGGCGAGCCGGCCTTGCGACTCCAGCTCTTCCAGTATGCCGGCGATTTCCTTGGCATCCTCCTCGAGGCGCTGGATCGATTTCTGCACCTCGGATTTGTCCCTTTTGAGCCTTTCTACGAGCCCCTTGCGCGAGCGGAGCATCTTCTCTCGCTTCTGAAGCTCGTCCTCCTGTTCCCACTGAAGCTTCTGAACGGAGGTCATATCCCGGCGGTATTTTTCGAGCCCCGATTCCAGGTCCTTTGAAAGCTTGTGATACATTTCTATGAGATGCTGATCGTATTTCACAAGAGCTTCCATGTTTCTGAAGGCGACAACAGCCGAAGTGGGGTCGCCGGACGAGAGAATCTCCAGTAATCCCGAGGCATCGCCGACCTTGTAGATGTATCGAAGTCTCCTGGCCAGCGTTCCCTTTCTATCGTCAAGCTGCAGGGATGTTATCTCAAGCCTTAATCTTTGCGATGCTATATCGCTTTTAAGTCTCTGCAATTCCTTGCCAACAATCAAGAGCAATTGGCTGGATAAGGCAGTTTGTTGCTCGAGGTCGCGCAGCTTTGACAATTCGTTCTTTTCTTTTCGCCCGAGACTGTCGAAGCGCGCCCTTCTAACTTCCAATTCCGCCTTAATGGCGTCAAGCTGCTGCTGGCGTTCGCCGATCTCGTCCGCCAGCGCGGCTCCGGACAGCGCCCATAAAGCAAGCCCCAATGCATGCAGATGGATTATTCGCCAATAAGTCATATATCGAGGTATTTCTGTGTCGCTATGATGGCCCCGATCATGCCTAATAGCAGGCCTGTCAGAATAAAGACAATGATTTCGTGCGGTTCGAGAAAAGAGATGCTCATCATGCTTCTGGAGATATAATCGGAAAACCAGGCCAGGACCGCGGCCGAGAGCGTCGCGCCCGCCATTCCCAGAAATCCGCCCAATAATACGAATGGGCTCAAGATATATCCTCTCGTAGCCCCTACCAGCTGCATTATCTCCACCGTCTTTCTGCGATCCGAGATCGCCACCCTGACCGTGTTGGCGACAATGAAAACGGCGGCGAAAGCCACCAGCAACGACAAAGACAACCCCAGGATTTTGACGGAGTTGATGATCTTCCCCAGCCGGTTCAATATATCCCATGCCAATACGACATCCTCCACCTGTGGCCAGGCGGATATTTTCTTGGTCAGGGCTTCCGCCGCTCCCGGTTCGAAAAGCGACTTATCGATTTTAAGCTCGAAGGACGCGGGAAGAGGATTCTCGTCCAGACCCAGGAGCAATTCGCTGCCGAAGCGGGCGCGCATCTTGGCCAGGGCCTCTTCTTTCGATACAAAAGCGACGTCCTTTATACCCTCCAACGCCAGCAACCTGGTCTTGAGGCTGTCGATATCGGTCGGCCGAATCTCGTCCCTTAGAAAGACGTTCATTGTAATGTTGTTTCTCAAATCGCTCTCGACTTTGGCCAGATTCTTTGATGCCACCCAGATGATTCCCGGCAAAATTGTGGCCAGAAATATCGTCAGAAAACTGCCGAATGTCGACAGCAGCTCGAATCTCACCGCCCGCCGGATTTCCGTGACAATGCGCCAGAGAGCTCTCATTTTTCGTCGCTCATCAGACTTCCCGATACGAGATGCAAAATCCTGCCGCCAAACTCCCGCGCCAGCCCCATCTGGTGTGTCGCCACAATGATCGTCGATCCCCTGAGATTGATTTCCTTGAGCAAAGCCAAGAGATCATGCGAATTCTGTTCATCGAGATTGCCTGTCGGCTCGTCGGCCAGCAAGGCCAGGGGTTCGTTGACCATGGCTCTGGCCAGCGCCGTCCTCTGGGCCTCTCCGCCGGAAAGCTGGCGCGGATAATTATTGCGCTTCGACCAGATCCCCACGAGCTTGAGAGCCTCGTCGGTTTTACGGCGAATCTCGCGCCCTTTCTTGCCGACCACCTCGAGGGCTAAGGCCACGTTTTCCGCCGCCGTGCGCTCCGGAATGAGCCGGAAATCCTGGAATACGATTCCGATATGTCGCCTCAAAAATGGTATTTGCTTTTTGCTCAGGCGGTTTATATGGAAATGACCCAGGGTTATATTCCCCGACGTTGGTTTCTCTTCGAGGTAGATCAGCCTCAGGAGGGTCGATTTTCCAGCGCCCGATGACCCGGTGAGGAAAATCATTTCACCCTTGTTAACCCTGAATGAGACGTCGGCCAGGGCGGCCTGTCGTTGCCCGTAGTTTTTGCTGACGTGTTCCACGGTTAACATGGCGTTCCAAAATTAAGGCGTTCGAGATATGGGGTCAAGCGATTGTTTGGTCAAGTGACGATGCTGGTCCATGGCGATTGGTGATGAAGGCTCCGAATTTCAGGAGATGCACCCAAGACTTTCCTCTGAAATCTCGATATCCTGAATCCTCAGCTCAGTACAATTCCAGAAAGTCCAGTGATGTCCCGGGGCTGCAAGGAAATAGGTGTCAACGCCCCAGTCGCGTCACCCTTTGAAACCTGGTAATATCAAACATCGGGCAGCAACTTACCGGGATTAAGTATCCCTTTGGGGTCGAAAACCTGCTTGATTTTCCGCATGAGTTCGATTTCCACTCTGCTCAACGCTAATGGCAAGTAGTTTTTCTGAACCCAGCCGATGCCGTGTTCTCCGGAAATCGATCCGCCCAGAATGACAACCTCCCGAAATAGCTCCTCGATGACGAGGGGAAGTTTATTCTGCCAGTCATCATCCGAAATATCTTTCTTGATGATATTCACATGAATGTTGCCGTCCCCCGCATGGCCGTAGGAAATGGTCAGAATCCCATGTTTCTTCGAAATGGCCGAGATTTTTTCCACCAACACCGGCAATTCGGAGCGCGGCACCACTGTATCCTCCTCCTTATATATCGCTATCGATTTGACCGCTTCGCCTATATTGCGCCTCATTTGCCAGAGCTCATCCTGCTTTTCGGGGTTGTCGGCCAGAAAAATGTCGACGGCGCCATGTTCGACGCATATCTCGCCGATTTTTTCGGCCTGCTTGTCGAGCAGATCCGCCCTGTCGCCGTCGATTTCAAACAGCAGCAAGGCCGCCGAATCGGAATGCGGGAAAGGCTTGCCCAGTTTTTCCTCGGCCGCCCTGATTGCCCGTTGCTCTATGAACTCCGCGGCGCTGGGAATTATCCTGGCGCTGAAGATCTCAGTCAGCGCCTTGGCCGCATCGCCAAGCGACGAAAATGGCGCCAGCATAGTGCGCTTAAGCTGCGGCAGAGGCAGCAGTTTCAATATAATCTCGGTCACCACGCACAAGGTGCCCTCCGAACCGACAATAAGCTGAGTGAGATTGTAACCGGAAACGTTCTTCAGCAGCTTGCCGCCGGTTTTGAATATGCTGCCGTCGGCAAGAACACAAGTCAGGCCGTATACGTAATCGCGGGTCACGCCGTATTTGAGGGCCCGTGGTCCTCCGGCGCATTCGGCTACGTTTCCGCCTATCGTGCACGATTCCTTGCTGGCAGGATCGACCGGATAGAAAAGCCCTTCGGCCTCGACCGCACGGTGAAGCTCGTGCACGATCAAACCCGGTTGAACGGTGGCCATGAGGTTTTCTTTGTCGATTTCAAGGATGAGATTCATTCTTTCCGTAGACAGCACAACGCCTCCGTAAACCGGCAAAGCTCCGCCGGACAGGCCTGTGCCACCACCTCGTGTGGTCAAGGGAATATCGTTGTCATTGCAGAGCTTCAGCAGTTCCGACACTTCCACGGTGGTCTTGGGCTTGACGACCACCTCGGGATAGAACACCAGGTCTTCGGTCTCATCGTGCGAATACGGCTCGAGATCGAATTTTTCGCAGAGAACATTATCGTCCCCCGCTATCTCGCGAAGCCACCGGACGATATCCTCGGTAACTTTATTGAAGAACTTCTCGCTCATCTCCGATTCCGGCCCAAATATAAGGATGACGGGTAAGGGGTCAAGGCGAAATACCTTGACAAGACAAGGGGTTCCTGCCAAATTTGCCGAGAGATTTTACTCTGGGTTCATGGCTTGCGATGACCGGTACTTTGAATAATCCATCACTATCGAGCTTGCTCTTGGCGTCGTTTTCGATTTTGGCCGCGGTTAATCCCGTCTTAAGCCAGGAAACGGAGCTGCCCTTAGCTGTCATTCTCCAAAAAGCCGATTCGGTGTCGCAATATCAAGACTCCCTTCTGGCGCGCTCCAGGTACAAAGTCCAGGAGGAGGCTATATTCTCCGAACTCGATGGAAAGGGTCGGCTTGAGAACTCCGACACGTCTGTTGCCGAGGTCGTAATGCGTGGCCGGGAGGAAGTTTCGAGAACGATCATATATTCTTCGAGAACTCCCGCCGGCGAAAAGAAGGAATCGAAAGAGGAATCCTTTTCTTTGTCATTTAACGATCCGCGCTATAATTTTTCCTTGACTGATAACGACGACACCTCTTATAAAATCGCCGTTTCACCCAAAGCCGCACCGCCCGGGGAAGGCGATATCAGCGGCACGGTGATGATCGACCGGCGCGACTTTCATGTAAGACAGCTTCAGTTCGAAGTGCCGAATCCAAAGGGAGCCCTTAAAGAATTCCAAACCGAGATGAGCTTCGAGCCCCTGGAGGGAGGGCTTGTTGTCCTCCGGGAAGTGAAGATGGCGGGATTCGCGAAAGCGTTTCTGGGAATTTTCAAAATCAGGTTTTCGGGAGTTATTCGTTACTCCAAGTACGAGATGATGGATTAGCCCGTTAATCTCCAATCCAATGATTTACTCTGACGCGGGTATCATGCCCGCTCTTTCGTTTTTCCTCCGGAACCAGGATTGATGCGAGAGGTTTAATGTCTCAGGCCAATCAAGTCGCGAATTCACTCTGGTCGCTATCGGCGTTTTCGACGGTATCTGCCTGGCATGCTTCCGCGGCGAAAATGACGTATGACGGCAATTCGGAATAAAAAGAATCCAAAAGGCCTGAGGTTCCTGGCTCGGGCCTTACGCCACAGAAATTACCGTCTCTTCTTCGGGGGGCAGGGGATCTCGCTTATAGGCACCTGGATGACGCGAGTCGCCACCGGCTGGCTGGTCTATCGCCTGACCAACTCCGCATTCCTTCTTGGCCTGGTAGGTTTTTCAAGCCAGATCCCCATGTTTGTGCTGGCTCCGTTCGCCGGCGTCTTGGTTGACCGCTGGAACCGTCACCGTGTCCTGGTGATCACCCAGACACTGGCCATGTTGCAATCGCTGGCGCTGGCGGCCCTGGCGCTGACCGGAATTATAAGAATCTGGCACATCATCCTGCTCAGCGTCTTTCAGGGGTTGATAAATACGGTCGACACGCCTGCCAGGCAATCTTTTGTTGTCGAGATGATCGAGGACAGGCGCGATTTGAGCAACGCAATCGCCCTCAATTCCTCGATGTTTAACGGCGCCCGCCTGATAGGCCCCTCGATAGCCGGTTTGCTGATCGCCTGGGTGGGCGAGGGTTATTGCTTTTTGGTCGACGGTATCAGCTATATAGCGGTTATTGCCGCCTTATTTGCCATGAGGATCGGGCCGAGGTCTGCAAACGGCAAGAATTCGAGAATGATGCAGGAGCTGAAAGAGGGTTTGGGATACGTTTTCGGTTTTATGCCTATCAGGGCTATTCTCCTGATGATTGCCCTGGTCAGCCTGGTGGGTTTTCCTTATACGATTCTCATGCCGGTCTTCGCGCGCGATATCCTCCATGGCGGCCCCAACGCCCTCGGCTTCCTGATGGCGGCCACCGGCATGGGAGCACTGGTCGGGGCGCTCTTCATGGCTTCACGAAAGAGTGTTCTTGGTTTGGGACGGGTTCTACCGTCCGCTACAATCGTGTTCGGCGCCGGGCTTATTGCCTTTTCCTTCTCACGTGAATTCTGGCTGTCATTATTCCTCATGCTTTTCACCGGCGCCGGCATGATGACCCAAATGGCGACCGCCAACACGCTTCTGCAAACGATAACGGACGATGACAAGCGCGGGCGCGTCATGAGCTTCTATTCCATGGCATTTATGGGGATAGCGCCTTTTGGAAGCCTCGTGGCCGGCAGCGTGGCCAGCACTATCGGCGCGCCTCTAACCTTGATGATGGGAGGCGGTCTGTGCATACTCGGGGCCGTCATTTTCATCAGCAGTCTTCCAGCACTGCGAAAACTGCTGCGCCCGATATATGTGCGCATGGGAATCCTGCCCGAAATCACGGCCGGCATTCAATCAGCCACTCGATTAACGTCTCTGGAAGATACCTGAGCTGCCCAGCTGTGAATTCTCTCATGCCAATCAATTCTCTTTCACAGGCGCCAAGCCACCCTGAGATAGTTAATGGCGCTTACAATGCCGATTGCTCAGGGCAGCTTTTCAAGGCTTCCTTATGAATAGGTTACCGTCAAAGTCTCTGGGGATTTCCTTTTTCTTTCATGTAGGATTAACACGAGTCACTTTTTCGGGCTTATTGTTTTCTGTCTTAATGTTGTTGCCAAGCTTGCCTCTCATCAGTACATTACCCCCTGAGTCGAGTTCCATTTAGCCACAAGTGTGCTTGTGGAGTTCGACGCCGATAAGACCCGTTGACATGGCACTTCTTTTCATCAAATGTGTTCTGACTATCACAAAATACTGAACCGAGCCGCCTTTTCATCGGTGAGGCGAAAAGAATCCGACAGAAACCGAAAGCGTATTCAATGATACCTCAGCATCTCTACCCCTGGAACTTCCTGGCGCTCGATGAAGCGCTCTCAAATTACGACACCGCCAGAGCGGTTGTCCTGCCGATTCCCTATGAGGCAACGGTCAGCTATGGCGGCGGCACAAGGGGCGGCCCCCAGGCGATCATCGCCGCCTCCCGCCAGGTGGAGACTTACGATGTTGAGTTCCAGGCCGAGCCTTGCTCCATATGTATCGCCACCCTGGGCGAGCTCGAACAGGTTTCCAGCGCCCCGGGCGACATGATGATTAAGATCGAAAGAGCGGCATCGGAGATTCTCGCCGACGGGAAATTTCTGCTCTGTCTTGGCGGCGAGCATTCCATCTCGCCACCACTCGTCAAAGCGCACAGGGCGCAGCATCCTGGCTTGAGCGTGCTGCAGGTTGACGCCCACACGGATCTACGGCATGAATATCAGGGCTCAAAGTACTCCCACGCTTGCACCATGTCCCGCATTTGGGAGACATGCGATTTCGTCTCCGTCGGCATCCGCAGTTTCTGCGGCTCCGAAAATGAGAAACGCGCTCAATCCGAAGGCAGAATATTCACAGCTCACGATTTTCATAAAGACCCGGCTTTGCTTTCGAATATACTTTTCTTGCTTACGGATGATGTCTATATTACTTTCGATCTGGACGGTTTCGATCCGTCGGTTATGCCCGCTGTTGGCACCCCAGAGCCCGGGGGCCTGATGTGGGACGAGACCATGGAGCTGATAAGGGCTGTTGCCGGAGCCAAGAAAATCGTGGGAGCCGATATCGTGGAACTGGCGCCGATTCCGGGAATCGCCTACCCCGATTTTGCGGCGGCCCGACTGGCTTATAAGATTATCGCATCCGCATTGTGGAAGTGAGCGGGAATTATGGAATGGTGGCGAAAGTACTTCAATGATGATTACCTGAAGCTCTACAAGCACGATGAATCGGAGTCGATGCGAGAAGCCGATGCCATCGTCAGAATGCTTCAGCTCGAGCCGGGCCGAATGGTCCTCGATTTAGCCTGCGGTTTTGGGCGGCATTCCGTTCTTTTGGCCCAGAAAGGTTTCCGGGTTACGGGGTACGATTTGTCCGAGAGTTTTCTCCAGCGCGCCCGCGAAATGGCCGATTCGCTTAAAACTCAATTGGATTTGAAACAGGGCGACATGAGGGAAGTTCCTTATGAGGCGGAGTTCGACGCCGTTATCAATATGTTTACGGCCTTCGGTTTCTTCGAAAGCGATGATGAAGACCTGCGAGTGCTGAAGGGGGTCCACAAGGCTCTCAAGCCCGGAGGGCAATTCCTGATGGATGTCATCAACCGCGATAACGCCCTCCAAATATCCGTCCCCCGCCGCTGGATGCGCGAGAATCAGGCCTATATGCTCGAGGAGCGCTTCTTCGATTTCTTCACGTCGCGGCTGGAAATAACAAACCGCTTGATATTGGCATCCGGCGAGATGAAGGAAGCCAGCTATTCGGTCAGGCTTTACACTCTGACTGAGATGCTGGGGCTGTTCAACTCCGCCGGCCTGGTTTTAACCGATGTATATGGCGATTTCGGAGGCGCTGTCTATAACGCCACATCGCCAAGGATGATACTTATCGCCCAAAAGGAACAATAGGCCGGCAAGATTGTTAGAAAGAACGATAATTTCGGTCACCCCCGCTTGCGTCGATGCGGGGTTTTGGCGTTTATAAGAAATGATAGAGAGGCTCAGACAACTTGATGACATCCCCGGGTTCCGGCGGCTGTTGGACCGGATTTACGAGGGCCAGCCCGTCATTTCCGTGGCCGGCCTGGTGGGCTCATCGCGGGTGCTGCTGGCGAGCTGGCTGCATTTGAAAACCGGCCGAACCGTCCTCTACATTGCCACTGACCAGGAGGCCTCGGAAGAGGCCTACGATGACTTTCGGGCGTTTCTCGGCCATGATAAAGCGGCGTTTTTTCCGTCGTGGGAGATTCAGCCCTACGAGATCAGAGCTCCTCACCCGGAAAATATCGGCGACAGGCTCAAGACGCTCTACGACCTCCAATCCCGCAAGAACATAGCAGTCTGCGCCTCCGCCGCCGCGCTCTCGGAGCCGACTATCCATAAGACCAGGTTCGAAAGACTGGGGCTTGAGCTCATCGAGTTGCAGCGACTCGATCCTGAAAATCTAAAAGAACGACTTGTGGGAATGGGCTTCACCAGGCGCCCTATCGTCGAGCAATTGGGTGAATTCGCCGTTCGCGGCGGCTTGATCGATATATTCCCCGCCACCGCCGCCGAGCCGGTCAGAGTCGAATTCTTTGGCGATGAAATCGCATCGATCCGCGGCTTCTCGGTCCTTTCGCAAAGGTCTCTCGGAAAGCTGAAGCGGGCCGTTATCCTGCCGTTGCGCGAATTTCCGGTCGATGCCGAGATGGTCGATATCGTAAGCACCGATCTGCCCCAGGCCGAAGCCATTGCGCTTCATGACGCCCTCGGCCCCGATAACATCTACGATGGGCTTGAATTCTTCATCAATCTCTTTGAAAGCGGCAGAAGCTGCATCTGGGATTATCTTCCGCCCGACGCCATCGTCGTCATGGACGACCCGGCGCTTATCAAGGAGGAAACCGACAGCATTCTCGAGAACGCCGCCCAGCGTTATCGGGAGAAGGGCGATTACCCCTTCGGCAAACCAGCCGACGTGTATTTCGATTATCCCTCAATGATGGCGCGACTCGATTCTCATCTTTGCGTTCGCTTGCAGGGACTGATTAAGGAGGATCGCATCGATATCGAGGTCGCCTCCCTGCCCCAGGAGCCGTCCGGACCGCATATCCGCTCTTTTGCGGAGAAGATCAAGAACTTCAGGAGTGCCAATCAATCGGCGATAATCTTTTGTGACGGCGAAGGCCAGAGGCGCCGCCTCAAAGAGCTCCTCTCCGAAGATGATATCTCGATTCCAATGGAGCCCGAGAGAATCACTAACGGCTTCGCGCTTCCCGATGCGGCACTGTGGTTTCTCAATGACCGCGAGATTTTCTCGCGACAGGTGGGGCGGAAGAAAGCGAGAAGATTCAAAGAAGGGATCGCCCTCTCGAGCTACCAGAGCCTTCAGCCCGGCGATTACGTGGTTCATATCGATTACGGAATCGGAAAATACAAAGGGCTTGAGACTATTTTGGTCGATGGCCGCAAGCGCGATTGCCTTCTTATATATTACGCCGACAACGATAAGCTCTATGTTCCCATCGAGGAGTTCGCCCGCGTCCAGAAATTCGCCGGCAAGGATGGCGCGCCGGCCTTGTCGCGGCTCGGCACGGGTGCATGGGAAAGGGCCAAGGCCCGCGCCAGGAAAGCTATAATGGAGATGGCCGACGAGCTCATTTCACTCTACGCCCAACGTCAGGCGCTTCCAGGCTATGCGTTTCCCCCCGATTCCCAGTGGCAGAAGGAACTCGAGGCTTCGTTCCCTTATGAAGAGACTCCCGACCAGGAAAAGGCCATCAATGACATCAAGGCCGATATGACCCGCTCCGTCGCCATGGATCGCCTTGTCTGCGGCGACGTCGGCTACGGCAAGACCGAGGTTGCCATCAGGGCGGCATTCAAGGCGATCGAGGCCGCCAAGCAAGTCGCCGTCCTGGTGCCGACTACGATTCTGGCGCAGCAACACCTCAATACTTTCCGGGAGCGACTCTCCCAATTCCCGGTGAAAGTAGAGCTCCTGTCGAGATTCCGCTCGCCCAAAGATTCGAAGAACGTCAAGGCCGGGCTCAAGGATGGGACCATTGATATCGTCATCGGCACGCATATGTTGCTTCAGAAAGACCTGCAATTTCGGGAGCTGGGATTGCTAATAATAGACGAGGAGCATAGGTTTGGGGTCGCCCACAAAGAAAAGATAAAGAAGATGAAAACCCAGGTCGACGCTCTGACTCTGACCGCCACGCCGATCCCTCGCACGCTGCAGCTTTCGCTCCTGGGGGCCCGCGATATGTCGATCATCAACACTCCTCCAAAGGATCGTTTGCCGATTGTTACCGAGGTGGCGCTTTTCTCCGATCGTGTCATCTTCGAGGGGATTGAACGCGAGCTTGCCAGAGGCGGACAGGTCTTCTTCGTGCACAATAGGGTCGAATCGATAGATGCCATTTATCGCTATATCAGGAAGCTTCTGCCGACCGTGGAGATATGTGTCGGGCACGGCCAGATGCCGGAGCGGACCCTGGAACGGGTCATGGTGGACTTCCTCGACCGCAAGTATCAGGTGCTTCTGGCCACCACAATCATCGAAAGCGGCCTCGACATACCCTCGGTAAATACCATCATAATCAATCGCGCCGACAAGCTTGGACTGGCCCAGCTTTACCAGCTTCGCGGGCGAGTGGGCCGATCGTCGCGACGAGCTTACGCATTCCTGCTGGTGCCGCCGCTTAAAATGCTCACCGAAAAAGCCAGAAAGAGGCTGCGGGCCATCGAGGAGTTCACGGAACTGGGCTCGGGCTATCTCCTGGCTTTGCGCGACCTCGAAATCAGGGGCGCCGGCAATATCCTGGGAGCTCAACAGCATGGATTCATAGAAGAAATAGGATTCGATCTTTACTGTCGTCTCCTCGAGGAAGCGGTGGCCGAGATCAAGCAAAAAGGGCCGCTTCCCGAGCGCGCCGACCTCAAAGTCCAAACCGACCTGGACCTCTTTATTCCGGAATCGTATGTGGACGATCCCAATCTCCGGGTCGAGATTTATCGATCCATATCGGACATCAAGAACAGCGAGGGATTGGGATCGTTTGCCGAAGAGCTGAGGGATCGATTTGGAGCCCTCCCGGAGGCCATGGAGAACTTGCTCAATCTGGCCGAGGCCAGATTCCTGGCCTTGGCGCTGGGCGTTCAAAGGTTGGTTTTCAAGAACGGCGAGCTCCTTCTCGAATTTCGAAAGGATAAGGAATACTCACGGCAGGATATCGAGGGCTGGCATCGAAGAATTTCGGACCGCATGGAGTTTAAGTCGTTTGATGGTCTCAAGATGAAGGCGAGACTCGGCGAACGGAGCAGCATGGCGCTCAAAAAGACCTTGCAGGCACTCATAGGTTAGGATAAATTGAATTGCTGTGAAGCATCGGATATTATTCGCGCGTAAACCTCATTCGAGGATGAGCATGAGATTCCCGGCAGAAACGCCCGTTCTTCTGGCGCTAACCCTCCTTGCAGCAGTCTGGGGTTGCTCGAAATCGCCAAAGGGAACCTCCGAGGCGACGTTCAACGACCAGCGTGTTGTTTTGCAGGTGGCCGACAATGAGCTGACCTTGGGCGAAGTGCAGAAGCGGTTCGCGGATACCGACTTTCGCGACATTCAGCAGGAATACGATGTTAAGAAAGGGTTCGTGGAACGGTTCTTAGAGCGCTTTCTCCTTATCGAGGGCGCCAAAGAGGCGGCTTTCGTGGCCGATCTGGATACATCTATTTACAGGCGCACCTTGCTCAAGGAGCTGTATAATCAAGAGATAATGTCGAAAATCAACATCGGCGACCGCGAGCTGAATGACTTTTTCAAAAAATACGGCGGCGAATATCAAGCCGGCCATATCCTCGTTGCCGATTCAACGTTGGCGGAGAGCCTTTACCAGGTCCTGGTAAAAGGCGGCGACTTCGAGGCTCTGGTTAAGGAGTTTTCGAAAGATGAGTTCAGCGCCCCAAGCGGTGGAAGCCTCGGCTATGTCAATTACGGGAAGTTCGATGACAGGTTCCAGGATGCCGCCTTCAACATGAATATCGGAGACATTTCCAGGCCTGTTCATACAAGGAAGGGATGGCATATAATCAAGCTATTCGACCGCAGAAAAACATCCAAGGAAGACCTCGAGAAAGAAAAATCGAAATACCGCGGCCTGGCCCATCAGTATCACGAGAAAATGAGGGTGTTCGAATTTGTCAATGAACTCAAGAAGCGATATGACTATCGTGTCGAGGATTCGACGATTCAAATGCTCCTGGTGAAAGCCGATTCCGTGAGAGCCCTGGGAGTCAAGCCGTCCGACCTGCCAAGCTCCTCTTATCTTGATTCATCGCTATTTTCCGACCGGGAAAAAGGGATGTATTTGGTCAAGTCGAGCGCCGGCAGCGCGACCGTGGGCGATTACCTGGACCTCCTCAGGGATTATGCCCGTACCGGGGAGAAGTCTCCCGAGATGCGTGAGCGCGATATTTTCGGCGACATTCTCGAGGGAATGGTGATGCCCAAGCTTCTGGTGCGTCTGGCCGATGATGAAGGGATCGAAAACTCGGAATCTTTCAAAGCCGAAATAAAATATCTTGAAGGCTCGCAATTGATGGAGAAAATGCGCAGCAGGATTTACGGCGATGTTGGAGAAATCACCGAAGCTGACATCGTCAAGTATTACGACGATCATCCAGACAAGTTCTTCTTTCCCGATCAGATCAGGGCCTTTGCTATAGCTGTCAAAACCAGGAAAGAAGCCGCCGAGTTCCTGGAGCGTATAAAGGCCGGCGCCAATTTCATGCAGTTGGCCCAGGAATATTCGGTCGACAAGCAAACCGGCGCCCTGGGCGGCGATCTCAACCTCTTCTCCGCCGCTCGCTACCCGGCTATTTATAAGGCTGCCGAGCGGCTCCGAATCGGCGATCTCGGTGGCCCGGTGAAGATGGATGGCAACTGGTGGATATTCCAACTTGCCGACCGCAGGAACAAGAGCCTCAAGGAGCTCGATCTGGCCAGAGCCGATATTAGGAGCCAAATCGGCCAGGACCGACGGGCCAATCTTTATAACGACTGGATCGCCAAAATGAAGGAGAAAACCACCTGTAAAATGAATCTCGAACTCGTCAAGGAGAATCTCCGAATGGGGCAATTGCTCGAAACAGATACATTGAAAGGATAACTGCTTGAAAAAGGTAATTTTCTTAGTCTTCGTGATACTGGCGATTTTTATCGTTTCATGCAGCGGAAAAGACAAGACGGAAGCCAAGAAAGAGGCTGGCAGAAGCCCCGGCAGTGTCGTATTGGCCAGAGTGAATGGTGAGGAATTGACCCTGGATGAGATAAGATACCAGTTCCCGTCCGAGGCCAGAGATCAATTGACCGGCAGTCAACTCGGGGATGCGGTCGAGACCTGGATAAACACCATGCTTTTAGCCCAAGAGGGCAGGAAAACGGGACTCGACAAAGACCCGGCGGTAAGGGCGGTCGTAGATTTCAGGACGGCCGACGCTATCGCCCGCAAGCTCCTCGATGTCGAGGTGAAGGACAAAAATCAGGTGACCCAGTCCGAAATAGACTCGGTTTACGCCGCCGATAAGGATAAATACCGCCTCGATAAGGAGAGGTTGCGCGCCAGTCATATCCTCGTTTCTTCCGCCGAAGAGGCGGAGGCGGTCTACATCAGGCTCAAGAAGGGGGACGATTTCGCCAAGCTGGCCAACGACTATTCCATCGACCGGCAAACCGCAACATCGGGCGGCGATATTGGATACTTCACAGAGGACCAGATAGACCCGGAATTCGCCGCCGCCGCCGCCGAACTGCAAGTTGGAGAGCTATCGAAACCCGTCAAATCCGCTTACGGGTACCATCTTATCAAGCTGACGGACAGACAAGGGGCTGGAAGCGCTCCCGATTCGCTTGAAGTCAAGGCCAGAATCTCTCAGCTTCTGACCAGCAATCGCCAGAGTGAAGCGTTCGATGCTCTTCTCGATTCTCTCAAGAAGGAGGCCAAAATTGAGAAGCTCCCAGTGCCGGAACTCAATTTCCCACCGGGGCCCGACTCATTGTAGTTATGAAAACAGTTAGAGTATTATTGCTCGTCGTTGCCCTGGGGGTGCCGGGGTTCGCCGAGGTCCTGGACCGGGTCGTTGCGGTTGTCGATAAGGAAATAATATTGGAATCCGAGCTGCAGACCCAAATGCAGATTTATGCCACGCAGGCCCGGATCGACCTTTCCGTCAAGGCCACGAGGGACAGCCTCGCCAATCAGATTCTCGATAAAATGATAGAAGACAAAGTGCTTTTAGTGCAGGCGCGGCGCGACACATCTATAAGCGTCACCAATAAGGACGTCGAAGAAGCATTGACAAGGCAGATTGAGAGGATTAAATCCCAATTCCCTACCGAGGAGGCATTTCTGGCCCAGCTTCGGGCCGAGGGCTTAACGCTGAAGGAACTGCGTTCTCAGTATCGCGACGAGATTCATAACCAGCTTCTCAAGGAGAAACTAATACAGGAGAGGCTGGGAAAAGTGAAAGTGTCATCCGGCGAGGTTAAGGAGTTCTACGAAACACATGCCGATTCGCTTCCCGAGAAGCCGGCTGGCGTCCGTCTGGCTCATATCCTCATATCCACCGTGCCCGGGCAAGCGACCCGTGATTCTTTATATAGCTACGCCGAATTGTTACGCCAGAAGGCTCTTGCCGGGGAGGATTTCGCGGCGCTTGCCAGGGCATATTCTGAAGATCCAAGCGCCAGCGATGGTGGAGACCTGGGATGGTTTTCGCGCGGGGAGATGGTGCCGGAGTTCGACGAGGCCGCCTTCGCGCTTCAGCCCGGCCAGATATCGAACGTGGTCGAAACCCAATACGGATTTCACATCATCAAATGCACCGGCCGCAAAGAAGACAAGATCAAGGCCAGCCATATTCTCATAAAGCTGACTCCATCCCCAGAAGACCTGAATAAGAAAAAGGCTCTTGCCGATAGCCTCTACAACCTTATAAAGAATGGCGCCGATTTCGCCGAGCTTGCCCGACAATACTCCGACGACGAGGAATCGCGCCAGTCGGGTGGCGAACTTGGCTGGTACGGCGCCGATGATCTCCTGCCGGGATTTAAAGAAGCGCTCTCCGGCATCGATATCGGCCAGGTTTCCGAGCCGGTGATGAGTGATTTCGGATACCACGTAATAAGGCTTGAGGACAGGCGCGATTCGGCTCCTCTCGATCCCAAGGAGGATTACGATACCCTGGAGGAGTTGGCCAAGAGGGACAAGACACAAATCCAAATTCAGGAATGGATAGCCAGGGTATCATCGGGGCTGTATATCGACAAGAGGCTGTAATGAGGCTTGACAGATTCTTGTCTGTCGCCCGCATATTCAAGAGCAGATCGCTGGCCGCCGAGGCCATTTCATCGTCAATGGTTTTCATTAACGGGATACCAGCCAAGCCCGCTAAAGACATCGGGCCAGGGGCCATTATTGAAATCGACACTCCCCGCTTTTACAAGAAACTCAAGGTTACTTCTTTGCCAGCGCGTAACGTCGGCAGGAGAGAGGCTTCAATGTCATATGAACTGATTGAGGAGAGAACCAAGGATTGAAAACGTTCTTTCACCAAACATCCAGGAGAAAACTCAGGCAGAATGCTATTTTGGCCGGCGTCCACAAGAAATCCGAAAGGGCGGCTTTCGAAGCTGGCACGCTGGACGAGTTGGCAAGTCTCTGCCGCACTGCCGGAGCCAACGTGGTGGGCCGTATCACCCAGGTGATGGATCGCTTCAACCCCGCAACCTTGATCGGTTCCGGCAAGGTCGAGGAGCTTTCGCGGATGATAGAAGACCGGAGCGCCGACCTCGTGGTTTTCGATACTACCCTGGCGCCCTCACAACAGGTGAACCTCGAAAAGCGTCTTTCCAAGCAAGTGATAGACAGGCCCGCTTTGATACTCGATATTTTTGCCATCCACGCCAAGACCAGAGAGGCCAGGGCACAGGTGGAACTGGCCCAAATGCAATACATACTTCCCCGCCTGGCTGGAGGATGGACCCACCTCGAGAGACAAGAAGGGGCCATCGGCACCAGGGGCCCGGGCGAGACCCAACTTGAGACCGATCGGCGCCTTGTCCGAAAGAGAATATCCGACCTAAAGAAGCAACTTGTCGAAATCGAGGGCGAGCGCCACGAGCAGAGAAAGGGGCGCAAGGACTTGTTCAACGTTTGCCTGGTAGGATACACCAACGCCGGCAAATCTACAATATTCAACAGGATCACCGGCGAAAACGTCGTGGCAGAAAACTACCTTTTTGCGACGCTCGATTCCACTACCAGGAAGGTCAAGCTTCCGCGGCGCGATCTCATGCTTCTGTCGGATACTGTCGGTTTTATCAGGAAACTGCCAGTCTCGCTGGTGGCATCGTTCAAATCGACCCTCCTCGAGGCATCCGAGGCTGACCTCCTCCTGCACGTCATTAGTATATCAGACGATGATTTCGAGGACAAAATCGAGACTGTAATGGAGACGCTCAATGACATCGGCTGTAGCGCGATCCCCACTATTCCCCTTTTCAATAAGATTGACCTCAAAAACGATCCCGATCTCTACGTGCGGCTTTTACGGCGGTATCCGGGGGCGCATTTCGTTTCCGGGGTCACCGGCGAGGGGGTTTCGACGCTCTTGGCCAGCATCGAAAACCATCTTGAGAGATCGAGGGTCACCATTAAAACATTAATCGATGCCTCTGACTCGCAAGGATATGGGCTAATCAGTTCATTGGCGTATATCTTGGACAGCATCACGCGCGATGGCAGAGTAGAACTGAAGGCCAGGATGCCGAAAGCCCGTCTGGGAAAACTTGCTCGCGCGGGGATTGAGTTTCGCCTGGTGGAGAACGGCCGTGAAAACGAAAAATAAGAAGGCTCTTGTCACGGGAGCCTCGCGCGGAATCGGTCTGGCAATCGCCGAAGCGCTGGCAGAGGACGGGTATGACCTGTTCATTACCGCTCGCGACTCCAGAGCCCTGGAAAAGGTTAAGTCCGCTCTTTCTCAAAAGAGCGTAAGAATCGATTTCGCCTCTTCTGACCTCGCTGACGTTGCCGGTCTTGAAGCTATGTTTCGCCGGGCGACGGGATTTTTGGGAGGCATCGACGTTCTTATCAATAATGCCGGAATAGGAATCAAATCCAGGCTTGTTGATCTCTCCTATGATGATTGGGAAAAGATGTTAGCGGTCAACTTGCGGGCGCCATTTTTGCTTTCGAGACTCGCGGCCCGCTTAATGATTTCCCAGAAGAGTGGTCATATCATCAATATCGGCTCGGGCGCATCGCAGACGCCAATAGCGGAGCATGCCGCCTATTGCGCCACCAAGCACGGCCTTCTCGGCTTTTCCGAGTCTCTTGCCCTGGAACTCAGGGAATTTGGTATAAAGGTATCTATCGTTCTTCCGGGATCGACAGCTACCCATTTCAGTGGTTCGACGCCAGATAAGAGGGTAGAGACTCATCCCGGCATATTACTACCCCAGGATATAGCCGATTCAGTCCTGTACCTTCTTAACCAAAGGCACGAGGCCTGGACGTCCATCCTGAATATTCGACCGCTTAATCTCAACAGATCATAGCAAGTCATAGCGGAGTATCTCTTTTTCTGTGTCAACGCCATGCTGATGAGGTACTATGGGCGTGTTGCCGGCCGTGCCCGGCCGGGCGCCTGCGAATTGCGTCGGTCGACAGTGATTCGAACGGCGTTATAGGCGCCAGGACGCCTCGTCAGAGGATCAGGCCGACCCCGGGCCCAGAGGGTCGCGGGCGGCTGTCGTCAACGTTTTTGACATGGCAATCGAGATGCCGGCTCTTTTTGATGGCTGTAACTTGCTTTCATTGTCCAGGAGAGGCTTTCCCCGGGAAGTATGGTCCTGGGCTTGATAATATTGATTGGCGTTTATATTGCCCAGAGACGGTAATCAAAGCGCGCCGATGCGGTCATGGAACCCGGTCGATTAGCCGCTCGTTCTCTCCTATAGATTCAGGAGATGCAATGGACGACAAGGTAATGGATCGCTATCGAGCGAGCGCTTTTCAGAAGAACTCCGAAACCGAGCCCAATGTTATGCCGGGCGCCGGGTCGGAGTTGCTCGATGCTTACTCGGAGGCGGTGATCAAGGCCGCTGAAAAGGCCAGCCCTTCGGTAGTCAATGTCGATGTCAAATATGTGGTAAAGGGGAGGCCTGGCAGCGGACGTTCGCCGGTAGAGCATCCCGGAAGCGCTTCCGGTTTCATTTTCACTCCTGATGGCTTTATATTGACAAACAGCCACGTGGTTCACGGCGCTTCCAAGATCAATGTCACTGTTGCCGACGGTAATCATTTCAGAGCCGAACTCATCGGTGACGACCCCGGTACGGACCTGGCCGTCATAAGAATCAATGGCCCCACGTTTGTGGCGGCGGGGCTTGGCGATTCGCAGAATGTCCGGGTGGGGCAACTGGTGCTGGCTCTGGGGAATCCTTACGGCTTTCAGTATTCGGTCACGGCGGGAGTCGTCAGCGCGCTGGGCCGTTCTCTGCGCTCGCAGTCAGGTCGACTAATCGATAATGTCATCCAGACCGATGCCGCCCTTAATCCCGGAAATTCCGGCGGCCCGCTCGTCTCAACTAACGGTGATGTCATAGGGGTCAACACCGCCATCATCGCCCCGGCTCAGGGGATTTGCTTCGCCATAGGCATAAACACCGCCAAATTCGTGGCCGGGCGTCTCATAATGGATGGCAAGATAAGGCGCGGATATATCGGCATCGCGGGACAGACTTTCCAGATACGTCGGCGCGTGGTCCGCTATTACAATCTCAAGCATGAGCGTGGGGTCATGGTCATGTCCACCGAGGACAACAGCCCCTCCCGCGAGGCCGGCATCATGATGGGCGATATTATTATCGCTTTCGACAATGAGCCGGTGAAAGACATCGATGACCTCCAGCGCATGCTTGCCGAAAAGGAAATCGGCGTTAAAGGCGTCGCCACGGTCATTCGCCGCACAGAAATGCTTCACCTGGAAATTACACCCATAGAAGCAAAATTCTAAGCGCCTTCGGTTGCTCGAGGACCGGCACTCTCCCGCCAATGAGACATGCGGGATAGATTCCAATTGAAACAAAACTCTTGCAACAGCCTGCACATAGGCTCATATTGATCTTGAACGTCTGCGCAGCCGCATCGTTTATCGACCTGAGATGCGGAAGTAATTCGAATAAGCGTTTCATTTAAAAATGGGATAATGTCATGGGACATGTTGTAGGCAGAGATTTATACCGCAGGCTCGGGCGGAAAATAGACGGGTTGGTGGTGAGAGCGCCGTGGAATGAAACTCTGTATGAGATCTTGAAAGAGCTGTATACGGCCGACGAGGCTGAAGTGGCTATCAAAATGCCATACGGGCTGGCGAAATTCGAGGAGATCGCCAAAGCCACCGCTTTTGAGAATACCAGGTTGCGCAGGATACTCGATGCCCTTAGCGCCAAAGGGCTGGTAATGGATTTGTACATCAACGGCGCATTTCATTACATGCTCTCTCCGCTGATCGTCGGCATATTCGAATTCACCATGATGCGAACCCGCGGAGAATTGAACACAAAGGAATGGGCGCGGCTGTTCCATTCATATTTTGGCGATAGAAACACGTTCTATAAAGCTAACTTGGCAGGCGGCCAGAGGGTCTCGCCCTTGAGGGCTCTGCCGTATGAAGATGCGATCGAGGATCTCGAGCACGTCGAGATTCTCGACTACGAGAAAGCAAGCGCAATCGTGGAACAGGCCGGTGAATTCGCCATCGGATTATGTTCCTGCAGGCACGAGAAACTCCATGTCGACGCCAAGAAATGCTCAATCCCTCTGGAGACTTGTTCCACTATCGGCGATTCGGCCGCATATATGATCGAACGAGGATTTGCAGGAGCGGCCTCGAAAACGGAGATGCTGGAGAATATCGCCCGCTCTAAAGAATCAAACCTGGTTCTTTGCGCAGATAACGTCAAAAAAAACGTTTCTTTCATCTGCCATTGCTGTAGCTGCTGCTGCAATGTTCTCTTGGGGGTAAGCCGGTTCGGGTACCCCAATACTGTTGTAACATCAAGCTTTATTGCCCGGCGCGATGAAGAGCTTTGCACCCAGTGCGAGGTTTGCGCCGAGGTCTGCCCCATAAAAGCCATTAAGCCAGTGCCGGGTCGGAGTCCGCAAATCGACGAGTCTTTTTGCCTGGGATGTGGTGTCTGCGCGCTGAACTGCCAGACCGGTGCCATGAGGCTTGCCAAGCGGCCCCAGAAAGTGCTTCACCCCGAAGACACCTTTGAACGAATAATCATGCAATGCCTGGAACATGGCAATCTTCAGAACCTGCTTTTCTCGGATACGCAACGCTTGACTCACAAATTCATGCGCGGATTTGTGGGAGCCTTCCTCAGAATCCCGCCGGTCAAGAAATCCTTGATGAGCGATACACTGAGGTCATCATTCTTCGATTTCATGAAAAAAGGCGCTTAGAGAAGTATCATATTAGAATCTGCAATTCCAGACCGTAATGCGCGACCAACCCGGCCCATTCATCATAATAATCGCTTGAAATCTTTCTTGTTTGCTCCTAATCTCCTGGGAGATTCAGGGACCTTGGCATTCAAAATGGAGGTGCAGTCATGCAGTCAGGTCATGTCAATTATCTTGCGGTATTGGTTTCTGCGGCGGTGTATTGGATTCTGGGAGCATTCTGGTTTTCCAAGGCTCTCTTCGGCAAAGCCTGGATGAAGGGGATCGGCAAGACCGAGGAAGAGCTCAAGCAGGGATTCTCGAAATTGGCATTCTTATGGTCTTTCGTCTGGAGTTTCGTGGCCGCCTACGGAATCGCCAGGCTGATGGTCTGGACCGGCGGCAGTTCTGTCGGCGATGGCTTTCTCATCGCGCTCCTGGCCGGGGTATCTTTCGTATTCGCTGTAATGGTAATCAACAATCTTTTCGAGCGCCGTTCCAAGGGCTTGTTGTTCATCAACGCTTTTTACCACATTATAGCTTTGATTCTCTCCGGCATCATCATCGGGGTCTGGCGATAGACGATTTTTCGAAGATGTAACCCGGGCGGAGATAAGTTGTCTTTTCCAATCACCATTAAAAAGCATGCGCCTTGGAGGGCTCGAACCTCCGACCCACTGATTAAGAGTCAGTTGCTCTACCAGCTGAGCTAAAGGCGCATATTTACAGGTGCTGTCGGGTCTCCGAACCCGACAGCTAAAGTTTTTTCATGAGGGTGGATGGGATCGAACCATCGACCACCTGCTTAAAAGGCAGATGCTCTACCACTGAGCTACACCCCCAGCCGTTCTAAAGCAGAAATTAATAATCACTGCAAGGCCTATTTAGTCAAGTGAAAACTGCCCCGCGCCAAGCCAAAAAGCTTGGAGCCCTTCGTGTCACGTCTTAAATTGCCGCTGTGCGCTTTATCTGCGATGACAATCTCGGGAAGCTTGCCAAATACTTACGCATTTTGGGATTTGATACTTATTTCCAGGAGTCACTTTCAAACCCGGTGCTTTTGCGTATTGCCGCATCCGAGAAGCGACACCTGCTGACGAGGGATGGCAAGCTCATGAACATGAGTCATCCTTACGGCGTTTTGTTGCTTGAGCGGGACGACCCGCTGGAGCAGCTGCGAACGGCGGTCTCGGCCTTGAATCTCCAGATAAATCCCGACGTTCTTTTTTCGCGGTGTTCGGTTTGTAATGATGTCTGCGTCAAGGTTGACAAGAATGTGGCCGGCAGCCACGTCTTCCCTTATATCCTGCAAACCCAGGATGTCATCAGCCAGTGCCCATCATGCAAACGGTTCTATTGGAAAGGGACCCATTATAGGAAGCTACTGCGAATGCTGCGTTCTGCCATACCGGACAAGGCCATCGATGGCAGGTGGCCTGAATGAACGAGGGCCCAATGCTCGAATGGCGCGCCCGGCGCGACGCCCTCCAGAATACCTATAGTTGCTTTAAAAAATCGAAAGCTTCACGTATTTCTTGGGGTGCTTCTTGAAATCGGTAATGAGAGAATCGAGATTGACCGTGGCGCTGACAAGCTGATTGTAAAGCGAGTCGTTTTTGAGCGCCCTGCCGAGCGTCCCCTCGCCGCTCTCCAGATTGCCCAAGAGCTTATGCACTGACTGCGATAGTGTGTCGAGTTTCGACGCTATCTCCACGAACTTCTGGGAACCCTCGTTGATATTATCCAGGGTCTCTTCGAATTTCTCCTCGTTGGCGTCAAGAATCCCCTTTATGCGCGACGTCGTGCTGGCGAGGTCAGTAACCGCCTGGGTCAGCTTCTCCCTGTTCTGCTGGCTAAGGTACTGCCAGTCGGTCGAGATTTTATCGAGGTTGGCGATAATCCTCTGCATAGATTCCGTGGCCGAGGGTGTGCCGATAGTCCCTTCCATAATCGCAACCAGATGCCTGAGCTCGTCGATTGCCGCCCCCATCATCCCCATAACCTCAGGGATGCCGGTGTCATAGTAACCGTGCACCGGCACGGATAGATCCAGAGGCTGATCCGACTCCCCGGGCTGGATGTTGATGAATCGCTCGCCCATGAGGCCAATATTCATGACCGTGAATTTGGCATCCTTCTTCAGCTGGACATCATTCATTATCTTAAACGTCACCAGCACGTAATTGCCGCTGATCCGAATCTTCTCCACCTCGCCTTTTTTTACACCCAGGACGCTGACCTGGTCTCCAATCTCCAGCGACCCGATATTGGGGAAAAGCACCGAATAGCGGTAGCGCTCCACGTTGAATTTATATTCCTTGACCCAGATTATCCCCAGGAGTAATATCACCGCAGCCGCGATGACGGTGATTCCAACTTTTATCTCAGTGGCGATGCTCTTCATCAAATTCCCCAGGCTCCAGAATGCCGGTTTTCGCTTGCGTCCGGGTCTGATGGCGCTGGCTATTCCGTATCGGCCTCGAGATACGTATAAGTCGTCTTCCTACGCGCGATCTCCTCGGACAGCCTCTGGATAAACCTCTGCGCCGTGTTTTCCCCGTAAACTTTCAGCATGTGGTTCATGCTGATGACCTCGGAAATGACCGTGATGTTCTTACCCGGCGAAACCGGAATTACCACCACCGGAATTTCCACGCCCAGAATCGAGGTTCTGTGCTCGTCTATTCCCAGACGTTCGTACTCTTTATTCTCGTCCCAGCTCTCCAGGCGAACCTCGACCTCGATCCTCTTCTGAAGCCTGATGGCCCTTATACCGAACAGCTTCTCGATATCGATTATGCCGATGCCGCGGACCTCCATGTGATGTCCCAGCTTCTCCACTGGGCCGCCCACGATCACTTGCGCCGCCTTTTTTGTTATCTTGACGACGTCATCGGCCACCAGCCGATGACCCCTCTCTACCAGGTCGAGGGCGCACTCCGATTTTCCTATGCCGGACTTACCGGTGTAGAGAAGCCCCACCCCATAGACGTCGACCAGCGAGCCATGAATCGTAGTCTGCGGCGCGAATATATTGTCAAGGTAAATTGTCAGCCTCGTGATGAGTTCAGTGGTCGAGAGGTTGGTTTGAATCACGGGGGTTTGGGTTTTGACGGCGAAGTCGAGGAACTTGCGCGGCGGCACCATCCCCTTGGTCACGATAAACAGAGGAATATCGAAGGCGAACAACCTTTCAAGGCGGTCGTCAAGCTGCTCGTCGCTCAGGCTGTTCAGAAACGATATCTCGGTTTGCCCCAGAACCTGCGTCCGGTTGTGGGCGAAACGCTCCGTATAGCCGGCCAGCGCCAGGCCCGGCCTGTGCATGAGGCTGTTGGTCAGATACTTTTCGTAGCCGACACCTTCGAGAAGCGGGAAGAACTCGAAAAACTCCCGCTTCTCCGAAAGCAATCTTCCAACAGTCATGACCGTCATCTACTATATCTCCGATTCGACTTCCGATGTCTCGGGTTGCACGGGCTGGGTTTTCAACGACGCTTTCTTGGCCGTTTTCTTCTCTCTCAGCTTGGCCTTGTATTTCTTGATCTGGGTTTCCATCTTGGAAACGGCCTGCTCGACTGCGATATACATATCGAACGTTTTTGCCTTGGACGTCAGAACCGTCCCATAGACCTTAAGCGTCAGCTCGGCCGTCTGACGAGATTTCTCGACGGTCATGGTAATGTGGGCATCGATAATATGATCGTAGTACTTCTCCAACCGTTTTATCTCGTCTTCCGCGAACTTCTTCAGGGTATCGGTCAATTGGAAGTGTCTGGCGGTGGTTCTGATTTCCATCTTTACTTCCCCTTTCTATGCGGTTTAGCGGTAGTCGGGTTCATCTGTGAAATGATGCTCCGTGGAGACGAATCTGATCGTCCCGGTCCGGGATCTCATGACAATCGAATGCGTGTACGCCCCCGTTCCCGTATACCTGACTCCTTTCAGCATGTCGCCATCCGTTACACCGGTGGCGGCCAGCATTATATTATTGCCTTTGGCCATTTCTTCTGTCTTGAACACCTTTTTGATATTCTTTATACCCATCTTCCTGCAACGGGCTTCCTCCTCCTTGTTGCGCGGCACCAGACGACCCTGGATGGCGCCCCCGAGACATCTCAGGGCTGCTGCCGCCAGAACGCCCTCAGGCGCCCCGCCGATCCCCAGAAGAACATCGACCCCGGTTCCCGGCAGGGCTGTGGCCATGGCCGCAGATACGTCACCGTCGAGAATGAG
>Ga0315289_10000195_pt1 | contig 95979 bp, 85 predicted proteins | sample YL17G11_40_MG_FD_203452 | JGI IMG/M metagenome (GOLD analysis project Ga0315289, IMG submission 203452) | Sediment microbial communities from Yellowstone Lake, YNP, Wyoming, USA - YL17G11_40 | ecosystem: Environmental > Aquatic > Freshwater > Lake > Sediment | place: USA: Wyoming | collected... | reverse complement strand
GCCCACGTGTAGCCCAGGTGTTTTTCCCGCCGGAGCGGGATCCCGTACTCGGGATAACCCTGGGCCGGAGTGCGGCGTATTAAGTTGCAAAGGCACTAGCATGCTGCCAAAATCCTCACCCAGGCGTTGCGGACAAGTCCGAAATAGATTCATGCCCTAAGCTTCCATACCACGTGTTTGAGAACAGCGGGATTCAGCAGCCTGGGCAGTCTCCACGGCTTCAGGTAGGTCGCCATGATGCTGAGCGGCGCAACGCAGTCCGTCCAGCAGATAGGATGTCTGTCCTCCCTGATCGCCTTCCTCATCTCATCCGCGGCATCGGAGAACCATATGTCGCGGAAGGGCGCGTCCTTCACGTTGCCGATGGGAAAGTCGCCGGTCGGACATGCGCAGACCTCGCCGTCGGGTTTGATTAACGCCGTGCTGAATCCCGCCACACATTTGCAGCGGTAGAGCTGCTTCGGATCCTGCACGTACGTCTTGAAATTGTCGAGATACTCCGCCGGGTGCGGAATGAACTGCATGTAGGCACTTTTGATGCGGGCGACCTGCTCCTCCACCTCCCCGGCGTGCTCACAGGTTAGCACAGCCTCGGAATCCGGCGTGAACTTGCCCTGACTTTGGGCAACCACCAGCGTCGCCCCATCCGCGCCGTTTTCGGCCGCCACCCTGACGGCGTCCGCCATTTCCATGCAGTTGTCGGCGGTTCCGGTGATATTGACGAATATCCGCGGCCTGGACCCACGGCGATTCTGACGCAGGAACCTCACAGCCTCGAGCGCCTTCTCGAATGCGCCGGGCAGGCCCCTGATGCCGTCGTGGGTTTCGGGCGTCGCGCCGTCCAGCGATATGTACACAGCGCGCAGGGGCGAATTTAGCACTCGCGCCCCAATCAGGCTAAGCAGAAGGCCGTTGGTATTCACGGACGTGGAAAGCCCGAGCCCCGATGCCAGCTCGATCATGTCGAAGATATCGCGCCGCAGGAACGTCTCGCCGCCGGTGAACGAAATCTGCAGGACTCCGCAGGCCGCGAGTTCGCGGATCATCCTCTCCGCCTGCTGGGAAGTCAGCTCGGAGCCGTGATCCTTCGTCTGCCAGATGTGGCAATGGCGGCAGCGCGAATTGCATCTATATGTGGCCTCCCACGTAACCTTCGCAGGCCCGATTATCGGGCGGTGCGAGCCCATCGCGAATCTCAGCAAGTTGATCGCATGGAGCGCCTCGCGCATAGAGCCTCCCTAACCGCATGATTCACGAGTACGAGCTAGTGAGGGAGCAGCCTGCTCAGCCATCCGCTGCTAAACACGGTTTCGCTCAGGAACCGCCCCAGGTAGTCCATGGGAACTCCCGCGATTGTGGCCCTCAGGATACGGTCGCAGTCCACGCAGGGCCGACGCTTGAGGGACGCGGGATCGGCCATCTCGCGCCTGAGGCTCCTGATCTCGTCGCCGTTCCAGACATCCAACAAGCGCCGGCTGTGGGCATCGCCGAGTTGAAGCGAGCCGAAGACATCCTGCGGGCACGGCAAAATTCGCCCGTCCCAAAAGACCACCAGCGCGTGCCAAAGGAGCGGACAGGGCACTCGTTTCCGGCCCGGCGACCCGCCGGCGGAGCCCGTGTCCACCAGTCCGGCCCAGTTGTGCGGCCTTCGGATGATGAACTTGTCGAGCGACAGTCCCGCGAACCTTCCCAGGAACTCACGCCGCTTCCTCCTTAGCTCGTCCTCCGGGCCGCTTGCAAGCTCCATCAGCTCGAGGGCTACGAAAGGCGTGTCCGCACCCATCTCTTTCTTCACAGCCAGGAGGCCGAGCATGTTGGATAATACCCTGTCGAAGCTCGCATTAGGCCGGTTCGCCTCGTACATCTCCCGGTCATAGCCGTCGAACGAGAAGGAGAGAACGTCGAGCCGCGACTCGACTAAGCTGCGGCTCAAATCCGGATTCAGCAGCGTGCCGTTCGTATGTATCCGCGTCCGGAGACCCCTGGAGGCGGCATATCGAATCATCTCCCCGATCTGCGGGTGCAGAAGCGATTCCCCGCGATGGAACATGTTGAACTGCCGGATGCTCCCGGCCGCCTCATCCACCAGTTTCCGAAACAGGTCGAAGTCCATGAACCCCCGCTGCTCTTTGGGAAGCAGCCGATTGCCGCAGAACGAGCAGCGCAAATTGCAGTGGCTGGTTGGCTCCACCCATACCCGCGTCGGCGGGTAGGAGCAGATTTCGGCTCTCCTGCGGTATGCCATGTACGTTTGTGCGAGCATGGATAAGTCGCGCATTCTCGGCATAGCTACTCCGACCCGACAGCGCTGTGAATCCGCTCCCTGAGGCGCTCGTAGCCCTCGCGTACACGACGCGCCTGCAGATCAGGCGTGACTTCACTAACGATTTGCCGCGCCCGCGCCGACTTACGGGCGGCCTCCTCGGGATGAGCGAGCGCCCATAGTATCCCCTCCGCGATCCCTTCAGGCGTCACCTCGACGAGAACCGCGGCATCCCGTCCGAGCACCGTCGTGTGGGCGGGGATGTCGGTTGCCACGATGGGCTTCCCGGACTGCATGTACGTGTATATCTTCGCAGGCGGATTCAATCCACCGCGCCTCGGTGAAACAAGCACGTCCGCCGCACTCAGAAAATCGGGGATCTGATCAGGTGGTTTTTTACCCATAAAGAGCAGATCGTGTATCACACCAGCGCCTTCCGCCAGCGTCGCAAGCCTCCTGATGCCCTTCTCATCGCCGCCGATTATCACCAGCAGAACCTCAGGGCTGCGCGCAATCACCCGCGCCATGGCCGAAACGAGCAGGTCGAGCCCCTGGTAGTTAGCAAGTGAGCCAGCATACATGATGATTTTTCGATTCGCGACAAGCTCATAAGGCATTTGTGCTCGCGCGCGGTTTGCATCGGCACCCTCGATTGAAATAGGTATATCCGGCACGATGACGACATCCTTTGAAGGATCAATCCGCCTCACATACTCAGCCATGCTGTCCGAAATTGTAACTACCAGGGCCGCGTTTCGGATTGCCAGGCGCTCCGCCGCGCGGACGAGCCACGTGGCAGGCAGGAATTTCCCCAGCGCGCTGCGCGCGATCTCATGGCTCATAACGGAGTCCATATCGTAAACCAGCGGCGCCTCCGCGAGGCGGCTCAACAAAAGGCCGATGAATGCACCCTCCTCCACGCCGTGAAAGCAGTCGAATTTGTTCCTGCGCACCAGCCTGAGAGCCTGGAATGTGAGACTGACATCCAGGAGCAGCTTTGCGAGGGAAAAGCCGATCCCCACGGAGCGAACAAACGGGATGGAGCGGCATCGAAAAACGTTAACGCCTGGATATTCCGGATCGCTGCCAAAGGGGAACGCGATCACATCAACCGTGTGCCCGGCATCCGCGAGAATCTGTGCGATCCTGAGGTTCGCCATGGGCGTGCCTCTGGCTTCGACAAACGGCTGTGGGGCGATGAAAGCAATTCGCAAATTTTTCACATCTTCCCTTTACAACTGCAACTGCCCGTGCTACACTATTGCGAGACAGGGCGGTTTCATCAGACTGGGCAGTCATTTTTATCTTTCCCCTGCGCCCGCCTCAAGCGGACGGGGTGCCTCGCAAGTCATGGACCACGAGGTTTTTGCCTTCAGACTGGCCGAAAGGGTACGTGTTCCCGTTGAAAGTCGTCGAAATCCTCTTCTACGACAAAAACAAAGTCAAACTGGTTGTCGAGATGCGAGACCCCAGCAAGTACTCGACAGAACACGCGCCGCATATCCCACGCTTGCTCTTCAAGCTATTTCCTCATCTCGCCAGACATCGCTGTGACAACGAGAACGGCTTCACGTTCAGGAAGGAATCGCGCGCTACAGAAATCCCTCACCTGTTCGAGCACCTGATTATCGAACTTCAAGGGCAGGTCCAGAAAACCCGGATATTGAGGGGCGAGACTCAGTGGAACTGGCGCATCGACCCGAGGGGCCGCTTCCACGTCTACGTGGATTATGAAAATGAGACGCTCGTCCTCGGCGCAATCCGCTTAGCGGAACGCATCATCAACGCCCTCGACAACCGTCGAATCGAGAAGCTGGACATCGAGCAGGAAATCGAGAAGCTGAGATCGCTGGCACAGCTCGGCTCGGAGATGTCCGACAGCTCTACTCAACCCCCCGAAGCCAGCGATATGCCATCGCACAATACTAGCCCGACTCCTCTCTAGGCGGCAGCGAGCGACTGCCAACCGCGCCCCGCAACGGCGTCCGCTGCCTGCCACCCACATCCGGATAGTAATGAGAGTAGAAGTAGCAGCTATCAACGGCCTCCGGTTGAACGTCGTTCAGCACCACCCCAAGAATAGTCGCATCGGCCTTGTTGAGCAGGTTCCGAACCTGAAGCTCCGCTCCGCGCGGCACCTGCTGCGCCCTGACAACGAGCATGACGCCGTCCACTACCTGGGATAACACCACAGCATCCGTGAAGGCTATCGCCGACGGAGTGTCGAACAGCACATAATCCGCGTGCTCGGTCAGCTTCTGCACGAGCATCCTCATGCGTCCGGATCCAAGAAGCTCCGACGGGTTGCTGGGAGATGAACCTGATGGGATTACGAGCAGGTTGTCCACCTCCGTGCCGAAGATCACCTCGTCGAGATCTTTCTCGTTCGAAAGGACGCTGCTGAGGCCGAAGTCGTTCGGGACTTTAAAGATGCGGTGGAGCGACGGCCGCCTCATATCCGCATCCACCAATATTACCCGCTTCCCGTCCTGGGCGAGCGAGATACCCAGATTAGCTACGGTTGACGTGCCGCCCTGCCCCGGCTTCGCCGTAGCCACCATAACCGCCTTCGCCCCCACCGCCCTGGCGGAAAGCAGAAAATCCGTCCTGAGGAACCTGTATGCCTCGGCGACCGGCGAAAGCGGATCGGCGTACACAGTCCGCGCCAGGCCCGAATCCGTCGAGCCTATGCACCTGGGGATCAATGCAGTAACCGGCAGGCCAAGCAGCCGCTCGACGTCGAGATTCGTCTTGATCCTGTTGTCGAGCGATTCGAGCGCGATCGCCAGCCCGGTCCCAACAATCAGGCTGAGCAGAGCCCCAAGGACGAGATACGTCCACCTGTTAACGCCGATCGGGCCCTCGGCGCGCATCGCCTCATCAACAATCCGGATCGCCCCTGTCGCCGTCGTCTCTTTCTCATTGAGGCGGGCATTGTTCAGTTGCGCCATGAGATCGGTGTAGGCTGTTCGGGCCGCCTGAAACTCGTTTTCCAGAGCCAGTAAGTCCACATCCGCTCCGGGCTTTACCTGGCTGGATGCCCTTGCGACAGCCGCTTCCAGTTGGGCGACTCTTGCCGCAAGGCCGTCCCTCTCGCAGGCCAATTTGGACCGCTCCTGGAGAAGCGCCTCGTACACCGGGTTACGCACCACGCTCACGCTGGTTTTTAGCTTGCCCCGCTCCTCCTGAAGCCTGCGACGAACCTCCTCTATCGAATTTTCAAGCGTGATCACCTGCGGGTGTGTGTCCTCGTATTTCGCCCTGGCGTCGTTGAGCTGCCTGGTGAGCTGTGCCAACTGCGTTTCAAGCTCCTGCACCATGGGAGTGTTGGACGTTCCTTCCTCGATGGTGCGTGTGGCGCCGACGCTGCGCATCTGACCTTCGACTTCGCGCAGCTTCGCCTGAGCATCGGCAAGATCGGCGCGCGCGGCATCGCGGGCCGCCATCGCCTGCCTCAAGCTCGCTACTGCCGCATCCGTGGTATCGTTAACGGAAGTAATCCGATTAGCTCTCTTAAAGGACTTCAGTCGTTCCGATGCACCGTCAAGCCGGCCCTTCGCATGGACAAGCTCCGATTCGAGGAACCTCCTGTTCTCAGCGGCCTCCTGATGGCTGATCTCCTGGTAGAAGTTCGCAAACACGTGGGCCAGGCAGTTCACGGTGCGGACAGCCCGCGTCGGGTCTCCGTCCTTCACAAAAATCTCGATGATATCCGTTCCCACGTCCTGGCGGCTTTGTGCGCCGGGATTTGGTGCAGTCCGAACCTCTATCCTCCTGCGAAGAGCATCCGGATCATCCTCCAGCCCGGCTGCCCTGATCGTCCTCTCGGCCACCTCCCTGCTCGTCAGAAGACTCATGAGATTGGGAAGCTGGCTGTCCGTCTGGCGCTCTCCAGGCGGGCCGGCTGCGCTTGCGCTGGGGGAAGGCAATATCGGACGATAGAGTGCCGTGTCGGAAGGCATGATCTGTGCAGCCGCTTTGTAATATGGAGCGTCACTGGCCGTAATCGCGTATACCGAGACAAGCGTCACTCCGACCAGGGCCGCCACCAGCCACCTGCGCCGGCTCACGATTCGATAAAGCTCCCAGAACCTCACGCGGTTTCTCCCTTCTCAATGCTGCGTTAGAAGCCATCCAATGCTGATGAGAAGCGACACAACCCGCAGGTAATCCGGCTTTCCCTTACCAGCAGGTACAAAGATGTTGTCCCCGTTCTGGATCGCGGGATTCTCAGCTCTACCAGCCATGATGTCGCCGACGTTCGCCCGGATGGTCTGCGCTGCTCCATTCGAAGCCCTGAGGATTTGGACATCGTTCAACCTGGCGCGGTCACATACGCCGCCGGCAATCGCGATCGCCTCCGTGATGGAAATTTTTCCCCTGAGATCGTATCTCCCGGGACTCGCGACAGCGCCCTGAATTGTGTAGAGCCCAACCTGCTCCCGCGCTGCAACGTAGATTACATCGCCCGGCTTCAGCTCCGGGTTGGCAGACTGATCCCCGGCCGCTGCCTTTACGTAGTCTACCGCTATAACTTCCAACGAGCCCTCACGCCTGAGAGTCACGTTATTCAGGTCGGCAAACTCTGTGGGCCCACCCGCCAGCATCACCGCTTCGCGAAGCGTCATGCCCTGCGTGATGGGCTGCTGACCCGACTGGCGCACCGCGCCGAGAATCATCACCGTTCCCACCGTCGCAGTTCCACGCGTGGGGACCCAAATCGTATCCCCTACGGCGACAGCCGCGTTTGCACTTACATCCCCGGAAAGCAGGAACTTGCTCAAATCAACAATAGCGGCATCCGAATCTCCGACATGGGAAACTTTAATCCCCGACAGGTCGGCACTCGGCGTATAGCCGCCAGCCGCCGCGATCACGTCCATCAGTCTGGCGCCCGCCGTCACCTGATAGACACCCGGCTTCTGCACCTCGCCGGATATCGTCACTTGCATTTTCGCCGGTTCGAGTAGCTCGACGGTGACCTGCGGGTTCTTGATGAACTGCTTGAGCTGCTCGGCAATTTGGCCGGCTGCCCGACTAGTGGTCAGGCCGGCCAAATTGACCTCGTTCACGAGTGGAAGGGCAATGCCGCCCTGAGGACCTACGACGACATGCCTCGTGAGATCGGGTTCGCCCAGCACGGTCACGCCGAGACTGTCGCCCGGTTTGATAAGGTAGTCATCCGCCCGAAGAGGCGCAAGCATGATGAACAAAGCCGCGAGAATTACAAGCTGTCTCAAATTGACTCCCTCCCACTGCCAAGATATGCCTCACGAAGTGGATATTCGATGCGAGCGCAGTTCTTCAAAAAAGAAAGGTATGTCGAATCCCGCAGAGTCCGACTTCGTGTTTACCCGGCCCTTCCACACGCTAAACCGCGGAATGAATACAGAGACCGGATAGGCCGCTATTTCGCTACTTACCCTGCACACCCCTTAGAGTAAACGCAGGCGCAGCGTGCCAGGCACCGCTCAGCCGAGGGAAAAGGACTTTGTGGTTAACCAAGAAGATGTGGAGAGAAGCAGCGCAAAGAGAGAATTCTGTCTATTTTTTCAGGAAACCCGCGATGTGGAAAAGCCCCCGCCGACGGACGGCTGGGGCCGGAGCATTTGACAGCGTTCCTGGACATGCTTATACTTGAGGATGCTATGTCCAGCACGGCGAAGACGGTGACGAAGGCCGCCGGGATTATGATGGCGGCTATCTTTGTAAGCAGGCTCCTCGGGCTCGTGCGCGAGATGGTGATAGCAAACCAGTTCGGCGCGGGGGGGCTGGTAGACGCCTACGGGGTCGCGTTCCAGCTCCCGGACTTGCTCTACTTCCTGCTTTCGAGCGGCGCCCTGAGCAGCGCATTTATCCCCGTGTTCACCGAATACTGGACGAAAGGCGAAGAAGACGAGGCATGGAAGGTCTTCAGCGTCATCGGCACGCTGATTCTCCTCGCGCTCACGACGCTGATTGTGATCTGTGAAATCTTCACTCAGTCCCTCGTGCCGCTGGTGGCGCCGGGGTTCGCGCACGAGCACAGGAACCTTCTGCCGCTGGCCGTATTCCTCACGCGGATAGTGTTGCCGGCACAGCTCTTCTTCTTCATCGGCGGGCTGATCATTGCAACGCTCTACTCCCGGAAGCACTTCATCGGTCCTGCGCTGGGGCCGATAATCTACAACATCTTCATCATAATCGGCGGCGTGTTCCTGGCCGGGCGGCTTGGGATCAGCAGCCTGACCTGGGGCGCGCTCGTCGGCGCATTCCTCGGCAACTTCGTTCTTCAGGTGATCGTGGTTCGCAGGCTCGGAATCAAGTTCAAGGCGAGTCTTAACGTGCGCCATCCTGGAGTGGTCAAGGTGGGGAAGCTCGCTCTGCCGGTGATGCTCGGCCTTTCGCTGCCGTATGTGGATGTGATCGTCAACCGGGGCTTTGGGTCGCTCCTTGGCGTGGGCGCCGTCGCCGCGCTCCTGTATTCAAACCGCGTGATGCAGGTGCCGCTCGGAGTCTTCGCGCAGGCGTCGGCAGTGGCTCTGTTCCCTACACTGGCGGAGCAGGCGGCAAAAAAGGAAACGGCCCAACTGCGAGCGAGTGTGAATTTCGGCCTGCGAGGAACGCTTCTGCTCACGGTGCCATCATCCGTGCTCATGATAGTGCTCGCAACGCCCATCGTTCGGATGCTCTTCCAGCATGGGAAGTTCACCGCTGCGGACGCGCCATATGTGAGCTACGCGCTGGTCTTCTACTCGATCGGGATTGCCGCATGGGCGGGCCAGGCAATAATTGCCCGAGGGTTTTATGCGCTCCAGGACACGGTCGTGCCGGTAGTAACTGGTACCGCAGCGACAATTATTTTCATCCCATTGAACTGGCTGCTCATGAAGCCGCTGGGGCACGGCGGATTGGCGCTGGCAACATCGGTGGCGGCGATACTGCACGTGCTGGCGCTGACGGAGATTCTCAGGCGGCGGCTCGGCGGAATCAACGGCGGACTGATCGTCAAGTCCTTCGGGAAAGTGGTTTTTTCGTCGCTAGCGGCTGGCGCTGTGGCATGGGTTGCGTTTCGCCTGGTGGGGCAGTATATTGATGTAAACCGTTCGCTGGGTGCACTGATCGGCGTCGTGGGGGCGGGCGTACCGGCGGTGCTGGTCTACGTGGGCATGGTAGCGCTGCTGAAGGTAGACGAGGCCGCGGAGATTTGGAGATTGATCTCGGCCGGCCTGCGCCGAAGAGTGGCGGCCCCGGAAGCGGATCAGATTACCTAATCCTTGGCCGATCGCGCATCACGTATTACGCACTACTCATCACGATCCACGAGTAGGATTCGCGAGTAAGAGTATGAGTAAGAAGATATACCTTGACCATGCAGCGACGACGCCGGTTCTGCCCGAAGCGGCGGATGCGATGCGCCCGTATATGACCGACATCTTCGGGAACCCGTCCAGCCTGCACTCGTTCGGGCAGGAGGCCAGGCGGGCGCTCGACGGCGCGCGGGATGCGGCGGCTCGTATCCTGGGCGCGGACGCCTCCGAGATATACTTCACCAGCGGCGGGACGGAATCAGATAACCTGGCCCTGATCGGAGTGACGGAGGCGCTGGCGGAGAAGGGAAATCACATCATCACAACGGCCATCGAGCACCACGCCGTCCTGGAAACTTGCGAGTACCTGCGGACACGCGGTGTTGAGGTGACCTGCCTCCCGGTGGACGAATACGGGCTGGTGGATCCCACCGAAGTCGAAAAAGCGATCACCGACAAGACGGTTCTCGTCTCCGTCATGCACGCGAACAACGAGATCGGAACAATCGAACCCATCGCTGAGATTTCGAAGATCGCCCGCGAGCAAGGGATCGCCTTCCACACCGACGCCGTGCAGACGGTCGGGCATATCCCGGTGAATGTGGATGAGCTGGGCGTGGACCTGCTTTCCCTGGCGGCGCACAAGTTCTACGGGCCGAAGGGAGTCGGGGCGCTGTACGTCCGCCGGGGGACCAGGATATCGCCGATTATCCACGGAGGCGCACAGGAGCGAGACCGCCGCGCGGGCACAGAGAACGTCCCCGGCGTAGTCGGCCTTGCTGAGGCCCTCGAAATCTCCCAGGCGAACGTCGAGGAACGCGCCCGCGAGGAGACCGATCTGCGCGACTACCTCATCCGGGAGCTGACTGCCCGCATCACGGATATCCGGCTGAACGGCCATCCCACGAAGCGGCTGCCGAACAACGTCAATATCGTCATCGAGTATGTGGAAGGGGAATCAACGCTGCTGATGCTGGATATGGTGGGGGTTGCGGTGTCCACCGGCTCTGCGTGCAGCGCGGGTGCAATCGAGCCTTCGCACGTGCTCCGAGCGATCGGGCTGCCGCTCCAGGTGGCGCAAAGCTCTCTCCGCTTCTCCCTCGGCCGAAGCACGACTAAGGAAGACCTCGATTACGTGCTCCAGCAGCTCCCGCCGATCGTCGCCCGCCTCCGCTCCCTGTCGCCGCTCGTCCGGTGATTCCCTCAGAACACAGAAGCCGGAGGGAAATCTATAGTAGCCGCGCCTTCCGCCGCACTTTTGACACACTCAATCCGCAGTGATACACTGAGCCGCGGGATTTATCCCGGAGAGCTTGCCTTTTGCACGCGGGGAGTTGATTGGTGAGGAAGAGCCCCCAGGAATACAATGGCATCGAGGAGACAGCCTCAGAGGCCCGGGAGATCGGCCTCCTGGGCGCGCTGCGGCGGACCTTTAGCTCGATGAAAACCGCCATTGTGCTTCTTCTCGTCCTTGCGGCGGCGTCCGTGGCGGGAACCGTAATCGAGCAGAATGCCCCTGCGGGAGCGTACAGCCCATCCGTTTACCCGATTCTCAAAGCCCTCGGCCTGACGGACGTCTATCACTCGGGTTGGTACGCGCTTCTCCTCACACTCATAAGCATAAACCTGACAGTGTGCAGCGTCAACAGGTTCGGCATCGCGTGGCGGCGCACTTTCCAGCCGAGAGTGCCCGCGAAGCCCAATCAAATCGCCGGCATGCAGAGATCGGAGAAGCTGACCAGCCCCGGCACAGTCGAAGCAGCAGCAGGCAAAGCCGTAACGGCGCTCCGCGCCGGCTCATACCAGGTAGTGAAAGAGCAGGATGGCAGTGACGCGGTGCTGTATGCCGCGAAGGGCCGACCGGGCATCTGGGGTCCATATCTGACTCATTTGAGCATACTGGTGATCTTCGCCGGTGCGATTCTAGGAAACCGGTTCGGCTTCCACGGCCGCACTACCATCGCCGAGGGAGGCTGGACCGATTCCTACTACCTGAAAGGCGAGAGCCAGGAAAGCGACCTGGGCTTCCGCGTGGCCCTGAGGAAGTTCACAATCGAGTGCGACAACCATCGTAATCCCACCGGGTACAAGAGCGATTTGCAGATATTCGAGGGCGACAGGTTAGTCGCCGGGAAGGTTATCGACGTCAACCACCCCTTAACTTACAAGGGAGTCTCCTTCTTCCAGGCGGATTACGGGCTTTCCGGACTGGCAATGAAGATAACCGGGCCGAACGGCGAGATCGAGCGGTTTCGTCTCGATGTCGAGACACAGGACACCCCGACTGGAAAGCAGTACTTCATTTCGAGCGATCCATGGAAGGAGGTCAGGCTCGGCGGTGGGAAGCTGACTCTCTATGTGCATAACCTCGCATGGGACTACATCGGGGGCGAGCAGATAAACGCGAGCGATATGCCGCTCAACCCGGCGGTTCAGATAATGGCTAACGATCGCTTCCCGGAGTACAAAGGGCTCGATGCCTGGCGCAGGCTGGGCTGGCTGGCGGTATCCGAATCCGCGGAGTACAAAGGCTTCACGATAACGCTGGAGAAGAGCATTGACTATACGAGCCTTGAGGTAGTCCGCAATCCCGGCCTGCCCATTATCTACTCAGGTTTCGGGCTGATGTTGCTGGGCGTGTTCATTGCGTTCTACGTGAGCCACAAGGTTATCAGGGTCAGGGTTTCGCCGTTGGAGGGCGGCGCGGCTATAATCGTCGGTGGGATGTCCCGGTCGGATCCATCGGTCCTGGATAAGGACTTCGAGCGGCTGCGGAACGCGCTCGCCTCTCCCGCGTGCGTGGACTAAGCTCCAATAGCACCTTCTCTTGGGATAAGCGGCTCGAAGGGACGGCTGAGCGAGAAAACTTGGAGCCTGCGCGCCCCGGCCTCCAGCACGTAGACCCTGCCGAAGCGATCCATCTCGGCGTCTATCGGCTGGAACAGGCTGCCCTCCGCGAGGCCGTAGTTGCCGAACCTCCGCAGGAAATTACCCGACCGGTCGAAAACCTTCAAGGCGTGCTGGCCTCTGTCCACCACCCATATCTGATCATTCTGGTCCACGAACAATCCAGCCGCCGACGATATGTCCTCCTCACCGTCTCCACGAAAGCCGAATCGGTAGATGTACTTCCCCTTCTTGTCGAATACCTGGATCGGCACGCCGGCCGAATCGAGCGCGTATATCCTGCCCTGCCGGTCAACGGCCACGTCCTGGAGCATCCTGAACTCGCCGCGCTTATCGCCCTTGCCGCCGAGCCTGAACTTGAGCTTCTTTTCCTTATCGAATACGTAAATCCGGCAGGCCGCCCTATCCACGACGTAGAGGTTGCCATCGCGGTCGAAGGCCATCCGCCCCGGCTTGGCAGGTTCCTCACCCTCGCCGACCGGGATTTCGAGGATGCTCGCCTCCCCTTTCGGGTTCAGGATTTTGATCGGCCCGCCCTCGCTTTCGGAAACGTAGAGATTTCCCCCCTTGTCCACAGCCAGGCCGACGGGCGCCTTGACCTTGCCAGGCTGGGATTTCGGCGCCCCCTGAAGGCTGAAAACCGCTACGTCCCCAGCCCTGGTATCCGCTACGTACACTAGGCCGGCGCGCTCGTCAAGGGCCAACGCCGACGGCTCCGCAAGCCAGGTTTCCTGCTCGTAGCCGCTTACGCTGAAGCAGAAGACGAAATCCCGCGCCCCCTGGTCGAACGGCCCTGCGTGTGAGGCCGCAACCGCCAGAAGGATAAGCAAAAAGGCGATGCAGAGCCTTATGATGTGGAAACGCTGTTCGAAGCCGCCTATGTGCATCAACCTCAAACCCCTTCACGGCCCATAAATTGCGAGCGCCCCCGTGGTTATTTGCGCCTATCATAACCATTTCCCAAGGGGAACGCAAGCGCATTCCCGAATTCGATGGAAACACGCGTGTTTTCCGGCGGAGCTGGCTGGGTAGATTGAAGAGTGAGGGATTCTGGAGGTTCAGCCATGGCGGATGAAGGTGGAGAGAAAGTCCTGGGAAGGAAGATCGCGGGAGGCGTGACGGCTGGTGAGGTGCCTACGGGGGCGGACCTGGCTTCGGAAGGCTCATCCGTGGAAACGGAAGGTGATGTGGCCACCCGTGAGGAGATTCCCTCGACCGAGGAGATCCTGCGAAGAAGCGAGAAGGCGCGTCGTAAAGGCCGGCGGCCCCGAAAAGAGCTGATCGGTGGAGCGCCCGAGGAAAAGCTGGAGCAGCACCCCGTTCCCCACGACAAGGGCCGCATGCAGGATATAGAGTAGCCTAATGGTAATGAACGTGGCGGTTTGTGCGCCGCGATTGCCTATTTCGCGGCCGGCCGCGTGGTGCGATAGACGCCGCGGCTGTGGGTGCCCGCGAGCAGGCGACCTTCCCGATCAACCGCCAGGCTGAAGGTATAGTCAATGGGCAAGCCGTTGACACACCTTGTCCATGTAAGACCGTCGTCAGCCGACACAAGCACTCCGCCACTGTACCCAACCCATATTCGGCCTGCGTCATCGGCAAGGACTGTCAGCAGAATGCCCTCGGGTCCCTTCAGATTGCTCCATGTAGAACCGTTGTCGGATGACCGGAAGAGCCCGCCCTCAGTTGCGGCAAGTATGCGTCCCTGCTTATCCACTGCTAGGCCGAAGACACGAGCGCCGGCCCATTTGATCTGCAGAGCGTCTTCAGGGACACGGGTCCAGGATGCCCCTGCGTCGTCGGAATAATAAATGCTTGCCCGATCGCAGCCTGCAATCAGTCGCCCGCTGGGGGAAACCACCAGCGAGTAGGCGGGCACCGGCGGGCGGATGTCCAGCGCAGTCCATTGCTTACCCCTGTCAGTGGACACAAGCATGGTCAGTCCACCGGCCGCATAGATCCTGCCCGCTGCGTCAACGGCGAAACACCTGATGCCGCCGTTCTTCGAATCGTAAGCGCAGGTCCAGGTTTCCCCGTAGTCTGAGGAGACGAATATCTCTCCCTTGCTGCTCCCGGCGAGTACGATGTCCTCGGGAGTGACTGCAACGGAGAACACAAAGGCGCCTGGCTGGCCGACAGACAGCTTCTTCCAGGTCTTCCCGCCATCGGACGAGCGGTGGACTCCGGGTCCGCTGGCGAAGATAGAGCCGTTTCTCGCAACAGCGATCCCGTAGATGCTGGCGGCGGTCAAGCCGGTATTAACTTCCTTCCAGGTCACGCCGTCATTATCCGAGCGAACCACACCGGACATGCCGGCCGCAGCGAACATGTGACCGCGTCCGCCATCCAGGAGTGCGGTGACTTTAGCACCCTCAAGATTAGTGGTCAGCCAGCGATCAGCGCCTTTCGGAAGCCGAAGCAAGCCTTCACTGTAGTCAGTGCGGAATGCCGTGCCCCAACTGCTGAGTGCAATCCTGTACGCACCACGTCCACTTGCGCCTGAGCTGGTCAACTGTGCCCAGGAGCGGCCGCTGTCTGCGGATCCATAGACTCCTCCTTCTGTCGAGGCCAGGACCCGGCCGGCCGGATCGGCAGCGACGGCAACGACGTTGCCGGTAATCACGTCGGCGGCTAGTCTAGTCCAATGGTCGCCGTTGTTTATGGAGAGGAACACGCCCTCGGAGGTGCCGGCATAGAGCTCATCCCGCGCACCCAGGGATAGGCAGTTGACGCGCTTGGCGCTGATATCTTGGCCGATCTGAACCCACCGATAGCCGTTTTCCATGGAGCGGTATATGCCGCGCGCTCCTGCAGTTGTGGCGCATACGAACAGGTGACCCTTGTTGTTTATTGTAAGTGCCCCCGGTCCTCCCGTCCCTTCGGGAAGCTTCAAGGCGCTCCATTTGACACCGCCGTCCACAGACCGAAAGAGGCATGTGCTGGTGAGGGCAAAGAGGCGGCCTGTGCTACTAACGGCTATGCCTTGTATGTACTCTCGGCGCAGACGTTCGCTGAGAGGGACCCATTGACCGCCGCCGTCCGAGGATTTGTAGACGCCGGCTGAGGTGCCGGCGTAGATGTTCCCCTCTGCGTTTCTGGCAAGGCAGTTTACGAGTCCGCCGTATATTGCTCCGGTCTGTTCCCAGACGACTTCAGGAGGCTCAGTGCTCCCCTTGTCTCCCGAGCATGCCAATGGGATGCTGAGGAGCAAGGAAGCGGCGAAAAACACAAACATAGAAGCCATGACACGTGTGTCTGCTCTCATATACGTCCCCCGTTTGAGTGCTCTTTTGCAGATTGCGAACACGTTTCTGTGCCAATTTCTTGGATCGTCCGCTTAAGTATACTACACTCTACAGAGGATTTCCTTGTTCCGCGATCCGTAAGACGTCCGTCTTGAGCCGGGACTCGGCTTCCTCGAAGGAACACTTATCGCGTACCCGCATCACCGAGAGCGCCACGACGGGCGGGTAATCCCGCCCCGCCTGCATTCTCGGCGCGACGTACTCGATTGATTCAAACAGGGCATAGCATGAGTCCTCGTACGACAGGCCTGTGAGGTTCTGAATGTAGCGGATGCAGCGGTCTATCAGCTTCAAGTTGCTGGGAACGACCGCCGCCATGCAGTTCCCAATCACGCGGCCGAGCCGAGTCATTACCGAGGTCGAGAGGGCATTCAGAAACATTTTGATAGCGACGTGCGTAATCCCGTCGAGCAGAAAATCCGTCTCAGGCATCTTCAGCAAAACGGTGGAGCAGAGAACATCCCACGACAACAAAAACTCTTCGACTTCCTCCAGCGCTTCCGGCCGGCCGAGGAATATCAGGGTCGCAAGGGCATCGCGCGAGTTCGCCGCTTCGATCTGCGTGCGGTAGAACCCGTCCGGCGAGGTGAGCGAATCCTTCTCAGCCTCGGAGACAATGCACACGACCGCATCCCCGGCCTCGATAGGCCGACTCTCAAGGCCGTCCAGGCCGATTCTGAACTTCAGAACCTCCTCCGGGCCTATCCGCCCCATGATCTCTATTTGCCTTTCGGCCTTTTCCGGGCCGACCAGGTCTCGAATCTCCTCGTCGGTCCAGGCCAAGGCGCCGATAGGCCGCTTCAACATCTCTTCCCATGCCTGCTTCGAATCCATGCAAGGCAGGATCAGGTGGGTCCACGACTCCGACGCCTCATTATCGTCCCACTTCCGAAACGCAGGGATGCAGAACGTCGGCGAGCGCTCGGTGGTATCGGTCAACACATCAATCGCCAGGGCATCTGCGAAATATGTGCTCTTGCGCCCCAGGCGGTAGATGGTTTCTTCGAGGTACACGAGAGCGGCGAGGTCCCGCCGGGTGCGCTCGGAGTTCAGGGACGCGCGGATTTCCTGCAGACCCGCCAGAAACTCCTCCGGGACGGAATCGCTTACTGAGACTGCAGACTGTCCCGCTTCCAGCGGGATCCCGTCCGAAGGCGGGACAGACCGCAGATCCGCCGCAGGCGAAACTGCAGAGCTTGCTGAGAATCGCGCCAGGAGATCCCGGGTCACCATCTCCAGTATTGTGAGCATCGCGCAGAGCTGGATGGAGGCAGCCTGCATTCGGGTGGAGCCCATGATCGCCATAGGGCCGGTGGTGAGGTTAATCTTTTCTATTCGCGGCTCGTCGAGGATTTCCCGGCTGCGCGCGACGTGCTTCCCAAGCACGGAATCCGGGTTGTTGTATACGAAATAGACCTTCGCGCCCTTCTCGAGCGCCTGCCAGGCCGTCCCGATGACGAACGATGTCTCGCCGCCTTCGGTAATCGCGAAGACGACGTCGCCCTCCGCCGCGGCGGACTCGATCTGCTTCGCGCCGAACTCCGCAAAATCCTCGAAGCCCTCAACCGACTTGATGAGAGCGAAGTCCCCACCGGCCATTATGCTTTTGACGAGGGATCCAGGGTGGGTACTCCCTCTCCCGCCAGCGGGAGAGGGCTGGGGTGAGGGCTGACCACTGACCACTGGCGACTGGCGACTCCAGAAGTCCCTCCATACCGCTTCGAGGAGAATGCTCAGGCGGCCGGTCGCGCCACAGCCGGTGAAGAAGATTCTCCCGCCGGCCAGGAGCGCATTCAGCACGGCATCCTTGATGCGTGCGGGTGCGCCGGTCCCGATCCACGCTTCGTATGTGGACACAACGTCGGCATCCACGCCGAATAGCTGCGTCAGGGCAACGGTGACGCTTATCCTGGCGGTATCGCTGAGGCGCCGCGTGCGCGGATGCGACGCCTCCGTGACCAGCTTGCCCAGCCGGAATTCGCCCGACTGGGCGAGGAACTGCTCGGCTTGTTCTCGCGCGGTTGAATTAGTCATGCTATTAAGTATTTTCGATGTCAGGGGAGCCTGTGACCTTCATATGGAGAGGAGTTCTTAATATGGCCTCGGGCAAAAAACAAATGGTTCGTCTCACCCGGGCCGGTCAGCTTTAAGATTGCGGTACAATTGCTAGGCCGGTGAAGGTAACCACTCCAGCATGGTCCTACGCTCTACACCAATTCTCGGTTGGCACACCTATATGACGAAAGTGGTCCTCGTTATCTGTTACCAAGATCGCTCCGAGCCTGAGGGCATGTGAGGCAATGAGAATATCCGCATCATCCCTGGGGGCACCCTGCCGTTCAGATTCCGCCCATAGTTCCGCAGCTGTGTGCCAGTCTTCTCTCCCAATCTCGTCCCAACGGAAACGTTGGGCCAGTATTTGGAAACCCTCCAGCTTTCGAGCTGCATCCCTTTTGAGAAGGCCACGCCGAATTTCGTAGAAGACGACAGGGCACAGGACGATGGTGGCGTTACCGGCCACCACCTCTTCCAGATGCCTTTCGACTTCAGGATTCTTTGCCAGAATTCGCGAGATGATGTTAGTGTCTAGGATGTAGGAGGCCACGTTTCACAATTCCCTCTGGAAGGAAAGCCTGTTTGATCGTAGCTCTTGTTCGAACTGTTCCCACCACTCTTCGCCCATGTCATCAGGTGTTGACATCCACTCCCTGAGAAACTCGAGAAGCGCCCTGTTCTCCGGCCTCAACGGCTCTTGGCCCAGCGCCGTCCAAGCACATTTCTCGGCGACGAGAGTTGCTTCAGCCTGCTCCCTGATGCTGTCCTCTATGTCCAACAAACTCTTAGACCAACCCTTTACGGCGGTGCCGGCCAGTTGGGGATAGATCCGACACTCGGTTTTAGCAGGTTCACTCTCCAATATCCGCTGTCGAACGACGTGCGCATATTCTGAGAAAACAGCTTCCGGCTTTATGGGCAACTCCGCATATTGTACAGACAATGACCTCACTCCCCGCCTAGCAGTGCACGAATCCTATCAGTAATGCAAGTCTCAAACGCACCCTGTACTCTATCGTGGGCCAACTCTAGCTTATTGCTCAGGTCGGGAGGACACATATCTTCCAGATTCAGGAACACATGGTCCAGATCAAGCAATACCGCTACTACGTCCTTCCTCCCACTATCAGTTTCGCCAAAGGTTAACACCAGCCGTTCGGAGTCAGAGTAGGGATGTTCGACTCGCATAAAGAATGGTCTTGCGCGACCGTTTATCTCCTTTGGAACACAGGGGTAAACGTTGAAAAGAGCTTGGGCATCAAAATCGCTTGTAGGAAACTCGTATCGGTTGATATACCTTAAGCCCAGGCGCTGTATTCCCTTTGGGTCCGCGGCCTTCGAGTAGTCCTGCACGCGCTTCAGGATCAATGGTTTGAACTTGCCCCAAGAGGGATAGGCGCGTAAGATGTTGACGACCAGCAGATTACGCGCCAACTGGATCATCGCGGAATCGTCTGGTGCCAGAAAACGCATTCTTAGCTCTGGAGGGCAGAAGCTCTGCTTGATCGCGCTTTCTTCTGCTCGTAATTCAAAGCGGCGGACTTCCTGGGTCCGTTTCTTTGGGAACTCGTTCTTAATCAGATCGTAGTACGAGCCAAAGACTGTAGGATCCCATTCTCCGTGGGGGATAAAGCGAATCTCGCACAGAGCTTCTACGATCTTATCCGACTTATACGTCGGGTGCTTCACTCCATGCACCTCCTTTTCTCAACCAGCAACATTATACCATACCCACAGGACGCTGGGTAGGCGGAGAACTTTCTAGCACTCCTCCAGCTTGTCCCTGACCCAGTCCTTCACCTTGTCGAGCGAGATGCGGAACTGCTCCATCGTGTCGCGGTCGCGGATCGTGACTGTTTGATCCTCGAGGGTCTGGAAGTCAATCGTGGCGCACCAGGGCGTACCGATCTCATCCTGGCGGCGGTAGCGGCGCCCGATGCTCCGCACCTCGTCGTAGTCCGCCATGAAGTGCTTTCGCAGGTCGGCGTAGAGCTTGACCGCCACGTCGGGGAGGCCGCCCTTCCTCACGAGCGGTAGAACCGCCGCCTTGACCGGGGCAAGCCTCGGGTGCAGCCGGAGAACGATCTCGACTTCCGCGCCTGCCTCGCCTCGGCCGCCGGCGATCTCTTCATACGCATCGCACAAGAACGCCAGCAGCGTCCGATCTACGCCGCCGGACGGCTCGATCACATACGGGACGAGGCGCTCCTGCGTCTCTTCGTCAAAGTAGCTCAGGTCCTTGCCGCTGACCTCCATATGCCGCCGGAGGTCGTAGTCCGTGCGGTTCGCGATGCCTTCAAGCTCGCTCCAGCCGATCGGGAACTGGTACTCGACATCCGAGCAGGCGCAGGCATAGTGAGCAAGCTCGTCCTCGCCGTGCGGCCTGAGCCGCAGGCTCTCGCGCCTGATGCCCAGGTTCACATACCAGTTGAATCGCTCCTCCAGCCAGTACTTGTGCCACTGCTCGGCCTCTTCCGGACGTGTGAAGTATTCTATCTCCATCTGCTCGAACTCGCGGGTTCGGAAGATGAAGTTCCCCGGCGTGATTTCGTTTCGGAACGACTTGCCGATCTGCGCGATGCCGAAGGGGAGCTTTTTGCGCGCTGAGTTAAGGATGTTCTTGAAGTTGACGAAGATCCCCTGCGCCGTCTCCGGTCTGAGATATACAACCGCCGCGCTCTCCTCGACCGGGCCCATATAGGTTTTGAACATCAGGTTGAACTGGCGGACGGGTGTGAACTCGCCGCCGCACTCCGGGCACATAACTTCGGCGAGAGCCTTTTCCAGGTCCTTGAGGTCTTCCGCGGTGCGCCGGACTGCGTCTTCATCGGTCTTTATGGCTTCTACGAGATGGTCCGCCCGGAATCGTCTCCTGCAGCGCTTGCAGTCAACCATCGGGTCGGCGAAGGAGTCCACATGGCCGCTCGCCTTCCAGACATCGGGGTGCATGAGAATCGCGGAGTCGAGGCCGACCATGTCGTCTCGCTCTTGGACTACGGCCTTCCACCAGGCAGCCTTGATATTATTCTTCAGGTGAACGCCGATGGGGCCGTAGTCCCAGGTCGAACCGATTCCCCCGTAAATCTCGCTGGAAGGGAAAATGATCCCCCGCCGCTTGCAAAGGTTGACTATGTTGTCCATCTTGTTATCCGCCATCTGGTCCCCCGATCCCGGCGCCGCTATCAAAAGCCTCGATGCGGCCATCGGGTAATTATACTGGAACCCGCAGCCCTAATTCAAGTTTTCAGGCGTTAGCTCAACCAAGTCCAGCCCGAAGCAGTATCCCTTCGAGGCCGGGCTCTTCCCTTCGCACTGGAATTTCAGGGTGTGCCCGCCTGCCGAGAGCTTATGCCACCCCAGGCTGACCTTCGGGGTCTGGACTACCTCGGCGGAATAGAGGTCCATCGGCTTGCCCGCCTTGTTGTCATCCAGGTATGCCCTGTAGATGCCGTAGTCCCAGGATCTCGTGAGCGTCACCCACACTTGATAGTTGCCATCCGTCGGGACGGAGAGCTTCACCGCGACCCATGCCTTTTCGTCGTCCGGGGTGAAGAATAACTGGGCATCGCCGCTCCACTCGGCGAGGTGCTGGACTGCGGGCTTCGGCCCATTCGCCTCGGCGGACGGCGCCAGCGATTCGCCCTCAACCGCTACCGCATTCGAGGGATACAGGCGCTCCTCCGCCGGCGGCATCTTTGTAAACTCGACGTGCGGCTCGGTTTGGTACCAATAAGCTACGCTCGAGAAGTCATCGGCGCGCTCGACAAAGCCGACCCAGCTTCCATCGGGCTTCTGCCGCGCCCCCTTATGCTCGATCGTAACTTTGAGCGATTTTTTGAACGGCACGGGATCCTGGATATGGAAGCGGTATGCGGTTATCCGGTTGAACGTATCCCAGCCCTCCATGATCGTGCAGCCGTAGAAGAGGCCTTCCATCTCCCGGATGCCCCATGCGTCGCAGAAGTAGTCCTCCGAACCCGTGCCCCTGAGCCTGGGCTCGGCCTCGCCGTCAATATAGAACCGGTCATCGCCTTCGCCCCACCATCCGGGCTCACGGGTGCGAACGGACAGGTTGCAGCCGACGTAGTGCCCCCTTCCCAGGGCGGACAGGATTAGATAATCCTCGCCGGATCTGCACGGAAACTCCTGGCGGTACTTCGCATGGAAGTATGCGGCATCCTTGGGCGGCGCGTTCAGCTTTTGCCAATCAATATACCAGTAAAGGGCGTGCGCCGGCGCCTTGCCCTCGTTGGCTATCTCGATCCTCGCGGACTTCCGGAACGGCATCGGGAAGTAGCAGTTCCTGGCCTTCCCGTTCGAGGTAACGCGAAACGGGAGAGAGTTCACCTTTAAGTTCAAGCCGTGCCCCTGGCAGAAGAAATCGTTAATCGGAGATTCGACGCTGGGATTCTTTTCACCGTCCCAGTACATTCTCAGCACGAGCTTCTTGCCGTAAAAGCGCTCGTTGTCGGCGATAGTAAACCAGATGTGCGCGATGCGACCGGGTCCGGCAAGCTCCGCCAGCGTCAGCGTCTGTCCGGGTTCTATCGCCCGGGCATCCCCGTTGCCGTTCCGCCAATCCGGATCCGCGCTCGAACTCCGCATCGCCTCGTAGTCCTTCAGGGCCGGAAGTCCGTCCAGCGCAGGGGATATTGTCTGGGCGCCTGCAGTTCCAGCACAAGCGAGCGCCAGAATGATTCCAAATAAGGCTCTCAATCTCACCATCATGCCTCCTCAGTAGGGTTTGGGTATGATAGCATAAAGGCGCAGCGGCCTGCGAATCACGTTTTGAAATCGCCGCCCTTCGGTATTCTTCCCGTATGGGAGGTGGCAGTCTCATGGCCATGCATGAGAAATCAGTCATCGTTAACGCGCCGGTCCATGAAGTATTTATGATGTGGCGCAATTTCGAGGACTTCCCGAAGTTCATGTCCCATGTCAAAGAGGTGAAGATGCTGGACGGAAGCGTGTCCCACTGGAAGGGGAGAATCGCCGGCCTCGATGAGGAATGGGATGCCAAAACCACCAAGATGGAGGAAGATAAGGCGATCGCATGGGAATCCACCTGCGGATTCCAGAACAGCGGCGAAGTTCGATTTGAGCAGGTTGACAAGGGCACGAGGATAACGGTCCACTTCGAGTACACCCCTCCTGTGGGGGCGATCGGCAAGGCGGCAGAGGCGGTCTACGTCGGCAGAGAGTTCGAAGAGAGCCTGGAGAAAGACCTCAAGAACTTCAAGCATAGGGTCGAGGGCACGTAGTACGGCCCGAAGTTAAACATCGAACCGCTGTCAAGAAGGACGGATGCGACCGCAGGCCGACGTCCTACTGGCGGGCGCGGTCCCAGGGCTTCGGGCGACCGTAACCACCGGGATAGCCCGGCCCGTAGCCAGAATACCCGGAGGCTGGATAACCGGAGCCGTACCCCGAATAACCACTATCGTACCCCGGGGGAACTCCACGCGCTCCAGGCCATCCGTAGCCGCCGGGATAGCCATACCCGCCGGGCGTGTAGCCGAAATTTTGGGGATATCGCGGCTGAACCTGCTGAAGGCTGAGGATCGCTGCAATTTCCAGGACGTCCGCGTAGTCGATTGATATTTTGTCCACGACAATCCTGCTCTCCGAAACAGGCCCCGGCAGGTCAACCGGTTGGTAGGGCGTATACGGCTCTGGCTTCTCAATCTTTCGCCCTATCACGTAAACGCCATTCTCGACGTTGCAGGTCAGTCCGTTCGCTTTCAAAATCGTGTGCAGAGCGGTAGCAAACGGCGTATCTTTGATAGAGAAGGTAACCATGCCCGTGATGCCCGGCTCGATGACATAGCTCTTGCCTGTGCCTTTAAAGAGAGTATCGAGGGCCTCCCTGATAGGAGCATCGCGGAAGTGGATAGTCACCGGCGGTTCATCTTTGGAGGCGCTCTGCGCCTGCATGGGTGCAATCCCGACTGAACAGATCACGGCAACAAGGAGTCCTACAACTATCGCTCGACCGGCCATGGAATATCGCCCTCCTGATTTCTGCATGAATTGCTTTTCACAGTTTAGACGAGTTAGGGCTTGGATACGTTACACCTTATCCAACGAAATCAGGCCGGTAGCCCCTCGCGCTCACTGGCTGTCACAATTCCTGCCGGTGGCCGGGGACTGCTGCCGCCCGGCCTTCCTTTTCAGCACGGCTGCGCGCCTCTATCTCCGTATCGAGCGCGTCCGCTAATTTGCCATAGAGACCCTTTGCGCGAGCGGTTCTCATTCGCGCCTCGACTTCGCGCTTCATTGATATCAGGCGCTCCGTCTCAATGTCGTCCACGGCTTGGTTAAACACCTGGCCGATCAGCTTTCCGGCTCGATCCCGATCCATATTCGAAGCCTCCTCCCATTAAGCTACTATACCCCACAGGCGTGCGAAGATATACACGGGATCGGCCTTTTGAGGTGAACACAGAGGTCTGGAGAGCAAGAAGCAGCCTCTTTATGCGTCAAGGCAATAAGAGGATAGATTATTGGATTATCAATTTGTCTGGCCCAGGCGTTCCTTCATTAGCGCCCGCTTAATAGCGTTTACCGCAGATGCTGCAACTTCATTCACCGAAGTGCCTGCCAGTTTAGCGTCATCGGGGGTAGGAGCCACAAGCACCTTGTCCATCACCACTACGCACCGACCGCCACCACCCACCTTGACGTCGCGGAGGCGGGCGCCGGCAAGGAGCAGGCCTCCCAGCTTATCAGCGATGCGCTGGGCTCTAGCGGCGGCCCTCTCGCCATCGGAGTCGGCCAGGCGGATTACCTCAGTGTCGGCGATCCACACTGAATAAGCCTGTGAATCCTCGACCGGCCTGACCTCGACGCGCAGGTACTTGGTGACGAGGCGGCGGTTGATGGGAATGCCCCGCTTGTCCAACTCTCCAATTATCTCGCGGGCGCGCTGATAGGATGGCGGATGTGTGGCCAGGATTCCCAGATTGACCTGGGGCTTTCGGAGTTCTTCGCGTGCCAGCCTTTCCATAGAGGTCAGCATGCCGACCGGATTGTACTTGGTTTCCGCGAGATATGCGACTGCGGTTCTGTCCGCGTCGAACTCCGCCTTCTGTCCGTAGGAGCTTAGCTTGGCTATATTAATCAGGTTGGCTACATACGCCAGTTTGCCCAAATCCTCGTTGCTCGCACCTGCCGCCACTCCAACGAGTACGGCTGCCGCGAGTCCGAACATCTGCCTTTGCTGTACTTTCAGGAAGTGCATCGTGTGATGGTGAGCAACGTGCGCAATCTCGTGCGCAATCACGCCGGCCAGCTCGTCATCCGAATGCACGAAGTTGAGCAAGCCCGTGTTTACGTAGATGAACCCTCCCGGCAGAGCGAACGCGTTAACGTCCTTATCCTCGATGACCTTGAATGAGTAGTTGAACTTTGCCAGCGTGGATTTGCCATAGGTTGCCGGCACTTCCCTCTCAACTGCAACCTTGGCTATGGCGCTGCCTATAGCCTCTACCCGCTGGGCGAGTGCGGCATTGTCGGTGAACTTGCTCTCCTTGGCTACTTGCTCAGCGGCCTCGCGGCCGATCTTGACTTCCTCGTCCAGATCGTCTGCGCCGTAAATGGGAGGCAAGGGTCGCGCGAGAAGGCTCCCGGCAAGGAGCATCACGGCCAGCAGCCGCCATGCCCGCGCACAGAGGCTATCCGTTCCGCTCTTCTTAATCGAGACGTGGTACATCTAATCTGCTCCTGGGGAGCTGCCAACGCTATGGGAAAATTGTTCCCCTGTAGATAAATACGTCCGCGGCCGCCTGGTGGTTTCGGATTTCCGCTCAGGGACAGCACTCGATGCGGAAGTTCGGCCTAGTCCTTCGTGGTCGCCGGAGGCTGGCCGCCGGTCTCTTCCTTTGGGTGAGCGATCCGATCCTTATAGGCGTTGAAGTCGAAATTGGGACTTTTGGACGAGTCGTGGCACTGAGTGCAGCTCGATTGAAGCACCGCTCCATAGCCCTTTCCCGGCCTGCGCACGTGCATCACTCCAGGGCCGTGGCACACCTCGCACTGAACACCGCCGAGCTGTGGAGTCCCAATTGCCGACCTGAAGCCGCCCTTCGACTTGAACCCGGTGGTATGGCAGCTCAAACACTCCGGGTCGTTTGTGCGATTGTCCTTGCTCAGGCTTGCGAACGCCTTGGCGTGGCCGGTGCTTAACCACGAGCCATATTCTTTCGCGTGGCACTCACGACACTTCATCGAGGAAACAAACGGCCGAGGATCTCTCAGCTGATAGGATTGGGTGGCACTCGCGGCACGAGTCCGCATGCGCTCATAGTGACCCGCCAGATCCTTGTCGTGCTGAGCAACCAGCTTGACCATATCCGGATCATCCCCGATATCGCTGCCCATTGCCACATACTCACCGGTGTAAGAGGCAATTTTGCGGTCGGCATTGATATCCAGCACCAATTTGCTCATGTGCTTTCCGAGCGACTTGGTGCGCATGAATATGGCGCCTCCAACTTGCTCCGGAGCCTCCAAAGTAGCGGACGACGCATGGCCGCCAAGCACTATGTCTATGCCCGGAATTTCCGATGCTAACTGTTTGGTTGTCTCGATCTGTGTATGGCTGAGCAGTATTACAAGATCGCACTTCTTACGAAGGCCCTCGACATACTGGCGAAGGCCTTCCGCGGGCGGAATAATACGTATTTGAAGCTTCGCCAGGAATTCCGGGTCAAGCAAGTTATCGCCGACCACCGAGATGATACCGACCTTCAGCCCGGACGGGGTTTTCTTCACAATATATGGCGCAGGGACAAGCAGTTTACCCGTAGAAGAGTCAACAACGTTGGCGCAAATCATGGGAATGGAGTCCCCATATGGCATCGCCCTGCTGCTTTCCTTGATAAAGCGAACCTCCCATTCACCCATCCCGAGGGCATCGTAGCCCATATACAGGAAAGCTTTGGAGTAAAAATCCGCCTTGATACTCGCAACGTCTGCGTCGCCGGCCGCCGCATCTCCGAGGTCCAGGAGAAGAACGTCCCCTCCCTCGCGGACCTTTTTTACATAAGTTGCGCGCCTTTGGACCCCGCCGAGGTCCGCCCGGCCGTGTCACCCGCAAGGCTTCACTTGCCCCTGGTCATCGCCGGTGAAAAGTATGGTCAGCTTATGAGGAACTAGGTCTTCCTTGCCTGCAAACAAGCGATGGGACAGCATTCCCAAACACAGCACCGCCGCGGCAAACAAGATAGATGATAGCGCGGCTCTACCCATTCTTGACAGCATGCTGATACCCCCAAACAGCCAAATATGGAAGCGACAAGTTTAGTATATTACATTTCGCGGGGGGTGGCAATATCCGGGAAAAGTTAGAATGAGCTTGACAATCGTTCGGCAATTCTGATATAGTCGTGTGGCCTGAGGGTATGCCAAAGTGGATAGCAGCAGAGCTATCCACTTTGCTTGTTTAAGGGCGGTATAGTTTAATGCGAGAGGACGTGCATCAGATGGCAAACACGGTCGTCGTCGGCGCCCAATGGGGCGATGAGGCAAAGGGAAAGATTGTGGACTACCTGGCCGCTGATGCAGACTACGTCATACGGTATAACGGCGGCAACAATGCCGGGCACACAGTGGTCGTAGGCGGAGAAACCTATAAGTTCCACCTGGTTCCCTGTGGGATACTTCACCCGCACACGACATGCATCATCGGGGACGGGGAAGTCGTGGACCCGCAGGTGCTGGTTAAGGAGCTTGACGAACTCAGCCGGCGCGGAATCTCGGTAGATCGGCTGAAGATCAGCCTGAACGCCCATGTGGTCATGCCGTATCACCTGCTCCTCGACCGCCTGGAAGAGGAATCCAAGGGCGGCAAGGCGATCGGCACCACCGTCCGGGGCATCGGCCCGGCTTACGCGGACAAAGCCTCCCGGATCGGGATTCGCATCGCCGACCTTGTCAACCCAGACGGGTTCCGAAGCCGCCTGTCCGAAAACCTGAAGCTCAAAAACGCCCTTCTGACGAAGGTTTATGGGGCCGAGCCGCTCTCGGAAGCAGCAATCTTGGAGGAATACCTGGCGTATGCCGAACGGATAAGGCCGTTTGCGGCGAACACGAACTACATCGTATGCGAGGCGGCGATGCAGGGGAAGAGCCTGCTATTCGAGGGCGCACAGGGCACCTTGCTCGATATTGACCACGGCACCTATCCGTATGTAACGTCCTCCCATACGGTTGCTGGGGGAGCGTGCCTCGGCACAGGCATCGGACCCAGGTCTATTGACGAGATAATCGGGGTTATGAAGGCCTACACGACCCGTGTGGGAGCTGGGAGATTCCCAACCGAGCTGCTGGACGACGTGTGCGACTACATCCGAAAACGCGGCAACGAGTATGGAACGACGACCGGCCGGCCGAGAAGGTGCGGCTGGCTGGATACGGTCGGCATCCGCTACTCCGCGATGGTGAACGGCTTGACCGGCTTAGCCATGACCCTGCTCGACGTGCTGAGCGGCCTCGACACGTTGAAAATCTGCCGCGCGTACAAGTGCGACGGCGCGGAAACATCCCAGCTTCCCGACAATTGGGAAAACGTCGCGGAGTGCGTGCCCATTTACGATGAGATGCCCGGCTGGTCGGAGGACATAACGAATATCCGCAGGTTCGACGATCTGCCGGCAAACGCCCGGGCGTACATCCGCCGCGTGGAGGAGCTTACCGGTGTCCCGATTCGGCTAATCAGCGTCGCAGCGGAACGCACCGCGACGATCGTGCGTGAGGAGTGTTGAGTGTGGAGTGATGCTGGATGCTAACTGCTAGCGGCTGACTGCTAGCCGCTGGATGCGTAGTCGGCTCTGCCGCGCACGAAGCCGGGGCTGAGCACTAATGCGGCGGCTGCGCAGACGATGGCCCCGATTCGAACTGCCGCAGGGGCGCCGAGCCAGTGCGCGAACAGACCAGCCTGCAGGCTCCCCACCGGCGCCATGCCCATGAACATCAGTGTATAAAGGCTCATCACACGCCCCCGAAGCCGGTCCGGCACGGAGGTCTGGATAAGCGTGTTCGTGAGGGCCATACTGGTCATCATGCCCCATCCCGCTACGACCAGCAGGCCGAGCGACAGAGGCCATAACTTTGAGAATGAGAAGAGTATCAGCATCGTGCAAAAGGTCAGATTCCCGGTGAGCAGCAGCCTTCCTTTCGCCCTGAAATCGCCGAGCGCCGAAATCACCAGGGCGCCAATCAGCGCTCCCAGGCCGGTCGCCGACATCAGGTAGCCGAGTCCGCGTGCCCCGACCTTCAGAATATCCCGCGCGAATATAGGCATCAGCACGGCATACGGCATGGAGAACACGCTGACGACAGCAATGAGCATCAGGAGCGACGCCACCCTGCTATTCCTCCGGACGAAACCAAGCCCCTCCCTGAGGCCCTGCGCCATCGAGGCTCCAGCGGTCGGCGCCCTGCTCGTCATGCGCATCAGGAGCAGGCAGACGATCACCGGGATGAAGCTGATCCCGTTCAGGAAGAAGGCCCCTGCAGTTCCGATGGCCGCTATGACGGCGCCTGCCACCGCCGGGCCGACGATCCTAGCGCCGTTGAAAGTCGCGGAGTTCAGTGCGATCGCGTTCATCAAGTCCCTCCGCCCGACCATCTCGATCACGAACGACTGTCGGGTAGGAGCATCGAACGCGTTCACGGTGCCGAACAGAAATCCGACGGCGACGATGTAGTAGATAGTCACTATCTGCCAATGAGTCAGCCCGGCCAGAACGAGCGCCAGCAGCATCGCACTGCACTGCGTCAATACAAGGAGGTTGCGCTTACTCAAGCGATCCGCCACTACTCCGGCAGGAAGAGAGAAGATCAGTATCGGCAGCGCGCTGATGGATCCCACAACGCCCAGCAGCAGAGCGGAGTTCGTGAGGGTGAGGACCAGCCATCCCAGGGCGACCTGCTGAAGCCAGGTTCCAGTGAGGGAGATTATCTGGCCGCTGAAGAAGAGCCTGTAGTTGCGATGCCTGAAAGCGCTGAAGGGACGAAGGAGACGGACAGCCCTGGCTTCCGCGACTACGGCTGTGGGCTCCTGGGGAAGGGCCTGGTCTATTTCCTGAAGTTGCTGATCGGGTTCGAGTTCACTCACGACACTATTATCATTCTATTGGCCGGCCGTGAAACCCTCCCCTCGGGCAAATGGAGTAATGGAGTAGTGGAGTACTCGTCACGATTCACGAGTGAGGGTACGGGTAGGCGTGGTTCCCTTGATCCCTGGCTCCCTTCACTTGCCATACCCGTTCGGGTGCGTTGAGTGCCAGCGCCAAGCGTGGGCGATGATGGTGTGCAGTTCCGGGTAACGGGGCTTCCAACCGAGCTCTTTTTTCAGCTTATCCGAACTCGCAACCAGCCGCGCGGGGTCGCCGGGCCTTCGCGGCGCGGCCTCCCAGGGTATCTTCCGGCTGACTACCTGCTCTGCAGCCTCGATTACCTGCTTCACCGACTGCCCGTCGCCGTTGCCGAGGTTGTAGGCGGTCGTCCGAGCGCCCTTTTCCAGTGCCCGGAGCGCCAGCAGGTGCGCGTCGGCGAGGTCGGTCACATGGATGTAGTCGCGTATACACGTGCCGTCCGGCGTATCCCAGTCCGCGCCGAAGACCTTCACACATTCCCTCTGGCCGAGCGCCGTCTGGAGCACGATGGGGATGAGGTGCTGCTCGGGATTATGATCTTCGCCGATCCGGCCCTCAGGATCCGCGCCGGCGGCGTTGAAATATCGCAGTGAGACCGATCTTATCCCGTAGGCGACATCGTACCACTTGAGGATTCTCTCGAACATCAGCTTGGTCTCGCCGTAGGGGTTGGTCGGGTTCTGGGGGTGGCTTTCCTCGATGGGGATGTGCAGCGGCTCGCCGTAGGCTGCCGCGCTGGAGGAGAAGATGATCTTGTCCACGCCGTGTGCCCGCATCGCGTTGACGAGGTTCAGGCCGCCGCGGATATTGTTGTTGAAATACTTGCCGGGATCTGCGACTGAGTCGCCCACGGAGGCATACGCCGCGAAGTGGATAACCGCGTCAATGTGGAAATCGCCGAAGACCTCATTCAGCCTGTCCCAGTCCAGCAGATCGCCTTGCACGACGACGCCGCCGACTACCGCCTCGGCATGGCCCAGCTCCATGCTGTCGTAGACCAGGACATCCCAGCCGTTCTCGAGAAGCAGTTTGACCGTGTGTGAACCGATGTAGCCTGCGCCACCGGTAACCAGTATCATAGGTAACCCCCAGGGACAGGTTTAAACAAAAAAAGAACCGCAGCCCAGTGTAGCATCGGGCTGCGGCGAAAGTCAACAGCGCTGGAACAATCCTAAGGCGATATCGCTGTTACCGTAAGTTGGTATCTGGCTTTGCCGGAAATGGCGCTGACCCCGAAGGTGTACGAACCGGTTTGGAGAACGCCGAGATCGAGCACCAGAGGTGAGGATACCGACGATTGTGACCTCACCAGGACTCCCTGGTTGTTATACAGGCGCAGCTCCAGTAAAGCAGTGCCGCTCCATGATAGCTCGGCGCGCACAACGACCGGGGAAATAGCCGACCAGGCGTGCGCCTTCATGGCCTTCCTTGCCGCTACGTTCCCGGTAAACACCTGCGAGTAGGACATCTGATTGTTCACATTGATAGTTACAGGAGATGAAGCGCCCACGTTTCCCGCCAAATCCGCCGCCTTGGCCGTCAACGCATGCGAGCCGTTCCCTACCGTCCGGCTGTCCCAGGCCAAAGAATATACGCTCCCGCCCTTGCCGACGCTCGCCCCATCCACGAAGAACTCCACGGCGCTCACGCCGACATTGTCGTTGGCCGAAGCCGTCAGGGTAATCGCGCCGGATACGGTCGCACCGTTCGCAGGCGACACGATGGCTGCGGAAGGAGGCTGTGTATCCTGAGCCGGCGGCGGATCGCCGACCGATGAAGGCGTTGACAAGACGGCATTATAGGCGTTAACCCGTCCCCAGCCGGTGTACTGGTCCCAGCCGGGCGCTCCAAGATCGTCGGCAGAGGCCGTTACGATGCCGGCGACCTCCGCTGCGGAGAGATACGGGTTCATGGATATGACCAGCGCGGCGACTCCGGCCGCGTGCGGCGTGGCTGACGATGTGCCCCCAAAACCGCCATAACCGCCGCCTCTGGTGGTTGTATACGCGGAGCCGGGAGCCACCACGTCCAGCGCGGAACCGTAGTTCGAATAGCTGGTTAGCTGATCGTACTGGTCGGATGCCCCGACGGCGAGCGCATTCGGACAGCCCGCCGGGTAATATACCACGGAAACCGCGTTGTTTCCGCTGGCGGCTACCACCAGGCATCCGCGCTGGTAGGCGTAGTCCACCGCGTTAGTCAAGGTGCTGCTGGACATGGATCCTGCGATGCTTATGTTTACTACACGCGCCCCATTATCAGCCGCGTACGTAATCCCCCTGGCAATAGCATAGTAAGGCGCTGAGCCGGACGCGCTCGCGACCTTAATAGGCATTACCTTGGGATGCCATGTGACGCCTGCAACGCCTATGCCGTTGTCGGTGGATGCCCCGATGACACCGGCAACCGACGTGCCATGCCCATGATCGTCAATCGGGTCGGAGTCGCCATTATAGAAATCGTAGCCGGCTACTATTCTCGCCGCCAGGTCGGGATGGTTATAGTCCACACCGGTATCCACAACCGCGACGATGACCGAATCAAGGCCGCAGGTGATATCCCAGGCCGCAGGCGCCTGGATGCGCTGCATGTCCCACTGGTTCGGCAGGAAGTATGGATCCGAGGGCGTGGTTTCGGAGACGGACGCGACGTAATTCAGTTCCGCAAACTCCACCCAGCGGCTCTGCTTATACCTTCCGGCATGGCTTAGTTCCCGGCCTTTAGGCGCAGTCACGCGGGCCACATCAAGGGCGGCCGCTGTCTCGATCACTTTGGAGCCGTTCTGCCGGTGAATTGCCGATCTGGTAGATGCAAGCGTCCCGGCTTTGAATTTCACCAGTATCTCGCCCGGCACCGACGCCGGTTCGGCTAGAGATCGGATGATCGTGCCTACGAAAAGTATCGTAACAAGCGTGAACACTGCCGCAATGCGCTTCATAGACCTCCTCCATTGCAAAAGTTTGCTGAAATCCTGCTTTGCGGCTATATCCGGCCTGAACAGGTGGGGGAACAGCAATCCGCCATGCTGTAGGTAACGTGAAGTGGGATCGAAAGCCTGTCCCTCTCAAGCTCGGGATAGCCCACGCAAAACGTGGGTCTCCGGGCCTAACCGCCAGTCCATTTATTCCACCCAGCCCGCCAGTTAAACCCCGGTGAAGGTGCTGGTTTACGGTTCGCTGGGCGTTTACTGGGGCAAAAACAGGCAATTTCGACAGGCTTAGGATGCGCCAAAGCGGCGCTGTCCGGCGGTATACTGGCTAAGCGGCGATCAACTCGTCGGTATACGGCAGCAGGATCTCCACAGGCTGCGCCAGTGCAGCGATCTCAAGTTCGGGGTTCGTATTCGTGGAGAGGTCAATAATCTCTCCCGGGACGCCCGATTTTCCCGGCGATGTCAGTATCTTCAGCACCGGCCTTGTCGGATTCTCGTGGCTGCCTCCAACCACCAGGGCAACATCCCCCCGGACCAAACGGACCACTGAGCCAAGCGGGTAAAGTCTCGCGCGCGAGGCGAACCTGGCCATTAACTGCCGGTCGTAACGAGCACGTCCCTCATAAATCATCCATGCTATCGCTTCTTGCCCAGCCCATTTCTCCCGGTAGGGCCGCTCGGTCGTCAAAGCATCGTAGGTATCTACGATGGCTATCAGGCGGCTCAGCAAATGCGGCTTTTGGCTCGCAGGGAACGCAGGGTAGCCGCTCCCATCGCAATATACATGGTGCTCCAGAGCGATTGTAGAGGCAAGCGCAGGCAGGTCCAGCAGGCCGGCAAGCGCTCGCGCTCCCGCGGCGGGATGCTTTCTCACCTGCACCCACTCTTCTTCGCTCAGCCGCGCCGGCTTCCTGACTACTTCTGCCGGGATGAATACCTTGCCCACGTCATGCAGCATCGCGGAGATGCCCAACTCGAGCGTGGAAGTCGTGTCAAGCCCCAGGTCCTTGCCGAAAATCATGGAAATTAGGCAGACATTCACGCTGTGCTCGGCGAGGTACCGGTCGTAGCTCCTGATGCCGGCCAGCGCGAGAAGCGCGCTTTCGTCCCTGGTTAAACTGCGCAGCGAATCGGCTACCACACCCCTGATCTCCGGGACCGGAATCTTGAGGCCCGCCTGTACCGCCCTCATGGCCTCCTCGACCAGAATCAGGGCTTCTTCGTAAATGCCGGCAGGATCGCGGCCTTCGCGGGATTCGGTGAGGAAGACGTTGCCGCTGACCGCAATGTTGGTCACATTCCGCCTGCGCAGCTCGGCGCTAAGTCCGCCTCGCAAGACAAGCTCCTCCGGGGGGAGGCTCACGGCCTCGGCGAACTCCATCACCTCCTCCTCGGAGACGCCGGCAGTCAGCTTCAGCTCGCCTACCCTTCTTTCTTTCAGCAATCTAGCAAACACGGACAGGCAGTCTGTGCCATCCTCGATAGGAAAGCTGTCCAGGGTCAGACGGTCATCCGCTACGACTACAACCACGGTCGGCTGCACGACCAGCAGGCCGACCAGGGCCTGGTGAGCAGTGACCACCGATTCCTGGAACATCGGATGGAATCGGCCATACAGGCCGATGCTGCGCATGCATCCCCCGAATTTGGCCAGCGATTCGGCGGCATGAGAATATGTCTCGACCAAAATCCCATCGGAACTCGGTTTATCCGGCTTGCCGGTCTTTTCGGACTCCATAATCAACTCCTATGCAACTTTAAGGTCGGATTGCTCATTTCGAGAGGCAATCTCGGCAATTGCCTTCTGTGCCGCGGCGCGCACAAGCTCATGCCGCGACCGCCCGATCAGCGGACGCCTGCGTGCGAGTCGCTCCAGCAACTCGACAACTTCGGGCGGCCCTGAGCGTCCCAGTGATTCGACCGCGGTGAGCTGTTCATCCAGCCCGATTCTGAATCCGCGCCGCATCGCAAAGCGAATAAGGTGCGGCAGTGCCGACTCATCGTCGAGCTTGCCCAGCGCGTGCAACGCCGCACATCGCACATCCGGCGACCTGCGCCTGAGGCAACCTACGCAAACCCTGGTCACCGAGGGGCTCCGAATCTCCGTCAGCATGTCGAGCGCTCTAATGAGAAACGCCGGGGCAGCTTTTTTCGATATCGCCTCGATTTCGGAAATCGCCGCCTCACTCTTCATGCCGATCAGGACTTCCAGAGCGGATTCCCTTGCCGAAGACTGTCCTCCGCCCAGGAGCTTGCCTAGAAGAGGGGCAGCGGCGCGGCCGGATTTGGCTATGCCGCGTTTGAGAGAATCGTTGAAGGAAGCCGGCGTAGTATCTCCCAGCAGATCAACCAAATTCAAAGCCAGCGTCGGCAATATTTCAACCAGCGAGGCTGCCACCTCTTGGGAATGCAGATCGTTCTTCTCCAGGGCGTCTTCAACCATGGCCTTGAGCATCTGCAAGTCGAGGCTCTGCAGCGCAGATTTCGCGTTCGCGGCTCTCCAGCGGATATCGTCATGCCTGTTTACCTCTTCAATGAGGGATCCGGTGAGTTCAAGCGCGAGCTCTGAGTCGTTCATCTCGAGCGAGCGAGAAACGAGAGAGGCAAGCGCGTGCGCTATACGCCCGTGCTCCGCAGCACTCGTTTCCCAGGCCATCAGCGTAGCATAGGTTCTGGCTGAGGACTCGATGAAACTCGCCGGCTGCAGCTCTCTCTGCCAGCTCGACAGCAAGCCGCTCGTTTTCACGCCGAACAGGGACTCCAGGTTATGGAAAGCTGAAATGCCCTTTTCCGAACCAGCCTCGTCCGGACTATCAAACACCTCGGCGACCAGGGCTTCGACTTCGCCTGCGTCAATCACCTTGCAAGGGGACAGCTCGTCCAGAGCGGCATCGTCTTCCGCAGCAAAAGCAACGGCTGCAGGGCGCATTTCCTGGGGCAGCTTCAAAATTGCCTTTCTGATCTGCGGAGTAGCCTCGTCCCACTTCTGGGGATCGCTCGAGGCAAGGTCTTTCATACCGTTGATCGCTTCTGTTGCCATCTCCGCCGACGTGCCGGACCTGCGCGATGCGTGCAGCTTGGTTACGGCCTCCCTAATCAGCTTCGCGGCTTTTGTGGGATCAGAAAGGATGTCAGTTATAGGCAGCCGCGGAACTTCTTCCTTGTGCTCCTGGCGCTCCTGTTTGGTAAGCCATTCGATGGCGGCCAGAACAGCCCGGTCTGCGGGCGCCGAATCCGTTTCGAACCGCTCCTTGTCCTCCCCATCCGAATCCTCCTGGGACGAGTAGACCGCTTCCGTGGCAACGATCCGAGTTACACTGTGGCCGCGCAGATAGGCGCTCGGGCCTCCTTGCTGCACGATTTCTTTCGGTTCGATATTCAAAAAAGCAAGAAACTCCGCTATCTGCTCGCCGGGGACATCCTGCAGCAGAGTAATCGCCATCGCCCCTCTCGCCCGCAATCTCTGGCAAAGGCCGCGGCTGTCGGTGGAAGCCCTGAAGCAGCAGTTGTTGATGAGAATAGCATCCTGGGTGAAGACAAATGTCGAAGGGCCGAAGTGGTTCACAAAGTTCTCGATGACGGGGATCAACTCCTCGATCATCTTGCGGGTGTTTTGATGGTCAGAGCCATAAAGACTGGATTGTCTGCGTGCCGCGTTTATGGCTTTGAGGAACTCCTTCAGGAGGACAGGTTGTTCATCCTTCTGCGCTGGAACAGCTCGAACATATTCCGGTCCATGTTCGTCCATGGATCAGGCTCCCTGTGCTAAATACCTGGTATTCCTATTGATGGATATTCCATACATCGGGATAGTCTTCCAAGCATTTTTGAGGGAAACCCATGAAAAACGAAGGCCCGGCACACAGGCCAGGCCAACGCATGCGTCGAAGTGGAGCTTCCAACCTTCAACTTCCAATCTCAATGTGGTGGGCGATAGTGGACTTGAACCACTGACCTCCTCGGTGTCAACGAGGCGTTCTCCCCCTGAACTAACCGCCCGCGACGGCTCCCAGAAGCAGGGACATTATACACTGCCGGGCCGGATTTGTAAAGTAATGCGCGGGGCGATGCGTGATAAGTGATGCTGGATGCTGGATGCGGCTAGTGCCCATACAACTTGTATGACCTAGAATCCCCAGGAATAAATTCCTGGGCTACCTTCGAGCAAAACCCTCCGGGTTAAAGTCCTTCCAGTCCGGCAGGACTTTGCCCACGTGTAGCCCAGGTGTTTTTCCCGCCGGAGCGGGATCCCGTACTCGGGACAACCCTGGGCCGGAGTGCGGCGTATTAAGTTGCAAAGGCACTAGCCGCTAGCGGTTAGCCTCCAGCATCCAGCATCCAGTATCACTCGTTACTCGTCACTCATCACGTATCACAATCCACGAGTAAGAGTATGAGTACGAGTATGAGAAGTTCCCTGGATCCCTCGACCCCCCTTTGTCCTCCGACCTGTCCTCCGACCTGTCCGTCGTAGCTTTAGCGGAGATGGAAGCTTTAGCGAAGGAGGATGGACCCCTTTTCTTCAAGCTGCCATGCGGTATTCGATGGGGAGAACGTGGAGCTGGTTGCGGTACTTGGCGACCGTGCGGCGGGCGATGGATATGCCGAGGGCCTTGAGCTTCTCGGCGATCTCGCCATCGCTCAGGACGCGGCTGCCGATGCGCTCGGTTGCAAACCTGCGCACGAGTTCCTTGACAGGCAGAGCCGAGTCGAAGAAGACGTTGAAAGAAATGACTTCGCCGGACGGGAGCTGCATCAACTTATCGCTGGTAGCCCGGCAAACCGTGGACTCGTGGACTCCCAGCCTGCGTGCCAGCTCCTTTCTGGTCAAGGGTTTGAGGTAAGCGACGCCTTTGGTGATGAAATCAGCCTGGCAGCGTATCAGCTCCTCGGCCACCCGCTGGAGGGTCGTTTTGCGGAATTCGAGCGCCTGGATGAGCGAACGCGCGGCCTGCACGCACTCCCTGATATGGGCGCGGTCGCTCTCCGAGTATCCGTTCCGCTTCCGCATGATCTCCGAGTAGAGGTCGCTGTAGGTCTCATCCAGAGCCGCCCGGCCGGTAACCGGATCCAGTATCTCGGCTACCAGGCCGGTTTCCGCCGAGCGAACCCTGACATCCGGTACTTGCCTGGATTCCCGCCGCGGAGCCAGCTTCTGCCAGGGATCCCGGAACGCGCCAGCGGGATATGGGGTGAGGTTGTCGCGGATAAACGCCAGGGCGCCGGCGACCGATGCCGTATCAATACCGAGCAGGAAGGCAATGCGGTCGAGCTTCATCCGCTCGACGCCCTCCCAGTGATTGCGGATTATCGTCTCAGCCAACCATCGCTCATTGGAATCATCGAGCTGGCCGATCTGAATCAGCAGACATTCGCGCAGGTTTCTGGCGCCGACCCCGGCCGGGTCGAGCCCCTGCACCAGCTTGAGAATGCTTTCGAGCTGCGGAACGCTGATCTTGAAGCGGCTCGCAATATCCACGAGCGGCTCCCGCAGATAGCCGTCCTCGTCAAGGGAATCAATGAGGAACTCGGCAACGCGCCTTTCCTCGCCACGAACGGCGACCCGGAGCTGCTCTTTCAGATGCTCTGCCAGGGACTTCGGCGCAGCCACATGCGAAAACGGCTCGTGGCACTCGTCGTCAGCACGGCCGGGAGACGTCCATAGCCCCTCCTGCCAATCATCGCCGCCTTCCTCGGCATCCTGGCCGTCGAGCATGCTCTCAGAACCACAAACCGGACAGGAGTCGCCAGCCAGTACGCAGCCACAGATAGGACACCGGCTATCCTCCTCCAGCGCCAAAGCCGGGTTCTCGGCAATTTGGAGCTCCAGGAACTGCTGCAGATCCTGCAAGCTCATCTTCAGCACGGACTTACCCAGAATGTGCTCCGGGACCATGGCAGCAGACTGCTGCTGCCTCTGAACGGTTTCTACGTTACCTGCCATTTTAACCGCTCCTGTAAAGACCTGCCTCAGATACGGCATGCCTGCCTTCAAGCGCCTTCGCCACAACTCTCAGCACATCGTCCAAGTTGAACGGCTTGGCGATGCACGTGTAGGCTCCGGAAAGGCACGCTTCATCTATGTCCACCTTATCGGCATATCCGGTCATCAGTATCACGCTCGTATCGGGAAACTCCGTCAGTATATAGCGGGCCAGGTCCAGACCTGTGGGACCGCCGGAAAGAAACACATCCAATATAGCCAGGTCGAACTTGCCATCGGCGAGCTTTTCACGGGCAGAGACAGCATCGTGGCTCGCCATCACCTCGAAGCCCTCGATCTCCAGTAAATCCTTAACCACAACGCCCAGCTCGACTTCATCATCAACCACCAGCACGCGTCCAAGCATCAGTTCTCCTACTTCCAAACAGGAATTTCGATCGTGAAAACCGAGCCGCTGCGGTCCGACTTTTCTACAATCAAGCTCCCACCCATTCTCTGCATCATTTCGAGGCTGAGAGTTAAGCCAAGCCCACGAGCCTTTTCCCTGGTTGAGAAGAAGGGATCGAACACCCTGGGCAGCACATTTGCGGGAATCCCCGGCCCGGAATCAATCACCCTCACCCGGACTCTCGCCCGACCCCGGTGACTGCCAACTCTCTCGACTTCGACGCTCACAGGCCCGCCGCAAGAGGCTTCGACGGCATTCGATAGCAGCTCGAAGACCGTCCTAGCCAGCCATTCTCTATCCGCCTTCACGGACGGTAGTCGCCGCTTGTCGTCGGCGGCCAGCGTAATCCGGCTGTCAGGACGCGCGTACTGAACCAGTTCCACCGCCTCGGCGACAACATCACGAACATCAAGCTTGCGAAGCTCAGGCTCGCGCGGCCGCGTGAAGCTCAGCGCCTCCGACGTTATACCTGCACAGCGCTCGATCTGACTTTGGATAGCCTCGATGTGCCGCAGGTACGACTTCAGAGCCTCGGGATCGCCGATGTCCTGCTGCAGTCGCCTTGCGAGAAGCTGCGAATTGCCCGAAATCGCTCCCAGCGGATTGTTGATCCGGTGAGCAAGCCAGGCAGCCAATCTCCCTGCCGCCTCCAATCGCTCGGCAAACAGGCACTTCCTTAATACCCCCACGGCGCTGTGTAGCTGTGGAGATTTCCGCCCGCTTCTCCGGCACGACTGGCCGGGCAAATTCTGATAGCTGGTTAGATTATCGGTAGGTTTTTGCTGCATGATCAGAGGAAGCGCCAGCAATTTCTGTGCCAAGCTGGTATTCCCTGACCTTATTGCGGAGGGTTTTGCGGTCTATGCCGAGGATTGAGGCTGCGCGAGTTTGATTCCAATCGCAGTAGGAGAGAACCGATTCTATATGGTCTCGCTCCACCTCAGAAAGGGGTTTTGGGACGCAGGAGGAAGCCTTTGGCGCGGCCAACGGACCAACATCCTCACTAAACAGGAGGTGCTGGGGCAATATTCTCCTTCCGTGGCACAGAATCACCGCCCGCTCGATGCAATTCTCCAGCTCGCGGATGTTTCCCGGCCAGAAGTACGATTCAAGCACGCACATCGCCTCAGGGATAAGTCCCTCTATATGCTTGCCGGTCTCTCTGCAGTACTTTTCGACGAAGTGGCCGGCCAGCTCCGGGATATCTTCCTTGCGCTCTTTCAGTGGGGGCAGGTTGATCGTGATGACATTCAGGCGATAGTACAGGTCCTCGCGGAACTGCTTTTCGGCAATCGCCTTCTTCAGGTTCCGATTCGTTGCGGCGATAATCCGCACATCCACCGCGATCGTCTCGCTGCCGCCAACGCGCTCGAACTGCTTCTCCTGGAGCACGCGAAGGAGCTTAAGCTGGATGGCCGGCGTCATGTCCCCGGCCTCGTCCAGGAAGAGCGTGCCGCCGTCCGCCATCTCGAAGCGCCCTATCCTGCGCGCGATGGCATTAGTAAACGCTCCCTTCTCGTGGCCGAACAACTCGCTTTCAAGAAGCGTCTCGGGCAGGGCGGCGCAGCTCACCTTCACGAAGGGATCTTCGGAGCGCGGACTTTGGTAGTGGATCGAGCGCGCGACGTATTCCTTGCCGGTGCCGGTTTCGCCCAGGATCAGGACGGAGGCGCTGCTGTCCGCCACCTGCGCTGCCAGGATATATGCCTGCTGAACCTGTGGATTTCTGCCGATGACGTTGTCGAAACCGTACTGGAGCCTCAATTGCTCCTTAAGGTATCTGTTTTCATCTATGAGCCGCCGGCGCTCGACGGCCCGCTCAGCGATCATCTGGACTTCGCTCAGGCCGAACGGCTTGGTTATATAGTCGTAGGCCCCCAACTTCAGCGCCTCAACTGCGCTTTGCATGGAAGCATACGCGGTGATCATGATTACGGGCACTTCAGGCCTATCTTCTTTCAGAGAGCGGAGCACATCCAGCCCATCGAGACCGGGGAGGCTGAGGTCCAGCATGACGAGGTCGTAGGTCCCGGCCAGCGCCGCTTTCAGTCCGGACTTGCCATCCTCAGCCAGGGTGGCATCATAGCCCAGCTCCTGGAACAGATCGGCGAGCACAGATCTTATGCCTTCCTCGTCGTCTATGATCAGAACACGCCTTGAAGCCATAAAGGTATGCGCCTTCCTACTTCCGCACGCCGGTTAGGGCCTGGGATACGATCGCGGAGAGATCCTCTATCTTCACCGGCTTTGAGAGGACCATATCCACTTCCGACTCTGCCAGCCTCTCTTCGTCAACCTCCATACCCCAGCCCGTCAGCAGGACGACGGGCGTATCCGGCTCGATGTCTTTGATACTCCTGGCCACCTGCCAGCCGGACATCTCAGGCATGCCGAGGTCGGTGAACACGAGATCGAACGGCCTGGCCTTGAATTGCTCGATCGCTTCCCGTCCGCTGTTCGCGATGCAGACGGCATGGCCGCATTCCGACAGCATATCCACGAACACCTGCGCGAACATCTCCTCATCATCCACGACGAGGATCCTGATAGGAAGGACCGAGGGCTCAGCAGGCTGCTCGCCCACCTGCTTCTCCAAACCTTCCCGGGCTATAGGGAGAAATACGGTCACCGTCGTGCCCTCGCCGGGGTTGCTGTCAATCAAAATCCTGCCGTTGTGCCGCTTCACAATCCCATAAGCCACGCTCAGCCCGAGGCCCGTGCCTTCGACCCCACGGGTACTAAAGAATGGATCGAAGGCCCGCTTGCGCACCTCTTCCGTCATCCCAACCCCGGTGTCCGCGATCCCCACCCAGGCAGACGTATCAGAGTGACCAGTAGAGACACTGATTACACCCCCTTCGGGCATGGCCTGGATTGCGTTCAGCAGCACGTTCGCCAGCACTTCGCGAATCTCGGCGGCGATGCCCGCTGCAAACGCATCCTCGGCAAGGTCGAGCTCGACATCTATCCAGCGGTCGCGCGCCTCCATCAGGTCCTGCCAGCTCGGCTTCAGCATATCCACCACTGACGTGACCAACGCGCCCAGACTGACAACGCTCAGCGGCTCGTCAGGTTGTATTCTGGTGAACTCCTGGATGCGGCGAACTGTTTCCGCGCCATCCAGGGCGGCTTGCTCTATGGCCTGCAGTCTCTGGCTCGCCTTGGGATCATCCAGGGTGCGGAGGAGGAGTTGTATGTTGCCGAGGATTATCCCGAGGGTATTGTTGAAGTCATGTGCGACTCCGCTTGCAATCTCGCCTACGGCACGCAGCTTTTCAGATTGCAGAAGCTGATCCTGGGTCGCCTTCAGTTCCTCATAGGCGGAGCAGACTTGCTTGTACAGGGTGATATTCGACTCTTCGAGCTGCCTGCGTTTTGTGATATCGCTGTAAACTTCGATTCTTCCGACGGGGTTGCGATTCTCGTCCAGCAGAGGCGTGCTGTATCTGTGCAGAATTCGGTGTTCGGGGATTACCAGCTCCATTACGTCCTCTGCTGTTTCGTGGGGATTCCGGCGCAGCCAGTCGCACTGCTGCTCGAAGGCATCAGGATTCCGGAAGCAATCCTTCAGCGCCCTGGCCAGCTCGCCGACATCCTTGCCCATCACATCAGAGGGATCAATGCCGAGCAGATCGCAAATCCTCGAATCGGTAAAACGGATTTGGTGATCGGCGTCTGTGACAATTATGCCGCGAGTTCCGGCCTCGGCAGGTATGTTGAATGAGAGCGATGCGGAATCGCGTGCGGCCCCACCCTGGATAGAGACTGCCAGCTTCTTGTTGCTATCAGCCAATGCGCCCTCCGGACATTCCGCGAACAAATCGTAGCTGCGTCCCAGGTGCAGCCGCAAGCAGAGCAAACAACCAGACACTAGCTTAACACAGAGACCTACCTACGTCAATGGCCGAGACCGCTTGAGGAGCAAGAGACCAACAACGGCTTTTCTCCAGCCGCCGGTCGTTAAGAAGGGGGTCGCACGAAAGGCGCTACATGCGAGCCAGCGCTCGTTTTGCGATCCAGGCCAGGTCGGGATCGCTTGCCGCCACGAACTTTTCAAGCGCCGCCTTTGCGCGCGGGTCTCCAGTCCGTCCGAGAGCATAGGCCGCGAACTTAGCAGCATCCCCACCTGCGTTCAGCACGGCCAGCAAGGAGTCCACGGCTTTCGTGCCTATCCGGACGAGCGCATTGGCCGCCCTGTATTTGACCACATCGCTCGCCGAGGATTGCAGCACCGAAGCCAGGCTAGTAACTACGACGGCATCGCCAGGGCGGCTGCTCAAGCGAACGAGGGAATCCAGAGCGGCATCGGCAGCTCTGCCGTCCGCGTCGCCGAGCAGCGAAATTAGAACGTCCGGCCGGACACCGGAGCTTTGCACGCCAAATCCACGAGCAGCGGACGCTCTCGCCGCCGGATCCCCATCCCGAGCCAGTTGCAAAAGCGCCGGAACCGCCTCCGGCGAGTTTATCTTCTCCAGCACGGTGGCGCCTGCCCGGCGAACCTCCCGAGAACCCACCGATATCGCAGCCATGACCTGCTTCACTGCTGGAGCGCCCATCGTTTGCAGGCCCGTGATTACCGAGGTTCTGACCTTCAAATCCCAATCGCCAAGAGCCCCAGTGAGAGCGACAATGGATTTGGGCCCGCCGATTATGCTGAGGGCGCGAGCCGCTTGAGCGCGCACTTCGCCATCGTCCCTGGTATGACTCAGCACTTCCACCAGCAGATCGGCAGACCGCGAATCGCAAATCGTACAGATCGAGCTTATCGCAACCCGGCGAACCGCCGCCACGTCACGTGTTGCCTTCAGCAAAGCCGGTGTAGCATTCTTGCTGCCGATCTTGCCCAGCGAATCAGCGGCGGCCATACGCACGTCCTGATCGTCCGACTGCAACAATCCTATCAGGGCAGGAACGCTCGGCTTGCCGATCCGCACCAGAACTTCAAAAGCGGCGCCACGCAACTCGGGTTCCCCAGTCGCGCGCTGGACATAGCGAATGACCCTCGGGCCGATGGCAACCAGGGCATCCTTGGCCCCATTGCGGACATTTTCGTCGGAATCCTTCATTGCAGGCACCAATAGCTCAATGTGGCCTTGCCCTAGAAGGGTCAGGGTTTTCGACACACGCGCACGCACGTCCGCCTCGGTGTCCTTCAGGAGCACCAGGCACTGCTTGATCGTAAGCTCACCCGGCATCTGCTCGATCGCGCCCATTACCTCGATCCTGGCGGATTTCGGCATCTCCTGCACTTTGTCGTACAGGCGGTCCCGCCTCATCAGCTCCTTCGCGGCCTTTATCTTCCGGGTTTCGGAGCCGAAGCGCAGGTCATGCGCCAGCCGATCCATATACATATGACGGCTGATCCCCACGAAGACCGCATATAACACGATCAATCCTATAAGTCCACGCCATATCCACTTGCTCAAAGTTTCCTCGCTCCTCGTTAAAAGTCGCCCAACCGGCATTCACCGCGCTATAACAACAGTGGCACAGATAGCACACAGCGCGGTGACAACGGCCCACAAGCGCCACCTTGAGGCGGTCAGCAACTGCAGCGCCACAAGGAGGCTGAGCGGCGTACCCGCGATTGATGTCAGGAATATCTCCTCGGCGCTAAGCGCAGCGCCCTTCGAGGCTATCCGGGCGACCGCCCCGATAACCGCTCCAAGCCCGATCGCACCCACAGCCGCCGGGAGCAGCTTCTCCAGAATGCCGAGGTCGGCGACCACGCTGATTATGAAAACCATCACGGAGAGCAGTCCCGTCGTAACGAGCGCAGCGGTATGCATATCCTCGCTGCCGCGGAACAAGCCTGCCGCGAGCGGCATGAGGCAGAGCACAAAAAGCGGCGCATACCACCAGGCGACCTCGTAGAACTGCCTCCTGGGCGCGAGAACGATCATCGAGACCGGTATGGAAACTTCCTCGCCGCCCACATCGAGAACCAGGCGCTCGTCATAGGCGCCGGGCCGCCAGACGCTCTCCGTATCCGCGATTAAGGACAATATCTGCTTCCGCCGATCAAACGCGTGCGGCGATACCGAAAGCCATCCCGGTTGAGAGGCGACCCGTCCGGCGATCTTCCACCGTCCAGGCACCCGCACGGTGAGTTTGAGGCTGGCGGACTCGCCTTTCCTGACTTTGCCGAAATCAACGCTTTCCGGCCGGATGATGATTCCCGCCGGGTAAGCCGCGGCTTCGTATTCCGCATCAGGACTCGACATGCCGGGTGAAACGGATTCAGCCGTCGCCGGCTCGTCCATCGCTATGCCGAGCTCGACCATGCCGCCCACAGACGCCAGAATTCTCTCGAGATCGCTTTGCAGTTCGGCGGCGGATTGATATCGCTCACGTTTATTTTTCGCCAACGCCTTCGCAATAACCTGCTCCAATCGCGCCGAAAGCGGCGGGGCAATTTCGGAAAGCGGGGGTATTTCGTCCTCCTCGACGGCGCGCTTCCACGAGAATGGATCCTTCGCCTTCACGGCCTGGAACGGGCGTCGGCCCGCAAGCATCTCGTAGAGCGTGACGCCGACCGACCATATATCCGACCGGTGGTCGGACCTTTCCTCCTCCGCAAAGTCCTCCGGCGCCATATAGGCATACGTTCCCGCCCCGCCGGCATACGAGCCGCTCCCGAGAATCTCCGCAAGGCCGAAATCTCCTATCTTCGCTATGCCCTCGCGCGATATGAGTATATTGGCCGGCTTGATGTCGCGGTGAATCGTGCGATTGCTGTGGGCGAAATCCAGGGCGTCGCAGATTTGGACGGCGATGCTCAGCGCCTCACGAACCGACAGCCTGCCGCGCTGGCGCATGTACTTGTGGAGGTTCGCGCCCTTGATATACTCCATATCAATGATCAACTGACCATCAATTCTATCAACGCTGTTCACCCGAACGATATTCGGGTGGCGCAGGCGATCCAGCACGCGGGCCTCTTCCAGGAAACGCGCTTCATCGGCAGCCTGAAGGCTGATCTCCTTCAGGGCGACGTGTTTGCCCAGGAGCGTATCCCACGCCAGGTAGACGATTCCGGATACGCCGTGGCCGAGCACGTCCAGCTTTTCGTATTTTCCGATCTTGCCAAGTGACATGGCGGGAACTCAGACCGCAGACTGCAGACGGCAGACTGCAGGATTGGATGCTAACTGCCGGCGGCTGGCTGCTTCGGGTGGATCGCCTTCAGGCGGCCGCCGTCTATCACGTAGATGCTGCCGTCGCCATCAACGGCCAACGCCTCCGGGGCGAACAGCTTTCCCTTCCCGATGCTCCCCAGGAACAGGCCGTCGCGCCCGAATTTCAAAATTTCCTTCGCCGCCGGGTCGGATATATACATGTTGCCCTGACGGTCCGACGCCACCGCCGGAGAGCGCGCCCCCGACGGCGGCTTAAGGCTTTCCCGCGCGGGAAATGTGTAGATTATCCGGCCGTACCTGTCCAGCCGAATCAGCCGCCCCTGCTGGTCTACGACGTGCAGATATCCGCGCCGATCCAGCGACAGGATTCCGCCCTGGACAGGTATGTACAACAGCGAAACGGGATCCTCGTATGTGAGATGAGCCAGATCCGGCTGGCGGGGCCGCTCCATTCTAACGGATGGCTCTGGCGTCCCCGGCAAAAGCGTTCGCACAGGGGAGAGGCCGATTCCAAGGCCTGCTACCAATCCAATCAATGCTGGCAGCAGCCAGGTCGCTCTCGGCTTTCCACTCGCCGCGCGGTCTCGGACGGTCGCTTTGCCTGAGCCATAAGCCGCAACCACCACGGTGACGTTGTCGCTGCCGCCGTTCCGCAGCGCGGCCTTTACAAGGCGATCGCAGGACTCCTCGGCATCAGAGGACGAGCATAAAATGTTGGCGATTTCGCCATCCGAAACCGGAATCGTCAGCCCGTCGGTGCAAAGCAGGAGGACATCGCCCGGCTGGAGTTCCACGCTGCCGATCTCCGGCTGGGCCTCAGGATCCAGGCCGACCGCCCTGGTGATGACATTCCTGAACCGGCTCCTGCGCGCCTGTTCCTCTGTAATTTCGCCGTTCTTGACCTTTTCGGCGACGAACGAGTGATCCTCAGTCAGGCGGCGAAGCCGGCCGTCGCGCAGCAGATAAGCGCGGCTGTCCCCCATGTGGGCGAGGAAGGCTCGTCCGCCCTGTATCGCGGCTGCAGCGCACGTCGTGCCCATTCCCTGAAGCTCCGGCTTCGAGCTTGCCTCGCTGTGGACGGCGTCGTTTGCCGCCCGGAAACCGCGCGACAGGAGTTCTTCGGGACTTAGTATCTCCCTGTCAGCATCCGACGCGAAGACATCCCGAATCGCGTTCACGGCCATGCTGCTGGCGATTGCCCCCGATGCCCTGCCGCCCATTCCATCGGCGACCACGAGAAGTCCGTCCAGCCTGCCGCCGAGGTCATCGGAGGTCAATACCAGGCACGCGTCTTCGTTCGCCGCGCGGCGGCCTTTTTCGCTTTTTGAGGCAATCGAGATGTCTCTCATCATTGGTCTCACGCGCTGCCCAGTTACCACTCCACCTCCAGAGAGAGCCTCTGGCTGGCGTTCAGGGTTAAAGGCTCCTTCAGCCGTATAGTCAAAGCACCGCGATCGTGCGAGGCTTCGAACGCGAGCAACCTGCGCCCCAGCACGACGCTTGCCGACTTCGGCTGGACGCCCTCAGGCAGGCGGATACTGAGCATCCTGATGAGCAAGCGCCCGTACTTCAGATGGAGCGTGTCCACCTGGCTCGCGCCTGTCCGCTTCCGGCTAAATATCCCCCACCCCTCGGCGGTTGTGAAGAATGAGCGATGGTTTTCCGGCTGAATGCGCGGCTCGAAGCCTATCGAGCCGTCCGGCCCGCAATAGGTTATCCCCTGGGCTGCGCGAAGCATCGCCCAACTGCTCATCGCCCGCGCATAATGCTCGCCGCACTCGATCTCATTCCAGGGATTTCGTTTAAACGGCTTCCGGGCAACGCCGTTGTAGCGCTCGCTGGCCGCCTTTACTACCTGATACGCTTCCCTGACCTTACCCTCATGGATCATGAGCCCGGCGACCTCGTATTCAATCCCGGTCCACACCTCGTCCGAATAAAGCATCGCCTGCGCGGGCCGACCGCCGTTGGGCCAGGTGCAGTTCAGCAGGCCCTTGTCGCCGGCGCCAGCGAAGACCCGTGGAGACTGGGAAACGCTGCCAAAATCCCAGCGCCAGTTGTATTTCAATATCGAGTCGAGCGCCGTCCGAACCCTGTCCTGCGGCAGCACATAGCCGAGGCCGAGATTGTGCGCCCACCATTGGCCGAGCAACTGATCCGCATGGCAGCCGGCGCCGTAAGGCCGATTCACCTCAGCGGAAGTGTCCTCGGTCGGCCAATTCTCGGTCAGCCACGGAGCGTCCTTTATCTCCGCCGCCTCCTTCTTTTCATCTATACTGACGTAGTACTCGCCGTTCCATAAGACAGAATCCAGCCGCTTGCTGCCGGTTTCGAAAATGGAGCGGTATCGAGCGGCAGACTCGGCATCGCCCTGAACCTTCGCCATTTCCTCAGCAGCCCGCAGAGCCGCAAGGTAGAGTGTGCCGATGAACGTATTCGGCCCATACATGGCCGCATCGTATGTATTCCACTGCTCGTTGACCAGCACACCGTCGGAATTCGGGTCCAAGTCTTTAATTACGAAATCCATCGCCAGCTTGATGTTCGGCCACATTTCGCCGAGCCACCGGCGATCCGTCGAAAGGCGGTACTCCCGATAGCTTTTCAGTATAGTGCCCAGATGCCCATCAACGAAAGGCCAGTTCCTCTCAGGACTTTGCCGTGGCGCGGAAAGCGGGAGAGCCGTTCGGTGTAATATAATGCCGTCCGGCTTCTGCTGGATTTTCAAGTCGGTATGGCGCATGTTCCGCTCGAGATCCGGAAACAAATACGCCAGCGTCTGCTCGTAATTGAAAACGTGGGTGCAGTTCATCGGGCAGCAGCCTGCGCCTTCATACGCATGGAACGATCCATCCTCGATCCACATACATACCTGGCTGGTCAAAGTGCTCGCCTGCGAAGAGATTCGGTCGAGGAACCAGTAAGGAAGGTTGCTGTCGTAGAAGGCATCGTGGAAGAGCCTGGTCTCCTTGCGGAGCCGGTTGAAATTCGCAGCCAGGTATTCGCCGACGGCCTGGGAATCCTTGAACCAGTTGCTGTACATGCGGCCAAGATGACCCAACCGCTTGCCGCGCGACTCCAGAGAGTAGTTCGGGAAGCGCCATGTGATGAAGAAGGCGACCGACTTCTCCTCCCCCGGCCTAAGCTTGATCGGAACCGCCAGCGCGCCGTTCCACGTGCGTCCCTTCGAGCTGGGACCTACCGGGGCCGCGCGATCGAACCCGCCGTCCCTGGAGAAATCCAGCCACAGAACTGCCGGGACATCCCACTGCGCCAGGGCCGATGCCGACCCGGACAGTGCGCCGAGCGTCATCGTCCCGTACTGCGGCTCATCGGGCGACAAGCCGGGATTCGACATCCGGATCATCGTGAGCCCGCGTCCTCTAACAACGGCGTTTGCGTTTCCACCGTAGCCCTCGAACCGCACGCCCCGGATTGCCGACCGGCCGTCGTAGTTGACGGCATTCTGCAGCGAGGCAGCCAGGGAAACGGAGACCTCCTGTGGTCCCGGATTCCTCACCCTGAAGACGAAGAATATCCCCGGTATGCCTGAATCCTTGGAGTTTATGGGGATGAAGGGCGAGAACGCTTCCATCCTGACGTCCACGGGCAGCGCCGGGTCTTTGTAGCGGACTTCGGCGATTGGGAACTCGCCGATGAACTCAGTCTCCTTGACGAGCGGGAAGTCCTCCGCGGGAGTGGTTTGGAGCAGCCGCGCGACAGACTCGCCGTCGCCGGCCCTGGCCCAGACTGCGAAGAACTGCCCCGGCACGATGCAGGAGCTGTTCACCTTGTTGAATATCTGCCACTCGCGGAGGGCCCCATCGCCGCAGATGGCGATGTTTCCCGCGCCGACGCCACCCATCGGCATGGCAAGGTCGGCCAGTTCGCCGCTCCGGTAGACCTTGCGCTTCGTCGGCGACATGAGGGCGGCCAGCCATTGCTCGTTCGTCAACTTTTCCCCGGAATCAAGTTTGACGCCCGCTATGCAGGCATTATGCAGCGCCGGCAGAACCGAGATAAGGAGAATTAACGCGCATAGAAAACGGAAATGTGCGAATCGGCAGTACACAGTCGCCCCCTCTTAACATATTGAACCGCTGATTGCACGATCCGCGGTCCTACAGCACCTCGCCGCCCTTGTTCACGTTATCCTTAGTAAAGATGCGGGTCCCAAGGGTGATGTTCTTCGGCACATTCTCACCTTTTAGAATCTTCAGGGCGACATCTATCGCTTCCCTGCCGCCGGTCGGGTACTCGAAAGTCGCGCTGAGGATGCCGTCCCTCACATAGCGGATGCCCTCATGCGGGAGCGAGTCTATGCCGACGAACTTGGTCGTCTTCTCGCGGCCTTTGTCTTCCCGCTTCGCGGCAACCCAGGCGCCGTGGGCGCTCGGGTCGTTGTGGCCGTACACCGCATCTATCTCGGGGAAGCGGGCCAGCGCCGATTGCATCTCCCGCTGGGCATCGGGTTCGAGCCAATGGCAGTCGGCGTCGAAGATAATCTCCAGCTCGGAGCCCTCGATGCCCTGCATAAAGCCCTCGTGCCGCTCCTGGCCTGGCGTCGAGGTCATCAAGCCCTTGAGTTCCACCACCTTGCCCTTGCCGCCGAGCACTCTGGCAAGATATTCGCCGGCCTTGCGGCCGATCAGCACGTTGTCGGCGCCGATGAAGCACGTATACTTGTCGCCATGCACCTTGCGGTCGAGAACTATGACAGGGATTTTAGCATCAACCGCCTCTGCAACAGGTTTCGTCAGCGGGAGGGCCTCCTTCGGGCTTATAATGATGAGATCAACCCCCTGGGCGATGAACTCGCGGACCTGCGCCTGCTGTGTGGCGGTGTTATTCTGCGCATCTTTGAACAGCGCCTTCAGCTCCGGGCGCTTCAACGCCGCCGCCTTGATGTCGGCGTCCATCTGAACCCGCCAGGGCTCGCCTCTATTGCACTGGGACATTCCGATGACGTAGGTAGAGCGTGTCCCCCTCGATCCGGTCTTGCCAACTTGCTTAGCACAGCCCGCGATGCAGATAAGCAGCGCGATGGCTGGACTAATGTACATACTCGCTTTGCGCATTTTGTCTCCTCTTACCTAAGTTTTTCTTCTCTGCTGGATCAGAACGGCCGCCACGATGATGCCGCCTTTCGCCAGCAGACGAAAATGCTCTGCTACGGCATTGATGCTCAAGATTTTGTTTATGTATCCGATGATGAGCGTGCCCACAAGGGTGAAAAACATCCCGCCGTGGCCGCCCACCAGGCTCGTGCCGCCAATTACCACCGCCGCGATGGCGTCCAATTCGTATGTGAAGCCGGCCTCGGGATCGCCGAGCTGCAGACGCGCGGCGTTCGAGACTCCCGCCAGCGCGGCCATGATACCGCAGAGCATGTAAGCGGCAACCTTCACCGATGCAACGCGGATGCCGGAGAGCCTGGCAGCCTCTTCGTTGCCACCGATCGCGTACAATCGCCTCCCGAAGCCAGTATAGCGCACGACGAGCAGCATGACAATTATGCCGATGATGAAAAGGAGGGTTGCCGGTTCAAAGCCGATTCCGCCTACCTTGCTCGTCATCCACGTGTAAAACTGCGGAGGGTTACCCTGGAGCGCGTAGTTCTCCCTTGCGCCGGGCTGTACCTTAATGCCTCCCGAAATCCATTTAGCGGCACCCCTGGCGGCGACCATCATTGCTAGGGTGGCGACGAACGGCTGTATGCGGAATCTGGATATGAGAAAACCGTTGATGGATCCCGCCAGCGCACCGGCCAGCACCGTCACAAGAATGGCCGGAACGGGACTCCAACCATAGGCGACCATCAGCAGCGAGGACAAGGTTGCTGCAAACCCGAGAACCGACCCCACGGAGAGGTCAATCCCACCGGTGAGGATCACGAGGGTCATGCCGACCGCGAGTATGCCGTATTCGGCGTTTTCGAATAGCGTATCGTTGTGGAGACGGCGGGTGAGGAACATCAACTTGCCGGTGGTTTCGGATTGAGGAGAGAAGATAACTCCAAGCAAGAGAACGGCCGCGAGCGCGGCAATCCCCCTGAAGTTGCCGAGCGCATACAGCGCACGCCCGGCCAGTGCAGCTTTGTCCTGCGAACTTGTCTTCCGCCTATCCGCCATACACCGACGCTCCAAAGTTGCCTGAAAGTCTACAGTATATTCGCACTGATGGGAGGAATTCCCTGCGTGCCCCGTTTATGTCGCTATAAACGAGGCGAAGAACCGCTTTGGAAGACTCGGAGGATTATTCTTCGCTCCGGCGAACGATAAAGGGAGCTTGCAACTACGACCCAAATTCGTACTGAACTTTCCGGCGGCTTGCTGCGTCTAGTAGCGCTGGTATTCCAAATCCAGACAAGGAGGCGATACGTTGAAAAGATCACTGTTTGCTTTGCTAATTGCGGCGATGCTCGCCGCCCTGTGCGTTCCGGCGTTCTGCTTCGACCCGTCTGTGCCTCCCACGGAGAGAAATGCCATCCTCTTCTCGTGGGATGCTGCTCAGAGGGAACACGTGAACGAGTGCCTGTCCCGAAACGAGCTCCCGAACCTGGCGGCGCTTATCGCCGAGGGAAAGATGGTCAACATTGACATCATCGGCCATGTCACCGACACAAAGTCCGGCCACACGCAGATGCTGACCGGCTACGACCCGGCGATTACCGGGGTCTACGGGAACAACCGGTTCAAAGCCATCCCGGAGGGACTGACGATCTTCGAGCGGCTTGAAAAGGCATTCGGCGATGAGAACATCGTCACCATTATGCTGACCGGCAAGGACCATCACATCGGATCCGTTGCACCGTCCACGCCCGAGCAGATTAAGAAGGCGAAGGAGGAGCTTAAAGTAGCATGGGCGGGGAACGACCCCAAGCCCGTAAAGCAGACCAAGGCCAGACAGTTGAACTTCATCATTATGGACACCGCTGGCGAGCCCTGGTATCTGGTTAAGAAGAACTTCGATGTCTGGAACGGCGATATACAGCGAGATAACACTATCGTCGGCCCGCTAATGATGGAGTATCTCGATAAGTATGGGAAGGGGCGATTCTTTGCCTTCTTCCATTTCAGGGATCCGGACAACAAAGGACACGCATACGGCGAGAACTCAAAGCAATATAACGACGCCATCATCTCGTGCGACAAACGGCTTGGCGAGACGGTGAAGAAGCTCAAAGACCTCGGCATCTATGACAAGACGATGGTTTTCGTCACGACCGACCACGGGTTCGACGAAGGCCAGATGAACCACAGGAACTCGCCGGCAGTCTTCCTGGCAAGCAATGTCAAGAGCCTGTTGAAAAACGGCGATCAGCGCGACATCGCGCCCACCTTGCTGACGGAAATGGGTGTGGACATCTCGAAGATTCAGCCGAAATACCCGGGGACGGCGCTCACGAGCAGGTAGGGGGTGAGGGCTAGCCGCCGACCAGCACCTGCAGCTTGCTGTACGCATCCTCGATGCGACTGTCCGGCTGAGGATCGTATGTCACAAGGTCGAAGGACTTCCGAACGATCTCGCGGCCCTGCTCCAACGAGCGGATAGTACCAAGAGCGAGCGCCTGGACGAGGACATTCCCGATCGCGGTAGCCTCCACCGGGCCGGCTACAACCTGCCGACCGGCGACGTCCGCCGTAAGCCGGCACAGCAGGCGGTTCTGGATGCCGCCACCCACGATGTGTACCGGCTCCAGCCTGCTTCCCATCAGCATCTCAAGCCGCTCAAGCACCCATCGGTACTTAAGGGCAAGACTATCCAGCGCTGTTCTCACAATCGAAGCCTCATCTCCCGGTATCGGCTGGTTCGTTTGCTTGCAGAAATCGCGGATTCTGGCAGGCATGTCGCCAGGCTTCAGGAACACCGGGTCGTCGGGATCTATGATCGCCCGGAACGGCTCAGCAGCTTCGGCCATTTCGGTCAATTGCGAATATGAATAATCCTTGCCGGATTGCGCCCACGTCCTCCGGCACTCCTGGACGAGCCACAGGCCCATGATGTTCCTCAGCACGCGAAAGGTGTTCTCCACGCCGCCCTCGTTGGTGAAGTTGAGTTCGAGCGCCCTCTCGTTGACGATCGGCTCCCTCGACTCCACGCCCATCAAGGACCATGTGCCGGAGCTGATGTATACATGGCCGTGGCCGACCGCGGGAACGGCCGCCACCGCAGAGCCGGTATCGTGAGTCGCCGGAGCGATGACCGGAATCCGCCCGGCGCCGGCCTCTTCGGCTATGGCCGGCCTGACTTTCCCCAGCACCGTGCCGGGCTGGCAGATGTCCAGCAGAAAATGGCTGGGGACGTCCAGCCGCTCCAGAAGCGACCTCGCCCAATCTCCCGATCGGGGGTTGTAGAACTGCGTTGTTGTGGCGTTTGTAAACTCACATGCCTTCTCACCGGTGAAGAAGAAATTGAAAAGGTCAGCCATCATCAGCATCGTGCGGGCGGTCTCCAGCATCCACCTGTTGCTCCTGGTGATCGCCAGCATGTGGTACAGGGTGTTGATGGGCATGAACTGTATGCCGGTCTGCTCGTAGATTTCGCTTCGCGGCACGATCTTCTCCGCCTCCGCCATCACGCCGTCAATCCTCGAATCGCGGTAGCAGTGCGGATTCTCCAAAAGCACGTCGTTCGGCCCTAGAAGCGCGAAATCCACGCCCCACGTATCCACGCCTAGCCCGGCGATGTCTTTTCCGTGGGCCTCAACCGCCAGCCGCAGCCCGCGCTTCATCTCGTCGAAGAGCCTGAGAACGTCCCAGTACATGCTGTCCCCGATGGAGACGCCGCCGTTCGCAAACCGGTGAACGTCCGTCAGGCGGAGCTTCCCGCCGTCCAGCAGCCCCATGACCGCCCTGCCGCTCTCCGCCCCGAGATCGAATGCCAGGAATTTCTGTTCGCTTGCCATGGTATTCCCCTGAAGTAAGATTGTCGCTTGGCACGGATGCCATTGAAATTCAACGATTTAGTTCTGCACCAATTCAAGCCCAGGAATAATCCGCCGCGGCGGATCGGGACGCTCCGGCGTTGAGCTATCCGGCAGCGTGACACAATGTTACCATTTCCGGCGCTCTACTCGGCGAACATCTCGCCCAATGTGCTCAAGACAACCCCTCTTGTGACTTCGTCGAGTCTCCCAAGCCGTCTGACCAGCCGCGATCTGTCCACCGTCCTGATCTGGTCGAGCACTACCTGAGCTTGTTTTCCCCGGAACCGGCAGGTGACCCGTGTCGGGTAAGGCCGCCCTTTGGTGGTCATCGGAGCGACTATTACAGTGGCGATATGGGCATTCATCTCATCCGGAGACACGATTACGCAGGGCCTGATCTTTCGGATCTCGCCGCCCACCACAGGATCCAGGTTTACGAGGTAGACCTCGAAGCGTGCGACTACCAATTCCATTCCTCGTTGTCCCATTTGGTTGCCACGGGTTCATCCATAAGCCGATCGTCCGCATGCTGCGCCATTTCCCGAAACGCGTCGGACCAGCCCTCGCGTGGTTTCCGTCCGGGGCGCAACTCGAGATGATCTTCCTTGACTATCATCTCAATGTCGTCAGTGAGATTAAGGCGCTCAACCACGGCCTTTGGAATCCTGATCCCCCGGGAGTTGCCGATCTTGATGAGCTTTGTTCTGGTGCTTTGGCTCATTGGTTGTCCCTCCAGCAATGTAATTACATTGTAATTCCTTTGCTGGAAGATGTCAAGCGCCTCAGTGATGTGCGGATGAATCCGGTTGGGGTGAGAATGGCTGCCGGACCAGGGCTCGAACCTGGGACCTGCTGACCCGGAGCCAGCTGCTCCGCCAATCAATCGGCAAATCCGCTATCCGCCGTCTTCCAGCAGTTCCTCGATCTTGTCGTATATCTCGTCCAGAATGTCTTCTTTCTTCTGCGATCTTGTATGATTCGCCGTCGCCGCCACGAATCCCGCCAGATCGTCGAAATCCTGCCAAGATCCTGTCAGGACAAACTGTCCAGTCGCTGGCTTCGCGTTCTTAACGATTGCCTCGGCGCCTTCGTCAAGAACCATGACGCTCTTCAAGGCCGCATATTCAGTCTTGGTCAGTTGCAGCACGAGGTCTTCGCTCATTTTCTCTTCAACTACTATCTCCAGCCTGTCTATACCGTGTCTCTCAAGCTCCCTGGCGTACTTCTTGTAGAGCACGTGCATCCTCTCAGGGAACAGGCCGTTATTGTCGGCGATGAACTTCCGCTCTTCCTCGGTGATGGTGCGGTAGAAGTCCCTTTGCCCCAGTGTGGTATAAAGCCTGTCCCAGAACTCCTGATTATCATATTCCTCGAGCTCCTCGTCCAGTTCCTCGGATGCCTCATCACTCGCAATCCAGCCGTTAAGGAAATACTCAGCCATATCCGCGCTGTCGAAATCTCCAGCCAGGGAGAGCAGATATCTCTCGATGTCTCGAATCTTCTGCCAGCCTGGAGCATCCCGTCCCTCCGCCACCGCCTCACGTATCTGAACGCCGATGATGACGGCTTTCAGGAGCTCGCGGAATTGTTCTTTGGTCAACTCAAGTCGCAATGTCGTCCTCCTAAGGTTCCAAACAAGACGTCAGTGAGAAGCGGGGACGCCAGCCTGGGAACCCGACTCTCCATTAGCCAACCATGCCGCCATTTCCTGCCCGTTCAAAGGGGCGACAGCATCAGCGCATGATGCGAACGCCCGCCTTCGTGCCCCTGGCTTCGATAGGAAAACAGAAGACCCCGCCGATTTTACTGACGGGGCCTGTGTCCGGGAGCGTCCGCGCCGAACGCTCAACGTCCAACATCCAAAATGGCTGCCGGACAAGGACTCGAACCTTGAACATTCCCGATGTGTCGGGACGCTCCACCATTCAGCTATCCGGCAGCGCTACCACATGTTATCGCGCCCGATGCAAATCTCGACTTCGTGATTCGGTGGTTACAGGCGAAGAAGCTGCAGCAGTTCTTGAACCGACATATCGTGGTGTCGGGCAATGCTCGAGAGAATACTCTGCAGAGTGCCGATCTTGATAGGGCTGTGACTGGGCACTACCTAGTGATGCTCCCCGTTGATCTGAGTCGTAATACGGATATGTGAGCCTGATTGCCTGGTCTGGCGATATCCCGGTATGCTCAGCGCAGATACGAGGCGTTGCGGATCCAGGTCACGAGGAAGCCTCATCGCACGAGGACCTCTTCGGTTATGACGCGAAGATGTATCACCGTAGGCGCATCGCTGGGATCATCGAAGTAGCAACCTACCGCGTCCAGTATGCTGCTTCTCAGTTCCTCCAGAGTCTCGGCCTGGGTGTGTATGCCGTAGCCTATCGCTGAGGCGGTATAACCGCCATCCACCTTGTCCTCATGTGCCTCCACAAAAAGCTCTTTCATGGCTGTGCCTCCTAAATGCCGGGGAACGTGAAGGCCCCGCCGGCACCTCCGACAGAGCCATCTCGGAAAGATGCCTCTGGAAAAAGCGGAAAATGGCTGCCGGACAAGGACTCGAACCTTGAACATTCCCGTCCGCCGCGGCGGATCAGGACGCCCCGCCGATGTGTCAAGCGTCGATACCAGTGTTGCTTCTCAACCAATCTGCCACTTGCTCTACGAACGACCGGGCCCCCGCCAGCGATTCCTCCACTTCGTCCCTCTCGAATTTGGCGGTGTCCCTGTAATCACCTTCCTGTCGGCGCTCGAACAACTGGCGGTAGAACTTGCCTATCTCCACCGGGAGACGGCCGGTCTTTATCCAATGACGCTCGAACAGTGACATCACACCGCTGTGTTTGCTGGAGGACAGGCCTTCGCTGAACAGGATCGCGTTCACTGCGTAGAAGCAGGCGTAGTACATCCGGTTAACGGCCCCGATGAGATAGCCGCCGTCCAGCAGGAGTTGTGCCTCGCGCAACGAATCTCGGGCGCGCTGGACCCGCAGTCTTACATACTCCGCCTCTTCCTGCTTCACAGCGCCACCCCTTCGCGCTCGACATTCCCGTGATATGGGCTCACCGATTCCAACCGGGAATTCCAGTCGTCGCGGGTTAAGACTAGTATGGAGACCACCGCGCCGCGCTCGAGCTCTAGATCGTAGATCGCGGAGCGCATTTCTTCACGCGCTTGTCTGGAGATCGGCGCGTCAAGCAGGATCAGTATATCGTAGTCCGACTCCGGCTCCCGCTCACCACGCGCGGCGCTGCCGTACAGGATCACGGTCGCGTCCGGCACGAAGCGGGTGATCACGCCCTTGAGGTCCCGCAGGAGCTGTTTGTCCGCCGCGCTCAGTATCCTCACTCTGTCCAGCCGTCTCATCCGAAGCCTGCCAAGTGTCTATATATAATATTGGCTGCCGGACAAGGACTCGAACCTTGAACATCGTGCTCCAGAGGCACGCGCTCTACCATTGAGCTATCCGGCAGCGTGAACACTGGAATTATACCAGAAATTCGTCCGAACCGTCAATATGAGTACGGGAGCTCGGAAGTGCGGACTGCCCTCACCCTCTCCCACGCGTGGGAGAGGGGATGTTTTTACCGCCGAAAGAATACTGTCCGGCCTCCTCCCTCAACGTATGCCTCGGCAGTACGGTTCAGGTCTTCATTCAACGGAGCTTCCTCTTCAATTCCTCTTCGCCGCATTCCTCGCACCAATATCCGTCCTTATGGCGCGTGTAACCATCATTCGCAAGGCTGATGACCACTCCGCATTTGGAGCACTTAGTCGGCTCGTATGACGGCGGGTTGGGAAGTTTCTCGAAATTGTACTCGTTTGTGCCATACCAGACATATATCTCGGTCTCGAACGAGTTGCGGCACTTCTTGCAATCCTTCCAGTCTCCCTTATGCCCCTCGTTATAGTGGTATGCGCAAAGCGTGAAGTGACCGTGATTCCGAAAGCAACTGTTTCTGGCATAGGAGAAAATTACGTACTGGTTCTCATCATCGCAAATCCAGTTTCCGCAGCAATCGGTCTTGGTTAGGTTCTTCGTCTTCCCGCAGAGACCGCATCGCGGTTTGTCTTCTTTTGGCCCTGGCTTGTCTTTCGGCATTTAATATCCTTTCTCATCGAGCGACCGTCGGCCAGACGCCCATGAGCTTTGTGTTGAAGTCGGTGGGTCCGTCAGGCTAGCGCTCAGGGGCTGCCGAGTCGGAACAGCAACCGACCGTTTGCCGCGGAGATTCCGAAGACTATTCGCTCCCGCTTTCTTCTTCCCGTTGCCGCCTTGGCGCTGCAGCTCACCAGCCAGTAAGGTCCATCGTGCTTGTTGGCAGCCAGCTCGAATTTGTTGCCCGAGTAACTTAGATCAAAGCTTGGGTGCTTTGCCAGCCAGACGTCGAGTCCATTGCGTCTCGCAATCTTCCATACCTCGGGGCTGTCGATCTTCCAGAGAGCCCGGTTCACTACATCAAGGCAGGTTGCCGGCCTCTTGATGTTCTTCCTAATTCGCACGGGGCTTGCGTAGTGAGCCATGTTTACATCGAAGCCCGCGATGCGCGCGCCATCCCCGGAAACACAACGGAAACCCCAGCGGGATGACCGCCCGTCAAACCGGAGGTCGAAGGGCCGGCCGGTGACGAAGATCAAGCAGGCGTCGTGATCCCATTCATACGCGCGGCGCATAGCAGCCGGGCATGCCTCCAACGCGCTGACGCGCACAGTGGGCCACACCTTCACCGCCTGCGCTCTTTGTGGTACCAAGGAAGCCGCGATCAGAGTGCACATCGACGCGAATGTACAAGATACTCCGGCCTTCATCACGGACGCGTACACCTCCGAAATTGCCTATGCTTCGATGCTCTAGTGCCGAAGCTGATATCCGCTGCTCGATAGGGCCGATTCATGCCTTGCATATTCGTGTTAGACAAAACCTGACGGCTGACCTCTTTCGTGGGGAGATGATTGTCAAGAGAAATGACTTCGAGGCTAGAAGATGTGGGAATCGTACCTGCAAAAATGGCTGACCGACTAGGACTCGAACCTTGAACATTCCCGATGTGTCGGGACGCTCTACCATTGAGCTATCCGGCAGCGGGGACACTGGAATTATACCAGAAATTCGTCCGAACCGTCAAGATGAGTATGGGAGTGTGGGGGGAAGGTTCAATGGCGGATGGCTGACGGCTGATAGCTGACAGCTAACGGCTGTTTTGCATCGCCTTTTCGATCTTCGCCCAGGTGTCGCGGAGGGTGACGGTGCGGTTGAAGACGAGTTCGCCGCGGCGAATCGAGTCGGGATCAACGCAGAAGTACCCCACCCGCTCGAACTGGTAGCGAGTACCCGGCTGGGCGCCGATGACGCTCGGCTCCACGTAGCAGGTGGTTACCGAGAGCGAATTTGGGTTCAAGTTGGAAAACCAGTCCTGGCCTTCTTCAACCTCGTCGGGATCCGGCTTCAGGAAAAGGTGGTCGTAAAGCCGCGCCTCCGCGGGGATTGCCTGCTGCGCCGAAACCCAGTGCAGTGTGGCCTTCACCTTGCGGCCATCGGGCGCATCGCCGCCCCGCGTCGCCGGATCGTAGGTGCAGTGCAACTCCACTATCTCGCCGCTCGCGTCCTTCACTACATCCACGCATTTGATGAAGTAGGCGTAGCGCAGCCGCACCTCCCGGCCGGGGGCCAGGCGGAAGTATTTCGGCGGCGGTTCCTCGCGGAAGTCGTCGCGTTCGATATACAACTCGCGCGCGAACGGCGCCTTGCGCGTCCCGGCGTCGGGATCCTCCGGGTTATTCACGGCGTCCAGCTCTTCCACCTGCTCCTCGGGGTAGTTGAGGAGGACGACCTTCAACGGGTTCATCACCGCCATCACGCGCTGCGAAGTCTTGTTCAGGTCGTCGCGCACGCAGTCCTCAAGTACGGCGACATCAATGGTGCTCTCGACCTTCGCCACCCCGATCTTCCTGCAGAACTCGCGGATAGCTTCGGGGGTGTAGCCGCGACGGCGCAGGCCGGCCAACGTCGGCAATCGCGGATCATCATATCCCTGGACATAGCCGCCGTTGACGAGTTCGATAAACCGGCGCTTGCTCATAACTGTGTAGGTGAGGTTTAGCCGTGCGAACTCGATCTGGCGCGGGTGGTAGATGCCCAATTGATCCAGGAACCAGTCGTACAATGGACGGTGATTCTCGTATTCCAGCGAGCACAGTGAATGTGTGATCCCTTCGATGGAGTCTTCCAGGCCGTGCGCCCAGTCATACATCGGGTAAATGCACCACTTGTCACCCTGGCGGTGATGCTCGACATGCCGAATGCGGTACATCACCGGATCGCGCATGTTCAGGTTGCCCGAAGCCATGTCAATTTTGGCGCGCAGCGTGCGGGACCCGTCCGGGAATTCGCCTGCCCGCATGCGCTGGAACAAATCCAGGTTCTCCTCCACGCTGCGATTGCAGTAGGGACTTTCGACGCCCGGCTCGGTCGGCGTGCCGCGCATCTCGATGACCTCTTCAATCGTCAGGTCGCAGACGTATGCCTTGCCCTTCTTAACGAGGTCTTTGGCCCATGCGTACATCTGGTCGAAATAGTCGGAGGCGAAGAACAGCCGGTCATCCCAATCGGCCCCCAGCCAGCGCACGTCCTCGATAATGGCGTCAACGAATTCCTGCTCTTCCTTGGTAGGATTGGTGTCATCGAACCGCAGGTTGAAGAGGCCGCCGAACTCCCGGGCGATGCCGTAGTCTATCCAGACAGCTTTCGCATGGCCGATGTGCAGGTAGGCGTTAGGCTCGGGTGGAAAGCGCGTATGCACACGGTCGAACTTCCCCTCCCGCAGGTCCTCTTTGACAGCCTCGCGAATGAAGTCCGCCGCGGATTCGGTATGCTCATTCATGTCGGAACGATCTCCCTCTTTCGATGACCAGGTAACCCATTTTGCCACATCACAAAGCACGAGGTCAAGGTTTACGTGCTCGCGCCTTGCAGGAAAAGGCGACTGCATGCCGAAAATTATAGTATAAGACACCGCGTGTCTGATCCTCAGGCCTGCGAGGGCCAAGAAGGAGCCGGACCATGGCGCATTCCAAAGATCGTGGGAAGGACGGAAAAAAGAGGCGCAAGAAGAAAGAGAAGCCGAAGTTCGAAGCCCACAAGGACATCCTGCATCCGAGGATTCACGCAGGCGGCTAACCAGGGCGCTGCCGATTCCTAACATCGAACCCAGGCAACGCCGGCGGCAAGAGCCAAATTCGACTGTCACCTCGGCGAGCGACGTACTCCCAGGGGCATCTCCACACGGCCGGCCTAGCGGCACGGCTCCGAGTCGTTCTCTTCGCCCCGCAGATCAAAGATCAACGTGTTCCTTGGTTGGGCGCGGTATTTGACGATCGCTACGCCTATATCCGGGCAGAACTGCCACCCCTGTTCACTTTTCTCAACATCGGAGGTTTGCTCGATTCTCACACGGTTTGCCGTCACCGAAACCGGGCTGCGGATGCCGGACAGAATTGCATACACCGATGCGCCCGGTGTGCCTGGTGCGATTGCTCTAAGCACGCCATCCCGGTATTCGAGCTTTGCCCCCTGAGCCGGGAGTGTCAGCGCTATCCTCGTTCCATCGCCGCTCGTAAGAGTGTACGTCGAGGGAAAGGCATCTATCCCAGCCACCCGGAGAGCGAGCCTTGACACCTGCCGCGGATTCAGGTCCCAGTGATACTCCTCCTTGCCCTTGACCGGGCTGTAAGCATCGGGGTACATGCCGGTGTTGCTTGGATACTCCTTCGTGATGTATTCCTGCTGTTGGACGCCGCAGTTCAGTATTCCCCTCGCGATTTTCATCCATGGCAGGGTCTTGTCGAAATCCGACAGCCTGGCAATCGAATATGCATAGTCAAGGCCGCACCACTGAACGCATACTCCGAACCAAGGCTGGATATCGAACCAGGTTACGCCGAACACCGGTATCGTGCCGTAGCGCATGATCGGCCGATCCTGGGCGTTCCAAAGATATACGAACGGCAGCCCTGACTTTGCCCAGTAGACCGCCTTGTCCAGATACTTTTTGTCGTTAGTGAGCTGGTATCCGAATAGATAAGCCTGAACCAGCATAGAAGATGCCAGGATGTCCGGGACGTGAAGCTGGAGTTCCCAGGTCTGAGCGCCCTCGGGACGCGGCTGCGTGTCCAGGTAGCCAAGCGCCTTCAGACCGGCCTCCCGCGCTTTCGGGTCTCCGGTCACAAGGGCGTATTGCAGAATCGGAACGGCATTCTTAGCAGACCAGCCGGACGATGAATCTCCGGGCTTGCCCAGTTTCTCGCGCCCTTTGTCGGGTGTGTATGGCCAAGCGCCATCTTCCCTCTGGCTTGCGATGAGCTTGTCTGCAAAATCGGAGAAGCGCCTGAGCGCACGTTCCACCCCACCTGCAAGCAGGGCAATGTCGAAACCAAGATCGTCCCCCATCCTCTCAACCGCCGATTCGACCACCTCTGCAAGCTCGCGGCGTTTTTCGTTATCGCGCAGGCTATTCGCCCTATGCCAGAGATAGGTGGCGATCACAGAGTCGAAGTACACCGGCCCTGTACTCGTATGCTTCCAGGCCTTGGCGTCGTTGTCCCATGTCGGGCCGAGATAAGCGCTGTCGCAGAGGTTCATAATTCCACCAAGACTCCTGCGCAGCTTCGGCGGCTCAGGCAGGCCGTGCCGTGCCACCCAGTCGTCAACCGCATCCAGGACGCTCGTGCTATCCGGCCTGGCGAGGATGTCCGCCTCCAGGCGAATTGTTCCGCCCGCTGCAAGAGTGTAGGGCTTCGAGGCGATTTCCTCGTTCTCGGGAGTCCAATCCGGGACCGAAGGTGCGAACAGCCCCATTTTATGGTTGTCCTGCGCGTCAAGGAAGTTCGGCGAGGCGAATACGGCAGCCGGCCTGTCCGCGTGTCCATCCCATTTCTGCAGAGGATTCCATTCGAGCGCGACCAATGCGTCCTTGCTGCTAACCGCCATCAGGGGGATGGTTATCTTATCGGGATGTGGAACCGCGCGCAGATTGTAAGGCGGGCTTGCGTTCTCGGTTCCCGATGAAGCCTCGCTGAGGAGCCATTCCAGGCCGGGGAAAAGCGCCTCATCCTTATCTCCTCCGAACCCCCTGTCTCCGGCATACACCATCGGCCCAGAGAAGTGGAGGAGTTGCACTGACTTGTCCGAGGTCATGCGGTGCAATGCCCTGACCCCTGGCTCGGATGCGCTCAGTTCGAAAGTCCATTCGAAACTACACCGCGATGAGCCGATCCGTCTGGTTGCTGAGAAAGAGACCAGAGGCGGCTGATTCGGTTTATCCACGATCCTCAAACTTCGCGGATAAAGTTGGTACGTCAGCGGCTGCGAGCCCCTTTTGTCGGCGATCACGACCTTCCCAAGCGGCCCACTGGAAGCAACGGTCTGCCACTTATCGCCCTTTGGCACGCTCATCAGCCACCCCGTGTATCCCGATTTGCCTTTTACAAACGTCATTCGCAGCTTAGAGCTTTGCAAGACCACCGCGCCATCCGGCAATCGTCTGCATTCGGGCCTTTCGACTTTTAATGGCAAGGAAGCCGGCGAATCCGAGAGCGCTCCCCACCAGCTCGCAGATCGTTTACCAATACCTACACCGGAGACCGCCACAGAGGCGGCCAGTCCGCCAGCGTGCATCTTGATGCCAGACCAGGTGACAGTCTTCTCCTCGCCGGGGAGTATGGCCACCAGCTTCTGCGCAGGCAATATCTTGGCAGGTTTGGGACTGGAGATGCCGGCCCCAGGGTTGCGGATTTGGCCCACGGACAGCCGTGCTTTCGCGCCCGCGGCGGCGTCGAGGAATCCTTTCCCGACATTCTTCACTACGCAGCGGAACTCCACGGGTTCGCCATCGAACAGCAGCGCCTTTGACGGGCCGAAGCTGGCTATTTCGAGCGCGGGATCGAATGCATAGACCGCCAGGTCGCTCACCTTTTTATCCGCGCCGACAATGCGAACCGCGGTTGCACGCAGGCTTGTGAAGTCGAAACTGGCCACCGACGGCCAATCGCGCGTCAGCGTCACCGATTGGCCGTCGCCGAGCTTCTTGCCGGCGGAGTCCATAGGGACAATCTGAATGGAGGTATCGCTGGTCGCCCTTGCAGTGATTAGTCCTACCGGCGTCGGGGCGCGGTGCCTGTGCTGCAGGACATTTCTTGAAAGCTTTAGGATAAGCGGCTCGCCCCAGAGCGCCCAGTCGTAGTGGTTATTCTCATTGGGATCAACCGCAAGTGCGATCTCGACCTGTTTGCCCGCTTTGGAGGTCAGGTCCGCCGCGCCGTCCAGCCATTTCTTCTCTCTCAAATCCAGCCTGAAGCGCTCCTGCCGATCCACACGCAGCACGAATGTGACGCCATCGAACGGATACTCCGGATCGTCAACTTTCAGCCCGTCAACCAGCCCCATGCTGAATACAAGAACCAGACGTCCGTCTTTCTCAACCGCCGGAAGGGTGAGCTTGTAAGTCGCAGCCGTTTCGTCGCAGCTCGAGGGAGGCAGAAAGATACTGCGCCTCGATATCCCTCCGCAGACATGTGTGGTCGCGTCGGGATTGATCGCGTTCGTAACCTTGGCGTCGGCGTAGCGATCAACGAAGTCATATGCCGTGCTGATGCCGGCACACGACTGCTCCGACAAGCCGACTGTGGCCGTAAGGAGCGTGAGAAGACACATGTAAAACCTCTGCAATACTTTGCCTCCCTGTTTAGGATGGATAACCGGGGTGTGACATTATAAGAGCGCCGGCTCCATACGGGGCCGGCGCTCTTCGCGCGAGCGATTCGCTAGACGTTTACGAGCTTTCCGGCAAAATATGCGTCGTAAGCGCCCAGGTCGAGCAGCCCGTGGCCGCTGTGGTTGAACAGAATCACACGCTCCTTGCCTTCCGCCTTGGCCTTGAGAGCTTCGTCCATGGCCGCCTTGATCGCATGGGCGGTTTCCGGCGCCGAGATGATCCCTTCGGCGCGTGCGAAGCTGACGCTGGCGTCGAAGACCTCCAACTGCGGGTACGCCCTCGGCTCCATGTATCCTTTCTGCACCAGCAGGCTGACCAATGGGGCCATGCCGTGATAGCGAAGGCCGCCCGCATGAATCGGCGCGGGAATGAAGGCGTGGCCCAGCGTATACATCTTCAGCAGGGGCGTCATCTCGGCGGTGTCGCCGAAGTCGTATTCATACTTGCCCTTTGTGATCGTCGGGCAGGCCGTCGGCTCGACGCAGACAAATCGAACATCTTTCCCAGCGAGCCTGTCAGCTATGAAGGGGAATGCCAGGCCTGCATAGTTACTTCCGCCGCCCACGCAGCCGATTACCACGTCCGGGTAACATCCCGCCATTTCCATCTGCTTCTTGGCTTCCTGGCCGACTATCGTCTGGTGGAGCAGGACATGATTCAGCACGCTTCCCAAGGAGTATTTCACCTCAGGGCTTGAAACCGCATCCTCCAAGGCTTCGCTGATAGCAATGCCCAGGCTTCCGGGGCAATCCGGATCCTGTGCGAGGATTTTGCGCCCGAAGGCTGTTTGCTCGCTCGGGCTCGGATAGATCGTCGAGCCATACAACTGCATCATGGACTTGCGATACGGCTTCTGTTGGTAGCTGACCTTCACCATATATACGGTACATTCCAGCCCGAAGAGGCAGCACGCCATGGAAAGAGCGCTGCCCCACTGACCGGCGCCGGTTTCCGTGGCAAGGCGCTTGACGCCCTCTTTCTTGTTGTAGTAGGCCTGCGCGACCGCCGTGTTCGGCTTGTGGCTGCCTACAGGGCTGACCCCTTCCCATTTGTAGAAAATCTTGGCGGGAGTTCCGAGCGCTTTCTCCCACCGGGTAGCCCTGTAGAGCGGCGTCGGCCTCCAGACACTCAGGACATCCAGCACCTCTTCCGGGATGGGAATCCAGCGATCAGTGGCGACCTCCTGCAGGATGAGCGCCATCGGGAAGATCGGTGCGAGATCGTCCGGGCCGGCAGGCTGCTTGGTGCCTGGATGCAGCGGCGGCGGAGGCGGCTCGTCTAGGTCCGCCACGATGTTGTACCAGCTCCTTGGCAGGTCCTTCGGACTGAGCAAAAACTGGCGTTCGTCCATATGTCACCCTCCTTCAAAAAAATTCTTTGTGCCTATGCTCGGAGTTCAATGGAGCAGAGAAATATTCTCCCTAGCATATCCGGTGGTAAGATTAACCTGAACAATGCTATACCAGTTTCCTGGATAAGTCAACATCTTATCCCAGGGCAGGGCAGGGCGCACGCAATTGACAGTGCGCCGTAACTCTTCTATAATTGACCATCGAATCCTTCGAGCTGAGGGTTTTCGGGGAGTTTCAACGCCTGAATGGAGAGAACACACCAAGACATCGAACCGGGAAAGGCAGAGGTCTCTGCCGAGCCGATCTTGACCTGGAAGGTGCACATCCTGCGAGAAAGTCCAGGGAAGCTGCTCCTGATCGGGCCTGTCGTTCTCGGAAGCTTGCTTGTCTCCTACACCATCTTCCAGAGCCTCCTGTTCGTGGCGGTTGCCGCTTCTCTGCTCGTGTCCGCGCTTGCCGAGTCCCTCTTCCCCATCAGGTTTGAAATCAGCGAGCGCGGCGCATCCTCTCGCACCCCACTGGGCCGGACTTACATCGAATGGGATAGGGTAAAGAGGTACTACCTGGACGACCGCGGCATCAAGCTCAGTCCACTCGATAGGCCGGGACGTCTGGAGGCATACCGCGGCGTCTACCTCAGGTTCGGGAGGAACCGGGACGAGGTAATCGAGGCGGTAAGGAGGATGCGCGATGCCAGAAGCGCGAATCGGTGAAGATCTCAGCCTCGAAGAACGCGACAAACTGATAGACGAATTGGCCCGAAAGATAGTAAACAGACGTCTCGAGACACCGGCGATCCTCTTCCTTGAGATGCACAAGCCGCTGGCGTTTCTGGCCAGTCAATCCATGCTGGTTGCCAGCCCGCTTCTAGTTCCGATCTTTGGCCGCGAGGGTGTGGAGAGGTACTCGCAACTTCTCAGCGCTCCGGAGAACGTCGAACTCCTGATCCGGCGGATCGAGGAGCTGGCCGATGAGCGGGATGCGCGCAAGCGGGCGGAAGGCGGAGAAGGTAAATCCCATGATCCATGCTAACTGGACGGTTACAATCCTGGAGGCTGTGCTGGTCTTCCTGATACTCTACAAAATATTCTCCGCGCGGCGTGGAAAAGAGCTCTACATAAGGAAGATTCCGGGCCTCAACGCAATTGATGAAGCGGTCGGACGCGCCACCGAAATGGGCCGGCCTATGCTCTTCTCGCCTGGACTCAGCGGGTTGGGCCTCCCGACTCTCCAGGCTCTTGCGATACTGAAACACATAACCAGCGCTGCCGCCAAGTACCGCACGCGCATCATTGTGCCTACCGCCGACTCGGTAGTGTACACAATCGCGGAGGAGATCAGCAAGGACGCCTACAGCGCACAAGGCGTGCCGGAACACTTCAACCCTGAGGACGTCAGGTTTCTCTCCGACGACCAGTTCGCCTACGCATCGGGGGTGGTCGGCATCCTGAACCGCGAGAATGTAGCTTCGAACTTTATGTTCGGCAACTTCTTCGCGGAATCGCTGATTCTGGCTGAAACGGGCCATCAGGTAGGAGCGATTCAAGTAGCGGGCACGCCGCAGATAACCCAAATTCCCTTTTTCATAACGGCCGCGGATTATACGATCATCGGCGACGAATTCTACGCCGCCAGCGCATACCTGTCGCGCGAGCCTACGCTTCTCGGCAGCCTGGTTGGGCAGGACTATGCGAAGGCGGCGCTCATACTCATCATGGCCGCGGGAATCGTAACCGCTACTCTGCTCGCGATACATCCTGCTTGGGCGGCCTGGCTCGACTGGCTGAAATGGCTCAAACCTTGACAGCGGAGGCCGCAGACGGCGTTTCCGTCTACGGTCCCTGGTCTACTGTCTATGGTCTTTTTAGGACACTTTCGGAGGGTTAGTTGTTTACTGGTTGGCTGATAAAACCGGGGGCGCCGCAATGGCTATGGGCGCTCGGAGTCCTGGGCGATTTTCTCATCTTCGGGAGCGCGCTCTTCCTGCTGCTTCAGCTAGTCCCGGTCCGGTACAGGAAAGCCCTCGTAGTTATCATTACATTCCTCGCGGGGCTGATCTACTCGGTCGAGTTCTTCGTGCCCGCGGATCCGAAAACCGGCAAGAACTTCCTGACCGGCCTCATCGAGCAGGTAGCCGATGCTACAAATGTGGTTTACGCGTTTGCTCTCGGATTAGGTATCTACAGCCTGTTTAGGTTCCACGGCAGAAACCTCGCGAGGAAGCGTTCCGGGTGGCATAACAGCTCGGCTTTCTTCATAGCCTTCTTCGCAATGATGCTCGCCGGCTTCTGGCACGATCTGAGGCCGTCCGCCATGAGCAGAAATACGTACAATATGCTCTTTGACGGCATTGTGGCGGCGCTGGGAGCGACCATGTTCTCCATCGTCGGATTCTTCATTGTCTCCGCGGCCTATAGAGCATTTCGCATCCGGTCAGCCGAAGCGACTTTGATGCTGACCGCCGCTTTTATAGTTATGCTCGGCCAGGTTCCGATTGGCGCGTACATCACGAGCAGCCTCCCTACAGCCGGCCTGGGAAGCCTTTTCAAGCTTGAGAACGTGAGCTACTGGATATTGAACGAGCCGAACATGGCGGCGTGGCGTGCGATTGCATTCGGCATAGAAGTCGGCGCTCTGGCGATGGCTCTTCGTACCTGGTTGAGCCTCGAGCGCGGCAGCTTCTTCGAGAGAGAGTTATAGGAGGCACAGCCCAAATCAGGGTGGTACATTATGAGTGTATTTGAGAAACTCCAGCATATAGACAGACGAGTAACGTATCTGCTGCTGGTCGCGGTCATTGCCGCGCCGCTTATCTGGAGGCTGAGGCTGCCGATCGTGGTCAGCCCGGCAGTCCGCGGCGCCTACGATGCAGTTGAGAGCATACCGGACGATAAGATTGCGGTCATATCCATCTTCTGGGCTTCCGGCACGATAGCCGAGAACCAGCCGCAGACCGAGGCGCTGGTCCGGCACATGTTCCTGCGGGACAAGAAGTTTGCAATACTCGCATTCGACCCGCAGGGAAACAAGTTCTCGTACGATTCGGCGGCTCGCATTAGCAAGGAAATGGGGAAAGAGTACGGGAAGGACTGGGTGCACTGGGGGTACAGGCCGTCTGCCAATTTCGTTCCGCTGCTGCAAGCCCTGCCTCACGATGTGCAGGGCGCCATAGGCAAGGACTACCGCGGAACACCAGTAGCAGAAATTCCGATGATGCAGGGGATCGAGAAGATTGACGACATCGGCCTGATCGCGGAAGTCACACCATCGCAGACGCTGGAGGTCTGGATAGCATTTATATACGGTCCCTACCGAACGCCCTTAATCTATGCTCCGACAGCCGTGATGGCGCCGGAGGGCTTCAACCCACTGGATGCGGGACAGATCGAGGGCATGCTGATAGGCTTGAAGGGCGCGGCCGAGTACGAGCATCTGCTTAACCGCCAGGACTTTGCTACCAGGGCGGCAGGGGCGCTGTCCACATCGCACATACTCATTATCGCGCTGATAGTAGCCGGGAACATCGGATACATCAGCTCCCGCCGACGCAGGCTGCAATCGTAAATAGCATGGTGAATGAATTGTTTAGCTGGCTTTCGAATAGTCACATAACAGGCACGATCGGCATCTGGCTGGCCGCGTTCGGCACGCTGGCGATCTACTCCATACTCTACAAGGAGAACCCGGTGTATCGCCTGGCCGAGCACATCTTCATCGGAGCCGCAGCCGGCTACGGCGTTTACATGACATGGGCGCAGATTCTGAAGCCCCTCTGGTGGGACAAGATCACCGGCGGCCAGTGGTACTGGGTGCTCGCGCTGGTAACGGGAAGCATGTTCTATTTCATCTACAGCCAGAGGTATATGTGGATCAGCCGCATCATATTCGGAGCTTTGCTTGGCCTCGTCTCCGGGTCCGCCTTCAAGGGATTCGCGGGCATCAACATAGATCGCATCTATGCCTCGTTTAAGCCGGTATACGGGCCGGGGATGGGCCTCGGCGACATCCTGAACAACGCGATATTCATTGTAGTCCTGCTGACCGTGATGGCCTACTTCTTCTTCTCCTTCGAGCACAGGAGCGCCGCCAGGCGCATGCCGTCAAGCATCGGGCGCTGGGTTCTGATGTTCGCATTCGGGGCTATATTCGGCTCGACGGTGATGGCCCGCATGTCGCTCCTGATCGGCCGGATTTACTTCCTCCTCCACGATTGGTTCCACATAGCGAGCTAGGGCAAGCGCACTATTCCCACACTAGGAATTCCACACCAGCGCTTTCCAGGAATCACATGCGTTTCCCAATTCCCCAACCTACCGATATCTCCCCATGTGCCAGAAGATACAGACCCGCGGAAGTTTGGCATCCGGCGGGTGGATGGTACACTATTGATGAGACGACCCGAGGAGATGGTTGGAGTAGCTCCCGAAGGAGGATATGCAGCATGGCTACGCAGTGCATACCACAAGACCAGTGGATTGATTTCCTGGCCGCGTTCAGCGCGCACAATCAGACGCGCAACGTGATATTAGACATGGAGACGGCCGAGCTGGGCGCCCAGAGGCTGGTAGACCGGAAGCCGCTGCTGGGCGTTGAGCCGGATCTCAAGGATGAGCACGAACCGACGATCACTGTGATAGCAGGCGATCCCGAAGGCGGTAAGCCGGCCGCCCTGACGCACCAGGTGATGAACCCTCAAGCCATCTGGGTCAAGGAGGACGACGCCGGGCGCGCGGAAGCGCTCGACATCGAGATGGAGGATGGCCGCACTATCATCCAATTCGTGTAGCCAGGTCGGACTTGGAGACAGTTAGATGTCGGAAGACCGTTTGAGAAGAGATTACGATAACGTCGAGAACCTGAGCGACCTTATCGAGGCAAGGGAGGAGCGGGACTCCGCCTTCGCCGACGACGTTGACGCTGCGGAGGACATTGACGACGCTAAGCTTCCACGCGATGCGGTTGACGAACTGACCCGGCCGCATCCGCGCGGTCGGTCGGAGGAAGACGGCTGCCTGGGCATCAACGTGGATCTAATGAGTACGCCGGACGAAAAGGATGTCGAGTTCGACTGGCAGGACTCGGCTGAGGAGATGCTTCCGACGGATCCGGAGTCGAGTGAAGGCATGGGCGCGGATGAGGCAATAGAATCGCTCGCGCACGTCGCTCCTACGGAGCTTCTTGGGCCTGTGCCGTCGGTGGAAGTAAGCCCGGAAATGGACACAGCCGCCACGGAAGCCGAAAAAGAGGAGTATGAGATAGATGGCGGGGAGGACGCGAAGCCTCCACCGGGTCCGGTCCCGATGGACAGCGCGATGGATACCGATTCAGACGAGTTCGACTTCACCATCGAGGACAAGTTCGAAGACCAGGTAGACCGCGAGACCGCTCTGTACGAGTTCGAACAGATGCGGGAGACCCCGAAGAAGGGGAAGGTGAAGGGTAGGCGGAAATGTCCTCGCTCGCGGCCCTTCTGAAATCGGCGACCGCTCTGTTTATCGTAACGGATCCGCTCGGCCTCGTGCCGATCTTCATGGCTCTGACGCAGGGCGCAACTCCGAATGAACGCCGCGCCATATTCTCCAGGGCCACGTTCGCCGGATTCCTGCTGCTTCTCCTCTTCGCCTTCGCCGGCACCGGGATTCTAAGTTTATTCGACATAACCCCAAGCGACTTCAAGATCGCGGGCGGAATACTCCTCCTGGTTATCGCTCTCCGGATCGTGAGCGAGGCTCATTACGGCGAGCCGGGCGGTGGACGCGCGGGTGTAGTGCCTCTTGCAGTTCCACTCCTCGTCGGCCCGGGAGCCATTACGACAACCATCGTCCTCCTGCGCACCTACAAGCTGCCGGTCACCCTCGGCGCTGTGGTTATAACTTTCGCTCTTTCCTTTTTAATATTCAGGTACGCCAATGTCCTTTATAAGTACCTCGGCAGGACGGGTTCGGACATCATCGCCAGGATAATGGGCATGCTGCTTGCCGCGATCGCTATCAAGTTCATCCGCCAGGGCGTACAAGAGGTATTCCACCTGTGAGCGACCCCCGGATCAGCGCTAAGAACCCGATGTCCCCTCGGCGCTCGTGGTTTACATGGTTTGGTTAGCGGGTAATGGTTTCGCGGCCAGCGGGCGCAGCGCCCCCGCGAAAGGGAGTTTGCAAGTATGCCCGCGAGCCGACCACGCCAACGAGCGCAGAGGTGAGCACTTCGGATGCGTCGAATCGGGATCATCGCCTCGGACATAGAAAGGGATTGGGCCAGCAAGGAGCTGTTAAAGGCGGCGGATAAGCTTGCCGCAGGCATCCCCGTTGACCCGATGTCGTTCGAGATTCGCGTGGACGGGACATCATCCATCCACGTCCAGGGCCAGCCGGCGGACTTCTTCGACGCGTTCATTGTTCGAGGCTTCAACAGGAAGGGCGAGATAGACTATCAGTACGAAGTGTTCCAGCTCCTCGACAGGCAGGGCTGGATGGTTGTCAATCGCCCGGATGCCCTCTCTCTGGCGGAGAGCAAAGCCCAGACCACCTTCTACCTTCAAAGGGCGGGGCTGCCCGTTCCTCGCACGCTGGTGACCCAAAGCCTGGACGAAGCCGCCGCCGCCGTCCGCGAGTACGGCACGGCGGTCGTCAAGCCGCTGTACGGTTCGCACGGCATAGGCATCGAGAAGCTGGAGCCCGAAGCCTGCGACGAGCTGCTTCCCGCCTTTCTGGACAAGTACGGCGCTATTTACATCCAGGAGTTTATTCCAAATGAAGGTCGAGATATACGAGCTTTCGTCGTAGGTGACGAAATACCGGCGGCGATGTACCGGATCGCCCGCGAAGGCCAATGGAAGACGAACGTTTCTCAGGGAAGCCACTGCAAGGCGTGCGAGCTGTCACCACGGCTTCGCGAGATCTGCCTGGAAGCAGCCGGGATAATCGGCCTGGACTACACCGGCGTGGACGTGATAGAGGGTCCGTCCGGGCCGATGATACTCGAAGTGAACGGCGCACCTTCGTGGTACGGCCTGATCGAGGCCACCGGCCGGAACGTGGCGATAGACATAGTGAATCATGTCCTGCAGATGCTCGATAGAGGACGATCCGCGCGTCAACCACCGGCATCTCAACCTCCCTGCTCAACCCCCGAGCCGGTTTTAGGCGGACACCAGGGGTAACTTCGTGCTTGCGTAGATGTTTGGCACGATTAGCAATTGGTTATAACTCGTGTGAGTGGGTGAACCGATATGACGGAGGAAGGCAAGGGCGAGATGACAGTTAGTGAAGCCGGAAGGAGAGGCGGCGAGAAGACCGCCAAAACGCACGGCCATAAATTCTACGAGGAAATCGGCGCAAAGGGCGGGGAGCTTGGCGGATCCATAGGCGGGCGAGCTACGAGAGAAAGATACGGCCATGAATTCTACGAGGAGATAGGCCACAAGGGCGGCCAGAGGGTTAAGAAGCTTATAGAAGAGGGCAAGAGGACGAGGGAGTAGACCCGCTCCAGCATGATACAGGGTTGCCTGGAGAGCATCCGGGCACTGCCGTAAGGTAATAACTTCTGTGGCCCGACCGAAGGTCGGCGCCGCACCTGGTAGGAGGTGAGACGAATGGCCAAGGAGAAAAAGGGCGCGATGACCGTAAGCGAGGCTGGCAGAAAGGGTGGCGAAACCACCAGCAGCAGGTACGGCCACGGGTTTTATGAGGAAATAGGCCACAAGGGCGGCCAGAAGGTTAAGAAGCTTATAGAAGAGGGCAAGAAGGCCGCCGGGTGATAATGGACTTGCCTCATATCATCAGCCGTATACGGCGAGAGGGCTGGCGGGAGAGCCTCCCGCCAGCACGGCTGGAAGTTGCCCGTAGTGCTAGGAGGTGAGCTGTATGCAGCAAGGTAAAGGCGGCATGACCGTAAGCGAGGCCGGAAGGCGAGGCGGTAGGCGTACCGCTGAAACACATGGCCATGAATTCTACGAAAAAATCGGCAAGAAGGGCGGCCAGACTACCAGTGGCAAGTACGGAACGCCGTTTTACGAAGAAATAGGCCATAAAGGCGGCCAGAGGGTCAAAGAGTTGATCGAAGAGGGCAAGAAGGCTGTAGGTTCTTAGCCGTAAGCCCGCGCCATCCCTGGTGTTTCCAGGTAGCTGAAGTACGTTTGGTTAGGCATTCCGTCTGGCCGGACGCGCAAGGTGGAGGTGAGCCAGTTGCCGGACCAAGGCAAGGGCAAGATTACGGTTAGCGAGGCTGGAAGGCGAGGCGGCGAGAAGACCGCCAAAACACACAGCCATGAATTCTACGAGAGTATCGGCAAGAGGGGCGGCCAGAAGGGCGGAGAAACTACCGCCAGGCGATACGGCCACAAGTTTTATGAGGAAATAGGCCATAAAGGCGGCCAGAAGGTTAAGAAGCTTATAGAAAAGGGAAAGAAAGCTGTCGGAGCGGCCGGTTAGGGCGATAGAAAGCAGGCAATGTACCGGCCCTCGGGAACAAACATACCAGCGGAGCGGATTACAACTCCTTTGGATAAAAACCGTTGTCCCAAGTGGTGGCAATTCTGCCAAGCTACAGCGAACGAAAATGAAAGGAGGTGCGTTGAATGGCTGCTGAGAAGAAAGGTTCTATGACTGTGAGCGAGGCCGGGAAGCGAGGTGGCGAGACCACCAGCAGTAGATACGGCCATGGGTTCTACGAGAGTATCGGCAAGAAGGGCGGCAAGACCACCAGCGAGCGCTATGGGTCCCCCTTCTATGAAGAGATCGGCGCGAAGGGCGGCCAGACCACCAGCAAGAAGTATGGTCACGGGTTCTACGAGGAGATAGGCCACAAGGGCGGCCAGAAGGTCAAGGAACTCATCGAGCGAGGCAAAGCCAGCGCCGGCTAGGACAATGAGCTCGGAGATACACGGCATCCCTCCGCTGCGGTGGCGGATCGGGATGCCATTTATTCTTTTGTATGGACAGCGGGAATGTCCCTACCGCGCCGGTTTTACAGGCTGGGCTTCAACCGGAGAAAGCTTTTTGACCATGCGAATGCGGGAGCCTCTCGGCGTGTGGCATACCCTGACCTTGTCCATGAGGTGATAAATCAACCTCAGGCCTCGGCCGCGCTCTTCCAGCATCTCCCACTGAGTTTCGGCCTCAGGCATGTCGAAGCCCAGCCCCTCGTCTCGAACATCTATCGTGAGCCTGTCGTCCGCAACCCTACACACCACCGCCACAGCATTCTTCCGCTGTTCAGGACTGCCGTGTTCCACTGCATTAGTCAGGGCTTCAGCAACCGATATCTCGATGTCCTCCGCGATGTCTTCTGAAAACCCGAGACTGTTTGCAAGCGACCGAATTGCCCGCCGGACGGTGGCTACGTACTTTGGATCGCTCGGTATCCGAAATCGGATTGTCTCGCCCCGCAGCTCGGCTGCCATCCTGGGCTCACCCCTTGTGGCTCTCGACTACCAAGTCCACCCATTCTCCTTTTACCCAAGCCAGCTAGACTCAAAACCTTGCCGAATAGACTCAACCGATGGCAACCCTACGCCTCGCTCTATCCCTGGTTCGCTGAATTTGCTCGTCAGTAAGCGCCTTCTCAAAGCTGCGGAAACCGGCCAGCCGGAAGCCATGTTTTGCAGCAAGCGCCGAAATCTCCTCGACCTGCTCCACGCTGACTTCCTTGCCGAGCGTGAAACCCTCGTAGCGACCTTCGAGAGCCAGCAGCATCGTTTCCGACATGCACGCATACGCTGTTTTCGGTGGAAAGCCAAAGTTGAAATTGAACTCGACGTCACCGGGAACCGCCACGACTCCGCCCTCGATTACCAGTACGTCATCGCGTTCCTTTGCAACCTGCACCGAGACATCCCTGGGGCGGGCGATATCGCACACGACGGCGCCCGACTTTATATCCGCAGGTTGTATTATCGCACTGACGGCGCTGGTAGACGAGACAACGATGTCCGCGTCGCCGATCCCGGTGCGGACATCAGTGTGGACTTTCACAGTAGTCCCGGATTCAGCAGCTACTTCGGCGGCAACTTGATTCAGTCGCTCGAGTTCCAAATCAACTAAATTGATCTCAGGGACCTGCCGCGCCAGGATTCCAGCACATGTACGGCCGATCGAGCCTGCCGCGCCTACGACTGCCGCCCTCGCCTGAGACGGATCAATGTCCATCATCGCCGCTGCCTTCAAAGCCCCTTCGATCCCTGTAGCGATCGTGTAGCTGTTTCCAGTGGTGACAGCTATATCCACGTTTTTTGCGATTGTGATTCCTCCATCGCCTACCACAGAGGTAAAAGCTCCCAGCCCAACGATGCCTGCTCCGAGTTCCTGGGCCATGCGGGCGGCCTTTACGATCCTCTCAAGCACGAAGTCCACAGGGAGCGTCATCATTTGGCGAGCGGTGAGCAGGCAACCGATGAACCAACCCTCGGCCTCCGCGCCGGTGAGCGATTTGACCCCCGTTATGTGCGAGACCATCATCGGCGCTTTGAACTTCAGCCCCCACTCGACGACGCTCTCCGGCAGGTACCTCACGAACGGATACTTCCGAGCTACGTCCGGCCTCGCTTCCAAAGGGTGAATTATGAAGGCAAACTTCTCCACTTAGTGCTCCTTGCATTTACAAGACAGTAGACCGTAGACTCAGGGGAGGTGATTAGGCCACCGTCTACCGGCTATCCCGCAAAGCGTCCTCCATCTCGGCAAGGGAGGTCGCGTGGGCGGCCAGCCTCCGCAGGGAGGTAACGCCCGGCATTCCCTTAAAATACCAGGCTATCTGCCCACGCATTTCCCTTACGGCGCGCTCCTCTCCAAGCAACTCCACCATTAGCCGTAAGTGCTCCCGGGCTGTCTCGATTCTTTCGGCGTAAGTCGGCTCCGGGAGCAGCTCTCCAGTTCCCAGGAAGTGGGCTGTCCGCCGGAAGATCCATGGATTGCCGAGCGCGCCTCTGCCGATCATGACCGCATCGCAGCCGGTTTCGTCAAACATCCGCCGTGCATCCGCCGGCGATCTCACATCGCCGTTTCCGATCACCGGAATGCTGACCGCGCGCTTTGTTTCCGCGATGACGCTCCAATCCGCATCCCCGGAATACCCCTGAGCCACCGTTCGACCGTGTATGCAGACGGCGGATACGCCGACGCCTTCCGCAATTCCGGCAACCTCCACGGCGGTCACGGTGCGCTCGTCGGGCCCCTTGCGGGTCTTAATCGTGACCGGAATGCTTACGGCTCGAACGACGGCTGCCATAACCCTGCGCGCCGTTTCCAGATCCTCTATCAAACCGGCGCCCGCCCCTGTCTTCCTCACCTTGGGGACGGGGCATCCGATGTTTATGTCTACTATGTCCGCGCCCGCTGCCTCAACCAGTCCAGCCGCAGCAGCCATCACATGCGCATCCGCCCCGAATATCTGCACGGCGACCGGTCGTTCCTCGGCAGTCCAGTCGAACATGTTCAGCGTCCCGGGGTTCCGGTAGTGGATACCATAGCTGCTTATCATGTCCGTCCACACCAGCCCGGCGCCGAACCGTTTGCATATCAGCCGGAAGGCATGATTTGTCACACCGGCCATCGGAGCAAGAACGACCGGGGGCTGAACCTCGATGTTCCCTATGCGCATCGTCCAGTCCGTAGATCCCGGACCGCAGACTTATGAGGATCTACCGCCTGCGGCTCGGGGTTTGCCGCCTCTCCCACATGAGCCTGAGCCCCTCAAGAGTTAGAAGGGGATTGACGACCTGGATCGTCCGGCTCTCGGCGGCGATCAGCTCCGCCAGTCCACCGGTTGCGATAACCCTGGCCTCTTTACCCATCTCTTCTCGGAATCTGGACACGATTTCGTCAACCTGGCCGGCGAAGCCGAATACAATCCCCGCCTGCATGCTGGTTTCGGTCGTCGTACCGATCAGCGAGGGTGGCCGAACCAGGTCAATCCTCGGCAACCTGGCGGCGGCGCGGAAGAGAGCCTCCATCGAAGTCACAATGCCGGGGGCGATCGCCCCGCCGAGGTACTCGCCAGTCGCCGAGACGGCATCGAACGTCGTGGCCGTACCGAAATCAACAATTACCGCCGGGCCGCCGTATAATGCGAACGCCGCAATAGCGTTGACGATCCGGTCTGCGCCCACATCAGACTTGGGTTCGTAGCGGATTGCGATTCCAGTCTCCTTTTCAGGATCAACAATGTATGGGTCAATGCGGAAAAACTTTCGGCAGGTCTCCAGCAGAGCAGACATGGTAGGGGGAACGACGTTCGAGATGGCGATACCCGTGATGTCCCCAAAACCCAGGCCGGCGTAGGCAAACAGATCGCGGAGAAGCATGCCGTACTCATCGGCTGTGCGCCCTAGCTGGGTTCGGATGCGCCAATCCGCCACGAGAACAGCGTCCCTATAGACACCCAAAGCGATATTCGTATTCCCTACGTCAATTGCAAGAAGCATGAGGTCTCAGCCTTACTCTCGTTGTGCTCTTGATCCCTAGCCAGCAGCCCAATGGTAGCATAGTAGCAGCGAGTGAGTCAATCGAGTCGAGGGGTATAGAGGCCGCAAACCTATTACATAAACAGATGAGGGCCGTCCCTAGGGGCGGCCCTCATCACACCTATCGCAGTTGTACAGGAGATCAGTCTGCCTTTGCCAGGAACGTCTGGGTCACATAGAGCTCCCCTTTTGGATTGACACATGCTCCCACGCCAATGCGCTGATACCTGCTTTCGAGTATATTTGCCCGATGGCCCTCGCTGTTCATTAGCGCCATGTGCCCTCGGTCAACATCCACTGCCGAGCAATAGACAAGGTTTTCGCCGACCAGCGCCCATGAGGGTCTTTCCTTCGCAGCGGCCAGATACCGGTCCACCGGCGTCCTCATGCTGGAAGTCGGGGAGGTGTGCGAGAAATAATGCTTTTCGCTCATCTCGCGGCTGTGTCCGCGCGCCACTTCGATCAGAAGGGGATCAATCGTCAACTGTGAGAGCCTGCGGCTTGCCCGCTCCTTGTTTACCAGCTCAACGAACCTCAATTCCTCCTGGGTCATGACAATGCTGTCATGGATGGCCGGCGGTCGAGTGGTGACGGTGGTAGATGTAACATTGCTAACGGTCGCCAGTAGGCCCAAGAACAACGACAGCTTGACCATATATCCCTCCCCTACTCTGCCATGGCAAAGCGGTTCCAGTGTTATCCTTCCATACTTCGCCGCCGGATTGTGATGGAAATTCGAGGGTCCGGCGGCAGAACAAGAAGGTGCCAATTATAGATGCAGCAGCCACCAATGTCAAGGCATAATATTACGGCCATTGGCTACCTGCCAGGTTAGGAGTTTACAAGCCTGCTCTGATGTGGTATCATATCGTGAATCGCTGGGGGTGCTGGTTGAGCACAGCTGAGAGAAGCGACGTGTTATCGCTTCATCCCTTTGAACCTGATCCGGTTAGTACCGGCGTAGGGAAGGCGGAAATCTCCTCGATTCCGAGAGGGCCTCGCGCTTAGCGCGCTTTGGTTCTCTGGAACGATTCGCATCCTGCTCATCTTCGACTCCCCAAGCTGATTTCCTTTGGCCGCGTAAACTTGCGAGTGTAGGCGGCGCGCGCGTCGGCTGACGAATCGGCTATTCCGATCTATGCTGATTCGCAGGCATATGCCGGCAATTCGCGGGTTTGGCGGGCAGAGAGGCAAATTATACATCTACCAGGAGGCTACTAATGATGAGTGAGCACGACGTAGTATTCAGCAAGACCAGCGAGAAGGATGTAACGCGCGCGATCGTGCACGAATTCGCGGCGCAGTTCGAGGAGTACGTGGAGAGCGACGTGCTGATCGCCGGAGCCGGCCCAAGCGGGCTTATGTGTGGGAAGATCCTGGCCGAGAACGGGTTGAAGGTCCTCACGATCGAGCGCAATAACTATCTCGGAGGCGGCTTCTGGACCGGGGGCTACCTGATGAATAAGGTCACTATTCGGGAGCCTGCGGACAAGATTCTCGACGAATTGGGCATTCCGCACACTGAGTTCTCCGAGGGTCTGCACGTAGCAGATGGACCCCATGCCTGCGCAAAGCTCATCGCCGCAGCTTGCGACGTGGGTGTGAAGTTTGCAAACATGACCGCGGTTGACGATATCATTCTGCGCGGGGACGGTCGGGTTAGCGGCCTGGTTATCAATTGGACGCCCGTATACTCGTTGCCCCGACAGATTAGCTGCATAGATCCGGTAGCGTTGGAGTCGAAAATAGTAGTGGATGCGACGGGACATGACGCGGTGATCGCCAGTATACTCTCCAAGCGAGGGCTGATCAAAGTGCCCGGATGCGCTCCCATGTGGGTTGACAGGTCGGAAAACGACGTAGTCGAGTTCACGGGGGAGGTGTATCCGGGGCTGGTCGCTATCGGGATGGCCGTATCCTCCGTTTATGGCTTGACGCGCATGGGCCCGACGTTCGGCGCGATGCTGGTCTCCGGCGTAAAGGGCGCATCGTGCGTATTATCGCTATTAAAGCCGGAGGAGAAGGTTCCGGGTCCAGCCGGTTCTCTGGCAGTCGGCTAAAACGGGTAATCCCGTCTCCCAGGCGCTAGAGCGGAGATCTGCAATGCTCTAAACTTTCCATCCTGGCCTGCCAAAAATTAGTAATGAGTACCCGCAGAGGCAGCCGGGAAGGAGAGACTTTGGTGCTTGCAGTTCTCCGCAATATTCTCATCGCCCTGGCAGCGGTATCGTTTTTGATACTGCTCGCGGCTATGCCTGTCTGCGCGCAAACCTGGAGTAGCGCGATCTACTCCGGACTTACATCCGTCGAATCCAGATTCGAGAACGGCACGTACATCTGGACACTCACAAACAACTCGTCTCTGGCCGGCGACGACGATCCCTCTTTCGACATCCTGGTGTGGTCGCTTACCCCCTTCCAGGTGCAGGAGCCGCTCTCCTATACACCGCCCGAAGGCTGGAGATGGGCCGGAAACCGGTGGGAGCTTGCGTCGAGTCCAAGCCGGAAGTATTACACTCCCGACGCGCTCGCGCCGGGAAAAAGCGTTCGTTTCCTGTATACGCCAGACCCGGAGGGCAAGCTGCTCAATGCGAACGGTCCCCAGCCCCAGGGACTGAGTTTCATCGCCCACGTGGCGGCGGTCGCCCCCGGATCGGGGTCGGAGGACGGCAATCTGCGGTGGAAGCCGACTGCGTCGCGGTATGGCAACACCTGGTATGATAAATCCGGCTCGGCGAGCTATTCAGACCCCGTACCGGAGCCGCGAGGACTGCTTGGGCTCGCAGCAGGAATCCTCGGACTGGCATTCCACATCCTCCATCGGCGCGGAGCGCTTGACGGCGCTGCTTCGCCGGGCATATAATCTGCACAGATGTAATTCTTTCGCGCCGGAGGAGAACTATGCAGCAAGCCCTCGTTACAGGCGGAGCAGGTTTCCTCGGATCCCATCTCTGCGACCTTCTCCTGGAGAAGGGCTACGCCGTGACCGTCATGGACAACCTCATCACGGGCACAACGGCCAACATTGCCCACCATCTGGGAAACCCGGCCTTCTCGTTTATCAAATACGACGTCACCGAATACCTCTACCTGAAGGAAAAGGCCGACTTCGTCTTCCATTTCGCCTCTCCGGCAAGCCCGATTGACTATCTACAGTATCCTATTCAGACTCTGAAGGTCGGCTCGCTCGGCACGCATAAGACCCTGGGATTGGCAAGCGCTCAGGGCGCGACGTATATCCTGGCTTCGACCTCGGAGGTTTATGGCGATCCGCTCGTCCATCCGCAGACGGAGGATTACTGGGGAAATGTGAACCCGGTGGGTCCACGGGGAGTCTACGACGAGGCAAAGCGGTTCGCAGAAGCAATGGCCACGGCCTACCACAAGGCCCACGGCGTTGATACGAAGATCGCGCGGATCTTCAACACATACGGCCCGCGGATGCGGATCAACGACGGCCGCATCGTGCCCACACTTATCAAGCAGGCATTGAAGGGCGAGCCTCTCACCGTCTACGGGGATGGTTCCCAAACCAGAAGTTTCTGCTACGTATCGGACCTCATCGAGGGCATATACAGGCTCGCGCTTTCCGATGAACACGAGCCGGTGAATCTGGGAAATCCTGAGGAATACACTATCCTGGATTTTGCCAAAACGGTCGCCCGAATATCCGGGAGCAAGAGCGACATAATCTTCTGCGAAACACGGCCGGACGACCCGCGCCGGCGCAGGCCGGATATTTCGAAAGCCCGATCTCTGCTGGGCTGGGAGCCGAAAGTCAACCTGGAAGAGGGGCTTGAGAACACGATAGAGTGGTTCAAAACCAGGATCGAGTAGCTTCCCCACCGGATGCCGGCAGCGGAGAGACGCGATCCTATAGGAGGAAATCCGCCCCTGGCACTACGAAGCAGCACAGTCGTTATCAAACGGGTTGATCGCCCGATAGATGGAAATACAATATCCTCCGCCGTTCGGGATGCGGTGCGCCTCGCCTGCAGATCCGAACCCATCATCCGCAGGGGCGATTCAGTCGTTATCAAGCCGAACATCTTTGCACCACGCCCTGCGCCCGCCACTACCGACCCGCGCGTTACAGCCGCCCTCGTTCGGATTGCTCTCGATGCCGGGGCGGGCGATGTCATCGTCGCCGATGGACGCAGCATCTCAACCGCGAAATTCCGCGGGTCCCACAACACAACTCGCGCGTGTGCCGAATCGATCGGCATGACCGACGCAGTAGAAGCGGCCGGCGGCAGGATGGTATACCTGGAAGAGGATGAGTTCGTGGAGGTAGAAGTGCCCGGCGGGATCGTACTGAAAAAGGCACACGTCCCGCGAACCATACTCGACGCCGATGTGTTGATAAATGCCCCCGTCCTGAAAATTCACAGTCTCACCTTCGTCACCCTCGGAATCAAGAACCTCCACGGCCTTCTCTCGGACGAGGATAAGCTGTTCGGCCACAGCTACCGGGAGCTGCCGACCAAGCTTACCGATTTCCTGCGGCTCCGCAAGCCCGATCTCACAGTCGTGGATGGAGTCACCGGCCAGGAGGGCGACCACGCCGAGGAGGGTCGTCCGGTGGATATGGGGCTGATAATAGCAGGAAAAGACGTTGTAGCCGTTGACGCAGTGGCCTCGGCGGTGATGGGCTTCGACCCATCGGAGGTGGATACCATACGCCTTGCAGGCGAATACGGGCTTGGCGAGAGCGACCTGCAGGTGATACGAGTTGTGGGAGAGAGCATCGAGGGCGTGCGGCGCCCGTTCGCCAAGCCGGAGATTGATCTCTCCGCGCGGCTGTTCCCAGACGTGAGGATTATCGCCGGCGACTACTGCCGCTCGTGCCAATACTATACCCGGCGCGGCCTCGATAAGCTGGCGCAGTCGGGGGCGCTCGACGGCGGCAGGGAGCTAATCATCATATTGGGGAAGGAACCGCCTGTGCCGGACCGACTTCCGGGAAAGGTGATCATGCTGGGCGATTGCTGCCTGGCGTCGAGCTCCGTTAGACGGCTCAGAGACCATCTGCTGCTCGAAGGGCGCCTCCATGCAGTTTATGCCTGTCCCCCGATGGAGTTTCGCATCCGCGCGCTTGAGATGATAGTGGACTGATGCCGGTCGAGTGCCGGGAAAGGACCAACGCCCGCGCATGTCAGGTGAAGCCTATGACCTCGCGGTGCGGGCGGCGGTCAAGGGACGGATAGCGGCACGGCAGCTCGGCGCCTGCTGCGGCCTGTCAAAACTCGAGCGACAACAGCTTCGGCCCCTCTCGGATGGCCCTGTTCCCCGCGTAGATACCTATACCGGCGCCGACCAGCACATCGGACGGGAAGTGTGCGAACTTCCTGATGCGCGCAAGCCCAACTGCGGTGGCCAGGCCGTAGTAGAGCCACTTCTGCTTGGGGTGTCGGTTCGCCAGGACAGTGGCCACTGCGAAGGCGGAGGCGGTGTGGCCTGACGGGAAGGAGGTATACCCCTTGCGAGCGCCGGGGCCTGCGAACTCTCCCTCATCGGAGACTACGGGGCGGGCTCTGCCGGCCAGCGCTTTCATGCCTCCAGTCATGATCCCCGCCTTAACCAGCGCCGACAGTGCCATCTTGGCCGTGTCCTTGTCGTCCTTATTTCCCGTGAAATACATGCCTCCGATAAGCGGGAGGAGAAACCCCGGGCTGCCAAGGCTGTTGACGGTCTTGGTGAGCGCGTCGGTAGAGCGCTCCGGCGGGATGCGCGGGACGGCTCTCGCTAGCGCATTGTCCAGCGGCATCACGATGAGGCCGGCGGCGGCGAGCTTTAGGGGAAAACTGTTCAGGCCGGATCGCCCTGTCTTCAAAGGCAGGCTCTGTCCCATGCTCGGCGTCGTGCCAGGGTTGGTTGTGCCGCCGAGCCGGCTATCGCTAGGCGCGGCCGATACCACCAATACCCGTCCGTCCTGCTGTGGCTCACTAGCGGGCAAGTTATCAACGGCCGGAGCACTGGCAGCAAGCTCGATGCTGAGGCCGATATCCGCCGGGATCGGATTGGGAATTGCGGTTGCATCGGCGGCATAAAGGGGCAGGCTAAAGGCTGCTGTGAGGATTATCAGGAGGCAGACTGCGCACACGGCCCGAATACTTCCGGGGCGTGCCGCGTAACGTATGAAGGTTCTTTGGGTCACTATGAAATTCTCCTTTGTATAGCGCTGTACGCAACTTATAAAACTATACGCTGCGTGCCGCAAGCAAGTTCCATGCCAAAAAACGAAGGAGCAGGGGAGTGGGAGCAAGAGGAGTCGGACGCCCAGCCTCTACCTTCCAGCCCACCGGGTCCCTAAATCTGCATTTCGTACTACGCCCCGACATTCATCTGAGAGCGAGATGGAGAATTGCATAGACAACCGCGCCGAGGCCGGCGGATACCGGCATGGTCATTAACCACGCCAACACAATCTGTCCCACAATCCCCCAGCGAACAGAGGAAAGCCTCTTTGCAGACCCGACACCCATGATTGAGGATGAGATGACATGCGTTGTGCTGACGGGGGCGTGCCATAAGGTTGCGCCCAGCACTACCAGCGCGGCTGCGGTTTCCGCCGCAAACCCATGCACCGGCTGCAGACCCATGATCTTCTTCCCGACCGTCTTTATGATCCTCCAGCCACCGACAGCCGTGCCAAAGGCCATCGCCGTTGCGCACGATACCTTGACCCACAGGGGAACCGTGACCGAAGGCAGGAAACCTCCCACTACCAGCGCCATAGTAATGATGCCCATTGACTTCTGGGCATCGTTCGAGCCGTGGGTAAAGGCCATGAAGTTTGCCGAAACGATCTGGAGCACTTTGAAATACTTGTTCAACCTCGACGGGGCCTGCTGGGCGAAGATATTCATAACCAGGATCATGAGAAAGGCCCCCGCGATGAATCCTGCTATCGGCGACATGATCAAGAATGCGAATATCTTGGTGAGGCCATGCGCGTTCAACACGCCTATCCCCCGGGCGGCGATCGCGGCGCCGATGACTCCACCTATCAGCGCGTGCGAGGAGCTGCTCGGCAGCCCCAGCCGCCAGGTGATCAGATTCCAGATGATGGCGCCAATGAGCGCAGCCAGCACAAGTGTCTGCCCTGCCTTACCGGATACCAGCGCCGGGTCAACTATGCCTGTCCCGATTGTCTTGGCGACCCCGGTCCAGACCATTGCTCCGGCAAAGTTCTGGGCGGCGGAGAGGAAGATAGCATTTCGCATGGAGAGTGCACGGGTCAGTATGGAGGTAGCGATAGCGTTTGCGGTATCGTGGAAACCGTTGATGAAGTCGAAGACGAGGGCGAACAGAACTACCGCGCCGATGAACAGGTAGGTTGCGTCAGGCATTCTTCACCACTATGCTTTCCAACACGTTGGCCACGTCCTCGCACCGGTCGGTGGCGGTCTCGAGCCTGTCGAAGATCTCCTGCCACTTAGCGATCTCGAGCGGCCTGGTTTCCTCCTTAAACAGCCTGGCAAGGGCTTTCCGCTGTACCTGGTCCCCCTGATGCTCGACCTCGTTGATCGCGATGCACGGATTCAACACGCTGTCTATGTCCCGGAAGTTTAAGAGGGCGGCGACTCCCTGCTGGATCAACTTCGTGCCTTCGACCAGGAGCGCCGATAGTTCGGCGGCTTCCTCGCGGGGTTTCTCGACGCCGTATAGCTTCATCCTGTCGGCGGCCGCCTCGATGTAGTCAAGCACATCATCCATGCTGGAGGCCAGCAGGTGTATGTCCTCACGATCTATCGGCGTGACAAAGCTGATGTTCAGGCGGTGGCAGATGCCGTCGGTTGCGCCGTCAACCCGCTTCTCCATGTTTCGGAGCACGCAAGTTTTGTCGTCTATGTCCCGGTAGTCGGTAATAAGGTCATGGAGACAGCCTGCCGCGTCAACCAGCACCTGGGCTATGTCGTCGAAAAGCTCGAAGAAATTCTCTTCCCTGGGCATGAAACGAAACTTTTTCACGATGCTCCCCGGCTATGCGTTCTTCAACACTATCGCTTCGAGTATATCTGCCACATCCTCACATTTATCCAAGGCGGACTCGATATTATTGTAAATCTCCCGCCACTTCAGCGCCTCTATCGCCCTATCATCCATCTGAAATAGCTTTGCGAGGGCCGCCCTGTTTGCCTGATCGCCCTGGTTCTCGAGACGGTTGATTGCTACGCACGCTTCCCGGATGGCCTCGGGCTGCCGCAGGTTGCGCAGGCTACCCACGGCTTTCACGATCAGCTCGGTCGCCTCGGCAAGGATCTTGGATAACTTGATTGCTGGCTCCGTAGGCTCTTTGATTTCATAGAGAACCATCCTGTCGGCAGCCGCCTCGATGTAGTCCAGTATATCGTCCAGTGCGCTTGTCAGCGCGTGAATATCCTCGCGGTCTATAGGGGTAACGAAGGTCATGTTTAGCTTCTTAATAATCTCATGCGCGATTTCGTCGGCATCGTGCTCGGTCACCTTGATCTTGGACGCCGCGTCCTCGACGTTCTTGAAATCCGCCATGAGCGCAGCTAGGCTCCGGGCTCCCCCATTGACCGTCCCGACCTGCTTCTCGAAAAGCTCGAAGAACGATTCCTGTCTCGGCAGAATCCTGATCATAATAAAGCCCCCGATACCAACGTTGCCTGAGTCAAAACAAAAGGCCAGCTTATCCTAACTGCTGACCCTTAGTAATCATGTTTGTGTACAATCTCCCCATTGACCGGTATACCACCCCGTGGCTGTCTATCAACCCAAAGCATTATAGCAACCCCCTCAGCACGCGTCAACTGTGGTGAAAAATTGTGAAATTCCACATCGAGCATCCTGCGAATATAATAAGTTTCGGTAGACACGGCAAATGTGTATAATATACGAGGCGCTCCTCGGGGGGCGTTGCCTTGGTTGTCTGGCGATAATAGAGGAAAACAGAGTTGGGAGTAGAAGTAACAGGCATGGGCTGCTTGAAGCGTGTTTGGCTGCGCGTTGGAGGATACAGGCTTGCTTTTGGATATGCCATTGGTATCCTCTGTCTCGCGCTCGCCAGGCAGGAGCTTTTTCTGCCCGGAATCGCGATCGCTCTCTCTGGAATTGCTCTTCGGTTTTGGGCGGCCGGATACATAGAGAAGAACCGGCGCCTTATAGTGAATGGGCCGTATGCCTTATGCAGGAACCCTCTTTACCTCGGCAGCTTCATCATGGGGATCGGCGCGGTGCTCGCGATCCGGATATGGTGGCTGTTGGCGGTGTACATCATCGGATTTGCAGCGTTCTACTGGCCGACCATTCGCAAGGAGGAACAGACTCTTCTTGACAGGTTTGGGGATGAGTACAGAGCTTATCGAGGGCAAGTGCCTTCGTTTATTCCGCGGAAGTCACGTCCGGGAAGCAGCGGGTTCTCCATTTCAAACGTGATGCGCAACCGCGAACACCGTTACGCTCTGCTCTCGGTGATTTTTCTGGCGCTCCTGGAAGCGGCGGAGGAACTACGCGATTTTCTCGCTCATCACGGCGGGCTTTAGAGCAGAAAGTTATTTTAGGTTCAGGGTTTCGCGCTTCCGAGGATCAACTAGTCGGAGCGGGGATCAAAGTTATTTTGAATTTCGTGCCTAACCCCTGCTTGCTGTCCACCGTTATCGTGCCGCCGTGAGCTTCCACTATGCTCTTTACGATGGATAGGCCGAGGCCGGTGCCCTCCGGCGTGAAGGCGCGGGCGTTACCACCTCTGTAGAACTCTTCGAAGATTCTGGCCTGGTCTTCATCAGAGATGCCGATGCCCGAATCCGACACCTCGACTTCCACCTCGCTACCTGTGAAGCCTATCCGCACCTCGACCGCGCCCCCGTCATGGGAGTATTTGATCGCGTTGGCAAGCAGGTTGGTCAAGAGTTCCTTCAGCCCCTCCGGGTCTCCGCGCACCTGGGGCACATCTGAAAACACCTCTGTGCTCACCCGCATCTGTCTAGCCTCAGCCTGCGGAGCAAGCAGGCGGATAATATCGTCCAGCATCGAGCGGAGATCAACGGCCGACCACTCGGAAGAAAGCTTTGCATCCCTCGCGGATGCCAACACCAGCAGATCACGCGCCACAGCCAAAAGCTCGTGCGTTCGGGATCTGGCTCTGTCTATCATCTCTCGGGACTGCTCTGGAATTTCACCTGCCAGGCCATCGGACACGACGCGGAGCAGGCTGTCTATCGCGGCGAGGGGCGAGCGCAGTTCGTGGGCAACCTTGCGGGCATAGGCGGATTTCGTCCTCTCAATCTCAGCCAACTTGTCATAGGCGATGCGCAGCTTCTCAGCATCATCCATAGTCCGCCGAGAGAGGACCATTACCTGGTCCTCCCGCCACCTGAGGCGAGCGGTGATGGAAGTGGCGAGGTATACCGTCACATAGAGCGCCGTTGCCAGTACCCAACCAGCGGCGAAAACGAGTATTCCGCTTCGATGCAGGCCGTGGACCTGGACGCCGATAGGCGATTCGTAATGCGGCAGCAGGCTATAATACTCGCCAGCCGCCACTATTGCAAAGATCGCGACAGCGACCGTGGCCTGCGCAAATGCGGCCCTCCTGGACAGCAGAATGCTGGCGATCACCATGTGAAATATAAAGTAGAAGCAGAACAGGTTCTCAACGCCGCCTGAGAGATGAATCAACAGCCCAAGTATCAGCAGGTCGCACAAGATCTGTGCGTTGGCCAACCAGGAGGATGTACGTTCTATATACCTTGTCCCGGCACGATCGGCACGTTCCCAAGCAAGGTAGAAGAGGAAGTTATAAGCCGGAATAGCCAGCGATGCCAGGAGCAGGCGATTCCACGGAAGCGAGGAAACGAAGATAGACCGTGCGATCAGTACGGTGGCAGCCACGCCGACAAACGCAAACCAGCGCAGCAAGATGAGCCAGCGAATCCGCTCAGCAAGCTCCACCTGAGATAGAGTTGGACCGCCGCGGGCAGCCGTCACATCGCCTGGCGCCTCAGCGAACTCTGCAGGTCCGTCGCTCGGTTGCATGTCAAAATCCTTACGCAGACCTGGTCAAGACTGATTCTATCTTGCCAGCTAACTCGTCGGGATCAACAGGCTTGTCCAGAAAACCCTGGACCGGCAGGTAGTTCCCCGTTTCGTCCGAGTCACCCTCGTGGAAGCGGAGATCGGTCGTGCCGTGAATCGAAGTAACGATTATCACCGGCATTTTCTGGAGGGCCGGGTCCGGATGATGCCTCACGCGCCAAACCCACTGGAAGCCCTCGGTGCCATGCGGCATCATCACATCAAGGATTACTACATCAGGTCTTTCCTGCTCGGCCAGCTTGAAGCCCTCCTCCCCATCCGATGCCGTTAATACCTCAAAGCCGCGGCTTTGCAGGAACAGCCTGGAAGTGCTCAACACATCGGGGTCATCATCTATAACCAACACCCTAGCTTTAGTTGACATTCGCGCGGCCACATCCTTTCAGGTGAGTGGTCGTCCACAAAAGAGATTTGCGAAGGCACCATGGACGTAATTAATATCCTATCTGCAGCAACGTGAGATGTCAAGGATTAATCTGCGGTCAAGATTCGCGGGTTTAAGCGTGTCATGTGGTGGGCAAACGAATTATGTAGTTAATACTCGAACCTTGGCAATCAGATACTGGCGGAGCCGGTGTGCAGGAAGATACGAGCCGTGCGGACTTGGGAAATCCAATACGCATGGCTCAATCGGCCTATGGGAGGATCTGATCCCAGTCCAGGGCGAACGCTGGCGGCGTGCCTAACACATGCAAGTCGTACGGAGCCAGTTGCTGGCTCAGTGGCAAACGGTTGCGTAACGCGTGGGCAACCTGCCCCGGAGACCGGAGCAATCCCGGATGACAACGTCCCGACGCATGTCGGGACGCTCAAAGGCCCCGATTTCTCGGGGCGCTCTGGGATGGGCCCGCGTCCTATCAGGTAGTTGGTGGGGTAACGGCTCACCAAGCCGACGACGGGTAGCTGGTCTGAGAGGACGGCCAGCCAGACGGGGACTGAGACACGGCCCCGACCCCGCAGTAGTCCCGAACGCTTTCGGGACGAAGGCGGGGGCAGCAGTGAGGAATCTTGCGCAATGGGGGAAACCCTGACGCAGCGACGCCGCGTGGGGGAGGACGGCCAAATAATTTCGGATTTGGGATTTCGGATTGGTAAAGCTCTAAATCCGCAATCCGCATTCCGCAATCCGAAATGGGTTGTAAACCCCTGTCGGGTCCGCACGTAGCGGACCAGAGGAAGCACCGACCAACTACGTGCCAGCAGTCGCGGTTCAGACGTAGGGTGCTAGCGTTGGCCAGTATCATTGGGCGTAAAGGGCGTCCAGGCGGCCCGGTCAGTCGGGTGCTACTCTGCGAAGTCCCGATCCAGCGGGACGTAGCACGAGCGTGAAATCCCCCGGCCCAACCGGGGAACCGCGCTCGATACTGCCGGGCTTGAGGGCGGTAGAGGAGAGCGGAATTTCCGGTGTAGCGGTGAAATGCAGTGATATCGGAAGGAACTCCGATAGCGAAGGCAGCTCTCTGGGCCGTTCCTGACGCTGAATGCGCGAAAGCCAGGGGAGCGATCCGGATTGGCCCCCGGGTAGTCCTGGCCCTAAACGATGGACACTTGTCCCGGGCAGAGAGTCGTCCGTCCGGGGCGGAGCTTACGCGTTAAGTGTCCCGCCTGTGGAGTACGGCCGCAAGGTTGAAAATCATGGGAACTGGGGACGTCTGCACAAGCGGCGGAGCATGTGGCTTAATTGGACCCTGACCCAAGAACCTTACCAGGGCTGTCCGCACGCCTGGAGCATCGGCCCGATCTGCTCGGAAACGGCGTCGGTCGCCGGCTCTCATCGCCCGGCATGCGGACAAGGTGCTGAGTGGCTGTTGTCAGCCCGCGTCGTGAGATGTCCGGTTCACTCCGGAAGCGGGCGAAACCCTCACCCCTTGTTGCCACTTCCTGGTTGCTAGAGGCTGGGAAAGCACTCTAGGGGAACCGCCGTCCCGATAGCTATCGGGGTTGGAGGAAGGAGGGGATGAAGGCGAGCCCTCACGGCCCGAAAGCCCTGGGCCGCACACATGCTACAGTGGCCCGTACAATTGGCGACCCCGCAAGGGGAAGGTAAACCACAAAGCGGGCCGAGGTTCGGATTGCAGTCTGCAACTCGACTGCATGAAGGTGGAGTCGCTAGTAACCGCCGGTCAGCCATACGGCGGTGAATACGTTTCCAGGCGTCCTTCACATCGCTAACCGCGGACCGCCCGCGCGGGCCCGACCGAAGTCCTGCCTTCGTCCCTCGACAGGCTCGGGACTACGGCGGGATCAGGCGGGCCCAACCGGGCGGACGTTGGAGTAGCATATTAACCGTACCGGAAGGTGCGGTTGTAACCTCCGTGCGGGAGTGTAATCCACACCGCTCCGCCAGATCCCTCTGAGATGGCCGGCTGCTGTCAGCAGTCTGCCGTCTGCAGTCTGTTACACGCACCTTGACAATTGATTTTCCAGGACGAGTGCCTGCAGTATGCAGACAAGGGCACACGGTGGATGCCTTGGTGGCCAGAGCCGATGAAGGACGCAGCACACTGCGAAAAGCCTCGGGGAGTTGTGAGCAAGCTATGATCCGGGGATTTCCGAATGGGGAAACCTGGCGCGGGTAATGCCGCGTCATCCAGATCCCGACTAAATCGGGATCTGGAGGGGAACCGGGCGAACTGAACCATCTCAGTAACCCGAGGAAAAGAAAGAAATCTCGATTCCCTGAGTAGTGGCGAGCGAAACGGGAACAGCCTAAACCCGCCGAAGCCTTGCGCGAAGGCGGGGGTTGTGGGGCGGCGCAGGTCCCGGCGGATCGGGACAGGAAGTTACCAATCCGGCTCTTAGCGGAAGAGATTTGGAACGATCCGCCACAGAGGGTGATAGCCCCGTACGCGAAAAGAGCCGGACTTCCAGCGCCCACCCCAAGTAACGCGGGACACGAGGAACCCTGCGTGAATCTGCCCCGACCACGGGGTAAGGCTAAATACTCCTGGCGACCGATAGTGAACCAGTACCGTGAGGGAAAGGTGAAAAGATCCGCCGCAAGCGGAAGTGAAACAGAACCTGAAACCGTGTGCCTACAGACGGTGGGAGTCCCGCCGAAGGCGGGATGACCGCGTGCATCTGGGATAATGAGCCGGCGAGTTACTGTCAGTGGCGAGGTTAATCCGCCGCGGCGGAGGAGCCGCAGCGAAAGCGAGTCTGAATAGGGCGCATTCCAGTCGTTGGTCGGTAGTAGTTAGTGTTAGTTGGTCTGAATCCGACACTAACGACTAGCGACTGTTTCAGTCACTGGCAGTAGACCCGAAACCGGGCGAGCTACCCATGGACAGGGCGAAGGCCCGAACCCGTTGGTGCTGCAATACCATGGGATGAGCTGTGGGTAGAGGTGAAATGCCAATCGAGCCCGGAGTTAGCTGGTTCTCCGCGAAATGCATTTAGGTGCAGCCTCGGGTGTTTGGCTGCGGCGGTAGAGCTACCGGATGGGCTAGGACCGACGCCTCGGCCTCGAACCCAACCGAACTCCGAATGTTGCAGCCGTTCCCGACAATTCGGGACAAGAACCCGGGAGTGGGGTTGCGGGGTTTGCGACTCCGCATCCGAGAGGGGAACAACCCAGACCGCCAGCTAAGGCCCCTAAGCGCGGGCTAAGTGTTTGCAAAGGCAGTGGGTCGGCAGCGACCGACCGGAATGTTGGCTTAAGGGCAGCCATCATCCAAGGAGTGGGTAATACCTCACCGGTGGAGCCGACCTGCACCGAAAATTAACGGGGCTCAAGCCCGCCGCCGAAGCCGCGGGGCTGGCCGCTAGCCGCTAGCTGCTAGCTGCTGGCCGGTAGCGGAGCGTTCTCTACGGGTTGAAGCTCGGGTGGAAGCCCGGGTGGACTGTAGAGAAGTGCGAATGCCGGCACGAGTAGCGTCAATCTCGGTGAGAATCCGAGACGCCGAAAGCCTAAGGTTTCCGAAGCAATGTTCGTCAGCTTCGGGTTAGCCGACCCTAAGCCGAGGCCCAAGGGCGTAGGCGATGGATGGTCCGGTTAATATTCCGGCGCCACCGGGGAAACCAGCCGCTAGCAGTTAGCAACCAGCAGGTAGCGGCTAACTGCTAGCCGCTGAATCTGCCTCCGGGGGGACGCGGGTAAGCCAAGTCGGGACACGCTTGGGAAGTGCACCCGGCAAGGCCGAACCGCCAAGAAAAGCCTCGGAGCCGTCCGCCTTCGCTGAAGCTACGGCGGACGAAGCCCCGGTGACCGTACCGCAAACCGACACTGGTAGGTGAGGATAAATATCCTCAGGCGTTCGGGAGAACCCTCGTCAAGGAACTCGGCAAATTGGCCCCGTAACTTCGGGAGAAGGGGTGTCCCGGTTCGGGCAACCGGGCCGGGATCGCAGCGAAGAGGTCTGGGCGACTGTTTACTAAAAACACAGGTGCCTGCCAAGGAGTAATCCGATGTATAGGTGCCGATGCCTGCCCAGTGCCGGAATACTAAGGAATGCCGTCCTTACTTTGCGCTAGTCTATAGCGGGCTTGCCCGCCGTAGCTTCAGCGAAGGCGGGCGGCAAACCGAACAGCCGGTAAACGGCGGCCCTCCTTCGCACAAGGCTACGGAGGGCCCAAAGGTAGCGAAACTCCTGATCCGTTAATAGCGGACATGCCGAACGGCGCAACGACCCAGACGCTGTCTCGACGAGGGACCCGGTGAAACTGAAGTGTCTGTTAATATGCAGGCTACCCGCGGCAGGACGGTAAGTCCCCGGGAGCTTTACTGCACCCTGCTATTGGGCGTGCGTTCCCTGTGACAAGCATAGGTGGGAGCCTTCCGATTTCCGATTTTCCCGCCTTTGGCGGGATCCCGTCCGCTAGGCGGGACGGATTGCGGATTTCGGATGGCATCCGTGTGATACCACCCGCAGGATGGCACACGCCCTAACCCCAAATATCCGCCGTAGCTTCACGCGAAGGCGGACGGGGGACAGTGGTTGGCGGGCAGTTTCGCTTGGTCGGCGCCCTCCT